>Ga0209475_10000036_pt1 | contig 556137 bp, 488 predicted proteins | sample tdDd471_FD_187128 | JGI IMG/M metagenome (GOLD analysis project Ga0209475, IMG submission 187128) | Marine sediment microbial communities from the Atlantic coast under amendment with organic carbon and nitrate - tdDd47.1 (SPAdes)... | ecosystem: Environmental > Aquatic > Marine > Coastal >... | reverse complement strand
CAGAGCCCTTCTCCGTTTGACTTTACAACACAAAAATATGAATGACACTTAATTATTAAAAAATATATTATTAACAGGAAGTTTAAAAAACTGGATATAGTGTCAACCATATTTATGAAAGGACAAACCAGCAACCATTAACGAGTAACCAGTAACCTGCAACAAATAACAAATAAAATTTATTATTACAAAAAGTATCTACTCTTCGAGTTTTTCTTTTCTTACATCATATAGCTTTTTCCCTCCGTATGCTGCGCCAAGTCCAAGAAGTATTAATAATCCGCCACCAATTGGTGCACTTCCACCATTCTGGTTTCCAGTTGATCCATGATCCGGTGGAGGAGGAGGAGGAGCCTGGGCGTAAGTTGCCGAGCTAATCGTAAGTCCTAGTACTGCTGCTATTATTATTGATATCTTTTTCATGATAGTGTGGTTATTCGTTAATTGTTGTTTGTTATTAGTTGATGATTACTTTGTTTGAGATGTTGTTAGTTCTTACAATATAAACTCCTGCTTTAAGGTTTAGCTTCTGATTATATTTTCCATCCAGATAAATCATATTGCTTTGAACAACCTGACCATGTAGATTAATAATATCCACCTGAGTATCACCACTATTACCAAGTATTGTTAATTGATTACCACTAACATATGCCTGGATAGCTTTTGTTGATAGTTGATCCTCTATACCAACAACCCCGAAATGTATTGTGAAACGATTTGGGTCGTCATTTGATTCAGAAGTATATGAATAATTGAAGTCGTTAGAAACTACCAAGCTCTGATTTGTTTTATTATCTTCTAAAGTGATTATGTATTCAGTTGGGATATTACTGTTATCTGAAAAACTCAATGTAAATTCTCCCCCAATTTCTGATTTAACACATAATGGTACATTGTAGCTATTGTTTAATGGTAGACAATTGATGCTGTATATATTATCCAAATCGCTTGTATATATTTCAGGAGCAGAAGTATACCCAAATAGTTTATAAGCATCAATGGCATTATCAAAATTAACAGTGGCATCTTCTCTTAATTGAATATAAGTATTACTACTCCCTTCTTGCCCAGTTACATTTACTTTTATAGTATTATCTGCCAAGTCAGACGTGTTTTTATAATAATTGCTATTATCATGAACCTGATCCGCAGATTCAAATGTTACACTTTGTCCAGTTGCTGTTGCATATACAAAGAATCCTTGCATTGAAGGGATTATGCCATCTGTTAAATCTCCTGTTGAACCATTCCAGCTTATATACTGGTTGTTGCTTGATTGAAGTATATATACAGAACCATCAACACTTGCTGTCTTTGTCAATAAATCCCAATCAACTGCTGAGGTATATGGGTTTCCAAGAAGATTCATGCCTTCATAGGTAGCATTCTCTGTCCAAGACAAGTTCTTCTGAATAGAACCTGTGTTTATTGCCCCAGAGAATTCTTTAGTCTCTGTTGTTTCATAAGCAGCAAGATATCCTTTACCAACCTCAAATTCAGTGTCTCCAAAAGTACCTCCAGTATAGTTCAACCAGTTATTTGTATTAACGGATTCGTCAAATTCATATAAATCATCAGTACCAGAAACGGGAGCAAAGTCTGATCCAGCAATTGTAAAACTTGAAACAGGTGATGAGATTAAGTGCCATCCATCATTATCAGTGGAGTACTGACTGATACTTCGTTTAATAATACCTGTTCCATTCACAGTAAGGTTTTCAGCACCAATAAGTGATGCGTCACTTTGAATTGTTAAGTTGTTACACTCAACTGCAGATGTGATTGTAGGATAATTTGATAGACTTGAAGGAACAACAACATTATCAACAGATGATGGAACTCCATCGGACCAATTTCCTGCTGTTGACCAATCATTATTTGTTCCACCGGTCCAGTTAATAGTTTTAGAAGTTGTAAATGTCGCGACATAATTTGAACCTCCATTTGTTAGCCAACTATCACCTTGTGATGTACCCCAACTTTTAGCCCATATAACCAATTTATAAGTAGTATTTGCTGTCAGGCTTGATATAATATCAATAGTGCCTGACCATATTCCCTGAAAGTCATTACCCCCAATGGATGATTGAGTCCAAATTACTTCGGTTGGACCTATGTATGTTGTATATCCATCTTCTGAGGTGACTTCATAATAAAAAGCTCCGCCAGTTCTATCTGCTCCGTCACCCCAATACTTCATATCAACCCCAGTTATTACTAAACTTCCAACTGTTCCAAAATCATTTCCATTCAATTCACTACCAAAAGAAGGATCAGAGCCTATCCAATAATATGAATTACCGCCATAGTTTGAATTAATTATTACATAATCACTGTACCAACCAGTAGCAGCATATGTATTTCCTATTAGTAAAACAATAGTCATAAATAGTATTACCTTCTTCATATCATAAATTTTAAGTTAATTTTCATTTGGATTCAATTGGTGAAATTGAAGCCATAAATTTAATAATTATTTTTATTTCTTTATATTTTTTTGTCATTCTGAACAGAGTGAAGAATCTAGATGGTTGTAATTGTTTAAGTTAGATTCTTTATTATCATTCAGAATGACACCGTATTATATTTGCCGTAACAATTATTTAATTACCAGTTTCTTATTATAGTTACTGTTTTTGTTATTAAAACTCAATATATAAATACCGGGTGCTATACCGATTGTGTTAATCACAGAGTTTCCTTTTGATATTTCTTTTTCAATTAATGGTTTTCCGTTTATATTTATCAATTTAACACTGAAGTCTTCTTTGCTTTCAATAGTAAACTGTGAACTTGCTGGGTTGGGGTATACTTTTATACGATCACTATAGATATCATGAATCCCATCCCATCCGTCAATTTCAATTACAAATATCTGGTCATCTTCCACAATTGATATCGATTCAAATTTATCATCATATCCACTCTTGGATACCTTTATAAAATACAAATTGTTCGATGAAGGTGAGAAATATACACTACCATCTGTGCCTGTAATGCGTTCTCCAAGTCCACTCAAGCTAACAGTTGCTCCACTAACAGGGTCTCCAGATTCTTTGTACACAACTCCAATTTCCAGATTTACAAAAGGCCGTTCAAGTTTCTGATCTGTGAAAACATAGTAATCACCAGCCTCCATATCAATGGTATGACCAGAAGAGTTGCTTACATCAAAGCTTTCTCCAGTAAAGTAATTATACCATGTTCCTGTGTGCTGGAAACCGGGATTGATAGTATGTGAAATAACATCGAAATTACTTCCCGTACACACATTCAGTGAGGTATTTGTAAGCCAGGCTTTTTTTACGTGGCCACCGCCAAGGTCTTTGGTGAAATTCCCCGTTCTAAAGGCTTCATTTTCTGTTTTTAGCTTCGACATTCCTGCTATCACCTGATATGTTTCCTGACGGTTATTATCATTAAAATAATCCCATCTCACTGGTTTGCTGTGGGTTCGACAATCTTCACTTACTGTTCCATCACTGCAATAATTAATACTATAATCATATCCCAATTCTCCAAACTGCCAAATCATTTTTGGTCCGGGAACCATAAAATACATCGGGGTAACCGCAGCAATTCGGTTAACTGAAGTTGCAGTATCTTTTATACTATACTCACCCGAAGCATTTCCCCATTGAAGGTTTTTATACATAAGTCGCTCTTCATCATGGCTTTCCATGTATGGGATGAGATTTGGATAAGTATATCCACGCTCATTGTAATATGCCCATGAATAATCTGAGTTTTCGCTCCAACCCATGGTGTTCTGATTAAACTGCTCCGACATATTCGCCCATAGCATCATGCCGGTATTTGCAAGTACAACTTCCTCATCATTGTTTGCCAGATGTTCCAGAATTACATAGGTATCGGCATCGTTTTCTTTGATTGAATTATAATAATCTGTAAGTATGTTTATCCTCGACTGATCGTACTGACTCCATGCTCCAATGTCCTGACCGGTATAGTTTTGAGTAAACCCCTTGCTTAGATCAAGTCGGAAACCATCTACTTTAAATTCATTAACCCAATAATTAAAGAATCTCTTGGTTAATTCTTTTGTATGGATGCTTTCATGGTTAAAGTCATAACCCGGACTTAGTGGATGAGTAGCTGTTTGATTGTACCATGGATTTTGTGCTGTTGGCATATTATTCTGGCTATCCCAATACATTTGTACCAAAGGCGACTGGCTGAATGAATGATTCAGTACTACATCCAGAATAACTGCTATTCCATTCTGATGGCAGGCATCAATAAATGCCTTGTAATCATTGGTTGTGCCATATGCTTTGTCGGTTGCAAAATAGAAAGATGGATTATAACCCCAGCTGTCGTTGCCTTCAAATTCGTTTATTGGCATTAGCTCGATTGCATTAATGCCAAGGTTTTTCAAATAATCCAGCGAGTCCATTACAGAACTTATTCGTCTATCGGAAACGAAATCACGAACAAGTAATTCATAAATTATAAGATTCGACTGTGTTTCATGAACAGCAATCGGAGTGAAATCATCGATAACCCAGCTAAAGGGTTCTTTTCCCGGCTCAAATACACTTACAATTCCTGTTGTAAGATCAAAGGGATACTCTTTTAGATTTGGGTAATTTCCGGGCTCTATCCATTTATCATTCCATGGATCAAGTACCTTATCACAATAAGGATCAGCTAGTTTAATTTCACCATCGATGTAGTATTGGTATGCGTATTCTTGTCCTGGTGTAAGTCCGTCGATGGTAATCCAGTAATAATCACCCAGTGGAGTGCGATACATATATGAATCCTCATTAACCGACCAGTTATTAAAGTCACCGATTACAAATGCGTATTTTTTAAGTTTTGCCGGATCGTGTAATACCAGTGTTACGGTATTGTCATCCACATAATTAATTCCTGGTACAACATCATCAGGTAATTCAGCAACCGGTACTTCACCACGTATAAAAATCTGTAGTGAATCATAAACTATGTCAATATCATCGCCGGCTCTTGCTTCAAGCCAGTGAACACCGGGTTCATAATCCGATGTAAGGAAACCTGTAACAGCATGATCACTTCCTTCCAAAGATGCACCGATAAATTCACCATCTAAAAATACTCCAACACCTGTTGGTGATTGTAGTGAAGTTGCACAAACAGGAACCAGTTCGTTTGGGTCGAACATATTATTACGTTTTGTAGGATATGTGATCTTAACATTTAATTCATCGGTATAAACCTCAATAAATATATCACCGTTTTCTGCTGTTTTAGCTTCCATATATGAATCACCATATACAGGTTCATGACTTCTGAAAACAAAAGCAAGATCCAGTATTTCCTCTCCTGAAGGAACGCCATAATATTCTCTAATGTTAGGGATGTAAAGCTGGTATAAATTACTATCAATGAGGGTTAACTTTGTTTCGGGCGTATTTTGACCCCAATCTGTTTTAACATATTTCCAGTCGGATGAACTTGTGCTTTCGCTAGTTATCACGCCGGTATGTGCATAAACGGTGTCGTTGTATCCTGAAAGTCCGCCATTACCAAGCTCGGCGTTGAACGTTATCAGAATATCAGATTGCTCAATAGGGAAAACCGGTTCTGTGGTGATAAGTGATAGGTCGGTACCACATGAAATTGTATCACCTACAATATAGCTGTAGTTTTCACCGTAATTATTATCGTATTTGATAGTTTGAATATCATAAAAGTGTGGATCATCGAAAGCACTTGAGAATACATAATAAATTATTTCATTGCCGTCATCGTAGGCCGGAATTGTTGCTGTACCTGTTGTTCCGATGAAATCAAACTCCACCAAAGTGTCGAATTGTACGAAATTATTTTTGGAAAATCTGAGAAAGATATATTCATCGGATGCAGGTTGATGAGATACTTCTATTATAATCTCTACATCATCGGTATTTGAAGGAAGCAAGGGTTCCTGTTCAACACTCAGAATGTCGACAGGCTCACCGCTAATTTCCATAAAGATACCGTTGGTGCTCTCATATCCATAGTTATTAAAATTGAAAATATACCACTTATTATCAGTCAGAGTAACTGAGTTATTATCAGGTTCATAACCCGATCCGGCAACACCATAGGTATATGTTTGAAGTACATTTGGTTCAACGACAACACTTCCCCATTGGTTTTGCCAGATATTATCCAACGGCCCGGATGTAAGTTTGAATTCATAATTTCCTGCTGTTACCTCACTTGTCTGACTCACGGGAAATATAGTCTGGTAAACAGGAAATCCTAAGGGAAGAAGTATTACTTCACCACCTGTTGTTTGTGCGCTACCGGCGAATGTTAGGTTTGTGGGAGGGTTTGTCCAGTCGTTCCAGCTGCCTGGTAGGTTTAATCCTTCCGGTTCATAAATTTGTGAGAATCCAGTATTAGAAATAAGCAGTATGGCACTTAAGAATAATACTGTCAGAGTTTTGTGTAAGGAAATTATATTGGTTCTCATTATTGATTTTTCTTTTTGAGATTAGAGTTTAACTACTTTTTTAACAGTTCTTTGATTATCAGAACTAATGAATAATATATAATTTCCCGGATTGTAATCCGACATATCAATTAATGATTGTGGTTCACTTGCTTCAAATGATTCAATAAGAATTCCAACCTGATTATAAATACGGATTCTGTAATTTTCATTTTGAGAATTAATCTTTACAGATAGATTATTAATAACAGGATTAGGATAAATTTTTGCTGAAACAGCATTTTCTTCAATATCCACGTAGGTGATTGTATATGTTGTTTCTCCGGTTATTTCACCAATATCGCTGATATTTACAACAAGATTTGGACCTATAATTAACCAAATACCATTGGGAGAACCATCATCTTCAAAAACTCCCCATTCGTATGATCCGGGTAGTATATCAAGTGTTACAGACCAGTTATTTCCATTTTGAACCATATCAACAGGTTCCCAGTTTGTCATTGAACCTTTGAACTTAATGTTTGAATATAAGCCTGTAGCATCTGTGGCTGTAAAAGTAACCGGATAGGTTATTATATCATTTGTAACAGTGAGAACACCATTGATATATGTAGTGCCGTCCCAGAATCCACCTCCATCTTCAGAATACCCACCATAAACAATTGCCTGATCAAGGTATTGAAAACTAGAAGCATAATAATAGATACCTGTGGTATTTATTTGAGTGCCTATATCAGCAATAAACTCATCATTACTTCCTGATACTCCGAAATAGTCGGCTTGTATCCAGTTTGTCCATGTTGACGGATCTGTGTCTTCTTCGTTATAACCAATCCAACATTGCAATCCGGGAGCTGGAGTTGTTTGTCCGGTTACATCTTCAATCCATGCCTGAGCATAAACCAAATATTCCTCTCCTGGTTCAATGATTCCTGAGCCGGGATACTGTAAATTTGCCCATCCAATTTGTGGATCGGGAGGGGTTCCGTTTATGGTTAGAACTCCGCTAATATTTGTACTTCCATCCCAAAATCCGCCACCTGAGGCAGAATAGCCACCGTAAACATATGCCTGACTTAGGTATTGAAAACGGGAAGCATAATAATATGTTCCTTCTGCAGGTATTGCTATTCCCAGATTTGATATATATTCATCATTGTTGCCAACATCGCCACTGTAGGTAGCTATAACCCAATTCGTCCATGTTGAAGGATCAGTATTTTCTGTACTATATCCAATCCAAGCCTCTACACCGGTAGCTTGTCCTGTAGGATTAGTAATACCATCAATAAAAACCTGTGCATAAACATCAAAAGTATCACCAAGAACTATGGTGCCTGATTCGGGATACTGGAGGTTTGCCCAATCAATTTCAGGCGATGAACCACCACTGACGGTGTATTCATAATTTGTACCGCTGTTATTATTTAGTTTGATTGTATATAAATCATAGTCACTGGTAATTCCGGAAACAGTGGTGCTAAATACGTAATATTGAACAGTTGTACCTGCCGGTTGACCCGGAATGCTTGCTGTTCCACTTGTTCCTGTTATAGAAATATCTATTGCAACAGAGGTGCTCCATGCATCAGTTGTGTATCTTAGGTAGAATAATTCTTCAGGTGATGGTGTAGTGTTTGTTGTTATGTTCACGTTTACGATTTCATCAGGCTGAACAGTTGTAGGAAATGAAACGGTAAGAATATCAGCAGGTTCATTTGTGGTTTCCATGAAAATTGCACGTGAATTTGCATATCCCATATCCTCCCAAACCATTGTGTACCAATGATTATCAATAATAGTGATATTGTTATCGGTAGTACCTTGATATGTATATTCTTGCAATGTGTTCATAATAACAGTAACATCAGACCATTTATTTGCAAAATAATCAGTTGATGGGCCACTTGTAAAAAGCCAGTTATATGTTCCACCGGTAACATCAGCACCTGTTGCAGCAACTGAGAATATGGTTTGCCAACGCAATGTTCCAGTGTCAATTAAGTTTATGCGACCATCAGTAACTTGAGTGCTACTGGCAAACGCAAGATTATTTGATGGTGGATTAATCCAGGTATTCCATTCTCCGGGCATGTTCAGCCCTTCAGGAGCATAAATCTGTGAAAATACAGATGTGCTTACTAGTATAAGGAGGGTTATGAACCAGCTCCTTTTAAATATGGCCTTCATTATAATTTGGTGGTTTGTTATTAATATTTTTCTAGTTAACTACAACTTTTTTCACTGCATAACCATTGTCAGAAGCTATCTCAATAATATAAATTCCTGACTCAATGTAGTTGATCTCTGTATGACCAACTATATTATTTGAGTTAAAGATATTCTGTCCGAGCATATTGATCACTCTGACATTGTGGCTGTCCTGATCATCGAAATGTATTTTTATTGTATTGTTCACCGAATATGCATGGAAATCAAAAGAATCGCTAATATCTTCAATATCAGTTATTGTGAAATGGATTGTAAACCTGTTGATAAAGTTCTGGTCGTAGATAAACGAATAGTCTTCCTGACTTAGGTTTATTTCGGTTCCTGTAAGATCATCCAATAGATAGACATCGGTGAAATCATAAACTTCGGTCATGCTAATTGTCATCTCTATGCCGTCAATACCCTTAACATCAACAGGGATAATTTCAGTTGTTGGAGGCAGTGTGTTTATTGCCATACCATTGTTAGCTGTAGAATAGATAAGTGGACGGTTATTGGAATAGCTGAAGAATTTCACCGCATCCCATTGTCCATCAAAACCTTCGGTGGCATCCGGTTTTAATCTGATAACAGCATCATCAGTAATATCGTTTTGAGTAAGTTGTAAGCGAAATAGGCTGTCAGTATCATTGTTTGAATTTTTCAGATAATCAACGGAGTTGTGAACGCAAACATCATTATCCATTTTTAAGGTTCCGTATTCAGGATATGTGGCTAAACCATCTGTAACCTGAACAAAAAAGCCCTGATTCATACTTATATATTGTGAACCGCTATTTGTCCCGGTTCCACTAATATAAGTTGCCCAGCCACCATTGTTATAAACATAAATCGCATTGTTTATGTTCGTTTTTGTCCAACCACTTGATGCATCCCAATCTATTGCAGACGAATATGGATTACCAATGTAATTGAATCCGTAATCACCTGTTGCTGAGCGGATCATATTGTTGTCAGTTCCAAGCAATTCCGTTCTGATTTGTCCCGTGAAGTTATAAATATTGCTACCACTACCATCAACCCAAAGCATCCATCCTTTCATATTACCAAGAGGCTCAGTAAATGCACTGATATATGAATATGTCTTTGTTGATTCATCATATTCCATCAGGTATACTTCGGGACTTGCGTTGAGGTATAACTCGAATGCAGTTAATCCAGGAACTGGAGCAGACCATGAATGCCATTGTCCGGCTGTGACATAATTTTGAATTGTTGCCTGACTTGAATTACTGCCATTATATATAAGTGAGCCGTTACCGGAAGCATTTGACTGTATTACAACTCCGGCGTTTCCTGTATGATTATAGAGATTACCTGTGATTGTAAGGTCACCACCAACTGCAATTGATAGCACACCTCCCGAAGTAATTGACATATCGTAACAGGTTGCAGACGAAGCATCGACTGATACTGTTGCTGATGCAGGAAGCATTACAAGTGTATTTTGATCAGGCGCAATTCCGCCTGACCAGTTACCGTCGGTTGCCCAAATATTGGAAGAGGCACCTGTCCAACCGGTAATATTTGCATTGAAATATGGTGCTGAATAAGGAACAACGTTATCTTCAAGTATGAATCCATAATAATTAGGTATTGCCTGACCAAATGCACGTCCAGCATCAACCCAGCCATCAGATGGCCATACCAAGTATCTCCAATATGAATCCCATTGTTGTTCAGTAAACATGCAAGTTTTTATTGCATCAGGGCTTCCCAATAATGATCTTTTGATTTTAAATTCACGATAATCAACACCTACTGCAAATTTTACTAATGTGTCAGGAGCAGAGTAAACAAATAATGCAGATTCTGAATGTATTTGATCCCATTGTAATGTTGAGTTATTATATTGCCTTACTTCAATATAATCGTTGCCGGATTCATTTTTTAGAACTATTACCCAATCGGAATTAAAAGGAGTCGTCACATAGTCTGTCCATGCGTAACTATCAGTTGTCCCGTTTGAACCGGTTGGATCAGTATCAAAATAAATAAATGTAGCAAGATTGCCATAATCTGCTTCATCATCCGAAACCCCAATATATATGAAATCGGCATCCCACGTAAAGTATGCATTAGGAGCACTTCCTGTATTATTATCATGACTTATATTAGTAAACGTTTCATCGGCAGCCCATCCACTATTGTTTCCATCAATGGCTATTGTATTGTAACTTGTTGAAAATAGTTGGATTGTGAAAATTATTAGGAGCAGGATAAGAATGTAATTCTTCTTCATATCAGGTCTGTTTGATTGGTGAAATCGTGACTCCTACAAAAATAGAAAATATTCTAGCATTTTTTAATAATTCACCATATTAATTGGAGAAAGATGGCTTATATAAACTGCTAATAACTAAACAGGTATAATGCAAACGATTGCGAAACAACTGTTTTGAAAATTTATTAGAAAAGATAACCTGATTATTCGGTTCAACTAAGTTTTTGAATTAATATTTCCATAATTTTACACAAAATTAATTCTAGTGACTATGCAGAACCTGGCCAAATTTATTGTAATTACACTGATAATTACAATGTTTCACAGTTGCGATTGTAAAAAAGAAGAATCGTCACATTTCGATTGGAAAAATGCAACAGTTTATTTCATGTTAACCGACCGTTTTAATAATGGTGATCCAACAAACGATGTTAACTTTGACAGAACTGCCGAAACAAAAGAACTTAGAAAGTTCACTGGCGGTGACTTCTCCGGAATTACAAAAAAAATAAAGGAAGGTTACTTCAATAATCTCGGCGTGGATGCTTTATGGTTTTCACCGGTAAATGAACAAATTCATGGTTATGTGGATGAAGGACAGAGTAATACCTATGCATTTCATGGATATTGGATTCGTGACTGGACAAGTATTGAACCCAACTGGGGTACGGAGGAAGACCTAAAAGAACTTGTGGAAAATGCACATGAAAACGGAATCAGGGTTATATTGGATGTTGTGATAAATCATACGGGTCCGGTTACTGATAAAGATCCTGTATGGCCTGGCGACTGGGTTAGAACTGAGCCACAATGTACCTATCAGGATTATGAGAGTACAGTATTTTGTACACTGGTGAAAAACCTTCCGGATGTGATTACCGAGCAAACCAAAGAGGTTGAAATTCCAAAACAACTTCTTGAAAAATGGGAAAAAGAAGGCCGTTTGGATAAAGAACTTATAGAGCTTGATGAGTTTTTTGCAAGAACAGGATATCCAAGAACACCGAGATATTATATTATAAAATGGATTACTGATTTTATCAGAAAATATGGTATTGACGGTTTTAGAGTTGATACCGTAAAGCACACTGAAGCAGATGTTTGGGCTGACTTAAGTAAAGAGGCAAGAATTGCTTTCGCAGAATGGAAAAGTATAAATAAAGAAGCCATTCAGGAGGGACAGGAATTTTTCATGTTAGGCGAGACTTACAATTATAATGCACTCAATGGTAGGGATTTCGATTTTGGAGATTCGTTGGTCGACTATTTCGATAATGGTTTTGACAGCCAGATAAATTTTGGATTTAAGGGTGATGCAAATAAGGATTATGAAGAGCTGTTTTCAAGTTATTCTGATCAATTAATAGATGGTGATCTTAAAGAAGTTACCACAATGAATTACATAAGCTCACACGACGATAGCTGGCCATTTGATAAGGAGAGAAATAGAACCTTTGAGTCAGCTACGAAGCTAATGCTTTGTCCTGGTCAGGTTCAGATATATTATGGTGATGAAACCGCCCGACCGCTTATTATTGATGGTGCACAGGGCGATGTGAACCTGCGAAGTAAAATGAACTGGGGAGAAAATCCTGAGTTGTTAAAGCACTGGCAAAAGCTTGGAAAATTCCGTCAGCGACATCCTGCAATAGGAGCGGGGAGACATGAAATGATAAGTGAAAGTCCCTATGTTTTCGCCAGGACATATCAAAAAGATGATAAATCGGATGTTGTAATTGTAGCTTTAAATGTTAAAGATATGCCAACCTCAATCAATGTTGCTGACTATTGTGTTGATGGAGATATATTAACTGATGCATATGGTGGTAAAAAGTATGAGGTTAAGAATGGAGAAGTTGAAGTTATGGCTGACAATCAGATTGTTTTACTCTCAATATTCACTAATTAGACCATTACCGGTGAATCTCTGACATGCATTAATACAAGTCACTTCCAAACATCCTACAGTTGATTGAATAGTTGTTATCTTATTCTATTGCATTATGATTGAATTTCTCGAGCAGATATTAGTATGTGTTCATACAGTTTCAATTCAAAAGTAAATATTTAAACTGATTATAAATTAGTTATTCATGATAACTTTATTGATATATATAAGTGTTAACACGTACTAATATTGTATTTTCGTAGTCCAAAATTTAATCAAATTAACCAAAAATAATATGGCAAAAGTCAGAGGTGCAATTGTAGTTGACGTTGAAGGTTGCAAGGGATGCGGAGTTTGTGTTCCTGCGTGCCCAACAGAGGTCATACAATTAGCAAAAGAAGTTAACGGTAAAGGTTACCATTACGCATATATGGATACACCTGAAGCTTGTACCGGCTGTACAAACTGTGCAGTTGTTTGTCCGGATGGTGTTATTACAGTTTACCGAGTTAAAGTATAAATGATAAGCGATCAAAAACTAAAGAAATGGGAGAATTAAGATTAATGAAAGGTAATGAAGCATTAGCAGAGGCTGCAATTAGAGCCGGTGTTGATGGTTACTTCGGTTACCCCATTACGCCTCAATCAGAGGTTATAGAGTATCTCATGGCGGAAAAACCGTATGAGAGAACTGGAATGGTAGTGCTACAGGCTGAAAGTGAGGTTGCTTCAATCAACATGCTTTATGGTGGTGGCGGAACCGGGAAAAAAGTGATGACTTCTTCTTCAAGTCCGGGAATTAGCCTTATGCAAGAAGGATTATCATATATGGCAGGTGGTGAGATTCCATGTGTTGTGGCAAATATTGTTCGTGGTGGTCCGGGATTGGGCGATATCCAGCCTGCGCAATCAGATTATTTCCAGTCAGTTAAAGGTGGTGGACATGGTGATTACAGATTACCAGTTCTTGCTCCAGCATCTGTACAGGAAATGTCGGATTTTGTACCAATAGCGTATGATTTGGCTTTTAAATATCGTACTCCGGTATTAATTGTTTCTGATGGACTAATTGGCCAGATGATGGAAAAAGTTGAACTTTTTGATCAGATGCCAAGAATGACTGATAAAGAAATTAACGAAAAATATCCTTGGGCAACTAATGGAAAACCTGTAGGTAAAGAACGTAGAGTTCTTACTTCTCTTGATCTTGATCCACATAAGTTGGAAAAACATAATTTCAAACTTCAGGATAAGTACAAAACAATTGAAGCAGAGGAAGTGCAATATGAGTTAATAGATTGCGATGATGCTGAATACATCATTATTGCATATGGATCAAGTGCTCGTATTTCTCAAAAGGCAATTCAACTTGCCCGTGAAGAAGGTATCAAAGTAGGGATTCTTCGTCCGATTACATTATGGCCATTCCCTAAGCAGCCAATTGATGATCTGGTTGTAAAAGGAGTTAAAGGATTTTTATCTGTTGAAATGAGTGCAGGACAAATGGTAGAAGATGTTAAGCTTACTGTTCGTGAAAGAACTAAAGTTGAACATTTTGGAAGATATGGTGGAGTAATTCACTCACCTGAGGAAGTTCTGGAAGCTCTAAAAACTAAAATAATAGGAGGTTAAATTATGTCAGAACTCACTATACAAGATATTATTAAACCGGGTAATCTGGTTTATGAGAAAACAAAATTAATGACTGACAAAACCCTGAGTTACTGTCCTGGTTGTGGCCATGGTACAGCACATAGGTTGATTATGGAAGTTATTGAAGAGCTTGGAAAAGAACATGAAACTGTGGGAGTAGCTCCTGTAGGCTGTTCGGTACTTGCCTATGAATTCATGAATGTTGACATGCAGGAAGCAGCTCACGGTAGAGCACCGGCAGTTGCAACTGGTATTAAAAGATTGTGGCCCGATAAGGTAGTTTTTACATATCAGGGTGATGGTGACCTTGCTGCAATTGGTACAGCTGAAACAATTCATGCATGTAACAGAGGTGAGAAAATTGTTATAGTTTTTATTAATAACGGTATCTATGGTATGACTGGTGGTCAGATGGCACCTACAACCTTACCAGGAATGAAAACATCAACATCACCTTATGGTCGTGATATTGACACAATGGGTAATCCTTTGAGAATAACAGAATTAGTTGCCCAACTACCAGGTACATCTTTTGTTACACGTCATTCGGTTCACACTCCGGCTGCCGCACGTAAAGCAAAACGTGCTATTAAAAAGGCATTCCAAAACCAAATTGATGATAAACCAGGATTATCATTTATTGAAATAGTTTCAAATTGTAATTCAGGCTGGAAAATGGATCCCGTTACTTCCAATATGTGGATGGAAGAGAATATGTTCGACTACTATGAGCTGGGTGATATTAAAGTTGACGGTAAATTACTTGATAAGTAACAAATTCAAAATTAGACTAAAATGACTGAAGAAATTATTATAGCAGGTTTTGGAGGACAAGGAGTTCTTTCAATGGGAAAAATTCTCGCTTATTCAGGTATTATGCAGGATCAGGAAGTTAGCTGGTTTCCGGCTTATGGACCTGAAATGCGCGGAGGTACAGCTAACGTTACTGTTATTGTAAGTGACGATAGAATTAGTTCGCCTACATTAACAGCCTACGATACAGCTGTTATTCTGAATCAGCAATCGATGGATAAATTTGAAGAAACCGTTAAACCCGGTGGCGTATTAATTTATGACCCAAATGGTATCTCAAAACATCCAACACGTACGGATATTGATATCTATACCATCGAAGGTGCTAAAATTGCAGCTGAAATGGGAAATACCAAAATATTTAATATGGTTGTGCTTGGTGGTTACCTAAAGGTTAAACCAATTGTTAAACTTGAAAATGTGATATTAGGATTGAAGAAATCTCTTCATGAAAGATATCATAAATTAATTCCGCTAAATGAAGATGCAATCACAATGGGTATGAAAAATGTTGTGAAAGCTAACTAACAACAATAATATTTAGAAGAAAAGCCTCTATCGTTTGATGGAGGCTTTTTTTTTGTCTTAATATCTATTTCATTCAAATAGTTTATCTGCGTAAGCTTCTGTCCATGTCATCATCAATTCTTTATCAGAATCACTCAAGGAAGCATTCCAATGAATTGCTGTATATATTTTCATTGGCATTTCATCGCTTTCGATTGCTACACTAATGTCATCAAGTGTACTCACTTTTTCAAGCTTACTTAAACTTTCCCAATCAGAAAAATTCAACTCTTCACGACCTACATTTATATCCCGTACAACAAGAATTGAAGTCGGGGAAATATATGAATACCAGGGATAGTTTGTTTCGTTAGAATGACAATCGTAGCACGAATTCTTCAAAATTTGCACTATGTCATCCGGAATCTCAGGATTATTAACCAATAAATCGTTCGGATTGTCGGTAATAACTTCCGGTAATTCTGGTTGAAAAAACTGAAATGCAATAAATACAACAAATAATATTATAAGAATTTTCTTGAACATTGATTATTCGCCTCCATGATCAACTACAAAACTATCAGCCCATGAGGTAAGTCTTTCACTTTCTTCAGTGGTCAATGCTTTATCGGGATATTTCTCAATAAATGATTTCTTCGGCATCTTACCGTTTTTAACAGTTTTGCTGATTTTCATCATCTTACCTACTAACTTGCTATCTTTCAAAGTGCTAAGCTTATCAAAATCGAGTTTCATTTTGCCTTTTGTGCTTTTACTATCACTATTATGACACATATAACATGATTTGTCAAGAATAACTTGCACATCTTCAGGGACTTCAAAAGATGTGTCACCATCAGGGGTTGCTACTAGTGTTTCGTTTGTAAACGACATTGTAAAAATGCCTGCCGCTGTAAGAAATAGAATTAGGAATAAATTTTTCATTGATATGTTCTTTTTTAATGATTAATTTGCAGTACAAAATTAATACTTATTTAAATTTATTCCAAATAATGTAATTTGAAAAATCTAGTAGAGTTTCTTAACGAGAAAGTAGATCAATATAATACTCCCGATTTTATAGAAAGTGATCCGATCAGTATTCCACACATGTTTTCCTGTAAAGAGGATATAGAGATAAGTGGATTTTTAACATCTGTTTTTGCTTGGGGAAGGAGAGTGGCAATCATTAAAAGTGCAAAACAGCTGATGCACTTGATGGAAAACGCTCCTTATGACTTTCTTATAAATGCAAGCGATAAGGATATGAAACGATTTCAAGGTTTTGTATACAGAACATTTAATTCCGACGATTGTCTGTTTCTAATTACTGCTTTACGCGAAGTGTATATTAATAAAGGTGGTCTTGAAAAAATCGCTGTCGATTCGTTTAACGAAAACAATAGAATTATTGATGTAATCGTGGGAATTAGGGATTCATTACTCCAAACACCACATTTGTACAGATCTCGAAAACACCTGGCTAATCCAATTACTGGTTCTGCAGCAAAGCGTGTGAATATGTACCTGAGGTGGATGATAAGACAGGATAAATGTGGGGTTGATTTTGGATTGTGGAAAGATATTCCAGCATCCCATCTCATGTGCCCGTTAGATGTTCATTCCGGGAACGTTGCCCGAAAATTGGGAATTCTAGAACGAAAGCAAAATGACTGGAAATCAGTGGATGAGCTTACTGCTGTACTAAGATCATTTGATCTTGATGACCCCGTAAAGTATGATTATGCACTTTTTGGAATTGGAGTATTTGAAGGGGTTTCCAAATTGTAGATCATATTAGGATAGTTAACACCCTTCCGTTTTATTACTAGATTTGCATATTGAATTTTATCTGACAATGATTAAAAATAAAGTTAGAAATTACATCTATACGATAATCTTTGGTACTGATACTAGAGCAGGAAAACTGTTTGATATTATCTTGTTTATTGTGATACTGTTTTCCGTGATAGTTGTTATGCTTAACAGTGTTGAGTCTATTCACAATAAATATGGAAATCTTTTTATTGATCTTGAATGGATTATCACCATTGTATTTACTCTTGAATATATCCTTAGAGTTTATTCCACCAGGAAACCATTAAAATATATTTTCAGTTTTTACGGCATAATCGACTTCCTTTCAATACTCCCAACATACATCAGTATCTTTGTTACCGGGTCTCATTTCCTTATTGTTATAAGGATGTTACGATTGATGAGAATTTTTAGAGTATTTAAGTTAGCTCGTTATGTAAATGCATCTGATAATCTTGTAGTTGCCATTAAAAACAGCCGGAGAAAAATAATAGTGTTTCTCGAAGCAGTACTAATTATTGTAGTAATTACAGGCGCATTAATGTACTTGGTTGAAGGACCTGAAACAGGCTTCTCAAGTATACCAAAATCAATATACTGGGCCATTGTAACCATCACGACTGTTGGTTATGGAGATATTGCACCACAGACGGTTCTTGGTCAATCAATTGCTTCGATACTAATGATTATGGGTTTTGCAATAATTGCTGTTCCAACTAGTATTATCGGTGGTGAAATCATTAAAGAGCAACTTTCAAAAAAAGAGATAGTACTATGTCATAGGTGTGGATTTAATGGGAATACAAATGAAGCAATATACTGTAGTAAGTGTGGTAATAAACTGAAATAATAATTATTTGTAATGAACCAATTTCACATTTTACGTGTCATTTAACTACAAACATTGAAAATTAACATTTTTTGGCATAATTTTTATGTAAATATTGACAATGAGTTTAATTAGATAGACATATAATTTTACTACTTTTGTCACATTAATCATTTAAAATAATAACAAATGAAAAACCTTGTATTGATACTAGCATTAGTATTCTCAGTTGTTGCAGCAAGTGCACAAGATGCAAAAACAGTAACTGGACCAGAAATTTCCTTTAAGAAAACAACTCATGATTATGGAACTATTGAACTGAATGGAGATGGAACGTATAATTTTGAGTTCACTAATACAGGCAACGAACCATTGATTCTTTCAAAACCAAGATCATCATGTGGTTGCACAGTTCCACAATGGCCAAAAGAACCAATTCTACCTGGTGAAACAAATAATATTAAAGTTACTTACAATACACATAAGGCAGGACCTTTTAACAAAACAGTAACTGTTTATTCAAATGCTAAAAACAAATCGACTATACTATTACGTATTAAAGGTAAAGTTGAAAAGAAACCAGAAGAAGCACTTCCTGAAAAGAACAATAGTGCAGGAGCAACACCAATTAACAAATAGAATTAATAAAAAGAGATATTGATCAGGTCATAAATTATTGTTGTTTATGACCTGATTTTGTTTAAACCAATTAATTTCAGAGCGATGCCAAGTATTTCAAAAAAAGGGATGCAAATGCCCGAATCACCAATCAGAAAATTAGTACCATATGCTGAAGGTGCTAAGAAAAGAGGAGTTCATGTACATCATTTAAACATTGGACAACCTGATATTGAAACTCCTGAAGTAGCTTTAAATGCAGTTAAAAACTTTGGAAATAAGGTAATTGCATATAGTCATTCGGCTGGAATGCTTTCATTAAGAGAGAAGCTTGCTGAGTATTATGAGTCTGTAAATATCAATGTTACAGCTGATGAAATTATAGTTGGGGCAGGTGCTTCCGAAGCATTATTGTTTGCATTTCAGGCAATTATGGATCCTGGTGATGAAGTAATTATTCCTGAACCATTTTATGCAAACTACAATGGATTTGCAACCAACGCAGGTGTAAATGTTGTGCCTATTTTCTCTTCAATTGAATCAGGTTTTGCATTGCCCCCGATTGAGGATTTTGAGAAGAATATCACTGATAAAACAAAGGCTATTCTGGTTTGTAATCCTAATAACCCAACCGGTTATTTGTATTCTAAAGAAGAGCTGGAAACTCTCAGAGATATTGCCAAAAAATATGACCTTTATCTTATTGCTGATGAAGTTTATAGAGAATTTACCTATGATGGTAAAAAACATTTCTCTTGCATGCATCTCAAGGGAATTGAAAACAATGTGATTCTTATCGACTCTGTATCTAAAAGATATAGTGCTTGTGGTGTTAGAATCGGTTGGATTGTTTCTAAAAACAAAGAACTTATGGCCGCCGCAATGAAATTTGCTCAGGCTCGATTAAGTCCACCAACCTTTGGTCAGGTTGCTGCTGAAGCTGCTGTTGATACTCCCGATGAGTATTTTGAGAGAGTAATGGAAGAATACATTGCACGCAGAAATACTGTTGTTAAAGGGATCAACAATATCAAAGACGCATATTGTCCTAATCCTGAAGGCGCATTTTATGTTGTAGCAAAATTACCAATTGATGATTCTGACAAGTTTTGTCAGTGGTTGCTTGAAGATTTTACATGGGAGAACCAAACTGTGATGTTAGCTCCTGCATCAGGCTTCTATTCAACAGAAGGAAGAGGAAAAGATGAAGTACGAATCTCATATGTACTAAATGTTGGTGATCTTGATAAATCAGTTAAAGTTCTTGATGAAGCTTTAAAGGTTTATCCCGGACGTACTAATTAATCTGACTTTTCAGATAGGCTACCACTGTAACAATAAAGTAATGCATGAGTTTTCGATTGCAATAAGTATTATCGAATCAGTTGAGAAAGAGGCTAAAGTAGCCAATGCAGAAAGTATTTCTTCTGTGACTCTGGATATTGGAACAATGGCAGGAATTGAGTATTATGCTCTTGATACAGCTATGGAAATGGCCGTTAAAGATACAATGTTGCAGGATTGTGAGATAGTCGTGAATAAGATTCAGGCTCATGCAGTTTGTAGTGATTGTGGACATGATTTTGAGATAGAAAACGCAGTAGATCAATGCCCAAAATGCAGTAGCTTCTTTAATGAAATTATTTCCGGAAAAGAGCTAAAAATAAAATCCATTGTTATTGAGGAGAATGGGTGATTGGAGACCGGAGACAGAAGATTGAAGTTGGGAGATTGGAGATTGGAGACCGGATAAATGGTACCGGAAATGAAGGAAACTATCTCACTTTCTCAATAGTAAAAACAACCAAGTCCCATATCAATGGGATCAACATGAAAAGCAGTAGGTAACACACACATTTTGTAAATAGTGGTTAGTATAATAATTAGACTCCTTATTGAAATAGCTACTGCTGAAAAACCAGTTCCCATTACCCAAAAACATACAACGATTTACCATATTGAGATTGCCGCGCTTCGCTCGCAATGACGTCGGTGAATATGTGAAATACCGCTGCTGAAAACCCAACACCCAACACCCAACACCCAATGACCAATGACCAATGACCAATTCCCAAAGACCAAAGACTAATCCCCAATTTAATCTTCAAATTTGCAAATCACCACATTTTCAAATTTTAGAATTCCAAAGGCCATTTTTACTACCTTTGTGCTAAACTAATAGATCCTTTAATGGCTCCTAAATCAAACAAGTTAAAAGAAAAGAAAACTGAGACCGCAGCACCTAATAAAACTAATGCATCGAAAAAAAGCAAGCCTGCTAAAAAGAAAAAAAGCAGCACAAATAATACTAGTTTTTTTAGCGATGTAAGAACAATCAGAAGCTTCGGTACGATATTTCTGATTACAGGTATTTACCTGTTTCTTGCAATTCTAACATATATTATTAACTGGTTTTCGGCTGATATCAGCAACGGAATAACATCAGGCGTAATTGAATTTAAGGATCATACCGAAACCGTTTCAAATTGGACAGGATGGCTCGGATCATTTATAGCTAATTTACTGGTATATAATGGAGTAGGTGTGGGTGCGTTTCTGGTATCATTAATATTTATATCACTGGGATTAAAGTTGTTGATCAATGTGAAGATGTTCAGTTTATGGAGATGGTTTGAGCTGATTATTATTTCATTTATTTGGTTACCCGTTACATTAAGTCTTGTTTTTCAAAACCATCCGGAGAATTTATTGGGAGGTTTGGCAGGAAAGCAATTGGTTGTATGGATGGTAGCATACTTAGGAAAGGCAGGATTGATACTTTTGATAATAGCTATTCCAGTTATATTTTCATTGATAGATTTTAAATTTCAGTTTAAACGAAAAGAAAAAAAAACAAAGAATACCAATAGTTCTGATAAAGAGATATCCAATTCCAACCGCCCTGCAGAAGAAATTTACAATACCATAGAGTTTGCTGTTGATGATAACGAAGATCAAGAAATAGTTTTATCAAAACCTGAGGAGGGAACTGGAAATACTTTTAAAATAGAAGAAGACAGTTCCATAAGGGATGATAATGAGCTTGATCTTACAGAGAGCGATAAGAATATAAAAAAGGAAAATGTTGAGGATGATGTTGAACTAACTGTTGAGCAGACCGTTGAAGAAACTCCCAAGGATTCAACTCCTAAACCCGGAGAGCATTTTGGAATCGATACAGAATTCGATCCTACATTGGATTTGGCAGACTTTAAATTCCCTACGCTTGACTTACTGGAGGATTATGATGTTAATAATGTACTTGTAACCAAGGAAGAACTCGAAGTTAATAAAACAAGGATTGTTGAAACTCTCAAACAATACAATATTACAATTGTAAAAATCAAAGCAACAATTGGTCCAACGGTAACATTGTATGAAGTAGTTCCGGCTCCCGGAATAAGAATTGCTAAAATCAAAAATCTTGAGGATGATATTGCCCTAAGCCTCTCCGCCATTGGAATTAGGATTATAGCGCCAATCCCTGGCAAAGGAACCGTAGGGATTGAGGTACCAAATCAAAATCCGAATATTGTAAGTATCAAGTCTATTATAGGATCAGAGAAGTTTGTGAAGAGTAAGTTCGATTTACCATTCGGTATCGGTAAAACCATTAGTAATGAAAGCTTTGTAGCTGACCTCGCCAAGATGCCCCACCTTTTGATGGCGGGTGCAACTGGACAGGGTAAATCGGTTGGACTAAATGCAATTATTGCATCATTACTATATTCAAAACATCCTGCTGAGCTTAAATTTATTCTTGTAGATCCTAAGAAGGTTGAACTCAACCTTTATTCTCGCATCGAGCGGCATTATCTGGCAAAACTGCCTGATTCAGAGGAAGCTATCATCACCGATACTCGTAAAGTTGTCCGTACTTTAAACTCGCTTAGTATCGAGATGGATAACAGATATGAGTTGTTGAAAGATGCACAAGTAAGAAATATCAAAGAGTATAATACTAAATTCATCGCAAGGAAGCTTAATCCGCTTCATGGCCATCGTTACTTGCCATATCTTGTTCTTGTAATTGATGAGTTTGCTGATTTAATTATGACCGCCGGAAAGGAGGTGGAAGCACCCGTAACCAGATTGGCACAGCTCGCACGTGCAATTGGTATTCACCTTATTATCGCTACCCAGCGACCATCGGTTAATATTATAACCGGTACCATTAAGGCAAACTTCCCGGCACGAATTGCATTCCGTGTAATTACCAAAATCGATTCACGAACAATTCTTGATACAGGTGGCGCCGACCAGCTTGTGGGAAGGGGAGACATGCTGTTTAGCACTGGTAGTGATGTAATTAGACTGCAGTGCGCATTTATTGATACTCCTGAAGTAGAAAGACTTACAAGCTATATTGGTGCTCAAAGAGCTTATCCGGACGCGCTGCATTTACCTGAGTTCAAGGATGAAGAAGCCGAACAGAAGGCTGAATATGACCCAACAGAAAGAGATGAACTCTTTGAAGATGCTGCATTGATAATTGTTCAAACACAGCAAGGATCAACATCTCTGCTTCAGCGCAAACTTAAACTTGGTTATAATCGTGCTGGGCGTATTATCGATCAACTGGAAGCTGCCGGTATAGTCGGTCCATTTGAAGGTAGTAAGGCCAGAGAAGTAAAAGTTGCTAGCGAAATGGCTTTGGAACAGTTTTTGAAAGATCTTAACTCAAAGGACGAAAAATTTGATGATAATAACTAGTAAAACTAGTTGAGAAATATAAAAATAATATGAAAAGAATAATTCCAATAATACTTATCCTGATAACTGGAGTAATGTACGCGCAGAGTGATAAAGAAGCCGATAAACTACTTCAGGATGTAATAAATAAGACATCTTCTTATGAGAATTTTAAGGCGAACTTATCATATACTATGGTAAATACTGATATGGGAATTGATGAGAAAAAATCAGGATTGATTTTCGTTGAAGGAGATAGTTATAGAATCGAAATGGAAGGTCAGGTTATTATTTCTGATGGAAGTACAATTTGGACCTATCTTGAAGATTCGGAAGAAGTTATGGTTGGTAGTGTTGAAGATAATGAAGAAAGTATTTCACCTACTCAGATACTTACCAAGTACAGTGATGGTTATAAAGCTAAATTTAGTCAGGATAAAAAATATAAAAATTCTCAACTAAAGGAAATTACTCTGAAACCAAATGACAAGAATAACTTTGAAAAGTTGAGTATAATTGTAAATGCGAATAAATTGAGCCTGGAAAACTTTTCGGTTTATGATGTAAATGGTAATGTTTTCACTTACCATATTATTGACCTTCAGCCAAATCTGAAATTACCTAAGGATACATTTACTTTCAATTATGATAGTTATCCTGATGTTGAAGTGATCGATATGAGATAGTTGTAGTACATTTAACGCATAAAAAAAGCATACCCAATTATTGAGGATGCTTTTAAGATAGCGTAACTGAAAATATATAATTAAAAGAAATCATCATGGCAAAAGGTCAAGACTCAAAGAAAAATGTTAAAAAAGAAGCCACTAAAAGTCTAAAAGAAAAAAGAGCGGAAAAGAAACTAAAAAAAACTAAATAAGATTACCGGTATCCTATTGAAACTAATTACAACATTGTATCATAATTAATGGCAGGAAATGTTGTAAATATTAAGGTATGGATCTCGCATCACCTCATTTTGGATTAACATGAAACTGATTGGAAATCCGCCATTTCGTAATCACTTAAAGTTATCAGCTATCCATGACGTTTTTTATGTTTGTAGGTTAGCCCCGAAGCTATTAAAGTTAACCATCCGATAATTAGCAGTAATCCGCCAATGGGTGTTACTTTTCCAAGCGATCCTATGCCAAAACCTAGTACTTCCTTTAATGAGGCTAGAAATAGTGTTCCTGAAAATAATCCTATACCAATTACAAATAGAAAATAAATGGTAGTCTGATATGAACGTTTTACATATCTGTTCATAAAAGTTAATGCAAGCAAAGCAAGAGTATGGTACATAAGAAACTGATTGGCAGTGTTAAACATATTCATATGTTTAGCCGGTATATTGCCTTCAAGAAAATGTGATCCAACAGCTCCAAGTAGTACACTTAACGAACCCATTATTCCAGCCGTGATTAGAAATCGTTTTGTCATAATTTTGGATGTTTATTTGTTCTGGCTAATATACTAATTTTAAAATAATGTACTTTTGAAACTTAATTAAACACTCAAATATGAATACATCAATTGATATTAGTTATTACCCTCTGGTTGATGAATTTATTCCGCCCATAAAAGGATTTATTAAACGCCTTGGTAGTTACAAAGATATTATTGTCAATACAAATGGTATGAGTACTCAGGTTTTTGGAGAGTATCGAATTGTTATGGATGCAATTACCAATGAAATTGAAAAGTCATTTGAATTACCTCATTCGGTTTTTATTCTAAAGATAATTAACGCCGATTTACAGGTTCATAATAGTGATTAATGAATAATCTGATAGATTTTTTCCTGCAACCCTATTATGAGGCAACAGTACTAAATATTGTGCTCGAGTTCATAGCTGCCTTTTTTGGTGTTGTAAGTGTATATTATGCCAGAAAGGAGAATATTCTTGTCTTTCCGTCAGGGATAATATCTACCGCTATTTATGTTTATATGCTTTCCCAATGGTCATTGTACGGTGATCTGATTATCAATATATACTATACTTTGATGAGCATTTATGGATGGTATATGTGGAGCAAAGTCATCGACAGTGACAATAACCATATTCCCATAAGTAGAACCAACACCATTGATAAACTTAAGGCAACAGGAATATTTGTTTTTACTTCCCTTTTTGTTATCGTTGTTTACAGGTACTATGATGTTATGCCAAATGAACTTGGTTTTACTGATAGTGTCGATTATGCATGGAATAATCTTACTTCCGGAGAATTGGAAAGTTTCAGGAAAGCAACACCATATTTAGATACATTTACAACAGGTATTTTCTTTGCTGCAATGTGGCTAATGGCCAATAAAAAGATTGAAAACTGGACTCTTTGGATAATAGGTGATATAGTTTCAATTCCGCTATATTTTGTCAAAGGTTATGGTTTTACTGGAATTCAATATACAATCTTCCTTGGTATTGCCATTATGGGATACTTCGAATGGCGTAAACAAATCCAAAACAGAAATGCATAAGCTGCATAAGATTGCAATATTAGGACCTGAATCTACTGGTAAATCTAAGGTAGCAACTAGATTATCCGAACATTTTAATGCTGGGTTTGTCCCTGAGTATTCGCGTGAATATTTTCATGGAAGAGAATATAAGTATAATATTGATGATCTAGTGTCAATAGGCAGAGGACAAATTGAAAATGAGAATGTTATCGCTGATCAGTCACAGAATATGTTAATTTGTGATACAGAGCTTATTACAATATCGGTATGGTCACAGATAGTGTTTAACAAGGTTCCTAGTTATATAACTGAAATGATTCAGAAAAGTTCGTATAATCTGTTTTTATTATGTAATCTGGATGTAGAATGGACTGCTGATCCTTTGAGAAGAAATGAACATAACAGACAATATATTTATAATCTCTTTGTTAAAGAATTAGAAAGGTATAATTTTAACTATAGAATAGTTGCTGGCATAGGTGATGAAAGACTAAAAAATGCAGTTAACTTTGTTGATGAATATTTAAGAAATGGCTAGAGACTTAGGTAAACCAGTTGTATTACATTTGGCCAGATGGTATCCAAATCGTTATGATCCAATGCCAGGTTTGTTCATTCAGCGTCATATAGAAGCAGCTAATAAATATTGCAAAGTTGGTGTTGTTTATACACATATTGTTGACAAAAATGAAGATCAGGAAGAACTGTATGACATAGATTTTCAGGCTGTTAATGGTGTTCCTACAGCTAAGGTTTATTATTTATCATCAGGATGTAAAATCAAACCAATCAAGAAGCTTATTAATATCCTAAGATTTTTTAAAGCAAACAACATTGGGATAAAAGAGGTAGAGAAAACTATTGGTAAACCAGAGCTTATCCATGTTCATATTCTTACCAGGTTGGGAATAATAGCATGGTATTATTATTTCATTAAGAAGATTCCATTTGTAGTTACAGAACATTGGTCAAGATATCTCGATCTTACAGGAGATTTTAAGGGTACATTAAGAAAATATGTCACAAGAAAGGTTGCAAAACGAGCATCTTGTGTTACAGCTGTGACTGAGAATCTTGCAGTAGCAATGAAATCACATGGTATAGATAATAAAAACTATGTGATATTACCAAATGTTGTTGATGATAGTTTTCTGGATAACTACCCGGGGGAAAAGGAAATATCAGATAAAAAAACATTTCTTCATGTTAGCTGTTTCGAAGATAAGTCAAAGAATATCAGTGGTTTGCTGCGGGCAATAAGTAAGCTTTCAATTCTTCGTAACGATTTTGTTTTCAGAATGGTTGGTGATGGGATGGATTATAATTCCCTTACTTCATATTCAAAAGAACTTGGATTGCCTGAATCGGTTATTCAATATACTGGCTTGTTGGAAGGAAAGCAATTGGTTAAAGAAATGCAAAATGCAGATGTGCTGGTTATCTTCAGTAATTATGAAAATATGCCGGTGGTAATAAATGAATCACTTTCACTGGGAATTCCCGTAATAGCCACCAAAGTAGGAGGGATCCCGGAAGTTGTTGTTGAGCAAAATGGCATATTGATCGATCCACGTGATGAAGATCAGTTGTTAAAATCATTTAATGATATATTGGATGAGAAACTGATATTCAATATGGATAATATTAAAAAGCAGGCAATTAATAGGTACTCATCTCAAGCTGTGGGAAAGGTATTGATGAACATTTATCAAGAATCCCTTAATAAGAATTAATCACTCGTGTAAAGCGATCATAGGTAGTCCAAGCTTATAAAAATCGTGCTTAGTAATACCATCTGAAAATAGATATTTAAAGATATTTGTTTTATGGGAAATAAAAGCTATTGTATTGATATTGTTTTCTTTAGCGAATAACTCCATGGTGTCATCTTTATCAGATGCATCTACAAAAGAAAACTTAACATTTATACTGCTATCGTAACTCTTAAAGGCCTCTTCCAGATCATTAATCAAATTTATATTTTTGTCTTTGCTTCCTCCAAAATGAAAATGAGTTACAAATATTTTATGAGGAATATTTTTAAATAGTTTTAATAATAGATTTATTTTTTGAAAGTCTTTGTTATGATTATTACAGGCATACATAATTTTTAGTTCCTCAAAACTATCATGATTGCCAATTGGCACAGCAATTACAGGCACATCAGCTTTATTCATAATGTTTTTTGCCACACTTCCTTCAAATATTTCCTTTTTGCCGGTACCTTGAGTTCCCATGACAATAAAATCGGGATTTACTTCCCTACAACAGTTTAAAATTTCCCAATCGGCATCGCCACCCGAAATACTGCTTTCTACTTCCATATTACTGATTTGATGCTCTTCTAAGTATTTTGTCACATTATTTGTCAGCGACTTCATATTGTGCTCAGCTTGTTTTCGGAATTCTTCAATAAGTTGAACATTTAAAAAAGAATCATTATCAAAGCCACTACTTAATCCAGGATCAGGGGCTGCAATTTGATCATTATACGAATGATGAAAATGAAGCTTTGTTAGCTTTTCAGTACCAGCAATACTAATGGCATACTTAAAAGTTGAAACAGAATGATCTGAGAAATCAACAGGTATTAATATTGTTTTCATGGTTAATTGATTAATGATGTTGTTTTAAAATCCAGAATATGGTATTTGATTGTAAAAATATAAAAAGATTATTAATTAAAAAGTCGTTCATTCTTGATATATCTCTTATTTTTACGGTGGAAAGTTTTTGGTATTCCAGTATAAAATATTAGTACTGTATGAACGTACATTTTATCGCTATTGGCGGTAGTGCTATGCATAATCTTGCAATAGCACTTAGCCTAACAGGTTATAAAGTAACGGGGTCAGATGATGAAATATTTGAACCCTCTAAGAGTAAATTGGATCAATATGGATTGCTTCCAGAACGATTTGGATGGCATCCCGAAAAACTGGATAGTACCATGGATGCTGTTATTTTGGGCATGCATGCCCGGAAAGATAATCCCGAGCTTATACGTGCTCAGGAGCTTGGTTTGAAGATTTATTCATACCCTGAATTCTTATATTATCATTCCAAGGAAAAAAAACGCATCGTAATCGGTGGTAGTCATGGGAAAACAACGATAACAGCAATTATTATGCATGTTTTCAGGAAGTTAAACTTCGATTTTGATTATCTTGTGGGATCTAAGATTAAGGATTTCGATGTGATGGTACGACTAAGTAACACCGCTCCAATAATGATTTTTGAAGGTGATGAATACTTGAGTTCACCTATCGATCTCCGTCCTAAATTCCACTGGTATGCGCCTGATATTGCTTTAGTTAGTGGTATTGCATGGGATCATATAAATGTTTTCCCAACATTTGAAAATTATATTAGTCAGTTTGAGAAGTTTATCTCAATGATTAGCAACGATGGAGCATTGATTTATAATAGTGATGATCCTGTTTTAACTGATCTGTCAACCAGGGAATCAAAGTTTAAAACAATGCCATATACTTATCCTGATTATCGAGTTATTGATGGGATTAATTATATCAATTATGGTGAAAAGGAAGTTAGTTTGAGTATTTTTGGGAAGCATAATATGATGAATATCAATGGTGCCCGATTGGTTTGCAATGAGTTGGGAATTAGTGATGATGATTTTTATAATGCTGTCAGTAGTTTTGAGGGGACTGCAAATCGTCTCGAACTTATGGCTGCTTCCGGGAGATCGAGACTTTACAGGGATTTTGCACATGCACCTTCAAAGGTTAAAGCTACAGTAGATGCGGTTCGTGAACAGTTTCCCGAGCACAATTTTATCGCATGTCTGGAGCTACATACCTTCAGCAGTTTAAATAAAAATTTCATCGATGAATACAAAGGAGCCATGGATTCTGCTGATCTGGCTGCCGTGTATTTCAACGATCATACGATTTCAATGAAACGTTTACCTGATTTGTCAATAGAAGATGTTAAAAAAGCTTTTAACCGTGACGATTTAAATGTTACTACTGATCCTGATAATCTTTTATATTGGTTAAGGGAAAATAAAACCAGTGGTACAATTTATCTGATGATGAGTTCCGGTAATTATAGTGGAATTGACATGAAGATTCTTGGTGAAGAATTAACAAAATAATACTCATATCTGGTGCTAAGCTGGTTTAAATATATATTCATAGTAATTCTGGGGTTAAATTGTTTAACATCTGTTTCACAGAGCAGTATGGATAGTGTTTTGATTAAGAAGTTTCCTGTAGTTATTGGTAATATTGGCTTTGCAACTGATAGTGTTGAGATAGATGTGGGACAAACACCTCGTGGAGAAGTTTCAACATTTCCCTTTGAAATTTATAATTTTGGTAACGATCCCATAGCTTTTACCAATGGCAAATCAAATAAATTCATAAGCTTAACCTTTGAACCTGAGGTGCTGACGCCGGGAATGACTGGCTCAATGATTGCCGAGTTTGATGCAGATATTGAATTGGATCTGGGGGATTTTTATGTTGAGATTGCTGTTACCAGTGATGATAAACTGAATCCGTATAAGTTTCTAACATTGCTAGTGGAAGTCATTGAAGGTGATGGAGGATTGTTTAAAGGAAGCTATGATAGTATTCCTCACATTGTATTTGATCATTATAATCATGATTATGGACATTTGAAAAGGGGTAAGGTATTATATCACACATTTATTGTTACAAATGAGGGTGGTTTTCCATTGTCGATTTTTGATGTAGAAGCACCAAAAGGTATTACAATAGTTGATGCTCCAATGCAAACAATTATGCCTGGAGAGAAAACAATTATCAGAGTAAAATTGAATACCAGAGGCCGAATAGGTGTTCAACATCAATCCATATTTGTGAAATCAAATGACCCTGAAAACCCATTGGTTATACTGGGCCTGCATGGTTCCGTACGAGTATATCCTTCACATAAAAAGACATCTGAGCAATGTGGCGAAACAAGTGAGCCATTTTAGAGTAGACGCTTAATAGTTATCCTACTAAAATATATTTGAAACGGAGTGACAATTTTATTATTCGATATAAAATGCGACTCTTGCACCTAGCAAAACCCATTAATCCATATTCGTAACAATTGAGATACAATAGCAAATGGTGTTATGATAATTAGGGCACAAAAAAACCTCTGCCGGAATTAACCAGCAGAGGTTTATATTATTGAGGAATATGTTTCCTAACTATTCATTGAAATCAAGAATTCCTGATTTGTAGAAGTGAATTTCATTCTGTCTTTTAGAAATTGCATTGCTTCAACAGGGTTCATATCACTTAAATGATTACGAAGTATCCATATTCTCTGTAGCATATCTTTATCAACAAGAAGATCTTCACGACGAGTACTTGATGCAACAATATCAATGGCAGGATAGATACGTTTGTTAGATAGTTTACGATCAAGTTGTAACTCCATATTACCTGTTCCTTTAAATTCTTCAAAGATAACTTCGTCCATTTTTGAACCGGTATCAGTAAGAGCAGTAGCAAGGATTGTAAGAGATCCACCATTTTCAATCTGACGAGCAGCACCGAAGAATCTTTTTGGTTTTTGAAGTGCATTAGCCTCAACACCACCTGAAAGTACCTTTCCTGATGCAGGCGAAACTGTGTTATATGCTCTTGCAAGTCTGGTGATTGAATCAAGTAGGATTACAACATCATGACCACATTCGGTTAATCTTTTCGCTTTTTCAAGAATAAGGTTTGCTATTTTTACATGTTTTTCTGCAGGTTCATCAAATGTTGAAGCTACTACCTCCGCATTTACGCTACGTGCCATGTCGGTAACCTCTTCAGGACGCTCATCGATAAGAAGAATAATTAAATAAACTTCAGGGTGATTTGCTGCTATGGCATTTGCAATTTCCTTAAGCAAAACCGTTTTTCCGGTTTTTGGCTGACTAACAAGAAGTCCACGCTGACCTTTACCAATAGGGCAGAACATATCCATAACTCTTGTTGAAACAGTTTCATTTTTATGACCTGTTAACGATAACCTTTTGTTTGGAAATAATGGTGTAAGGAAATCGAAAGGAACTCTGTCGCGTACATCTTCAGGAAGCATTCCGTTAATTTTGATCACTTTGATCAATGGAAAGTATTTTTCGCTTTCCTTTGGTGGACGTACATTTCCCTGAATTGTATCTCCGGTTTTTAATCCAAAGAGTTTAATCTGAGAAAGAGATACATAAATATCATCCGGGGAATTCAGATAATTATAATCTGATGATCGTAGGAATCCATAACCATCAGGCATAATTTCAAGAACACCTTCAGCTTCTACAATGCCCTCAAACTCAAAAGAATATCTTGGTCTTGAAGGCTTGTTTTCTTCAACTGGTTTGGGTTGGACTTTAACAACCGGTTTCTCTGTAACCGTATTTTCCACAACAGGTTTTGATTCTTTATTTTCCTGAATAGGTATATCAACTTTTTTATTTTCTTCTCTAACTATCTTCTCCGTATGCTTGTTTTCTGGTCGATCATTTTCAGGTCTTTTTGTTTCCGGAAAAATCATTTCCGGACGATTAGTTTCCGGGCGTTTGTTATCCTGACGCTTATTCTCAGGAATTCTGTTGCGTTTTCTTTTTCCAGATTGTTCATTTCTTGGTGATATTTTATCTGAATCCGGAGTGGTTTTTACATTTTCTCTTTTTTGTCCTGAAAGCTGTTCATCAGGAATAGCAGTAAGCTCTGTAGCCGGTTTTATCTTTTTGTTATCACTACCCGGCTGTTGCATCTTGTTTTCTGGTTTTTTCACATCATTGTTGTCCTTATTTACAACAGGTTTTGAATGTTTAACAGGTTGTTTTGGTTTTTCACCTTCACTTGATGCAATTTTTTCATTTTTCTTTTTGCCTGGTTGAGTTCTCTTTTTACCTTTCTTAGCTAAGATTCTTTTTTCAGCTTCAAGCACATCTTTAGTTGGATTAAGTGCTTGGTGGTCAAGGATTTTGTAGATAAGCTCTTTTTTTAGCAGTTTGTCTGGTTTTGGTATATCAAACTCTTTCGCTATTTGTCTTAAATCGGTAACGAGTTTACCGTTAAGTTCGACAATATCGTACATAAACTGGGGATTTAATTGAATAATTCAACAATGATTGCTGAATGTTTTAATTTAAACTTTGATTTTTTATTGGAATATTAAATTAACTTTTTCCTAAAGTAGATCGCAAATGTACTAATAATTTTCGGTAATTATCTATTTTTGCAAAAAAATGATAAAATTATGATTCAACGTAAACAATCGATATACCTACTATTAGTGGGGATAATAATGTTAATTTCATTCTTCGTTCCACTTGCAATATTTGTGGGTGAGTCAAATTCACTTGTGTTATACCTCTATAAAGTAGAAGGTTTGGTTCCTGGAATTGAAACTGGTTTAAGCCCATATTTCATATTGCCCTTAATGACCATCGTAGCACTTATTGTTGTCTTTTCAATTGTGACCATTTTTCTGTACAAAAAAAGACGTGTACAGCTTATTCTGGTTAGGTTTATGCAACTATTGGTATTAACTTATTTCGGATTATATTTTTTCCATTACATGGATGTGCTTGAGAAATTATCCGGTGGGTTTGCCTCATATGAGTATGGAATAAATATTCCGGGGTCTACGATGCAAATTCCTACAGTAGTTTTTATTCTACCTTTGGTATCGGCATTACTACTTTTTATGGCTTCCAATGGAATAAAGAATGATGAAAAACTTATTCGTTCAGCCGATCGATTGAGATAGGAGATATCTCAGAAAAGGTTAATTATTTGACCTATGTGCATCAAAAACTTCCAGTTCTGATACAACTCCTGATACTATTTCAAATTTTATCATGGTGATACTTTTGTGAATGCCTGAATTTCCTGCTGCTCCGGGGTTAATATGTAACAGATTATTTTTATTGTCGGGGATCACTTTTAAGATATGTGAATGCCCGGATATAAATAATCCAGGATTGTGTTCATGAATTAATATTCGGCCAAATGGTGAATACCTACCAGGATAACCTCCGATGTGTAGCATAACTACCTTCAGACCTTCACTTACAAATACTTCATATTCGTTAAGCTCGGCCCTTAAACTGCCACCATCAATATTGCCATATACTGCTATTACAGGTTTAAAGTTTTTAAGTTTTTCCAGGGTTTCGATGTTTCCGATATCACCGGCATGCCATATTTCATCACAGTTGCTAAAAAAAGAGAACACCCGTGGATTAATAAACCCATGGGTGTCCGAAATTAAGCCAATTCGCTTCATATTTAGAAGGTTGCTGTCAGGCCTACTTGCATATTTTCATTGAACTGTGTTCGTGGACCTATTGGATTTCCATTATCATCATGGAACATAATATCATCATCATAAATCATCTCTGTGTTGATATTAACATTTAACCATGAATTAACTTTAAGAGTTAGTACAACCTGCCAGTTTACGTCAATGTTTTGTGGATTCTTCAGATAATCAGAAAAGAGTTCAAGCTTAGTATTGAAGTTTACATTCTTGAAAATTTCATAATTAAATACTGTTAAAACTTTAGCACCAAACATTGTTTTAACCTGATCTGCATGCTTGATTATCATTCCATTTGTGTCAACTTCTGCAGGATCCAATCCAAATGACCCTGCATCAGCAAGAGCCTGATCATTTACTATAATCCATTTTGCTGTAGCAGGAGAAAAGTTTACACTTAAATATTCATTTGGCTTCCATTCAATACCAGGTCCAATATCTATTGTTCCCGGTGCCATAAATTTTGAAACGTAATTAGTAGAATCAACTTTATAGTCATAACCTTTAGCAAATTGAGACTTAAAGGTAAGAACCATTGTGGCAAAAAGTCTGTCATGGAACTTATATCCATAAGAAGAGATAAATTCAATTTTATCGTCTGTTTTCATTGGATCATTTTCACCAATAAGTGAATACCCGAGAGCTAAATCTAACCAGTTATCCCATTTATGTTTATTCTTTGCATAATTACCTGTAAATGTGTATTTACCGGATGTAGCCAATGTGTTTTCTCCACCTGCTGACCAGTTGGAAAAATAACTCTGAGAAAAGTTTAAACTAACTTTGTTTTCAACCTGCCAGTTTTTTATTGTGTCTGATTGCGACATCGCAAATAGCGATGGAAGTAATAATATAAGGATTAATATCTTTTTCATTTTAGTTCGTGTTTTATGATACTTGATTTACATGAACATCCATTTGAGGGAAAGGGATATTGATATTGTGTTTGTCGGCGTTTTTGTAGAATTTCTCATTCATATCAAAGAATACTCCCCAATAATCTTCGGGTTTAGCCCAAACTCTTACTGTTAGATTGACAGAGCTATCGGCTAATTGCCCCAATGCGATAAAAGGTTTGGCAGGTTTATCAAGGATTCTTTCATCATCTGCAATAAGTTTGAGAATCATATCCTTTGCCTTATCATAATCATCACCATAACCAATTCCAAATGACCAGTCAACTCTTCTTATATCCTGAGTGCTGAAGTTTGTCATGCTTCCGTTTGATAACGGACCGTTTGGAATAATAATAGTTTTATTATCAGGTGTGGTAAGTATTGTTACAAAGATCTGAATTTCTTTCACCGATCCCATATAACCCTGAGCTTCAATGAAATCACCAATTTTAAATGGCTTGAAGAAAAGTATCATGATACCACCAGCAAAATTTGACAGTGTACCGTTAAATGCCATAGCAACTGCCAGTGAGGCTGCTGTTAACATTGCAATAAATGTTGTCATTTGAATACCAACCATCCCAAGGATACTGATAAATAGTATAATCTTTAATACTACACTTAGCATACTATTGATAAATGTCTTAAGGGCTGGTGTGATATCGCTTTTTTCAAGTACCTTACCCGTTCTTTTGGTAATAAATTTGATTACCCATAAACCGATTACAAGTACTATTATAGCACCAAGTAATCTCATTGCATAGTCAACGCCATATTCATTGAACCATTTTAATAATGCGTCGGTTTTTTCTGATAAATTGTCAATTTGATCCATATTTCAATATTTAATTTGTATTGTGTTATCGTATAATTAATTAATGTTAATTCATTATTATAATATATTTAGTGCAAAAATAGTACATTTAGGTAACAGCTTACCTAATTAATTGGCTTTTTTACACAGGTAGATAAGATTATTATTAGATTCCTGATCCTTGCTGGTTTGGAATATATCCATCCTTACTGGCTCCCTTTTTAAAGTTAATCTTTATGTTATATTTAGTTCTTACTGCATTATTGTCCTTTATTCCGGGATGCCAATTAACGGTCTCCATAATTTTCATAGCTTCTTCAGTACAACCACCACCAAGATGTTTGATTGCGACCATATTTGATGTTAATCCATTTGGTTCGATAATAAACATTAGTTCAACAGTACCTTCCAGAGCCAATCTTGAAGCAGCTTCCGGATAGGTAATATTACCGTATATATAATCATTCAGAGTTCTATACTTATTTTCAAGGATAGGTATCGGTAGTTCAGTTAGTTGTTTCAGACTATAAATTATTCTACTGTTATCAATAGGGGAGTACGGAGGTGTAATATGGTTGTAACCCCTACGTTTACTGAGTTTTTTGTAGTTATTAATTTGGTATTTTATCTCAAATTCAGATGTGCCCTTAACAGGTTTCCCATCATATGTGGCAGGATTCCATATTATCATATTGAAAAGAGCCAGTGCTGCCGAGTCAATATCATAAGAAACATTTTGTATAATCTCACTTTCTGTAACACATCCGGTTATGTTTGTATTAAATTTAATTACTACTGTTCCCTCGGTTTTGCTTTTAATGGCGCTCTCAGGATAATCGATATGTTTTTTTATCATGGCCTTACACCCTTTGTTTCCAGTTGTAGGCTTTGCCTCAATATATTGTGCGTAAGCTGAATATGTAACGATCGTCAGTGCAATGCTTAATATAGTTTTTAACATGGTGACCGGGTTTAAATAATGCAAGCTAAAGGTAAGACAAATGTTCGATATTTTAGTAGTTTTACTAAATAAAAATAGTTTTCTAAACTGAATAATTAATAACCATGTCTCATAGAAAAACCAATGAGAATAAGGAAGACACTGTAATTGGCATCCGACCCGTAATAGAAGCAATAAATGCAGGTAAGGAAATTGATCGTGTTTTTATCCAAAACGGACTACGTTCAGACCTGTTTCACGAGTTTATGTCCCTTTTAAAACAGCATAATATTCCATATAGGTATGTGCCAATAGTGAAACTGAATAAGATTACCCGAAAAAACCATCAGGGTGTTATAGCATATGTTTCGCCAGTTGTTTTTGCTGATATTGAGCAGGTTATACCAACAATATTTGAGAATGGAGAAGATCCTTTGGTGCTTATCCTTGATAAAATTACTGATGTAAGAAATTTTGGGGCAATACTTAGAACAGCTGAAAGTACGGGTGTTCATGCTGTACTATTTCCCTCGCAGGGAGCAGCATTGCTAAACTCAGGAACAATAAAATCGTCAGCAGGTGCAATTTATAATATTACACTTTGTAGAAGTGATAATTTAAAAAATTCAATAGATTTCTTAAAAGGTAGTGGTCTTAAAATTGCTTCTGCAACTGAAAAAGGTGCTGATGTTTATTACCACTCTGATTTAAAAGGTCCATTGGCTTTGATCATGGGTACAGAAGGAGAGGGAGTTAGTCCGGAATATCTAAAGCGTTCCGATTCCAGATTAATGATACCAATGCTAGGAAAAACCGAATCACTTAATGTTTCAGTAGCAACAGGAGTTTTGTTATATGAAGTTATAAGACAAAGAACTCAGTAGATTATTTTATATCGATACCAAGCTGTCTGCCTTTTACAAAGCCGTATTATCCATTTGTGCTGCTATGCATTGGCAAAAAAAAAGCTCCAGATATAACCGGAGCCTTCCAATAACTTAAGTATTGTACTATCTTCTTGCCTCTTTGATACGGGCTTTCTTACCACGTAGATTTCTAAAATAAAAGATTCTTGCTCTGCGAACAACACCTACCTTGTTCACTACAATTTCTTCAATAAATGGAGAAGAAATAGGGAAAATCCTTTCAACACCAACATTACCTGAAATTTTTCTAACAGTAAAAGTTGCAGATGGTCCAGCACCAACACGTTGTAGTACAGTTCCCTGGTACTTTTGTAAACGTTCTTTATTGCCTTCTTTTATCTTATAAGTTACAGTAATAGTGTCTCCAGCTTTAAACTTAGGAAACTCTTGCACCTTAACAGTATCGTCTACTAATTGTATTAATTCGTTCTTGCTCATCGATTTAAGATTAAGAGTTGATTTCTCAAAAATGAGTGCAAATATACAGCTATTTACAATATCTCAAATCTTTTTCTCAAATTAATTTGATACTTTATTAAAACCATTTTGTTAACAATTAGTTTTTGATTCTGAAAAGCATAGAGAAGCAGCAATATAACTAAAAAGTTTGTAGCTTTACAATCTTGTTAATCAAATATATAAGCAATGCTACGTCATGTTGTAATGATCAGATTTAGAGAAGAAAGTAAAACTGTTGAAGTAACAGATAAATTAAAAAAGATGTTACTCGGACTTTGTAATTCAATAGAATCTTTACTAAATATTGAGGTTGGAATAAACATAAGTACAAAAACAAGTGCGTACGATCTTGTTTTAACTGCTGATTTTAGTGATGAAAATGGATTAGATGATTATCGTGTACATCCCGAACATGTTAAAGTGCTTGATTACTTAAGAATTGTTATGGAAAAAGCAGCTGTAGTGGATTATATTAATTAGGATTCCCATCCAAACCAAGCTCATCTATCAGCACCGACTGTAACCTTTGCGGTGAAACACGGAATTTCATTTCACCGCGTATGGCATAAGAAATCTTGCCTGTTTCTTCGGAAACTATAATGGATATACAATCTGATGCTTCACTAATACCAATTGCTGCACGGTGCCTCAATCCTGCTCTTGCAGAGATTTGCTTTTTGGAAACCGGCATAATACATCCAGCAGCCCGAATCTTATTATTTGTTATTATCATTGCTCCATCGTGAAGCGGACTGTTTTTGAAAAATATATTCTCTATCAATTGAGTTGAAACGGTTGCGTCAATGATATTTCCTGTGCTAACAAATTGATTTAGTTCGTTTTGGCGTGTAATTACAATAAGTGCACCTATCTTCTGTTCCGACATATGTTGGCAGGCAACAATAATTGGATCGATATCGTATTCATACTTATCTTTAAGAATAACATTTAAAAACTTAAATCTGCTTCCCTGTTTGTTATAAATAGCTGTGTTTCCCAGTGCAAGAAGGAACTGGCGTATTTCGGGCTGAAATATAATAATAAGGGCAACAAGACCCACACTGATGAATGCTCCCAATATCTGCGAAAGCAGTTCCATTTGAAGTGCATCAACAATCTTCCAAATAAGAAACAAGGAAACAAGTCCGAATAATATATTGATCGCTACAGTTCCTTTTAGCATTCTGAACAAGGCAAATAGTAAACCAGCAACCAGAATTATATCAATTAGGTCAAGAAATCTAATATCAATGAAAAGTAATTCCAACTAATTTGTTTTTAATCAAAAATAAACAATAAACGGTTATAATTAACCAATTAGTTGTTTATTTACATTTTTCCTTCAGCCAGTTATACCACTGATCCATGCCTTCACCTGTTTTCACAGAAACTGAAATAAACTCAAGATCCTTATTCACTCTTGATGCAAATTGCTTAGCTCTTTCAATATCGAAGTCGACGTAAGGTAGTAAATCAGTTTTGTTAATAATGCAAAGCTGAGCTGTTTGAAACATTGTAGGATACTTGATAGGTTTATCGTCGCCTTCTGTGGTACTAATAACAACAATTCTTGAAGATTCACCAAGGTCGAACATCGAGGGGCAAACAAGATTACCTACGTTTTCAATGAACAGTACTGATCCGTTTGCAGGTTTAAGCTGTTTTGTTGCAATATTTACCATTTCCGCATCCAGATGACATCCGTTTCCGGTATTTACCTGAATAACAGGTGCTCCAGCGGCCTGAATTCTGTCAGCGTCGTTGGATGTCTGCTGATCACCTTCTACAATATTGAAATCAATTTCATCTTTGAGTTCTATGATTGTTTTTTCAAGAAGGCTTGTTTTACCTGATCCAGGTGAACTTACAAGGTTTAAAGCACATATATTTAGGGCTTCAAAATATCCTCTGTTGCGCGCGGCTTTAAGGTTATTATCTGAAAGTACATCCAACTCCAGCTGTATTTCTTTACTAACGCTTCCTTTATGATCATGGTGTTCATGGGGATGATGATGGTTCCCTTCCCCATGATGATGTCCCGATTGACCAGGAATACTATATGTTATATGATTATCGTCTCCACATCCGCATGTACCGCACATAAATTCTGTTTTTTGTTGTTTGAAATAAAATGCAAATCTAATAAAACAAGTAGATACAGAGGGTAAAAATTTATTTGTTTTAACCTTTGATGGAAGGAATTAATATGGAGGAGGAAGGAATGAAAAATGAGCGGTGAAAAATGACTAATGTACAGTATTAAAGATCATTTGTTAATAAATAACTATCTATTTGAATTAATTATGAATTAGCTATTGATTGCATATTTGAGACATTTTTGTTATATTAGCAACAGATTTTTAACCTTAAAAGATATATTTATGAAGAAACAAATTTCATTAAATGTGCAATGCCCGCATTGTTTAACTTCATTGATGGATAATGAAAAGGAATTACATGGATTTCCTTCAATAAAATTAAATATTGTAACACCTGAGAACAGAGGTATCATTCACATATGTTCAGTGTATGAATGTTTTGACCACAATGCCAATATCGAAATTAAAGACAATACAGTTGTTGATTTTTATTGCCCGAATTGCAATAAAGAGTTATTGGTAAATGAAGAGTGCAAAATTTGTGATGCACCAATGGTATCATTTGTACTATCAGTAGGAGGGCGCGTAAATATTTGTTCACGCAAAGGATGTTCAAATCACTATGTTGCTTTTAGTGATTTATCAACAGAGCTAACAAAGTTCTATAATGAGTTTGGTGATTAACAAATTCGCGGCAATTGTTGTCCGCTCAACATATCAATAATACGTTTGCCACCAACACTTGTATTGAGCCATGCCATACCATTATGGTCGGCACTTATTTCACCTATAATTGAAGCTTCTTTTCCAAAGGGGCTTTTTTTTATGGCCGTAACAACCTTCTGAGCATCTTCGGCAGCAACAACCATTACTACCTTACCTTCGTTTGCAACATAAAGAGGATCGAATCCTAACAGCTCACACAGGCCTCTTACACTCTCGTGAATAACAAGGTCTTCTTCATTTACCATGATACCATAATCGCTGTTTTTAACCAGCTCTGAAATTACAGTTCCAAGTCCACCACGAGTAGCGTCGCGCATAAATTTGATATTATCACTTGCGTTGATGGCATCTAAGATCATATGGTTCAAACATGCACAGTCAGATTCAATATGTGTCTTGATATTGAGTTCATTACGAGCAGCCATTACCGACATACCATGATCACCAATACTACCATTAATGATTATCATATCACCGGGTTTAATGTTCTTTCCAGAGCTTATATCAACATATTTATTATCAAGTACCCCAACACCCGAAGTATTGATAAACACCTTATCGCATTTGCCTTTGTCAACAACCTTAGTATCACCTGTAACTATCATTACCCCGGCTTCTTTGGCATCTTCAGCCATCGCAATTACAATCTTTTCAAGCTGAGAAAGAGAAAATCCTTCTTCAATAATAAAGCCTGCGCTAAGATATTTTGGAATTGCACCGGAAACGGCCAAATCGTTTACCGTACCTGCAACTGAAAGATTTCCAATATTTCCACCCGGGAAAAATATTGGATCAACAACAAAGGAGTCGGTAGTATATGCAATTCTGTCACCTTTCATTTCGAGTATTGCCGAATCAGATTGCTGTGCAAGAATTGGATTATGAAAGTGTTTGGCAAACAGACTTTCAATTAATTCATGGCTAAGTTTACCACCACTACCATGTCCGAGAAGTATCTTATCTAAGGTTTTCATTTAATTTTTTGTCTATTCAAGGATAAACCCCTGCATTTCTATTGTAGTTACTTTAATGTCTGAAGTCTGAATTCTGAAATTCATAGCTTCTGACTACTGACTTCCATCTTTAAACTGTCTATACATATCATTTAATGTCAACTATCTGTTATACAGGTAATAAGCATGACATGATCCTTCGCTTGAAACCATACAGGCACCAACCGGATCGCTTGGTGTACATGCAGTACCAAATAGTTTACAATCCTTTGGTTTCTTCTCCCCACGGAGAATTAATCCACAGATGCATCCTTTAGGTTCAACAGTTTCTTCAACTTCAACTTCAACCATAATTTCTGCATCATGCATCTCGTATTCCTTACGGATTTTTAGTCCGCTGTTTGGCAGTACACCTAATCCACGCCACCAATCATCGCATGGTTCAAAAATCTCACTCATCATTTTTTGAGCCACTACATTACCTTCTGGTTTAACAACTCTGGTATATTGAATTTCAACTTTTGGGTCGTTATTTTCAATTTGCTGGGTAAGCATATGTATGGACTGCATCATGTCAACTGGTTCAAAACCACTGATTACCACACCCATATTATATTTATGGGGGATATTTTCATAGATGCCTTTCCCGGTAATTGTACTAACATGTCCCGGACCAATATAACCCTGGATGTTTACACCTTCGTCGATTAAAGCTTCCATTGCTGGTGGCATCACTTTGTGAGCACTATAAACGAAGAAATTCTTGAGAGCTGCTGTTCTAGCCTTGAGGATTCCTGCAGCTGACGATGGTGCTGTAGTTTCAAACCCAATTCCAAGGAAAATTACACGCTTGCTTTTTTCCTTTTTTGCTATAAGCATTGCATCCAGAATAGAATATACTATTCTCACATCAGCACCATTGGCTTTTTCATGTTCCAGCGATGAGCTCGATCCAGGCACTCTTATCAAATCACCATAGGTTGTAATGATTACATCATCGAGGCGACTGTATGCAACAGCGCGGTCGATGTACTCTCTGCTTGTAACACAAACCGGGCATCCAGGACCGGAAACCAATTCAACAGTATCAGGTAGCAGAAATGGAAGTCCAAATTTTTGGATCGACATGGTATGTCCTCCGCAAACCTCCATTATCCTGATTGGTTTTGTAGAGATGTTCTTTATCTGACCAGCAAAGTACTGAACGATCTCCTTATTTCTATATTCATCAATATATTTCATAAGTAAATCGGCTAAATTAATCTCTTATTTTGCTCCTCTTCCTCCTTGTCCATTTCCTCATTTAGCTCTCTAAATTCATCAAAGGTGCTAAGGATACGGTTTGCCTCTTCTGTATCAATCTTTTGGATTGCAAAACCAGTGTGGATTAACACATAATCTCCTACCTGTATATCTTCATCAGATATAAGGTCAAGACTTGTTTCATAAGTTGATTTGCCAACTGAGCATGTGGCAACGCCGTTTTCTATACTGTCAACACGTGCAGGAATACTTAAACACATATCAAATATTTTTAATTATTGTTATTAAATTGTTCTTTTAATTCTCTTCGTTTCGCTGCAATGGCAAGCTGACCTAAAGCAATACCTCCATCATTTGTAGGAATCGATGATTGTGTAAAGAACTCAAAACCTGAGGATTCAAGTCTCTTCTCTGCTTTCTCCAACAGTATGCTGTTTTGAAACGAACCACCCGAAAGAACTACTTTGCTGATTCCGGTTTTATCTCTTTCCGCTATCGCGATATCAATGATAATATCAACAATTGTATTATGAAATTTACCAGCAATATCAGCGGTGCAAATATCGTTTTTTATATCAACAATAATATCGGCAAATGTACTTTTTAGAGAAATATCATCACCAATATTATAATGGTAACTTTCGTTAATGTTGAAATTGGCAATTGCTTCAAGTTGCATCGGAGCTTCAGAATGATAAGTAGCTTCTTTGCAAACTCCCAGCAATGCTGATATGGCATCAAATAATCGGCCCGTACTGCTTGTTAACGGACAATTAATTTTGTTTTCGATAATGCTAACAATTGTGTCCAGGTCTTGCTTATTAATTCCTGAGAATAATTCAGGCTCTTTTTGAATAACCGAACTCCCAAAATAATGCATCAGATAAGATGTCATCATTCTCCATGGATATTTTGAAACAGCGTCACCGCCTGGTTGGTGGATGTATTCAAAATGATTAATCCTCTTATAATCAGCTAGGTTACAAATGAAAAATTCACCACCCCAAACATTACCATCATCACCTAGTCCGGTTCCATCAAAGCTTATTCCAATAATATCTTCATCAAGTTGGTTTTCAGCCATACAGGACGCAATATGAGCATGATGATGTTGAACTTTTTCCGTTGGTAGATTCATCTTCTCGGCGAATCTTGTAGACAGATAATCAGGGTGCATATCCATAACTGCAAGTTCAGGTTTAAACCTGAAAATTTTCATATATCTGTTTACAGATTCCTCGAAAAACTCTAGGGTTTCAAGATTTTTCAAATCACCAATATGTTGGCTTAATATTGCCTGATTACCTTTCCCGATACAAAAGCAGTTTACCAATTCGGCTCCGGCTGCAAAAATTCCTTCGGTATTGAGGTTTAATTCTATTGGTGAAGGAGCATAACTTCTTGATCGTCTGATAAGTCGAGGGATATCATTTACAACTTTGGTAACCGAATCGTCAGTTCTGTTGTAAATATCACGGTTATAGGTTATTACAGCATCACAAATATCCCCGAGTCTGGCTAAAGCTTCATCATTGGAAATGATAATTGGTTCATCACTAATGTTACCACTTGTTAATACAATTGCAGGAGTATCCAGACTCTCAAATATCATATGGTGAATTGGCATATATGGCAACATCACACCAACTCTGTCGAGTCCGATACTTATGGAATTAGTTAATTTTTTCTTCTGCTTAAGCAGAACAATAGGTCGCCTCCAACTGGTAAGTAATTCTTCCTCAGTAGGGCTCAGTTCCATAAAGTCTTTAACGGTTTCAGTGTTTTTGAACATAAGTGCAAAGGGTTTACCATCACGTGACTTCACTTCACGTAGCTTCATTACACTGTTTTCATCGAAAGCATTGCAAGCAAGATGGTAACCACCCAATCCTTTCATTGCAACGATTTTACCATTGAGAATTAGATCGTTGAATATGGAAATAATTTCGTCAATATTAGAAATTTGGCCTGAACTACAATGTATTGTATAGAATGGTCCACAAACGTTACATGCAACAGGTTGGGCGTGAAAACGTCGATCCAGAATATCAGAATATTCCTGTGTGCATTCTTCACACATAGGAAATTCATTCATTGTTGTCTTTGGCCTATCGTAAGGAAGGTCCTTAATAATTGTAAACCTTGGTCCGCAGTTGGTACAATTCGTAAAAGCATAATTGATTCTGTTATCCTGAAGTTTTATATCCTCAAGACAATCATCACATGTTGCAATATCGGGACTAACTTCTGTTATTTCATTTGATTGAGAAGTACTTTTTTTTATGGAAAAATTATTATGTCCGATAATATCATTTTCCGTAACTTTGATACTTATAATATTTGAGGCAATCGGTGTTCTTTTTGGTATATCTGTTATAAAATTATCAACAGAATTTTCATCACCTTCTACGTTAATTATAACTCCTGAATTGTTATTTTCAACCGTACCAAAAACATTATGCGAAAGTGCTATTCTATAAATGGATGGGCGAAACCCAACACCCTGTACTAAACCCTTGATTATTATCTTCTTAGATGTAGTCATTTGATCTAAATAATTGATCTGCAAAACTAATTTAAATTCATTATAAATTTTACTATTTAGAAAAGAATAAAAATAAAAGAAGTATATTTGCTGTTAAATAATTAACAGTCTAAAAATATTTCTTTTTCCTATAATTAAATCCAAATCAATGAAAGAAAAAATTCTTGAAATTATTAGTAATTATAATAAAGACAAAACCAGGCTTATGGATATTTTGCATGATATCCAAAGTGTTGCTGGCTATGTTGATAGTGATACAATAGAGTTGCTACATCAGGAGCTTGGTATTTCTGCAGCAGAAGTCAGAGAAGTTATCTCTTTTTATCATTTTTACTCAAGTGAACCAGTAGGTAAGGTTAATATATACTTAAACAATAGCATTACTGCTGAAATGAATGGTCGTAGTACTGTACTTGAAGCTTTTGAAAAAGAATGTAATGTAAATGAAGGTTCAGTAAGCGATGATGGTTTATTCGGATTGTATTCTACCTCATGTATAGGCATGAATGATCAGGAGCCTGCTGCTATTATCAATGGTAAGATGTTTACCAGATTAACTCCTTACAGAGTTAAAGAAATAGTAAAAGACCTAAGAAATGGAAAAGACATTAAAGATCTCATTTATGAAGGTGATGGTGGTGGCAGAAATGCACTTCCTGAGATTCATTCAATGGTATGCAACAATGTCCGTCGAAGAGGTGCTATGTTAACTCATGACTACAATCTATTTGATGTAACAAATAAAGTACTTGGTAATAAATCACCTGAGGAGATTATCGAGATCGTTGAAGAATCAAATATCCGTGGTAGAGGTGGAGCTGGTTTCCCAACGGGAATGAAGTGGAAATTTGGCCGTAAAGCTAAGGGTGACCATCGTGTTATTATCTGTAATGCAGATGAGGGTGAACCTGGAACATTTAAAGACAGAGTGCTACTTACAGAATTCCCTGAGATGGTATTCGAAGGTATGGTAACAGCAGGTTATGCAGTTAGTGCTGATATAGGATTGCTTTACTTACGTTTTGAATATAAATATTTACTTAATTACTTAAATGGTATCCTTGATGAAATGAGAAGTAAAAATCTTCTTGGTAATCAAATCAAGGGTATTGATGGATTTAATTTTGATATTAGAATTCAACTTGGTGCCGGTGCTTACATTTGTGGTGAAGAATCTGCATTAATCGAATCTCTTGAAGGAAAACGTGGTGAGCCTCGCGACAAACCACCATTCCCAGTAGAAAAAGGATACCTTAATTATCCTACAGTAGTAAACAATGTTGAAACTCTTGCATTGATTCCTAAGATAATTGATAAAGGAGCTGAATGGTTTGTAGGACTTGGTAACAAAGCTTCATCAGGAACTAAGATTCTTAGTATTTCAGGTGACTGTAACTATCCTGGTATTTATGAAGTAGAGTGGGGTACATCAATTAAAGACGTACTTGATATGTGTGGAGCATATGATGTTCAGGCAGTTCAGGTAGGTGGACCTTCTGGTACTTTGGTTGGACCTAAAGATTTTGGTCGTCAGTTAAGTTATACAGATATGCCAACAGGTGGTTCAATAATTATCTTTAATGAGCAACGCAATATCCTTACCGATGTTGTGATGAATTTCATGGAATTCTTCATCGAAGAATCATGTGGTTCATGTTCAACATGTCGTAACTTGACAACAGTACTTAAAGAGCGTTTTGAGAAGATTCTTGATGGACGTGGAGTACAAAGTGATATTGATGATCTCGTTAATTGGGCTGATGTACTTAAAGTTAGTCGTTGTGGTTTAGGCCAAACCGCTGCCAACCCAATTACTACAAGTGTACTTAACTTCCGTCATTTGTATGACAAACTGATCCAACCAGGCGTTGAGTTTGATACAGGATTCGATTTGGAAGAATCTGTTAAAGCTTCATGTGCTGCAGTTGGCAGACAACCAATTCTTCATAATATGTAATTGATAATCTGAAAACAATGAGTAATACAATAAAATTCAAAATAGACGGTAAAGAGATAGTTACCGAAATGGGAAAAACAGTGATTGAAGCTGCCCGTGAAAATGGAGTATACATACCAACTCTGTGCAATTTCGCCGGTGTTCCTCCAAAAGGTGGTTGCCGTATGTGTACAATTAAAATTAATAATAGGTTTATGACCTCTTGTACAACTCCGGCAGCAGCAGGAATGGAAATTGAGAATGATACACCTGAGATCAATAATCTTCGTAAGAGTATTATTGAGCTGTTATTTGTAAGCGGAAACCACTTCTGTCCATCATGTGAAAAGAGTGGTAATTGTGAACTTCAGGCACTTGCATACAGATATCAAATGATGGTACCTAAGTTTCCATATTCTTTCCCTATGAAAGAAGTTGATGCATCAAGTCCGAAAATCATTAAAGATCAGAACAGATGTGTTCTTTGTCAAAGATGTATGAAAACTGTTAAAACCGAAGATGGTGAGCGCTACTTTGCATTTAGTAAAAGAGGTGCTGAACTAGAGGTGATAATGGATCCTGAATTGGCTGAAAAAATGACTGACGAAATTGCCCAATTAGCAATGGACAATTGTCCTGTTGGTTCAATTATAAAAAAAGAAGTTGGCTTTGTTGAACCTATTGGAACTCGTAAATACGATAAAGAGCCAATTGGAACAGACATTGATGGTTAAACTATAAAAATTGTAAAAGATGAGTAAAAAAGTAATAGCAACAGCTTCTTTAGCAGGATGTTTTGGCTGTCATATGTCGATTCTCGATATAGATGAGCGTATTATTGATCTTGTTGAGTTAGTTGAATTTAATAAATCACCTGTTGACGATATCAAAACATTTACAAAAAGAGTAGATGTTGGCATTATCGAGGGTGGATGCTGCAACAGCGAAAATGTTGAAAATCTAAAAGCTTTCAGAGAAAACTGTGATGTATTAATCTCTCTTGGAGAATGTGCAATTATGGGTGGATTACCTGCATTACGTAATGGTATTCCCATTAAAGAATGTTTAGATGAAGCATATCTTGACGGACCAACAGTTGGTTTAAATACGGAAAAGATCATTCCTAATGATCCTGAACTACCCATGATCCTTGACAAAGTATATCCTTGTCATGAAGTTGTAAAGATTGATTATTATTTACCAGGTTGCCCACCACGTGCTGATCTTATTTGGGATGCGCTTGTTGCTCTATTGACTGGAAATGAGATGGATCTGCCATATGAAGTAATAAAATTTGATTAATATTGTAAACTATATAGACATGCCAAAGAAAATAACCATAGAACCTGTAACTCGTGTCGAAGGACATGGTAAAGTAACAATCAAATTAGATGATGAAGGATTGGTACGCGAATCAAGGTTACATATAGTTGAGTTTAGAGGATTTGAGCGTTTTGTACAGGGCAGACCATATTGGGAAGCACCTGTATTAGTTCAACGTCTTTGCGGAATTTGTCCTGTTAGTCACCACCTTGCTGCAGCAAAAGCACTTGATGTTATTGTTGGAGCCGGTACAGGTGATGGACTTACTGCTGTTGGTGAAAAAATGCGCCGACTAATGCATTACGGACAATTTTTCCAATCACATGTGCTACATTTCTTCCACTTAAGTTCACCTGACTTCTTATTCGGAATCAATGCTGACCCTGCAATAAGAAATATTATTGGTGTTATTGACCATCATAAAGACCTTGCTGTGCAGGGTGTTATGATGAGGAAATATGGACAGGAAGTAATTTATCATACTGCAGGTAAAAAAATCCACGGTACAGGTGCAATCCCTGGTGGTATCAATAAAAACCTAAGTATTGCTGAGCGCGAATTGTTACTAAACGGTGCTGCTCCGCTTAACGCAGATCAAATGGTTGAGTGGTCGGTTGCAGCTCTTGATTTCTTCAAATCTTATCACAAAAGTAACCAAACATTGGTTGATACTTTTGCTGAATTCCCATCAAACCACTTGAGTATTGTACGTAAAGATGGTGCTTTAGATCTTTATCATGGAGTTCTAAGAGCAGTTGATACAAATGGAAATAGAATTCTTGATGATGTTGATTATCAGGATTATGACAAATATATTGAAGAGGAAGTCCGTAACTGGAGTTATATGAAATTCCCTTACCTGAAGCATTTAGGTAAAGAAAAAGGCTGGTACAGAGTTGGACCACTTGCTCGTTTAAATGTATGTGACTTTATTGATACTCCTTTAGCACAAGCTGCTTTTGAAGAATTCAGAGCTTATACACATGGTAAACCTAATAATATGAGTTTGCATTATCATTGGGCACGTTTAATTGAAACTCTTCACTCAGCAGAGAAAATTAGAGAACTTCTTAATGATCCTGATCTTCAAAACGAAGACCTGGTTGTTAAAGGTGATAAACTTGACAGAGGTGTTGGTGTAATTGAGGCTCCTAGGGGAACATTATTCCATCACTATGAAATCAACGATGATGACACTATTAAATTGGCGAATCTTATTGTTTCTACAACAAATAATAATGAGCCAATGAATCAGGCTGTTAATCATACTGCAAAATCATTTATGAACGGTCAGAAAGAAATTACTGAAGGAATGATGAATGCTGTTGAGGTTGCAATCAGAGCTTATGACCCTTGTTTGAGTTGTGCAACTCACGCTTTAGGTCAAATGCCACTTGAAATGAAACTTGTAGATAGTAAGGAGAATGTATTAGACTCTAAAACTAAATAATTATGACACAATTAAGAAAGAGAGTACTGGTGTATGGCTATGGAAATCCAGGTCGCGAAGATGATGGTTTGGGTATTGAGATGGCTAAAATGATTCAAAATTGGATTGATGAACATAAGCTTGGTTGTATGACAACCGATAGTAATTATCAGTTAAATATTGAAGACGCTGAAACAGTTTCCGAATGGGACATCGTAGTATTTGTTGATGCATCGAAAGATGAAGAGGTACGAGAATATTCCTTCAAAAAGGTTGTTCCTTCGGATGCAAAAGTAGAATTTACCATGCATGCAGTCTCTCCTTCTTATGTTCAACACTTAAGTGAAGAGCTATTTAACAAAGCTCCTGAAACATACGTCCTTGCCATTAGAGGTTATGAGTGGGATTTCAAAGAAGGTCTAAGCGATAATGCTAAACTGAATCTTGAACAATCATTTCAGTACCTTACACGCAAACTTGCCGGGTGGGCATTGATTAAAAAGAACTTACCAATTAGCATGTTAGAGTAATGGAACTTACAACAACTTACATGGGGTTAAAACTAAAGAACCCCTTAATAGTTAGCAGCTCCAAACTTACAGGTAGTATTGGAAGCATAAAAAAATGTGTTGAACAAGGTGCTGGAGCTATCGTACTGAAATCAGTTTTTGAAGAACAGATAAGAGCCGATGCTGCATCAACAGTGGTGCATAGCAACAATATGTATTACTGGTTTCCCGAAGCTAAAGATCATATTCTGGATCTGTCTATTGATACGAAACTCGATAATTATCTGAAATTTGTTTCAGATGTTAAGATGGAAATAGATGTTCCTGTGATTGCAAGCATAAATTGTAATACTCCTGATGATTGGCCAAAATTTGCAGCTGCAATTCAAAAAGCTGGAGCAGATGCAATAGAGCTGAATATTGGAATATTTCCTTTTAATGATTCGCAATCAGGGAGTGATATTGAGGATATTTATGTGAGTATCCTTAAGGAAGTTAACAAGAATGTAACAATTCCGGTTTCAATTAAACTGGGTTATTATTTCACAAATATTTGCTCCATAGCAACTAAACTTGTTGAAAGTGGGGTAGATGCACTTGTGTTGTTTAACAGATATATGCGTCCTGATATTGATATAGATAATTTAACTGTTGTTGATGATAATAATATGTCATCTCCTGAAGAATTGAATATTTCTATGCGTTGGATTGCATTATTATCAGGAAATAAATTAGGTTGCGAACTTGCCGCATCAACAGGAATACATGATCATGTCGGAATGATTAAACAATTGCTTTCGGGTGCTGAGGTAACACAGGTTTGCAGTACATTGTATATTAATGGATTAGATCAAATAGGAAGAATGCTTGACGGCTTGAAATCCTGGATGGCCAAACATGGTTTTGAATCAATTGATGATTTCAGAGGAAAAGCTGTTGATGATAAATCCACACTCGCTTCTTTCGAACGCATTCAGTTTATCAAGCGTGATATGGATTAAAATACCGGTCGTTTTTTGGTTAGCTAAACCAAAGACAATAAAACCTGCCTTAGGGCGGGTTTTTTTTGTCTAATTATTTTCATTTGCGAAATATGCTAATTTTTCAAGTTTGGCAATCATATCGTAGTCTTCGATATAAACATTTTCAGGAACATCCAGAATTACTGAGGTAAAATTAAGGATTCCTCTCACACCTGATTCAACAACTGTTTTGCTCACTTCTTTGGCATAAGCCATGGGTACAGCAATAACGCATAGTTCAACCTTTTCCTTTTTAAGGATATCCCTCATTCTGGAAATATTATAACACTGTACATCGGGGAATTGTATTTTTGGTTCTTCTCTTAACCTAAAGGTAGCAGCAATTTTTAAAGATGTACTTGAGCTATTAAAGTATTCTGCGACAGCACGACCTAGATCACCAATGCCAACAAAAGCTACTTTTCTCACTATATCTGCGTCAATTACACTACTAATACGACCAACAAGTTTCTCAATATCATATCCTTTGTGCACATCTCCTGCGAATTTTATTAGCATCAGGTCGCGACGAATATGAGCAGGATTTATTCTAAGTAAATGAGCAAGTTGATGAGAGTGAATAAACTTCTTATCCTCAGTGGCATAGTTGATTAGTTTTCTCCGATATAAACTAAGTCGCTCGACAGTATTTGGGGGAAGTTCCTTTATCATTCTACTTAATGGAATAAACTATTCCGGCATTAACTTTATAGAGAGTCGACCAGGAGGCATTTCTTAATGGGTCTTCCCAAACGTTTGAAAATGCATGGGTTAATCCTGCAGAGAGGGATATGCCCCACTTTGGTTTTATATAGTATATTCCTCCAATATTAACATTAATACCAATATCACTGGTATTGAAATTTTTATTTTCAGGCTGGTAGTAATGATGCCCAGGAATACTTAGTTCAGGATAATCTTCAGCATTCAAAAAGGTAGCATCCACATCATCAACATAAATATCAAGTAATCCGGTTTGAACTGTGTTTAAAAGGATTGAGTAATATATGGTACCTTGCAAGAAAAGTTTGAATTTACCTGCTCCCTTAATGTATATAAGGCTTAACGGAATTGTGAGATAATTCACCTTATAATCTTCGGTTAAATCATAATAACTGTTCATGAATTGTATTGTGTCGACTCTGAGACGCAATAAAGAGCTTTCCAATGAAAATGCTCTGTTATCATAATTTATTCCTACTCTTACTTTGATACTTTCGCCTAAATAGTAATCGAGGAAAGGTCCCAAACTGTATCCCATACCTGTTTTGTTAACAATCATATATGGATCACTAACTCCTGTTATCTGTAGACCTGTTTCGAAACCGAAGTTTAATTTGCCTTTATTTGTTGTGGATTCCTGTGCAATTGAATCGATTGTATTATAAAAAAGAAATATCCATAAAAAGTATAAAATGAATATGTTAAGAGTGTATTTTTTAGTTGACAATTGTTTATGTTTTAGTTTATGATGAGTTTGCTACCAGGTATTCCACATCCAGATAATACCAACTACAATTGCGCTCAGCCCGGCTGCGATATTGATTCCTATCAATACATTATCCTTACGTTTCTCTGTTGCTGTTTTTGCAAGCAGACCCAGTAGAAATGAAAAAGCCATCATTGCTACTATTGTTCCAATTCCAAATCCAACCAAATACTGAACCGCATCAGAATTCTTTGGGAAAGCGAGCGTAGGTAGCATACTTACGATATGTGATACTCCGGCAAATCCATGTAGAATCCCTATTCCGGCTGCCGCATAATATGATTGTCTTTCCTTGTTACGTTCGTGTTTGTGCTTATGTTTGGCAGTCTCCTCATGGGAGTGATCATGTCGGTGAATATAAACACTGCCGTCATCATTCTCATGTGTGTGATCATGTGCATGTTTGGCAATTATTAATCCTTTTACCTTGTATAATGCCCAAACTCCAATAACAATAAGCAATATACCAACAATTCTTTCACTGTTTTCACTGATGAAATCGATTGGTATTAATTCTCTGAAAAAGAAGAAAAATAAACCAATAAGAAGCATACCTGCAACATGGCCAATTCCCCATGACATTCCTATTAACCAAGGTCGGAATTTTGCCCTAACGGCAAGCGGACTTACGGCTGCAAGATGGTCGGGTCCAGCAACAACATGTATTATTGATGCAATTATTCCGAAGATAAGTGGAAAGCTTGATAAGGCTTCGCTCATAGTCTTTTAATTTTATGATCGACAAAATTACTCTTTTGTTAAAGAATTCACAACATAATGACTGTATATAATCACAAAAACGCACTATTTTTGTATAGTTTAGAAACTTTTTAAATATGAAGCGTTTCCTGATAAGATTAGCATATAACGGTTGCCAATATCATGGTTGGCAAATTCAGGAAAATGCTCATACCGTTCAAGCTGAGTTAACGGAGAAATTATCCATCCTTCTTAAGGAAAGTGTTTCCATAACAGGCTGTGGTAGAACTGATACGGGAGTTCATGCATCAGAATTTATAGCACATTTTGATGTTGAGAAATTTATCTGGAAAAAAAAGGATCTGGTTTATAAACTAAACAGTTTTCTACCTTCGGATATTGTGATTTATGATATATCTGAGGTAAGCATTAAATTTAATTCACGATTTGATGCCATAAGCAGAACTTACAGATATTATATAAACCATGTTAAAAATCCGTTTAAAGAAGGAACAAGCTATTATTATAACGGAGATTTAAATGTTGATGAAATGAATAAAGCTTGCTTGTATCTATTTGATTATATAGACTTTACTAGCTTTTCAAAGCTTCACACGCAAACAGCAACTAATAACTGCAAAATACTTTTCGCAAAGTTTGAAAGACAAGGTGATGATCTGATTTTTACAGTTACAGCCGATAGATTTCTCAGAAATATGGTAAGAGCACTTGTAGGAACATTACTTGAAATTGGTAAGGGTAAGTTAGCTGCTGAAGAGATATGTAGAATAATTGAGGCAAAAGACCGTAGTTTGGCCGGTTTTTCAGTTCCGGCTCATGGATTATTCCTTGAGAAAGTTGTTTATCCTTAGGCAACCGACCATAAGGATGTTAAAGCTGCTAATTCACTACAAACTTTTTACTAACGGAGTAATCACTTGATGCAATTACACAAGTATATACACCTGAAGGAACATTGTCAAGAGATATGGTTATCAGGTTATTACTGTGACTTGGATTAGGAACAGTATAAACTAGTTGTCCTTGTGAATTATAAATATTGCATGAAATATCCGAATTATTATCTGAAGCGAATCTAATTGTGAAATCACCTTTGTTCGGATTTGGAATTATATTAAATGATATCTCTTCAGATGTATTTGCATCCAACCCAAGATGTATATCTGCATAAAAATTATGATGGATACCATCTCCAAAGTCACCATTAAAGTTCTTTATCATGCTTCCTTCCAGATTATACCATCTCAGATATCCGCTACCTTCGCTATTTGCCCAGAAAGATATACCATTATCTCCTGTGTCGTGCAAATAGAAGTTATAACAACCCGTTTCAAACGAAATGGTATCCCAATAAATCGTTTCGTTATTGAAACCATCTCTTGCAAGATAAGTTAGATTATCATTTGTTGTAAATCTCCATGAGTTTTGATACCCTGCTTTGTTTGTTTTGAATTTCTGAACAATTGTACCTGGATAAACAGGAGGGAGGTGATAATTAGAATAATAAGTATTATTTACAGAGTTTTCATCAGTAACATTATTAGGGTTTTGAAGAGTGGCAGAGAAATTTCCGTTCCCATCAACCCATTGTTCCCATTCAAAAGGCTCCAAAGTGATTTCTTCTTTTTCACCGAAGGCAAGCTCACCATTCCAGATATAAGTTGATTCGAAACCTGCAGGTCCATTAACGATTTCAAGATATGTTAGAGTTTCAGAGCCCTGATTGCTTATAACAATTATAGGAGCTGATGTAGAAGGGTTGAATCTCTCATATCGTTTAAGGTTATTAGGTGCAATTATTTCCTCAATGGCTGCATCAAAATCGTGATTAACAGATCCGTAAGAAAACATATGTACCTCCAGTACGTATCTGCCGTATTCATCATATTCAGAGTTATAATCGACAATCACAGTATCTCCGGAAACATATGGAGTTATCTCAATATCCTCTTCTGTTACCTTCATTCCGGGACACCAGCCGGCCCTATCATAGATCCATGTTCCTCCTTGTGGATAAAGTGGATTATCAGAACATTCCTGAAGAATTTGCCACTCGCTTACAAGTTGACCATCAATATCCAGACTATGGATTTTCTCACAAAATTCGGCACAGTTAGTCGGATTGTCAAACTGATGACCCGAAGTTCTGGTTCTAACCTTAAACGTTTCTGCAGTAGGTAGTAAGGTAATTGTATCAGGTGGCACTTTTTCATCAAAGTTATGTAGATACCAATAACCTGAATACACTTTATCCATTTTTAATACATCCCTTGGGGGTGTGCCTTCTATCATATGGAATTCAAGATCAAGTAATTCCTGAAAGTTGCCTGCTGTAATATGAACAGTATCAGATAATAGCTGGCGGTAATCGGTCACATCATATACCCATGTAAAACCGTCATCTCCCAGTGATAAATTATTTCCGTATGGTGTTATAAACCTTCCAATTTCCCATGGTACAAGAATCTCGAATGGCTCTCCATAGTATGAATATTGGATTAGGTAGATTGTCTCATCGGGAGTTACCAACGTAGAATCAATGGCATTGCCAGCACCATCATAAACATAATTGTTATAATATGATGGCCACCTTGTAAGTGTATCCAGCGCTGTTGTTGGATTGTTTGGATTAAAAAGAACAACATTTACAGCTGTAATTTCTGTTGTGTCGATAACAACTAATGAATCAAGATCAGCAGGGATATAATTACCATTTTCAATTATTAAATGAGCACGTAAGCTATTTGATTCAGATTCTTTCATTCGATGTGTACCTTTGTAATTCATCCATTCAGGAAACCCAAATTGAAAACCGCCATAATTATTAGGGCTGCTATCATCATTTGTTGTTCCACTTCCCTCATCAAACTTATAGTATGCTACCAGATGATTATAATTCGGGTGCTCGGGTGTTATATCCCTGTACATCCAGTCAGAAATATTGTCCCAGGACAAAACGGTATCCCAAATTCTGAAATCATCAATCATACCTGAATAATAACCGTCATAAGTTATTGCGGAACCAATTCTGAATTCTTCAATATTAATAATGGGTTTAACACGACCATTTCCAACGTTCCATAACTCTCCATTGAGAAGTATCTGCATTAATCCTGTTTTTACATCCTTAGTGAATGTCCAGAAATTCCATTGACCCTTATAATCTTCAGGGTTAGCAGTTCCTAATAATCGATCGGAGCCGTCAAAGCCGGCATCCCAATATACTTTACCATTGCTCCATGGCAAATGAGCATTTAATACTCTTCTTCCCAAACTATCCACAGCCTCAAAAATAGATGAGTTAAGAGGTTGATTAACAGAGTTTCCATATTGCCAGAAAGAAATGGTTATTGCACTATCAACAGTACTTAGAGCTTCTTTCGGAATGGTTATATAATCCCATCCTTCAAAATCCATAAAACTATCCTTTGAATCGGAAATAATCGACATATTATTGTCTGAAAGATCAGCCTTTATGGTTGCATTACCTGTATGATCGGCATAGCTGATATCAACTATAATATTTTGTACCCCATCCCATGAAAATGGAAATGAAAACGGAATATTCTGATTGGCGGAGTTGATGGTGGAGTTTCTGCTAAAGACTTCCACAAGGTTTTCATCAACATATGAATGAACTGGAAGCACATTTTGCTGAGTGTGACCAAATCTAATTGTAAGATGATCCAATTCAATTGATCCTGAAATAACGTCGAAACTCATACCTGTGAGGTCACCACTTTGCAAACCTGCTGATATTAGTTCACCTGCTGTATAGATAAACTGAGTTCTCCCATCGGGTGCACCCGCATTAAAAGGAAGAACTACTGTTTGATCGCCTGATCCCGGTTCAGCTGTAATTGTTGGGGTAGTCTGATTAATATATTCCAGTATGGGTGTGTATTTGAATGAAGGAGAAAGCATCATCATAAAGCTATCAGGACTCTGATTGTTAACTATATAGTTAGGATGATAATACAATGTAGAATCATAAACTCCCGTATGTTCCCAAATTTTGGTATATGTTGTATAATCCCATTCACCACATGCGGGACTTTGACTTGGGTCACATTTTAGGTTATAAGACATTAAAATTTTCGAAAAATTTATCGTATCAGAAGGAAATTTATAAAATCCTGAGCGTGGACTGTTCCAACCCGGCAATAATGGTGTGTCGTGGTCAATTGTTTGAACTACGATAGTGTCGCCCTCTGCTGCATATGATACAGCTAATAAAAATAATAAAGCAATCAGTAATACTTTCTTCCTCATGATATAGTGGTTAATTTATTACAAACATATGTTAATAATATTACACATCTATACAGAATATAAAACTATGTGAAAGGTTGCTTGGGAATATTTTATTAGTTTTGTTACAATAAACTTAAACCTAAAATCATGAAATATTTATTTACAATTTTGTTAGCAACAGCAGTTATTTTTAATTTCTCATGTAAAAAAGACTCTGATGACCCCGTGGAAGATTATTCAATCAAGTACACTGTAGTTTCTAATGATTCGGTAAAGATGGATACTATTATGTATCTGGATGCAGATGGAGTTGAAAAATACCTCTTTGGAGAAGGTAACTTAACACATTCATTTACTCAGCCGTCTAATAATTACCATGCTAAACTATACGTGAGTGGGAATACGGGTAATATCGGAAGTTCAAACTATTCAGTTCAGGTACTTGATCAAGATTCAGGTGTTGTAGACTTAAAAGAAAGCAGTACATCGGGAACTGATATCAATTTTACGTGGACAGGTGAAGTTTCCCATTATGAGAATTGATTAGCCTAGTTTAATAAAAAAACCCAATTTCAAAGAAAATGAAAAAAGTATTTATCGCAACCATAATACTTGCAATTGGTCTACATCCTGCAATTGCTCAGAATTTGCCTGTGTCAGATATACAAAAAGCTGCAAAATCATGGCTGTCGTCGATGTCTATATCCAACCATATCCTTATTGATGATTATCAAGAAATTAAAATTGATGAGAATGATGTTGTTTATCAATTTGATTTAACTCCATCTGGATATATAGTATTAACGAATAAAAAATCTTTAACGCCTGTTATCGCTTATTCCTTAAGAAACATGTATCAGGAAGATGGACCTTTGAATGATCTTATTATTTCAGATATTAGTTTGCGAATAAGGAATATTGGTATGTTACCTGATGAGATGGTAGGTAAGAATATTGCAAAGTGGAATGAACTTATAGATGGTGAACCAATGAAGTATGCATTTCAGCAATGGCCCGAACCGGGCAGTACTACAACAGGTGGCTGGGTTGAAAGCGAGTGGTCACAGTCATCACCTTATAATGATTTTTGTCCTTTAGATATTGTAAACGGTGGTAGGAGCTTAGCAGGTTGTCCTTCGGTAGCAATCTCAATGATTATCAATTATTTAAACACCATCAACGGAACTATGTTTAATAATAGTGACAAGTATTATCACAACTATGGTGGGAATAGTTATCTGATTGATGATGATTATCTTACTTATGATTTCGCTTCATTCAATACTATTAACAGTTACTTTGATTCAATTGCTCAGAAGTATTCGGATAATGAATACTTATCGAATAGTGAAATATCGACTCTTGTATTTGCATGTGGTGTAGCCGCAAGACAGGTATATGGTTCGGGAGCATCAGGAACTTTTGGTGTTGATCAGGCACATGATTCATTTATTCGTTTTGGATTTGATAATGCAAGCCTTATTTACGAAACAGATACTTCCTTTTATACTCAAATAAAGGAGAACATTAAAAGTGCCATGCCCGTATTATTAGCATTACTTGTGACAAACGGACCTGGAGGACATAATGTTGTTGTAGATGGATATAACAGCGATGATTTTTATCATTTGAATTTTGGTTGGGGTGGCTCATATAATAGCTGGTACAGTATTCCCGAAGGTATTCCGTATAATTTAACTACCGTTGAAGGTGCTGTTGTTGATATTGGAACTAAACAGGTTGGTTTTAACGAAACTATTACAGGCAAAAATCTGTCTGTTTTTCCTAACCCATCAAATGGTACCATAAACATTACTTATGAACTGAAAACAGAATCAGATGTTAGTTTAATTGCTCTAGATAATTATGGAAGAGTAGTGCAAACACTATATGATGAAGTAGCAAGTTCCGGATCTCATTCTTACACATTGCAACTGGAAACAAGTGGTATCTACCATGTTATTTTAACAACCAATGGAAACAGTAGTTCGGTTAAGGTAATAATAAAACATTAATATGAGTATTAAATGCTCTTTACTAATATTTAGTTTTATTCTTTTTTCAGGTTTTAGATTATTTGCTGATGGAGTTCAACCTGAAGGTGCTGGAACTAAGCTTATTCCATACCAGATATCAACACTTGATAATTTACTATGGCTTAGCACAAATATTCTTGACGATAGTATATATTTAGTTCAAGTGGCAGACATTGATGCATCTGATACTGAAAACTGGAATGATAGTACTGGTTTTATTCCAATTGGAAAATTAAGCGATTTGTTTGTTGGAAATTATGATGGAATGGGACATAAAATTTCTAACTTGAAGATTAATCGTTTTAATAATGATTTTCAAGGCCTTTTTGGATGTGTTGCAAATTCAGTTATAAAGAACTTAAGACTAAGTGATTTCAATATTTGTGCAAGTGATTATGTTGCAGGACTTGTTGGTATTGGGTATAATACTACAATAATCAATTGTAGTGTTGACAATATATATATTCGTGGTTGGGAGAAACTTGGAGGAATAGCAGGGCAAATGTATGTTGATAATTCATTTTCTGGCGAAAGTGGTTTTTCTAGTATTTCATCATGTCAAAGTAATGGAATAATAGTTGGATACGAGAATGAAATTGGTGGACTTGTTGGGTGTTGCATAAATACTGAAGTTTACAATTGTATGACAGATATTGATAGTATTTCTGGTGAAGACTTTGTTGGTGGATTGATAGGATTAAATAAAGATTCATCATTAATTTCAAATTGTTTTAGTATATCTGATGTTTTTGGTGAGGCAAATGTTGGCGGTTTAGTCGGGAGTAATACAAGAAATTCAGAAATAAAGTATTGTCATAGTTTAGGCAATGTTGTTGGCGAAAGATATGTTGGTGGTTTAGTTGGTAAAAACTCATATGACTCATATATCGGCAATTGTTATAGTAGGAGCAATATAAGTTGTAGTATTAGCTATGGAGGAGGTTTTGTTGGTCAATCACTTGGTTGTATTGTAAGTAATTGCTATTGCACTGGAGAAGTTGTGGGAGTTTGGACAGGTGGTTTTGCGGGAAGTGGATTTGGTTATGAAAATAATTTTTGGGACAAGGAAACATCAGGTAAAGAATCTGGAATGTACAATAGTGTTAGTTTAAATGTTAACGGAAAATCACATATTGAAATGTTGGATGTAGCAACTTATACTGACACATCATCAGTAGGGTTATACTTGTCCTGGGATTTTATAGGAAATCCATTTGATGATATTGAATATAATGATATCTGGAATATTGATACTATGATAAATGATGGTTATCCATTTCTTAACGATTCTTTAGTAACGAAGGTTGTTGATAAGAAATTGACAGGTAAGGCTGACAATATTTTGATTAGTAATTATCCAAATCCAACTTTTGCTAATACTTTATTTTCATTTACAATTAGTGAAAATTCCATGGTTCAACTGATAATTTATGCTATTAACGGAAAATTAGTCAGGACACTTGCAAGTAGAAATTATCCCAAAGGGAATTGCACTATCAAATGGGAAGGAAAAGATGATAACAATAAAACTGTTCAAGCGGGAGTCTACCTCTGCGTATTGTATGTTAACTATTCATATAAATCTACAGCAAAATGTATTTTATCTTCAAATAATTAACAGTGTTACACATTTGTTTCACAAATAGTTATGTAAATCATTTCTTTAGAAGAATAAAGCTAAAGTTCATCAATTTTTATATGAAATGGATGAATTGCTATTTTGAAATATTTATCCCCATTACCCTTAAAGTTTCATCATCCTTAAAATTATCTCTTTTAAAAGGATGCGCCTCTGTGTTAAACAAATAATCTTCAAATGGATAATCATTTTTCTGGTAGAATGTTAGATAGAAATACTTCAAAGTTTCTGCAAAGAAGAACGTGGGCATATAATCTTTTTGTTTCATGGTTTCCACATTTTCCACGGAAGCAAAAGCTATATCTGTTGAACAGTATTTCTTGATACTTTCCCAATAGTTTGTGTTCATTTCCAGATATTTAGAGTCGCCTGTAATATTATATAAATAATAGGCTGATTCAATAATTTCCGGATTGAGATCATATACAGGATAATTGGGATTTCCTGTTTTATAATCATATACCATTGGTTCAAGTCCGTATTTATTCCAAAGCCAGTTCCATGATTTTTGAACGTCGATTGCTCTGCTTGTATCGCCCGACAATGATAGAATTGCGGGGAAAAATGCATCATACAAAGTTATAACAGAACTTACATGCTCACCTGTATTCATATCAACACGGCCATACCATAAATTACCATCATACATTTCAGGTAAGTAATTGTTGACTTTGTCAATACTATTTTGCCATATTTCTCCCAGTTCATCATCGCCGAAGAGCTTATAACTTTTAAACAGATATTCATAATATGAATCAACTCCTGCACAAATATGACTTTGTGTAGAAACCCATTCACCGGTCTCCACATCTATTATATCCCCAATTAGTCCAATTTCAGATCGTCTTTCATAAATTGCTATTGTTGCTTTTTTCCCGGCATTGTAATAACGTGGATCTTTTGTGTAATAACTCAGAATTCCCATTTCAAATGTGTATGAAGCAGCTTCTGCAACATTTACAGTGTCGCCTGACGCCATGCCGGTTTTAAGATTTACCCAATACTTCGGTATTCCTGTTTTGGTATCGAAAGCAGGTAGCATGCGGTCTGCGAAATCCACAGCTTTATCAAGAACTTTTTCATTTCCTGATAATTCATACATTGAAAGTAATCCACCAAGTATCCTAATATTAACTTCGAATATTTTGGCTTTAATGTCTTTATCAAAGTCCAGTGAATCAACAACATAGTTTTCAATTTCTCTGGCTTCATTGGTTAATCCCATTAAGTAGAGTGTGCTGTAAGCATCGATTGGTGATATGTATAATGGTTGACTATACCAGTCGACATAAGATTTTGAAATTGGTTTTAGAACATCATGTCCCCAAGCATATTTTTTATATGCCGCCCATGACCTTTGGGTTTCTTTAACCACGTCGATTGCAAGAGAATCTAATAAAGTGTTACTTTCAGTAACTTCTTTCGTTAAATTGTTTTCACATGAAATTAGTGTGAAAGATAAAAGGAATAGAACAATTATTTTTTGAATCATACGCATAGATTTTTATATAGGACAATTCTATTTTATCAAATTATCCTCATTAATTAACTTTGGTTGATCAATAACTTTAAAATCAAATATATCGTCTCTTGAATAATGTCCAATAACATCAAAGTCGAGTTTTGATTGAACAACTTCATCAGTATCTATATATGCCACCAGACTTCCTTGTTTGCCAAATAATGGACCAGAAATTATTTTCCCATAAGGATTAACAATAATACTTCCTCCATCACAGATATTTTCAGGTTCATCCGCTACAAGGTGCTGATAATTATCAGGATACATCGATTTCGTAAAATATTGATTACATCCGATAACAAAACATCTGCCCTCCAATGCAATATGTTTCATGGTTGATGTCCATTCTTTTCTTGAATCAGCCGTAGGAGCAATATATATTTCGACACCCAACTTATACATCGACATTCGAGCCAGTGGCATATAATTTTCCCAGCAAATTAATCCTCCTAGTTTACCAATCTTAGTTTGATAACCTACAAGCTCTTTGCCTGATCCTTCAGACCAGATCAATCTTTCAATACCTGTGGGTTTTATCTTGCGATGAACTCCAATTAATCCTGCCAAAGGACTTATATATAGCATGGAACAATAGAGACTGCCGCTTAGATTTTCTCTCTCAGTAACACCAATTACGATATAGATGTTATTATCAGCTGATAATTTCTCCATTCTAGATATTTCGGGGCCCTCCATATCCATGCTATTATCATAATAATCTTGATAAAGTCGCCGACCCTCAATAGTTCGGTATCCAACCTTTGCACCAAAGGAAAATCCTCTGGGGTAACCTGGAATAAATGATTCGGGAAATATAATAAGCTGACAGCCCAGGGCAGCATACTCGGTAACTAGTCTTTCAACTTTATCCAGAGTTGCTCCTTTATTAAAGAATACAGGATTGTCCTGTATAACACAGACTTTTGTTTTCAAATCATAAAAATTGAATGCTAATTTAATGATGTTTTGATTAAGAATCCTGACTGGATAATATAATTTTAATATTGGTTATTCACACCGGTAAAAAAGTGTGCAATAATTGCACATGCTAAATTTAACAATCAAGAATTTAACTTAATAGAAATGAGGAAAAATCAAGTAAAGGATGTTTCTGGCTAACCGGATTTATGGAGCTCTGTTAAAGAAGTTCGCTGATGAGTTTATCAACGCTAATACCTTCAGCTTCGGCTTTGTAGTTTCGTACTATCCTATGTCGAAGTACTGGTAGAGCTATAGCTTTTACATCTTCAATATCAGGCGAAAATTTACCTGAAATAGCTGCATTAGCTTTGGCACCTATTATGAGAAATTGAGATGCTCTTGGTCCAGCACCCCAGACCAGATAATCGTTAGCCCATTTATGTGCAAGCTCAGTATGTGGACGAGTTTTGGATGCTAGATTAACAGCATATTCCATAACATTATCAGAAACAGGAATTTTACGGATTAGTTGCTGGAAAAATAGTATGTCTTCGGCGCTAATAATTTTTGAAACGCTTTCGGTAATACCGCCTGTTGTTCTTTTTACAATATCAAGTTCTTCTTCAACAGCAGGATAATCAAGGATTAGATTAAACATAAACCTGTCGAGCTGAGCTTCCGGTAGGGGATAGGTACCTTCCTGTTCTATTGGATTTTGAGTTGCCAATACGAAAAAGGGTGCATCAAGTTTGTATTCTTTTCCGGCAACTGTAACTGATTTCTCCTGCATAGCTTCCAAAAGAGCAGCCTGAGTTTTAGGAGGTGTACGGTTTATTTCATCCGCAAGGATAATATTTGCAAAAACAGGCCCCTGAATAAATTTAAACTTCCTGTTCTCATCTAGAATTTCAGTACCGATAATATCGGATGGCATAAGGTCGGGTGTAAATTGAATTCTATTGTAATTTAGACCCAGTACATCACTGATAGTGTTAACTAACAGTGTTTTAGCAAGACCGGGAACGCCAACTAACAGTACATGTCCCTGACTGAAAATTGATATTAATGCATTTTTTACAATATTATCCTGTCCTACAATTACCTTGGCAATTTCGGTTCTTAGAATATTATATTTTTCTACAAAAGCTTCGATAGCTTCCACATCCGATTTATAATTCATTTTTGTCATCAGGTGTTAAGTTTGTTAATCTTGAATGAAACTATTACTTCATTCCCCAGTTATGATCAAAATTGCAAGTACGATATTCATCAATGATTTTAACATATGTGTTTGCGGCTTTGTCATCAATCCATTTCCCTACAGCTTTAATTTGTTTATCCTGTAAAGCCCACTCACGAATTTTGGTATAATCATCCTCAAGATTCGCTTTGTGTGGTTGTGTCTTTTCTTTAAGCAAGATAATCCTAAATGCATCCTTATTATCTTCTGTTTTCATTGGAACAGGATTAGAAATATCATCGATTTGCATTTTTTCAATTACGAAAGAAACTTGAGGATCCAGTTGCTCTGCTTCAAATGTGGTACTCATGGTATAAGGGTTAATCATTAATCCACCATTATTTACATTTTCGCCTTCTGAAAACTTAACCACAGCTTCATCAAATGACATTGAATCGGCTCTAATTAACACTGCAACACTATCAAGTTCATTCTTTGCCTTTTGGAGATCTTCAGGACTAACTTTAGGTGTTAATAATATATGTCTCACATTAATGTAATCACCTTTACGTTCGATCATCTGAATGATATGATATCCAGCTTCAGTTTCAATTACATTACTAATTTCACCCTCATTAAGCTTAAATGCAACTGCTTCAAATTCAGGGTATAACTGACCACGACCATAAAAACCAAGTTCGCCGCCTTTTTTAGCGGAACCCGGATCCTGAGAATACATAATGGCCATTGTAGAGAAACTGCTACCATTTAGTATTCGTTTTCTGATATCATTCAATTGTTCCTTCACATTTAGTTTTTCAGTTATACTGATTGGAGGATTTTTAACAATCTCAGCAATGATATATTCAGTTTTAATTAATGGAATACTATCCTTTGGAATTGATTTGAAGAATGATCGGATTTCAGAGGGAGTTACATCTACTCTACTTACAATTCCCTGCTGCACCTGTTGTGCAAGCATTTGTTCCTGAACAATTCCATGAAGTTCCTTTTTTATTTCTGTAAGAGATTTTCCGTAGTACTCTTCCATTTTTTCCTGTGAACCGAACTGTTGAATAAAGCTTGACAGTCTTCTGTCGAGATCTGCTTCCACCTGAATATCACTAACAACAATACTATCAACTTCGGCCTGTGCTACCATCAGCTTCTGAAACAGGATTTCTTCAATAATTCGACATTTAATCTCAGAAACACTACCACTAATTCCACCTTGCATCCTGTAATTAAGGTATTGATTCTGAATATCACTTTCAAGAATAATACCATTACCAACAATAGCTACAACACGATCAATTACCTGATCTTCTGATTCCTGAGAATATCCAGAAAATGAAATTGTTAAAATTGTAATTGTCATCACTAAGCCGGTGCTAAGAGATGCTTTTGCCCAAGAGGTCAGTTCATTGATATATGATATATTCATTATTTCTATTTATTCTTTGTTTCTGATTATAGCGTAAGCTACTCGTGATAATAAACTTCAAACTCGTTGTTCATCAATGCCCTTTCGTAGATGTCATTTCTAACTTTCTTTGTAAGAGTTATTTTACGTTTTGATATAATGATATTATAGATATCTCTCCTTTTAAAATCTAAGGGACTAATGTCATCTTTTATTTTAAAATCGAAAAATTTAACGAAATATATATAACGATCGGTATGAATTTTTGCAAACCTGTTATTCTTTAAAAAGAGCTCTCTATTGTAGGTTTCGATGGGAATTATTTGTTGTATCTCAAAGAAACTCACCCAGTTAGCTGTATCGATACTTGAGGATAGTACATTTGTAGGTATATAATGCTCAAGTGAGTCAAGGAGTAACGAATCTGCTAAATTGAAAATCTCATCAAACAGCTCTTCCAGTCCAGTATCATTATCAATAATTATATAAACTGCTTTGGTTATGTTTTCTTTAAGTTCAAAATCATTAAGATGGCTATTGTAATATTCAAGGATTTCCTTATCAGTAACAATGGTATCCAGATTTTGATCTATTATACTGGTTTCATACTTATAGATGATTAATGAGTTTCTGTATTCTTCTAACTGTTTTGAAAAATCAAGTTGATCGGAAGGCAGATTTTGTTCAGCCTGATAGATCATTACATTGGTTTTTACCCAGTCGTTAACATAACTTCTTACAATTGAAATACTATCTCTGTAGGAAGTATTGTCTGGAATAAGACCTTCAAAATCATCAAGGTAGAGATATTTGTCTTGAACGCGTGCGATTATTTGCCTGTCATTTTGATTGATTGTATCAATACAACCTGTGGTTAGCACCAATACAATCAAATATGATATAATATTTCTCAAAATGACTTATTTAAAACACATTATAATTAATTCTTCTTTTCCTCGATAAGCTGATTAAGAACCTCATCGTTTAAACTTACTGAATATTTTCCTTTAAGTTCATTGATCCACAATTCTTCCAGATGGTTCTGGTAATCAGCTGTTACCAGACCACGAGCATCCTTGAGTTCTTTGGGTTGTGGTGGAAGTACTTCTCTTATGAGAACAAAAACTGTCAGGTCTTCTACATCTGAATTTACAGGTTCTGAAAGCCCGGTTTTCCATTCAACCATATCAATATATTTATCATCCCCAAGCTCATATAAGTCAGGTTTGATTCTTACTGATTTGATACTATCTGCATCCAAAGCTTTTGCAATATCACCGTCATTGTCATATTTCAGGATAACTTCCTTCACCTGATCGATGGCAGATTTATCTCTAAGCTCAAATACTGTTGCATCAACACGTTCTTTCCAACTGTACTTTTCTCTATGATTGTCAAAGTATTCTTGTAATCCCAGTGTGTCTTTTACTGCTTTAGTCCATACCTTCTCATCGGTAAGGTTGAAAAGCAGTATACCATCATGATATTCCTTAACAAGATCTCTGAAATCAGGGTACATATTTTCAAGATTCTCATCCATGAAATTAAGACATGTTTCATTTTCAAATTCAGCAAATAGTTGATTTACATAAACATCCTTGTCTATATTATCCTGAATTCGTTGCTTGCTTTGAACAAATTTTGCAAAATCGTATTGAGTATACTTCTGTTTCTTTAGCTTGATAACCGTTGCGGTCATATTCGACAAGCTATCAGCAACAAATCTCTTTTTAAGTACTGTTGTATCAATTGCTGCAACAACTTCTGCAATAGCTTTTGGATATAGTTTAATCTTATTCTCTTTTTTGATGTTTGCTATTACAGCTTCTTCGCTTTTCCTTGATCTGCTGTCTTTAGTAAGACGTTCCTTTAGTTTCGGTGACTCTTCTTCAAATGTACCAGGTTTAGTTACATTAAGAAGTTTGATAATATGAAAACCATAAGCAGTTTTTATTGGTTCCGAAATTTCACCAATCTCAAGTTTATCAACGGTTTCAACAAACTCAGGCACAACTCTGTTACATGAAAAAGCACTTAGTTGACCTCTGTTCTTAACAGATCCTTTGTCTTCTGAATATTCAACAACTGCATCATCAAATGTTAATCCTTCTTGGATTTTAGCATAGATATTATTGATTTTTTCAGCTTTTCTGAGTGAGTCTTCTGTTGATGCTTCAGGACGGAGAGCAACAAAAATATGTGCTACTTCTGCTGAACCCATAGCATCTTTTTTGTCATATACTTTCAGGATATGATATCCATATTTAGTTCTTACAATTTCGGATACTTCACCGAGTTCAGTATTGTAAGCAGCGTTTTCGAAAGGGTAAACCATATTAAATACGGTGAAATATCCAAGGTCACCCTTGTTACCTTCCTTAAAACGTTGTTTGTTTGGAATTGCATCCTGATTACGTGCTGATGGATCATCAGAATGTTCAACAGCTGCATCTGCAAAGTCTTTTCCAGCAACTATCTCGTCAAGAACTTTAGATATTTTATTGTATGCTTTTAATGTATCATCCGGAACAGCATTTTCATCAACCATAATGAGAATATGACTTGCTCTAAGGTCTTGTTTCAGGCGAGCATATGCTTCTTCAAGCAATTCTTCATTAACTGTTTCATCAACGAAGTAAGGTTTTGCAAGCTGTGTTCTATAGCCTTCAAGTTCACTTATAAAGCTTGAAGATGTATCCATTTTAAGGTTTTCAGCTTCAAGTACTTTTAGTTTAAAGTTTATGTATAATTCGAGATAATCCTTAACATCATTTTCTGCGTATAGATCAGAAGAGTAGTTATTCTTTTCATATACTCTCATAAACTCAGATGCAGTTACTTTTTCATCTCCTATTGTTACGAGTGTTTTTTTTCCAACTGAACTTTGAGAAAATACAGTGGAGGTGGAGATTGCAAATACAAACGCTAATAATACTGCCTTAGAAAGGTTTTTCATTTTATACTTAGTTTTATTGTTATTATCTGATAATCAATTCAATATAATATGTAATCTGGAAATATTAATTATTTCTACTGTAATTTGGTGCTTCACGGGTTATTGTAATATCATGAGGATGATTCTCGGTTACACCTGCTGATGAAATTCTGATAAATTTGGCATTTTGCAGATCGCTGATATTATGTGATCCTGTATATCCCATACCGGCTCTTAGGCCACCAACCATTTGAGTAATAACTTCATTTAATGATCCTTTGTAAGGAACTCTACCAACAATACCTTCCGGTACCAGTTTCTTGATATCATCTTCAGTATCCTGAAAATATCTGTCTTTGGAACCTTTTTTCATAGCTTCAACAGAACCCATACCACGATAGGATTTATATTTACGGCCATCATAAATAATTGCTTCACCCGGTGATTCATCTACCCCGGCAAAAAGTGAACCTGCCATAATTGTATCTCCTCCGGCTGCAATGGCTTTAACAATATCACCAGTGTATCTGATACCACCATCAGCTATTACAGGTACGCCAGTTCCTTTAAGAGCTTGGGAAACATTGTAAATAGCAGTTAGCTGTGGTACACCAACACCTGCGATGATTCTTGTTGTGCAAATTGATCCGGGACCGATTCCAACCTTAATACCATCAGCGCCGGCTTTTACAAGATCAAGAGCCGCTTCTGCGGTGGCAATATTACCCGCAATAAGGTCAATTTTAGGATATTTTGTTTTAACTTTTTTAGCCATTTCAATAACTCCCTGATGGTGACCATGAGCAGTATCAACAATAATTGCATCAACGCCAGCCTTAACAAGAGCATCAACTCTATCCAATGTATCATAAGCAATACCTACGGCTGCAGCAACTCGTAAACGACCATGTGCATCTTTACAACTACTTGGATGTGCTTTGATTTTAATAATATCTTTATATGTAATTAATCCGATAAGAACATTATCTTCATTAACAACAGGAAGTTTTTCTATTCTATATTTCTGTAATATGTCTGCGGCTTTTTCAAAATCGATAAACTCACCTGTGGTAATTAAACCTTCGCTGGTCATTGCCTCAGAAATTGGTTTTTCAAGGTTGCGTTCAAAACGGAGGTCGCGGTTTGTTACAATGCCTACAAGTTTATGATCCTCATCTACAACAGGAATACCGCCAATGGAGTACTCAGCCATCATATTCAGAGCATCTTTTACTTTAGCTTCCTTAAAAAGAGTAACAGGATCAGGAATCATACCATTCTCCGCTCTTTTTACTTTATGAACTTCAAGTGCTTGAGATTCAATGCTTAGGTTCTTATGAATCACGCCAATACCACCTTCTTGTGCCATGGCAATAGCCATCTTCGACTCAGTTACCGTATCCATTGCCGCAGAAACAATGGGGATTTTGAGTTCAATATTCCTTGAGAACCGAGTGTTTAGCTTAGTTTCTCTTGGAAGAACAGTGGAATGTGCTGGAATTAAAAGCACATCATCATATGTAAGGCCTTCAGTCTTGAATTTATCGTTATCGAATGACATATTTTCTGTTATTTTAAAATTTGCCAAAAGTACCAAAAATTACGATATAATTTGAAGCAAATTTTAAGATGAAGCCTTTATTTAACATGATTTAACTATCGTACAAAATTTAATGCTCAACGATTTTAAAATCACACTAATCAATCAAAGTAACAATTCCTTTTTGGCTCTTTCGTTCATTAAAAACACTATTATATACCAACCTATAGACATAGGTACCCTGCGGTGATCTTGTGCCATTATACATTCCATTCCAACCTTCGGCAGGATCATTGGTCTCAAATATCTTCTGCCCCCAGCGGTTATATATCTGAAAAAGATATTCTGAACCTCCAAATCCAACAGTAACAGGTTTGAACACTGAATTTTGACCAAGTGGTCTGAAAGCTGAAGGCATATACATTTCGGTTTCCCTGAAGAATTGGATTATATTCGAATTGCTAACTTCCTTATAACCATAGAAATCACCTTCGGATTCAACGGCTTGTATATAATAGTTTATTGTACTATGGGCCATGCTTATCGCAGAAATATTGTCGGTGTATTCGGTTGTAGTAGAACTAACGGAGTCGATTATTGTTCCTGGAAACGGATCAGCAGTAATGCGATATATATAGTATTTCTCAACTCCGGCGTCCCAGCCTTCAAATTGATTCCACACTAACTGATTTTCAATATCAGACAATTGGTTACCCTCTAGAAAAATTGATTTCTGAATATTCGATTCCAATGCCAATTTACCACAGCTGTCGTTTACATTTATCTTGTATTTATAGAATCCAAGTGAACCGTCAGCAGTTTCATCATGATAATGGAAAGGAGTTGTTGTAATATCAGTTCTGTTTAATGACGCAAGTAATGATTCATTTACACCTCCGGCTTCTCTACGGTAAATATCCCAGGTACAGGTTATTGGACTAAGGTCGGGGTCAATCGTTAGCATGATAGAGTTATCCGTTTCAACGGTTGTATTGACCAAATATATGTGCTGTGGATCAATATAGCTGCCAGTTGCTATCAATTTTGTGCATGATGTAGATGAAGAATTACCAAAAATTGCTCTCACAAAATAATTGTACTGCGTTACCATAGCAACGTCATTATGTTCATAGATAACGGAAGTTCCCGGGATTTCATCAATAATTTCAGGATTACCGCCATTAATGGAAGCCCAAATCTGGTATTTTTCAACTTCAGGTGTTGAATTAATATATGGTTCCCAGCTTAGGGAAATAGTAGCGGAGCATAAATCATAAATCGGTTCTTCTAATAAAATAGTACGCTGAGCTGTAAGCTCAGTTTTTGGGCTTGGGAGTCCACAACTTGGTAGAGCGGCAATTGCATATAGATAATTTTCATTGCAAGTATTGATTGTGTTGTGCGTATATGATGTATCACTATTACCAAAAATCGTATCAATGTTTTTCCAAATGTCTTCCAGTCGGTAAATAATTGTACCAATTACGTCGATGCTAGCTGATGATTCCCAACCTATAATAACCTGACTATTATTCACTATACTCACGGAATCTAAGATGGGAGCTTCAGGTAGTTGTGAATCAGTAAATATATCTTCTGCAATGTTTGATATGACAGTATTCCCAGAAGCATTATCAATGGCTTCAAGTTTATATTGGATAGTAACTTCACAGTAGCCATCCGGAATTGTATCATTATATAAACTACTCGTACCGGGCACATTATCATCAATAACTTCCCAGCTAGCACCTTCGATACTTCTGGAAATTGTATAAGTATTTGTTGACCCATCTATAAATACCCAGCTAAGAAGCGCAATTCCTTGATTAGGAGGATTGCCGGAATAGCTTACAGTTAGATTTATAGAAGGAACCAAAAAACCTGAGGATATATCATATGAAACATCATGTACCTCATTTAAGTTTCCATTAAAAGAAATTGCATTATCGCTGCTAAATAAGGATTGTGATAAGAATAATAGTATAATATTTGTAATTAGAAATTTCAATAGTTTATAATTTATATTTTCAATTATCAAATTTAGACATAAGTTACATTAAAATAATTGCATTGTTCTAAAAATTAAACTTGTCGTCTTGTAATGAACCCACAACCAGCTTTATCATCGTGTCAAAATCAAAGTATTTCCTGGCAGTTTCTCTTAGTTGTTCGGGACTTTGTGCTAACATATTATCAAGGCTTTTTGTGTAATACATAAACTCAGTATTAAGGTCTTTTGCAGCTCTAAATCTGTCGGTAATGGCAACCGGTCCATCGAAGCTTCTCAGATAAACACCATAGATATAATTTTTCACAATATTGAGTTCCTCGATGGGGATTTTTTCTTCCATGAGTCCATAGATTTCCTTTCTGATTTCATCAATTGCTTCATTGGTGTTAGTGGCATTTACCTCGGTGGCAACGCACAAATAACCTCCATGTAGATAGTTGATAATAAATGAATTAATCCCATATGTAAATCCTTTGTCCTCACGGATATTCGACATAAGGCGTGAGCCAAAGTAACCTCCAAGAACGGTGTTTAGAACTACTAGGCTATTGTAGTCAGGATGTTTTCGTGGCACAATCTGCTTGCCAATCCTAATGGCCGACTGCAGGCTGTCTTCGATTTTAGTGTAGCATTCAAAATCCGTATTGTTATTAATTATATTGGAATTGGGAGTATGTCCATTTAATTCAGATAAACTGATAGTACCAAAATGTTTGTTAATTAAATCGGTGCATTGGTTATCGATATTTCCTCCAACCACTATATAACAGTTCTGGTTGTTATAGTAATTCTGATGAAACCTAATAAGATCATTGCGGTCAACATTTTGGTAATCAGCTAATTTCTTGGTTTTTCCATAAGCAGTATCCTGCCCAAAAATCAGTTCATTGAATCTGTTTGTTGCCTTGAATTTTACCTTTTCATTATTGGTCATAAATTGATTCATCTTTCTAGAAAGAAAAATATCAAGTTCATTTTGATCAAAAACGGGGTTTTGTATTAGATCGGTTATTACCGGAAGAACTTGGGGCAGGTGCTTTGTGAGAGTATAAATGGAAATTGATGCCTTATCCTTTGTTAATCCTGTATCAATGATTGTTCCGTAGTAGTCTAATTTGTCTGCAATTTGTTTCGACGACATTGAAAAAGTGCCTTCGGAAAGAAGCTGAAGTGTTGATTCAGCAACCAAAGAACTACTTTGAAATGAAGTACCAGCAGCAAATACAATATCAATTCTTACGAACTCAATAGAATCATCATGAATGGAATATAATGGTATTCCATTATCAAGCTGATTGAATCCGGGCTCTTCCAGTTTAAGCTGAATAGGCTTACCGGTCATGGGCATTATTGATCTGTCTGTTTCAGTTATGCTTTTCATCCTATTTAATGTGTACTATTGTAGATTAATGTGTTTTGACCCTCTTCTCTAAAAAGTGAACTAGCTGTCTTTTTTAATGAATCCACGGTTACTTTTCTGTAATAATCAAGTTCATCATTGATTCGGGAAGCATCGCCTAAAAATTCAAAGTATGCAAGGTTCATGGCTTTGGATAGTACTGATGACTGAGCAAACAGAATATTTGATTCAATCTTGTTTACTACTTTATTCAGTTCATAATCACTTACGTTGCAGGCTATAATATTGGCAATTTCTTTATTGATCTCCTTTGTTGCAGTTTTTGTTGAAACTCCCTCAAGAAGTTTTGCTGAAATAATAAACAAGCCTTTGTCGAAATCACCTGTAATAAAAGCATTTATGTCAGAGAAAAAGTTCTTCTCCTTAACCAGTTTTTGATATAGTCTTGCTGATTTTCCATTGGATAGGATATCTGAAAGTAAATCACAATTATAGTATTCCGGGTTATTTCTATTTGGCATATGCCAAGCCAGATACAGTGCATTTTGTGGAATTTTCCTTGTTACGCTTTTATATCTTGCTTTCAGTTGAATGGGTTCCTCCGGATATTCAGGAATAATTTCCTTGCCTGGAGAAATTGAACCAAACCACCGATTGGCAAGATCTTTTACTTCAGATGTTTCAACATCACCTGAGATTGAAATAATGGCATTATTCGGATTATAATATTTTTTGTAGAAATTCTTTACATAGGACAAAGAGGCATCCTTTATATGACTTATCTCACGTCCGATGGTAATCCATCTGTAAGGGTGTTTTTTATATGCAAGTGGCTTTAACAGGAGATAAACATCACCGTAAGGTTGATTTAAATAATTCTGTTTAAACTCTTCAATAACAACATTCTTTTGAACATTGAGCGATTTCTCCGAAAATGCGAGATTATTCATTCTGTCGGATTCCAGCCAAAAAGCTATTTCCAGATTATTTTTTGGAATGGTAAGGTAGTAGTTGGTATAATCAGAGTTGGTAAATGCATTGTTCTCACCACCTGCATTTTCCAAAGGTTGGTCGTATCGGGGTATATTTTCGGAACCACCGAACATAAGGTGCTCAAATAAATGTGCAAAACCTGTTCGACGAATGCTTTCGTCACGCGATCCTACTTTATAAAGAATATTCATTGCCACAATAGGAGTACTCCTATCATGATTTACAATAAACTTAAGTCCATTGCTTAATTCAAAGCTCTCGAATTTCACCATTCTATTGCCAAATATTTGATAATCAGTGATTAGTGTTGTTTCCTGTTTTGCACAGATAGTTTGTGACAAACATAAGGATATAACTTACAATGTGCTGAAATATTTTGTCGTGATTACTAAATAATTAATACTTTTGTTTGGTTAAAAATGAATCAAATAATATTTACCTATTAACAATTGATTGAAATGGAAAGAGATCAGAAAATATTCGACCTGATAAAACAGGAAAAAGAACGTCAGATGCACGGTATTGAGTTAATTGCTTCTGAAAATTTTGTTAGTGATCAGGTGCTTGAAGCGATGGGGTCAGTTATGACGAATAAATATGCTGAAGGTTATCCCGGAAAAAGATATTATGGTGGGTGTGAAATAGTAGATCAAAGTGAACAACTTGCCATCGACAGAGCATGTGAGTTGTTTGATGCAGAATATGCAAACGTTCAGCCTCATTCAGGTGCACAGGCAAATATGGCAGTTTTTCTTGCTTGTTTGAAACCTGGTGATACATTTATGGGACTCGATCTGTCACATGGAGGTCACCTATCACATGGTTCATTTGTAAACTCGTCTGGAATTCTCTATAATCCAATTGCTTACAAGGTTACTGAAGAAACAGGTACTGTTGATTATGATGAGATGGAAGCTCTTGCGTTAAAAGAAAAACCAAAGATGATAATCGCCGGTGCTTCTGCCTATTCAAGAGATTGGGATTATGAGCGTATGAGAAATATTGCTGACAGCATAGGAGCAATTCTTATGGCCGACATAGCACATCCAGCAGGACTTATTGCCAAAGGTATTTTAAATGATCCTATTGAACATTGTCATATAGTTACAACAACAACACATAAAACATTAAGAGGCCCTAGAGGTGGTATGATTTTAATGGGTGAAGATTTTGAAAACCCATGGGGATTAAAAACACCAAAAGGAGTTACTAAAATGATGTCGACTGTACTAAATTCAGCTGTATTCCCAGGTATTCAGGGAGGACCACTGGAACATGTTATTGCAGGTAAGGCTGTTGCGTTTGGCGAAGCATTAACAGATAGCTATTTTGAATATATTCTTCAGGTTAAGAAAAACGCTGAAGTTATGTCAAATGCCTTTACCTCAAGAGGATACAAAGTGATTTCCGGAGGTACTGATAACCATTTAATGTTAATTGACTTAAGAAGTAAATTCCCTGAGATTTCCGGTAAAATTGTTGAGAACACACTTGTAAAAGCTGATATTACTATCAATAAAAATATGGTGCCATTCGACAGCCGTTCACCATTCCAAACAAGTGGACTAAGAGTTGGAACACCGGCAATTACAACCAGAGGATTGAAAGAGGAGCACATGGAACCGATTGTAGGACTGATAGACGAAGTTATTTCTGATATTGAAAATGCTTCTGCCATCGATTCTGTAAGAAAAAGAGTAAACGACTTAATGAGCGGTTTCCCGCTTTTCGGATATTAGGATAATTTAACTGTATCTGATTACGTTTCTTCTTTATCACCAGTGATTACACCCTAAACACTACTCATGGAAATGGGAAGTAAACGCTAAATTATCTACTATGAAATTACTTACAATAGTTCGTCATGGAAAGTCATTATGGGGTAATTTTGAACTCTCGGATCATGATCGCCCCTTGAAAGATACTGGTATTAAAAGGACAAAGAAGATAATTAACTTTTTGAATCAGAGAGACTTTAAACCAGAATTACTTTTGTCAAGCGACGCTATTAGAGCCTTCCAAACAGCAACAATGATTGCTGAAGGTATTGGTTATCCTGTTGAGAAGATCCAAAAATCAAGCACGCTTTATCATGCTTCCACAAGTAATATTTATTCAGAACTATTTGCCATCGATAATGACATAGATTCGGTTATGATATTTGGTCATAATCCGGGATTCACCGATTTTGTAAATGACTTTGTTCATCCCAAAATCGATAATTTACCCACAACAGGAACAGTTTGCATTGAGTTTAAAACCAATAAGTGGGAAAATATTGTAGATGCAGAATATGATGTTAAATTTGCTGTTTATCCACGAATGCTGCCATAATGTTAAATAACAAACGACTAGTCAACAGAGAGATTTCATGGCTTCACTTTAATGAACGAGTGTTACAGGAAGCGATGGATGAAAATAATCCTGTAATTGAGAGATTGAAATTTTTGGGCATTTATTCAAACAATCGTGATGAATATTTTAGAGTAAGGGTTGCTACTATAAAGAGGATGGTTCAAATCCAGAAGAAAAAGGTCACAAAGCCAAAGGTAAGTGCACAATCTGTATTGACAGCTATTCTAAGCAATGTTGAGGATCAGGAGAAGAAATTCAACAGCACTTTCGTAGATATCTTGAAGGAGTTAAAAAATCAACATATCATTTTCCTGAAAGATAATCAAATAGATGAAAAACAGGGGGAATTTGTGCAGCAATACTTTAATACAGAGGTTGTTCCACTTCTTTTCCCAATAATGTTAAAGAATCTGGAGAATTCAGATGCATTGCAGGATAATGCAATTTATCTGGCTGTGCATATGCAGGATTCCAGACTACAAAAAGACGATGATTATGCCCTTATAATGGTTCCCAGTAATGCAATTTCAAGATTTCTGTTGATACCATCAAAAGATGAAAATAACTACGTCATGATGCTTGATGACGTTATGAGGTATTGTATGGGTGAGATCTTTGCACCTTTTGGTTTTGATACTTATCACTCATATACTATTAAGTTTACACGTGATGCTGAGCTTGATATAGATAATGATATCTCCAAAAGCTTCATTGAGCAGATGACCGACAGTGTTAAGAAGAGAAAGAAAGGAGCGCCAGTCAGGTTTGTTTATGATAATGAAATTCCTGAGGTTTTCCTAAACCGACTTCTGCGAAAGCTTGGAATTACAACATCAGATAATTTAAGAGGTGGCGGACGATATCACAACTTTAAAGATTTCATGTCGTTTCCTAAAATTGGATCAAAGTCGTTGGTGTATTCGAAACAACAACCCCTTTTACATCCTGCACTGAAGCCGGGTTATAGCATTTTAAAAACTATTCGGGAGAAGGATTTGTTGTTACATTTTCCATATCAGTCGTTTCAGGTTATTGTTGATTTATTGCGAGAGGCATCAATCGATACCAAGGTGCGTTCGATCAAAATGACCTTTTATCGTACTGCTCGTGATTCAAATGTTATTCAGGCTTTAATAAATGCTGCAAGAAACGGTAAGAATGTGACTGTGTTTTTGGAGATTCAGGCCAGGTTTGATGAGAAGGCTAACATATACTGGACCAGGAAATTGCGTGAGGAAGGTGTAAAAATCATCAAAACACTACCAGGATACAAGGTTCATAGCAAATTACTTTTAATCCGTCGTAAAGAGAAAGGAAAGAATAAGTATTATTCAAATCTAAGTACAGGCAATTTCAATGAATCAACAGCAAAAGTATATGCAGATGATAGCTTGTTGACAGCAAATCAGGATATTGGAAATGAGGTAAATATGTTGTTTCATATGTTTGAGATGCCGTATAATCCTCCTAAGTTTAAACATCTGCTTGTAGCACCGTATGAACTCAGGAATAGTTTTATAAAATTAATCAATGCTGAAATAAGAAATGCCAAAATTGGTAAGGAAGCATGGATGTTAATAAAACTTAATAATCTGGTCGATACTAAGATTGTTAATAAGCTATATCAGGCATCCAGAGCCGGTGTGAAAATTGATATTATTTGTCGTGGCATTTGCGTTTTGATTCCTCAGGTTCCTGGCATGAGTGAAAATATTAAAGTTACTTCTATAGTGGATAAATATTTGGAACATTCACGAATTCAGGTGTTTGGAAATGATGGTGATCCGCTTTATTTTATTTCATCAGCTGATTGGATGGTAAGAAATTTCGATCACAGGTTTGAAACAGCAAGCCCAATTTATGATAAAGACCTTCAGAAAGAGATTATGGAAATTCTTAAGATTCAATTAAGCGACAATGTTAAGGCCAGATATGTAAATACGATTTCTGCTAATGAATACGTTGATAATGATGAGCTGCCAAAAGTGCGTTCTCAGTTTGCAACTTATGAGTATCTGAAAAGTAGGGGAGAAGTGAAGATTAAAGAATAATTGAGCAAAAAATTCTGATAAGATAAAGACATTAGCTAAAATATCCGTATTAATTTGGTTGTTGATAATTTCTACTGTTTCCCAATCACAGATCAATTATCATCATTTTATAACCAAAGGACAAAATGAGATCCAGACGGAGAAATATTTGAATGCAATAAAAAGTCTTAATACTGCCATAAAATCAAAACAAGATGGTTTTGAGGCGTATTTTTTGAGAGGAATAGCCAAATTTAGTCTTGGTGATTACCGCGGAGCAGTAAATGATTTTACAAAAACTGTGAACTTCCATCCTTTATATGTAAGAGCATATCAATATCGTGGAATCTCATACGACAGGTTGCTAGATTATGCGCATGCTATTCGTGATTACAATAAAGCTTTGGAAATTGATCCATTCAACTCTGAATTATTTCTTGCAAGAGGTGATACAAAAATGCATTTGCGTGATTTTAAGGGTGCTGTTATGGATTTTTCCTCATCCATTGATCTGAAGAGTGATGTTCCATCTGCATGGCTAAACCGTGGAATTGCACAGCATTTCATAGGTGCAAATACGGAAGCATTGAAAGATATTGATAAGGCAATTTATCTTGATTATTTCAATGTAGAAGCATGGATAAAAAGGGGAATGATAAAGTATGAACTTGATAGTATTGAATCTGCTTTAGCTGATTATAACCATGCAATTAAGCTTGATGATAAAAATCCATATGTGTATTTTCAAAGGGCACTTGCTAACCTGAAACTCAACGATACAATAAATACCATTAAGGATTATAATAAGGTATTAGAGCTTGATAATAATAATGCTCTTACATATTATAATCTGGCTATTGTTTTTGGTGCCTCAAAGCAATATGAAAAGGCTATTGCTGCTTATAATGAAGTGACGAAATTGAACCCATATAATGTTTATACATATTATAATCGGGCAAACCTTTATTATCTTCAGGAGAATTATACTAAAGCAGAAAATGACTTATCCACAGCAATTGAAATTTTCCCTGATTTTGTCGGAGCCTTTATAAATCGTTCGGCAGTTCGTTATGAGATGAATGACAAAGCTGGAGCGGAAGCTGACCGACAAAGGGCTGAAGCAATTATTGCAGCTGCAAATAGTGAAGGACTTGATTCTGACATGCTCTACACCAGATATGCAGATTCAGCATATTTTAATAAAATAATCGAGTTCGAAGCCGATTTTGTAAATGGAAACATGCAAAAGGGAAGGATTCAGTTTAACAGAATTAATATTGTTCCTAAATCTAATTTTCATCTGATTTATGCATTTAATTTACCCGATTCTATCTACATGAAATACAAACAATATGAGTATTTTGATGAGAGTATAAGTACATTTAATGCTGATAATAAATTGGGTATCAGGTTTGTATTCACAACACGTGAATGGCCCGTTTCTAAAGAAAAAGCTATAAAAGAGCTTGAAAGAATTGACAGTACAATTTTAATAAAGGGTGATACTGCAGGGGCATATTTTCTGGTTGGTGTTGTAAACGGAATGCTGCAAAATTATTCAACAGCAATAAATGCCTATGACAAAGCTCTGAAATATGATCCTAATATTTCATATGCGTTGTTTAACCGTGGTACTTTGCAGTATGAAATGGATGAATTTATTTATTCAGACATAATGTATACAAATTCAATAACAATCAGTAAGAGTGCATTTAGTAACAAGCAACAGGAAGAAGTAAGAGCTCCTGATCATAATAAAGTATTAGCTGATTATGATAAAGTTGTCAGGATAAATCCAAACTTACCTTTTGTATATTACAACAGGGCCAATGTTAAGCTTTCTTTAAAGAAATATCAGAGGGCGATTGATGATTACTCAGCAGCTATAAAAATGAAACCAACCCTGGCAGAAGCATACTATAATAGAGCGCTTACTTTGTTATTTGTAAATGAAGAAAAACTTGCATGCAAAGATCTTAGTAAGGCCGGCGAATTAGGCATTACGGAAGCATATAATGTGATTAAAAGATATTGTACCAAATAACTATCTGAGGATAGTCTCTTTTCTGTCAGGACCGAATGAAACAAGTTTAACAGGAACGCCTACGCTATCTTCAATATATTTGATATAGTTCTTGAAATCACATGGAAGATCATAATAAGTAGATGCAATTGTAATATCAAGTCCCCATCCCTTGAGGCTTTCATAAACAGGAATTGTTTCTATTCTGTTGTCAAACGGTAACTCCGTAGTTTCTTTGCCGTTATATTTATATTTGGTTGCGACCTTAATATCCTTAAACTGATTCATCACATCTGATTTCATCATCATGAGCTCAGTAACTCCGTTTAGCATAATTGCATATTTTAAGGCAGGAATATCAAGCCAGCCACAGCGTCTTGGTCGACCTGTTGTTGATCCAAATTCGTTTCCTATATCACGAAGCATTTCGCCATCTTTGTCGAAGAGTTCTGTTGGGAAAGGTCCGCTTCCTACTCTTGTGCAATAAGCTTTAAAAATACCAAATACTTTACCAATATTCTTGGGAGCAATTCCAAGTCCGGTGCAAACTCCGGCCGCAGTTGTATTTGATGATGTTACAAATGGATATGATCCAAAATCAATATCAAGCAATGTTCCCTGAGCTCCTTCTGCCAGAATTTTTTTACCGGCTTCCATCTGTTCATTAAGATAATATTCGCTATTAATCTTCTGTAGGGAATTTAAAGTTGTTAATGCATCATGCCAGCTTTCTTCATAATCGGAAAAGCTTTGCTTGTCAATTTTAATGTTTTGATAATCAGGATTGTATTGTTCAATTATTTTAATGTGTCTTTCTCTGGCTTTTTGATATATCTCATCAAAACTCTTATTCTCAATATCTCCAACACGGATTCCATTACGACTAATCTTATCAGTATAACAAGGCCCGATTCCCTTTAAAGTTGATCCAATTTTTTCCTTTCCTTTAGATTTTTCATAAACAGCATCAAGTAATCTGTGAGTAGGAAGAATTAAATGTGCTTTTCTGGAAACAAGCAGTTTCTTACTAACATCTATATCACTATCATTTAGAGTTGTGATTTCCTTTCTTAGAATAAATGGATCAATAATTACTCCATTACCGATAACATTAATTGTTCCTTCATTAAAGATGCCTGAGGGAATTGTATGAAGAACGAATTTCTTATTGTCAAATTCAATTGTGTGACCGGCATTTGGTCCACCCTGAAATCTGGCAATAATATCATATTGTGGTGTTAATACATCTACCACTTTACCTTTTCCTTCATCGCCCCATTGCAAGCCGAGTAATACGTCAATCTTCATGCTGTATTTGTTAACTGTTTAAACCTAAATTAAATAATTACAATGCACTAAAAAACCCTGTGGATTTTACAGGGTTTAATTTGTACAACAAAAATAAAAAAATGCAGTGAATGCTCTAAAATAGTTTTCAGAACTTACTAACTAATTTATTTCTTTTTGTGGGCACTGCACTTACCATAAAAAGTAAGTGAATGATAGGCTACTTCAACTCCCAGAAGATCTTCTACAGACTTTTGAATTTCCTGAATCCGAGGATCACAGAACTCAAGTACTTTACCATCTTCAATACAAACAAAATGATCATGCTGTTTGAACTTAAATGATCTCTCAAATTGTGCGCAATTGTTGCCAAATTGATGTTTTGTAACAAGATTGCAGTCTAACAATAATTCTATGGTATTATATAAAGTAGCTCGGCTTACCCGGTATTTATTATTCTTCATCCTTATGTAGAGCGTTTCGATGTCGAAATGCCCTTCAGTGGCATAAATCTCCTTTAGGATGGTGTATCTCTCAGGTGTTTTTCTGTAACCCTTTGATTCCAAATGTTCTGTAAAAAGTTTTTTTACAGATTCATAAGTGTCTTTTCTGTTATTTAATTTCATGCCTGGATATTTTGGCGTAAAATTAAAAAAATTCTTTTATTTAGTTTAAGTATAAATAACAAAAAACTAAATTTTATCTAATCTGGAGGTTTTTATTATGGATTTGAGCTTTTTAAGGCGTGCTAATATTTTTTTCAGAGTATTAGTGCTGGCAACATAAATTGTAATGTCAATATTTGCTAATCCTTCATGACTGTCAAGATGGAAAGATCTAATATTAATATTGAATTCTTCTGTAAGAACTTTTATAATCTCCGACATTAGTCCCAGACTATCGACAGCTTTAATGTTTAAACCCGCTAAGAAAGTGATACCAGCCTTTTGTTTCCACTTTGCCTTAACAATGTTTTTGCCATGTTGCGACATTAGTCTGATTGCATCATCACAATTGGTAAGATGTATTTGAATAGGCTCATTCGGAAATACCAATCCCATTACATTATCTCCGGGAAGGGGATTACAGCAATCTGATACAATATAATCCAGTGAATTAAAGTCGGATATGTATTTTTTCTCAGAAAGGTTTTTAATTTCCTTAGATTCAATGTTTTCACTACTGGTGTCAATTCCATTATTGGCTTCAATCTTAGGTTTTGTAAAAGGCAGCCTAAAACTTCTGATCCATCCTAATCTACTTTCGCTAGGGATCATGATTTCCTTAATTTCCTTAAGGCCAATCATATTTTGCTCAATGTAATAATAAAGATCAATAGGTCCTTTTAAATTACTTCCTTTTATCAATTGATTCAGGCTTACCTTATTGTTTTCAATATTCAACTGCTTGAATATCTGAGCTAGTGACTCCATACCAGCATTGCGGAATTTTTTTCTAGCCTGTTTTATTTCATTGGTAATACGAGATTTTGCACGTGCGGTAACTACATATTTAAACCAATCTTCAATGGGTGCTTGAATCTTTGAGGTAATTATCTCAACCTGGTCTCCTGACTTTAATTTATGACCCAATGGTACAATTCTATGATTGATATTTGCTCCAATACATTGATTACCAAGGTCGGTATGAATAGAATATGCAAAATCCAATACCGTTGCTCCCTGGGGCATGTTTATCATTTCTCCGGCGGGAGTAAATATAAAAATCTCATCTGCAAATAGATTACGACGGAAGTCTCTGATAAAATCAAATGTATCTTCCTCATTTTCTTCAAGAAGTAATTTTGTACGACTAAGCCAGTTTTCAAGACTGGTATCAATTTTATCAAGCTCTTTATATTTCCAATAGGCTGCATATCCTTTATTTGCAATTTCGTCCATTCTACGGCTTCGGATATGTATATCAACCCATTGGCCAAAAGGATTCATTATGGTGGTGTGAATGGCCTCATAACCGTTTGCTTTGGGAGTACTGATCCAGTCGCGTAGGCGCTTACTGTTAGATCTGTAAATACCAGTAATAATTGAATACGCCGACCAACAAAGTAGTTTTTCATCCTTAGGCTCTGATTCGACAATGATATCTATGGAGTATGTGTTGTAGATATCCTCAAAACTCACCTCTTGTTCGCGCATTTTTTTCCAGATGGAATAAGCGGTTTTATGATTTAGCTTAATTTCAAAGTAATGGTTGAGCTGCTTAAGTTCCTGACTAAGGGTTTTATTAAGGATTTCATATACAAGCTCTCTATCTTTAATTTTTGAATCAATGGTGTTCTGTAACTCTCTGTAAATCTTTGGTTGTGAGAATTTAAATGAAAGCTCTTCAAGTTCACTTTTGATACTATATAGTCCAAGACGATAGGCAAGGGGAGCGTAGATATACTGAGTTTCAGAAACAACCCTAAGCTGCTTATCGCGAGGCATACTGTCAAGAGTACGCATATTGTGAATCCTATCGGCAAGTTTGATTAGAATTACTCTAACATCGTCACTAAGTGTAAATAGAAGTTTTTTAATGGTTTCAGCCTGAGCGGTTGAAGAAGAACCCGAGATTTCATCAATTTTTGTCAATCCATCGATGATTCTTCCCACTTCAGCACCGAAAATTCCCACAATATCATCGAGTGTGAGGTCTGTATCTTCAACAGTATCATGTAATAAAGCTGAGATAATCGATGTACGACCAAGTCCAATTTCTTTGGCTGCAATGATAGCAACCGAGATAGGGTGGAGGATAAAGGGTTCCCCTGATTTACGGCGCATATCCTTATGTGCGTCGGCTGCAATCCTAAACGCTTTACGAACCAGCCATTTGTCTTCAGTGTTTTTTCGAGTATGCCATACTTCAATCAGTCTGCGATATTGTCGTAATATCTCAAGCCTCTCCTGTTCACTATTTATTACTGTTGTTGACATATCTAACCAAAAAAACAAGCAAATGTAGATAATATATACGGATTTATATATGTTTAGTTTCGGTGAAAAACTAATTTATAATTATTATTGTTAAAGGGTTCTAAAGTGAGTGATATTCATATAAACCATCGATGGGTTCTTTTAAAATTATCCCAGTTTTTAGTCCATTTTTACTGAATGTTTCCAATAATATTGATTTGAAATGATAAGCGATAGATCCTGTAAAACAAATTTCTTGATTTTTGTAATCAGGATAATATCGGATTTGGTTATTGATGAAATCAGAAAATGCTTGAGATATTTGTTCTCTTACCCATTGATTATTAATCTTTTCACCTGCAAATTTGCAAATTCCGGAAAACAATCTGTTTGGTTCGGGATTTTCATAAATGATACTCAGTACTTTTTCAAATGATAAATCATGTGACTCATAAAAATCATAAATTATTTCATCTGGCGCCTTCTTTTCAAGAATACCTTTTAATATCTTCATTCCGATGTAGGTACCACTGCCTTCATCACCAAGTAAATATCCAACAGAAGGAACATTTGAAACAACCTGATTTCCATCCCAATAACATGAATTTGATCCTGTACCCAGTATGCAGGCTATACCTGGTTTGTTTTTCAATAATGCGGCCGCGGCTCCTGTTAAGTCATGATTTATTTCAATCAAAGCTTCTGGAAATTTTTCCCAAAGAGCCGTTTTTACCTTGGAGTTATTAATCTCGCTGGAACAACCTGAACCGTAGTAATATATCTTTTCGATATTATTATGCATCAAAGTTGGAAGTAATTCATTTTCAATTATTTCCAGTAATTTTTTATACTTGTAATAATAGGGATTATAACCTGCGGTTTCTATTCTTTGAATTACTTCAGAATCATCCACCAACAACCAGCTGGTTTTGGTTGATCCGCTGTCTGCGATTAATATCATATAAGTTCTAATAATTTAGGTCCGAATATTATCAATCCTGTTATTAATGCTCCAATTGCTGTAATTAATACGGCTCCAGCAGCAATATCTTTTATTATTCCGGCTTGCTTGTTCCTTTCCGGAGAAACCATATCCACAATTATTTCAATGCTTGTATTAATCAGTTCGGCAGCCAGAACCATGGATATTACGATTACAATGGCAACCCATTCTAAAGAAGATATCTGTAAACAGAAACCCAGAGCTATTGCAAATATTGCCAAAAAAATATGTATGATGAAATTGTGCTCAGTTCTCAGAGTTACTGAAATGCCATTGAAAGCAACTACAAAGCTTCTAAGACGATCATAGATTGAAAATGGTTTAGACATAATTAATGCTTTTCATCTACAAAGATAGAGGAAATAACAATAGTTAATCGGTATCATGACCGTGTTTTACCACGGCTTTCTTTTTCCATTTTCCTGTTAAGTAGTAGATTATTGAGCAAGAAAGCCCAAATGCCCAGGCAATTGGAATACCCCACCATATTCCGTTTGATCCTATTTCAAGAGACATTAACCACGATGTTGGTACACGAATTGCCCAAAGAGCTAATATGGTTATTATCATTGGTATAACTGTTGCTCCTGCACCTCTCAATACTCCATTAAATATGAACATTGTGGAAAATATAATGTAAAATGGGGTAACGATATAAATGTACTGTTTTCCAATTTCAACAACTTCTGGGCTATCTGTAAAAAGTCTGATCAATGGACCTGCAAATGCCATGGACAATAATGTAATGCTTATGGCTATTATATTTATCATCACTAGTGTTGCCTTCAATCCACGACCGATACGTTCAAATTTGTTGGCACCAATATTTTGTCCCACAAAAGTTGATATTGCTGCCGAAAAGTTCATTGCCGGCATCACAGCAAATGAATCTATTCTCATTGCAATACTGTATGCTGCTATTGTTGGTACACCAAATATATTTACAATTCTGTATAATGCCAGAAATCCAAGTGCTACAAAAGTTTGTTGAACACCTGATGGTAATCCTATTCTCAGGCTTTTCTTAAAAATATCACCATCAAACTTCATTTTCAGAGGTGAGAAATCCATAAAGGTGTGATATTTGTTCAAATACCAGATAATTGTAAAAAATGCACCAGCCTGAGAAATTACTGTGGCAGCAGCAACACCCCTGATACCAAAATCAAAAACAACAACAAACAGAATATCTAGAATAATATTCATTATGGTTGAAATGATCAGAAAATAAACAGGAGTTTTGGAATCTCCCAATCCTCTAAGTATAGCACTTGTCCCCTGAAATCCAAAGAAGAAAATAAAGCCAACAGCATAAACCTGGAAGTATTCGATGGCCATCGGTGCTACTTCTTCTGGTAGATCAATTATCTGAAATACATATTTAGCAAGCCATATTCCTACAATAGTTAAAAATATTGATGCAAAAAACATAAAGATGTAAAGCGTATCTATGGTACGTTTAACATTCTCCATCTGTTTTGCCCCATAATATTGCGCAATAATAACTGTTGCACCAATGGCAATTCCAACAACGAATGAAATTAAGGCAAAGATAAATGGAAAATTTGCACCAACAGCTCCAAGAGCCTGGTCGCCAAGAACTTTCCCAACTATAATGCTGTCTACAACATTGTACATTTGCTGGAAAACATTACCCAATAACATGGGCAGGGCGAAATTAAGTATCCGCTTTCCTTCTTTTCCTGTTGTTAAATCCTTCAATTAAGTGTTCATGTTTAGAATATGATAATTGTTGGTGCTAAGGCTATTTTTTTGGTTTGGATAGGTTATCTGTTTTAAGAATATTCTTAGGATTAACTTTATCTACAGTGGATTTCAGATCATTAATTTCAGATGCAACATCTTTAATATCATTTCTTATTTCACTTTCATCCGTAGCTTTTTTGAAATCTTTAATTCCCTTACCCAACCCGCGTGCAAGTTCAGGTATTTTCTTACCACCAAAAAGCAGTAACACCACAACTAGTATAATAACTATTTCAGGTCCGCCAATCCAACCACAGTGTTGTATCATGATTTAGAGTATTTAGTTCTCAAAAATATCAATATAGTAAGTTGATATTTTGCAATTGGCAAAGATATACCTTTCTTAAGAACAAATATTTTATTCCCTAACAAACACTGTATGAACAATGGTGGAGTCTACTGACTGTACAGCCTCAATTGTAATATCTCCTGCTGCTATATCACTTACCAGAAGAGTTTGTCCATTAAGCATTGGTAATATCTCAGTGCACATATCAGAAAATGTATGTATTCCATATGTTGTTATCGAAAGATTTCCGGTGGTATAAACCGGAACAAACCTATCGAACTCGTAGCATCCATTTTCACCAATTACTCCATAAAATTTAATGGCCAGATCTTCTCCTGAATTTATCGTGTCGGGATGAATTATACTATCTATGTATATTATATATTCTTCAGTATCAGGGTCATCACTCTTGCATCCTGAGAAAATAACAAATAAAGATAATATCGAAATGGAAAGAAGTGAGAATATTTTGTTATTCATGTTATAATTATTATCAATGTTAGAAATCTTCAATTATTGTGCCGATGTAAAAGTTATAGTCAAAATCGATGCTACAAGCAGAAGTAAGGGAAGAGTTTGTGGTAATTTGAAAATACAATAAATGCTCATGTCCAATAATTAGATCTTTAAGTTCATCACGAGATATATTCAATCGTGCAAATGTAAGTCCGGGTTCAGGCATTTTATCAAGCCATGCAATCTTTTTTTTATCACTATCACCACTTACAAGAAATACATTTACTGATTCTATTATATCAAGATTGAGCTCTTCAGGTTCAACCATACTAATTGAAAACCCGGAAACCATTATTGACTGTGTGCTTTGATATTTACTATCGTATTCATGAAATAAATCTTTACTTACATCTGGAATGTAATAAGACCAAATATTCGTTGTTGAATTTATCTGCTGATCAGGATCTATAACAATGATATTGGTGAACTCTGCATAGAAATTTGTCAGTTTCTTTATCTTCTTACATGAAGATATCATAAACAATATAATCGTAAATATTAGAGTGGATAATATTGTTATATTTCTGATACTCATGATAATATATAAATATAAATACTGTTATTAGCCTGCTACGCTTTTACTTTTGATTCATGATTTGTTTTAATGCTGTTATCTGTTCTTCTGTTCCCAGAACAAATAGTTTTGCCAGAGGCATCAACTTGGTATCGGGAGTGGGATTTACAATTATATCACCTGTTGATGTTTTCAGTCCAATTACATTGGCGCCCGACTTTTCCCTAATTCCGATTTCCTTAATAGGTTTATTGATAAAATGTTCAGGAAGTTCTGAACACATAATTTCCATCAACCGTGAAGGAGTATCACTATGTACTGAGAGGTGGTCAAGAAATTCTACAATATCGGGTTGTGCGATTAATGTAGCCATATGGGCTCCACCAACTCTCTCAGGCATAACTACGCTGTCGACACCAGCCATTCTTAGTTTCTTTTCAGAACTTTCACTAGAAGCTCGGCTAATTATCTTAAGATCATGTTTTAATGAACGGGCAGTAAGAACTACATAAAGATTGTCGGCATCATTGGGAAGTGTTGTTATCAACGATCTGGCAGTTTTAATCCCAGCTTTTATTAAAACTTCATCATTCGTTGCATCTCCCTCGATAAATCTTACAGGCCGACCCATATTGTTGATTACCAGTTCATGATTTTCATCTACTACTATTAGTTTAAGACCTATTGTAAGAAGTTCATTTACAACTTGTTTGCCATTTCTACCGTAACCAACAACTATTACATGATTTTCCATTTTCTTAAGTCTATTTTTCCGATTGTTTCTTGAATAAAAGAAGCTAAGCTGAGTATGTACGAGTTTCTGCGTAAGCGTACTAATGAAGTAACCCAGTACTACAAGTGATGCAAGTATCAATATTGAGGTGAATATTTTTCCACCTTCAGTAAGTTCGTTAACTTCACCGAAACCGACAGTTGATACTGTGATAACAGTCATGTAAAGAGCATCTACAAAGCTGAATTCGTCAAGGCTCATGTACCCAACAATACCAACAATAATTACCATTAAAAATAGTAATCCTGCTATAATTACGTCTCTTCTGCTATTACTTTGATCCAAAATTCATTAGTTTAACAATACAAAACTATGAAAATATTGCCATAAGATTTGAAAAAGCTAACTTCCGGTGAAACTATCCTAACCTTATAGCCAGTTGTAGCTTTAAAATATTAATATTTTTATATTTAACCCTTTAACAAGAGATATCCAAACTCGCAATGGAGGCATTTTTTGGCATCACAATATTTTTGCTTGAGATGCAGAAGAGCTTGACTTTCAGATGCATTTGCCGGTGTTATTCCCAAATTAATGTACTCCCGTACGATTTTATTATCCTCACTTGCTATCTGCGAAAGCCATTTTAACGCTTTTTCTTGGTGCATATCATTATTGTTTTTCTTACCAAATACAAACAGAAAAGGGATTATGGTATTGATTAATATTAAGTTGATAGCATGTTTTCCGAGTTTTTTTGGTTTTCCTACCACGAGCGAATTAAACCTATAGTGATTGTCCCAATATTGTGATGCTGTCACAGAGAGTAATTTGGTAACATTCACAAGATTATCCGTTTCAAATAGTTTTGTTATTTGACCAGATGTATGAAATATTATCATTGCCAACTGACTAATCCGCAGAGTTGGGAATCCGGCCGGTCGCATTCTCATAAATCGCCAATGACTATTCTTAAGGGCAGTAAGAGAATATTTATTTTTCAAAAACTCATATTCTCTGTAAAGATCTTTTGAATAATTATCCTTGAGATTTCCTGATAATAATCCTGACTGTCCAAAGAGCAATGCTTCGAGTTGAGTTCTATTGGTAATATGCTTAAGTAGAAGCTTTAACGGAGTTTTCATTGCAAGCATCTCCATGGAATCAGCATTAGTGGTATATCCAAGAGACCTTGCAAGCTTCTGGTAGAATATTTGAATCAAATCACCTTTGGAGTTTTTTAAATGAGTTAGAATTTCATTTGTTTTATCTTCTAATCTCTCGATCATTAATCTATCGAACCAATGATAAACTTCTAATCTGGGAATAGTATTTATAAGATTGCCACAAGGGATCACATTGTTAGAAACAAGAAAATTTTGGTATCTATTAAGAATATTCAAATCGAATTTTTGAAATAGCTTTAGAGTTGGTATGGCTTCATTATTTGCTCTGCAAATTTCTGTATCATCCTCGTATACAACATGAAGAATAATATTATCATAAAGTTGGTCATTATGGTGACCATGCTTGAACCAGTCGGATGCAACCACGTGTATTTCCACATTCCCGGCCCATTTTGTATTTCCTATCTCGATAAGAGCATTGAAAAAATCAGGTCCGCTATCAGTATTTCTTATTCCAGTGGAAATCACTTTCAAAGGTTCTCCCGATGTAGTAATCAGTTCATTATCAAATAACTGATATGTCCATAAATAGTATAGAAATTCCTCATTCATAAGCAGGTTGTTTATAAGCTGATTAACAACTAGTTTGGGCGTATTTTTGGGTTTTATCTTCTTCTTCCACAATTATTCGTACTTTTGTTCCAGTATTGAAAACACTTCAATGGCTACAGAAGAAAGACTAATTGCCGGAATCGAGTATAAAGTTAGAAAATTAATCGAAGTAAATGATTTTCTGACAAAAGAAAATCAGAGATTAAAATCTGATAATCAGGAGTCGGCAAATAAAATTAAAGAATTAACTAATAAGATAGAAGAAAGTCAAAAAGAAATTTTTAAATTTACACTTGCAAATACATTAGAGATGGAATTTGGTGTTGAAGAGGGCAGCAAAAGGATAGATAGTTTGATAGAGGAGATTGACAGGTGTATTGAGGTACTTGGCGAATAAGTCATTATCTAAAAAGCGATAATGAAAACAGATCTGAATATAAAAGTTGACATTGGAGGAAGACCCTATAGTTTAACGATAAACAGGGGAGAGGAAGAGCTGGTAAGAAAAGCAGCAAAAAGTGTTAACGACACAATAACTAAATATTCAAAGGCGTTTGAATATAAGGATATGCAGGATCTGTACGCAATGGTTACATTGCAATACGCTTCTGGCTTGATGCATATAGAAGATGAAAAATCTTTCAAGGATAAAGAATTGAAAGATAAATTGATAGAAGTTGATGAACTATTATCATCGCATTTAAAACTATAGATCATTCGTTCTTAAAAATAAAAGTGCCCCCGTAACACAGTTTGTAAATTCAACACTACAACAATTAGGGATAAGCTTAAAGTATTGTAGGACAGGCCTATTTATCTGCCTTGGCAGAGATTCTCGAAAGAGGACGTTGGACGTTCGAATATACTGGCAGCCCTAGACGTTTTAAGATCGGAGTTTACCATCTCCGGTTACGGAGGGCCTTTTTTTTTATCTAATGTTTTGCGTAATACAAAACAATAAAAAACCATGGGTGATACATTATTATTAATTATTACAGCAGCCGCATCGTTGGTTGTTGGCGGCTTTATAACGAGTACCCTGCTAAAAAAATCCTTACTTAGGAAAAGCAATCTTCTACTAGAAGAAGCCAGAGAAAAAGCAGAAGTAATTAAAAAGGAGAAGATTCTTCAGGCAAAGGAGAAATTCCTTCAACTTAAAAGCGAGCATGAAAAGGTTATTAATGAAAAGAATAGCCAGATCCAACGGAATGAAAACCGTATCAGACAAAAAGAATCAAGTCTTTCAAAGAATATTGAAGAAACAAACAGAAAGCAAAAGACTATTGATACTTTGAAGTCAAATCTTGATAATCAACTGAAAATTCTTAGTAGTAAGCAAGCTGAAGTTGATAAAATGCATAACGAACAGGTTAAGCAACTTGAAACTATAAGTGGTTATTCAGCAGAACAGGCAAAAGAACAGCTTATTGAAACTCTTAAAGGGGTAGCTGAATCAGAAGCAATGGTTCACGTGCGTGAAATTACAGATGAGGCACGACTTACTGCCAATCGTGAAGCTAAAAAAATCGTTATTGAGACAATCCAGCGTACCGCTGCAGAACATGCAATTGAAAATACAGTTACTGTTTTTAACATCGAAAGTGATGAAATTAAGGGACGTATTATCGGTCGTGAAGGTAGGAACATAAGGGCATTGGAAGCTATGACTGGAATTGAGATTATAATTGATGATAGTCCTGATGCAATCTTATTGTCAGGATTTGATCCTATCCGAAGAGAAGTAGCACGACTATCATTACAAAAACTAGTAACTGATGGACGTATTCATCCTGCTCGCATTGAGGAGATTGTGACAAAAACACGTCAGGAAGTTGAACAAGAGATACTTGAAGTTGGTAAAAGAACCGTGATTGATCTTGGTATTCATAATATGCACCATGAGCTTATTAAGCTTGTTGGCCGTATGAAGTATCGTTCATCATATGGGCAAAATCTACTTGCTCACTCTAAAGAGGTTGCAAATTTGAGTGCTACTATGGCTTCAGAGCTTGGATTAAATCCGAAGAAAGCAAAACGTGCAGGATTGCTGCATGATATTGGTAAAATTGCTGAAAATGAGGCAGAGCTACCACATGCTATCCTTGGAATGAAGCTGGCTGAAAAGTTCAAAGAAAAACCAGATGTATGTAATGCAATAGGTGCTCACCACGACGAAATAGAAATGGAAACGCTTATTTCACCAATCGTACAGGTATGTGATGCTATTTCAGGAGCTCGTCCGGGTGCACGCCGTGAAGTTGTGGAAGCATATATTCAAAGACTTAAGAAATTGGAAGGACTTGCACTTGGCTATCCGGGAGTAGTTAAAACATATGCTATTCAGGCCGGACGTGAGTTAAGAGTAATAGTAGGTGCTGAACAAGTTTCAGATACCGATGCTGATAAAATTTCATATGAATTATCTCGTAAGATTCAGGAAGAAATGACCTATCCTGGACAAATTAAAATAACGGTAATAAGAGAAACCAGAGCCATCAACTATGCCAAATAGTTAAATTTTAATTAAAGTAATTATTAACTAAATCTATTTATTTTATGAAAAGATTAATCATTATTGCACTTGCACTAACATTTGCATTTGCATTAAACGCACAACAAGCAGTATTTAACAAAGGCAACCTGATGTTTAACGCAGGTATCGGTGTACCAAATAATCATGGACTTATCCCATCCGTAAATTTCAGTGGAGAAGTTGGTGTAATACCAACTGGTGACATTGGTGTGGTATCATTCGGAGGATTAGCAGAATTTCAGTTTGCTCAATATTCATATGGATATTTGGCAAATAATGAAAACTTTGTAAGATTTTATATTGGTCCACGTGCAGCTTGGCATTTTCTGGGCTTGAACACGAATGTTTTCGATGTGTATGCAGGTGTAGGAGCTGGAATCATTATTAATAGTAAAAGTGATAATGTAAGTGGCTCAACAGAAGTTCATCCCGATGTATTTGCAGGCGGCCGATGGATGTTTGCAGGAAAAATGGGACTATTCGGTGAAGTTGGATATACAGGTTTAAGTTTCCTTAAATTTGGAGTTACTTTTGGATTATAGAATATTTCACAGATAAAAAAAAACGCTGTATTCAAATGAGTACAGCGTTTTTTTGTTATTGATTTTTCGATTCAAATTCCTTTATTAATTCTTCAGGTGATTTGCCCAAATTATCAAGTGATACTTTAGCATCATCTGCGAAATCACTTTCTGGATAATTATCCAAAAACTCCATGTAGCATCTTCCTGCTTTTTCATAATCTTTAACCTGATCTTCATATACAAAACCCTTGAGGAACATAACTGTTGATCTGTTCTCAAAATCAGGATACTCCATTAGAATTCTGTTGAAAAGTGCAATCGTATTTTGAGCAGAACCCAGATTCATACTTATATCAGCTGCTTTGAATAATAAATCTGCCGACTCTTCACTTTTAGGATGTTGGTTTGCGTAGGCAATATACATATCAACTAGTTGTTTAGCTTTCGCAAGATCAGGAGTAGCCATCTCACCTCCAAATAATTCATTTTCCAATTCTGTAATATTCTCAATAGTCACTGCAGTTTCTTCCTGTGATTGTTTCATTGAGTCATTATTACATGAATAGAGTAAAATCGTGCTTGTAATGAGAATAAGAAATAATTTATTCATTTTTATAGGTATTAGTTTGATTTATCGTTTTCCTTTTTTTCGTGGCAGTATCATTCGATAGTCAACATCAGCTTTACCTGTGCTTATATCCCTTAATTTTCCTTTAAGAAGAAGCCTTTTTAAGTTTGGCAGATGTTCAATGAATAATTTCCCTTCAGTATGATCATATTCGTGTTGGATAACACGTGCAAGAATTCCATCAATCTTCTCATCTTCATGATATTGCCAATTTTCATCGTAATATGAAATGGTAATAACAGGTTTACGACTAACAGGTTCACTAATTCCTGGAACACTGAGGCATCCTTCTGCAAATTCAAAGTCTTCACCTTCTCTTTTAGTAATGTAGGCGTTAATAAAAACCTGTCTCTGAGATTCTATTTCAGGGTAATCTTCATGAAAAGGAGTGGGATCGAGAACAAATAACCTGATTGGCTTGTTAATTTGATGTGCAGCCAATCCAACTCCGTTTGAGTAATACATTGTTTCGAACATATCCTCAATCAGCTTGTCGAGCTCAGGATAATCCTTTGTGATTTCCTCGCCAACTTTCTTAAGAGTAGGATGTCCGTATGCTGTAATCGGTAATATCATAACTTTTTAATGTTTTATTTTATTGATTCCATATATGACTGAAGTATTAGAGTAGCGCTTATCTTATCAACCATTGCCTTATTTCGTCTATCAGATTTCTTCAAACCTCCTTCAATCATGGTATCAAGTGCGATTCTTGATGTAAACCTTTCATCGTAACGCTTTACTTCAATATTTGGATACTGTTTTTTGAACTTCTTTACAAATGGTTCTACGAAACGAGTTGAGTCGGATGGTCGGTTCATCAAATCTTTGGGCTCACCAATTACCACGCAATCAACAGGTTCACTTTTTAGATAATCATCAAGAAATTGCCAAATGTCTTTTACATGTACCGTTGTTAAACCATTGGCAATTAATTGCATAACATCTGTGGCTGCAAGTCCAACGCGTTTTTGTCCGTAATCTATTGCAAGAATTCTTCCCATATTATTAAAAATACTCATGTGAGTATCTGGCGACAAAATTAGCATTTTTTTATACTTTTATGCAAAATTACATATCCATGGAAAACTTAATAAATCTGGTGAACAATGTCTGGGACGACAGAAGTTTAGTAACTGAAAACGAAACAGTTGAAGCAGTCGAAGAAGTACTGGAACTACTTGACACTGGAGTATTGCGTGTAGCTGAACCGGATAATGGAGCATGGAAAGTAAACGATTGGGTGAAGAAAGCTGTGATAATGTACTTCCTTATCAGAAAAATGGAGAAAACCGAGGTAGGGATTTTTGAGTTTCACGATAAGATACCATTGAAACATAATTACAAGAAATTGGATGTTAGAGTTGTACCTCATGCAATAGCGCGTTATGGTTCTTATCTGGCTCCTGGCGTAATTATGATGCCCTCCTATGTTAATATTGGAGCATATGTCGACAGTGGTACAATGGTGGATACATGGGCTACAGTTGGTTCATGTGCTCAGATTGGTAAAGATGTACATTTAAGTGGTGGCGTAGGAATAGGAGGGGTGTTGGAACCAATTCAGGCAGCGCCTGTAATTATTGAAGATAATTGCTTTATCGGTTCCAGATCAATCGTTGTTGAAGGTGTACATATTGGACGTGAAGCTGTATTAGGAGCAAATGTTGTAATAACACAGTCAACTCGGATTATTGATGTAAGTGGTAGTAAACCAGCTGAATATAAGGGTGTTGTTCCTCCAGGATCTGTTGTGATTCCCGGTACAACTACCAAGAAATTCCCTGCAGGAGAATATCAGGTACCATGCGCGTTAATTATTGGAACACGAAAAGAAACTACGAATAAAAAGACATCATTGAATGATGCTTTGAGGGATTATAATGTATCAGTTTAGAATTATTGTATCTACTAATCAACATTGCAACTACAAGGTTGATGTTTGGTTACAGATTAAAATAATTATCTTTTATCTTTTCTTTTACTACCTTTCTTCTTCATTCTACTGTACCCTTCTTTTCCCTTGAAGCCTTCTTTGCGTTTAAAACCACCACCTTTTGATGATTTTTGTCTCGAATCTTTAGGGTTTGCAACTTCGATTACCAGCGGAATATTGTGAAACTCAGCATCGGAGAATGACTTGAGTATTTTATCTTCAAATGCGGCATCAACTTCAAAGAAAGAAAAGTTTTTCATGATTTCGATCTTACCCACATCAATATTTCTTTCACGGGTATATTTATTTATAAGGCCAATTAATGAAGGAGGATTTAGATTTGTACTACTACCAACATTGATGAATAAACGAGTAAAATTTTCATCACTCCTGCTTCTATCTCTGTCTCTGTCTCTGTCTCTGCTTCTACGATCTTCACCTTTTCTTTTATTATCTGATCTATCTCGAGTGCCTCTTGAATCATCACGTGATTTTTCAATCTTGTTTAAATCTTTGGCTCCTTTATAATATGATAAGAATCTGTTAAACTCTACTGAAACAAACTTTTTAATAAGATCTTCTCTGCTTAGCCATTCCAGTTTCTTATAAATTTCATCCATAAATGGACCAATTTGAGATTCGTCAATTTCTACATTCTCTACTTTATCAACTAAATTGTAGAGTTGTTTTGCACAGATTTCCTTTCCTGAGGGAACAAGCATTTTCTCAAACTTACGCCCTACAATCTTCTCAACAGATCTAAGTTTGTGCTTTTCTCGCATATGAAGAATTGAAAGTGAAATTCCACTTTTTCCGGCACGACCAGTCCTTCCACTACGATGAATATAAACTTCATTCTCATCAGGAAGATTAAAATTTATTACATGAGTTAGCTCATTAACATCGAGGCCACGAGCAGCAACATCAGTTGCCACAAGAAGTTGCAAGTTCTTGTTTCTGAACTTATTCATAACTGAGTCACGTTGAGCCTGCGATAAATCACCATGAAGTGCATCTGCATTGTAGCCATCCTGAATTAGCTTGTCAGCAATTTCTTTTGTTTCCCGACGGGTTCTACAAAATACAATACCATAAATCTTAGGGTTCATATCAGAAATCCGCTTCAAAGCTTCGTAACGATCACGAGCCTGAACCTCATAATAAACATGTTTTACATTTTCAGCAGCAATATTTTTTGTTCCTGCTGATAATTCAACAGGATCTGACATAAACTTTTTTGAAATGCGTGTAATTTCCTGTGGCATAGTTGCCGAAAATAACAAGGTCTGTTTGCTGTCAGGGGTACCTTCAAGAATACCATCCAGCTCATCTTTAAAGCCCATACTTAGCATTTCATCAGCTTCATCAAGAACAACTGTGTCTATTTTACTTACATCCAGTCGTTTTCTTTTAATTAAATCCAATGTTCTACCTGGTGTTCCTACAACTATATGAGCACCTTTACGAAGCTCAGCAATCTGAGTTTCAATACTAGAGCCACCATATACAGCAGTAACTCTTAATTTTTGGGTGTTTTTTGAATAGGAAACTAAATCCTTTGCAATTTGAATACAAAGTTCACGAGTTGGGGAGAGAATTAATCCCTGGGTTTGTTTAATACTAGTATCAGCTTTTTGGATCATTGGTAGTCCAAAGGCAGCCGTTTTACCGGTTCCTGTTTGTGCAAGCCCAACAAGATCTCTCTCTGATTCAAGCAGAACTGGTATTACTAATTCCTGAATAGGTGTAGGTTTTTCAAAGCCAAGATCAGCGATGGCTGATAGTAATTCAGCGTTTAGTTTTAATTCTTGAAAATTATTCATCTGGATTGTTTAAAAAAAATGTTCGAAATATTGAGTACCAAAGTACATTTCGGAAGTGCGGCAAAAGTAGTTATATTTTCTTAAGTATCTGAAAAACTTTGTTTTTAATATTAGATTGCTTTACAATTGATAACGAAAATATAATATTATTTAGAATCAATAAAAATAGAAAATTATACTTATTTTTGCACCCAAATTTGATTAATAATGGCACAGAAAAGAAAATATACATTAGATACTACAAGTAGAGAAAATCTTGAGAGTTGGTACAGGTTAATGACCCTTGGCAGGCAGCTGGATGAAAAAGCCCCTAATTACCTGAAGCAGGCATTGGGCTGGTCATATCATGCACCTTATGCCGGTCATGATGGAATTCAACTAGCAATAGGTCAGGTGTTTGACAGAAATACTGATTTCCTTTTTCCTTATTACAGAGATATGTTAACCGCAATTTCAGCAGGCCTTACGGCAGAAGAAATAATCCTCAATGGTATTTCAAAAGCAAACGATATTGCAAGTGGAGGAAGGCATATGTCGAATCATTTTGCAAAACCAGAATGGAATATTCAAAATGTATCTTCAGCAACCGGAAATCATACATTGCATGCAGCTGGTGTTGCAAGGTCGATTAAAATTTACGAAAGCAAGGGTGTTGCAATTAGTTCACAGGGTGAATCATCCACATCAGAAGGTTATGTTTTTGAGGCTATTAACGGAGCATCAAAGGAAAAACTTCCGGTAATATTTGTATTTCAGGATAATCAATACGGTATTTCTGTTCCACAACGTGACCAGTCGGCTAACAGAAGAGCTGCTGAGAACTATCGTGGTATGAAAAATCTTAGAATTATGTATTGCGATGGCAAAAATATATTCGATTCAATGAATACTATGGATGCTGCAAAAAAACATGCCATTGAAAATAGTGAGCCGGTTATTGTTCATGCTAATTGTGTTAGAATTCATTCGCATTCAAATTCAGATGCTCACGATCTTTATCGTGATGATAATGAGAGACATTGTGTAAGACTTAGTGATCCATTAATAAGATTCCGAATCCAGTTAATTCACTCAGGTAAATTTACAGAAGAAGAACTTGATAGCATTGATAAAGAAACTAAGAAGACAATATCTGCAGCACATAAGAAAGCACTTAAAGCTCCGAATCCGGATCCAAATTCGATTTTTGATTTTGTAGTACCTGAAGCTTACGAAAGTAAATTATATCCCACTGGGGTACATGATGGATCAAAAGGTGAATCACTAAGATTGATTCAGTCTCTTAATCAAACACTTAAAGCCGAATTTAGACATAATCCTGATAGCTATATTTTTGGTCAAGATATGGCAAACAAAGATAAGGGCGGTATTTTCAACGTAAGTAAGGGAATGCAACAGGAATTTGGCCATGGTCGTGTTTTCAACGCACCTATTGCTGAGGATTTTATACTTGGTACGGCAAATGGGATGTCCAGATTCAATGATAAAATCCGAGTTGTTGTTGAGGGTGCTGAGTTTGCAGACTATTTCTGGCCAGCAATGGAACAGCTTGTGGACAGTACTCATGACTATTGGAGAAGTAATGGACAATTTGCACCAAACGTAACAATTCGCTTGGCATCTGGTGGTTATATAGGAGGTGGTTTGTATCATTCACAAACTATTGAAGGTGCATTAACAACATTTCCAGGATTAAGAGTAGTTTATCCTTCAATGGCTGATGATGCTGCAGGATTACTTAGAACATCAATGAGGTCGAAAGGTATGACATTGTTCCTCGAACCAAAGGCTTTATATAATGACCCATTGGCTGAAACAGTTGTTCCTGATGACTTTGAAGTCCCTTTTGGTAAGGCAAGAATCAGACGTGAAGGTTCTGATATGACAATTATTACCTATGGTAACACATTACCAATGTGCTTGTTGGCTGCTGATGAAATTAAAAATGAATCAGGGAAAGAAATAGAGGTTATCGATTTAAGGTCGTTGTTACCACTTGATGAAGAAACAATATTGGAATCTGTTAAAAAGACAAATCGTGTACTTATTGTGCATGAGGATAAGGTTTTTGCAGGATTTGGAGGCGAAGTGGCGGCGTTGATTTCCGATAAGGCATTTAAAAACCTAGATGCACCAGTGAAAAGGGTGGGGTCAACATTTACTCCAGTAGGTTTTAACAGAATCCTGGAAAAAGCAATTCTTCCTGATAATCAGAGGATTATTAATGGGATTAAAGAGGTGATAGAGTTTTAAATTAATTAGTAATTAGGGATACCCAAGACTGCAGATCGCATGCATATGATATGCTATAGTGACATTCGTGATACTTAATTCCACTTTATTCTATAACCAATATTCCACTCAATGTAGTCGGCAATTGAGAAATCATATGCTCTAACATTGATACCTGCGAATACATTTTCAAATACATGATATTTAAGTCCGATTCGCTGAAAGCTTCCTCCCGGTTTACGGCGCGGATATGAAATTCCGGTAGGAGCAGGTGTGTCAGGGATCTGCCAATCGTCGCGATATATATACCATCCGGGTTGAATTACTACAGATAGTCTGTTAACCACAAGTTCGAATGAACCATAAGCACCGAAAGCGAATTTATTATCACCGGCATTAAGTTTTTCCGTGGTCTCGTTATTTTGGTAACTAATGTAAGAATTATAAGCGCCATCGTATCCCATATCAATGCCAAGTCCGAATTTTATCTTATGAGATATTTGCCTGTTAATGCCGGTTGATAAAGTAAAAACTCCATAAGTCTCAGCTACATAAGAAGTGTCATTGTTGCTGGTAACCTTGAAGCCCATTTGTTTTGAAGAAGCTGCAAATAGGATTATCCATTCCCAATCATCGTTATATTTCGGTACTTCAACTTTGATAAATTCTGGACGATCCTTAAACATATATTTTAATCCTACACGTGGAGCAAACAGGTTAATACCAAGGTTTGGAACTCTTGTTGCACCGTTTGAAAAGTGAGTGAAAGTAAACCCGGCTGTAAAATTAAATCTCTTACCCAGCATAATATCTGCATTTAAGCCAGCATCAATAAATACAGTGTTACTGGATCCAATAGCATATTGAAATGGATTTGTTTCAAAGTCAAATTTCTTCCAGTTATAGGTTAATCCGAAGCCAATTTCATAGTTAATACTCCAATGTTTAAACCGTTTAATCAATGGGGCATTTATGAAAGTATATATTGCTGACGGAGTTCCTAATTCATTGGGGCTAAAAAAGTTAACACTATAGAATCCAAACCCCCATGTTGGATAACCATAAAGTTGTTGCCATAACTTCCTGCCGTCTGTTTCAATACCATATTGAAGTGAGACTGCCTGATAGTAATCTATGGGTTCACCTGCAGCATTATCTCCCTCAACGAAACTATTGGTTGGAAGAACACTACCTGCCTGATAGAATAACCTCAGGGATTTTGCGTATCTATTTTTCTTGACTATTGTAGTATCTGCAGCTTGGGTTGAAACAGTCAATACTAAAATGGTAATCAACAAAGAGTAAAAATATTTCATAGTTGGCTTATTTAGCGGAATTGTTAGTTTGGTGTCAATTCAAAAATATAAATTTTAGTAATTAGTTATTATCATCCATTGTAATTTTAGTCTCATCTGCAGGAGTTACATACGCCCAGTCCATAAATTTAAGATCATCCGGTTTCAGTTTATTATTTTCTATATCGGAAAGATCATTTACTTCAAATATTGCCACAATTGGGTACTTATTATTAACTAATTTAATACCTACAATCTTTGGACGAATAAGTATCCTGCTACCATTTATTTTAACAACGAAAAATGAGAGTTTGTTTTTAAGGAATATTTTCCTTTCAATATGAGATAATACATTGGATTTCAGGTAGTCTTTGCTGAACGAAACAGGGCTTAGATATAAATCTTCATTGATTAATTGGTTCAGATAGATCTCATTATTTGAATCACCTCTTATATTAATTTTTATACTTGGGTTTACTGTAATATATTTCTTGCTTCCAAATAGTGTAAACGGCATTTCCAGTTTTAGTTTTTCCCATCTTCCTTTTATCAGGGTAAACCTGCTTAACCTTGTAATAGTAATTGAAATTATGGTTGCAATAAATACAAACAATATAATTATTTCTGTCCATGTCATATTTGTTTCAAAGACTGTCTTCATCAGAAATATCTGAATTACAAAGATTAAGGTGTAATAAAGATACAAATGTGAACTTACCTTTTTGGCACGTATTACCTTTTTATAGGTGAAAAACCTTGAGTTGTTCAATGCGTTATTCAGTATTATCGCATAAAGATTTATTGTAAGAAGGAAGTAAATCAACATTAGTCCCCATCCGATGGATGATACACCTTCGTGCATTAATAGGAAGTCATAGATTCCATGTGATAGGGAAGCAAGCAGGAAGAATCCAGGAATTACCAAAAATGATTTCTTTTTATATATGTAAAGAATTATGCCATAAGCAATTAGCGATGTGTCAAACATATGACTAACTGTTGAAAGGATTGCTCTGGATGAAATAATCGACGGACCATAATTTCTGAAATACAGTAAGTTTTCAGCTGCTGAGAATCCCAGCGCTGATATTGAAATAAATATCAGATAATCAACTGGTTCATTGAATTCTTTTTTGAGAAAAAGAAACATAATAAGGAAAGGAAGCATCTTGGAAAATTCCTCAATTGCACCGATGCCAAATGTGCAATACAGAAAATCATTAAAGAAATCCCCATTCATTTCAAATGTACCGTAATAACTGATTACTTCATTTATTACCAGCACTATAATAACAGAAAGCCATCCCATTATAAATGTAGCAACAAAGTACTTGAATTTCTCTTTTTCATAAATATCTATAAGTCTGAAATAATCAACCCAGGTCCAGGCTATCAGTATTGCTATTGCTCCGTATAATATTTCCATTCAGCTATGTATTGATATCTTATCATTGTCCAATCAAATGTAGGAAAATTGCATCTGATAAAGCATCAATCATTATTTTTGTATTATTACAATTATTAACAATTAGAGCTTAAAATTCTATGTTTGAAATTCAACAAGATACATTCCTTGGTCTTGAAAGGTATAGCTTGATTAATTCAGAAACCGGTGAATATTTAACGATAATTCCAACATTGGGTGGAATGCTTCATGAACTTGTTTTAAGTGTTGAAAAAGAATTATTTAGCATAATTGATAATTACCAATCACTAGATGAACTTATGGTTAATAGTGGCTATAAAAGCTGCATTTTAGTGCCATTTCCAAGTAGGATTGAAAATGGTAAGTATTGTTTCGATGGAAAGGATTATCAACTGCCTGTAAATGAGACAGACAAGAATAATGCACTTCACGGACTTGTTTATAATAAACATTTTGATGTTACCAGACAAGATGTTAATGATGACTTTGCTAAATTAACCATGAGATTTATCTATAGTAGTGATATTGAGGGATATCCCTTTCCTTTTGAATTTATACTTGTGTATACATTATCATCAAACGGAATGGAACTTTATCAATCAGTGAATAATACGGGTACCGCAAATATGCCGTTGGGTAACGGATGGCATCCTTATTTGAGTTTTAATGAAAAGGTTGATAATCTGTTGCTTAAATTACCCGTAACAGATAAAATTGAGCTCGGCGACAACTTGTTGCCAACTGGAGAAATTACACCGTATGATAGTTTTCGAAAACCAAAGCAAATTGGAGACACTTCACTTGACTCAAGTTTTGTTGTTGACAAAAACGCTATTACAACAACAATGCTATCATCGCCAAAAAAGAATGCTACGATAAATATTTGGCAGGAAAGTGAGAAGTACGGTTTTTTGCAGGTATATATTCCACCAAATAGAAACTCTATTGCAATTGAGCCGGTTACGTGTTCTGCCAATGCTTTCAACACAAAACAGAGCATTGTAATTTTGAAACCCGAACAGACTTTTAAAGGCAAAGCAGGCATTTATATGTCAAGGTATATTACAAATAATAACATCAAGTAAATCCTTAGTCTCCTATCTTTATTAATTGATAAAATAATTAATTATTTAGTATTTCGGTGAAACCAATTTACTACTTTTGAGAGATGCTAAATCGCTTATTCTACTACCTAATAATCATTCCATTCTCACGTCTCCCACTTTGGTTATTATATGGTATGTCCGATTTCCTTTATCTACTGATTATAACAATATTTCCTTATAGAAAGAAAGTAGCACTAGAAAATATAATCAACTGTTTTCCAGAGCTTAGTAAGGGGCAAAGAAAGAGGTTGTTACGTAAGAATTACCATCATATTTGTAATATTCTTGCCGAAAGCATTAAGAACTTAGGCATTTCCCAAAAGGAGTTAAAGAAGCGGTTTATTATAGAGAATCCTGAAATCTTTGAAGAATTAAATAAGGATGGTAAGTCAATTATTGTAATATCTTCACATTATAGTAATTGGGAGTTTTTAATAACGGCTCAAAACTTAATTATTCCTCAGCTTGCAATTGGTATTGGTAAGCCTTTGTCAAGGAAGTTTTTAAATAAGAAGATTAATGGGTTGCGGGAAAGAAACGGGATGATAGTAGTAAGCGCAATTAATTATAAGAAGGAGATTGTAAGCAGACTTAATGCCGGAGAGCAAATGGCAATTCTTGCCCTAGCTGATCAGGCACCTGCACCTGATAATGCTTTCTGGACCAAGCATTTCAATATAGAAACTCCTTTCCCATTTGGACCTGAATTTATGGCACATCAATATGATTTCCCAGTTGTTTTCCTTGCCACAAGAAAAATAAAAAGAGGGTATTATGTTTCTAAAGCTGAGCTTATTACATCTAATCCGAGAAATGAACCATTTAGCTTGATTATGCAGTCTTATGCTGAGTTATTGGAAAAACAGATCAAAGAAAAACCCCAAGACTGGCTTTGGACCCATAAACGCTGGAAACATAAAGTCCCGGAAAATATTAAGGAAGTTAAAAATAATCAACGGAAGTTTTTCTACGAGAGATTTCCCAATGCACCAAAAGCGTAAATCTACTTGATGTTGTTTGCGAATCTTTCTCTAAAAGCTAATATTACATACTAAATTTTTCTCCACAATTATTACACAAGAATGACCTGGAAATGGGGTTTCCTGATTGTGAGAAGAATAACTGTGTCTTGATATAGTTTAAAAATATGTTCAATCTATCAGAGAAATTAAGTTCAAGCACTAAATTTTCAGATTTGCAATTAGGACATTGGATATCTGGTATTTGTCCGATGGGTTGGCCGATTTCATTCATTAACTCTTTAACCTTATCCAAATCGGATTCATATACCTGAAGTTTTACTGACATCGATGGAATATGTGTTAGTACTTCAGAAGTGTATTGATCTTTTAAATTGCATTGAATACCTTCAGATTCCAACCTGCTCTTAAGTATCATCAGGTCGTTGGAGTTATGTGATTCTTTTATGGTAACAAGCTTCATCTTTACAGGGTTTTGGTAAAGTTAAAAAAAAAGCCTGATTCAAATAAAGAATCAGGCCTAAATATTATATTTGAATTTGGCTTTCTAAGTATCAATATTAGCATATTTAGCATTGGCTTCAATAAATTCCCTTCTTGGAGGTACTTCATCGCCCATTAGCATAGAAAATACATGATCCGCTTCAAAGCTATTTTCGATAGTAACCTGACGAAGTGTTCTGCGTTCAGGATCCATTGTTGTTGACCATAACTGCTCTGCATTCATCTCCCCAAGACCTTTATAACGTTGAATATGAACACCTTTCTCGGTTCCGTCAGGAGACATCTCTCGTTGAACTTTTTCACGTTCCTCTTCAGTCCAGCAATATCTTTCCTGTTTTCCTTTACGGAGAAGATAGAGTGGTGGAGTAGCAATATAAACATATCCCTTTTCAACAAGTTCTAACATATGGCGGAAGAAGAAAGTCATAATTAATGTAGCAATATGACTACCATCCACGTCAGCATCTGTCATTATTATAATCTTGTGATATCTAAGTTTCTCAAGGTTCAAAGCCTTTGAGTCTTCTTCGGTACCAACACTAACACCAAGAGCTGTATATATATTTTTTATTTCTTCACTTTCGAAGATTTTATGCGGTAATGCTTTTTCAACATTCAGAATTTTACCACGCAATGGTAGAATTGCCTGGAATTTACGATCACGACCTTGTTTGGCAGTTCCACCCGCAGAATCACCCTCCACTAGATAAATTTCAGTAGATTCAGGATCTTTATTGGAACAATCTGAGAGTTTACCAGGAAGTCCTGAACCAGACAATACATTCTTACGCTGAACAAGTTCGCGAGCTTTACGAGCAGCATGACGTGCCGTTGCAGCAAGAATTACCTTCTGAACAATAGTTTTGGCATCCTTAGGATTTTCTTCAAGATAATGTGATAATGCTTCACTTACCATTTGATCAACAGAACCCATAACCTCTGAGTTACCTAGCTTTGTTTTTGTTTGACCTTCAAATTGTGGTTCTTGAACTTTCACGGAAATTACGGCAGTTAATCCTTCACGGAAGTCATCACCACTTATGTCAAATTTCAATTTTGCGAGCATTCCGGATTTATCGGCATAACTCTTCAAAGTACGGGTTAAACCTCTTCTAAATCCTGATAAATGCGTTCCACCTTCAATTGTATTAATGTTGTTTACGTAAGAATGAAGATTTTCGGTAAAAGATGTATTATACTGCATTGCAATCTCTACCGGTACATTATTTTTCTCACCTTCAATACTAATTACATCCTGAGTTAGATTCTCACGATTCTCATCAAGATAAGTAATGAAATCAGCAAGACCATTATCAGAATAGAAAGTATCGTTGATGAAATTACCATCATCATCGGTGTTCCTTTCGTCGGTGAGTGTAAGTGTTATTCCTTTATTCAGATAGGCAAGTTCTCTTAATCGTGCAGCCAGAATCGAGTAATCATATACACTTACAAGGAAAATAGCATCGTCGGGAAGGAAATTTACAATGGTTCCGTTAATGTTGGATTCACCTATAACTTTTACATCTTCCTCAGGATTTCCCTGATGGTATACTTGCTGGTAAATTTTACCTTCACGGTGAACTGTAGCTGTTAATGTTGATGAAAGTGCATTTACACAACTAACACCAACTCCGTGCAACCCACCTGATACTTTATAAGAACCTTTGTCGAATTTACCTCCTGCATGAAGTACTGTCATAACAACCTCAAGTGCTGAGCGGTTTTCCTTCTCATGAAGACCTGTTGGAATTCCACGACCATTATCTGTAACAGTAATGGAGTTGTTCTTGTGAATAGTTACTCCAATTGTGTCGCAATATCCCGCTAACGCTTCATCAATGGAGTTATCGATTACCTCATATACCAAATGATGAAGACCTTTAACATTAACATCACCAATGTACATAGCAGGTCTTTTTCTCACTGCTTCCAAGCCTTCTAATACCTGGATATTATCGGCATTATAATGTTCGTTTGCACTTTTACTTTTTTCTTCTTCTGTCATAATCTATTGTCAATTATTTTCCATAAAAATGGATGGATGCAAAGGTACGAAAAATAAAGAAAAATACTTCGTTTTTTTTGTTACAAATTATATATTTATCAACACTGTAAGTATCACAATATCAATAATATATAGCAATGATGCCATTTATAAAAAAGAAATCATTATTATCTATTAAAAATATGGTCAAATAATGATGAAAATCCTACGGAATTATCGGTTTGAATTTATTAGAATTTATAGATAATACCACCCATAATTTGAATTCCGTGAACCGGGTAATTCAAATATCGCTGATAATCCTGATTAAGAATATTTGTAAGAGTCAGGAATGCTGAAAATCTATCTGTTAGTTTATACTCAACGCCGGCATTTAAGTCGATAAAACCATCAAGATCAATAGTAGTACCTAGTGGTAATATTGTTGGATCCAAAGCAACTCTTTTGCCGTAATAATAAACCTCTGACCAAATCTTAAGCTTCTTGAATGTCAACACTGAAATGCCAAATTTAATCTCACTGGATGGCTTGTGATAAGCATCACTTAGCGAATCAAGAGAGTATGTATTGAATTTAATTCCGGCTAGTACATTTACTGTTTTGCTCGCAGCGTAAGTTACTTCTCCTGAGATGCCAAAAACACTTCCATTATCATAAACTGGAGTAAACTCGTTATAAGGAATAGCTTGGGTATTAACAAAGAAGAACATGTTGTTAAACTTCTGCCAAGATATTTTGGCACTGTAATTAACTTTTTGAGAAAAGTTACCTCTGATACCACCATATGCAGTAAAATTCCTACCCCATCTCATTGGTGATATTGATTGCATCCATGGATTCAGTTCGGTTAGTTTGTAAAACGAATGTTTCTCAACATTTCCATCAATTCCTGCAAATACTGTAAGATAATCAGGAATAAGGTTCACATTAACATCCAGAATAGGGTAGAAGTAGAAATTAGTACTACTTGTATTAAGTACATTAAAATTCAAACCCAAATAAAAACTAAAAACACCGTATTTTCCTGTAAAATATGGTGTTGCAGCAATTTTAAGATCTGTTGAAGATGTCACACTATCACGGTTTCCATAGTAAGAAACTTCACCTGAAAGTCCTAATTCCTGATAATCGAGCATATCGGTAACATCGAAATTTTTGTGAATATCAAAATCAAATTTTGCATTAGTCTCACTGGATTTATGTTTGTCGAAATAGTAATAACCAGTGATCCCAATACTGTGATTTAGTTTTTTGTTACTCGAGTAATTACTTTTAAGTCCAACATTTAAACTAATATGATTGAAAGCCTGTTTCAGGTTATTGTCGATTGCTTTAAATGTTTGAAAATCATCAGGTTTAAAACCATAATAGCGATTTGTTTTCAAAGAATAATCAAATCCAGCATCAAGTATATGATATTTAAAAAACTTTCTGTAATTCAAACCAATTGCGGTATGTGAAGCCGGACTGGGTGAATAGTCTTTGATATTCTTAAATGTTGCCAGTTCATAAAGATGAGCGTCAAACCTATAATCGTTTCTTTTGCCACTGGAGTGGAAGAAATCGAGATAGGGACTGGCAAGACTACCAACCCCAGCTTTTAATGAATTATTAGTTGTTTTAGTTCGTTTATCAGCGTTTATTACTACCGGTTTAATAGGGTTCATTGTAATGGTAGTGGGCTGGTTAATATTGAGAGATTCGAAAGTAAATTCAGGTTTTTCAATATTGAAGGTCATTTCATCAGGTGATGTGTTTATTTTATATGCCTTGTTAATTGAAGGGTCGAAGGAACTTATAATTGTAACTTGTTCATTATGAGTAGCTATTTCTTCATTTTGTGCCATAGCAAAGTTCGTGAAGAACAGAGCAAATATTATTGATAATCCGGTTATACTATGCAGTTTCATTTCGTTATTTTTTATTGATTATCAGTATCAGTTTCGGTTTCTTCAACAGGAGGTTCCTGTAATTCTTTTAATCGGTCGAGTTTGCCTTGTGCAATAGTTCTAAGGTCATCACCTTTGTAATTCTCAATTACACTGTTTAAGGTTTGCTCAGCCTGGAAGATATTATCACGGCCCACATAAATATCAGCAAGCAAAATAAATGCTTTGGCAATCCAGTAATCAGATGAACTGTAGTTTTCAGGTAATTGATATACAATTTCTTCCGCTTCATCCAGCTTGTTTTGACGGTAGCTGATAAGTGCCAAATTAAATTGTGATTCAGCTCCCATTTCGCCTTTTGAAAGCTTTGTTGTGATCGTATATTCTCTTTTAGCTTCCGAATAATTCTTCTCATTCATTGCAATGGTTCCAAGCAGATAATGTGCATAAACTATCTGATCTTCTCCTATCTTTTCAGTCATTAGTAATTTTCTGGCTGCTTCCTTAACAATTGGAATATTTTGAGTTTTCCAGGCACTTTTCATAACACCATCATTTGCCTCAAGAATCATTAATTTGTCCTCTGCAGATTCTGATAGACGTTCATAATATATCAAAGCTTTTTTATAATCTTCTTTATCGTACATTGCTCTAGCTACTTTCAATAACGCCTTAACTGTGTACTGGTTATCAGGATATTCAACTATCTTTTGGTAATATTGCAGAGCTCCCTCACCATCTCCATTTTTCTCAAGACATTGAGATAAATAGTGATAAGAAGTTAGCACAAATCCTCCTGAAGGAAATTGTTCAATATATTTCTTAAGAGCAGGAATTGCCTTGTTACATTCATTGTTAACAAAGTAATTTTCACCGGTTGTGAATTTTAATGAATCTTCCTCACTTGTGGAAACCTGCACGAAATCAAGAGTATTTGCATACTCAATGTACTTATCAACCTGCCCCATGTCCATATAAACATTCTGAAGTGTGACAAGCGCCTCTTTGGCCTCAAGAGATGCAGGATAATTATCGATCACTTTTCGTAGAGCGGTAATAGCCTGCTGGTATTGGTTGTTTCCGTAGTAAACAAATCCCATTTTAACCAGTGCTTTTTTAGCATAACTACTTTTTGGTCTTTCTTTTACGAGCTTGTCAAAATAGGTGATTGCATGCCGTTGATCGCCTTGAATAAGGTTTGTGGAAGCAATATCATAAAGAGCCTCATCGAAGTATTGGGAGTTTCGGTAAGTAGTAGTGAGTTTTTTCAGAGTTTCAATTTTCTTACTAAAGTTACCCTGAGACCCATAGCAAATTGCCTTTTGATACATGGCATAATCAGCATCCTGTGAACTACCGCTAATCACTTTGTTATACCATTGAATTGCTGAGTTATAGTCCTTATTTATTATATAACTGTCGGCTAATCTTAAATATGCATCATTTATAAGTCGTGAATCATTGCCACTTAGATTCAGGAAATTCTTGAATAGTCGTGCTGAACTCTGATAATTCTTTGTGTTAAATGCGCAATAAGCAGAATTGTAGATTGCAGTGTTGTATAAATTTGTATTCTTTGCGGCTGATAGCTGTCGGAATTTGTAGAATTTATTTGCAGCATTATCATATTTTTTAAGTCTGTAGTATGAATCTCCTTGCCAGAAAATGGCTTTGGCCTGAAGTTTTTTATCATTAGGATATTTCAAAGATTTTTCAAAATAATCGATGGCATCGTTATATGCTCTACGATTGAAATATTCGACACCTTGAGCAAATGCAAGTTGCTGGTATACAGATTTTAATCTGCTATTTGGTCTGCTTACATTCTCAATTGATTTAAGCGCTGCCGAGTAATTGTTCGATGTAAGATAAAGCTGTGAAAGAAGGTCATAGGCAGTTGCTTTTTGTTCTGAGGAGGGATTACCTTGAAGAAACTCTTCAATTATTGGAACAGGATTGTTGTAACTATTGGAGCCAACTTCGATTGTTGTTTTAACATAGCTAAACAATGCATCAGCAGCAATATCCTTATTTGAGTTTTGCTGATATGCTTTCAGAAATGCATTTTGTGCAAATTTAGTTTGATTGGAATACAGGTAACAATAACCCAAATAATACCATGAATTTTCCTCTACAGTTCCGCCTTCTTTAGTAGCTGCCTGGAAATTGTTTATAGCACCCTTATAGTCATTGGCAATAAACTTACAATACCCTATTCTGTATTGCTCTTCAGGATCATCGTTATCTCTTGAATTCGACTCATAAATATTGAAAAAATCATAGGCTTTTTTAAAATCCTCAAGGTTGTAGTATGAGTTAGCCATTAATCTGGCAATATCACCTTTTTCCTGTTTGCCTGCCTTTGGTAAATATGTTGTCCCTTCTCTTATAACCGATTCATAATCTTCAAGTTGATAATGAATTTTTATTAAGTATAATGGTACGTATTTCTTGAATTTTCTGTCGTTTGCAATTGCTTTGAATCCTTCCAGAGCTTTATCATAATTTCCTTTTTGATACTGAATATGAGCATAATAATAGCTAGCAGGTTTGGCATAGGAACTCTTTGTTTTCATAACCTTCTGAAATGAAGAAACAGCAGGCCCGAATTTGCTTTGTTTCATTTGGCAATAGCCTTTTTTATAGTAATACTCATTACGTTTTGCCGGATCAATTTTGGAGGGAGAAATTCCATTATAAGTTGATAATGCCTTGGAGTATTTCTTATCTTTAAAATAGATATTTCCCAATTCAAAATTAATTGCGGGAATCCATGCACTTGAAGGATAATCAGCTGCAAATCTTTGAACTCTGGAAACAGCGTCGCCTGTTCTCAGTTCCACCGCACAAACAGTACTGTAATAGGCTGCATTCTCATAAAAAGCATCTTTTGAGTTGCTTGCTTCCTTCATGTATTTGTCGAAGGAAGCAATTGCCGCCCCATAATTATTTTGATTAAATAGGTCTAATGCTTCACGGTATATAACGTTCGACGGCTCGTTATAAACAGTTTGTTGAGCTAGCACACTAGTAGTTAAAATTGTAAGTGTGAGAACAATATTTGATATCTTAAGGAATTTCTTCATTACAATTAGTTTGTTTTGGCTGGTAAATGTATTTAATCAATCAACCCTGTAAGTTGATACATACTAAAATTATCAACAAAATGTATGTTGATTAAACGACAAAATTCGACATTTAATATGCGATACGAGTTTGATTTAATACAATAATGATACGATTCACTACATAAATTCAATGGTTCATACGAAATCGTTTTTTTAAATGGTTAATGAGTGGTTTTTTTGTAGTGTGAAATTCTATAAAAATCATAATTATGAATAGTATAATAAAATCAACATTAATAGTGCTAATCACAATGTTAGCATTATCGGTAACTGCTCAAAGTTATACATATAGCAGTGGAAAAAAAGATATTCAGAAATACAGATCATCAGGAATGTTTTCTGATTATGACGTACAGGTTAAGGGAAAAATTAAGGTTAATGATGATGATACTGATATCGTTAGCATAACTCCAGAAGGATATATCAAGATTAGTAAAAAAACATTTGGTAATACTCGTTCTGTTATAATTGAAAGTAATTCCAACGGAGTATTGGAACATGAATATTATGAAGGCAGGAAAAAGATGGATTACAATCCAGAAGGCAAAAAGTGGCTTGCCGACGTACTTCTTGATGTTGTTCGTATGACCGGAATTGATGTCGAAGGTCGAGTTAGCCGATTCTACAAAAAAGGTGGTGTAGATTCTGTTATTAAAGAAATCACACAAATAGCGTCTAATTCGATCTCAGCCGAATATTTTAAGGTATTGCTAAATAATCATAAGCTCAAGGAAAAAGAGCTTATCCAAGTAATCTATGCAATTTCAGGGGATCTTTCATCTAACTCTGAAAGAAGCATTCTTTACAGAAAATTCAGTAAGAAATTTATGGCAACTAATAATCTTGCAGTAGCATATTTTACTGGGATCTCAAGAATGTCATCTAATTCAGAAAGAGGATCTGTACTAAGGAAGATAACTTCTGAAATCGATTTTTCAAATGCCGAAGTAACAGAAGCATTTTTCATGTGTGTTGATCGTATGTCGAGCAATTCGGAAAGAGGAAGTGTAATTCGTAATGTTGAAAGAACTCAAAAGTTGACTGATGCTTCATATCTAAGACTATTTGAAAGTGTAACGAAGCTGAGTTCTAACGCTGAAATGGGTTCGATTCTTAGAAGTTTGGTTAATCTGGATTTTGAAAATAATGGTATTGCTAAAGCATTCTTTAATGCCATTAATCACATGACAAGTAATTCCGAAGCTGGACAAACAATGAGGTTCATTATATCAAATTACGAACTTGATGATAGTGATTATTTATTGTTGCTTAATTCAATTGGTAGATTATCATCAAATAATGAAATTGGTTCTGTAATGAGAGCAATGACTAAAATAGATTTAAGTAATCAGGATATAAACGAAAGTTATTTTCGTGTAATCGACTATCTTTCAAGCAATTCAGAAGCATCGGCAATTTTAAGAAGGACAATTAAGAATTATCAGTTAAATATGGATAACTGGAATTCTCTATTGACTTCAACTAGAAAATTATCATCAAATTCAGAAATGGGCAGTGTTCTAAAGACAGCAGTAAAATCAATGCCTTTTGAAAAGAATATCGTTGCTGAGTTTATGGAAACAGTTTCAAGTATGAGTAGTAATTCAGAAATAAGTAGTGTGCTTGTGTATATGACTAAATCACCAAAACTAGATCTGCACACCAGCATGATGATCCTAAGGACGGCAAGAGTTATTTCTTCAAATTCGGATAAAGGATATGTAATGAAAGCAGTTGTTAACACAGAATTTATTAGTTATCCTGAAGTTAGAAAGGTGTATATGGATCTTGCCAAAACTCTCACATCCGATACGGAATACAGAAATGCTATGGAAGCAATCGAGTGATAAATAATTTAACAAATTGTAACAAATCAGTTACTGAATTCGTTGTTATTTAGTAACTGGTTTCAACTTAATCCTGCATGTCCAAATTCTGGAGAAATATTATTATCAGTACCTTAATTGCAGTTGCTGTATATTTATTTCTATCATACAGTGAAACCAAGGAACTACCTGGGTTTCAAGATCAATGGTCTAATGCTATTTTATCTATTTTTCTGGTTAACCTAATTGGCTTTGCACTTATTAAGCTAAACAAGCTATATAATAAAAATATACCCTGGAGCAGAAATGTCAGTTTGCGATTTGTGATTGAAGTTTCCGGTACGGTGATATTAAGTGCAATAGGAGCTACATTTTTTCTGATCATCCTAAATTATGGATATGATAATAGCGAAATAGCGTTTATCGATTATGTTAAAGATGGAATTATTAAATTCGGAATTATATCATTTGTAATTTCGTATAGTTATTCTCTTATTAACTTCTCAATCTTTTCATATAACGAATACAGCGTCGGACAGATAGAGTCGCTGGCATCTGAAAGGATTCAGCTGGATTTACGTTTTGAAGCGCTTAAATCACAGTTAAATCCACATTTCTTGTTTAATGCCCTTAATACGATTTCGTCATTAATTTTCATAAATATAAAGCAGGCTGAAAATTATGTACGCCTTCTCGCTAAGACATATAATTATATTCTCGATACAAACGGTGATAAAGTTGTTAGCATTGCTAAGGAAATTGAAATGACAAAGGCATATTTTTTTATGCACAAGATAAGATATGAGGATTTTGTTGAACTAATAGTAGAGGATAACCTTGAAAAACTAGATGGAAAAGTGCCACCTTTTACTCTACAGATACTTGTGGAAAACGCTTTAAAACATTCAGTTATATCTAAAGAAAATCCGTTGAAAATCGAAATATATTCTCAAAACAATAATGAATTGGTTGTTAAGAATAATATTGTCAAGAAACCTGTTTATCAATCTACTATGGAGAGCTTGATGAATAAGCAAAAAGATACTGAATCATATCAGATTGGATTATCGAATATCAGAAGCAGATATAAGTATCTGGTAAACATGGATATTGATGTTATATCGGGTAACTTCTTTAAAGTTAAAGTACCAATAATAGATAATTATGAAAAAAAACTGGTACTATAATAATGTTTTGTTCCGACTTGTATCACCAGTCCTCATTGGGCTCGTGGTTTATATGCTGGTGCTTCTGTTTTTTGATTCTGTTAGTCAATTGCTTGATAATGTTTTTAGCAGAGAGGCTGTTTTCGTAATTATTATTACAGTTGTTTTTCTTGAAGTTAACCGTTTGATAATTATTATACTTAAAAGAATTATTCCAGAAGATAGTAGTATCAAGTTGAAAATAACGGTTCAGTTTCTGGTTTCAGTTGTTGTTTCAATTGCTATAATTAGTTTGTTGCTCAACTGGTATTTTATACATTTTGAAGGGTTTAACACAATTACGACCGAGCTAATTACCTTTAATCTTATCTATACGGTTATCGCCATTTTTCTAAACCTTTATCATTTTAGTATCGTATTTCTTACCACCAGAAATGATTCTAAAATTGCTGAAGAATCAATAAAAAAAGCCAATCTTGAACTTGAAATGGAAAACTTTAAATATCAGGTAAACCCTGATTTTCTATTTCAATCGCTTGAAATAATAATATCCGAGCTTCACAAGAATAAAAAACATGCAGATGAACTTGTGAATAATCTTGCATCAGTTTATCGGTTTACTCTAGACAATAAAGATGAAGACCTTGTCCTTTTGAGTGAAGAAGTTGATTCTCTGTACCCTGTACTTAAGTTATTTAACTCAAAATATGCAGATGCAATTAAGTATAAAATTGATGTTAGAAAAAATAGTACAAAATCGTTGATTCCTGGGACATTAAGACTATTATTTGAATGTGCTGTTATTCATAATATTATCACTGACTCAATACCATTAATGTTTGAAGTTTATACGGTTGATGAGCAAGTTGTAGTTAAGTATTCATTAAATGAAAAATTACAAAAGAAACGATTGCTGGAGGACAGAATTGAGCAACTTAAGAAGGCATACTTATTTTTGTCTGAATTTGGGATTGAGTGCGAGATAATAAACGGTTCACAGATAGTTAAAGTACCATTATTAAGTTATGATGAGGAATAATTATGAAAGTTGTAATTATAGAAGATGAAATACCTGCAGCAATAAAGCTTGAGAATTTGCTAAAAGAATATAATAATGATATTGATATAGCAGCAAAACTGATTTCTGTTAAGGATTCTATCGATTGGATAAGGCAAAACGGTGATATTGCGGATCTTTACTTTATGGATGTTAAGCTTACGGATGGATTAAGCTTCGATATTTTTAATGAAGTCAGTATCAATAAACCGGTGATTTTCATTACAGCATACAATGAATACGCGCTGGAAGCATTTAAGGTTAATAGTATCGATTACCTGTTAAAACCATTAACTTACAGGGACTTGTATAAAAGTATGGAAAAGATAAATTCGCTTAGAGAGAATCTTCCACATGATGATAATATTGCTTATGGCGAGATAAGCAGAATGCTGGTGAAACTTCAGAAAAGATATAAGGCTCGTTTCCTAGTTAAAGTTGGTGACCATATTAAATCCGTAAAAACGGAGAACATTTTACTGTTCTATGCTGAAGGTCGTACAGTTTACATTAAAACTCAAAAAGGGAATAATTATATAATCGATTACACGCTTGAAGAATTAATGAAACATCTTGATCCTGAGATGTTTTTTAGAGCCAACCGCTCTAATATTGTTAATATTAATGCCATCGAGGATGTGCTTGTTTACTCAAACAGTAGACTTCTCATCAAGTTAAACTTCACTTTTGATAAAGAAATTATTGTAAGCCGTGATAAGGTATCGCAATTGAAAACCTGGTTTGAAGGTTAGCTAGAAAAATCAAGAACCAAGGCTCATTACCAGCAAATATTATTACTAATAATATCATTCCTCATAGAGATCTATAAGAAAATATTTCTTAATTCTTGATTCCTGCTTCTTAATTCTTGCTTCTTGCTTCTTGATTCCTGCTTCTTGCTTCTTAAATCAAGATTCTATTATTCATATTTTATTGCCTCAACCGGGTCGCTTGAAGCTACTTTGATTACATGATAGCTGATAGTTAGTAATCCTATAACCATAGATAGTATTCCGGCAAGAGCAATTGAATACCAATGAATATCGGTATAATACATAAAGCTCGTTTCAAGCCATATCGATAAGCGCCAATAGGCAACAGGTACAGCAACTACAAATGCTATTAGTATTAGCCAGAAGAATTCTTTAAACAGAAGAATTAGAATATCCCAAAGGGAGGCTCCGTTTACTTTTCGGATTCCTATTTCTTTGGTACGTTGTTCTGCTGTAAAGGATGATAATCCAAATAATCCCAATAATGCAATAAAAACTGTAAGTATGGAGATAATAAGGAATATTGTTCCAATTTTTTCTTCACCCTCATACATTTCTTCCTGCATATTAGTTAGCAAAGTATAGTTAAAGGGTCGACCGGCATTCATTTCATTCCATGATTTTTCAATATGCGCCAGAGCTTCCTGAAGCTTTCCGTCAGCAGCTTTAGCAGTAACATTGAATCTTGGCACGGGTGAAATAAATAAAATTATCGGTTCAATTTTATTATGTAGCGATGTAAAATGAAAATCTTTTACTACACCGATTACTTTAAGCATTCGGCCTCCTGTTCGGTCAATATCCATTCCGTAATGAATCTTTTTCCCAATTGGCTCATCCATCCATCCAAATTGCCTTGCTGCTGTTTCATTTATTATTACAGCTGCAGTATCATCTGTTCCCATATTTTTATCAAAATTTCGTCCCTGTTTGAATTCAAGCCCGAGAAGTTCAGGGAAATCATAATCACATTGTGCCAGAATTATTCCAAATTCTTTCATTTCCGATTCCTGTTCAACAAGCATCACCTGAATCCAGTTTATATCTCCGGGAACTCCCGTAGAGTTAGCAACCTTTTCAATAACAGGGTTGAGAAGAAGTTTTTCTTTGAATACTTCAACTTTACTTCTGAAAGTTGAATCCTGAAGCTCCATTACAATCTGCTGTTGTTTGTCAAAACCAAGGTCTTTATTCTTTAAATAGTCGAGCTGATCGGAAACAACAAATGTTCCTATTATCATTACCAATGCTATAAAAAATTGAATTACAACCAGCCCTCTACGAAGTAGTAATTTTGGCTTTCCTGATGCTGATGTTATTCCTTTAAGAACATTAAGGGGCATAAATGAAGAAAGATAAAAAGAAGGGTATGTTCCAGATATCAACCCAATTAACACACCGATACCTAAAATTGTCCCGATAAATCCGGGATTTAAAATATCTGTCCAATCAAATTCTTTTCCCGTAAGGAAATTAAAATCAGGCAATAGTATAAAAACAACAAAAAATGATAGTAGAGTTGCAATAATTGAAAGTATTACTGATTCACTAAGAAATTGTCCAATAAGTTGAATTTTCTCAGCACCCATTACTTTTCTCATTCCAACTTCCCTCGATCTTGTAGAAGACTGAGCTGTTGCCATATTCATATAGTTTATTGAGGCGAGTAATAAAATAAACAGAGCAACTATGGAGAATATATAAACATATGAAATATTACCAGTTGGGCGGTCAGCTGCCAGGTTAGATGTAAGATGCACATCGGCTAGAGGGGTTGTTAATAAATTGAAAGAAGCATTAAATGATTCTCCAACTGACTTCATATATTTATCATAGAAGGCAGGAAATTTTTCATGTACACTTTCTATGGAGCTATTTTTATTAAGAATTACATAAGTATACACTCCTATATTCCAAAACCTAACGGGTTCCATGCTATTGAACTCTTCTTCACCAACTTCTGCGGCTAATGTTGACGCCGACAGTAATGCATCATATTTTAGATGTGTGTTTTTAGGGAGGTTTTCGATTACAGCTGTAACCTTGTATTGCCTTCCACTTCCTGTTTCTATAACTTTACCAATGGCATTTTCTTTACCAAAATACTTCGTTGCTATTTTCTCTGTTAAAACAATAGTATTGGGTTCCACCAGTGATCCCTTGGTATCCCCAATAATAGTTTTGATTGTAAAAAGGTCAAAAGTTGTTGAATCAGCAAAGTAAAAATCATCTTCATAATACTCTTTATCATTGTATTTGATAAGAGCGTTGCCTGCATTTCTAAACCTTGCAAATTCCTCAATTTCAGGAAACTCCAGTTTTAAAGCTGGTCCCATAGGAATTGGGACAATGGCAAACTTATCATGCTTGCTTCCAATTGTAAAATCAGATTCCAGACGATATATTTGCGAATGCTTATCATTATGTTTATCGTAGGAAACTTCATCGACAACATAAATATATATGAAGATAAATGCAGCTAATCCAATGGTTAGTCCAAGGATATTTAAAAACGCATAAAATGGATTTTTAGTAATACTCCTAAGTGCACTGATAATATAATTCTTAAGCATAATTATTGAAATTAATGTTAATTATTTACAATGTTTTCTGATATTATCTGTCCATCAAACAGATGTACTATTCGGTCGCTATATGCTGCATCACGTTTTGAGTGTGTTACCATTACTATTGTGGTTCCGTTTTTGTTCAACTCTGTAAGCATATTCATTACTTCGATACCATGTGCTGAATCCAGATTTCCAGTTGGCTCATCGGCCAGAATTAATCCAGGTTTTGAAACAACAGCTCGTGCAACGGCAACTCTTTGCTGCTGTCCACCAGATAATTGGTTTGGATAATGTTTCGCTCGATGCGAGATTTGCATATACTCCAATGCTTCCTCTACAAGTTTCCTTCTTTCACCTGAACTCATTTTCAGGTATATGAGAGGCAGCTCTACATTTTCAAAGACTGATAATTGATCAATTAGATTGAAACTTTGAAAAACAAATCCTACATTTTGTTTACGTAGTTTTGAACGCTGTCGTTCATTAAAACCGGCAACATTTTCCCCATTAAATTCAAAATCCCCAGTTGTTGGTGAATCAAGTAGTCCTAGGATATTTAATAATGTTGATTTGCCACAACCTGATGGACCCATAATTGCTATAAATTCTCCATCTTTTATTTCGAGGTTTATTTTTTTAAGAGCAGTAGTTTCTACTTCATCTGTTCTAAAGATGCGTGTTAATTCATTTGTTTGTATCACAGTTATATCCTTTTAGATTGATTAATATTATTCTATGTTGCTTTTTCTGAAAACAATTGGTATTTCAGATTTTGATGGAGCTCCAATTTCAACAAGCTCCCAGTCTTTATCGTAATCCTCAATTTTCTTGCGAAGAATAGTTACTCTTTCATCACTTTTATCTCCTTCCCATCTTAGGAGTTCGATTCTATATTTTAATGTTTTCTTTCTGCCGTTGATTCGAACATCGATTTCAACATTCTGATCTACATCAATTTCTGGTACTAGTATTACAATTTCTTTCATGGCTGTTAAATTTTAAGTTTATTCATCTTTAATAGCATCAAGTGGGTCGGAAGTTGCAGAGCGATAAGCACGATAGCTAACAGTTAATATGGCAAGAATAAGTGCCAGTAAACCAGAAGCCAGAAATACCCAATATGGCATATCAATTCGATAATGGAAATTAGAAAGCCAGTTATCTAAAAAATAATATGCCAGGGGCCAGGCAATTATATTTGCCAATAATACCCAGTATGTAAACTGTCTTGTTAACAGCATAATAATACTGCCAACCGGTGCTCCATGTACTTTTCTTATTCCAATTTCTTTAGATTTCTGTTGAGCAACAAATGCAGCCAGACCAAATAATCCCAGGCATCCTATAAAAATGGCAAGAAAGGTAAAAGACAACAATATATTCCCCATTCTGGTTTCATCCACGTATAAGCTCTGATATCTATCCTCTAATGTGAAATATGTATATGGTTCATGTGGGAAATGATCTTTCCATACATTCTCAATTTTTCCGATTATAGAATTAAGATTGTTAGTTTCGTAACGGATGGTTATATATTCCATCCAATCTTCATTAAGAATAAAAGTAGCAGGCTCTATTTCTTTATCCATAGGTTTGAAATGGAAGTCTTTCACAACTCCTATAATTTCTCCAGACTCAAATTCTCCATTTTCTCTAAAGGAACCGTAATGCATACCAATTGCTTCTTCTGGAGTGGCAATACCACATTTCTTCAATACAACTTCATTGACGATATACCTGTGCGCTGTATCCATTCCATATTCTTTTGAGAATGGACGTCCCGCCAGAAACTCTATATCATATGTACTAAAGAAATCATATCCGACGCCAAAATAAATTGAAGAAATAACCTCTTCCATATCTTCGGCCTTAAAACCATTATCTGAAAAATTTAATGCAGCTGGTATTGACCCCGATGAAGTAATCATCTTAACTTCAGGAAATTGACCTATATCTGATTTAAATGAGTCAAAGTTTTTTCTAACATCATTGCTTTCATTTGATATGACAAGAAGGTTTTCCTGATTATATCCTATGGGTTTATTGTAAAAATAATTAATCTGAAGATAAGCAACTATAGTTCCTGTAATAAGGATAATAGAAATACTGAACTGAAAGATTACAAGCAATTGACGAAATGAGAAATTAGATCCTCTCGTTTCATCATTTCTATGCAATACGATCATAGGATTATAACTCGATAAGAATAGTGCAGGGTAAATGCCTGCTAGTATTCCACTTCCAACCACTATAATTAGCAGAACCGAAAGGTATTCTGGGATGAAAAATGTTGAGAGCCTTAACTCTTTGTCTGTAATGTTGTTAAACCCCGGCAGCGTGATTTCAATTACGATCAGAGCAATAATGAGCGATATCAACGCGATGGATATGGATTCGCTCATAAATTGAGTTACAAGCTGTAATCTTGTGGCTCCTGAGGTCTTTCTTATACCAACTTCTCTTGATCGTTTACTACCTAAAGCTGTTGAAAGATTCATAAAGTTAAAGCACGCCATGATAAGGATAAGAACCGATACGATACTGAATGTATAAACTGATGTCATATTGCCCTGGGGTGCTATGTCCCACATAAGCTTTGAGTCGAGGTGGATATTTTCTAAAGGGCGGAAGGTAATCTGATAAATATCATGTATATTTTCAATACTCGCTCCATCTCCAAGAAAAGAGCTATAAGCAGGGGATATGTGCTCTTCAACTATCTTTCTCAAGTTTGGTACAGCATCTTCATATGTAGCATTAGGATGGAGGAGAACATATGTATACAAATAGTTTGATACCCATGTATCCAAACGATCAGGTGAATATTCCTCAATTGTTTCGAATGAGGCAATTACATCACACTGAAAATGACTTTGAGATGGCACTTTTTCTATTATACCTGTAATTCTTAACTTCTTAACTTCGTCACCCAATTCAAATTCTAGCATTTTATCAATTGGGTATTCCTCTCCAAAATAAGCTAACGCAGCTTTTTTAGTTATTACGGCTGTATACGGATCCACTAAAGCTGTTTCAGGATTACCTTTTAGAAGAGGGAATGTGAAAATCTTGAAGAAGTCATTATCACAAAAGAAAATCCTTTCCTCATTATTGTCCTGCATATGATTTTTAACGGACAATTCGATTGGGTAGATTCTGGTAAATGCCAAAACCTCAGGAATATCCTTCTTTATGGTTGGCGCGTATATTGCTCCCGTAACAGGTACATCAAATACTTTGCCATCGAAATGAATATGACGTTCAACTCTGTAAATATTCTCAGAATTTTCGTTGAATTTATCATAACTTAATTCATCAAAAACCCACAACGCAATAATTAATGAAGCAGTCAAACCGATTGATAATCCTAGAATGTTAATGATTGAAAATGATTTATATCTAATCAAGTTTCTAAGGGCAATTTTTATGTAGCTCATTATCATGGTTGTAGATTTAGAAGATGGCTAAAGCTGCTACTAACTACTTTCGGCTGCTATTTTCTCACTAATTACCTGACCATCGAAGAGCATAATTACACGTTGTGCGTATTCTGCATCTCGTTGAGAGTGAGTTACCATAATAATAGTTGTTCCCGATTGGTTTAGGTCAGATAATAGATTCATAACTTCATCACCATGCGCTGAATCGAGGTTACCCGTTGGCTCATCAGCAAGTATAAACTTCGGCTGAGAAACAACCGCTCTAGCGATAGCAACACGCTGTTGTTGTCCGCCGGATAACTGATTGGGATAATGTTTTTTACGATGTAGAATCTGCATTTTATCCAATGCCTCTTCAACCCTTTTTCTACGTTCTTTGGTACTAAGACCGAGATATATTAAGGGTAGCTCTACATTTTCAAATACAGTAAACTGATCGATTAGATTAAAGTTCTGGAACACAAAACCGATATTCTTTTTCCTTAGTCTGGCTCTTTGTCTTTCATTAAAGCCGGCCACATCTTTATCAACGAAGAAAAATTCTCCACCAGTTGGTGTGTCTAGTAAGCCAAGTATATTTAACAGAGTTGATTTACCACAGCCGGAGGGCCCCATAATGGCAACAAATTCGCCCTGTTTTACTTCTATATTTACTTCATTAAGAGCAGTTGTTTCAACTTCTTCAGTTCTAAAAACTCTGCTTAACTTATTGGTTTTTATCATGGTACTTATTATTTAAAAATTAATTTTTCCTTATCCCCGAAATTGTCATAAGATGAAACTACGACTTTCTCACCGGGTTGAAGGCCTTCACTAATCTCATAATAGTTAGTGTTTTGTCGGTTGATTTTGATTGAACGCTTGTATGCAAATTCTTCTGAAGGATCGAGTACGTATATCCAGCTTCCTCCGGTTTCCTGAAAGAAACTTCCTCTTTTAACAATGATTGCATCAGTTTCTCCACTAAATATCAATCGTATTTGAACCGTTTGACCTCTTTTAATACCTTTTGGTTCAATATCATCCACAAAGAAAAGATCTACCTTAAAGGAACCGCCAGTAACATTAGTGTAAATTTTATCTACATAAAGGTCGTAAACCTTACCTGCATAGGTAAACCTTGCTACTTGTCCGATATAAACTCTCGAGATATAACGTTCATCAATTCTGGCTTCAATCCTGTGACCATCAGCAAGGTCGATTTGTCCCAAATGTTCTCCCACGGATTTAGTCTGACCAATTTCCAGGTTAAATGATGAAAGCTTTCCAATGGCAGGAGACTTTACATATGCATTATCAATGTTTTTCCTGAGTAGCTTCATATTTTCATTCATCCTTGAAAGTGATGACTCAATATCACGTTTTTGAGCTTCTCTGGATACAGAATCGAGTTTTTGGAGTTCCACAGAAATTTGTAATTGCTTAAGTGTATAATCAAATTCACGTTTGGCATCTTCGAATTCCTTATCAGAAATGACTTCACTTTTATAAAGGGTTACTTTTCGTTCGAAATCTCTTTTGGTAAGATCAATCTGATATTGTAACTGAACGATTTCTTTCTGACGTAGAAACTTGTTTTGCTCAAGCGATAATTTCGTGTTTTGCAGATTGTTCATCTCTGCCAACATTCTGGTTTCCTGTTCCATATAGCTAAGCTCCATAGCTGTGTTGAGCAGTTTTAACAAAGTGTCACCTTTTTTTACCATGTCACCATCTTCTGCAAAAATAGCTTCCACAACACCACCCTGAATAGCATCAATGTAATAAGTTGTTTTTGGAAAAACTACCCCATCATTGGGTATAAACTCCTGGAATTTATCCTGCTTTACCGTAGCTATCGAAATCTGATTACGATCAACATATAACCTAGATGACTTATCGCGTAATACGATCAGGTAAAAAACAAATAGTACCAAAGCTGAAATTGAAATAATAGTCACGATTTTTCTCGTGGTCCATTTCTTTTTCTCGATTACTCTATCCATATTGTTGTTATTTGGTCACACCAATTTATCTAATACTGTGCCATTGATCTTAATGGTCAGTTAATGTGCTTGTTATAAAATACTAATGTTAAAAATAGTTAAAATATGTCCGTCAGCGGACATGTCTTTGTACACATCTGAACATAGTGTTTATATATGAACATGGTAATTTTCAGGACATTAAAACACATGTTAACTACCAACGAGAGTTTTTGAGGTTCAGTAACAGTAATATTCTGGATGATTGATACTACAACCCCGATGTATTAATAAGTATTTTTGCCGTCATTAAAAAAGGAATACAATCTTGAAAACATTATTTATAATAATAGGAATAGTTATTTTTCTATTTGTTGCTATCAGGCTTTATATCAATTTACATCCTGTGTTTGGAGGTAAGCCTGTAGGACAGGAACTTGATCACATTATTGCTTCACCAAACTACAAGAATGGTAGTTTTGTAAATATAGAACCCACTGTTGTTATGAGTGATGATAGTGGTTCTATGCTTGGTACAATGTGGGAGTGGATTATTGGGCCGGAAAATGGAAAACCGGAGCGGATAGCTACTGCACCATTTAATGAGGCGAAGTTTAATCAGATAACAGATACTACCTTTAACCTTACATGGTTTGGCCACTCATCAGTACTACTAAATATTGATAATCAGAATATTCTCATAGATCCGGTTTTTAGTTCGTATGCTTCTCCTGTACCAGGAACAAATAAGAGTTTCAATTATAGTAATAATTACAGTGCTGATGAAATGCCAGAAATTGATATATTGGTGATTTCTCATGATCATTATGATCATCTGGATAAATCGACCATAGAAGATATTGATAGTAAGGTGACTCAGTATATTGTTCCCCTTGGTGTAAAGGCACATTTAACCCGTTGGGGTATTGATGGTAATAAAATAACTGAAGCCGATTGGTGGGATGAGATTATTATCAATGAAAAACTTATGTTGGCAGCAACTCCGGCACGTCATTTTTCAGGAAGGGGAATAGTACGTAATAACACTTTGTGGTGTTCATGGGTAATTTCATCTGATAAAGGAAATGTTTTCTTTGGTGGGGATTCTGGCTACGGATCACATTTTAAAACTATTGGAGAAAAATATGGTCCCTTTGATCTTACTATGATCGAATGCGGCCAATATAATAAGCGTTGGAAAAGTATACATGCAATGCCGGAAGAATCTGTACAGGCAAATATTGATTTACAAGGTAAGCTTATGCTACCTATTCATAATAGTAAATTTCAGCTTGCTTTGCATTCCTGGACAGATCCCATTGAAAGGGCCAGAAAAGCTTCTAAAGAACTAGGTGTTAACTTGTTGGAGCCTGTAATAGGAGAGGTTTCGATGATTCCATTCAATTAGAATCAGACTATCTATAATCTAACCAATTTCGTACATTGATATTTATTGTATCTGTAAAACCAATAACTAACTGCCTGTCGTTAATATCCTGAAATTCTTTATCAACCTCTACCGATCTCCAATCTCCACGTGTTATTTTATACTCGAGGAATTGTTCCTTTACAGGAATTGTTATGGCGTATTTTCCATTTGTCAACTTCTTGAAAATAAAGTTGTCATCACCAGGGTTCCAGTCGTTGAAATTTGATGCCAGATATAGTATATCATTTGTTGATGTATAATCAGGAAAACTATCAATCATTATCGTAACGCTATCGAGTTTCATAATGGGTTTATCGCTCCAATTCTCAACAGTAATATAAATTGTATCGTAATCGTCATAATTGTATTTGTACATAGGATTACCAATTCCAAGATGCCCAACATCTGCGGATGACCAACTTCCTCTTGTAATTTTAAATTCAAGTATTCGTTTTTCACGTGGCATATTTATATAATACTGCCCCTTATCATTTTGTCGAAATCTGTATCTGAGTTTACCTGCATCCCAGCCTGAAAATTCACCTGAAATGTAAATTTTAGCATTTTCAGGAGTTGATACAGGAATTTTTTCAAGGATAATTGTAATGTCATTATCATGGGTAACGTAAATATCCTTCCAGCTTCTAATTCTTACATATGCAGTATCTTCTGTGGCCAGATCAATACTTCTGTTCATTATATCATTTCCTCCACGATCGGTTTCAACTGAACTCCAATCGCCCCGCGTAACCTTGAATTCCAGAATCATATCCCTACGGGGAAGTTCATAATACCAATTACCCTCAGCATTTTGATTGAACTTATATTTCCTATTCCCGGGAGACCAAGAGTTCAAATTGCAGGCTAGGTATAATCCATTTCTATAATTAGCGTTAGCAGGCAGATCATCAATAAGGATAACAACATTATTTGATTTAGATATATTACTACGAATATCAGTCCATCCTTCAATATCAATCTCAACAGTATCCAGTGATCCAAACACTAGCTCACGATTGGGGATATCATTTCCATAACTGTCAGACTCACAATTTGAAATATCACCTCTGGTAATTTTGTATGCAATTTTTTTTACTCCCGGTGGACGCTGCATTGTTAAAATCAGGTCACCATTGTCAGTTTTATTAAAAACAGATGCATCATCAGGGTTCCATGAATTATAACTACCAGCTATGGCAATCACATCCTCAGGAGGTGTGTTTTTAGGTAGATTAGTAACCTTAAGAGTTAGTTTAGGACAATTCAATGGATCCAGATCTCCCCAGCTCTCAATTTGATACACAACCGTATCATTTAGAGCTGTTTCAAAGGATCTATTTCTAATTTCTTCACCACAAATATTTTTCTCAACAGTTTTCCAATCACCTCTGGTGAATTTTAAATATACAGGACCAAATCCGGGAGGGAGCGTGTAGTAATAATTACTGTCGGCGCTCATTTGCATAATGAAATAATCATCACCAGGATCCCAGTTGTTGAAATTTCCTGCTATATAAATCGATTGCCCCACAGGAGTGTTTTCAGGTATGGAATCTACCTTTATAACGACTTCCTTACAGGAAGAGAATACCAGAAGCCCCAGAAAAAATAATATGAAATTTCTGATTGTCATTTGTCGATCCATTTTAAAAAGTCCTGAACTTTAACCCTGCTAATCAATACATTGTCTTTATCAACAGGATCAAGTTCAATATGAAGCCTGCTGTTAAAATATTTATTAATTTTTTTTATGGAATCAATATGAACCACATAGCCTCTATTAATCCGATAGAATATATCTGGGTTAACAGTAGTTATAATGTGGTCGAGTGGGTTATCAATAATATATCGTTTATTATTACGAGTTACGATGAATGTTTCATTGTCCTCCGATTTGAAATATGCGATATCATCAACACTTATGTGGAGAATTTGATCACCAATTTTTGTGATAAATCTGGATTTGTATTTTGTATTATTTAATTTTATAAGCTCTTCAATCTGATCAATACTGATAGATGGTTTATCAACTATTTCGGACTTACTAGCCAAAGAACTATATTTTTTTAAAGCGGCATTAAGCTCGCTAAGCTTAACAGGTTTTAATAAATAATCAATACTGTTTACCTTAAAAGCCTGAATTGCAAATTCATTGAAAGCCGTTGTAAAAATAACCGGTGCTGACGATTTTATATGCTTGAAAATCTCAAAGCTTAGCCCATCTGAAAGTTGGATATCAAAAAACATTAAATCAGGAGTAGGATTATTATTAATCCAATCAACCGCATCTTCAATACTATCAAGGTATTCGATGATATTTATCTCATAATCACATAGATTTAGTAATCTGCTTAGCTCTTTTTGAGCATGAATTTCATCCTCAACAATTAGAACATTACAAGTGGTTATATGATTTTGAATTAACATCTAACTTTCAAATTAAAGGTATTTTTACAATAAATTCCGAATCTGTACTAATAACTTCTACAGTTTCCTCTGTTAAGAACCCATATCTGCTAATTATGTTTTTAATTCCAAGTTCACTACTATACTCTTTATTCGATTTTAACCTAATGTTGTTTCTTATAATAATCACATTATCAGACATTATGATGTTAATTGATAATGGATGTTTTTTTGATACAACATTGTGCTTAATAGCATTCTCGATGAGTAGCTGTAATGTTAATGGGGCAATATTTCTATTAGTAGTATCAAGTTTATTATCAATATTAACTATTAAATTACTATCAAAACGAACCTTAAGCAATCTGATGTACGCTTCTGCGAAAGCTATTTCATTGCTAAGGTTCACAACGTCTTTGTCCCTATTTTCTAGAATATATCTGTAAACATCACTTAATTCACGAATAAACTGTTCGGCTTTCTCCTGGTTATCATAAACGAGAGAAGATAATGTGTTTAGACTATTAAAAAGAAAATGTGGATTTAATTGAGAGCGAAGTGCTTCAAATCGGAATTCTGCATTTTCCTTTTTAAACCGCTCGATTTCAGCAAGACTGTGTTGCCATCTGTACAGGAGAAAAATAATTAGTTCAAAAATTGTATAAATGATTGTTATTACAAGGATATAGCCAATTATTATAAGCTCGTCGAGTTGCCTGATATAACTATTAAAACCAGAAAACAGGGCAACTGTCAGTCGAATTCCATCCACAATAACTACTGCAACCAAACTGTTAATTACAAATTGCCCTATAAATCTGGCTAAGGGGTTTTCTACCCAGTTGAATTTTCTGTTAAATTTCCGGTTAATCCAGAAAAATAATTCAGAAACTACATATGTAATAATAATTGCAACAATGTATTTTTGAAATGGCTGAAAAAGACTATATTCCTTATAGATCAGTCTAAAAATTACATCAAGTAAGAAGTTGAGCAAAATTCCAAGGATTATTCCGTAACCGTAACGTATCCAAATGTTTATATTTTGCTTCTTGATCAATAGTGTAATTTTCTTGTTATCAGTATACTTACAAAGGTACAAAAACTCTGGGAAAGTATTTTATTTCAATGAACGATGAGCGAAGATATAAGAAGGTGTGGTATTACTTCTTTGCTAATGTTAATATATCATTTGAAAATTCAATTTCTTTTGAATAGACCATGTCATTTTTTCTTAGGATTTCAAAAGTGTATTTTCCTTCAGGATATTGAGCAAGGTCAAATTTAAGGTCTACTACTTCTTCCTTTTTAACTCTGGTCTGATGAATAATTTCATTACCATCTTTCACTCTTATTTTTACAACCTCTCCGGGAAGTTTGGCAATCTTTACATCAACAAATGATCCATCTTTATCAATAATTGCCGCCCTTAATTCCTTTGTTATATAGCAGCATGAATCATCAGTTGATGATTGTGGAAATTGTGCATAGCTAAAACTTGCTAAGATTGAGAGTGTGAGTGTTATTATTAAAGTTTTCATGATTATAGTTTTTTTTGATTTAATTATAAAGCAAAACTATGTCATGAAAGGAGGGAAGGAAAGAGAAAAGATGTGAAGTTAAGATTTAGCAGGGTGAAGTTAAATGTTACAATGATGAAATGACGAAATGCATAATTGCCAAAATCAACTATCTGGCACAGTTTATACAGAGTGAGCCAGGCATTAGCAATAATCGTTGAATGGGAATAGGTTTTTTACACTGAATACATTGGCCAAAATCGTCATCGTCGAATCTTTCAAGTGAAATATTTACTTTATTAAGTTTATCTCTGGTTTTTCTGAGGGCTTCCTGATTAATACTTTTATTTACAATTGCATCCATACGACTTACACGTCCAATTGCATCATCTGGCTCTATTGGTTGTGTTAATTCAATTAACTCAACTACCCGAACTTCAAGTTTTATTTTTTCTTTTTCAAGATACTCTTTGATTTTTGCCTTTTCTGCTTGCTTCATTTACTGTAAGTCAATTATGCGTCGGTAAAAGTAAGGTTATCTTTAGTATTTTCGGCAAACTATTTTAAAACATCGGAGGGGATCCTCATTTGGCATATGCTTGATGGGTTCATCATACTCAGTATATCCTATTAGGCCATAATTTCCAAATTCTTTTTCTATGGAATGTTTATTATAGAAATAAACAGTCTGACCAATTACTAATTTTCTTCTATTGTTACTTATTAATCTTCCTTGTTTAAAAAGTGAAGAGTCTGTTGAAACAACAACAAAAACCATTATTCCATTATCATTCAATTGATTATAACAGGATGTAAGGAATTGCTTTCTCTCATGCTTATTTAGCAGATGAAGGACAGAATAGCAATAGATGCCATTATAAACATTATTATCCAATGGCATTTCAAGCACCGATCCATGATGTATTGGAATTGTTAGTCCTTCATTATTGGCTGTTTCGATTGCATTTTGAGAGATTTCTATTCCGGTAACATGAATTTCCTTGTCCAGAAATGGAACGGCATTTCGGCCATAGCCAATTCCCGGAATGAGAACATTGCTAATATTTTCATCTTTAAAATATTGTGCACACCAGATTGCAGAATCAGTAGGATTCATATCCCAAATAGCACCATCTTTAAATAGGTTGTCCCAAAAATTCATGCATCATCAATTTATTTAACAAAGATAGAGTCTATGATAATGCAAACTAATTACTGAATAGGTTTTGTTGCAACTAATCTAATTATTGATGCTTCTCCTTTATGGAACTCACCTTCATTTAATAATACTTCGCGTTCTACTAAAGTGTTGATTGTAAGTCCTTCAAAATCATCTTTGAGTTCTTGTTGGGAAAAAAGCATATCTATATTTTTCGGCCCACCAGAAGTTTTATCTATCTGATCCTTTGAAAATCCCTCAAGAATTATTGATCCACCCGGATTAAGAAATTTCATAAGCTTCCTATGAACAGTCCTCCTTTTTTCCTTTGGCATATGAACGTAAATTAAAGCAATACAGTCGTAATGTATATTACCTAATTCAAAATCATCAAAGGAACTATTACTGTAGTTAATTACAACTTTAAATTCATTTGCAAGAAGCTGAGCTTTATTCTTTGCTGCTTCACTGTAGTCGAAAGCGTCGACTTTCCAACCAAATTTGGCAGCCAAAACTGCATTTCTACCTTCGCCTTCGGCCGGTAGTAGTATTCTGCCGGTTGCAAGTTTTGATAATTCTTTTTTAAAGAATTGGTTAGGCTCTTTACCGTACACATATTCTTCGTGTGAATATCTTGTGTCCCAGAATTCTCTCATATAATAATCTCTTAAACCTTGGAATGTGATCCGTCACAAAAAGGCCCATTTCCTGTTTGCTTACACATACACATCGCAGCTTTCTTATCTTCATCGGCTTTGAAAATAACGGGTGATATCCCTGTTCCTTTATGTGAACCATCACACCATGGCTGATTTGATGAATGGCCGCAAGCACACCATGCTTTGCTCTTACCTGATTCAAGGTCAACTATTACCGGTGAATTACCGGCTACTTTTGATTTTTCCATATCTATATTTTTTGAAGTGTTAACTATAAAAGAGTTATTTTTAATTGTATAACTTAATGCACCTGAAGGGCACATGTTAATTTGCTCCACAAGTTCATTCACAGAAGCATTTTCTATATTAACCCAAGGTTTGTTTTTGGGCTTATAAACTGTTGGAAGCTTTTTCACACAAATGGCAGCGTGTACACAAATGTCAGGCTTCCAGTGCACTGTAATATCCTTATTAGTGTAATTAATTGTTTTTTCTTTATTGTTCATTAGAGTTTTAAATGAGAAGTTAAGGGATGAATAGAAATCTAATAATTATATCTAAAATCATCCCTCAACCATAATTTTATTTCAATTTAATCAACTCAAAGTTACATACTATATCTACCTCATTACCAATCAAAAGTCCTCCGGTATCCATTTTTGAATTATATAGTAAACCCCAATTGGTTCTGTCGATGGACCCCGTAACTTTAATACCGGCCTTTGTATTTCCCCAAGGGTCAATTATTGTTCCACCATATTTTGCATCTAGTGTTATTTCTTTGGTTACACCGTGCATAGTAAAGTTACCGGTTACTTCAAGTTTGCTATCACTAACCTTTTTAATGGAAGTACTTTCAAATTTCATTGTTGGGAATTTTTCCACATCAAAAAAGTCAGCATTTCGTAAATGATCATCACGACTTTCGTCATCAGTATCTATACTGGTTACCTGAATTGTAAATTCAATTATAGCATCCGAAAAATCATCTCTACTAGAAGCTACTTTTCCATCAAATTCTCCAAAGTTTCCTTCAACTTCTGATATCACCATATGTGATACTGCAAACCTAACGTTCGAATGTGACTTGTCAAATCCCCAGTTTGATGTTTGTGCAAAAGTTAATACAGCCATCATTAAGGCTGCCGTAGTTGTTATTAGTTTACTCATTATTAATGTATTTATTATTTATTGATTATTAATTAAATTCTTCGATAAGTACTCCCATTTTCCCCATCTGATAGTCTCTGATGGCTTCCATAATTTCTGTTTGTGTATTCATAACAAAGGGACCATGAGAAGCGATCTCTTCATTAATTGGTTCTCCTGAAAGCAGTATTACTCTTGTATTATCAATTCCTTCGATGGACACAGCTGTGCCATCATTATTAAACCATGTTAAGTCCTTTGCAGTTGTTTTATCAGTGTTGTTTATTAATAGATTCCCATCAAGTTGATAAATGAATGAGTTGTATTCTGCTGGGATTGGAATCTCCATCTTGCCGCCTTTTTTAATGTCTATGCGCATTATAAGTAATGGAGAATATGTTTCTACATTTCCGATGGCACCCTTAAAATTGCCGGCAATTACTTTTACTGTTACTTTTTTGTCAGGACTTGTAACTGTTGGAGTTTCATCTGATGTAAGTGGCTGGTATGATGGAATATCCATCTTCTTGCTTGCAGGTGCATTAACCCAAAATTGGATTATTTCAAACTCACCTCCATTTTCTGCAATCTCCTTAATGGGTCTTTCACTGTGAACAATCCCCATTCCACTATTCATCCATTGTGTCCCGCCTTCTAATACAATGCTGTTGTTTCCTCTGGAATCCCGATGTTGAACCCCACCTTTAAAAATAAAGGTTACAGGAGCAAAACCACGATGAGGATGTGGTCCGACACCAAGATCGCTTTGCTTTTGACCTCCTGTATGGTTACGGTGCCAGTGATGCACTAGTAAAAATGGATCGATTTGATCTATGTTTTGATATGGTAATGGCTGATCAAGTATTATTTCTCCCATGTTTACTTTGGGCGAATTGTATATTTTTCTAATAGTTCTCATTATGACTGAAAGTTAACTCTGTTTCCTAACTAATCTTAATATATCAGATGTTCTAAGTGCTTCTTCTACAGATATTTGGTCTTCTATAATGTCGCTGAAAAACGCTTTTACTTTAGGAGTGATTTCAGCAAGCATTGCAATTCCCTTTGGAGAAATTCTAACATCCACTTTTCTTCGATTCTTAGGACATGTTTCTCTAATGAGAAGATCCTTGTTTACTAATCTGTCAATTAGACGAGTAACATCCGAGTTTTTGAACATAATGGTCTCCTTAATTTCCTGAACCGACAGTGGCAAAGGTGATGCTGCCTGAACATTCCTCATAATATTAAATTGAGGGTGTGTAATATCAAATTGCTTAAGGATTTTTGAGATTCGAATTTCTAGCCATGCGGCTGTATGAATTATGTCTATTACCATTCTATGCTGTTTAGTAATAGTCGGATCCTTTTTTATCTTAGATGACATAATATATGTTAATAACAATAATTGTTTACAACAGCAAAAGTATGTCTATTTTTATATCTAACAATAATGTAGGTTGTTAAAAAGATGTTAAAGATTAAAAAGGCGACAAAAAAATGTAAGAAATATCACATATATATCAAACAAATCTGTGTCTGTTTCCTAAATATAATGAACATATGTGCATTAGCTTTGCCGAATAAAATAATATGGATGCCACGACCTAAGAGTAATAGAATTGTACATGAACCCCCAATTTTTACGGAGTTTAAACCTTTAGGACTGAAGGGTGTGTCAATGGGCCAGGTATTGTTATGCTTGGATGAATTTGAAGCATTGCGACTGGCTGATAAGCTAGGTTTATCGCATGAAGAAGCATCAGATGAAATGGAAATATCTCGTTCAACATTTTCCAGACTAATTGATAAGGCTCGTAAAAAAATAGCAGAATTCATAATAGGTGGCAAAACTCTGACTATTGAGGGGGGGAATGTGCATTTTAGGAATAATATAATTATGTGTCAGAGTTGTAGACATATGTTCAAAACAAAATTTAATGTAGAAATTTCCAGATGTCCCTCCTGTGGTTTAGATAATCTGCTGAACCTAGCAGGAGGATTTGGACATGGAAGATGTTGCTACAATCAATATTATAAAAAAGGAGGTAATCATGCCAAGAAATGATAGAACAGGACCTCTTGGTCAGGGATCAATGACAGGTCGGAAATTGGGATTGTGCAGAGGAAATAATAGTGAATCTATTGGCTTTAGCTGGTTGGGGCGCAGATTCATGAATCGTGACAAAATAAGGTACAGGGGTAAATGGTGTTTTGATAGTGTAACATCAGAGAAACAAACGGATAATACTTATCGTGATGTTCTTGAGGATAAATTTGATGCTATTATGGAAAGGCTATTGAATATTGAATCAAACCTGCCAAAGAAACCTTAAAATGCAGTAACTCTTATTGACTTAATAACTATTAATATGGAATCAGGAAGAGGTAAGAACAGTGGTGGAGCCATGGGACCTGGCGGATTTTGTATATGTGTTAAATGCGACTATGAAGTATCGCATCAGCGGAATGTTAAATGTACTGAACTGAAATGCCCTCTATGTGGACATCGGATGATTAGGAAAGAATTGTTAGTTAAAAATAAATAATAATCTACTGAAAAGCAGTAGTCTAAACATTGTTAAAATGAAATTTGCTATACCAACATTAAATAAACAATTGACAACACATTTTGGACATTGCGAAAAATTTGCAATTGTTGAAGTTGAGGACAATAAAGTTATCCATGAAGAATTCATAACACCACCGGTTCATCAACCAGGAGTTTATCCAAAGTATTTATCTGAACAAGGAGTACATGTAATTATTGCAGGAGGTATGGGCCAGAAAGCTCAGGACTTGTTTTCTATGAATAATATTGAAGTGAAAACGGGAGTTCAGAATGGCTCACCTGTAGAACTTGTTGAGCAATATTTGAGAAATAAGTTAGAAACAGGCGAAAATTTATGTGATCATTAGGATAAGAGACGCAAAATGAAGATTGCAATTGCGAGTGGGAAAGGCGGCACAGGAAAGACTACGGTCTCAACAAACCTGGCCGCCTTATTAGCAGATTCTCAGGATGTTGTTCTGGTTGATCTTGATGTGGAAGAGCCTAATTCAGGACTCTTTATTCAAGGCAAATATCAAGTTGAAGAGGAGAAATATAAGACGATACCTTCATGGAAGGATTCAAATTGCAGCTTATGTGGAGGATGTCAAAAAGTTTGTAATTTCCATGCAATTATTTTCCTAGGAAGCCAGGTAATTATTTTTCCAGAATTATGCCATAGTTGCTATGCTTGTTCTGAGTTGTGCCCAACAAATTCATTGCCAATGGTCCAGGCGAGGATCGGAGTTACAAAATTCAGTAAAATGGAAAATCTATGCTTTGTTGAAAGCCGACTGGATATAGGTCAGGAGCAGGCAGTTCCATTAATTTCTCAAACAATAAACCAGCTAAATAAAAAGTATCAGGAAAAAACCATTAAAATATTGGATTCTCCACCAGGTACTTCTTGTCCAGTAATAGAAGTTGTAAAGAATTCAGACTTTGTAATTCTGGTTACTGAACCTACACCATTTGGATTAAATGATTTGAAGCTTGCAGTAGAAACAGTAAAGAAACTTAATAAGGATTTTGCTGTTGTAATTAATCGTTATGGAATTGGTAATGAGGATACAGTTGATTATTGTAATAAAAACGATATCAATGTTATAGCGCGTATTCCTAATAACAGAATGGTAGCCGAAATGTACTCCAAAGGCGATTTGATTTACAATGAAATTCCCGAGTTTAAAAGAGAACTTAAGAAAATAATAGAATATATTATGATTCTTAAAGTGAATTAATTGATGAAGGAAATAGTAGTCATATCTGGAAAAGGAGGTACCGGAAAAACATCAACCACAGCATCCTTTGCAATACTCGCTGGTGAAACTGCTGTTATTGCCGATTGTGATGTTGATGCAGCAGATATGTACTTGTTATTGAAACCGGATGTGCAAAAATCTGAGAATTTCAATAGCGGAGTAATAGCAGGAATTATTTCTGAAAGTTGTTCCGGTTGTGGTATTTGTATGGAAAAATGTCGTTTTGATGCTATAAACAGAAATGGAGATTTTTATTCAGTAGACCAACTTGAATGTGAGGGTTGTGGTTATTGTGCATTGGTTTGTCCTGAAGATGCCATATCCATGAATGATAATAATGTTGGTAACTGGTATATTTCAAATACTAAAGCCAATAATATCCTTGTTCACGCAAAGTTGTCCGTTGGGGCTGAGAATTCAGGAAAATTGGTCGCAAAGGTAAAAAATGAGGCATCTTATATTGCGAAAGAAACGGATAAGGATTTTGTAATTGTTGATGGATCTCCTGGAATTGGTTGCCCGGTGGTTTCTTCACTTTCAGGGGCAAACTATGTTGTTCTTATAACAGAGCCATCCCTTTCAGGATACCATGATTTGGTAAGGGTATATAGTTTGGTGTCAACATTTAAACTAAGAGCTGGCTGCATCATAAATAAATCAGATATTAACAAGGAAATTACTAATGAAATTCTACAGTTTTTGAAAGATAAATCCATAGATTACCTTGGTAATATCCCTTATAATGAGCAATTTACTAAAGCTATGACAATGGGGCAAACTGTTGTTGAATACAATAAAAACGGATTGGGTTTATTGCTTGAAGATATCTGGAAGAAAATAGTACAGATTGCTTAAAGACTTCTTGTCCTAAAGAAATTAGAAATAAATTAATAGAAAAATGAAAATTGCATTTACAACAAAAGGCTCCGAATGGAATTCAAAAATGGATCCAAGGTTTGGAAGAACTGAATTCATATTTATTTACGATAATGATAATGATATTTATAAATCAATGGATAACCGTGAGGTCGAAAATGAATCACATGGTGCAGGAACAAAAACCTCTCAAAAAATATTTGAATTGGGACCACAGGTATTGATAACAGGAAATGGACCCGGTGGAAACGCCTCAACAGTTCTTGAAAAAGCAGGAATAAAGGTTTTTGTCGGAGCAGGGGAAATGACAGTGAAAGAGGCTTATGAGGCCTATAAAAATAATAAATTAAAAGAGTTTTAATCATGAAAACAGATATATTAGTTATTGGTAGTAGTGCGGCCGGATTAGTTGCTGCGACTACAAGTAAGCGTATTTACGCTGACAAAAAAGTAACAGTAGTTACTCAACAACCAAAAACATTAATCCCATGTGGAATACCTTATGTTTTTGGTTCTGTTGGTTCAACAGATAATGATATTCTACCAGCGGAAAAGATGTTTGCGGCTTCAGGAATTGATGTAATATATAATGAAGTAGTTCAAATTAATCGTGAAAACAAAAGCATTCTGCTTGCAAACGGTGAAGATATTGAGTACGATAAGTTGGTACTGGGTACCGGGTCTCTTCCTACAAAACCTAAATGGCTTGTAGGCACTGATATGGACAACGTTTTTTCCGTTCCTAAAAACAAGGTTTATCTTGATGAAATGCATTCAAAACTAAATGATTGTAAGAAGGTTGTAACTATTGGTGCTGGGTTTATAGGTGTTGAAATTTCAGATGAATTGGTTAAAGCCGGTAAAGAAGTAACTTTAGTTGAAAAGTTACCTCATATATTAGGACTTGCATTCGATGAGGATATAAGTGTAATAGCTGAAGAAATTCTTACTAAGCGTAAGGTGGTTGTCCGCACCGGTGTTGGTGTTAAAGAAATCATTGGTAATGGAAAAGTAGAAGGTGTGTTACTTGAAAGTGGTAAGAAAATTGAAGCGGATGCAGTTATACTTTCAATAGGATATAAACCAAATTCAGAACTTGCAGCAAAAGCCGGTCTGCCTATTAGTAACCAGGGATTTATAAAAGTTGATGAATACATGAGAACCGAAGATGCGGATATTTTTGCGGTTGGTGACTGCGCTGAAAAACATAATTTTAGTACAAGAAAACCATGTCCTGTTATGTTAGCATCAACTGCTTGCGCAGAAGCCAGGATTGCAGGAATGAACATGTTTAAATTATCTGCGATTAAAACCTTTAGTGGAACTATCTCTATATTCTCTACAGCGATCGGTAATACTGGTTTTGGAGTTGCCGGTTTAACAGAAACTTTCGCAAAACAAGAAGGATTTGATATTGTTACAGGCGTGTTCAAGGGTATTGACAGACATCCAGGTACACTGAAAGATACACATACTCAATACGTAAAGCTTATTGTGGGTAAAGAATCTGGTGTTATTATCGGTGGCGAAGTAAGTGGCGGACTATCAATTGGAGAACTAACAAATACAATTGGTATAATTATTCAAAACAGAATGAGTATAAATGCTTTATTAACAACTCAAATTGGAACACATCCACTATTAACAGCTTCTCCGGCAGGTTATCCTTTAATTAAGGCTGCAGAGGATGCATCAAGTAAAATTATGTTTGCGAATAAAATCATGTAAATTTCAACGTTTGGGTCTTTATGCAGTCGTGTAAAGGCCCTTTTTACTGTAATTTATTATCAACAGGAACAACAATTTCATACTGAATGAAAACATATTTAGAGTGCATTCCATGTTTTATGAATCAGGCATTTAGATCAGCAAAACTTGCAACAAATGATAAAGCTCTAATCAAAAAAGTGCTTGATGAAGTTGGTGATATGATTAAAACAATACCAATGGAAAGCACACCACCTGAAACCGGAGTTCGTATTTATGAGAAAATAGGGGAGATCACAGGAAATAATGATACGTACAAGGAAATAAAGAAAGCGAATATAGCTGAGGCACTCTCTTTGGTTCCTATGCTAGAGGAGATTGTGAGAAAATCGGAAGATAGTTTATTAACAGCATTACGTATTGCTATTGCCGGAAATGTGATCGATCTTGGGGTAAATAAAGCATTCAATATAAAGGAAGATATTCATAAAATACTCAATCAGGATTTTGGTATTTTCCATTATAAGGATTTAAAGGAAGCCTTGAAAAATGCAGATAAAGTATTATATGTTGGTGATAATGCCGGCGAATCAGTATTCGATAAGATACTCATTGATCAATTAGATTGTACTGTTGATTTTGCCGTAAGGGACAAACCGATAATAAACGATTGTGTTGTTGAAGATGCTCTGGATTCCGGTCTTGACGGATCAGCTACAATCTTTTCATCGGGATGTCCTGCACCGGCAGCTATACTTAGAATGTGTAATGAGAAGTTTCTTCATAAGTTTAAGGAAGCTGATCTAGTTATTAGCAAGGGTCAAGGAAATTATGAAGGATTGTCGGATGTGGAAAGACCTGTGTTTTTTATGCTGAAAGCCAAATGCAAGGTTATTGCCCGTAATCTAGGGGTTCAAGAAGATGATATTGTACTAAAGGGAATTAATATAAACCAGTAATCATGAAAAAGACTAAAATCGGAATTATAATTTGTGATCGTTACCATAATTGTGGTGGTGGTAAATGTTTCAGATCGTTGAAAAACAGAGAAGGTGCATTTAATATCTATGATGAGGAAGAGGAAGTTGAAATTGTTGGCTATACTACATGTGGCGGTTGTCCCGGAGGAAACATTGAGTATGTTCCTGAGGAAATGATTAATTACGGTGCGGAAGTAATTCATTTGGCAACAGGACTAATTGTAGGTTATCCTCCTTGTCCCAGAATTACACAGTTTAAAAAGTATATTGAAGAAAAATATAATATCAAAGTTGTTTATGGAACTCATCCTATTCCTCAAAAATATATGGATATACACTCAAATCTTGGAACCTGGAAATCAGATGCATGGCAGGATATAATAGCTGCAACACTCTCAACCGAAGAGTTGCGGTTAGCTTATAATTAGCTTAATTCAAAATTTAGGAGCAATAATCCTTTAAAGATAACACCTTAACTCCTTTTTTAGAAAGCTTGCTTATTGCCTTTAATTTTTTATTTGTTTTCTTAGCAATTATAGCCTCAGGTATTACAAACATATTATACCCAAGTTCTCTTCCACCTATCAATGTATTGTATACACAACGTTCAGCAGCAAGTCCGATTACAATAATATCTGTGGTGTTATTAATATTCAGAAAATCAACCAAACTATCAACGGTAAATGCATTCCCTTCATTTTTTATGTAATTAGTACTATTCACAACCGTTAAATTACTATCAAGAACAGCATCAATAAGGGTGTCAATACTAATTCCTTTAAAGGAAAGAACAAGAGCCTTATGAAGACTACTTACATATATAACATGATCGGGTTCAGTATTTTCAATTGCAGAATTTACTGATTCAATGAATTGCGGATATAACTCAGGATCAAAAATATCTGAATAACCTTCCTGAACATCAAGGACTATTAAATAAGCATTACTATCAGGTTTTTCGGATTGACTATAACCAATAACCGAACCGAATACAAAAATGATTAAAATGATGTATTTGAGTGTTGATTTCATTATTCCATGGTTTGATTTATGGTATCAAAAGTATAATGATAATCTCAGTATCACCAGGTTATTATGTTTTCTTAACAGTTGAAATGTTAAAAAAAGTTATGTGGGAAATAATTTTATTAGTCGTATTATTATTCCTTAAATTCGTAATAAATCTTATTAACCATCATCCAGCCTTTGTCGAATTTATAAAGCGATATGTAGTCAACATACTTTTTTTCTTTACCTACATAGAACTCAATTTTTGCAACAGCAGCATTTCCAGTTACATCAACATCCAGGAATTTTATTGAGACTTTATCATCACCGGTACGTGGAAATACACCCTTTTCAAGCTTTTTCTTTGTGTTCTCTTTCCATTTCTCAATTGGATAATCCCACATTTCATTGTCTTTTCCTATTCCAAGAAGAACAAACCCGGAATGTATCCCGGAATCAATTTTAGCCATATCGCCTTCGTTCTGAAGCCCGTCAACATAAGCTGTTTGAATTACTTTTTTGATAGCATCTTTTTCAGAATCAGTATTTTGAGCAGTTAAACCAAATGTTGCAAGTAGGATTATAGATAGAATAATATTTTTCATTTTAAATATATTTTAGTTTGAAATTTGTATAAAATTACACTTTTTTAATTTTCTTTAATAGATACTGGTTTTAAACCAAATAATTCAATATTGTTAATACCTAGCTTTTCCTCAATAAACTTATTCCACTTTTTAAGCTTTTCGAAATTGAAGCCTTTTTTTGTTTCATTTGTAATTAAGTAAAGGGTATCAGTCAGATTACCAATTTTTCTTTCATAATTATTGATAATCTCATCTCTGCTTATTTTCCCTTTCGAATTAAGTTCTTGTAGTAGCTTTCTGCGAAATACTTCATTCATATCAAAATAGATATTCAAGTAAACCAAAGTATTTAGATCATGATATAATTCAGCTAAATAAGGCATACTTCTGTCGATAGTTGTTCTGCTCGTATACTTTATCTTTTCGTTAACTACTTCATAATCAAGAAAAATATGACAAGAAACTAATTGATTATACTGATTCTGTATTGTGATTTGAATATAACCATCATCCATCTCATAAACAGATTGTTTAGGTTCTTCAATAATATCACACCATCTCAATCTGATATTTTCATTCCATGCTAAATATGGCGATTCTATATATGGTGAACTTGTGCAAATTGAATCGTGGTTAATCAGATACCCATTTTCCTTGAAAAAGGTTGTGTAATCAATGTCTTTCCTGCTGGATGGGATATAATAATGGTTTTGCCAAAATAGATCACTGTACGGATAGGAGAGGATTCTTTGGTAATCAAAACTTAGTTTAATGGGTTTTGAAACGGGTAAACTAAAAGGTGATCCCTGATCGTATAGAGCTACTAGTGCCTTTGATGAGATTCTTTCATTTGGAATACTTGATAAACTAAAACTGTAATTGTAAATCATTGACTCCAGTGTGGTACTGTTTGGAGTATAATTTAGTTCAAGAGAAATATTTAAAGAATCGATTGTTACGCTGTCCTGAATTGATTTAAGAAAAACTGAATTTGAGTTATCACTTTTCAATACAGCTTTCTGAAGATAATTGTTGTTTATATCAATATAATAAGTCCCTGTAAAATACTTGTCGGTTTCCAGTTTTGGGACAAGTGTTATTACCGCTGTTTTTGCATTATCAACTACAATAACTGACTCCAGTTTAATGTCATACCTAATTTTAAGCAACTGTAGCCCTAGATTTGTGGGAGCAAATGGTAATTTTTGAACAGGGTTTTTCTTAAATGGAGAAAAATCACAAAGAATATCAGTTGTATTTAAACTAACAAAAGTGAAATTATCTTTTTCTAACAGGCCTGCTCTTCCATTTTTGAGATATATTTTTACGAGGCCATCTTTCGGACTTACTTTTGCATTATAGAACGCCTCAAATACCTCAAGAGGCTGGTTTATATGAGTTTGAAGATTGAGAAATGCTTTTGTTTCAGCCACATTATTTAGTTTCCGATACCTTTTTATAATCCTTTTTATCAATGAAAATGCATAGTCTTCCTTATCGCTTATAATTTCAATTTCAGATAATGAGTACTCAGCTTCTTTGAGAATAATTTGCTTATCAGAAAGGGCTTCCTTAATCCGTATTATTTTCTTTAAATAGCCAATATATGAGATGATTAGCGTGTCGGAAACCGCATTAGTTGTATCAAGTAAGAAATAGCCATCCTCATTGGAAATTGTTCCTTTAGATGTTCCAGAAAAACTAACTGAGGCATATGGTAGAGCTTCCTCATCCTCATTCTGAATCAAAATCTGAGAATAATTTATGTTAGTATTCTGACCTGTTGCTAAATTAACTAACAACAGTAAGTTTATAATAAGTAAACATATTCTATTAGGGCTAAATTTCAGCATGGATAATTAGATTAGTATCTCACAGTCAAATATACCATAAGAAACTGTTTAAGCTTTTATTTTTTTTAATTATCCAATCCACTATCAAAATTCATATCCAGATTATTTGAGGATCGATGGCGCCTAAAGTTATTTAATCGATAAGTAACCGTAATCATAAATGTTGGACCTTCATAATTAAACCATGTATGGGCTTTATAATTTACCCCCTCAGTGTCAGCAATGTAGATGCCTGAATCAAAAGTATTATGCGATCGCAATGCCACTGTTAACGATCTGTTGAAGAAGTTTCTTTTTACAAAGAAGTCGAAATAATAGAAGTCCTTAGATGTTCCTTGTGGAAGAATTGAAGGTCCGTAATAAATTGCCAGAAATTCCAGATATGTCTTGTGCTTCACAATAAATGTTGTACGAAAACTTCCATTCCATGCAAAACTATTATTATCAACATTGTAACCGTCATCAAGTGTACCTTTTAAGCTATAATAATATCCGCTTGCGCTTAGATTAACTCGCCACCATTTCCTAATATTTATGTTTGCCATAAACTCAAGTCCTGATGCAAGCTCATTATCAAGGTTCTCGTAAGATTGGAAAAATCTGCCGTATTTCTCCTTTACGGATGAAGTAATAGCATTTTTAGTATATCTGGTAAATAACTGTGAATTAAGCAACAATACATCATTACGCATTGAAAATCCAAACTCAAAGGAATTTGTGAAATCGGGGAGAAGTTCTGGATTTCCAAGTTGTAGCATATTTCTTCCTGTTGATGTTGCAGTAGGAATAAGCATCCATTCATTTGGCCTGCTAACTCTTCGGCTATAGCTAAGACTTAACTGTTTTCCACCTTCAAGCACTTTCGATAAATGTAACGATGGAAATAAGTTTATATCATCATAGTGATGATCATTGCCAATGGATACCTCCGTAAGCATCTGATTTACAAATTCAATACGAAGTCCGGCTTTAACTGAAATACCAACAAAATCAGTATTTAGAATACCGTATAAAGAGTTTACCATTCTTGAAAAATCCATTTCATCAGTAAATGAGGTGTCAGCAGTAGGAATAGGGAAGGGATTAGAACTAAAATCATAATTATATTGTGAATACGATGTTTTCAGATCGAATTGATAGCCTGTCTCAAATTTTAGTTTTTCTGAAATAGGTAATGTATAATCGGTTTTGAATCTAAGATGATTCCGATCTGATTCATTGTCAGTATTCAGTTGGGTTGTATTGATAACCTCTTCAATATTATTTAGTTGTGATTGTTCGATGAAATTTGGAGTTTCGCTTGTTAGCTTAGAATAATACAAAGCCATATCAAGTTTATGTTCTTCTTTTGAAAACAGGTGCGAATAATTCAAATCTCCTGTTATATAGTTATTTGTTACTTTGAAATCATCAAACATCTGGAAATTATTAGTGTCATTTGAGTAGTTACTGTGGTACCATAATTTTGAGTTAATTTTTCTGTCAAATTCCCACTGACCTATTTCAACATCAAATGCAATTGTATTGTTAGTATCCGGCGACCAGCCTATTCCGGCGTTAAACTTGTAATTTTTTCGGTATATATCTCTATCCGATGATATTGCGTTGTAATCAATACTATCATTTATAAATATTTCCCTGTCATCAGTACTTTCAGTACGTTTACGCTTATTTGAGTAAGTTACTCCAATATGTGATCTGATATTTTTTGAACGCTTATTCAACAATATATTACCACTAAGTTTATCACCTGTTGCAAGCATTAAAGTTACTTGCCCGCTGGTTCCCTTGCTTTTTTGCTTTTTCATAACGAGGTTAATAATTCCGGCAGTTCCGTCAGAATCATATTTAACACTAGGATTGGTAATAATCTCAATTTTATCAACTTCACTTGAAGGAATTTGGTTTAATGCATCAGAAGCGTCAAGTACCGATGGTTGCCCATCAATTAAAAGAGTAAAACTGGTGCTTCCGCGTAAGCTTACATTCCCACCTCCATCCACTTGTACAGATGGAACATTTGTCAAAGCATCCACAACAGCACCTCCTTCAGCACTGAGTTGTTCTTGTACATTTACTACCGTTTTATCGATCTTAAAATCGATATAATCATTAGTTCCAATTATCTCAGTTTCACTTAGATTTACACTTGCCGGTGACATAGAAATCCTCCCAAGATCAACAGTTTTGTTTTTTGAATTAATTTCTATATCAGATATTGTAATTGCTTGATATCCTATAAAATGAGCCTTTAGGTAATAACTGTTGAATTTAAGGTTTTGGATACTGAAATCCCCGTTTGTTGATGACACAGCACCACCCGCCATTGAACTGTCGGAAACCTTATAGACGACCAAGTTTGCATACTCAATAGGTTGCCCAGAAGCCTTATCAATAACCTTACCGATTATTGAAGTTTTAACTGGAGCGGCTTCAGTTATGTTAGTGGTAATTATTGTAATGAATAGAGCTGCTATTACTTGATAATATATATTTTTCATTGTTTTTTATTTCAAAGAAATAATGAATATCTAGCATTTGCAAATGAAATCAACCAACCAATATTGTAAGTATACCTAACTAAAATCGGTCTTTTATTTAGTGATATATCCTGTTCATGGATCAAATATAGTAGGTTGTTTAATCTTTGACTTTATACTGCAATAGTCAGATAAAGATTATTAGCTTTGTGTTAAAAACTTATGCCTAGTAAACGGTTACTTAGTATAATTCCATTGATTTTCTGGATCATAATAATAACCATTAAGGTTATTAGGTTAGTACCCTTTTATGAGGGAGATGATCTGATTTTCAGACTTGGAAGCATTGTTATAACCGCTCCTCTGGATATATTTTCTTTTTGTTTCTTCTATTATCTGATTATTCCCAAGATACTTATCAAGAAGCAAAGAATTATGTATTCATTTCTTGGGTTGTTGTTTATTACTCTTTTTAGTTTTGTGTTTGTATGGATTTATCATGTAACCGGGCGAATTGAAACATATGAAGCCAGTGTAATGATCTATAAATCAAGTGTGGGACATACCCTGCTTTCATTGATGTATGCAATTGTTCTGAGGTTATCAGTGGATTGGTTTAACAGATACAGACATGAAAAAGAACTCGAGGAAATAAATAAAACTACTGAGCTTGCATTACTTCGTTCACAAATAAATCCTCATTTTCTATTTAATACTTTAAATAATATTAACTCATTTAGTACCCGTGATCCCGAGAAGACATCATATGCAATTATAAAGCTAAGCGATATTATGCGCTACATGTTATATGATGCTGCAAATGAGAAGGTAAGATTGGAACAGGAAGTTGAATACATTAACAATTACATCGCTCTTCAGAAGTTAAGATATAAGGAAAATGATTTTGTCAAATTCATTGTTGAAGGCGATATTTCGAAGGTAATGATTCCTCCTATGATTTTCCTACCGTTCGTTGAAAATGCGTTTAAGCATGGTACAAATACTATTGTAAACGGGATTACAATTCAATTAATTATTAATACTGATATTCTGGAATTTGTCTGTAATAACAGGATAAAAGAACTTTCAGATACTGAAAAAGATGGCCCTGGTGGGGTAGGGATAAAAAATATTGAACGCCGGCTTGAGTTGTTATATCCTGAAAAACACAAGCTTACACTTTCAAAGGATAAAAATGAATATATTGTTAACCTGATAATAAATTTAAATGAGCATTAGTTGTATTGTCATAGATGATGAATTACCTGCCATTGAACAGATGGAGGATTATATTTCACGTGTACCCTTTTTAAAGCATTTGGGGAGCTTTAATAACGGAATTGAACCAATGTCGTTTCTACAATCCAAGAACGTTGACTTGATGTTTCTGGATATTGAAATGGAAGGGTTTACAGGATTACAACTAATAAGTACCTTGAGTAATCCACCAAAAATAGTACTTACTACTGCATATGATCAATACGCATTAAAAGCATACGATCTGAATGTTTCCGATTATCTGCTTAAGCCAATTTCATTTGAAAGGTTTATGCAATCAATAGATAAGATATTTGATTATTTCACCGAAAGGAAAGAAATAGAGGCCATTGGTTCACAGTACAAGAGAGATTATTTTTTTGTCAAAACAGAATTCAGAGTGCAACGTGTTGATTTCGATGATATACTGTTTATTGAAGGGATGAAAGAATATCTTATGATTCATACCTTGACGGAGAAAATAATGACGCTTCAAACATTTGGTAGTATGGAAGAACTATTACCAAAGGATAACTTTTTTAGAGTTCATAAATCGTATATGGTAGCTTTAAATAAGATTAGAAGTGTTGAAAAAAATAGAATTGCAATCGCCGACAAAATAATCCCTGTGAGCGATACTTACAAAGATGCATTTCGGCTATTTCTTAAAAAATAGTTAAATACCAGTATTCATTCAATAATTTGGTAAGTGATTAGTTATTATTTTTGTTGCATTAGCAAATCTACTTCCTATGAAATCATTGACAACAATAATTATAATCATTATAACCCTATTGGGGTTTAATTTATTCGCAGATGATACAAGTCCTGCATTCAGTTGGCCAATCGAATTTGAGTCTAGTGATGGACATGTAACAACTCTTTATCAGCCGCAATTAGAGTCATTTAAGAATAATATTCTTGATGGAAGAATGGCTATAACAGTTAAACCAAAGGATAAAGAAATGATTTTTGGTGCAGTGTGGTTTAAGGCAACAATGTCAACTGATTTGGAGAATAGAACCGTGGTTCTTGAAAGAATGAAAATTGAGAAAACTCATTTCCCAGAAATGGTGGATAAGGAAAAGGCATCCAAATTTTCAGAATATCTTACCAAAGAAATTGAATCATGGAATCTTGAGATGTCATTGGATAGGCTATTGGCTAGTTTGGAAGAAGTTGATGATCTGAAAAAATTATCGGATCAAATAAACAATGATCCTCCACAAATATATTTTAGAACAACTCCGGCAGTTTTGATGATGATAGATGGTGATCCAATATTAAAAGAAACTGGTGAGTCTGGAATTGAGTATGTTGTGAATACTCCATTTTTCATAGTAAAAGATACAAAACATGATCTTTACTTTATCAAAGGTGGGAAATTTTGGTATAAATCAAAAGAGATATTAACGGGTTGGGAGTACACAAAAAATGCTCCACGTAATATTGAAAAGTTTGCCGATAAGTCGCAAATAGATAAGGAAACAGATTCCATTACACAAGCCATGAAAGAGGCTCCGGAACTGATTGTAGTTTCAAAAGCTGCAGAATTAATAACTGTTGACGGGGAGATCGATTACAAACCCATTGAAGGCACAAATTTGCTTTATGTAGCCAATAGTGAAAGTGATATAATAATGGATATAAGTTCACAAAATCATTATGTATTGCTTGCCGGACGATGGTATTACTCAAAATCACTTGAGGATGGTGATTGGAAGTTCCGTGATCCTAATGACCTTCCTGCCGATTTTGTAAAAATCCCGGAAGGTTCTGAAATGAGTTCTGTTCTTACCAATATTCCAGGAACACCAGAAGCACAAACTGCCTTACTTGAACAGTCGATTCCGCAAACTGCAGAAATCGATCGAGCTACAGCAAAGGTTGATGTAAGTTATGATGGTAATCCTAAGTTTGAGAAAATTGAGGGAACAGATATTTCCTATGCTCTTAATACCGACAAAACTGTACTTCTGATAAACAATAGTTATTACTGTGTAGATAATGCTGTTTGGTTTATATCTGACAAAGCAACAGGACCATGGGAAGTATGTGTTGTTCGACCTGATGAAGTTGATCAGATTCCTCCAGAAGCACCGGTTTACAATGTAAAATATGCATATATCTATGATTCATCACCAACGGTTGTTTACGTTGGATATTTACCCGGATACACCAATTGTTATGTATACAATGGAGTAGTTGTTTATGGAACAGGATATTATTACAGGCCTTGGTACGGTCATTATTATTATCCACGTCCTGTAACATGGGGGTTTGGAGTTCATTACAACCCTTGGTCAGGTTGGGGGTTTTCCTTTGGATTTAGTTATGGTTGGATGAGTTGGAGTTTCCATCCTCATCGAGGTGGATATTGGGGACCAAGAGGTTATTATGGGGGTTACCGACATGGCTATCACCATGGATACCGTCACGGATATAACAGAGGTTATCGTGCAGGATATGCCGCCGGAAATAGAAATGCTCACAGAAACGTTTACAATAATCGTAGTACTGGTGTAAAAAGAACCGGTAATATAAATAGAGCAAATGCAACAAATAGTATTAATAACAGAGCACGATCTACAGGTAAAGCAAATAATATGTATACCGATAGAAAAGGCAATGTTTATCAGAGAAACAAGAATGGCAATTATGAGAACCGGAGTAATAACAGGGCTAATCAAACACGTCAAAAGCCGAATGTTAGTCAGGAACAACGTAATAATGCAAAGAACAATGTTCAAAATAGAGACCGGTCGAATCAACAACCAAAATCTACTCGCCAGGCAAACCCGCAACAGCGTCAGCAATTGCAACAATCATATCAAAACAGAAGTCGTGGTACCCAAAATCATAATCAGTCACGCCAGCAAATGCAAAGAAGCGGAAGCAGATCAACGGGAGGTAGAGGAGGAGCGAGGAGAAGGTAGTTATTTTTATTGTTTCACTTAGAATTTCTCATACTTATTTAATACATAATTAATTAACTTCTTATCTTTTAGAATTTCAAGAGTTAGAATGCTATCCTGTGATGTCTGAAACTTGTATTCATTACGATAGATTTTACAAAAATCATCATTCTTTAAATTAGATACTTTTATTCCATTAATTGAGTGGATCGTATCACCACATCTAATTCCTAAACCATAAGCTTTTGACTTTTCAAAAACTGAAGAAATAGTTATCTTATTTTGGGATGCAACATAATTGATTCCAAAAGTGCTATTATCAGGAATCATTTTTTGTTTCTTAATAAAGCCAATTCGTTTGCTTTTGTAGTCTAAGGTAATAATGAAATTCTCAAGATATCTGTTTCCAATAAAGCCATCAAACTCCCTAGAGGGTACATTTCCAATTCCAATATTTATATTTTCCATATTAATATCTCCAGTCGAAAATATTGAAGTTTTTAAAACTATTGATTCTTTTGTGTCATCTCCTTCACCTCTTATTTTGATAGATGATTTTGAATAGTATTTTAGAGTTTTTACTTCATCCTCATGTAAGAACAAATCATACAACATATCAGAATTTAGGATAATTCCACCACTATTTCCAGTATCAAAAAACAAATCAATTTGAATACTATCATTTATACTAGCCTTGATTATTGGAGTTTCTTGTTTTATGGATGGCTTATAATCTAACCATTGGATTTTTTCATAATTAGGTAGCTTTTCCAGATTATCGGTTAAAACTATTTGTTTCTTATCATAATCAATTTGAGAATAAAAAGTTTGAATAATGTTATAGCCTATTATCCCGTATGCTGAGATACAATTCAACATTCCCCATTTTGAATTTTTAGCTGAAATTGCACCAATATCACTGAAGTTTATTTCTCCCATACTTAATTGATGAAGTGATATAAGTTCATTATTGAAAGCGTTCTCTGTATTTTCAGATTTGTTTGAAAAAGAGAAGCTTTGATAAGATTTAGGATTTAATTCATTTAATAATGAATCCAACAATACTGTTTGAGCTCCAGTATCAAATATGAAGGGAAACTCCTTATCACTTCCAGCTACTTTTACTTTAACTATTATCCAGTTATTTACATATTCAAACGGTATTGTTGTATAAAAGTCTTTGCTTTCAATTTTACACCCGGTGATTTTTTCTTCAAGCTGATATTGTAAAATTCTTAAACCTAAATAACCAATACTTATAATGGTAATTACTACAACTGCAACAACAATTATAATTCTTCTGATCTTTCTTTTTTTTATTTTCATATTGGTATTTTTTTCAAATATTTATTACAAAGCTTATATCCATTATTATTCTCATTATTTGTTTAAAAACCAATAAACATATCCACAGTTATCACATACATAATTGATGGCTCTTTTGTTTGCCCAGTCTAGGTTAAAAAAGCTCATTCCTGCTGTGTTCATTAATGTTTCACGTGTCCAGAATTTTTTTTCTTCACAAATAGGGCATACCAGTTTTTTACCCCTAATTATTTGATGTTCTTGTGCTATTTTAGTTGTACTCATGACATTAGTTTTTATGGTTAAAGAAAGGGGAGTCGTGAAGTGATGGATAAAAAGCAAACTACTTTTATATTCTTAAATTACCAGTTTAATTCACCACTCCTCAACTCCTATATTTTTAATCTATTCTTGATATTCAAGTATATCCCCCGGCTGACATTGAAGCGTCTTACATATCAATTCAAGGGTTGAAAATCTAATAGCTTTGGCTTTTCCCTTTTTTAGGATTGAGAGATTTGCCATTGTAATTCCTACTTTATTAGATAGTTCGGTAAGGCTCATTTTTCTGCGGGCCAGCATTACGTCTAAGTTTACGATAATTGCCATGGCTTATACAGTTAATTGATTTTCTTCCTGTAGTTCAACTCCTTTGATGAAAATATGAGATAATACCCAGATAAATAGAGCAAACAATAGGATTATAGGATAGGTTTGAACTGATGCTGAAAATTCAATACTGTTGAACTCCAAATTATTTACCAGAAAAAAGTACTGGAAATAGCCATAAGTAGCAGTGAAAACCCACACAATAACTAATCCGTAAGAAATACGTTTTAATAAGTTTATATTCTTCATATCAAAATAAATTCCATTATATACATTTGTTATGAAACGTTTAATAATAAGGAAGATATAGAGAAATAACATAACCACAGCAAACATAAATATGGCATAAACTCTCCCAACTTCTACAGGAGTATTTATGAAATGGATCTTACCCGACATTTCAACCATTTCAACATCAATAAATTTATTTACCATTATCAAATCAAGAGTGCCTTGCTCTTTAATATCGAGAAGTACTGGCAGCCCAACATGTAATTGTAAACCATCCAATCCAACAAATAGTAGTACTGCCACAAAAAATGTTGCAAATACAGTCACGGCAATGTAGAACCAAAAAGTAACAATTGTTATCCAATATATCACTTTAATACTAAAGGGTTTTTTTAAACTTTCCATAATATCTAGTTTTAGTTTCTCTGCAAAGTAAAAACAAATATTATTATAAAACAAGTAATATTTATTGATATACGATAAATTAAATCTGTTTAACAATAAATTGTATATTGTAAATCAAATCAGAATTCCTGTATTCTCAACTGTTTCACAGGCGAATTGTCTATTTATTAAGTCATTAATAAAAATGCAAAATTTATTTCATTACCAGTGTTAATTTAATGGATATTTGAATCCTTAAAAAACATGCAGCGTTCGATTAAAATTAATTAGAGAAAATCAACAATAAATGGCACATTTCGACCTCACAGAAGTAAAAATTGAGAAACTAATAACTCATCATATCGGGAATAGAAATAAAGAAGAAAATGTTACTCTTTCTAATGAATTGACAACCCTCAAGAATGAACAAACATTAAGTTTTGTACTAAAATATTTTTTACAACAATTTAAACCAATTGAATATCAACAATTCACGCATACTGTTGAAATTGAGATGAATGAGATATACACTATTGTGAGAAAAGTATTTTCAATCCCGAGTACATTTATTGATGAATCCAAGAATATCGCTAAATTATTATATGAATACTCAGATCATCCAAAGATAAAATCAGGAGAGATGAATGTGGTTCATTTCAGTAATGCAATTTTTGATAATGAAAGTGTGGATGCTATTGGCATTTTCAAATCAGAAAGCAACGTACCATTTCTAAAGATGTACGATAATAACAGAAATTTTAGCATTGAACATCAGTTTGGATTTGAATTGAAAGGAATTGACAAAGCTTGCATAATATTTAATGTTGATAGGTTAGAGGGCTATAAAGTTCTTGTAATTGATAATACAAATAAATCTACCGAAGCCCAATACTGGCTCGATGGATTTCTCCAGGTAACGCCTTGTAATGACGAATACAACAATACAAAGGATATAATGAAGATCACTAAAGACTTTGTTACCAAGAAACTACCTGAAGATTTTGATGTGACAAAGACCGAGAAGATTGATTTGCTCAATCGTACCATGGACTATTTTAAAAACAACGAATCCTTTGATAAAGATGAGTTTGAGCAAGATGTTTTTCAGGATAGTAAAGTGATTAATGCATTTCAGGAGTTCGATAATTCATTCAGGAAAGAAAATGAACTTGAGCAAAATGATAGCTTCCAGATTTCAAACCAGGCAGTAAAAAAACAGGCAAGAGCATTTAAAAGCGTTCTAAAACTTGATAAAAACTTTCATGTTTATATCCATGGTAACAAAGATTTAATTGAGCGTGGAGAAGATAGTAATGGCAGAAAATACTACAAAATATATTATGAAAATGAGGAATAATATTTTCTTTCATCCTTTTAGCATTTAATCATTCAAAAAAAAGTCCCGATCCAAATAAATTCGAACCGGGACAATCAATTACAAATCAAAATTAGAACTCGTAACCTAAGGTTATTCCGATATATTTATTGTTAGGATCTGTATCAATTTTGTCATATGATGTTAATCCAAGTCCCATTCTTAAATCAAGTACGATGTTATTGTTTGCTATTGGATATTTAATTCCAAAACCTGCTATAACTCCAAATTCAAATTCTTCAGTATTATCTTTGATATCAGTTGTTACATCCTCAATTTCTGTTTCAGCGTTAAGCAAAAAACCTGCATATGGACCTGCATTAATGTTAAATTTCAACTTTGTGTTGTCACTTTTCCCCAATGAAAATTTTGCAAGAACAGGAACTGTTAGGTAATCATATTTGAGTGTTGATGTTTCTGTTTTGCCTCCCTTTTGGTCGTAGTTTACCTCAGCTTGAAGATTAAGCCAGTTGTTTATATCCATGTTCCCAAAAGCCCCAGCACTGAGTCCTGTTCTGATATTATTGTTTTGGAAATAATCTGCAATTTCTGATTGAACTGCAAAGTTTGTACCTGCTTTAATTCCATAATGAAAATTCTGAGCAAATGATACTCCACTTATAAGCAATGTGATTGCTAATGCTAATGATTTAATTTTTAATGTTTTCATGATTTTTAATTTTATTGATGTTTAATTTTATTGATGTTTAATAATTAGTTTAGGTTTTATTGAATTATACTTCCAATACATTTCTTATAGGAAGCCAGTTTTATCTTATTTGTACACAGAGCATCTGTAAGATTATTTTGTGTTTCAGTTAGCATGGCCTGTGCTTCCAGCATATCTGAAGTATTAACAAGTCCTGCTTCATAGTTATCTCTTATAACTTTGAAATGCTCATTGGCTTGAGTTACTGATTTATCTGCAATCATAATTTGTTTACGGCTTTCGTTTAATTCATTATTTGCGTTTATGATTTCCAATTTCATAAGTTCACTTTTGTGGGCGAGATTATTTTCTGCTATTTGAATTTTGATTTTTTGTTCCTTGATCTCATATGCTCCTCCCCACCAATCTGATAATGGTATATTTAATGTCGCAAATCCTATGATGTTTGTGGTTTGGTTATCCAACGCATCCATATATAAGCCCTGTACTCCAACAGAAAACTGAGGCAGGAAATCACTTCGAGTAACTCTTTTTTGTAATTGCTCAACCTCAACTAATCTCTTTAACATTAGATATTCCTGGCGACTTGTAAGGGATGTGTCGGGTTTATGAATCATCTGAACAGGATCTTTAATAGCCAAATCTTTATATTCAAATTCAATATTTTCATTGTATTTGATTCCTATATTGTGACAAATCATAAATGTCATCATTTCAATTCCATTTTCCAATTGAAGTTTATTACCAATTAGTTCATTTATCTTCAATTCTACTTTTAACAGATCTGTTTTTAATACCAGACCTGCTTCATATGCAACACTAACTTCATCACGTAATTTGTCAAGAAGCTTTTCATAGCTCTCGATTGTTTTCATTTTTTCTTTCAATGATATCAGAGTCCAGAATTGATTTTCAGTTTCAAAAGCAACTTCTTCCTGCGTGAGTAGAAGATTATTCTCTCGCATCTCAATTCCTTTTTTTGCAAGTTTATTTCCATATCTAATTTTGCCACCCATGTAAACAGGCTGAATGGCAGCCATGTAACCAATGTTTGCATAATCTAATAGTTGCATCTCCATTCCCGGGAAATAAGCAAATTGTGTTGCTGTTTGAAGGTTTGCAGGGTTGCCATCATAAACTGGTAGATTAGCCTCAGGAATCTCGCCTTTCAAAAGATAATCATCAGCTTTCATAATAGCACCACCACCCATTACCTTTGGAAAGTACTTTGTAGCAAGGTTTTTCTTAACAGCTTTTGCTTCATTGCATTCCAATTTTGCCTCCTTGATTCTTCTATTGTTTTCTAGGGCAAGATTAAGGCAGGAATCTAGTGAGAGCGATTGTGAACACAAACTAATTGCTGCAGTACACAGAAATGATATGATTATGTATTTCTTCATTCTTCTTTAATTTATTTTAATGAGTTCACCTATGAATTATGATTGTTCAAATGCAGTATTTACATTCTGTTTGGCGTATTTATTCTGTGAAAACACCCAGTAGAGTACCGGAAGAATGAATAGTGTTAGTATCATTCCTATGATCATCCCAAAACAAATAACTGCTCCAAGCGGACCCCACAATGGTGATTGACTCAAAATCATTGGTACAACACCCATTGCAGCCGCCATTGAAGTCAGGAATATTGGTCTCATTCGTCTTTTTCCTGCACCAATTGCTGCATCCTTGAAGTTGTACCCGCGTTTGTTCACAAGTTCAAAGGCATAGTCGATAAGAATAATCCCGTTTCTTACTACAATACCTACTAATCCGATAATTCCAATAAATGATGTCATTCCGAATGGATATCCTGTTACCCATAATCCAAGAGCTGCACCTGGAAAACTAAGCAGCATGGTCGACATAATTAATAAAGCTCTTCTTGATGTTTTGAATTCTATTAGTAGGATGAAAAAAATTAGCAATACACTAACTCCTAGTGAATATATCAATGGTGTCATATTATCGGCTGTAGCTTCATAATCACCACCATATTCAATAAAATAATCGGGGTCAAGTTCCACATTTTCAATGTGAGATCTCACATCTTTAAGTACTTTTGAAGCGATTAGATTTCGTACTATATCAGCTTGGACAGTAATAGTTCTAATACCATTTCTGCGTGCAATATTTCCTTCTGTCCAATCGGGCTCGATGGTTGCAATAGCACGTAAAGGCGTTGATCCCATCCCATACATCGACATTACATGTTGGTTACCGATGCTTTCTATATCATCTGTGAGATATTTCTCTTTTGTTAGAATTACATCCAGCTCATAATCATCTTCCCAAACTGTTCCAATTGGTAAGCCATCAAGAGAACTCACAAGTGTTGAAGCTATGAGTGAACTGGCATAACCCATACGGTTGGTTTTTTCTCTATTAAGATCAATATTAAGGCCTTTTCGCATTTCTCCCCAATCGTTTCTCACCCAGGTGATATCCTTATTAGCTTCTAGAATATTGCTGATTTCTAAAGCTTTTTCTTTAAGAATGTTTATGTCATTTCCTGAGATTCTAATTTCAATAGGTGCCACAAATCCTTCCATAGCAATTTGTTTGAATTTAACATGTGCTGATGGAAATATTTCACTGTAACTATCTGAATATTCATCAAGTACTTCAATTGTGGCATCTTTTGAAACCGTATTTATTATAAGCTGTCCAAAATTCTTTTCAGGTAGGTGAGGAGCATAGAGATCATTAAATCTAGGAGAACTTTCACCAATAAACGAAGCTATATTTGTGATGCGCTCATCATTTGATAAAATCTTTTCTAGGCTATCGATTACCATTTCTGTATGATCCAGTGAAGAACCAGTTGGTAGGAAAACTTCGATTGCAAACTGATCACGGTCCATGGCCGGAAACATTTTAATATCTATGGTTTGAAATAGTAATATTCCGAGAATGATTGATAATGCTCCAAACCCAAGTGTTGTTTTTGGGAAGTAAAATGCCATATCTAGAGTTTTATCATAGATGTACTGTACTTTGTCAAGTAAGCTTGATTTCGATGACTTCTTCTTTTTTGTAAGACCTTTCTTTATAAAAATGAAGCACATAAAAGGAACAAGAAGTAATGATACAACCATTGATATACAGAGTGCTATACCAATTGTTAGCGGAAATGTGCTAACGAAATCTCTCCCCATACCTTCGAGGAAAAGCATAAGTGGGAAGAATGCCGCAATAATAGCGGCTGTTGCAGCTAGTACTGGAACAAAAAGTTCAGTTGCAGATTTCCATGCTGCATTCCAGGGAGTTTCTCCGTGATCTATCTTTTCTATATGATTATCGATCACGACAATTGCGTTGTCAACAACCATTCCCAATACTACTATTAATCCTCCGAGGGTTACAATATGAAGCTCAATGCCAACCATCTGCATTATTGCTATTGTGATAAGAATAGAAATTGGAATTGTTACTGCTGCAACGGATGAAACTCTGAATGGAAGAAGAATCATGGTTACAGCAATCACTGCAAGAATAGCAATAAGGAACTCTGTCATGAAATGTGAGATTGAATTGTTAACAACATTTGGAAGATCTGATATTATGTTGATATTTACATCACCATCAGTTCTTTCAGAGAAGCTGGTAAGTACTTCCTTAATCTCATTTCCGAACTCAACAATATTATTGCCGTTTTGCATTTCCAGAGAAAGCAATAATGAGTTATTACCATTGTTTTTGATATAACTATTGGGTTCCTTATAGTTACGTTCGATATGGGCAATATCTTTTAACCTTATGATATTTCCTGAATAATCGGTGAAAACAATTTGCTCTTCGAGATCCTTTTCAGAATTAAATTTGGAAGGAACATGTATAGGTAATTCCAATCCGTCTGTATTTAGCGATCCAGCATAATCAACCAGTTCCTGAATCTTAACAGAAGCCATGATTGTGGACGGATTAACATTATACTCATTTATTTTATTTTGATCGATATATACAAAGATTTGCTCCTTCTGTGCGCCGTAATGTTTTATTTTTGAAACACTTGGAACTCGTCTTATTTCAGACTCAAGCTGTTTCATTATTTCTTCCAACTCTCTGTAGGATTTCTTCTCAGATGACATTGTGATTAGCATTGCACTAACATCACCAAAATCATTATTCCCTATAAGAGCTAGCACTCCGGAAGGTAATTGTTGTTGTTTAAGTTCATTTAGTCCGTGTCGAAGTTTTGACCAGAACTGGTCTGCATCTGTGACATTATCGTTGAGTTCCACAAACATTACCATTTTGCCTTCGGAGGAGTTGGAAATGGTTTCTTCCTTATTTACTTCGGCATAACCGAAAATATAATTTTCCACAACCTTTGTCAGCTGTTCTTCAACCTCATCAGAGCTTGCGCCGGGATAAATACCAACTACTACACCCTGACGGATAATAAACTCGGGAAATTCTCTTCTGGGCATATGAATCAATCCAACTATGCCAAGAATCATCATTACTATTGTGAAGGCAATGATAATTTGTTTGTACTTCATTGCTGCTTCTATGATGTTGATATTGCGTTTCATTCTATGATGATTTGATATTAGTGATTCAAAAAACTAATCGTGATACCTAACAAGAGTGTTATCGGATATTTTATGAATGCCGGTTGTAATAATCATATCTCCTGAATAAAGCCCTGAAAGCACTGTTAATCTATTGTTTACAATACCACCTATTTCGATGTAGCGCTTTAATGCTCTTTTTGTATTAGTGTCAATTACAAATACAAATGCATCTTTAGACGATGTTTTTTTAATAGAAGAGATGGGAATTAGAATTTGTTGTTTGTTTTGAATGTTGGTAATATCAACTTCGCAAACCATTCCAGGTTTAATTAAATTATCCATGTTTTCAATGATTATTCTTACAGTATAAGTTCTGGAGATACCGTTAGCTAAAACTCCAATATTTTCAACCTTACCGATGAATACTGCATTATTTAATGCTCCAACTGTTATACTTGCTTTCTGCTCTTTTCTAAAAAGGTTTATTTCATCTTCGGGTACTGATATAACAGCATATACTTTTCCAATCTTAACTAACTCAAATGGAGCCTGAATTTGCATAACAGACATGCCAACTTCCAGCTCTCGTCTTCCTATAAACCCTTCTGTGGGAGCTGTCAATCTGCAATTCTCAAGATTTTTTTTGCTAATATTCATAGCAGCTTTTGCCTGCTTTACCTTTGATTCAATTTCTACCCATTTTATTTCAGGTAGACCGTTGGAGTCATAAACTGTTTTTAATCTGTTGCGAGCATCAACAGCTTGTTCATACTGAGCTACAGCAACATCATATGCATTTTGCATATTTTGTTTATCTGCAACAGCAAGCAAATCACCTTTTTTCACAAAATCACCCACGTTAACATAGATATCATCAACTGTTCCCGTTGTTTGGAATGTTAGAGGTATGGTTTTTTCGGCTTCAATAGAACCTGAGTACTTGAGAATAGTATATTTATTCGATGGTTTAACCACCTCAATTTCAACTTTAGTCGTTCTTATAGAGCTATCATTATGCTTCTTATCTTGTTTCTGACAAGAAGTTAATGTCACTAATGATAATAGGGTTAATAATTTAAATTTATTCATCATTATATTATTAGATTATAATACTAAAAGGGTATTATGGTCGGTTTCTGGGTAAAAAAAACTAGATAATAAGTCGAGAGATTATAACATCTGCAACTTTATAGAGTTCATCAATATCAAATTCATCGCCAACAATAATAGTATGTTTAACAATGCCGAGAAAGGCGATTACCATTAATTCAGAGAACCATTGTGAGTTACTCTTTTCAATACCGGTGAGTTCACCTGATTCGATACCTTTAATGATCATATCACTCACAAAGCTTGTCTCTATATCCAGTATATTGATATATCTGTCGCGGCTTGATAATTCTACATGAAGATCTTGTTTTAATACTCTGTATAAATTAATTTTCTTAGTTGTTTCCTGATGAAAAGTCACAAAATATGTTCTTAGCTTTTCTTTCAAGTTAACTTGTTTGTTTACTTCCTCAGTTACCAATTTTCTTAAACTGGTATGCTCTTTATTCAGAACTGCATCAAATACTTCATCCTTACTTTTGAAATAATGATATAAAGTGCTCTTAGCCTTACCGCTAGCCATAGCAATTTCATCCATTGTAGTCTTTTTAAGACCAAATTGCTTGAATAATTTTTGAGCCTGAAGGATTATCTCATCCTTTACTTGTTCGTCTTTAGTAATTATTTCCTTTTTAGCCATACCGACTGTATTAGTATTTGAGTCGGCTAAATTATATCAAATATTTCAAATGTCAAGAAAAATCGAATAAATTTTTAGTTAATTATAATTTTAGCCTGCAAGATTGAGTATACAAGCTATCTTAAAAAGACTACTTTTGGTATTCATAACTATTACTCTATTAGAATCATAGATGTAATGATAAACAAACAAATATGTCTAAAAAGAATGGTAAAAAAAAATTACCTCAGTCTGATAGAGTAAAAAAGAAAAGGTCTGACTTAAAAACCAGGCTTCATACTCGAAATAAGCACCGTGAACGCTATGACTTTGAGTTACTTATTGAAGGTTATGATAAGCTTTCAAATTTTGTAATTCGAAATAAGTACAATGATGAATCTATTGACTTTTCTGATCCGGATGCTGTAATTGCATTAAATAAAGCTCTGCTTAAGCAGTATTATAAAATTGAATATTGGGATATTCCTGCCGGATATTTATGTCCACCAATCCCAGGAAGAGCAGATTATATTCATCATATTTCAGATTTATTAGCTAAACAGAACTTTGGTAAGATACCACGGGGTGACAAAGTTATATGCCTTGATATTGGGGTAGGAGCAAATTGTGTTTATCCAATAATTGGTGTTAGTGAATATGGCTGGTCATTTATAGGTACTGATATTGACACGGTTTCAATTGATTCAGCTAAAAAGATTATAGAATCAAACCCTGTTTTAAAAGAGAATGTAGATCTTCGTCAGCAGGAAAATCCTCATAATATATTTATTGATGTCTTGACAAAGAATGAGAAAATCGATTTGGCAATTTGTAATCCGCCATTTCATTCTTCGCAAGAAGAGGCTGATTCGGCAGCAAATCGTAAAATCAGGAACCTGAAATTAGATACTAAGTCAAAGCCCGTTTTAAACTTTGGTGGACAAAATACCGAGTTATGGTGTAAGGGTGGGGAATTGAAGTTTGTTCAGGATATGATCATTCAGAGTAAAAAAATTGGCTCATCATGTATGTGGTTTTCAACTTTGATTTCTAAATATACTAATCTAAAGAAAGTATATAGCTCACTAAAAAATATTAATGCAAGCTCAGTTGAAACTTTGCCAATGGGTCAGGGGAATAAATCAAGCAGGGTAGTGGCATGGACTTTTTTGAATCAAGAGGAAAGAGCTGTTTGGAGCAAGGAACGGTGGAAATAAAGTTTTTTTTGCCACAAAGGTACGAAGTCTCAAAGTAACACAAAGCACTTTCTTAGTGCACCTTGGTGCCTAAGTGTCTTAGTGGCCTATATCCCTTTTTTTTGCCACAAAGGCTCATAGTAACACAAAGCACTTTCTTAGTGCACCTTGGTGCCTTAGTGTCTTAGTGGCCCATATCCTTTTTTTGCCACAAAGGCACGAAGTCTCAAAGTAACACAAAGTTTTTTCTTAGTGCACCTTGGTGCCTTGGTGGCACTTAATAAGATATGCTCCTAAATTAGAATAAAAAGCTTATACCTTGCTAAAATTGATTTTATAGGATAGTCTTACTGAAATAGAATAGGAATTCGAAAGTTGTATTCCGTTGTAATATTTATATATCGGTAAATCAGAATTAAGAGCTAAGTACCAATTGTTTGCAAAAGTATAGCTTATGTGAGGAATAATATAAACAATATTATACCCCGAAGATTCAACAATCTGGTCGTCATTTCTCATTGATTTACCCCTGTTCTCATTTCTTAGCTCCAGTGCAAATGAAAGTTTTTTACCTACCTTGTAAGATGTTAAAAATGAGAATAATAATTGATTCCCATATTTATAGTAAAAGTTCTTAGAATCAATTAACTGCGCGTATTCATACATTCCAAAAAGAACAAAATTAAACCTGCCATTGTTTGTTCCCTTATTTACATAAAGACTCCCCTGATATTTAAAGCTTCCTGAAGACGGTTGTACAGTAATGGGTAATTTAACATTATCTTTTTCTTGATCAAAAACCCCAATAGGAATAGTTACTCCTAGAGATGGTACAATCCGCAGGTGTTTTTTATAATTACTATATGCCAGGTATTTAAACGAAATCGTTGCATCACCCAATCCATAACCATTATTTGTATTCCAACCTTCCTTTAAATAATCTTCTGTTTTATTTATGAAATAACCTAAATCCGCTTGAACGGTAAATTTTTCGGATATTCCATACATTGTTTGAAATGTTAGATAGTTGAAATATGCTTTGTCGACAAATTCAATATCAATTGGATTATTACCTTCAAAATATTGATGAGATGTACTGTATTTATATCCAGCTACAAATTGAAGGCTGTTTTTATTAAGACTAGAAACTTCACCATAAAAAAATGGATTTCCAGCAGAACAACATTGGGCAGATACGTTATCAACAAAAAGGAATACTATCGCAATTATTATTAGTGTTTTCTTCATTTTCTTATTCTTCGAAATAGGAAGTTACCTCGATTATTATGTCTTTCGACACAATCCCAAGATCATTGGAAATGGCGCATGTAATAGTGTTGAAGCCTATGCAACACTCGCCGGCAGCATATCGTATTTGCTTACCTTTACCATTGAAATTACCATGATCACATTCCCAACTGTATGTTAAAGAATCTCCGGATGCAAAACAAGTAATTGTAGTTGTATCCCATGCTTTAACAACTTGATAATTTGCAACTAAACTATCGATGGAAATCAAATCAGTGGTATCTTCATTAATGTCATCAGTTTTCTGACAAGATATAATAATTAATAAAATAAAAGATGATATGACAAGGTATATATTCCTCATAATCATTATTGTAAGTGTTTAATTATTCGTGTATTTATCGAAATGAGTTGATAGTAGTTCTGTTGAGTAGTATCCATTATTTCTGAAAAATTCATTTCCTGATTTATCCAGAAGTATCTGCGTCGGAATTGAGGCTACACCATAATACTTCATTATTTCCTGATTCTCGGGAATTAATATATTGAGGAAAACAACATTTACTTTCGTGGGATATTTTTCACGGATTTCATCCAATACGGTTTCCATTCTCTTACAAGTTACGCATCCTATTGCTCCAATCTCAAGGAATGTAAAGTCATAATTTAATCCGTTCACATTGTAATTATAAAGGGAATCAATTTTAATTGCGAGGCTTATCTCATTTTGAATGGAAACCTGATCTTTAATTCTTTGAGATAAATATATATTCATACTATCCTTCATAAGAAAAAGAAACACCAAAATACCAACAATGAAAGCAAGAAAGATCCATGATAGAATTTTCCTATACATAATTTAAGGTTTAATTTTTTGATAAAGACTTAATAATTTGTCTGAAAAACAACCTTTTATATACTCCTCATGATCTGATAATGGTTTTACAGGAATAAGGTCAATTACTTCATCAGGGGAAAGGCCTGAATTATAATACATGTCGATTGCAGCAATTAAAGTTTGTTTTATTGACTGCATTGTCTCCTCGTTACTCAATCCCATTTTTGGACCTAATTTTTGAAGCTCCTGAAACTGGAACCAGAAATAAGTAGGCAACATTGCAGATAGAATTGCATATGCTTCGAGCTTAGGTTCTTCAACCTCAAATAAATTGCCGGTAAAGCCAAAAAGCTTAATAAATGTATTCCTATCCTCTTCAGAAAATCCTTTTGAAAAGGTTATCGGATTATATCCTTCATTAATAAAGCTTGTTGCGTTTGGAATCATTCTGGCTATTTTTTTTGTGGATAGCCTTTCAGATAGCTTATCAATGGAGATTTTCGGAGCAAGAGAAATTACCTGAGTATCATCATCGATAAAGGAATTGACATTGCGTAATACATCAAGAATCATCGGAGGATGTAGTGCAATAAATACAATATCTTGCCTGGCTGCCAATCCATCGCAATCACTTATTTGAATTCGAGGGTACTGTTTTTTTAAACTGTTAACTACTTCTACGTCAGTATCACAAACAACAATTGATTTGAAAATTAGATTCTTGTTTTCTATAGATTGCAGAAAGATCTTCGTTATCCTTCCACCACCTATGAATCCTAAAGTTTTTGATTCCATTTTGATAAAATTTAGATATATAAAGATTACTAATAGTATATTCTAATGTCCTAAATCATTCAACTCTAAAAAAAAGCACCATAAATCAATCCGGATATAGTTGCCATAACAACCACCAGTCCTACATACACCAATGTTTTTTGAATACCAATAACACTTCTGATAACTAGCATATTAGGAAGTGATAATGAAGGTCCAGCCAATAATAATGCAAGAGCCGGACCTTTGCCCATTCCTGCTGATAATAACCCTTGTAAAATTGGTATTTCAGTCAATGTTGCAAAATACATAAAGGCTCCAACAATTGAAGCAAAGAAATTAGCAAATACCGAATTGCCACCAACAAGATTACTAATCCATGTTTCTGGAATAATACCGGCAATCTGAACATTATCATGTGTTGAACCTAGTAAAAATCCGGCAACAATTACACCCAGAGCCAACAATGGCATAATTTGCTTAGTAAATTCCCAGCTGGACAATGTCCATTCTTTATTATCTCCACCTGAATATAGGGTCATTATTGATAATGCTGTAATTCCAACTACCATGGGAATCAATGGAGTTGGACTTAGGAATGCGCTTATTCCAGTGAGAACCATACCCGTTATTACCCACCACCATCTAATTTTCAAGATAGATATTAGTGAATAAACCAATAGTATTCCAAAAAAGGAAGTTATATACCATTTATTTACAAATATCCAGAAAAGCACTCCCGACTGCGAATCAGGTTTCCCCCAGTTTGCAAAAACAAGTATCAAAACCAAAGTGAAAAAATGAAACATAGTTTGCCAAATTGGACGCTTCTCAGGTGGAGGAATTACATTCATTTGTTCCTCTGCTTTTATCTTTTCTTCTTTACTGTAAATTAGAGACATAGCTATACCTATTATAACACTAAATACGACTGCTCCAATAACTCTGGCTAATCCCATCTCAAAGCCTAATATATTGGCTGTTAGGATAATTGCAAGGATATTAATTGCCGGGCCTGAGTATAAAAATGCAACAGCTGGTCCCAATCCTGCTCCTCTTTTATGGATGCTTGAGAATAATGGTAGGATTGTACATGAACAAACTGCCAGAATTGTTCCGGACACGGCTGCAACCGAATATGCCAGCCATTTTTTTGCATTGGCTCCAAAATACTTTAAAACAGAACCCTGACTTACAAATACTGAAATAACTCCAGCAATGAAAAATGCAGGTAGCAAACACAATATAACATGCTCACGTGCATACCACTGTGCAAGGTCTAGCGTTGCATCAACTGCTTCCTGAAACCTTAAGTTTTCCAGAGGCATAAAAAATGCAATCAGGAAAAAGAAAATTATTCCCGACAGGATTTTTAATTCTTTACTAGTTAGCATTTGATTTACATTAATTGATTAGAGTTGATAAATAGACCTCGTATATATAATAGAATCCTATCAGTATAAAAACCACAGCAATTACCTTCCTAAACCATTTTTCAAATACTTTGATTTTATTATATGCGGTTCCAACACCTGATACGGTGTATGCAATAAGCCATGCAAATAAAATTACAGGAATCCCGGTAGCTATGGCAAATGATATTGCAAGAGAAACACCTTCCTGTGAACTAATTATCATTGGAATTAGCATACCAAAATAGAGCACACCACTGTATGGACAAAATGCCAGTGCAAAGATTATTCCCAGTAATAGCACATCCCAATAATTGACAAACCCCTTTCTTTCAATTCTTTGTGAAAACTTTGACATCCCCGGAAGATTGAATTGAATCAGATCTAGCATTATAAAACCGATAATTATAAGGATTGGGCCAATGAACTTTTCACCATTGATTTGAAACCAGTTCTTTAATGCAAACTGATCTGCACTGTACATTAAAATTAGCGCTAATCCGGTGTAAGCTATTGTCCTGCCAAGGGTATAAATTAAGCCATTGATGAAAACTTTGTTTTTGTTTTCAATATCCTTACTAATAAAACCAACAGCTGTAATATTTGTAGCAAGGGGACACGGACTAATTGCTGTCATAAGTCCAAGTATAAATGCACTTAGAAGTGGAAAAGAAGTATTTTCCAGTAAAGTAGTAAGATATTCCACTACAATAGTTTTAGATGGTACCTATTACTTTCAGAACTTTCTCCTTAAGTTTCTCCGGCTTTGTTTTGGCATACATAAAAGCCTCGTTAGTAAGATCTTTCTTCTTACCATCTTTGATTATGAGAAGAGTTTGTCCGGATACTTTAAGTTTCTTGGCTACTTTTTCACCACTTTCTTCTTCAAGATTTAATGAAGTAAATGTAATCTCACCTGATGTAAACTGATCACCATAGTTGTCTTTAATTGCATCTAAAGTAACATCTTCAACAGCATTACAAGTTGCACAGCGACGAGTATTGTGGAAGTAATATACTTCAACCTTAGCTTTGTCAATTGCTGCCTCATCATTATTCTGTTCAGTTTGTGAAACAGCTGAAAATGTGAAGAATAACATAGGTACGAGTACTAATAATAAATTTTGTGCTTTCATCATTATTGGTTTTTATTAATTAATTCAATAAGTTCATTTTTCGATGGAAGACGTCCGTTAAGGACAACCTTTTCATTAATCACAATACCCGGGGTTTGCATAACACCGTATTGCATAATTTTCATTATATCCTCCTCCTTTTCAATTGTTGCCTCAATACCAAGTTCATTAACTGTTTCTCTGGTAAGTTTCTCAAGAGTAGCACACTTTGGACAACCTGTTCCTAATACTTTAATATTCATTTGCTTTGATTTTGATATTATTTGAATAAACCGTTTAGAAGCTTTTTGGCTTCATCCCAGTTCTCTTTATTTACACAATACTTAATTCTTGGAGATTCAATTTCTCCTTGTATCAATCCGGCATCTTTTAATTCCTTTAAATGCTGTGATAATGTGGACTTTGCAATTGGTAAGTCTTCCGACAGATCTCCACTATAACAACAAGACTGTTTTGATAATAGATCCATTACGTAAATCCTTATAGGATGTCCCAAAGCTTTAGCATACCTTGCTGTTTTCTCCTGATCTAATGATAATATATCGATTGATTTCATACTGTTCGTAGTTCGTGAAATTACGAACAAAAGTATTAATTTTTTGATTCCCCAAATAAATAATCATTTTTTTTAGTTAGAGCTATTTTAACTTAGGTGAAAAACCAAGGATTTTAGAATGCAAATTGTAGAGTATAAAAAAATAAGGATACAGAATAGTGTTAAGTATTTATCCATTATTTCATATCATACGATGTAGGACCTTCTTTATAGTTGGTTTCTTTCAACCATGAATATGGATATCCTATAACTCTGGTTGGATCTATCTGAGGAGTCGAATATTTTCCATCGGGAAGGTTTATGTATCCATCAGAATATTTTGCAACAAGTTCACCAGCTAATTGCCACCATCTTTTTACATTTTCGTCACCATTGGATGTACATGACTGTGAAATTAATGTTACAATTTCCTCGTTTGAAAGTTTCTTTGAATTTTCCTCTATTGATTGTATCATTTCCCTTGAGTTTTTTTCAAGTTGTTTTTGTAATGGTTTGATATCAGCAACAGTAATAAGTTGAAAGTTTAATCTGCTCCAATTATTAACAAAATTATAAGCCCACCAGGCACTTCTGCCATTGAGTTCTTGAGATCCTCCGGTCTGAAAAGATAGTGGAAGGTCGGTTACTTGTGTGTAAAACGGCGTAAAAACAGTTGTATAGCTAACATCAGGACCAAACCATACTAATCCTTTTAAAGGTTCAGGTTTATTAGGATTAACTTTACAAACATATGTATATCCTTGATAGAAAATGCTTATAGAACGTTCCCAGGCACCACTCATGGTTTTATCTTTTGAAACATCATTTTGATCACCATCGTAAGGTCCAACAAATCTGTGGGGATCTCCATAAGGACCTGCTGCTATACCTTTTGTCATATCAAATTGAGTTCCTTCGTAATGATCGCGGTATAAAGCAAATATATCCTGGGAACGAAGTTTGTTTTTTGGTTTAATACTAAATGGATAAGCAGTAGTATAGCCATTGTCAACCCATGGACTGAGTCCTAAATCAGGATTAACTCTGTCCAATGCTCTCCACACTCGTCTTAGTGAATAGTAGGGATGATTATATTCGCCTGGGCTAACAGCCTTAAGCCAATCGATAGGACCGTCTTTTTCAACGTCCCACCAGCCAATTTCTTTAAGTCCTGGTTCAAGCATATCACTATACATGAAATAATCAGGGTTGTCATATTCTAATTGTCTAATTCTAAACTCATTGGCTGCTACAAAATATTCACCATCAGGAACTCGTTTTGCAACCCATGCGCTATGATATTTATCATTAGGTAATGCACACATTTCCATAACCCATGCTTCATCCTCATCGGCTACAAGTAATGTTTCACCGGTTGAAAAATATCCATAGTTTTCAATCAATGCACCCATAAATTTAACCGCTTCACGTGCAGAACTGCAGTTTTCAAGAGCCATACGTGACAATTCTTGAGTGTAAAATATCCGTAAAGGATTTCCTTTAGAAACCTTAGTATTAGCACTAGGCTCGAAATTGGCACCATTTGTACATTCTCCAATCATTAAGTTTACCTCATTCATAATACCATAATTTGCATCGAAATACGCATATGATTTTTCGGTTTTTCTACCAAGAATTTTCCATATTTCTTCATACGAAAGTTGATATAGAACCGGAGTTAATGGATAACCCTCGACAAAGTAATGCGATCCTCGTTTTTTTGTGTTAATTCTTGGATACCGATACAGTTCAGTGTAAATATCACGAAATCCACTTTGGTCTATCGAAGGAACACGAATAATCCTTTGGTCACCAAGTTCATCATCATCAGAATGAGAAACCATCATTGATCCATCGGCACTGGCACCTTTTGTGATTATCATCGTTGTACAAGCAATCGATTCCAATCCGTAGGAAATTATTAATACTGTAACTAGTAAAATACCAATTTTAATTATTTGCTTTTTCATAGGTATAGGATTTGTTAATTAGTTCATGTTAAGCATTGTATGTGTGTTTAATCAGGGATATGAATCCCTTTAAAATGATATTCAGGTATAAATAGCAACAATGCTAAACTCATTTAAATGTAAAGATAATAATTGTAGTTTTACCTCTTTAATTTTTTGAAAATATTATTAGATAAATGGAATATAAGGACTTAAGCGGATGTATTCGAAGTAATATTAAAGTAGGTGATCTGGTTGAAGTTGTAAAGAAACAGCATCAGCGAAGCGGAGAATTAACAGAGGGAATCGTTAAAGGAATTCTCACAAAAGCTCCCAAACATCATCATGGAATTAAAGTAATTCTGGAATCTAACGAGGTTGGTAGAGTAAAAAATATAATTGATGAAGATTAGTAATAGGATAAGTTTAACGTTTGGACCTGCAGGTTCATTTTCAGGCTACATATTACTAATTGTAGGAATAGTAACATTAAACACGTGGGCGGGGATTCTATTGGTTTTGATAGGTGCCTTTTTTGCATTTTCGTTTTCAGGAACTACCATCGAAAAAGGTCAAAACAGATACAGGCAATTTACTCAGTTATTTGGCTTGTTTAAAGTTGGAGATTGGGAAGATCTAACACCATATAAAGAATTAACGATCCTTAAAAATGATACATCTTTCAAAGTATTTAGTAGAGGAAATAGAGCAATAGATTCGAAAGCAAATAACTATCTTATCTACATGATTGGAAATGATATTAGATTTAAAGTTCCAATTTGTAAGAGCAAAACCAGTGTTTTGGCAGTAGCTGAAGCAGAAAAGATTAGTAAGGTAATAAATATGCCTGTTATTGAACAATAAATAAATAAAGTTTAGAATAAAACGAGCAAATTAAATTATTATGAGAACCACCATCACAATTGTCATACTGGTAATATCATTGAGTTTGTTTGCACAAAACAATGTTAATAAGGCAACTAAAGTCTATTACCATTATTATGAGAATGGAAAAGGAGATCCAAATTCAGGCACGACAACTGTATATCATAATGGAATAGTGTATCTATCTAAGCCTGAATCTAAAATCAGGTATTTCATGGATTTCAATAAAAATCAAAATGTAACTATTATCGACTATGATAATGAATTATACGGTACAATAACTCCATTTGACTCATTGACAAAGCCGACTATTGAGGATGACAAAGATTCGATTCTAGGTTTTGAATGTGACCACATCTCATTTAAAGTTTTCTCTAACAGAATTGATGTTTGGTATACCGAAGATGCAAATGTTTATGGTTCTCCATACAGAAATTATATTCCAGATAATAAAGCACTTGTGCTGAAAATTATAATAAATGGAAACCGAAAACTAATAGCTGATTCTATTGTAGAATTAATTGATTTTCAGGTTCAAGACTATCCTGTTGATAGTAGTGAGCATATTTCTGATTCAAGATTAGAAGAGCTCAAGATCAGATCGAGATACACAACCTTAAATATATTCGATAACGATACTGTAAACTTTGATCCGGATTACTGGAAAACTAATGTGCACAACTCAGAAACAGGTGTTTATCATTATTCTAAAGGTGCTGTAATTTTGAAAAAGATAACCTTGCCAGATGAATTTGAAGTTGGAGCAAATGTGTTTGTACGACTCACTTGCAGGTCTGCAGGAGATGCATACGACAGAACAGGATCAGTATTTCTAATATCTCCATCCTCTAAGGTTACAATGCTTAATGCTTTGGAAGATAGCCTTGGACTACTACCTGTTTACTTTGATAATAATGACAAGAAATATCAGGGAATTGCAGCTACAAATAATTATAGCCCACCAATTGAATTAATGCGGTTTTTTACCTCTTTTGGGGTTGGACATTTTAATGATCTTAGAGTTATAAATAACTATCCATGGAAAGATGAAGCTGTCTACAAGCAGGATGTTACGTCTGTATTTCCAGTTGATACCAAGGAAGTATGGGTTGGCGTTTTCATTGGAAACTATGATAAAGGTGGCCATAGAGTAAGTTTAGACCTGGATGTTTACCCTGGGTTTGGCAGCGATGAAGGAATTGAGAAATACATAGAACCCATTTTTAGTACAGTTAATATTATGGAGATGTCAGGGCAGAATTACGGAAGACTATTTGATAATGATACTTTGGAGGTAAACTTTACTATCCCTGATTCTATTGAAAATCTTCAACTTGTTTACACATCAACCGGACATGGTGGATGGGGTGGAGGAGATGAGTTTAACCCAAAACTTAATCAGATATTTATTGATGATAAACTAGTTTACAGCATTATACCATGGCGTACGGATTGTGCTACTTATCGTTTATATAACCCTGCTTCCGGGAACTTTGGAAACGGAATGTCATCCAGTGATTTAAGTAGGTCGAATTGGTGTCCTGCTACATTAACGCCCCCATATTTCATTAACCTGAAAGAACTTAAGCCAGGGACGCATACAATCAAAATTGTAATCGACCAGGGAGAAGATGAAGGAGGTAGTTTTAATCATTGGGGTATAACTGGAATTTTAACCGGTTCAAAGAAAAAATGATAGATCAAAATGGCAAATATTAAGACTACAAGAGAAGAATATATTGGCAGAATAAATAGAGTAATTGATTTTATCGATAATAATCTAAATAAGGAATTGCCATTGGAGTTTGTGAGTAGAATCTCTTATTACTCTCCATTTCATTTCCATAGAATATTTTCATCTATTGTAGGTGAAACAATCAATGAATATATCAATCGTAAGAGAATTGAGAAAATTGCATCAATATTGATGGATGGAGGCAATCAACCAATAACAGAACTTGCATATAAATATGGCTTTAAGAGTGGTAGTACCTTCTCAAGAGCATTTAATAAGTATTATGGAATGAGTCCAACTCGTTTCAGAGAAAAAGGAGGAGATAAATATAGCAAGATTTGTAAAGTTGATAGCAAGAATGGTAAAGAGCTTATTACTTTCGAGAAGTACATTTGTGGCATTAATAACATAAAAAACTGGTTAGCTATGAATGCACAAATTGAAGTAAGAGAAATGCCGGAACAGAAACTTGTTTATATTAATCATGTAGGTGATTTTAACAAGATAGGAGAAGTTTATGGTCGCTTGTTCCAATGGGCCGGACCAAAAGGAATTTTAAGTTCACCAAATATGAAAACCATAACTGTATATCACGATGATCCAAATGTCACACAGATTTCAAAAGTCAGGCAAAGTGCAGGTATAACTGTTGAAGGAGATATTAAGGTTGATGGTGAAGTTGGTATTATGACTGTTCCGAAAGGAAAATTTGCCGTAGGAAGATTTGAAATTCCTGTAACGGGATTTGAAAAAGCTTGGAATAGTATGTGTGTATGGGTTGCCGAAAATGGCTATGATACTCGTGATGGTGATTATTACGAACTCTATCACAATGATCATATGGAGCATCCCGAACAAATGTTTATTCTTGATATTTGTGTTCCGGTTAAGTAAGAGTGAGTTATATAATGAGTGAATGTTCGAATGTAGTTGGTTTTCAATAAGTCTTTCCTTCACTCATTATATCATTGATTTGGATTGTTGACCAACATCCAATAACTACTATATTTGTATCTGTCCAAAAATGATTAATTGACCAACAAACTCAAATATATAGGTCCGGGAATTGTTGTCGCAGCCACAGGCATTGGTGCAGGTGATATGATTGCTGCTTCAGTAGGAGGAGGATCATTTGGTTACAGTATTCTCTGGGCAGTATTATTGGGTGCTATTCTAAAGTATGTATTAAATGAAGGTATAGGCAGATGGCAATTATCTACTGAGCAGTCGATACCCGAGGCATGGTTATTAAAATTACCCAAATTTTTTGCGTGGTATTTCATCATTTACCTCATATTCTGGTCGTTTATTGTTGCTGCTGCTCTAATAGCTGCCACAGGTCTTGCCGCTCATAGTTTATGGCCTGTACTATCAGTTAATGAATGGGGAATAATCCATTCCATTGTTGCCTTGGCATTTGTTCTTTGGGGTAGTTACAAGTATTTTGAAAATGTGATGAAGGTTATGATAGCTCTTCTGTTTATCATTGTGATAACCAGCGTCATAATTATTGCACCCGACCTAACTGGTGTACTGGAAGGTCTATTTATCCCTCAAATTAAAGAAGGATCAGCATCTTATGTAATGGCAATTATGGGTGGAGTAGGAGGAAGCGTTACTTTGCTGAGCTATGGATATTGGATAGCAGAAAAGAAATGGAAAGGAAGAAACCATATTTCAAGAATCAGAATTGACTTGGCAGCGGCATATACGCTTACAGGAATTTTCGGCATTGCTATAGTAATTATAGCAGCTAATTTGGAGCCTGAAGTTGTTAGAAGCAATAAAATTATTCTTGCTCTGGCAAATGAAATGAAAACTGCCACTGGAGATATTGGTCATTGGATATTTTTGTTGGGATTCTGGGGAGCAGTATTCAGCTCTATGATTGGTGTATGGCAGGGTATTCCATATCTTTTTGCAGACTTTGTTACAACATGGCGAATGGAGAATACCCCGATTCAAAAGCTTCATCTAACTCAATATTACAAAGGATTTCTTATATTCCTTGCCATACCTCCAATTATAATATTGTATTTCCAAAAGCCTGTTTGGTTGATTATGACCTATTCTATAATTGGAGCTTTCTTTATGCCTTTTCTGGCAATATCATTAATTTGGCTAAACAATAAAAAAGAATGGATAAGACGGGATCACAATTCATTATTGATGAATGTATTACTGATCTTGATAGTTTGTCTCTTTGTGTATTTAGCAGTTGTTGAATTAGGTAAGCTTTTCTGATTGAAATTGTACTAATCCGTTAATAAAGTATTATTTTCGTTGTTGATTAACTTAATTCAACTCCATGAAAAAGCGAATATTCGGATCATTCCTAATTATCTTCCTGTTTTCGGGCTATATATCAGCACAGCAAAACATAACACCAATGGTAGTTATTTCCGGTGGTGAATACCAAATTGGAAAAGATGTTGAAGACGACGCTGTTTACTCTCCTGAGCATATTGTGAACATAGATTCTTTTTATATTGATATTCACGAAGTTACTAATTCTCAATATTTTACTTTTTGTGAAGAAACTGGTCATAAGCTGCCTGAATTTTGGGGGATTGAAAAATATAGATCTGGAATGGATTATCCTGATTGTCCTGTTGTAGGTGTAAGTAAATATGATGCTATAGCATATGCTCTACACTATGGCAAAAGGCTACCTACTGAAGCTGAATGGGAAGTTGCTGCTCGTGGAGGTTTAATTAATCAGAAGTTCTCCAATGGAAACGATTTCTCTGAATGTATATCACTTGATTCAATATTTATTGATGATGTCAGGCACCCATATAATGTTACTAGTGGCAACACAAACGGCTATGGGCTTTATGGAATGTGCTGTAATACACGTGAGTGGGTTAACGATAATTATGATAAGAACTATTACAAAGTTAGTCCTGTAGATAATCCACAAGGTCCTGAAAATGGACGTCTTACCGTTGTGAGAGGTGGAGGATGGAAATCCGGCAGTGATTGTAAAAAAGTTTATTTACGTAATGCATTAAGAGGTTCATGGGTCGATATAGCAATTGGATTTAGATGTGTTAAAGATATTACTAGCAAGTAGTAACCTCAGTTCGGCGTAAGATTTATCTCACAGTGTATTTATAACAAATCAAAATGGCTAATTGATGAAAATGTCATTTATAAATCCTTTATTTATCTGCAAAACTCAGAGCCTTTCCTGTTAAAGAGGAATTACATTTTTTAATATCATCAACTCTTCCTGAATAAACAACATTACCGCCTTTATCACCTCCTTCCGGACCCAAATCAATTATCCAATGGGATGAGCGGATAATATCCAGATTGTGTTCTACAACTACAACCGTATTACCCTCATCAATAAGTTTATTGAAAACTAAAATGAGATTATTAACATCTTTCATATGAAGTCCCGTTGATGGTTCATCAAAAATATACAGACAGTTTCCTGGTTTTTCAACTATCAATTCTGAAGCAAGTTTTAGCCTTTGAGTTTCACCACCCGATAACGTATTTGTTGGCTGTCCTAATTTTAAATATCCCAACCCGACACTGGATAAAACCTGAAGTGATTTATTGATATCAGAATTTAATGTAAAGAATATCAATGCATCATCAACATCCATATTAAGTACATCTATAATGTTTTTATCATTGATTTTAATATATAAGATGTCATCTTTAAATCTGTTCCCATGGCAAGTATCACATTGAACCCAAATATCAGAAAGGAAATCAAGACTAACTTTTACACTCCCCATTCCTCTACAAACAGGACATCTACCTTCCTTATTATTAAATGAAAAATGTGACTTTTTAAATCCCTGAGAAATTGCATCTTTTGATTTTGAAAACTCATTGCGAATAAGATCAAATAAACCAATATATGTTGCAGGAGTGCTCAAAGGTGATGTTCCGATTCGTTGCTGATCCATTACAGTAATAGATTCAATATTATTGAAGCTTGCTGATTTACAGTTAACTGGAGCCACGGCCTTATAAGAATCTGTAATTACATCAAATACCAGAGAAGATTTACCAGTACCTGAAACTCCTGTAATTACTGTTATACAATTAGTTGGGATATTAACATTTACATTCTTAAGGTTATTCGCATTTGCACCGGAAATATTAATTGCGTAATCATTAATATTTCTGTTTTTAGAAATGTACTCTATATTTTTATTAAGATATTGACCTGTAATGGATTTAGAGTTTGAAAGTAACTGTTTAAGATTGCCAATTCCAATGATTTCTCCACCGTTTACACCAGCTCCAGGACCAATATCAATGATATTATCAGCACAACGTATTACGTCAGGATCATGCTCCACAAGAATGACAGTATTACCGTTATTCTTCAGATTATCAATTACTTTGAGAAGCTTGTTAGTATCATAGGAATGCAAGCCTATGGTTGGTTCATCCAGCACATACGTTAATCCACATAAATTTGAAACCAATTGACTTGCAATTCTTAACCTTTGGGCTTCACCACCGGATAGGGTAGAAGTCGCTCTGTTAATTGACAAATATCCGATTCCGATAAGATCAAGTTGCTGAAGTTTTGATATTATCAGATTTTGAATATTTCCAATATTCTTTGCATCTGTTTCATTTAATTTTGTTGCAACAGATTTAAATAAATCAAGTGCATTATGAATTGATAATGAGGATAATTGGGTAATATTCATTCCGCCAAACTTGACATTTATTATCTCATCATTATATCTGCTTCCATCACAAGATGGACAATTAAACTCAGTTATAATAGGTTTAAAAGCCTCACCGCGTTTGCCATTCTTTTTCAGATTATAATCCTCTGTTAGATAGTTAATAAAACCTTTCCATGTGGTGACTAACTTATGAGTTCCGGTGCGATTTCCCCGTTTAAAATTCCATTCAACCTCGTATTCTTTATCAGATGTGCCAAATAAAGCTATCCTTTTGGCTTGTTCACTAAGTTCAACCCAAGGTTTGGAATAATCTATTGATAACTCATTACCAACCTGAATTAAAGTATTCACATACTGTCCGTTTAAATCTCCAAAAAAACTACCTGGATTAGTACCAGTCATAGCACCTTGAATAATAGCATTTTGAGGATCTGTAATAAACTTTTCCGGATCAGCTGAGATAATGATTCCCAAACCTTTACAATGATTACATGTAGCTTCTAAATTATTAAACGAGAACATTGAAGCTGGAAGTTGAGTGGAGTTACCATTATTATCCTTGCCAAATCTTGAAAACAACAATCTGTACAAATCATAGATTTCAGTAATGGTTCCCACAGTTGATCTAGGATTATTTCCAAACCTGCTTTGCCTAATTGCAATTGCTGGAGTTAATCCCGTACATGGCTCAATCTCAGGTTTTTTAATCTTGCTCATCATCCTTCTTGCATATGATGAGAGGCTTTCGGTAAACCTGTTCCTACTTTCAGAATAAATTGTATCAAATGCCAACGAAGATTTACCACTACCTGAAACACCAGTAATAACAGTTATTTTGTTTAGTGGTATAACAACATCAATATTCTTTAGATTATTTGTAGTGACTCCTTTGAAGCTAATATCAGTTTCTGGAACTGATTTACGTTTAACTGTCGTTGGAGTATTATTCTCCAGATACTCAGATAATGCAACTCCGGTATATGAATAGTTACAGTATTGTAAGTCAAATGGGGTCCCCATAAATACAAGATTCCCTCCATTGTCTCCTCCCTCCGGACCAAGGTCAATAACATGGTAGGCCTGAATAATAATATCAGCATCATGTTCAATAACAACGACAGTATTTCCCTTTTCAACGATATCATTTAATGCTTGCAGCATGTGCTGAATATCAGCTTTATGCAAACCGGAGGATGGCTCATCAAGAATATAAAGATTATGCCCTTTTGATGATTTATATAACTCTGATGCAAGCTTAACTCTTTGTGCTTCACCACCTGATAATGTTGTGGACGATTGACCTAGTTTCAGATAACCAACATCGAGTTTGATGAGTTGATCAAGTATTCGGGTAATTTTAGGTTCATCTGAAAAGAAATTGGAAGCTTCATTAATCGATAGATCAAGAACATCAGAAATTGTTAGATTGTTAAGTTTAATATCCAGTGTTTCTGTATTATACCTACTACCATTGCAATGTTCACAAACAACATCAACATTCCCAAGAAAATGCATTCCCAACTCGAGATATCCTGCTCCTTCACAGTGCTCGCACCTTCCTCCTTTGTTATTGAATGAAAAACGTCCTTTTTTATATCCACGGGCAGTGGATTCAGGTTGCTTTGCAAACAGGGCTCTTATGTGATCAAACAGGTCAGTATAAGTTGCCGGATTACTTCTTGGTGTGCGTCCAATGGGAGATTGATCAATTTCAATTATTCTGCTGATATTAATTGTAGAACTAATTGAATCACAGGTATTATTATTGTTGTTTCTTAGTGTATTTCCAAGAACATCATGCACCAATGAAGATTTTCCCGCTCCGGAAACTCCTGAGACAACATTAAAACAACCCATTTTAAACTCGACATTAATATTTTTAAGATTATTTTTTTTACCACCTTTTATAGTTATAGTGCCAATACCTTTTCTTACTGATTGTGGAATGTCTGTTCTTTTATCAGATGAATATAATCCTGATGTTATATTTTTACTATGATTATTGGTGTTTTTAAAGAAATCAACAGTCTTACCTTCAAACATTACTTTTCCACCTGATAATCCTGCTCCTGGACCAATATCAATCAAATAATCAGAAGCTAATATTGTTTCTTCATCATGTTCAACAACAAGTAGTGTATTACCATTATCTCTTAGGGCGTTAAGAACTTTCAATAGTTTTTTTGTGTCTCTGGGATGTAGACTAATACTCGGCTCATCCAGGATATATAGTATTCCCTGTAATCCGCTGCCAACCTGAGAAGCCAGTCTGATTCTTTGAGATTCTCCTCCTGATAATGTGGTTGATTCTCGATTTAGTTTTAAATAACCAAGTCCCAGTAATTCAAGGTATTTCAGTCGTCCTTCTGCAGGTTCAATAATAGCCTCAACAACTTCATTATCGCTTATATTATTGTATAAATTTTTAAGATATTGATGAAGTTCACTAATTGGCATATCTGATAGCTCGCAGATATTTTTTCCGTCAACAGTAACTCTTCTGGCATCTTTTCTAAGTCTTGTGCCATTACATGAATCGCATGTGTAGGAGCTTGCAAACCTCAGGATATTATCATTTCGATCTCTGCGAAGGATTTCCTCCATTATAGGGATCATCCCTTTGTAGTAGCTTTCTTCCCTTGGAAGGGCAGTAATTCCTTTCCATTTGAGTCGTGATTCCAGCGAATGTTTACCAAAAAGAATTTTAACGCTTTCGCTACCATACATTATCACATGCTTCTGTTCTTCAGTAAGTTCATTCCATGGAACATCAACCGAGAAATCATGTTTTTGACAAACTCTATTAAGCTCATCAACTCTTACTTGTGAGTATACGATATATCCGTTTGGAGTTGTCGGAACCAACGCTCCTTCTCTCAATGACAAATTTTCATCTGCAATGAGTTTGTTAATATCGATATGTTCCTGTACACCCAGTCCTTTACAGTCGGGACAAGCGCCATATTCAGAATTAAAAGAAAAAAGCTTTGAAAGTAGTCTTGGAGATTTTGTAGCACAACTGGAGCATTTTTCCGATTCTTTACCAATAACGGTCCCACAATTAGAACAATGTTGCTTTCCTGTTCTGGCATAAAGCAATCTTAGGTAATCATAAACTCCTGAAATAGTTCCAACCGTGGATCTTGGATTTGATACAGTTGCTTTTTGGTTTATCGCAAGTGCAGGTTGTAATCCTTCGATGCTTTGTACATCAGGTTTTTCGAGTTTCGAAATATATTGTCGTGTGTGAGTTGAAAATGATTCGAGAAACCGTCTTTGACTTTCTCGGTAAATCACATTGTAAGCAAGTGATGATTTCCCTGAGCCACTTACTCCTGTTATAACTGTAAAACTGTTGTGAGGAATCTGAATATTAATATTTCTCAAATTGTTTTCACAAGCTCCGATTACTTTAAGATATGTATTATCTGGTTGTTTACTCATTTGATATTGAACATCTCAAATTATGAAATTGCCTTTCTGGCTTTGAGTATATATTTTGCTCTGTCCAGAGGATTTATGCCTCTGAATTCGGTTGTCTCACCAAGCTCAACAGGGCAGGGGCGATAGCTATGGAATTTAGTTGAATACTTCCCTTTACCAGCTGTTAACCCTGCAAGCTTAGTTGAATACTCCAAAGATGTGGCAACCGGTATAGTTCCTTTTAGAATAAAGCTATCATCTTTAATTTCAGGCACCCCAATTTCAGCTCTTAACTGAGTAAGACTGCTGACAATAGGCCCAAGTTTATCTTCTTGTGATTTAATTGTATATGATAAAATAGGTTCAAGAAGAGTAGTGCCGGTTTTTTTAAATGCTTTCATTAAAGCCATTGGTGTGGCAACAGCAAAATCGCCTGCTCTTGAATGTATATTATGATCTTCATCTCCAATAAGTGTAATTTTTAAATCAGTTACTTCCCAACCAAGTATTCCTTGTTTTAAAGCTAATGGTATGGTTCTTTCCACTTCCTGTTGATATCTAATGGCTATATCATTTACACCAACATTTGAACTATACTGAACACCACTCCCTTGTTTAAGTGGTTCTACTTCAAATCTAACCACAGCCCAGCATGGTTTAGGCATTGTATATTCTTCGTATGCTATAGTAGATGATGCCGGAGTTTCCTTATAAATTACCGAAGGCTTACTAAAGCTAACTTCGATATTGAATCTGTCAAATAGAATAGATTTTAGAATCTGAAGTTGAATTATCCCAACTATTTTTATATGTAGTTTTCTTTCATCCTGAAGCCATTCCAACTCCAATTTAGGATCTTCATTGGCAAGTATATGCATGGCTTCAACAAGCGAGGAATAATCCTTATTTATCACCGGAGAAACATCTAAGGTAAGCATTGGTACAACAAGCTGTACAGGTTTAATTATCTGATCTTCACAGCCAATTATATCACCAGGTACTACATTGTTTAATCCGAAAATTGCAGCAGTGTCGCCCGCAGTTATACGCCCAGTATCCTCAAAGCTTTTACCAGTTTGTTTTTTAATTTGAGTAACTTTCTCCTCATTCCCATTTAATTGTATTGTATCTCTGTTTTCAATTGTACCATTAAACAACCTTACGCTTGCATATCTGCCATTCCTACTGTCATGATCAATCTTATACACAATACCGCTTAATTCTTTATCTGGATTACCTTTAGAATCAGGCATATACGACGTGACAAAGCTTAATAACTCACTTACACCTATATCAAATTTTGCAGAACCTAATAATATTGGAACCAATACAGAGTCTGCAATTTGTTTACGTAGAGATATTCCTAGCTCGCTATTACTTATTGATTCTCCATCAAGGTATTTTTCAAGAAGTATATCATCATTATTAATAATTCGTTCTATGAAATTATCACTACCCCAATTATCTGTTATCTGAGGATTGTCAGAACCTTCATTTCTAACATCCTGAATGCATATATAATCAGTTGTTAATTCTTTTTTTATTTCATTAATTACTGATTCAGAATTGGCACCGGGACGATCAATTTTGTTAATGAATATAGCACATGGAATACTGTTTTCATTGATTGCATTCCACAGAGTTTCAGTATGTCCTTGAACTCCTTCAACAGCAGAAATAACAAGAATTACACAATCCATAGCAGGAAATGAACGCTCTACTTCAGATGAAAAGTCGACGTGACCAGGAGTGTCAATAATATTAACATTAATACCATTATAGTTTGTTGAAGCGGAAGCACTTCTTACTGAAATACCCCTTTCACGTTCAACAGCAAGCCAGTCGGTTTGTGAGGTCCCTTTATCAACATTACCAATATTTTTAATGGCACCTGTTTGATAAAGTATTAGTTCTGTTACAGATGTCTTTCCTGCATCCACATGTGCTACTATGCCAATATTGATAATTTTTTGCTCTACTTTCACCATGAATATTTGAGGGCAAAATTAAGAAGTATATTGGAGGATTAGCAATAATTATATTATTTCAATTAATTGGAAGTGTTACTTTAAATGTTGATCCTTTACCAATAGAACTTTGTACTGATATATCACCATTATGTGCTTCTATAAGCTTTTTAACAATTGCTAGCCCAAGTCCTACAGACTCTTCATTATCAGTTGGTTTTGAGGAAACTCGTCTATAGGGGTTAAATAAGTCTTTTAGTTCATCATTATCTATGCCTTGTCCTTGGTCAGTAACTTCAATTTTAATACTATTATTATCCTTTGAAAGTCTGATTTGAATTTCAGTATTTGAAGTAGAATATTTTACTGCATTGCTTAACAGATTACTGATTATTTGCTCAACTTTATCTTTGTCAATATTTACCTCAATACTATCAATATCATTGATAAGATTAATTCTTTGTCCTTTGCTGTGTGCCAGAAACTCTGTTAATGTTATTGACCTTTTTATAAATCCAATTAATTCGGTTTTCTCAAAGTTCATGTCAAAAATACCTGCTTCTATTTTTGATACGTTTAGGAAATTATTCATAAGGTTTATAGAATAACCACATCTTTCACTAATTATATTCAAGAACTCAAGATGTTTTGCCTTTTCGAAGCGGTCGTATTCAGAGAGTAATAAGTTAGTAAACGACTGTGCAAGAGCAATTGGGCTACGAAGATCATGTGCAACAATACCTATGTATTTATTTTTTTGCTCATTGAGTTTTTGAAGTTCTACTGTTCTCTCTTTTACTTTATTTTCAAGTTGGGTATTACTTTTTTCTAAGGCAGCTATAAGTGATTTATTTTGTTGTATAAGTTCTGATTTCTCAAACGCTTGTTTTACAATAGAGTCTAATTCATCTGGGTTCCATGGCTTTGTAATATACCTATAAATTTGACCATCATTAATTGCATTAATTACAGCATCAATATCTGCATAGCCGGTAAGAATAAGACGTAATGCATCTGGGTAAATATCTTTTATTTTGGAAAATAGATTAACACCAGTCATTCCAGGCATCCTTTGATCTGAGATTATTACTTCGACATTATTTTCTTTTAGAATTTCAATTGCTTTCTCACCACTATTTGCAGTATAAACCTGATACTTATTTCTAAACTGTCGAGCAATTGTCTTTGTAATTGATTCCTCATCATCAATTATCAACAATCTCTTTAAACGTTCATTTCCAGTCGTGTTCATATTCCAATTGATTTTGGTATTGTAAAAAGTATTTCTGTACCTAAGCCCTCTTCTGAATTCACACCTAATTTTCCACCATGTAGTTCGACAATTATTTTATATGTAATACTTAAGCCTAAACCTGTACCGCTTCCCACTGGTTTTGTTGTAAAAAATGGTTCAAAGATTCTTGTTATAATTTTTTCATCAATACCACAGCCATTATCTTTAACCGTAATAGTAATGTAATCTTTAAACTCTGAAAGTTGTATTGAAATTAGGCCATTCTCATCAACAGCTTGTATAGAATTAATAAGAACATTTAGTATTGATTGATTCAGCTGTCCGGGGTAACAATCAAGACGTATATCATTTTCATAACTAAAATCGAAGCTGATGGATTTTTGAGATAATTCTGGTCTAATAATTGAAATTGTTGAACTTATACTATCTACCAGACTTACATTCTTAATTTCAGACTCATCTAATCTTGAGAATGTTCTTAAGTCCTTCACAATATTTTTAACCCTTTCAACTCCTTCTCTTGTCTCGACAGTAATATCAAAAGAATCACTAATAAGGTAATCCATTTCAAACTTTACTTTTACCTTATTCACAGTATCTATTAGCTTGTTATTGTTTGTTTTTAATATTAGGTCATTAATTTTATCGTTTACCAGAACTATGTCTTTTATGTAGTTATCCAATAAAAAGAGGTTATTATAAACAAATGAAATTGGGTTGTTAATTTCATGAGCAACACCTGCTACTAGTTTGCCAATTGCATTCATTTTTTCCGAATGAATAAGCATCTGTTGAGTTTCCTTCAATTCTAATAAGGTTTTCTCAAGAACCTTTTTCTCCTTAATTAGCTGACGCTGAAGATTATTTATCTCCTGATTTAGGTTACTCATTGTTTTATTTTGCTCAAATAAAGCAGAAGTATCAGCCTCACAATAAATTAGTAATTCATTCTTTTTCTTATAGGCCTTACCTTTAAATGAATAACTTATATCAGAGAAATTGCCTATGGTAATAATTCCTTCAAAGATTAATCCTTCTTCAATACTTTTGGTTAAGGAAACTAATTCAGGGTTAACAAAGGAATTTGTATGTCTAGAAGTATTATCATCATAACCTAGGAACAATTTCATGCTCTCATTGGCATATAATAATTCTCCATTTTTATTGAATACTCCAACACCCAAAGAATTATTTCGTTTATAAAGAGTTTCAATCTCCTGTTTCCAGTTACTGATGCTATTGCTATTATTCAATTTACTAGATTAATGTATAGATTTTCCTTTGTCTATGTTTTCTTCAGCAAGTATTGTAAATACTGGAATGTTTATTTGCATCCAATTATAATAGGGGTATATAGCATTGAAGCATTCGGGTGATAATTTTTCTTTATACAGTTCAATCCAAGTATTAAGTTGTGCAGACCAATAAGTTGAGCTAAAGTCCCTTGCTATATATGCTCTAAAAACCCAAAGTACTGTATCAACAAGTGTTTCTGCATCGAAATTGTAAAAAATGGATTCCATAAATCGAGCATGATTTGAATGGTTATCTTTCATCATATGCAAATTCGATTTGCCAACCATAGCTAGGATATCATCACGATTTTCCATTTTAGTGTTCATAATTGTAACTAGTTCTTGAAGCTTAACTGTGTATTCTTCAGAATACTTTTCTTCAACTTTTGGTAAACTAGCTGCGCTTTCTAATAATTTAGTCTTTCCCATATCTTTAATTAATTGATTTTATGTATTTGTGTAATGAATATAGATCTTCAATTATCTTAACATTAGTATTGTCAAAAGAATTGTTAATTGGTAATTTGTGTATCGCTTGACCTCCGATAATAATATTTATTTGAGGAAATGTGCTACTAAGATCGTTCACCATGATTTTCAACGATTTGTAATTGAAATACACACTTAAAGAAATAGCAATTATGTCAGGGTTAATTTCATCAATAAACCTAATCAACTCACTAGTCGGAATTCCTGTTCCGAGGAAACTGCTATCCCAACCATATATTTCAAAAATATCTGCAACCATCTTAATACCAACCTGATGCAGTTCATTCTCTGTACATGCAACAACAACCTTTTTGTTTATGTAACTTTGATGATCCGAAATCGAATAGATATCATTAAGAACTCCTTCTGTAATTGCTGTGGCAAGATGTTCTGTGGCAACACTAATTTCATTTCTTTCCCAAAGTAAACCAACCTGGTAAAGTGCTGGTTTAATAACTGCTTCATAAAAATCAGTAACGGTTAAGTGTTTATCCCCAATTTGTGTAAGGGCAATATTTGAGCATTCTGATTTATCTCCTTGTAATAAACAAGCCAAATAGTCTTTAGAAAGGCGATCCCAAGAATTAGTCATTTACTATCGTATTGTTAGTGGTGAATCAAATATATTAAATTTATGGATTGATTAGACTTTAAGATTAGATAGAACGTAAATAAATAACCAATTTATGGTGCAAAGAAACTCTTTACTATAGGCTTGTTTGGTGACAGAAGTCCGAAGAACCTTCTGTTCCGTCTTCTGTCTTTGGTCTCTTCACTCCCCTCCAAGATTAATTTGGCTGTAGTACTGGTAAATATTAGTTAATATATCTACATTTGTGGAGACAGTAACAATCAATAACTATCTCCATCATTATGTATAAAAGATTTGTAATTCTGTGTCTTTTATTAGTTTCTTCATATCAACTATTATTAGCTCAAAATAATACGGATAGTTATATAAAGGATACCACTCATGTAGAGCGATTGATTGATATATCCAGAGAAATACTATTTGTAAATCCAGATAGTACAAGACTTTACATTGATACAATTGGTGAAATATCAAAGAGAATTAACTATGAGAAAGGCCTTTATAGTTATTATAACCTTACTGGAAATTCACTTGGGTTGTTGGGTGAGAACAAAGCTGCTATTGATAGTTATAAGGAAGGATTGAAGCGACTCAAAACTACTGAAGTACCTAGATATAAAGCAGTTTTATTAAGTAATATTGGGCTTGAGTACTGGCGAATGTTCATGATGGATAGTGCTGCATATTATTATGATAGTACATATAAATACTGCGAAAGGCACGGGATTCAAGATATAAAATCAAAAGTCCTGTATGATCTCAGTAATATCTATATTGATCAGAATAATTATATTGATGCTGCAAAGAACTTATTTCAATTAAGATCTGATTTGCAGGAGTCTAAGGATTCCATGATGCTGGTTTACCTTTATGGAACGTTGGGGGTAGTATATACAAATGTTGGTGATTTTGAGATGGCGTTAGAAAGCTATTTTAAATCAATTGAATTAGATCTGCTATTTAAAAAAGTAAATATTCTTGCATATTCATATAGTAATATTGGGCACTTGTATTTCAGTAATAAACAATTAAGTGATTCTGCATTACATTATTACAAGAAATCCGTTGATCACGCATTACCACATCTGAAAAATAACTTTCAGCTTAGTTCAAATATTAATACAGGAAATATTTTTCTTGAACATAAACAATATGATTCAGCATATCATTATTATAATAAAGCTTACCTTGATACTTTATTAAATTATTTTCCCGATAGATACACAGCAACACTTATTAATATTGGTGTTTATTATCATTTTAAAGGAGATTTTGAGAAGGCAAAGAAATTTCTTACCAGAGGGGTCGTTAAAGCTGATTCATTAAGCTTACTTGAGTATGAGTCAATCGGTCTAAAACACTTATACAAGATAGATAGTGCTGAAAATGACATAGTTGGGGCAATGAATTACCTGATAGATTACCATGCAACAATTGATTCCATGGATGTATTTAATGATAATCAGAAAATTGCCTCCCTGGAATTTGAACAATTTATAACAAAACAAAAGTATAATAATCAACTTCTGAAAAAGGAAAATGATCTTAACGCTAAGGTTATCTCAAATCAGAAAATTTTGTTACTGGTATTTATTGTAGCATTAATTCTTGTTTTGATAATTGTAATTATTTTAATTAATGGTCGTAAAAAACGAAAGCTTCTGCTAAGGCAAATTTCAGCGAAAAATAACGAACTTGTTTATGCCAATGAGGAACTTCTCTCAACAAACGAAGTATTACAATCTCAGCGTGAAGAATTAAATAATTTAAATCTGACAAAAGACAAGTTCTTTTCAATTATTGGTCATGATTTGAAAAGTCCGTTTAATCACTTGCTCGGGATGCTGCAAATCCTTCATGATGACTGGGAAAATATTACTGAAGATAATAAAATAGAGTATTTAAAGGGCTTATTAAGCACATCCAAAAATACTTTCGAATTACTGGAAAGCCTCCTCACTTGGGGTAGAGCTCAGCAAGGGTTACTTGATTATATGCCAGATACAATATCTGTTTATAAAACAGTGGAGTCTGTTGTAAAACTTTTCGAAGCACAACTTACAGGCAAGGAAATTGATCTTGAAATAAATATATCGCAAGAGGCAGAATTAGTTACTGATAGTAGATATTTTTCCCAGATTATTCAGAACCTGATAAACAATGCTATAAAGTTTACTCACAAAGGAGGTAAAATAATAATAAACTATAACAAATCAGGAAAGGAAAAGGCAATTTGTGTGATTGATAATGGGATTGGAATTCCTCAAAGCAAGATAGAAACTATTTTTAACTTAGATTCTGATTTTGGAAGACCAGGGACAGATAACGAGCGAAGTACCGGAATGGGATTAATACTTTGTAAGGAATACGCCAACATAATTGGGGCTAATATTAAAGTTGATAGTATAGAAGAAAATCTATCAGAGAGTAAACCTGGAGGAAGTAGTTTTTGCATTGTTTTTGATAATTAGATTGTGGCTTTGATTATTTAGATATACATGAAAGTTTTTAATACAGCTTGTCCGAGGAACTGCTACAGCACATGCTCATTTAAAGTAACTGTTGATGGTAACAGGATTGTTGAAATAGAGCCACAGAAACTTAACAAGGCAACTCCTGAAAGTCCTTGTTTAAAAGGGCTTAGTTATATTGAGCGTGTTCATTCCGATCAAAGGATAATACAGCCAATGAAAAAGCTCAGAGGTGAGTTTTTTAATATATCCTGGAAAGATGCATTAGCTACAATCTCCAATAGATTAAACTATTTTAAGGACGAGTTTGGAAGTCAATCGGTATTGTATTATGCTGCAAGTGGCATGTCGGGAATACTGAATGAAGTTAGCTCTGACTTCTGGAAGTTATATGGGGGTGTTACAACTGTATATGGAAACTTGTGCTGGCCAGCAGGATTGGAAGCCACCAGGCTCACTTTAGGTGAAAACAAGCATAATGTACCATGGGATCTGCAAAATGCAAAGCTTATAATTCTTTGGGGTAAGAACCCGGCAGAAACAAATATACATCAGATGGTGCATATTGACAATGCCCAGAAAAATGGAGCTATGCTGGTTGTTGTTGATCCCAGAAGAACCCCATCAAGCGAACGTGCTGATTTATTGTTGCAGCCGCGTCCAGGCACTGATGCTATTCTAGCACTTGCTATTGGAAAACTCATAATCGAAGCTGGCAATCATGAAGTGGAGTTTATTAAGAATCATGTTTATGGGTTTAAAGAATTTCATAACAGCCTGGAAAGCATTGATATTGAAAAAGCCTCACAAATATGCGGTATTCCTGTCGAAATGATTGTAAAACTTTCGAAGTTGATTGGAGAAATCAAGCCAATGACCATGATACCAGGTTATGGAATGCAGCGGTTTACTAACGGAGGCCAAACAATTAGGTGTTTATTATCATTGGTTGCTATAACAGGAAATATTGGTAAAAAAGGAGCCGGTTGGCATTATGCAAATCTTCAGTCTTATGTACTTGAAAATATTAAAGAACCTTTAAGCTATTATCCTAATAAAGAAAGTGATTACCCTAATCGTAGAACAATTTCCACAGCACGCCTGGGTAATGATATTATAAAAACGGTTAAGCCTAAGATTAAAATGGCATGGATTGAAAGAGGAAATCCTGTTAGTCAGAATCCTGATTCCAACCTTACCTTAAAAGCTTTAAGAGGATTAGAATTTGTAGTTGTTGTCGATCAGTTTATGACAGATACTGCCAGAGAAGCTGATATAATTCTTCCTGCTAAATCAATGTTTGAACAAAGTGATATTATTGGTTCCTATTGGAACCCGTATGTTCAGCTTAAGCAAAAAGTAATTGATCCACCGGGAAATGTATTACCCGAAACGGAAATTTATTACTGGTTAGCTCATCATCTTGGTTTACCCGAATCAGACATAAATAAATTCATACCTAAACCATCTGATGAAGAAATTGATAGATGGCTTAATAATAAGTTGGCAGATTTCGATGACTTATCAGTCGAGAAACTAAAAAACGGACCAATAATAGCTTCAGGTACTGAAGAAATTGCTTTTCAGAATATGAAATTCAAAACGCCATCAGGTAAGATTGAACTTGTTTCTGAAGAGGCAGTTACAAAGTGGAATGTTGCTGTATTACCAACTTATGATAAACTAAAAAGTTTAAATCCATCCGCGAAAGCGAAGTACCCACTTCATTTGATGAGTCCTAATACCAAGAACAGAATTCATTCACAATTTGGCAATCTGGATTGCATAAAAATGCTGGATCCCGAACCCGTTGTCACAATGAGCCCTATTGATGCAGAAAGCAGGGGAGTGGTTGAATATGAAAAAGTTAAAGTATTCAATGATATGGGGGAAATTATTATAAAGTTAGTTATTGATAATAGCATTAGGCCTGGTAATGTGGTTATTTTTAATGGTTATTGGAATAGTGAAGGAGGAAGCCCGAATCTACTATCGAAAGGGATGGAAAATGACATGGGATATGGTGCTGCCTTTCATGATAATATGGTTGAAGTGAATAAAATATAATGAGCAAAAACTACTTCATATTTGATGAGAACAAATGTGTTGGCTGCGAAGCCTGTGTTGTTGCTTGTGTATTGGAAAATGGTTTTCAATTTCCCGAAAGATGGCGAACGATTTTCTCTTCCAATGAAAATAATACTCCCGGTATCCCTTTGTTTAACTTGTCTCTGGCCTGCAATCATTGTGATGAAGCACCATGTATGAAATATTGTCCATCGTTGGCTTATACACGAGATGCTAATACCGGAGCCGTTTTAATTAATTCAGAAGTTTGTATTGGTTGTAATTATTGCCTTTGGAATTGTCCATACGAGGCTCCCAAAATGAATCCTGTTACAAATGTTATTGAGAAATGTAATTTCTGTAATTCCAGGTTATTGGAGGATAAAGCTCCGGCATGTGCTTCTTCGTGCCCTACGGCAGCATTAACTTTTTCATTTGACGAATTATATGATGTGAAAGAAGTTGAACAAATTAAAGTGCCTGTTGATCCTGGTCCTTCTTTACAGATTGTAAAAAGCAGAAAGCAATTACCACCTGAAATCGATCGTACTTTATTTGGTGATACTGAAGTCAGAAAAGTTAAAAAAGAGAAATCACAGATATCAGCATATAAGGAACTTCCATTATTAATTTTCACCACCATTGTATCAATTATGGTTCCTGTATCTGCATCGGGAATACTTGAGTACCTTTCAAATGAACTGAATATAAGTTTTATATTAGTTGGTATTCTTGCTGCTGCAATAAGCTTGTTTCATCTGGGAAATAAAAAACTGTTTTGGCGATCGATCCTTAACTTTTATAGCTCTCCATTAAGTCGTGAGATCGTGTTCTTTTCATTATATATGGCTAGCATTGTTCTAAACTTATTCGTTGATATTCCCATAATAGTAATGGTATTTTTCGGGTTGGGCACTTTAGTATCCATAGATATGATATACAAACCACTACAATGGAATTGGAAAACACAATGGCATTCGGGACAGGTATTGTTGATTTCAGCAACATTTTTCCTGCTATTAAATCAATTCTATATATTTCTCATTGTTCTTTTGCTAATTAGATTGGGCTTAACAATTCTTATGTATTCAAAAGAGAAGCTTGATATTATGCCCATAATCTGGATTTTATTTATGATAAAAACCGGAGTTCTAATCTATAATGATTTTGATCTTTGGCTGATAATCTCAGTTTACATTATTGGAGAAATTGCTGCGCGTATCGTATTTTACACTGATCTTAAGATATATGGAATGGATGAATCCTTTAAAAATTCTGAGGCGTCACAAGATTAAGCTTGTAACTTAACCTTATATATGGCAGTGATACGTATGCTCGTTAAGCTACAAGCTTAAACCGGAGAGCTAAATAATTTTATCCAGTACTGCAATAAGCTTATCTATTTCTTCAACAGTATTATAATGTACCATGCTTACGCGGATAATACCGTCGTTACTGCTTAATCCAAGGTCATCAATTAATCTTCTTGCATAGAAATCTCCCCAGCGAATACCGATTTTATGTGGATCGACCATAGGCGGAATTGTGCTGCTTTTTTTATTCTTTACAATAAATGCAATTGTAGGAACCCTGATATCTTTGTTAGCTGAATTTTCGCCAATGATTTTAACACTTTCTTTTGTATTTAGAAAATCAATTAATTGCTTTGAAAGAACTTCTTCATGATCTGAAATAATATCAAATACCTTTTTGTACCTGGTATGAGGTGGTATTGTGTTTTCTTCAAAATGAGCTGAATATATATCATCTAAATAATCCAGTACACCATCACAACCAACTGTTAATTCGTAATTTACGTTTCCTGGTTGTAGTTTGTATGGCGTGTCATCCATGCCAATGAAGAAGTGGTTTAGGGATGGAAGAGTTTCCAATATTTCTTTCTTGCCAAAGAGTAATGAATAATGAGGACCATAAACCTTATAAAAGCTAAACACATAGAAATCAACACCCCAATCTTGCACATCAACCAATCGATGGGGAGCATATGCTACACCATCAACACAAACCATCGCTCCCTTTTCATGGATGAATCGTGTCATCTCTTTAACAGGATTGATAGTGCCCAGAATATTTGAAACATGTGTAAAGGCAACAAGTTTAGTCTTATCCGTCATTAAGCTTTCAAGATCATTCAACTCTAGCTTAAAAGAATCAGGATTAACTTTCCAAATTTTAACTTCAATACCATTTTTCTTCATTTCCATCCATGGACCTACATTAGCTTCATGGTCTGAATTGGTAACAATTACTTCATCTCCGGCATTTAGAGTTTGAACCAGTGATCGACTAAGGTTTTGCAATAAAGCAGTTGTAGATGAACCAAAAACAACCTCCTGAGTATGTTTGGCATTTATTGCCTGTGCCCATCTGTTTTGAGCATCGACAACCTTTTTCTCCGACTCTTGTGAAACCTCATAAGATGCTCCCAATTGAACATTCGTTTTAAACAGGTAATCACTTATTCTGTTTCCAACCTGACTAGCAACCTGTGTTCCGCCAGCATTATCAAAGAAAACCCAATCACTATCAAGTGCAGGGAAATGAGAACGTACAATATCTGTATTAAGCTTTTTCATGATGACGGATTTAAGGATTAATAATCATTGTTTACAAATAGCTCATCATTGCACTGAGCAGAACGATAATTATTCCAAATAAAAATGAAATAGAACCAAGTTTCATCTGGATCTTTCTTAGAGATGCAAGAGCAGGGGAAGGCCCGTTCATTGCCAACTTACCAACCTTAGGCATAAGAATTTCAAAATTATAAATTGCCAATAGAGCAAGTATAGCAACCATAACATGTTTTATAAAGCTTATTGTTTCCCAGGTAGTATCGAAATTAATAATTGATACATAATGCCCACTTACTATTTTCATTGGGATACCTGTTACAAACAGAATTAATAATGAAACATACACAACAACTCTAACTCGTGAGAACATAGCTTTCATAAACTTACCGGCTGTAGGTGGATCAAGTGTTTTACCAACTGTTGGCATCACCACAAGGAAATTAAAAAACATACCGCCGATCCATGCTATGGTTGCCATTAAATGTAAGAAGTCAAAACTGATTAGTAATACTGGATTATTCATTATATTAATTTTTGATTGGCGAAAATACAAAAGATATCATAGGGCAATACCTAATTTAGTTAACTAATTAGCCACTTCTTATGCACATAAAGAAGCATCAAATAATAATAAAATCAATATTGATTTAGGCTAACTATCTTTTTCATTTTTAGGAGGTTTGGTAATAGTATCAATTACCTTTTCCACAGGATTACAATTATCGGGTGGAGTTGGTATTGTGCCATCGTTTCCGTCACGGATTGCATTGTAATGTGGAGATAGTATTTCAATACCTTCTTTATTAAAGGCATCCAGAATATTTCTATGAAGTTCTGAGTAGAATAATGCCATCTTCGATGGTTGTTTAGTATAAACGTTTAACTCATACTCTACATAGAAATCATTTAATCCTTTTTGAAGTACGAATGGTTTGAACTCACGCGACAGATTCTTAGTATTTTTCGCAGCCTCAAGCAATAGTTTATTAACGGTTTCCCAGGGGACATCGTAACCAATTGTTACTGAGGTATGTAGAATAACGCCTAAGTCCTTTGCACTAATAGTATAATTCCATAAATGGGCATTTATAATTGTAGCATTTGGGATCGCGACAACCTCATTTTTCATTGTCCGAACCTTTGTAACCAAAAGAGATTTTGAAATAACATCACCCATGGTTTCTCCAATTTTCACCCTATCTCCTATGGTAAAAGGTCGCATATATGTTATCACAATTCCTGCAATTATATTTGCAATTGCTGATGTAGAACCTAGCGAAAGTAATACACCTATAAATATTGAAATTCCTTGAAATGCAGGAGAGTCGGAACCCGGTAGATATGGAAATACAAAAACCAATGCAAAAGCATAAACAATGATCTTAAAAATATTAAGGGTGGGTTTTGCCCATTCTTTATGAAAACCTTTGATTGTGAGTTTCTCTTTTTCAATTTCACCTGATATGTATGACAATACACGTGAAATATATCTTGCAATAAAGAAGATTACCAGAATAAAGAACAAATTGGGTAGGAAATCAATTAACCCATTCACAATATACATTATTGGCGTTGTTATATATCCATAAAATTTAAACACAAGTCCTTTTGTATATGGTATATAACTAAATAGAAGTGGCAAGTATAATATTAGTACGAATAGAATTACGATCCACCTAAGAAGACGTGCTATTAATACAAAATAACTATCCGGGCCGGCAGGCACCAAATATTTAAGTACATTCTTACGTTTCCTTTTTAAGCCTTTCTCATAGTTTATTAACTTGTTTGTTAACCACTTTGTTACTCTGTTAATAATATAGAAAATCAATATTAAACCAAGTAGGAGTAAAATCGTCTTACCAATACTAATCAGCCAGAATGTAATCGATTTTACGTCCATGTTACTTTCAAACGAGTCCTTAATAATTTCCAAATAATTCTTTATAACTTCTGTTCTGGGGTAACCAATGGCATCTGCATCGTCATCAGTTACACTTAAAATTGAACTATTACCATAGAGTAGGAGTGAGTGCGTTGGTTTATTTTGAATATTGAATGAATCTTCAAGAGTATTAATTTCCTTAAATATTCTATCCAAATGACGTTCTACTAATTCGGCACGCTCTGAAGGAGAATATGGGCCAAAGTGTTGACTAATTTTAAACAATGAATCTCCATTAAAAATAACCCATGCAAACTCAGTTTCTGTGTTTGTCAATGAATCGGTAATAGGTTTATTATCTGTTGTTTGACCGTGTAAAAGTACTGTGGTAGTCAGTAAAAAGGCTATTGTAAAGAGAAGTTTCTTTGCCATTCGTATATTTAGTTTTGTTAGAGTAAAATTAACTAAAATAGTTTATATGAGAAATGGTAGTGGCACCGGTAAAGTTGATAGTTAAATTTGCAACTACTTATACATATTCTTCTGTTTAGATATATCTTTGACAAATTATTTAACCAATAACTTTTGATAATCAATTATGAATAGAGCATTACGAATAACTGCAATTGTTTTACTTATATTGGTACTAATATTCATTATTTTTTCACCAGGAATCATTAGAAATTATATTGTCAATAATAGTACCGAACTAATTGGTAGGAAGGTTACAATTGAAGATCTGGATATTAATTATTTCCTTATGAAAGTTGATATCGATGGGTTTACGTTGTATGAGGATGATAATCAAACCCCGTTTGTGTCGTTTGACAAACTTATGGTTAATCTTGCTCCTTTATATTTAATTAATTCAGAAGTAGTAGTGCAGGAGATGCTATTGGATGGGCTGGATGTCAATGTAATACAACAGGATTCATCATTTAACTTCGATAGTATGATTTCCCATTTCGATTCAGAAGAAACGGTTGATGATACTACTGTGGCAGATACAATCGAGCAAGAACCTACTAAATTCCATTTGTCAAACCTTGAAATGATAAATGGAGCATTCTATTACCTGGACTCCATAATTGGTGAAGATGTTCATTTAATCGACCTGAACATGTTTATACCATATATTGGTTGGAATCAGGAAGATGCAAGTGATGCAGGACTTAAGTTCTTTTTTACAAATGGAGGATATTTTGAATCATCATTTCAGATGGATCCAGTTTCCGGAATTTTTGATGCTGAATTAACAATTGAGGACCTCGACCTTAGTACTTTTTATGGGTTTACCAGTGGTCAACTGGAAGTAGACACCCTTAAAGGATATCTAAATACTTCATTATCAGCATTGGGAAATACCCATCACCTTGATTCCATTGATATTGTTGGCTGGCTGAACTTTGTTGAGCTGGAAGTAACTTCAGGTGGTTATAAAGATTTAATCTATGTCGATAGTTTATATTGTAAAATTGACAAACTTCAACCTCTCATGTCGATTTACAAGTTCGATACGATTCAGATAATTAACCCTAGTATCTCCTTTGAATTATATGATTCAACCAATAATTTCATGGCAATATTACCGCCGGACGAAATGGTTGAAAATGAAATTGAAGTTGATACCGCCATTGTTGAAGAATATCCTCTTTACTACTCATTAAATCAATTTGAGATTATTAATGGTTCTCTGGATTTTATTGATCATCAATACGATAACACCTTCGCATATGAGTTAAGCAATATTGAAATGACTCTGGGAAGTATTACTTCCGAATCGGAATGGGTTGATCTTCAGACATCAATGTTGCTAAATGGCAGGGGCAATCTAATTGCTGATTTGGGATTTAATCCATTGGACCCAATGGAACTTGAGCTTCAGTATCAGATTACAGAATTTCAATTGAGTGACCTTAACATAATTACCAATCATTATATTGGACACGATATTGTTCTTGGGGATTTAAAATATGTATCCGATGTAGAAATAGTAAGCGGACAGATAGTAAGTGAGAATAAGTTGATTATTCGCGATATTGAGATTAATAAAATCAAGGGAGGAATAACCACACTTCCGTTGAAACTGGCTATATTTATTATAACTGATAAAAACGGTGATGCTACCTTTGACATACCGGTAAGGGGTGACCTAAATGATCCGGAATTATCAATTGGTAAATTGGTTTGGAACACATTCAAGAACTTTATTGGTAAGATCGCTGCTGCACCATATAATTTCCTTGCGGGACTTGTGACATCAGACCCAAGTGATATACAGGAAGTTGTGTATGATTTTGCCGACACTTCATTTACTCCGAAAAAGAAACGACAGATGAATCTGCTACTTAAGCTGGAAGATAAAAAACCCGGGCTAAATATCGAACTCGAGTATTTTATGGATATGGATAAGGAGAAGCAGAGTATTGCAATTCTTAAGGCAGGTGAGCGATTCAAAGCATCAACAAATATGGATCCTCAATCTAATGAATCTGAATTTCTGACCTTTATCAGAAACGCTACACAAAACGATTCCATAGATTTAATTAGTGGAGCTGAAACATTAGTAGGATTAAAGGTTATCGATAGTTTAGCCATTAGTTTCTCTAACTACAGAATTCAGCAACTTGATCATTACCTGAAAAGAGAAAATAATTCAACATCGATCAAAGTTCATCAGTATCGAAGTGGAGCACCAAAAAACATGGATGCTGTTCCATATTTCCATTTAAAGTATTCTGTGGATGATGAATAATTAGTCTAAGTATTGAACTTTTTGTAATTCGCTTCAAAATAGTAGTTCATCAATAATCTATTATTATGTGACCTGTACTGTTCATTAATGAACATTTTATTGCTCATATTTGACCAATACATTTTCTAAACAAACATATTTGTTAATGTTATCAATGTGCTAATCACAGCATTACAAATAATTGCACGCTTATTGATAACCTAATCACTTTTAATTGTAAAAACCAAATAATTAAATGAGATGATACTTAACTATATAATAATTAGTTTTAGAAATCTAGTAGCACAGAAATCATATTCACTGATCAATATTATCGGATTATCAGTAGGGATTGCAGCATTTCTATTGATATTTCTTCATATTCAATATGAGCTTGGATTTAATAAGCATATAACACGATCATCACAGCTTTACAGATGTGTGGAAATTCAACAGGCACCAGGAGTAGGAGAACAGCATGTTGCGGTTACAATGGGTCCATTGGGACCTGCTATTGAAAAAGATTTTCCCGAAATAGAGAAAGCGCTCAGGGTACTTTATTGGGGATCACAGCATTTGGAATATGATAATCATGTATACAATCAGGATTTTATTCTTTTTACTGAACCTGCAGTATTTGATTTGTTTGAAATAAAGCTTCTTCGTGGTGATACTTCAACTGCCCTTAAGGAGTTAAACTCAATTGTTATCTCTGAAAGGGTCGCAAAGAAAATATTTGGTAGCGTTGATAAATCAATAGGAGAAATATTAAAAATTAGCGATAAACCATTTAATGTAACTGCTGTGATGGAAAACCAACCGGAACAAGCCAGCTTTAGAGTAGAAGCATTAGTACCGTACGAATATATGAGTAGCAGGTATACCTGGCTGGAGGGTTGGGGTAATAATTCAATTGACACTTATGTACGCCTAAAGGAGAATACAGATATTGACCAGCTTACTTCAAAATTTCCTGATTTTATTAACAACTACACAGATAATGAAGAATCGGATTATCCATGGAGTTTATACCTTCAGTCGGTTGAGGATATTCATCTTAAATCAGGACATATAAAATTCCAGGTTATAAATAACCAACAAGGAGATATTACCATGGTATATGCTTTTATTATAATTGCATTGTTAATAATCCTGCTTGCATGTATTAACTTTATAAATATCTCCATTGCACAGTCTGTAAAGCGATCCAAGGAGGTTGGTATAAGAAAAGTTATGGGAGCTGAGCCAATGAGTCTTGTAAGGCAATTCTTGGGAGAATCAGCAATATTGACATTAATTTCAATACTTTTTGCATTGTTATTAGTCTACATATTGTTGCCATTTTTTAATGATATCTTATCCGTTGATCTGAAAATCGATTTCATTAATAATTGGATTTTCAATATTGGTCTTATTGGGATACTTGTTTTAGTTAGCCTGGTTGCGGGAATGTATCCTGCCTTTTATCTAAGCAGATTTAATCCTATGAAGGTTCTAAAAACCGGTATAGATGTGAAGGGAAGTTCATCAGGATTGCTTACCAAAGCATTGGTAATATTTCAGTTTGTGATATCTATTGGTATGATTTTCAGTATTTCTGTCATCTATGATCAATTCAACTATGCATTGAATAAGGACATGGGAATAAATTACACAAATGTTCTTTCGGTTAGTTTATATACTAATAATGATGCTGAAAATGTTGATTTTCTAAAGAATAAATTCCTTCAAAACCCCAATATTATTGATGTGTCATTTGTGAGTAATGTGAATGGTGTTGCAGGCTCTCAATCACGAATTGTTGTTGATGATACAACTGAAACAAACATAAGTGTTCGATGGGGCTTTGTTGATTATAATTTCTTTGATATGATGGACATTCCAATAATTGCAGGTAGAAATTTCAATAGGGAATTCGCCTTCGACGATAGCTCATCAGTAATTATCAATCGCGCTGCAGTTGATTATCTTAAATGGAAAGAGCCAATAAATAAGCAATTTGAACCATTTATGGATACCGTTACAAATATGCGAGTTATTGGTGTTATTGAAGACTATAACTATTACTCAATACATTCAAAAATTGAGCCTGCAATTTATATGATAAATCCCGAACGATCGAATGTATTGGCCGTTAAAATACGGGGTAATAACCAAAAGGAAACCCTAGCTTATATGGAGGAAATTTGGGATAACCACTTCCCCGGATTTCCATTTAGTTATTATATGGCAACCGATCGACAAAAAAGTGAATATAAAGATGTTGAAAGCACCTTTAAAATATTCTCGTTTTTCACAATACTATCGCTCATTATTTCTTGTCTTGGATTGTACGGTCTAACAGCACTTGTCGTAGAGCGTAAGAATCGAGAAATTGGTATAAGAAAGGTGTTTGGAGGGTCTGTTCCTCAAATAGTTAAAACCTTAATTGGTAGCTTTTTATACTTAGTGATAATTGCGGGAGCGATAGCTACTCCCATCACTTGGTACCTCATGAATTCTGCTTTGGACAGCTTTGCATATCATATATCAATTACATGGATTTATGCATTTGAAGCTATTTTATTGGCAGTATTAATTGCGGCTGCTACCATAATTTATCATGCTGTAAAAGCTGCAATTGCAAATCCGATAGAAACTTTAAGATACGAATAAAAGCAATTAACCTTTGGAATATTTCATACTCGAAATTTTACATTGGGTATGAAATATTCCAATAAAATAATTACTACTTCCTACCTCCAACAGGCTGTAATTCAACAAAAGCTTGTCCGGAAACAGAAACTCCATTTAAAGTTCCCTCAACAGATGCAATTCCTTCATACTTAACCATTTTAACTGGCTTTCCGCTGATTTCATTGTCAATATAAATTTCCTGATCATCAGTTATCATGGTTATGCTTAGGTCAGCTGAATAATCATCCGACATTAATTGGATTCTGTTGGATGTGTTATATGATTCATGTGATTTAGGACTTGTCCAGTTAAAACCTGGAACAGCTTCAATATTAACTTCATCAATTGCCCAGGAATGTTTTGCTATACTAGCGTTATTTAATGTTTTCTCACTATCCATATTGAATAGTTTTGCGATTGGAAGAGTACCGGTTTTTGTGGTAATTTCGATAACCATTAATGCTGTATTTATATCCGGGAATTGAATTGCATAAAATTCCCATGATACATCTTCAATAGCTTCAAGAGCTTGTTGGTCATAGCTTTCAACAACATAATCCATCCATAACACACCATCACTTCCTTGTGAAATTATTGTATCCTGATGGATTATTGAAAAATGTTCAACATCCAACAATGGAAGGGAGTAATAAAATGAACCTTGACATGACATTGGGTCACCAGTTTCTTCCTGATATGCAGATACTCTTCTATCAGAAGAGTTCATTATATAATTTCTTTGTTCTTCAGTTAAAAACTGAGCCATAAATGATGCTGTACCATTTCCTTCATTTATTGCCCCATATCTGTCTTTTATTTGAACATCAACAACAAGTGGGACAAGATCATCATTAAACATTTTTGCCCTTAATTTGTATGTCGCATCCTTAGCGCCCATTGTGCCTGATGTTAATTGCATGTGTATTTGTGGTTCTTCCTGCAATGGATTTGAAACTTTAACATCCCATGGATTTGACTCAACCGTAACCAAACTATCAACATCCAGAGTAATGGTTCCTCTCCATAGATAATTTCCACGTGACTTACTATTAAAACCAACTACAGCAGGTACAACCGGGAACTTGAACCCATGATCGCCCTCTTCCATTCTTTGTACTGTTATAAAGAATATCCCCAGATCATCCGGGTCTAGACTGTCAACCAGTGTGCCAAAGAAAAACCATCCATCAAGGTCATACTCAAAGTGTTCAGAAGCCATGTATTGGCCTAATAATTGTTCTGATTGTGTTTGTGGTAAGTCATACTCAATGGTATAATATGCACAACCATCTTTTGGAGCCGGAGGATTGGGTTTTGAGTCGTTTTGTTTACAGTTGCTTAAAATTAATGTAATAACTAATACAGCTACAATAGCTGATACAGGTGAAATGAGCTTTTTCATGTTATTTATAATAGGTTAGATTTGCGGACTAAGATACATAAATAACCTAATTAAACTCTGATAGTTAAACTTATATAGCTAAATGCTTCTATTCAATAGATAAGAATGATTAAAACCAACTCTTAAGTATAATAGATTAACAACCACATCTACATTCACCAAGGCTGTTGAAGAAACCGGTTAGACTTTCTGCTACCTCTTTAACTTTTGTTGGGTGTAAGCAATAATTTGTCTTAACTCCTGAAGTGTGGCCCATTATTAACCCTACTTCTTTGAGTTCTTTAAGATGCTGATTTACTGTAGTTCTTCCAAGTGGTATTTGATCTGAAATATCGCCCGTTATACAAGTTTCTGTTTCTGCAAGATAACGAAGAATTGCAAGTCGTGCAGGGTGGGAGAGGGCCTTAAATAACAATGCCTGCGAGGCAATATCTTCATCAAATAAGTTAGTTTTTGATTTTACCATGATATTATTTTTCTGCGTTTACAGTAATACTATAGATTCCTGTTTTGCTCTTTTTAAATTCACGAAGTTCATCCATTGTCATATAGTTTAACATTATGCTGTTTGGAATCTGAATTTCTTTTTCTTTATGGATGATAATATTCTTAAAGCCAATATATTCTATGATCTTTAGATAGTCCGTTTTATTGACGGCTCCTGAAACACAACCAGCATACATCTCGGCGTCATTAAGAAGTTTATCAGGGAGTTCACCAAGAATCACCACATCGGAAATACAGAAATGTCCTCCCGGTTTCATTACCCTATGGATTTCTTTAAATGCTTTTTCCTTATCAGGAACCAGATTCAACACACAATTGGAGATAATAACATCGTAAGAATCACTCTTAAGTGGCATTTCTTCAATATCACCCTGAACAAAACTCACATTTTTATATCCCAATTTATTATTGTTTTCGATGGCTTTATTTATCATATCTTCAGTAAAATCAATACCGGTTACAAATCCCGATTCCCCAACATGTGATCTAGCTACAAAACAATCGTTACCAGCACCGCTACCAAGGTCAAGAACGCTATTACCTTTCTCAATACCTGCAAAAGCTGTTGGTAGCCCACATCCAAGACCAAGATCGGCATCTTTAAAGTAACCTTCTTCAGAACTACTATCTTCAGCAAAGACTGCATAATCAATTGTATCACAACACCCTGTGCTGCCACAACATGAACTCTCATTTTGCATTTTGCTTTGATTGGCTATTAAAGAATATTTCTCCTTTACTACCTCTTTTATATCTTTATTCATAATGATGAATTTAAGTTAAAACTAAATATGACGCAAATATACGTCAAATATATTTAATAACGTATGTATACGTCATTAAACTTTATGCTTGATAAAATTCAATCTATATATTCTGTAAGGTTATAAGTATTATTACGACTAACATCGAAAATTATGTTATGAAAAAATACTATATCGCATTTATAGCTTTTAGTTTTGCACTTATTTCAACGGGACAGGTTGAGAAAAAAGTAATTATTGAACATTTTACAAATACGAAATGCAGTACATGCGCAAATAAGAATCCTGCATTATATCAAACACTGGAAGATTATCCACAGGTACTTCATATTGCATATCATCCATCATCCCCATATGGTAGTTGTATATTTAGTCAGCACAATCCAATGCAGAATGATGCACGGGCGTTTTTTTATGATGTTTATGGAGCTACACCAAGGGCAGTTGTACAAGGAGAACCTTTACCACTTCAAACACCAATGGTTAAAGAAGATGATATTGAATCTCTATTGGGAATGATTTCAGACTATAAAGTCACAATTACAAATTCTCATGTTTCAGGTGATGAATACAAAGTTATATTTGAGGTTGAGCGAGTTAGTGGTAGCAATGGCAATGAGATTTTTGTGTATGCCGGTCTTGCCGAAGAAAAAATTAACTACAATGCTCCCAATGGTGAAGATCTTCATCATGATGTGTTTAGAAAAATGCTTTATCATCAAAATATTGATTTAAGTTCGATTGGAGATTCAGAAAGTGAAGAAATAGAATATATTATCGATGATGAATGGGTTTCTGATCAGATGTTTGCCTATATAATAATTCATGATCAGGTAACAAATGAAGTACTTCAATCTGGATCATCCTTACCTACTATATCATCTGTTACAGATAATACAATTACTAGCTTAGAATATATATTATATCCAAACCCTTCTTCATCTGTAATAAACATAAGATCTGAGCATTTGGATATTGTTCAAAAGGTTGAGTTATATTCAATAATTGGTAATAAGGTCAAGGATTTTGATATAAATCAAGCAATGGATATAAGTGACCTTCCTAATGGTGTATATTTTGCAAGAATTACTGATAGGAACAATCAGATTACAAGTTCAAGAATCATTGTAGGGCAGTAGGAGAAGAAGGTTTTTTCCTATAAGTAGTTTCTATTCTGTTTTGGGGATTTGATCAAAATGGATATCTTAAATTTGACACTATTTCACAGAAGTTTTTCATGTAGGCTGTCATTGGTTTAATGTTATATATACCTTATTAATAACACTTTATAAATTTTTCCTTATATTTGGTATTTTAGAAAACAAACTACAATTAATAAAGGAGGAAAGATGAAAAGCTATTACAAGAATTATTTTGATCCTTTTTACAAGTGTTTTTATGTTGCAAATTATTTTATTTTAATCTTAGTGATATGCACACTTGTTGGAACAGTACCCACAGTAAATGCCCAAACAGTAGAAACATGGAAGTTGATAAAGAAGGAATATCCAGTTTTGCCTAGTGTAATATCAGAGATAACAGAAGGTCGGAATGCTGGTTCGTTCGTGAAGATGAGGCGAACACAGAAGAGAAATGAAGTAGTTTATAGCGCTAAATCAGTAGAAAGGGGACATCAACTCTGCTTATGGGTTAGTGGTTTTATATGGGATGATAACTTTCCTGAGCTGATAACTTCAGGAAAGGATTACTATATAGACCTGGAGGCAAGATTTGATCGCCATGAAGGTCTGGGATGTGGCATGGGACGAATCAGTGTGACGTATGGAAGTAGGGCAGAGCCTCTGCGTGATAGAGCAGCTCATGTTAAACGCATTAAATCAGGACTGGCCGATCCTGACCCCGGTGGCATAGCTCCGCCAATCTCAACAGAAATCTTTCAGGTTGTTGTTCGTCCGGGATTACCGGGTAATATGTTCACCATAGCCATCCATATATCAGATGGTAGTATTTCAGATGAGGTTGTAGCGCTTTATGTGTATGAAAAAGTAGGGACAAGACCTACTGAGAATACTGATAATCCTCAGGATCAGAACCTTTCTTCAGGAACGATAGTTAAGCTTCAATCGTTTAATTTTCCTGATCGTTATATCATGCACCAAAACTATTTGGGAGAAATTGCACCTATTAACAATGAGCTGGATCGTAAGAATGCTTCATTCAGATTAGTCCCGGGACTGGCCAACGGAAATATGGTCTCCTTTGAGTCAGTCAATTTTCCCGGTTATTACTTATGCCATCAGGGATATAGGATAAAACTTGTAAAAGGAGCAAATACCGATCAATTCAAAAATGACGCCACTTTTAAGAGTGTTCCCGGATTGGCAAACAGCTCAATGGTATCCTTTGAATCATATAATTTTCCAGGATATTTTATCCGCCACTATGAATATCACCTGTTTCTGGAAAAGGGTAATACGGATATATTCCGCAAGGATGCTACCTTTATATTTTCATCCTTTGGAATGTAAGTGGACTAGTTCTACTAAAGAATAATATTAACAAGAAAACCAATAATCAATAAGGTAATTTTTAATCTAAATTAACATACTGCACTTGAGGTAATTAAGTACCATTAAACAGTATGTACTTTAATTTAAGAAAGATCCATTATTTATTTACAACTTAAAACTTAATGAAGATACCACCTCCGAAATTCCAACCATTTAAGGCTGGGACCCAGAAGTTCTCATACCTTACATGGGCAGATAACCCAAATTTGTCTCCTGTTGGTATATCTAGGCCAACTCCTGGCGAGAGCAACCATTCATCTATAGAAGCTGAACCAGTTTGATTCATAGCAGTAAGAGATTCTTTTACAGTGGCGTAGCCCGTTCTTAGGGAAAAGTAAAAAATCTTACCTACGAAAACCTTTGAATCCAGTCCAATAAGAAAAAATCTCATGTGCGATGTCGCCCCAGGTGGAACATTACCATATTCAATTGGGTCACCATCTCCGTATTGATTCACACAAAAAACTCCCAATTCACTTCTTTTTTCTCTATAAAATACTTTTGCCTCGAAGCCATTTAAACTTGAGTAAACGCTCTTTGATGTCTCACTAGCAAATATGAACCTTGTGTAGGCTGCAGATACTCCCCAACTGGGTTTAATTTCCTCCTTTACTACTGGGGTTTTAGGATCTATTCCATTGTCTTGTATAGGTGTTGCATTAGTCACTACCGTAGTAGGATATTGAGAAGCTGAGGCTTCAGTTGCCTTCGGCTGGGTAATTGTTTTCGAGGGCTTTCAACCTCTTTTGATAAAGGAGTTGACTGGATCCTATCTTGAGATGGTTCATTTTTCTTGAAAACCTCCTGGCTTCCATCTTCATATATAACTATGAATACTTCTGATATGTCGATTTTCCTTATAGGGCCTGATTGTTGGGTGAATTTGTAGTACTTAATTACATCTTTTGTAATCTCTATTACCATTCCTTTTATTTCTGTGCCATCTTTTTTGTAAATGACATCCTGAGCGAAGCTGCTAATTGAAATCGCTAATACTATGGTTAATGATAAAATGATCTTTTTCATGTATCAAGTATAATTAGTTAATTAAACTATAGTTTTATGTTGATAAAAATATTTATTATGAATAAGTAATTAAGAATTGACAATTCTAACCAATGGAATAAATAGTGTTATTTTGGTATTGATAATTCCATTTCTTTGATAAGATTATCGATGGCTTCTTTGGTTTTTACACGGCGATACCCATCAGTAGCATTCCGAGACCCTACAAAGCTTTCAGACTTACCTACATAGCTTGATTTCTTTACAGAATCAGAGTCTCCAATTAGAATTTCAATTTCAAATTCAGATCTGCAATAGGTGATTGAAGGGTTATCGTAGATGCTTGCTATATATGTTGATCTCTTTATGACCACATCAACAGAGCTATTATTCGAGGTAGGGATTACTGAGCAAAAATTACTATTGAGTAACGCTTTCTCTAAATATAGCTTCGCATAATAAATGTCCTGAATGCTTATATCTATAGGGATTGCCTTATCAAGGGTTTTGTACCAAATTCGATCCTTGTAATGCATAGAACAAAAGCTATTACTCTCTAGACCATCAACAAATGTAAAACATCTGCTTGAAGGAGCAATTACCTCTGGTGTATCTTCTATTACCGCTGGCTCGATAATTTGTGACTGGTCATTACCCTGAGGCAATTCTTTTTTCTTGAAAACCTCCCTAGTATTATCCTCATATATTATCATGAAGACTTCTGATTTATCGATATTCCGTAAAGGTCTGGATTGACTATAATTATAATATTTAATTAGGTCTTTTGTAATTTCTGAGACTTTTACTTCAATTTTTGCTCCATCTGTTTTATAGATCACATCTTGGGCGAGGCTGTATCCTGAAATTATCAGGAGTGCAATAAATGATAGAATGTTTTTTTTCACGGGACAGTTTTTATTTTTTATGTTTTGATATATTGTTTATAATGAATAAAATCATTTGGTAGATTTAGTGCCTCTCAAGGTTAATTATATTAACGATGGCATTATATAGGGTTGACTATGGTAAAGGAGATAGTTGTTTGATAAGTATTGTAAAAATAGGGTTTATATACATAGTAAAAGTATGACATATATTATTTTTGGAATACTTTGGCATGGTTAATCATAAAAAACCTTGATAATCTGGGGTATAACATGGCATACGTATATGTAGTTTATATTAATTTCAGATTATATTACTATTCTTATGTTCATGGTTATTGTTTAGTATGATGCCAATGTAATTATTAAAGCTCAGTACTCATATCTCCAAAATCCATTGAAATATAATTTTGCCAATCATTGAAGGTTTGACATGCTAGTCAGGAGCTGGAGTATTATTTCGTGATCTGAATCTTGAATCATACAATACTAAGTTATAAAGGTGCTTTTTACTGATAGAGCAAATTCCTCTGATGTCTTCCATTATTATGGAGAAAACCTTGTTCATACAATTCGAGTAGGTTTCGAGGTTTATTATCTCATCCATAATACCCTTTTCATGGTCTCAGAAGAGTCAATAATTATAACTATACTTATTTTTAGTTTTCTATGTTGATAATTTACTCAATAATTTAGCATTACTATGTCTTTGTAATAATTGTAATGTAGTTTAAAGCCCTTACAAAAGTTACGACCATACTTTCAATTTCAAAATGAGTCAAGTAGAGGGATATAATACTATCCCTAGAATATACACAACTACAATAGAGTTTATTCCTTGCTTGCTTTAAACATGGACAGTTTCTAATAATAACTCTTCAATTAATCCAGATTATTAATTCGTACTAAAGGTTATAAATTTAATTACCTCAAAAAAGTTTACTTTTTACTGACACGATAAAGTATTAGTTTGGTAACTTATTTCCCGATACAAAACTTACCAAAAATATTCCCCAGAAGATCGTCAGTTGTAATTTCACCAGTAATAGTGCCCAACTCATGTAGTGCCTGACGAATGTCGATGGCTATCAGGTCAGTTGGGATATTGTTCTCAAAGCCTTTTTCAACATTTAGAATGGCTTTATGAGCATTTGTTAGTGCGTGGTAATGTCTTGAATTGCTAACGATTACATCATTAGATATTTTGAATTTCTTTACTGTTTCGATTAATTTCTCTGTTAAAAGATTAATGTTCTCTTTTCTTTTTGCGCTAACAAAAACTGTCTCAAGCTCAAAGATTTCTTTAATGTGGGAGGGGAGTTTACTTAATTGATCAATCTTATTACCCACAAAAACGAAGTGCTTTGATTCGTCCTGAATATATTGCTTAAATTCTTCAAGTACTTCTTCTACTTTTCCACTACTAATATTTCCTATATCACAAACATAAAGTATAATGGTGGCTTGTTTTATTTTATCGTATGTACGTTCAATTCCAATATTCTCAACAAAATCATCCGACTGTCTGAGACCGGCTGTGTCAATAAATCTGAACTTATAACCTCCTAATATAAAGGTATCTTCAATTGCATCTCTTGTGGTTCCCGGAATATGACTTACAATGGCCTTTTCTTCATTAAGAATGGCATTTAACAATGTGGATTTCCCAACATTGGGTTTTCCAATAATAGCAACAGGAATTCCTTGTTTCATAACATTTCCAAGACTAAATGAACTTATCAATGTAGAAAGCTCTTTATTTAACTCTGAAATAAGTGTATTAAACTGCTCACGATCTGCAAACTCAACATCCTCTTCACTAAAATCGAGTTCAAGCTCTATCAATGATGCAAAATCAATAAGCTTGCTCCTCAGGTAATTAATCTTTTCACTAATTCCACCACGCATTTGATTCATAGCCATTCGATGTGCACTTGCCGATTGAGAAGCAATAAGATCTGCAACAGCTTCTGCCTGACTTAGATCCATACGCCCATTCATAAAGGCACGCAAAGTGAATTCACCTGGATCAGCAACTCTTGCTCCGGCTTCCAATAGTGATTCTAATATTTTCTGTTGAACAAACTCCGAACCATGACATGAAATCTCAACAACATCTTCACCTGTGTATGATTTCGGCCCTTTAAAATAACTTGCAAGAACTTCATCCAGTAACTCATTATTATTGGTGTAATTACCAAAATAAAGCTTGTGTGATTCGATATTGTCAGAAGTAACTTTTGAATCGGCCGGATTGAAGTGTTTCATCAGTATTTTCAAGCTCTCTGATCCTGATAATCTTAACACCGATATGGCGCCTGAACCAGGAGCAGTGGCTATTGCAGCAATGGTGTCGCTATTGTAACTGGCTGATTTTAGGGACATAGATTTATAATTTATAATCTTAGCTAAATAACAAAAATAACATTTATTTATATAGATATGTTTAAAAACATATTACCTTTGGCAGTTCTAAATTTCTTACAATTTTAATAGACTATGAGTGTACTAGTTAACAAAGATTCAAGGATAATTGTTCAAGGGTTTACAGGCAGTGAAGGCACATTTCATGCTACCCAGATGATTGAATATGGAACCAATGTAGTAGGAGGGGTTACTCCCGGAAAAGGAGGACAAACCCATCTTGACAAACCTGTTTTTAATACAGTAAAAGATGCCGTTGATAATACCGGAGCCAACGTAAGTGTAATTTTTGTTCCACCTCCATTTGCAGGTGATGCAATTATGGAAGCTGCCGAAGCCGGAATTAAGGTAATTGTTTGTATTACAGAAGGTATTCCAACAGAAGATATGGTTCGGGTAAAAGATTATCTCACCGGAACAGAGGCTCGGTTAGTTGGACCAAACTGCCCGGGAGTTATTACACCTGGCGAAGCTAAGGTTGGTATTATGCCAGGTTTTATTCATGAAAAAGGTGTGGTTGGCATCGTTAGCCGATCAGGAACCCTCACATATGAAGCGGTAGATCAATTAACCAAAGTTGGTTTAGGACAAACTACTGCCCTTGGTATTGGCGGTGACCCGATAATTGGTACAACAACTAAAGATGCTGTTGAATTATTTATGAACGATCCTGAAACAAAAGGTATTGTTATGATTGGCGAAATTGGCGGAAATATGGAAGCCGATGCTGCATATTGGATTAAAGAACATGGAACAAAACCTGTTGTAGGATTTATTGCTGGTGCTACAGCACCTCCGGGAAGAACCATGGGACATGCAGGCGCAATTATTGGTGGTAAATCTGATACTGCTGATGCAAAAAAAGAGATCATGAGAGATTGTGGAATCCATGTTGTTGACTTACCTGCTGATATTGGTAAGAAAATGGCTGAAGTTCTGAAATAGAAAAATAATTAATCTAAAAAAGGGCAACTCATACCATTGGGCTGCCCTTTTTTTTATCATATACTAGAAGATTAAAACAGTTTCTTAATAACCTTAATCAAGTAATATTATCCAAATAATTACGTCTAGTCATATTTTTTTTCCGTCAAGATGTTTTCATCATTTCGTCAAGACGTTTATATGATTATCTCAAGACGTTTTTGCTGATACGCCAGTAACAGTTCATTAATGATATCCAATATAAGCATGAATGAACCTAGGCATACAAGATTATTTCTATAGTCACTCCGTCACTCTTGACCGCCTTAGCCATAGCATAGGAGGTTGTCCACTTCTAATCCAAAATAATTCCAGGCCTTCTTTCCTTTGTTCTTTCAACAGATTGCTCATACTTCCATTCCTCAATTAGTTTCTCATTTCCTGAAAGCAGAATCTCAGGAACTTTCCAACCTCTGAAATCACGTGGTCGTGTATATACCGGAGGCGCTACTAAGTTATTTTGAAATGAATCGCTTAGCGCTGAAACTTCATTACCAATAACTCCTGGAATTAGTCTTACAATACTGTCTACAATAACTGCTGCTGCTAGCTCTCCACCTGATAGAACATAATTACCAATTGATATTTCTTTAGTAATAAAATACTCTCTGATTCGCTCATCAATACCTTTGTAATGCCCGCACAGAATTATGATATTCTCAAAAAGCGACACTGAGTTTGCCATTGGCTGGTCAAGCATATGACCATCAGGACTGGTGTAGATTATCTCATCATAATCTCTTTCCTTTTGCAGAGATTCGATACAGGCAACAATTGGCTCAAGCATCATTACCATACCTGCTCCTCCAGAAAAAGCATAATCATCAACTTTTTTATGCTTATCAGTGGAATAGTCACGTAATTGATGTAGGTGGATATCAACCAGACCTTTTTCTTTTGCTCTTTTTACAATGGAATGATCGAAAGGACCGTCAAACATTTCTGGGAATATGGTAATTATGTCTATGCGCATTTTTTAGTTATTGGCAATTGGCAATTGGCTATTAGCAACAATATCCATGATAAATCCAAGATACTAGTAGCTAATAGCCATGGGCCAAAAGCATTTTAAAAAATCAACAGGCCAATAAGCGGGATTCTGTAATTCCGATAAATCGAAACTTCCATCATTTATCTGCGATACCAATCGCTCGGTACCTGTAGCAATCTACCCTCCGACATCAGGCGGGCAACCATTAGTCTACCGTCGCTAAAGCTATGGCAGACATGCCGGTTTATTTGATCTTGCAGCCCCTAAGGTTTACCCCTCTGTGATGTTACCACCACACAGCGTGAGCTCTTACCTCACGTTTTCACATTCACCTGCCGAAGTCTTGACGTAGGCTGGCCTACTCTCAACAACGACATAGGTTACTTTCTCTGTGGCACTCGCTGTATTCCGAATAATCGGAACCCTTCTATCTAAGAAGTAAGGCGCCCTGTGCTGTCCCGACTTTCCTTCCGCCTTTGCAAAAGCGTGGACGAACGATGGAATAGCCTGTTAATTGGTGCAAAAATAAACAAAAAAAGTAGGCTGAATATTCAACCTACTTTTTGGGTGGAAGACCGGATTTGAACCGGCGACACCTAGAACCACAATCTAGTACTCTAACCAACTGAGCTACATCCACCATGTTTGAGGCTGCAAATATAATTATTTTTAATATTCTAATGTTGTAATGATATTTATTTTTTTAAATCCATTTAAGATATTGGAGATAATTGATATAATATGAAAAGTATCAACAAAATTCGGCGTATCAAGGGTAACCTGTTCTAGAATTTCCATCAATACTCTACGTTGATTTTAATAATCAATCCAAAAAAAACAGAATCACAATCCATTTAATCAAATCTCCAGGATACCCTTTATGATATGACTTGTATCAAAAAAAACATCAATTAACTGTAATTCCTAAAGTAAGAGGTAACATTAGTTTTCATACTTTTGACATTCATGATTTTTGGCAAAAGAATATACACATCAGGAGGATCTCTATCGAAACTTGCATGGCATAAGTTCACTCGTAATATTGTAGGTATGATCTCACTTGGTGTAATCCTGATAATCATACTGGTTGCAATACTTGGATACCTTATTACGCCCGATTCTACACCTATGTGTAATACACAAATCCTGGAAATCAGCACACAGAAACCAGGATTCTCAAACGAATTCTTAAAAATCAGGAAAAACCATAATATTGAACAGCCTGGCATCATTGGCAAAATGATGTTCGGTAGTCCTTCAAAGTATACTTATGTACCATTCTCAAATATTGAATTTACTGATGACTATGTAATCCTTAATGTATTCGATCCTGAAGGTGGATTATTTGTTGAAGATTATAATATAGCAGATGTAATATACCCCATTAAAGATACGGTAAGCATGGTTGGTAATTCAGTAGTATTCAACATGCTAGATAATTCTAAACACTCTGAATCTCTAACAAAAATACAAGAAGATATTCTTAATAATAATATTGTAAGAAAAACATATTTGCTTGGAACCGATCAATTTGGAAGAGATTTATTGAGCCGCCTTATTATAGGAACCAGAGTTAGTTTGTCAGTTGGTGCTATTTCGGTTGCAATTTCATTGATTGTTGGAATATTATTAGGAGCGTTGGCTGGATTTTTCAGAGGGAGGACCGATGATATAATAATGTGGTTTATTAATGTAGTATGGTCGATCCCCACATTACTCTTGGTAATTGCCATTACTTTTGCACTTGGACGAGGGTTTTGGCAAATATTTGTTGCCGTAGGATTAACAATGTGGGTAGAAGTTGCGAGAGTTGTCCGAGGTCAGATAATGAGTATTAGAGAAAAGGAATTCGTTGAAGCAGGGTTTGCCTTGGGATTTTCTAATTTCAGAATAATTTCCAATCATATAATCCCAAATATTCTGAGTCCCGTAATTGTGATTTCAGCCGCAAATTTTGCATCGGCTATTTTAATAGAAGCTGGACTGAGTTTTCTGGGAATAGGAGTACAGCCGCCAATGCCTTCATGGGGTAGCATGATTAAGGAATACTATAGTTTTATAATTCTTGACTCTGCCTATTTAGCAATTACACCGGGTGTTGCAATTGTAATTCTTGTGCTTGCCTTTATGACTCTTGGAAATGCTCTTCGTGATACTCTTGATGTAAAGATGGATAAAAAATAATCACTTTTATGAATTACGAAAAACACTTTAAGGTAATTTGCTTCGACGCCGATGATACATTATGGGTTAACGAACCATATTATCGGGAAACCGAAATGCAGTTTAGCAAGTTATTATCATCCTATGGTGATGAAGAAACTATAGCCAATAAGCTTCTTAAGACCGAAAAAGAGAACCTTAACAAATATGGCTATGGCATTAAAGGGTTTGTTCTCTCAATGATTGAAACAGCATTACATATATCAGATAATAATATTGAACCATCCGTAATAGAAAAGATTACTGAACTTGGAAAGGAAATGATCCAAAAACCTGTCGAGTTATTGGATGGTATTACGGAGGTACTTGAAAAACTTTCTGACTCGGGTTATGAACTTATTATTGCTACTAAAGGTGATTTGCTAGATCAGGAACGAAAACTAAGGAAGTCAAATTTGGACGGCTTTTTTCATCATATTGAAATTATGAGTGATAAGCAGGAATCAAATTATGAGAAACTTCTATCACATCTTGATCTAAATGCTGAAAACTTTCTGATGGTTGGTAATTCCATGAAATCTGATATTATACCAGTTATAAACCTTGGCGGATATGCTGTTCATATTCCCTTTTATACAACTTGGGTATACGAAGAGGTAAATGAGCCTTGTGTTTCTGAAAGGTTTAAGGAAATAAGTGATATTAAGGAACTTATAACATTGCTAGGACTATGAAAGTGATTGATTTAAATAGCTGGAAAAGGAAAGAACATTTTGAGTTTTTTTCAAGTTTTGATGAGCCATTTTTTAGCCTTAATGCTAATATTGAATGCACCAATGCATATAAATTTGCCGCAGATAATGGAATCTCATTTTTTGGATATTATTTGCATTTATCATTAATAGCTGTTAATGAAATATCTGAGTTTAGAACCAGAATTAAAAATGATAAAATAGTTATTTTTGATGAAATCCATGCATCACCAACAATAGGAAGAAAAGATGAAACATTCGGTATTGCTTTTGTGCCTTTTAGTAAAGATTATTACTTATTTAAGGAATCCCTTGATGCTGAAAAACAAAGAATACTAAACAGTACTGGAATTGGATTTAACAGTAAGAATATCAGACATGATGTAATTCATTATTCTTCAATTCCTTGGGTTAGTTTTACAGGTCTCAGTCATCCAAGGAGTTACAAAATAACTGATAGTGTTCCTAAAATTTCCTTTGGGAAAGTCTTTAATGATAATGACAAATTGTTAATGCCAGTATCAATTCTGGCACATCATGGATTGATGGATGGATTACACATGGGAAGGTATTTTGAGAGGTTTGAAGAATTGTTAGGAGGACTTGATTAGATCAAATTCACTAGATTTTGCATATCATTCAGAATGACAACAATAACTATGATAATAAAAGAATTACTAATACCCTTCCAACTATCTCTTTCTCTTCTTAAACCAATTATTTCCAAACTCAGAATTATCACAAGCACCACCAAACTTTTTCTTACATGAGCCTTTGTTAATTCCAATTTTTATTGATGCATATATATCAAGTCCATTCATGTCGGCCATTCCAATATATGTCCCAAGTCGCTCTGTACCTATCGTTAAGAAGTAAAACCTTGCTGCAAGTCCAACACGAGGATACTTATATTCAAAAAGAGAAATTGGAACACTCAACTCAAAAAACCTGGTTTCATATCTGGGTATTACAGCCAATTGTGCCGGACGACGCAAAGTATGCATATTGATTCTCACAGGATGAATCCACATACCGGCGATATAGATATTGTTTCGCATGTTAAAATCAGCCTGCAAACTAAAAGCAGTGGGAAGACCAACTTTAATTGTATTGCTTACCAACGAAGCATCGGGGTCACCGTATAGTGTATTACTTACAACATGCATAAAGGTATTCATATTGTTAAACTGCAAGGTGTCGATACTTGCCCAGTATTTTGAAACATCATCAAAACTGTGTAATTGGGCATTATTTGTATACTTCACTCTGCCTATATCAATAATTGAAACTCCTATCCGGTAGTCATAATCTGTATATTCTTGAGAACATAGCTTACCACCTCTCCACTTATTCAGATCAACATCCTTTTTCTTAATAAATACAGCTCCGATATCTATACCTACACCACTTCCTCCAAAAGTTGAATTGCCACTAAATTCATTGTTATTGTAATCCACCGGAAAGGAGTAACCAATCTCTGCATTAAGGTTTTGAATATTTATTGTTGAGTCATCGGGAACAACATATTGAATATTTTGAGCAGCAACATATCCACCTGCATAACCCCATAATTTCTTTACAGAAATTCCAACTGTTAGCTGCTGATCGTAATATTTAAGTACGTTATATGCATAACTAAGACCGATTTCCATCCATGCACTTGTATTAAAATCAGTATTATCATTATCAAATTCGATATTATGAAGCTCGCTGTAATCCAGTCCGTTATACGCAAATTCAGCAATATTCCATGGAATACGATTTCCTGTCATTAAATACCTAACACCGGATGTAAATCCAAATCCGTGATCCCCAATCTGAAGCATTACCGAAGGCCCCAGTACTCTGGCATTCAAAGTAGCGTATTTAAATTTTTCATTATTATATCTAACAATATTTCTGCCATCATCGCCATATGTCGGATATTGATAATCACTTTTAAACGCATCCCATATAGTGAAATCTTCCTTTGGTAAGTATGCAAAATTGTTTCTCACAAAGAAATCTGCCGAAACAAGGTTAATGTCGAGGTAAACCTTGTTTGTTGTCATTCCAGCCGGATTTATCATATTCCCGGCAATCCCGCGGTAATTCCCCATGGTTAATCCAAGCATCTCTTGAGCCTGTATTCCAATTCCTGTAAATACCAACAAAATGGTTGATATAAAGTAGCTTACTATGTTTCTGTGGTTCTTCAATATACTTTAATTGTTAATAAATAACGGTAATTATTAAAATTTGGTCTGTTGAATGTTATTAATTGTTAAAATTGTCTCTCAGAATAATCACATTTCTCTATTTTCGTTTATATAATTGATTATATACTTTTCAGACATAAAAAATGCCACTATAGTTTGTTTACTCAATTACTTTACTTTTGACGAATTGTATTTTTCATATTGAAGAATACACTTTATATCAAAGCAAACACAGTTGTAACAAAGTGTAACTAATAGTTATACAGCGTTTTAGTCTGTAATTCAAATTCGCAACATTATCGATTAATAAAAATTAAGAATGAAAAAACTTATTATCATCTCAATACTGGCTCTTTGTACTATTAATATATATGCTCAGAAACCGGTTAAGAATTTAAATCAAAATGAAACAGTAAAAAAAGTTAGTACTCTATTGTATCTGATTAATAATTTCTATGTTGATACTCTTGATATGCCGGATCTAACAGAAAGGGCAATAGTAATGACCCTAAAGGAACTGGATCCTCATTCATCATACATTGCTGCAGATGATGTAAAGAAGGCTAATGAAGGATTGGAAGGAAGCTTCGAAGGGGTTGGGCTAACATTTCAGTTATTTAAAGATACAATTCTGGTTGTTGCTCCAATTCCAGGTGGTCCATCCGATAAGGTGGGAATAATGGCTGGTGATAAAATTGTTACGGTTGATGGTGAAGATGCCTTTGGTGCTGACAAAACCAACAAGTGGGTTATGGATCACTTGCGTGGAAAAAAGGGAACAAAAGTGGTTGTTGGTATTTATCGTACTGGTAATAATGAATTACTTGAATATGAGATTATTCGTGATAAAATCCCAATTAATAGTTTGGATGCGGCTTTTATGCTTGACAAGAACACAGGTTACATCAAGTTGAACCGTTTTGCCAAGCAATCAATTGATGAATTTACCGAAGCTGCGATCATGTTGAAGGATCAGGGAATGGAAAACCTAATATTTGATTTACGTGGCAACACAGGTGGTTATCTGGGCACAGCAAAAACCATTTCCGATCAGTTTCTTGATGGTGATAAACTCATTGTTTACACAGAAGGAATGAATCAACCTCGTCAGGAATTAGTTTCTGATACAGAAGGATTATTTGAAAAAGGCCGGTTAATTATCCTAATAAATGAAGGATCAGCCTCAGCCAGTGAAATTGTTGCTGGCGCTGTTCAGGATTGGGATAGAGGTGTAATTATTGGTCGCCGATCATTCGGTAAGGGATTAGTTCAGAGACCATTCCAGTTACCTGATGGCTCAGTTGTAAGATTAACTATTGCAAGATATTACACACCTTCAGGACGCTGTATTCAAAAGCCATATGAAGATGGTGTTGATGAATATTATAAGGATTTCCTAAACCGTATGGAGCATGGAGAAACCTATCATGCCGACAGTATTCATTTTCCGGATTCATTGAAGTACTCAACCAAATCAGGGAGAACCGTTTACGGAGGAGGAGGAGTAATGTCAGATATTTTCATTCCACTCGATTCAAGTCGTTATAACGATGTTTATACTGCTCTTATCCGCAAAGGAGTTATTAATACTTATGTAAACAATTATCTTGATAAAAATAGGAAGAAGCTAAATGAAGAATATCATGACTTTAAATCCTTTAACCAAAATTTCTCATTAACTGAGGATGATTTTTCTGTCTTTTTAGCAGATGCAGAAGAAAAAGAAATAGAGGTTAATCAAGAGATTATCGCTCCAAACAAAGAATTTATTGAATTGCAACTTAAGGCTTTGATTGCCCGAAATCTTTTTGAGGTTGGTGATTATTTTGAGGTAATTCATCCACTCGATCCGGAAATTCAAAAAGCACTTGAGGTAATCCACAATAATAAATTATATAATTCACTCATATCCAATAAATAACAAGTTCCGTAATAATAGGTATTTATTGGAGCCATAGCTTTTAGTCCATACTATAAATACTCCCATAAGGTCAGGGAGTTATAGTTAATTTTTCACTATTGAAAAATAGAACCATTCTAAGTAATTTTTAAGCATTATACATAAAAAGGTTACTATATTTGCCTCTATTATAACTTAAAAATTACAACAATGAAAAAACATAATTTTTACGCGGGTCCTTCAATTCTTCCTCAATACACAATTGAAAAAACTGCTGAAGCAGTAACAAACTTCGCTGGAACAGGACTATCAGTATTGGAGGTAAGCCATCGTAGTAAAGAGTTTGTTGCAGTTGTAGATGAAGCAACTCAACTGTTTAAAGAATTATTAAACATTCCTGATAATTATTCAGTAATATTCGTTGGAGGTGGTGCAAGTACTCAATTTGCAATGGTGCCTTTTAACCTTTTTACGAAAAAAGCTGCTTACCTGAACACAGGTGCATGGTCGAAAAAGGCCATTAAAGAGGCTAAGATGTTTGGTGATGTTGACGTTGTTGCTTCTTCAGAAGACAAAAATTTCAACTACATCCCTAAAGGATATACTATTCCTAAGGATGCTGATTATTTCCACATTACAACCAATAATACTATTTATGGTACTGAAATTAAACAAGACATTGATTGTCCTGTACCATTGGTTGCTGATATGTCTTCTGATATTTTCTCACGTCCCATCGATATTTCTAAATATGCAGTTATTTATGGTGGTGCCCAGAAAAATCTGGCTCCAGCTGGCGTAACTTTTGTAATTGTTCGTAATGACATTCTAGGGAAAACAACTCATCATCTTCCAACAATGATGAATTATCAAACACATATTGATAAAGAAAGTATGTTTAATACTCCTCCTGTATTGCCAATATTTGCTGCACTTCAAACTCTTAGGTGGTTAAAAGAAAATGGTGGTATAGAGGCTATGAATAGGACCAACGTTTACAAAGCAGGTTTACTTTATGATGAGATCGACAGAAACAGCTTGTTTAAAGCAACTGTTAATGATGTTGAGGACAGATCTCTTATGAATGTATGTTTTATTATGACTGAAGGTAATGAGGATAAAGAAAAAGCATTCTTCGAATTTGCTACATCTAAAGGTATGGTTGGTATTAAAGGCCATCGCTCTGTAGGCGGATTCCGTGCATCAACTTATAACGCACTTCCTGTTGAAAGCGTGGAAGCTCTCGTTGCTGCCATGCAGGAATTTGAAAACAACAACAAATAAACTATCTATAAACACTAAAAATAACTGGAATGACAAAAGTACTAGTCGCGACAGAAAAGCCGTTTGCATCAGCTGCTGTTGAGCAAATAAAAGAGATTTTTACTGAAGCAGGTTACGATTGCACCTTCTTCGAGAAATATAATGATCAGGATGAGCTAATTGCAGCTGTTTCTGATGCCGAAGCAATGATTATCAGAAGTGATAAAGTAACTCCTGAAGTTATTGCAGCTGCACCAAACCTGAAAATTGTAGTTAGGGCAGGAGCAGGTTATGATAATGTAAATCTTGAAGCAGCAACAAATAATAATGTTGTTGTGATGAACACTCCGGGTCAGAATTCAAATGCTGTTGCAGAACTTGCACTCGGTATGATGGTATATCAGGCTCGTGGTCATTTTAATGGCAAATCAGGTACCGAATTATGCTGTAAAAAGCTAGGTATTCATGCATATGGTAATGTGGGTAAACTTGTAGCCAAAATTGCTAAAGGATTTGGCATGGAGGTATTTGCTTTCGACCCTTTCGTTAATAAAGCAGATATTGAGGCTGATGGCGTAACCGTATTTGATACAGTTGAAGAACTTTATAGTACATGTGACTATATTAGTCTTCATATTCCTGCAAATGAACATACTGTAAAATCAATTAACTATGATCTTCTTGCAAAGATGAAACCTGAGGCAACTTTGGTTAACACTGCGCGTAAAGAAGTAATTGATGAAGAAGGAATGCTTAGGATCTTGGCAGATAAACCTGGGTTTAAATATGTTTCAGATATTCCTCCAGCAATGAGAGATGAGATGGAAGGAAATTACCCTGATCGCTGTTTCTTTACTCCTAAGAAAATGGGTGCTCAAACTGCTGAGGCTAATATTAATGCTGGCAAAGCTGCTGCTCACCAGATAATTAACTATATCAATAATGGCGATATAACTTTCAAAGTAAACTAATAACTAAATCCTGATCAGTTATTGTTATTGCGGTTATACTAAATCGTTATTTACATGTCGTATACTAAGCACTAGTAATATACTGCTGATCAGTATTTTTTACAACTATATTTAATTTCAATATTATGTTCAACCAAAAAGAAAAAGCTGAAAAAGTTGAGAAAATTGAAAAGAATGGGACATTCTTCAGATTTGAAGATCTGAGAATTTATCATAAATCAATGGACTATATTACATGGTTGCAGGACGTAACTATGTTGTTTCCAAGCAGCGATCAGTCACAATTTGTACTTCGTTTTTGTGACTCTGCCAGAAATATTGCGTTTTTCATTGCAGAGGGATCTGCCCGAAATAAAAGTCAATTTATTTATTATCTGAAACTTGCAAAGAGTTCAATCAGAGAGTGTTTGGTGTTCACTACATTAGCACTTAAACAAAATAATATTACCGAATCACAAGAAGAAGAATCACGTCAGCAACTTATGGAAATGACAAAGATGATTGGTGCATTAATTTCTTCTTTGCAGAGATCAAATTCCAACAGTAACGGACATGGAAACAATAATGGTAACCACCATAGTGGAAACGGAAATGGAGGATATCGTTACAATGGTAAAGGGCAGTATAATGAAGAATCGAAGTCCAAGTATGACTTCAATGATACAGAATTTGAAAATTAATCAAAAAATAACTAATAAAACATCTGAACTATGGCAACATTGAAAGCTTTTAAAGGATACAGGCCACCTCAAAATATTGTGAAAGAATTAGCCTCTCGTCCATATGATGTATTAAATTCAGCAGAAGCTAGAATTGAAGCTGCAGGTAACGAATACTCACTACTGCACGTTATTAAACCTGAAATCGATCTTGATGAGAATGTAAATCTTTATAGCCAGGAGGTTTATGACAAAGCCAAAGAAAACTTTGAAAGTTTTAAAGACAAAAAATGGCTTGTTCAGGATGATGAAGATTATCTTTATATCTACGCTCAAACCATGTTTGGTAAAACACAATATGGTATTGTTGGTTGTGCCAGCGTGGAAGATTATATGAATAATGTAATCAAAAAACATGAACTTACTCGTCCCGATAAGGAAGAAGATAGAATGAAACATGTTCGCATCACTGATGCAAATATGGAGCCTGTATTCTTTTCATATCCTGCTGTCGCAGAAATCGATACAATCGTGGCAAATCATGTTGAAGAAAACAAAGCTGATTATGATTTTACTGGTGACGATGAAGTAGGACACCACTTTTGGGTAATTCGTGATAAGAAAACCATCGACAGAATTATTGAATTATTCTCAGAACTTCCTTCAACTTATGTAGCTGATGGTCATCATCGTACTGCAGCTGCTGCTCTTGTTGGTAATGAGAAAAAAGCAAATAATCCTAATCATACCGGAGATGAGGAATATAATTTTTTCCTTGCTGTTCACTTTCCTGATAATCAACTTACTATTATTGATTACAATAGAGTTGTAAAAGATCTAAATGGCTATTCAAATGAAGAGTTCATTAAAAAACTTGAATTTGCCTTTGATATCGAAGATAAAGGAACTGAAATTTACAAACCCGACAGTCTTCATAATTTCTCAATGTATCTTGACGGTCGTTGGTATTCAATGACAGCTAAAACTGGTACATATGATGATAATGACCCTATTGCTGTTCTTGATGTTACAATTTTAACCAAACAAGTACTTTACCCTCTTCTTGATATTGAAGATCTCAGACGTTCGAAACGTATTGATTTTATTGGTGGTATCCGCGGATTGGAAGAGCTTAAAAGAAGAGTTGACAGCGGTGAAATGAAAGCGGCATTTGCACTTTATCCCGTAAGTATGAAACAATTAATTGATATTGCTGACAGCGGTGAAATAATGCCACCAAAAACTACATGGTTTGAACCAAAATTGCGTTCCGGACTTGTTGTGCATGAATTACATTAGATATATTATTATAAAATTACATAAACAACAATTTGTAGTAATATGATTACGAAAGACATACAGATTGAAGAGCTTGTAGATAATTATCCATTTTCTGTAAGATATTTGATGGAGAAGAGAATTAGATGCATCATGTGTGGTGAACCTATTTGGGGTACACTTGAGGAAGCAGCAAAAGAAAAAGGCTTCGATGATGCATCTATTCAGAAATTTGTTAATGAACTGAATGAACTTGCAGATTAGCACGGCTAGTAAAGTGTTTGAAGGATTTTTATTACCTCTCTGATGTTTGAAAACATCAGCATAATTAGTATTTTTGACATTGCTATCAGAAATTGATAAAGCATGGCAAAAAAGAATCTCTTACTTTTCAAAAAACGTTATTGCTGGCGACCAACTTTGTGGGGATGGTTGCTTATAATTATTTCACTGGTAATATTATTTCGATTATCATTGGGTGGAATATATAGTTACCTGACAGTAAATAAGCCAGTAGAATCAAAAACATTGATTATTGAAGGTTTTGTACCAACATATACTGTCGTAGATGCAGTGAAGTATTACAATGAAAATGAATACGACAGAATCGTTGTTACCGGAATTCCAATAACAAATTATGAGTTTATTACCACCTACAAAAATACAGCAGAAGCTACAAAGCTTGCCTTAAAGTATTATGGGATAAAGGATTCCATATACCTTGCCACTATTCCCACAAACGTTTATATCGACAGAACCTATCACACTGCTGTACAAGCCAAACAATTGTTTGAGGAAAATAACTGGCCTCATAATTTCAATATTTATTCGGTTGGTGTTCATGCCCGCAGAAGCAGAATGATGTTCAGGGAGGCTTTTGGCAAGGAATACAATATAGGAATTATTGCCCCACGCGACAGATCATTTCTACCTGATAGCTGGTGGAGTAGTAGTAAAGGACTTAGAAATGTTAGCAATGAATTTGTTGCAACAACTTTTGTGAGTCTGTTTTTCTATCCTGATGAACAGGAATCAGAATCTAGAATTCATATTGGAAAATATATCGACAGCATCTATTTTAGTCGTGAAGACAAGTACCTGAAGTTTACTGATTCAACAACTTCCAGATTCAACAAAGAAGAACGAGATCATTTTAAGGGTTTCAAATATTATGATCCCGATATAAATTACAGAGTTATTGCTGATTTTACTGTAGATACAAGTGCGCCATCTTTTGGAATGAAAACATCCACCGAAAGGGTACCAACGTACAGAACTTATGGTTATGTCGAGTTTATGATAAATGATACATTGCACAAATTATCGGCTTATCAGAATCTGGCATATGCTAATCATCCTGACTACGGTAAATACCTTTTTATTCCGTTTAAGGACCTTACCAATACTGTAACAACATATGGAGCAGGACGGTATATTGACATTGAAATCCCTAAAGGTGATAAAGTTAGTATTGATTTTAATGCAGCATACAATCCGTATTGCGCATATTACGACAGATGGTCGTGTCCATTAGTACCTTTCGAAAATCATCTGGACACAAAAATACATGCAGGAGAAAAAAAGTATAAATAGAAAAACCCCCTATGAAGAAACTTGATATTTCTTTGCTACTTATTGAGGATGATACTGTTATCCGAAATATATATACTCAGATACTTGGAAATTTTGTGTCAAAACTTTATGTAGCAGCCAACGGTTCAGAGGGCTATGACAGTTATATAGAGAATAAACCCGATCTTATACTAACAGATATTAAGATGCCTGTTATGAATGGGCTCGATATGATCAAGAAGATTAGAGAAAATGATAAATCCATGAGAATTATCATAATGTCGGCCTACGGGGAGTCCAGGTTTTTTATCAATGCTATTGAAACAGGGGTTAAAGGTTTTTTAATTAAACCTGTAGACACTGAACACCTTAAAAATATAATAGCTGAACAGGCGAAAGATATCTTACTGGAGAAGCGTTTGAATGATGAAGAGAATAAGAGATTAAAGGCTGAATCAGAACGTGATAAGGGAGATGCAATTCTTAATGCTCTTCTTGAAACAACCTCTATATTTTTCAATAAAGGGGTAAATAATGAGAGTATTAATGAAGCTCTTGCACTTATTGGTAATACAACCAAGGTATCTCGGTCTTATATTTTTAAGGTTCATAAACACAAAGGGAAAAATGTAATTAGTCATATAAATGAGTGGGTTTCTAAAGGTATAAAACCTGAAATTGATAACTCAATTTTACAGAACATTCCAGATGATGATCCATCTTACGTTTGTTTTGCGGAGAAGATGATGATAAAGCAAAACATTATTGGACTTGTGGATGATTTTGATGAACCTCTGGCATCTATTTTTGCTGAACAGCAGATCAAATCAATACTTTCAATACCAATCTTTGTAAATAATATATGGTGGGGATTTATTGGTTTTGATGATTGCTTGAACTATCGCAAATGGACTGATTCAGAAATTGCAGCTCTTGATATGCTTGGCTACATTTTAGGTGGGGCTATTTACAGAGGTGAGGTTGAACTTGAATTGAAGACATTGAACCTCAGTTTAGAGGAAAGAGTTTTGGAAAGAACTAGTAAACTTGAACTTGAAGTTGCTGAAAGAATTAAAGCTGAATCCAATTTAAAAGAAAGCGAAGAAAAATACCGCATGATATACGAGAACGCAAATGATGGTATTATTTTGCTAATTGACAATGTTATAGAGCTAATAAATCCGAGAGTTTCGGAGATCTTTAAATCTTTACCAAAGAATATTATCGGAGCTAAATTAATTTCATTTATTAAGCCTGAATTTCATAATGATACAGCTAAATTTTTTGAAGTTAATGATTCATCAGATGTGAATGCTGATCTTCAGATACAGCTTATTAATGACACATGGCTAGAAATGAAATCCAATTCCATATTATGGGATGAATTAAATGCCCGTCTTATTTTTGTTTCAAATATTTCCAAACGTAAACAAGCTGAAATTGAGCTTTATGAGTTAAATGAAAATCTAGAAAAACGTATTGAGGAAGAAATTGAAATAGTAAATACACAGCAACAATTTCTGGTTCAAAAATCTAAACTCGAATCAATAGGGGAGGTTTCGGCCGGTTTAGCACATGAAATAAATCAACCGCTGGGCGGTATTTCAATGGGGCTGGAGAATATTCTTAACAGTGTTAACTCCGATGAAATTGATCATGATTATCTAAGAAGAAAAATAGACCTCTTATTTAAGGATATCGAAAGAATCAGGAAAATCATTGAGCATGTGAGATTATTCTCAAGAGATCAGGATAAATCTATTTTTGAGAAAGTCGTGGTTAACAATGTAATTAATAATTCTCTTCAACTGGTTAATAAGCAGTTAACCGGACGTAATATTAACGTCGTTACAAATATTCCGGATAAACCGGCGGTAATAATGGGAAATCAGTTTCGACTTGAGCAGGTGTTACTAAATGTAATTTCAAATGCACGACATGCTGTTGAGGATAAAGAAAAGCACCTTACACCTGAAAACTATAGCAAACGAATCACAATTGATTTAATAGTGAATAAGACCATTGCCGAGATAGTTATTTCCGATAATGGAGTTGGAGTTGATAATAGTATAATTGATAAGGTTTTTGATCCGTTCTTTACCACTAAAAGTGAAGAAAAGGGTACGGGCCTAGGTTTATCAATTTCATATGGTATTATTTCTGAATTAGGTGGTACAATAGCTATTGAAAGTGAAATTGGCAAGTACACAAATATGATAATAAAACTTCCTCTAATTTAAAGCTTATGGATAACAACATCAAAATACTAATTGTAGATGATGAACCTCGCGTTGCCGATGAGATTGAAGAGTTTCTGTTAACAAAAAAATACCTTGTATTTAAAGCCGGAGCACCCTCTATTGCATTCAAATTACTTGAAAAAGAGGAAATCAATATTATCATACTTGATATTAAGCTTCCTGAAATGGACGGGCTTGAGGTGTTGGACAGAATCAAATTGAATTACCCTGATATTGAGGTGATAATGATTTCCGGACACGGAGATATGGATACTGTTATTCAGGCAATGAGGAGAGGAGCTTCAGATTATTTTGCAAAACCCTTCAGGTTGTTTGAGATTAACAATGCAATTACTCGTACTCAACGATATTTAAAACTTAACAGAAAACTTAAGTCAGCCGAGCGTAAAGTTCATAACCTCTCACGTAATATCCTTAGCAATATTGGTAATCAATTACTTGGAAATAGTAAGGCAATGAATACCCTTATCGGATTAATGACAAAAGTTGCGAAAGCTGACAACACATCAGTATTAATACTTGGAGAAAGCGGGACGGGTAAGGAGCTTGTAGCTAAAGGGATTCACCAGTTGAGTAAGAGAAGTAATAAATTGTTTTATTCAGTAAACTGTTCAGCTATTCCAGAAAGCCTTTTTGAGAGTGAGTTTTTCGGACATAAAAAAGGTTCATTTACTGGTGCACTTGAGGATAAGCAAGGATGGTTTGAAATTGCAGATAAGGGAACTCTTTTCCTCGATGAGATTAGTGATATGCCAATGGGACAGCAAGCAAAACTACTTCGAGTGCTGGAAGAAAGAAAGGTAAGCAAAGTAGGTTCAAGGAAAAGTGTGGATGTGGATGTAAGAGTTATTGCTGCATCCAATACTCAACTGGAAAAACGTGCCAGTGAAAATAAATTCAGATTGGACCTTTTTCACCGACTCAGCGTATTCGTAATTAATATTCCACCATTACGGGAAAGGATGGAAGACATTTCTATATTATTCGACTACTATCTGAATTTCTACAATCAGCAAATGCAGAAAAAAATTACCAGCGTGAACCCTGAGGTTATTTCAGTGCTTCAAGGATATGATTTCCCCGGAAACATCAGAGAATTAAAGAATATAATTGAAAGGGCTGTTATACTTTGTGATGGTAATACCATTAAACCTGAGCATATCTCGTTTTCGGGAAATGTAAAACCGGTGGAGGCTACTTCCGATGCTTCTCCATTTGAAATTAATAATTTTGATCTGGATTATCATGAAAAAGAGCTTATTAAAAAGGCACTTATTAAAACAGGAAACAACAAATCAAAGGCAGCCACACTGCTAAATGTTACCTGGCAGGCACTTGATCGTAGGATGAAAAAGTTTGAACTGGAGTAGCTACCATTGGGTATTGAATTGATTGTTTTGCTTTTAAGGAAATCATTACCAATTCTAAATTTGGTGTTGATTCAAGTTTGCAGTATTATAGAAAAAATAGAGTTAATTTGAAATTATATAAAATCATATGATAAAGCTAAAAACCAGTTTGTTAATAATTACATTATTATTAACCTTTCCTAATCTTAGCTTTGCATCGTATATACCGAGCTCCAATTTAAATCACAATAATAAAGACGATTTTCAGGTGCGGTTATTGATCGATTCTACTCAAAGTCTCAATATTATTCAGGTGGAGAAAAGAGAAAATGAGGCAGTTGTTATTAAACCTCAACTTGTTATCCCCTCAGTGGAAAACGATTATTGGTTTATTGTTAATTATAATAATGTTCTAAATACGGAAATTACACGCTACTTTGGTTTTGATATTTCTTGCTTCGAAATAGCAGATTTGTATTATAAAAATCAGTCTGGTTGGGTACATATTAGAAATGGATTAACAATTCCTATTGATAATCGTACCGTATACTCAAGGCTTCCAGTATTTGAGGTAACATTTAAACCCTCTGAGAATAAAACACTGTATCTTCATTTAAGATCAAAATATCTGGTTCCCACAAAAATTGTTAGTAAAAACACTATTGATTTCAAAAAAACAGAAAATACATACCTCTTTATATATTGGCTATATATTGGAGCAGCAATATCTATATTATTATATAATCTACTCCTGTTCATTCAGTTGAGAGATAAAGTGTATTTGTATTACATATTATATGTAACATTTCTTTTAATTTGGATACTACTCGATAGTGGGATATTTTTATATTTTAGTTCAGATATAAAACTCTACTACTTCCTTTCAATAGGCTCACCAACTATGGCCTTTTTCCTCACATTATTTACTAGGGAAATATTGAAAATTTGGAAAGTAAGTAGGTGGATTAATATATGCCTAATAGTAATTAGTATTATCTATCTGATTATCGCGATTTTGGTAGCATTTGATGTTTATTATTATCAATATTTAGGGGTAGTAGCAATGCCGTTTACATTGTTCCTACTGTTTGTTGGTATTTATGGGATGATAAAGAAGCTACCTCTTTCCAGATTTTATGTATTTGCCTCCACATTTTATATAATTGGATTGTTTTTGTATGCAAGTCTAACATTAGATGCCATACCATATACACCCATATCGAGATATGGTTTCATGGTTGGATCATTTTTCGAATTAATTGTATTTTCTCTTGCCCTTGGTTACAGAATAAAACTTATTGAGGCGGAAAAAATCAGGTTGCAGGAATTAACCATTGAAAATGAGAGAAATATGAGCCATAACCTTGAGGTAAAAGTAAAAGAGCGCACAGAAGAACTATTAACTACCTCAGAAGAACTAGAAAATACAAATCAATTACTTTCAATACAAATTGAAAAAAGAGACAAAGCCATAATAGCTCTTCAAGAATCAGATGCAAAATTAAAAGAGAGCAATAAGGCTAAGGAAAAATTATTCTCTATTATTTCACACGATCTTAGAAGTCCTTTTAACGCCATCTTAGGTTATGCTAGTTTGCTAATTACCGATTACGATAAGTTTAATGACCTTACTAGAAAGAAATTCATTTCAGCAATTTACCAATCTTCTCATTCAACATTTACATTACTCGACAATCTACTTACATGGGCTCGTAATCAACAAGATAAGATTATATTGAATAAGGAAGATTTAAGTTTGACGGAATTAGTAAGTTTAAGTATCGAACCTTATTTATTGTCTGCACAAAAGAAGAAAATAAAGATAGAGATCATTATTCCAAACGAAAGAATTATAAAAGTTGACAAATATATTATCTCTACCGTAATTGGGAATATTGTTAATAATTCAATTAAGTTTACCCATGAAGGAGGTTCGATCAACATTAAGTCAACCTTGGAAAATACGAGCTTGCAAATAAGTATTGAAGACAATGGTATTGGGATGAATTCAGAAAAACAACAAAAGGTATTTACAGTGGATGAAAATATTTCAACGATTGGCACAAACGATGAAAAAGGAACAGGGCTAGGACTTGTTCTATGTAAAGAATTTATTGAAAAACATAGTGGAAGTATTTGGGTTGATAGCGAAGAGGGAAGAGGAAGTACTTTTTATTTTTCAATAGAAATATAGCTTTTCGATAGCAATACCAGTTGAATATGACTAAATGTAGATTTTCATTTAAGAACAAATTATTAATTAATAGAAAATCTTAGCAAATCTTCAAGCAGCAACAGTTTGACATAAAAAAACTCCAACCTGTTACCAGATTGGAGTTTTTTATTTAAAGATATATAACCTTATCTTACAGCATCAACGATAGCTTTGAAAGCTTCAGGATTGTTAACTGCTAGATCTGCTAATACTTTACGGCTAATTTCAATATTTTTAGCATGTAATTTGCCCATAAATACGGAATAAGACATATCATATAATCTTGCAGCAGCATTAATCCTTTGAATCCATAATGCTCTGAAATTACGTTTATTAACTCGTCTGTCGCGGTATGCATATACTTGACCTTTTTCGTATGCATTTTTAGCAACCGTCCAAACATTTTTTCTGCGACCAAATTGTCCTTTGGTCTCTTTCATGATCTTTTTTCTGCGTGCTTTTGAAGCAACTGCGTTTACTGACCTTGGCATTTTAATTTAATTTTTTTATCATCACAGCGTTTCACTTAAGAAATCTTTTGGGCTATGACAAACGTTAAACATTAGTTTAGCTACGAATCATCATTCTGATATTCTTCTCATCTACTTTGTCGATAATTGCAAAGTATGTCAAATTACGTTTACGTTTCTTTGACTTTTTAGTCAGAATGTGACTTTTGTAAGCATGCTTTCTTTTAATTTTACCAGTGCCTGTAAGAGTAAACCTCTTTTTAGCGCCGGATTTCGTTTTCATTTTTGGCATTACTTAAAATTATTTATTAATTGATTAAAAATTACTTCTTAGGAGCAACAATCATAATCATTCTCTTTCCTTCGAGTTTTGGAAGTCTTTCAACTTTTCCATATTCTTCGAGTTCCTGAGCAAATCTTAATAATATATACTCCCCTTTATCTTTATATATTATGGACCTTCCTTTAAAGAAAACATCAACCTTAACTTTTGCGCCTTCTTGTAAAAATTTGATGGCATGTTTTAACTTGAAGTTAAAGTCATGATCATCAGTATTTGGTCCAAGCCTTATTTCTTTAACTACAACTTTAGCAGATTTTGATTTGATTTCTTTCTGTTTCTTCTTTTGTTCGTAAAGAAACTTTTTGTAATCCATTATTTTACAAACCGGTGGATTAGCTGATGGCGAAATCTCAACGAGATCTAGATCCAAATCATTCGCTAAGGCCAAAGCATCTCTTAATTGAAAAATTCCGGTATCAACATTTTCACCTACCAACCTTACGATTGGGGCGGTAATATACTTGTTAATCCTATTTGGATCTTCCTTTTTAACAAAAGGTTTACGCGGGCCTCTTCTACCTCTAAACTGTGCTATGGTACTATTCTCCTATATTAGTTAATAATTATTTTAAATTCATCATCTGCTCAACTTCTGAGTTAATGATGTCTGATATCTCATTAATAGTAAATTTTCCTAAATCTCCTTCTCCATGTTTTCTAACTGACAGGTTATTATCAGCTTCTTCTTTTTCACCAACAATAAACATGAAAGGGATTTTCTTCACTTCAGCATCCCTGATTTTCCTTCCGGTTTTCTCACTTCTTTCATCAATAGATGCACGAATTCCCAATTCGTCGAGCGAATTTAGTACTTTTTTTCCGTACTCGTTATATTTTTCACTGATTGGTAATATAATAGCTTGTTCGGGAATTAACCATAACGGGAAGTTTCCACCACAATGCTCTATTAATACAGCAACAAATCTTTCCATAGAGCCAAATGGAGCTCTGTGAATCATTACTGGTCGGTGCTTCTCATTGTCAGCACCAATATATGTTAGATCAAATCGCTCAGGCAGATTGTAATCAACCTGAATTGTTCCTAGTTGCCATTTACGACCGATAGCATCCTTAACCATGAAATCCATCTTAGGACCATAGAAAGCAGCTTCGCCATATTCAATAACAGCATTCAATTCTCTTTCCTCGGCAACTTCTATAATAGCGCGTTCTGACTTTTCCCAGTTCTCGTCACTACCAATATATTTCTCTTTATTATCAGGATCTCTTAATGAAATCTGAATAATAACATCATCAAACGATAGAGCAGTAAATATTTGCTCAATTATGTCGATAACGCTTTTAAACTCATCTTTAATCTGATCGGGAGTACAGAAAATATGTGCATCATCCTGAGTAAAACCTCTAACTCTTGTAAGTCCGTGTAATTCACCACTTTGCTCATATCTATAAACTGTGCCAAACTCAGCATATCTAATCGGTAAGTCCTTGTATGAATGAGGCTTAGCATTAAATATTTCACAATGGTGAGGACAATTCATTGGTTTCAGGAAAAACTCTTCTCCCTCAACAGGAGTAGTAATTGGTCTGAACGATTCTTCACCATATTTTTGGTAGTGACCTGATGTTTTATATAGATTTACATTACCAATATGAGGGCTTATTACAGGCTCATAACCGGCTTTTTTCTGTACAGTCTTCAGGTAACTTTCAAGACGTTCTCTAAGTTCAGCACCTTTAGGAAGCCATAATGGCAATCCTTGTCCAACTTTCTGTGAAAACGTAAATAGCTCAAGTTCTTTTCCAAGTAATCTGTGATCGCGTTTTTTAGCTTCTTCAAGAAGAACAAGATATTCGTCAAGTTCCTTTTTCTTAGGGAAAGTAATTCCGTAAATTCTTGTAAGTTGCTTTCTGTTTTCATCACCTCTCCAGTATGCACCAGCAACCTTTGTTAATTTGATTGCTTTGATTACTCCTGTAGAAGGTATGTGAGGTCCGCGACATAGATCAGTGAAAGTACCACTTTGGTAATATGTGATATTTCCATCCTCAAGATCATTAATCAACTCAACCTTATATTCATCACCTTTTTCGTTGAAATAGGCCAAAGCTTCTTCCTTTGAAACATCAACTCTTTCAAAAACCTGCTTTTCACGAGCAAGGTCCTGCATTTTCTTTTCAATTTTTCCAAGGTCCTTTTCAGAGATCTCATAATCCATAAAATCAATGTCGTAATAGAACCCATTTTCGATATCAGGACCAATTCCAAATTTAACACCAGGATATAATTGCTCGATAGCTTCAGCCATAAGATGAGCAGATGAATGCCACATTGCAGCTTTGCCATCCGTATCGTTCCATGTTAGCAGTTGAATGTTTGAATCTTCATTGATTGGACGGGTAGCATCCCATACCTCATCATTAACCCTGGCTGCCAGCACGTTACGAGCAAGGCCTTCACTGATATCCTGAGCTACTTTCAGAGCAGTAACGCCTTCATCATATTGCTTTACACTATTATCTGGTAATGTTATATTTATCATCTTTGTTTCGTCTCTGAAAAAAATTGGCTGCAAAAGTACAAAAATTGCGCTAACTGCCAATTAATTAGTTAATTAATTTTATGAAAATAAATTGATATTAGAACATCCTAAGATTTAATAAAGAAATATTCACATATGATATTTTGGTTCGCTATATCGTTTTTATTTTTCCACCTAATTTGGCTAGTGGATAATATTAAGAAAACAAAAATAAAATAATATGAAAGCATATTGTAATCCAGGTATATAGCTTATGCAATTACCATACTGACTTCAATTAAGGTTTAATAATTATTCAAATATTAAACTAAAAATATCAAATAATGGTCTGTATTATATATACAGTAAGGAATAATACCATCCCCTTTAAAACAATATGCTAAATTATAGACAATAATAAAATCAAAATGAATAGTTGCTGTTATTTCTCCAATTATATTTTCTCATTAAGCTTTTCCTAAAATGATGTAAGTGCATGGATATCTAGTGTATAGCAGGTGTTGATTTTAATAGTGGTAATTCTGTTGCACTTACAACCAGTGTCATATCGACATGGGAATGATGAGCAAGTATATCAGATAATGATGGCGATTTACTATTCTATTCAGATAGTGTAATCCTCTGGAGAATGGAATTCCAATAAGTCAGGTATTGGCGTCAGATAGCAAAATCGTCTCTGATCGAATCAGGGCGAAGACTTACATGTGTTCACCAAACTTGGTATGTTTAAATTCTAGAATATCCTGAATAGAGGAAGGACAAAATAAATAAGCATTAGAATTATAGAAGTTTTTATAGAAATGAGGATAAGTTGGTAAAAAATTAAATCTAGGTTTTACAACTGTCAAAATAAAAAAATCATATGTTTGTAGTTAACACTCAAACCTAATTAATAGTTTCAATAAGGATCAATTATGAAAAAGCGGCAATTAATTTATTTAATAGCATTTTTAATAATAAATGTATCTCATACGCAATCCGTTTTTGCCCAGGGTAAATGGACATTAATAAACACAACAAATTCTGGCAGTAACGGACTTGTTTCCAATTACATTAAGGATATGGCAAAAGACAGCTCAGAAAATATCTGGTTATCAACAGACAGAGCCGTATCAATGTATAACGGGGAAGAATGGATTACCCACTATCCTTTTGACAGTATCGCCGGAAGTTTTGGCGCAAATCATATTGCTGTTGATAATAACAATCATATATGGGCATCACATTCAACAAAAGGATTATCGAAATATGACGGTACTACATGGACAGTTTTTAATACAGGTAATGGATTATCAAGCAATGCTATAGGAGATATATGTCATGCTGATAGTTTAATGTGGTTTGGTACAGGTAATGGATTGATTAAATACGATGGCAATGAGTTTGCAAACGTGCATTTTGGAGACACTACCATGCAATTAATTTGGAATCCTCAAACCAGCCAATACGATACAACCATTGTCTATAATGATTACAACATACTAGCAATGGGTTACGACCATTACAAAAACAAACTCTGGGTATCAGGATACGATTATGCTTCTGGAAACATATCTGCCAAGTTAAAAATGTTTGATGGAATAACTTGGACAAACTTTACGACAAATGATGGCGTAATAGACACCATGTTGAGTAGTATTTCTGTCGATACCGCTGGTAATGTATGGCTTGGATCAATGGATTTAGGAGTGTCAAAGTATGATTATTCAACGTTCACCAATTTCACAAGGTTAGATGGATTAATTTCAGATAGCATAAGATCAATTGCATGTGATAGTAACGGTGTAGTTTGGTTTGGAACGTATGTTGGTGTTTCAAAATTTGAAGGAAATACCTGGACAAGCTTTAATATAGACGATGGACTAGTGAATAATATTATTAATATTATTGATATTAAGAATGATAATGAAATTTGGATTGGAACCGGAACTGGAATTTCTGTTTACAATGGGCAGGAATTTTCAGAGATCTCTACAAAAGATGGTTTGATTGACAATTGGGTGAATGATATTGATGACAGTGAAAATGGAATATGGATCGATACTGATAGAGGAGCTTCTTTTTTTGATGGAAAAACCTGGACAGGATACAACTCAAGTGATGGATTAGCAGGTAGATCCATAGAGGCAGCTTTAGATGACATTTCAGGACGGATATGGTTTGGTTCAGTTAATGCCGGCATGACTATTCTTGACGGTGAAAATGTTACTGTTATGGAAGAAAATCGATACAGAAATGTCAAAGATATATTGAAGGATAATAATGGTAATATCTGGGTTGGGGGATCAGCTTTAAGCAAATATAATGGATCTTCATGGACAAATATTTCGATAGATGGTGTCGCTCCACATGGAATTCTTAATTCACTTGCTCTGGATAGTAATTATAATATTTGGGCAGGTTTTACTTTGGGTGCTATTGGGAAATACGATGGTTCATCATGGACTTCCTATTCTCTATCGATTGGAGGAGCAAATTCATATGTTAACTCTATTGTGGTAGATAGCAACGGTGTAATATGGTCTCATGGAAAAGGATTATTCAGATTTGATGGCAATATCTGGATTGAAATTGATTCGGCATATGGTTTTCTGCATAACACAGTACATGGTCTTGCCATTGATATGAAAAATATGCTTTGGATAACCACACCTGAAGGACTTACCAGCTATGATGGTTCTGTTTATACTGACTACCCGGCACCTAATGATTTTTATCTAGGTCAGATTGAAGCGGATCATTACAATAATAAATGGATGAGAATGGATGCCTATGGTGTTGCCAGGTATTGTGAAACAATGTATATCAACGGAAATGTTACTCGCGAAAGCATCTCTGTTACTGGAGGCTTAGCATACCTGTATAGTTTTACTGATAACGGACTTGAACTTGTAAATGAAGTTGAAATAGACGCGAATGGGAATTATAGCATTCCAGTGGATTATACAGGAGAATATGTTGTAAGCGCCATTGCCGACACTAGCAGCTCTTCTACTTATGTTGAAACTTTTTTCAATCAAATAACAGACCCCTGTAACAATTATGGAATCCTGGTATTACGCTGTGCTGATTCATTACAGAATATCGATATTGAGCTATACGAAGAATCTGATATCCTAACTGCTGATTATTACTACACCCAACTGAATGATAGTATGCTTTCATTTACGAATACTTCACTGGGAAATTATAATGAATCACACTGGGCTTTTGGGGACGGTAACACCTCAAATGAAACAAATCCTGTTCACATATATACCAACAATGGAGTATATGTGGTTGTCCAAACTATAAGAGACAGTATGAGTGTTGCATCCTGTTTTGATTTTCATATTGACACTCTGGAAGTAATGGTAATTCTACCACCGATGACTTGTAATGCAGGATTCGTGATTTATCCAGATACCACACAGGGAATAATAACAGTAGTAAATAGTTCTACAGGTGAAAATCTTGAATATTTATGGGATTTCGGGGATGGAAATACATCATCAGAACCTTATCCTTTCCATACTTATGAAACTGCCGACTCTTTCAATTTATGTCTTTCTATTGATGACGGTAATGGATGTGCGGATACATACTGTGATTCCATAGGGTTGAACGGTGTGATCTTCAGGCAAGAGGGTTTTAGCATAAGCGTTATCCCGCCAGTGCCGACAGAAATCGATGAATTAAATGATTTGAATCCGGAAATCATCGTATTCCCAAATCCTGTTACTGGATATCTCAGTGTGGTAAGTGAATTGATCATAGAGAAAATAAATATTATTGCATTAAACGGCAGAGTTTACAACACTTTTACTTCCGATTTCCATAAAATAAATATAGAAGACCTTCCTTCAGGTATCTATATTTTAAATTGCATATCTGGATCAGAAACAATAAATAAACGAATATTAAAGCAATAAAACTTTTTTACCTAGGCTACAAAACAAGACAACGGAAACATACCTTTTTTTCTTAATCTTATACAGTATCTAAAAAAAACAAAACCACCGTAAAATCAATGTTTTACGGTGGTTTGCATTTGTTTTAAATACTATCTAGCGGAGAGTAAGGGATTCGAACCCCAAACATAACTCTCTTAATAATCAGTGTTTTACAAACTGCAAAAAAACCTAGTCCACCGAATAAGACACCGACCTGTTTTCTCAGTTCTGCATTGAATTTTATTCCTTTGCTCTGTAAAGATAATAATATTTCTATATAAAATAAAAATATTACATTTGTATCAACCCAATTAACTGACATGCTACAAATTAATGAAATCGAATGCTTTTTCGAGCAGGAGAATATTAAGTATACTATAGCCCGTTTTATCAAAAAAATCCTTGGTAGTATACAAACTCAAGATAAGACTTCTTCAATTCTAGAAACGGAAAATAATAGTGATAAATTATTCTACATTTTAGAAAAAACATATTCTCATTACAAAGAAATATTTAATAATGAATATGTCAAAATATCAGCACTATATGAGAGAAAAAGAGACAATTCAATTCGAAAATTTTCATGTGACCTGAAATTACTATACAGCTGGCTTAAAACAACATCTGATCCTGAATATTCTTGTAGTAAAGCCTACTCAACCTTGAAATCACCTACAAATTTATTAATCCTTTACCATGTGAATGATATTGTTAAAAGAACACTTCAGATGTTTTTTATTGACCCATTATTAAGCTTTATTGAAAGCAACTATTATGAAGTAATAGTAGAAGAATGTGTGTTCCCATTTAGGATTGAGCAATTAATAAATGCTTTACAAGCTGATTCCATATCATTCAGGAAGCACCGTAATTTTGAGGAATTATTATCCAAAAATGTACTGTACTCAAGCCATCATCACTGCTTGTATAGCTTTACTTATAACAATTTCTCAAATCCCTGTATCTACAAGAAGTATATGGAAGTAATTCTTAATCAGTTTGAAGACTGTCTCAATGGACTTAATACATCAATTAGCAGTGTAAATTCCAGATTGAAAATATATTACAATATAAAAAGAAAAATCATCGAAATTAAAGCTTTGTTTACTGAACATGATTCGAAATTGTTCAATATTAGTAGAGGCATTGCCACTTTTACAAAACAATGTTCTTTTATAGATTTTAAACAAATGCTTGATACTCGATTTATTCTTGATGATACCTCTATATTTGTTACCAATCTAGTTTATTTGCATTGTGTTCAGTATCAATGCATATGTAATGCTTTCAATCTTACAGAATCCAGAATAAAATTGATAAAAATGACTACTAAGTTTGATAGTGTTAATCATGAAGATTCAGACAAAAAAGAAGATATCGAACCTCTATTACACAAAAAGCTTAAAACCAATCTTACGGTCCCTGAAATAGGTTTTCTCTTAAGATGTCTTAGTAGTGAAAAGGACATCCTCGTTATACAGAACAAAAGTGATTTATTTAGAAAAATGTCCAAAGCTGTTACTAGTCAGAAACAGGAGAGTATTTCACCCGACTCCCTCAAGAATAAATTCAATATGCCTGAGGAAAAAGCAATTGAATTCTGGATAGAAAAGTTTACTCATTTTCTGCAATTTGCTAAAAATATCCGCGAAAATCTACAGTCTTAAAGTTTTGATGTACAGTTAACTAAAAGAGGGTTCCGGCACCCTCTGGAACTGTTTTTGGCTCATCCATATGCTTACGTTTGCACCATTATTAACCAATTTAAACAATAATGGAACTAAAATTTGTATCCGATCAGGCATACACTCATCTGATGAGTACTCTTGAAGAAATTAAAGAATACCTGAAAGACCAGAAACGGAAGTCACCACTTGACGATCTATGGCTTGATATACAGGAAGTATGCATGTTATTGAAAATTTCAAAACGTACCCTACAGTATTATCGTGATCGTAAAATACTACCATTTAGCCAGATATCAGGTAAGATTTATTTTAAAGCCTCAGACATCCAAAAGCATCTTGAAGACAACTACCACAAATAAAATAATCTTATGGATAGCGACATTGTAAAACAAAAGTTGAAAATCACACCTGAGAAAATAATTGCTGATGCAAAGAGCCGGATAGCACCAAAATGTTATCCACATAATGAGATATTAAACAGACTGTTAGGTGTAGTTGCTCGTGTTGACTTGCATAAAAAAGCTAAAGTTGAACCAGGTACTGAAATTCCATTGTGGAAACTCATTGTCATTACAATCGATGAAATACTGAATCTTGCAAAAATCAACAACTGGGGAATATGTAAAAATAAGGAGTTCATTTATTTATATAATGGAGCCTATTGGTATAATCTTGAAGAGAACCAGTTATTGGATTTTTTTGGTGAGGTGGCAAATAAACTTGGTGTTCAAAGATTAAGATCCAGACATTATGAGTTTCGCAAAAAACTGTTATCACAATTCCATGTGGTTTCTAATGTTCCAGCTCCTGTGGTTGATTCCGAAAGTACACTTATAAATCTTAAAAATGGAACACTGGAAATAACTCCTGAACTAACAAAGTTAAGAACCTTTAGTCGTGATGATTTCCTTACCTACCAGCTTTCTTTTTCCTACGATCCTTTAGCAAAATCACCAATCTTTAACAGTTATTTAAATACCGTACTTCCGGAAAAAGAGTTGCAAGCTGTTTTATCAGAGTATATTGGATATTTGTTTATTCAGAATAAGAGGTTAAAACTTGAAAAAACACTGCTGCTTTATGGTGTAGGTGCTAATGGAAAAAGTGTATTCTTTGATATTATTAATGCGCTTCTGGGCAGACAAAACGTAACCACCTATTCTCTTGCAAAACTAACAGATCAAAATGGTTATTACAGGGCTATGATTGGTAATAAGCTTGTTAATTATGCATCTGAAATAAACAGGAATCTTGATACAGCCTTCTTTAAACAGCTCGTTTCTGGTGAGCCCATTGAGGCAAGATTGCCTTATGGTCAGCCATTTATAATGGAACGGTATGCAAAACTTATCTTTAACTCCAATGTTTTACCACAAGATGTAGAACATTCAAATGCCTATTTCCGCAGATTCCTCATAATTCCTTTTAATATTTCAATTCCGGAGAAGAAACAGGATAAAATTCTGGCTCAGAAGATTATTGCAAATGAATTGCCCGGTGTGCTAAATTGGGTACTGGAAGGATTAAAGAGGCTCGATGCAAATAAAGAATTCACATACAGTAGTATAATTGTTTCTCAGATTGAGCAATATAAAAATGAAGCTGATTCAACTTATTTGTTTTTAGATGACAGAAACATATCACCTGATTATAATTGTACTAAAACACTGGCAGAGCTTTATTGTGACTATAGGAAGTTCTGTGTCGATAATAATTATTTGGCATTTAGTAATAGGAACTTTAAGAAGAAATTAGAACGACATGGTTTTGAAACATTTAAATCAAGGGTAGGCATAGTTGTTTATTGCACAAAGTTCACATAGAAAACATTTTTTTATTTACGTCATTTCCGTCACTTTCATCACATAATAACAATATGTACAAATATATTCTTGAACCATATAGTGGAAAAAAATCCAGGTTTACATGTCCGGCATGTGGCATGGATTACCAGTTCACAAGGTATCTTGAGGTAGATACAGGTAATTATTTAGCTGAATATGTCGGAATATGTAACCATGCAAATTCCTGTGGTTATCATTTCCCACCTGGAAAGTATTTTCAAACATATAGCAATAGTACAGGAACAGACTTAAAGCAACAATTAAAAGCGAGAAATTATCTACAGTTTAAGAAAAAATCAAATAACAATCCTGATTATATTGAGCCATCCCATATGAATAATACTTTAATCAATTATACTGAAAATAAGCTGTTTCAGTTCTTGAAAACAATTATTGATACGGCTACTCTAGAAAAGATTGCAAGGCAGTATAGACTTGGTACCTGCAATCATTTTGGGGTTGGGACAACAATTTTCTGGCAAATTGATATAACGGGCCGAATCAGAACAGGTAAAATGATTAAATATGATCCTCAGACTGGCCAAAGAGTTAAAAAACCATTCCCTTTAACCAATTGGGTTCATTCAGTTCATTATTCTAAAACATTTAATCTGTGTCAATGTTTGTTTGGAGAACACTTGTTGAATAAAGATCCTTTATTGCCGGTTGCTCTTGTAGAAAGTGAGAAAACCGCAATTATTGCAAAAGCATTGATTCCGGATTATTTATGGTTGGCTACTGGTGGTTTAAAAGAGTTTAAACAATCAAAATTAGAAGTTCTAAAGGGTAGGAGAGTGGTTGCATACCCTGATTTAGGTGCTTATAATTATTGGCTCAAGTGTCTAACAAAGTTAAACATCCATATAACAATTTCTGATTTCCTTGAGAAAAATTCATCAAAAGAACAACATGACAAAGGAATGGATGTTGCAGACTTCTTGCTAGGTGGCTGATATAGTTTTCTCAATCAGGGCTAATTTCTAACTAACTTTACATCCTACAACTATTTCATCTATTTAAACACAAAATAAATAAATGTATTGCAATGATTGATTTGGCAGTTGTAATGCTGTGATATAGAAAGCTTTACTGCTGTATAAATCAAAAACCCACCATTTTCCGTAGGGGTAAAAATCACCATGTAAAAAATAGGACTGTATTTAAATAGGTTCTAAGTTTAACGAATTAATTAGGGGTATCTTTTTTATATAAACAAAAACCCCCTTAATCAATCAACGAGTATGACGCACATAATCGAAAACAAAGAAAGGAGGTTGCAGGCAAAGATAATATAATTGTTTGAGTGTATATGTGCTGATAAAGCCCAGCCAGTTTATGTGACAAAGATGCATTGAACCATCAAACCAATTAATTATTTAAAAACTAAAATTTATTAAAATGAAAAAATTAATAATTATATCAGCATTATTCCTATTTGGAGTATTTAGTGTATCTGCCCAAAGTAGTTGGGAAGTACTTGTTACTTGGAGTGTTACTCCTGGTGGAGATTGTCAATTTGATGATATCCCCGGAAATGGATTTAAGGTGGCAATTACCATCTATGATGAAGCAAACGATGTTATAGTGGTTAACAATATGGAAGATGATGTATCTGAAACAACATTTTTATATACGTTTGATGTACAATCAGCAGTTCAAACTCATTGTAATGATAATACGTTAACCTATGAACCGGATTATATAGTTTATGCTGCAGTCTACATGGGAAATTCAGGTGAATTAGAACCGATTTGTAGCACGAAAGATACTAAGCCTGATAACACTTGTAGTGATTTTAGCACCACGGGGGTTGAAATGAATCAGTTACTTTTTGATTAAATATTATGGACAAAGCCTTGTATTTTAGTATCAAGGCTTTGTCCATTTTTTTATATTTTTACGAATCCTATGAAGCTCAAGATCAATCTCATATTAATATTTATTATTTCTTTTATTCTAACAAATGCCCAGAACCAGGCCAATATTTGGCACTTTGGTGAAAATACGGGGATTAATTTTAATACCGGTGCACCAGAGATAATTCCATATACACCACATTTATCTATGAGTGCTAATGCGAGTATCAGCGATTCCTTAGGGAATTTTTTATTTAGCAGTAGTGGGAAAAAAATATGGAACCGTAATGGACAAGTTATGCAAAATGGTGACAATATTGTTGGCCATAATGGAGCTTCACAGGGATCTTTAATTCTACAAAAACCTGTTTCTACTCATCTATATTATGTGTTTACTGTGGCTAGGTTTACAACACCTATTGGCGTGCATTATTCTGTAGTAGATATGAATCTTGATGGAGGCTTGGGTGGAATTATAGAGAAGAATGTTTTATTGGACGATACATGGGATGTATTTGAAAGAATGACATCTGTACGACATGCCAATGGAACGGATATTTGGATAATTTTTCGGAAGTTTAATGAAGATGCTTATGTCTCATATTTATTAACTGCTTCGGGCTTGAGTCCCCAAGTTGTATTAAGTCCAGCAATCGATAGATTTCCAACTGCACTTAGAGGTAATATGAAGGTATCACATAATAAAGAATATTTAGTAGTTGCAAATATGAATGAGGATGCACCAACACCGCTTGATCAATCATTTGAGATCTGTAAATTTAATGCTGCAACAGGCGAAATAGACTTATTATTTACCTTAACCAAAAATGGTGGTTTAAATCATAAGTCTTTTGAACCATTTGCTGTTGAATTTTCCCCTGATTCAAAATTACTTTACCTAACCTATTATAATGAAGGTACAAGCCATACTATGGAACTTTTCCAATATGATATGCAATATATTGAAGACTCACTTTTATTTCTTCAGTCTGAGATAAAAATTGCCGTCGGACCTGTAAATGGTTTACAATTAGCCAGAGATGGTAAAATTTATTGTACTGGTTCATTCTATGATGCATATGACCATTTAAGTATAATCCACGATCCCTGGAAAAGGGGAACTGACTGTAACTATGAAGCCGATGCAATTTATTTGGGTGAGGATAAGGTTCCTAGCTTTCTCAATAATGTATTAACCGATCATCTTTTTCGTTTTGAATGGGACCATAATTGCTCCGGTCAACCAATTGCTTTTAAGCCCAACTTTATTCCTGATCCTGAGTGGATCTCATGGGATTTTGGAGATGGAAATACATCAACTGAATTGTGGCCAATACATACTTATGAACAAGGTGGTGAATATGAGGTGAATGTCCATGTTCAGTATCCTGCCAATAGTAATTATCCCTTTGGCCGTGTTGAGCAAACCTCAAGGGTAATTACTGTTATCGAATCCCCACATCCCAATCTTGGACCTGATACATTAATGTGTGAAGGAATAGAAATCACACTCAATGCAGGTAATGAACCGGGAATGTATACATGGAGTAATGGTAGTTTTGGTCAAAATCTGAACACCATGAACGTATCAGACACTGGTTTTTTCTGGGTCATATTAAGCAATAGTGAAGGTTGTAGTACCACAGATAGTATACATGTGGGATGGTTTAATAGAGCTGTGTTTAATGAAACTAACATAGTAATTACGCCAACTTCATGCGGAGCAAGTGATGGTAGTATTATGGGAATTGTTATTGAAGAAGTGAATATTGTTAGTGCTAATTGGTACGATGGCAATGGTAATTTAATAGGGAATACACCAAATATTGATAACTTACCCGTGGGAAATTATTTTTTACATGTAACCGATAATAATGGTTGTATAACCGTATCTAACCCATATAATATAACTGATGGAGGAAATATTCTAATCAATAATGTTGATTTTTCCTCGTCTCATTGCGACCAAAACAATGGCTCAATTAATATTACAGTAGCATCAGTAGGTAATGATATATATGAGTATTCCATCGATAATGGTAGCGCCTGGCAATTTGATAATCTCTTTGAATATCTACAATCCGGAGATTACTATATCCGTGTTAAAAATCAAAGTGGATGTGAATCAGTATTTGAGAATAACCCTGTTACTATAAATAATATTGATGGACCTCTAGTTAATACAGTTAATCTGGTAGCGGAAACAGATAACCTGGTCAATGGTCAAATTGAAATTGAAGCTAGTGTGCTGGAAGGCAATCTGGAGTATTCAATTGATGGAGGTACAAATTTTCAAATCAATAATGGCTTATTTACGGGTTTATCAGCTGGAACATATACTTGTGTTGTGAGAGATGAGTTTCTATGTGACACTACTTTTGTGATTGAAATAGAGAGGATTATTTCACAGGTAATTGGAGCAATTGCTGGAGATGGTAATACATGTATTGGTAATGCAACTTCAAGCCCTTTGTTGTTAAACAACTTTATTAATGTGGATAGTTTTCACGTAAAGCTAACCTACGATCAAACTTTACTGCGATGCGATGGTTATATACAAGTCTTCCCAAGTCTTGAAGAAGGTTTTCAAGCTTCTGTCATGCCGGATTTGGGAGAAGTACATATTACATGGAAAGGATCCAATCCTCTAACTATTCCTGACAGTTTAAAAATGGCAGAGTTGGTTTTCAGTGCTTTGGCAGACGGTCTGTCACAGGTTGAATGGGTAGCAGATTTGGGCGAAAGTCAGTTTTTTAACGAGCAGGGTGAGGAGGTGAGTGTAGATTACCAATTTGGGAATATCAGGATATTTACAAGACCAAACATAATCTTTGGGGATACTAAAGAAGTTTGTGAAGGAGAAGGTGTTTTTATTACCCCTTTTATCAATGGTGGAAGTGGTGAAGTAGTTTATGAATGGACAGGTCCAAATAATTATAACAGTACCAATGAGTTGCTTTGGATCAATAGTATAAAAAGGGAACAGTCTGGTGTTTACACATTGGTTGTAACCGACACAGTCAATTGTGTTGAAAATAAGAGCATTGATATAATAGTAAGTGCAGAGCCATCCATTTCCTTTGCAGCCTATGATACTCTTTGGGTTGACCCGGGGTATGAACTTGATGCTGGACCAAGTGGCGAGTATTACCTTTGGAATACAGGTGCAATCACTGAAATGATCACAATAGACACAACAGGTCAATATAGTGTAGAAGTTACTTCATATGAAAACTGCAAGTCTTCCGACACGGTGCAAATCCTATGGGGAGGATTACCATTTTACATACCCAATGCTTTCACGCCAAATGGTGATGGGCTAAACGACGCTTTTGGGGCAATACCAAAATATGATTACGTTAGACGATATCACTTATCAATATTCAACCGTTGGGGACAGCAGCTATTTGAAACAACCGACATAAACAAGGGTTGGGATGGGTCATACCAAGGCACACCATGTATGTTGGGAGCATATGTTTATAGAATTGTTTATGAAGAGTTTGGTCAGCAACCAATGAATTCAAAGATTGTTGAGGGGACAGTAACCCTAATTCGTTAACCTACACTAATGAGCCTTTAACGTGCAGTGTATCGCACTAAACAAATAACATAACGTTCATCATTGCCTGACAAAAGAAGAAGCAATCTCAACAATAAGTTGCCCAACCACACTTATCAATTAAATTCAACTCAAAATCACTGCTTATAAGCATGTAAATTACAACACGCATTCGTCGAAAATTGTTCGACTGTACAATCAATCCTCCTCTTTCTGACGATTTTGAAAATTCACATTTTAATCACTTTCAAATCAATGATTATTATAACAATCAGAATATTAATTATATAACATTATTTCGTCTTCGAAACCCTACTATTTAATGTGGGATAAAAATCACCATGTTATCCCCTTGATTACTAATGATATTATATATAGTTTTATTTTGTGTTTAATTCCAGAAAAAAGAACATTAATAAAAAAATAAATATGGCAAGATGCACAGCACCAGTAAGAGGACATCGCACAGCCAGTGCAGCAGCAGCGTGCCCAGCCTGTGGAGGTCGTTCTCGAGGATATAGTTCATACCCAACTTATACTTCACACCACTCTTCTAATATCAGTAGTTCTGGAAGTAGAAGTTCGGGTGGAGGAAATTCTAGAAGTAGAAAACCAAGTTGGTCCAATCCATACTCTAGTGTCTTTTATACACCAAGGGAAATCCGGACTCTAACACCAGTTCGTGAGAATATTGAAAAACGTTCAACTATACCTGACCTTCGTGATGTTTTTCTTTGTCACGCTTGGGATGACCGAAAAGAATCTGCAAAACAACTACACGATTTACTTGAGGGTAATGGAGTATCTGTGTGGTTTAGTGAAAAGGATGTTTTGTTAGGTTCGTCATTACTTCGAGAAATTGATAAAGGATTAGCAAATTCACGAGTTGGAATAGTTTTAGTCACACCATCTTTTATAGAAAGGGTAAAAAATGAGGGTATTGCCGAAAAAGAACTCTCGGCTCTATTAGCACGAGATTTACTCGTTCCAATTGTGCATAACACAACATTCGAAAAACTTCGTGAAGTAAGTCCTTTACTTGGCTCAAGAAGTGGCCTTGACACGAATGAAGAATCAATGGCTAAAGTTGCATTAAAATTATCGGAGTTAGTGGAAATTGAAGACAAAACTGTTTAATTGAAATAAATGAACTTGACATAACTTGTATAATTTACAAATTATTGCATTATGGGAAAGAACCAGTACGTAGTACCAACAGATGACGGTTGGGGAGTCAGAGGTGAGAACAATGAAAAACTGACAAAGAAATTTGATAGGAAAGTTGATGCAGTTGAATACGCCAAAGAAATTGCTAAAAATCAACAATCCGAATTAACAATCCTGAAGAGTGATGGGAAAATTCAAAATAAGAATAGTTATGGAAATGACCCCTGTCCTCCAAAAGATAAAAAACATTAAAAATGAAGTGTTGTAATTTGTATTTAAAAGTATTACCCGTATTGCTATTACTAACTTTCCTCTCCTGCACAAAAGAACAGGCAGAACAACTCGAATGTGAATCAGAAGACATTGGTTATGTAACAATTACAAGTACTTCTGACAACCCCTATGATGTTTATCTTGATGGAGAACTGATCTTTAGATTACAAGGAAACTCCTTCAAAGATGATTATGAAATCAGCACAGGAACACACATCCTTAAAACAGAACAAGTTAGCGGCTACATACTATACCCAACAGTCAGAGAAAAAGAAATAGTAATAGCCCAGTGTGAAAAACAATCTTGGGTTTTTCCTTAACCTCAACCTTAACCTCAACCTCAAAATGCTCAACCACTATTACTTAAATAATAACCCCAACTCAAAAGGATTCCACGAAGTCCATAATGAGAAATGCAGCAGTTTGCCGGATTCTAAAAATTGTCACTACTTGGGCATGTTTCTCGAATGTCACAAAGCAATGCTGGAAGCTTTTAATGTTTACACAAATTCAGATGGTTGTCCCATTTGCTGCCATGAATGCAATAAACTTAATAATCTTTAATTCTTATATATCATGAAAAAGCTGTTTTTAATATCCTTAAGCCTACTGTTAACAAGCATGGTATTCTCTCAGACAGAAAAATATGTATCAGCTTCCTCCCTTAATGTAAGGAGTACACCAGCTATTGAGGACAATATCACACATAAGCTTAATCAAAATGATAAAGTGCTTCAAATGAGTGTTGAAGGGGCATGGGCTTACATTAGTTTTAAGGTAAACAATACAGAACATTATGGCTATGTTTCAGCAGCATATCTTAGCAATAAAAAAACCTCTAAACCCAAAACCCAACCAAAAGTTCTTATTTGCAACAGTAAAAGTTCATATGCATATCATAGTCATTATTGCCATGGACTAAACCGATGTAAGTCAGGAGTAAGCAAAGTCACTGTACCAGAAGCAAAAAGACAAGGCTATCGACCATGCAAAATCTGCTACTAGTTAATCCTTTATGAAGGTGGTCGGTTACATTTGGATAGCCAACCACCTTTTTTTTATCCCATATCGTCATTGCGATAACGAGGAACAAGGAAGAAGCAATCTGTAAGCAAATTGTTGTATGATTGTGACATTTAAATGATCCCTCCGATTTAAGCGTCCCCGCCTAAATAAATTATCCCCCAATAGCACCTGTTTTCATCTCTAACTACGTAAATAATTGCATATGTATATCCTCGTGTAAATATAAACTCTATCTTCTTTATACCCCATATACTCTTTATACCATAATTCCCTTATACCACTTGTCAAAAACCAAATCACCACCCCCAAAACCTACTGTTTGTTACCCAAAAGGGTAGGAAATCAGAAAAACAACCTCCCCATACCTAACCACCATTAAAAAACCTAAAAGTCAGAAAAATAAGCTTTTATAAAAATTGAAGCACAAATCCCCCACGGTTTTAGGTGGGATAAAAATCCCCATTTCCTCCCCTTGTTTCACCTCACATACTAGATGATTTTTATTGGTAGCTATCCACTCATTTACATGACGAAAGCAGGATAGCACTTTTATAAACCAATAAAACTAATAGTATGAAAAAAGTAATCCTATCAATTATCCTAATTGCATCAGTTGCAATATTTGCAAACACAGCAGTAGCACAGTACGCAATTCCATCATTCAATGTACCTGTAATTGCTGATCCAACAACCTTTGAGGAAGTAACATCAGCAAGTCCATCAACCAACCCTGAATTAACCAAAACACTCCAATCGAACCCATTTAGCCAGAAACCTTCTGCTAGTGATGGGGAACGAGATTTATATATAAAAGTAAAAGATAGAGATATAGCAACCACAGCCTCTGCAATAGTTGAAATATATTCATTGTGTGGAAGTATCACGTATGGTCCATATACTGTTACAGAAGGTAACACACTTATAAAAACCCTATCTACGAATTATCAATGGGGAGTTTCAACATTGAGTTCAACCGAAGGGTGTGAAATGGATGTTTGGTTCGAATAGTGAATAATGTTCCCTCAATAGTTGTAAATTAGTGCCGTCACATATTTGTTTCTATATATATGTCTATAAGTAATCAATTATTGAAATTTTTTCTATCGATTTTTTTGTTTGTTATAATGCCAAGTATCTATTGTTCAAATAATGAGTTTAATCGAATGTTAGAAAAGGCAAATGGTTTTAAAAATAAAAACTCAGATTCACTATTGTATTATTACGAAAAAGCTCTTGATATTGCAAAAATGAATTGTAATTATAATAGGCAGGCTGACATAAGAATACTCCAAGTAGAGTCATTAATAAGATCAGGAAAACTTTTAAAAGCATTGGATTATAGTGATTCTTTAAAATCAATTGTAGAAAATAATAGCTTAAGAAATAGAATTCCAGATATGTTATTATTAACTGGTAATGTATATTTTTCGATGGGGTTAATTTCAGAATCACTTGACATGTTTTACAAGTGTTTAAATGATCATATGGATACTAAACAACCCAAGATTCTTATCGATTCATATTATTATATTGCTCTTGCTTATATGCAACTATCTGAGTTCTCAGAAAGTAAAAATTATGCAAAATTGAGTCTGAAAGAGGCTGTTGAGAATGATTTGATTAAAGATGCTTTACCTCCATATATGTTATTGGCTAGTTTATATAGAGTCCCAGATTCAATTCAGAAATTTTTAGGGAAGGCTGACTCTATAATATCACTCTATACAGATTTGAACTATGAAAGAGTTATTATATTAAATAACCAAGCTCGTCTTAATAAAGCTTTAAATTCATATAAGCTTAGTCGTGAACAATATCTACGGGCCGTTAACATATCATTAAAACAAGACTTCAAAGAAAACCTCACAACCCTCTACAACAACTACGCCTACCTCCTAATGGCAGAATCCAAATACGATAGTGCAGGTTACTATCTTAATCAGGCACTCGATATCGCCATCGATATCGGGAGCCTTGATATGGAATCTGAAATTTATGACTCCTATAGCGATTATTACTCACGTATTGGTGATTTCGAAAGTGCTTGGAAGTATTCCGGGATGTTCATCGAAAAACGCGATGAGTATCGTCAAAAGCAACAAATTCAAAAGTCACTCTTCCTGTCTGCAGTATTCAAAACCGAACAAAAAGAAAAAGAAATACTGCAGCAAAAAACCGAAATCCTGGAACAGGATAATGAAATCAATACCATGTGGATATACCTGTTGGTGATAATCTCAGGATTATTAACAGCACTTGGCTTTATCTTATTTATGCGCCAAAAAGTATCCCTTGCAAAAGCCAGAATGATTACCATGGAGAGAGAAAAATCACTTGAGTTGGCTGATGCGGTTATCAGTAGTCTGGATGCAGAGAGAAAACGGTTGGCAATGGATCTCCACGATGGGATGGGAGCAAGGTTGGGAGCTTTGAGGTTTATCATCGATGATACTCTGGAGTCAAACAGTAAATATGATGTAGCTGTAGAATATATTGAGGATATTCACAAAAATGTTCGTAATATCTCTCATCGGATGAAACCGCCTGAACTTGAAAGGAATGGTTTAGTCAATGCTATTGAGAATTTTGTAAACACCATTGATATATCAAGTGGTTTCAAAGTAGATCTGGAACTGGATATCGGAGAACGTCTATCTCCAAAACTTGAATCTAATATTTATTTTCTTATCTATGAATTAATCAATAACGCTTTAAAACATTCAAATGGAGATTATGTCTTTGTTCAGATTCTAAGCCATGGAAATGAAATTAGTATCTCTGTTGAAGATAATGGAACAGAATTTAACCATAATAATGCTTCAATAGGAATGGGAATGAAAAATATCCACACTCGAGTTGAATACCTCTATGGAGATATCAGAATTGAATCAACAGGTTCCGACACATCAATTATGATAGAAATACCAATTTAATTATGATAAATGTATTAGTTGTAGATGATCATGTTATTATAAATTATGCTATTCAGAACTATTTCTCAAATAGTAAGAATATTGCAATTGTTGATACTGCAAAATCAGGTAAAGAGGCTCTCCTTAAGTTAAAGGATCTTGATATTGATGTAGTGGTACTTGATATTGGAATGCCTGAAATGGATGGTGTTGAATGCTGTGCAAGGATAAAAAAGAAGTACCCTGATAAAAAAGTTGTAGTTTTCACCGGTGAGACAAATACACAACTGTATTATGATATATGGATGAAAAATGCCGATGGTATATTACTAAAAACACACGGACTACCTACGCTTAATTCTGCTATTATTGATGTATATAATGGTTTGTCAGTTATTGGTAAAGATGTTCAATCATTCTTCGAAAGAGTTAAACCAAAAGGTTCTTTACCAAAACTATCAAAACGTGAGAAAGATGTACTTAAACTTTTAGGATTGGGCTATACGCGTAAAAAAGTGTCCGAAACACTATTTATAAGTATTGAAACTGTCAATACTCACTGTAAAAACATTTTTAAGAAATTCAATGATAATTCAATAAACTCAATTATTGCTAAGGCCAAGGAAGCCAGAATGATTAAGTAAATAACTCTACCCTATTAGGTGGGGATAAATTCACCATAACCTCCCCTTGTATTATCCTACAAACGATATTACTTTTATCCTATATTTTAACATCACACTAATTAATTAAAAATGACATATTTATTTGTTATCGATGATCATCCACTATATATTAGCGGACTTCAATCTGCTTTCTCAGATGGATCAGATAAGATTAAAATTACTTGTTCGGCGAACTCGGCAGAGGAAGCGTTACCATTATTAGCCAAGTCTAGAGCAAAAGTGGTCCTTCTCGATTTGAAAATGGAAGGTACAACCGGCGATGAGTTCTGTATGGTGATAAAGAAAAGATTCCCTGATAAAAAGGTAATAATTTTAACCGGTGAAACGGATACCTCTTTATTGGCAAACGCATGGAATAATGATGCTGATGCAATATTAATTAAGCACTGTGGAAAAAGTGAGTTGATCAGAGCCATTGATAAGGTTATTGCCGGGGAACGAATTGTCGGGTCTAATGTCCCTGAATTTATAAACAAAAGACGCCAAGGTAAATCAAATCACCCAAAACTAACACAAAGTGAGCTTAAAGTACTTTCCTTACTCGCAAAAGGCAGAACAAGGAATGAGGTGGGGCAGATTCTTGGAAATAGTCAGAATACAATAGATTTCCATTGTAAAAACCTATTTAAAAAATTTAATAAGAATAAAATCTTGTCGGTTATTGATGAAGCTAAAAGATTAAATCTTATAACGCAATAAACATATTTAGAAAAATTATAGTTCTTTGAAAAACAACAAGGCCAAAGTACCCAAAACCGGCTTATAATTTCAGCATTAGAGTGAAAAACTGTTTCATTCTATGTATTCTTAGCAAAAACAGTATTAACACTATATTAATTTGTTTATACTTATTGTCACTAATGCTGATTTTGGTACATTTGCATGTCGCATTAACAAAAGGGCAATTTTTTGCCAGTTTATCGAGTTACGCCTGGGCGTAATACAACCCGTTTGTTGTGCGACAGCGATAGACTGGCTTTTTAATCCTAAAAAAAATGCAAACGCGCACACGATTTTTTCAAAACAATTTCCCTATGGATACTGTACCCGTGCATTCCGTATGGATCCTCGAAGGAGTTTACGTTAAACTCCTAAATCATCCCAAAAAACTATCAGTATACTATGAATCCCACGAAAACTGGTTTACTGAAATAACCGATAACACTCAATTATTAGAAGATGTGATCAATAATGCTGAGGTTTATTGTTAATAAATGTCATTTGACATATTCTCAAGGTGTCCTAAATTTGGGAAAGGCTACAATTACAGGGAAGGCTACAGGAAGGCTACACTACCTGTTAATTGGTTTCTAAATTCTTCTTGAAGTTCATTAATGAGTGAAATGTATTTTTCTCTTTTTTGTCTATTAATTTCAATTGCATATTCTCCTATTTCGGTTGGGTCTATTTCACTAGACTTCTTTTTACGATAATCTATTAAATACTTTTTGCCAAACTGATAATTTGAGAATTCTTCAATTAATAATAAAAGATTAACATAATGCTCTTCTTCAATCAGCAATGCACTTTTCTCAATTACTTTTTTTGTTTTAAATAGTTGGTCTGCAAATGATTTAAGATTTTGAGGAGAAGCTGACTCCCACAAGTCTTGTCCCTTATGTTTTACTTCAATTAATTCTTTCCATAATACATTATACAAATCGAATTGATTTTCTGAATACTTAAGAAAAATCATTTTGGAAGTCTCTAACTCTTTTTTATGAGTTTCAAGTTCTATTTGATAATGCTTTTTTAAATCCTCTAATTCTTTTTGATATTTGGCTTTATCTTTTTCAGTTATTTTACTTGCAAGAATTCCTGCAAACCATTTTGATGCGAAAACTAATACAGCTATCGTTCCACCGCTTGATAGTACAGTAGTTAATATGATTTCTGTTAAATTCATTTTGTTATTCTTTATTTACACATTATTATACTATTTCATTACTAGCCTGCTGGTGGATTTACATTTATGTCATTTGAATTTTCAACATTAATTTCATTTGTAATATCAATTTCTTTCTCAACAAAATCTGGTGGTATTCTATCCTTAATTGTACAAATTATAGACTTTATAAATTTTCTTCCTTTCCACCATAAGATTATTAAGAATACACCTCCAATAATTCCAATTATTGATGTGAATAGAAATGCGTTTTGAATTAAGTCCGATGAAAAAGTTGCAGTAGATAAAGCAAGTATAGCAGAGAATGCTAATGAAAACAGAAAAATAGAAAAATTCAAATATATACCTGTAGGTTCTCCATTTTCTAGAATTTCTAATTCATTTTCCTTTACTTCATATAAGTTTACCGAATCAACACGTCCTCTTAGAACACGAAGCTGCTTTTCTGAATTTAGTCCTGTAGGTTCCATATTACAAGTATTTTTTTAACCATTCTGAATTTTCTTCTCCATATGCGTTAGTCCATGCGGCTTCAGTTCCAGACCTTATTATGAATAATCTATCAGGATTGGGTATAAATTTCATTAACTCATCTCGTAATTCAGCAGCTGATTTTTCAGATTTTATAGCCCAAGCATTTTTATGTATTGGACAATAATAACCTGATTCTTTCTTAAGTTGTTCTTCAACTTGAGAAAGTCGAGTCGCATCATTAATCTCAGTTGTTATAATATATGTTTTCATATTATAATTTATTGTATTCTCTATATTAGTGTTTCTGTCTTATATGGCAACGGAAAATTGTATGAGTAGTGGCAGATTGCGTGCTTCTTACCTGTCAAACCGCTAAGCAGTTTGAACGGGCTATAAACCTTGATATTTAGTACATTGCCTGCCATTACTTATACAAAATGTTGGCTGTAGTTATTTTTTCCATTTTTCATTATATCTGTCAATATAATATTCATCATTACAAAGACAATTGCCAGTTTCATTTTTAGTTATATCTCTTTGAAATGGATTTAGTTCTGTAATTGGAGAAAGATGATAAAAGTCTATTCTATTACACTGTTTATTGTCCAATTGCATATGATATTTAACAACTTCAGAAGCTAATAATAACCCTGCAATTGCTGATTGAAAAGCAAGTGGAGCATCAACGTCATGTATTTCATTGTTTTTTTCAGAAAGCTGTAATACAGTTCCTCCACAAATATAATCTGAATAGAACTCGTCTACCTTTTTTCCTTGATATTGACTTAATTTTTCAATTGAAATATTTTGGGTAATTGAAATTTCCTGAAGTAAACTTTGGGTTTTATTTGGAAGCACGTCATCAACATTAGCATTATAATTATAGTAATCTTTTATTAAATCTACTTTGTCTGAAATTCCACAATTCTCAGCGACTTCTTCTGTTCTATTTTTCTTTTTTGAATTTGGAATGTAATAACAGGCAAGACACGGTTGGCTTACAAAATCCAAATGTTTGCTTATCCCAATTGATTCTGGTTCAGTAAAAGTATTAAATAAAATACGTGGTAAAGAACTTTGGATACCAACTCTATCTTTTTCATTATCAATGCCGACAGCGACACAGTCAATATTCCAATTCTTCCTTTTCTTCACATAGTCCTTCCATTCTCCTTTGAAAGGGCTAACTTTTAAATTAGTTTGATTGAAAAATTTCTTTGCAATTTTGACTTTATCTTTATTCTCATTTGACTCTGTAAAAAGCAAATAGCGTTGAAGATTCGATTTGCTAATTTCTTCAGCATCAACTAAAGCCAACTTCCCTTGTAAATTACTAATTTTAGATAAAGACCATACCACACCATTACCAATAGCACCGATACCAGCAATAACAACATCTTTAAATATAATTTTATCAAAGAAAGGATTATCTTTCGTGTTAAATGAATAGGTAGAAAGTTGAAATTCAGTATCAAGTTCCTTATACTCCATGAACTCAGAAAAGAAACTCCTAAATATATTTGAAATAACAATGCAAGCTGCAATACCACATCCAAAAGGGTTGGCAGTTGAGTTGAAAGATTGCTTTTTCTTGATTGAATATTTGGAAATCCAATTATCTGAACCAAAATAAAAGGTTTGAACGCCTGAATTTATTGGCTTGTTAGTTAATCCAGCTAAAATTAAAACATCTTCTTCATCTGCATCAGAAACAATTTCAATATTCCCATTTATTCCCAATGCAAGTTTTTCAAGACCTCTTTTAGCTTCACTATTTTGTTCAGATAAATCAATAAGTTTTATTTTGGGATAAAATCTTGCTACTAATCTTATTATAAGATCAAGTCCATTTTTCCCCTCTTCTGTTATTAATGCATTTTCATCAAATGCTATTGCAACAATCTTATTATTAAGAATCTTTTCAAAGGCATTTTGATTAGTATTGATTAATCTATTTATTGCTAATAAATCTTTTGAGAAGTATTTTGCTTGAGCCATGTTATTTTATTATAAAAAGTGATGTAACTTCTTGAGTTGTTAATTTATACCAAGTTTTACTTAGTGACAATCTATAAATTGCTGTATCAAGAAGAGACACTTCACCTGCGGCAAAATCTGGAACTACTATTGAGACTCCTCCATAAGAATCAACAATTGGGTAAAGGTCATCAGCTAAAGAATGATAGGCTTCTCTTGGATGACTGTGTATTTGGGCTATTAACTGCATTTTATTTTCATATAGCCAAACATTCAAATTATGTAGCTCATCACTTTCAACAGCATACATTAACCCCTGTTCCATAATATAGCCCTTTTGTCCAGGAATAATAGTCTCTTTAATTATAAACATTGACTCGTCCATCTGTCCAGCAAAGAGGCAAATCCCTTCAACTCCTTTAGTACCTGCATAATTTAAAAACTCATAAGCTTTTTCTAAATTTTCATGAGGTAGCACTATTGAATTTATATGAGTATATCCTTTCATTTTGATAATCTTGATGGATCACTAGCTAATGGTAATTTAAAAAATACAACAGGATGATTATTTACATTTATTAAGTATCCAGCAGCCAGTGAAATAGAATGCTTGATTAACTTTTCAATTATATCACAAAGCTTGCCTTCTCCTTCTGTACGATATAAAAACCAAGAATCTCCAGAATGATGTTGGTGATTATGGTATTCTCGAACACCTGGAATACATAAGAACGGAATATCATGACCTACTAAAATTGGCTGTGGTTGTCCTGTGTCATTATTCCATTGCCAGAATTGTATACCAACTTCATTACTTTTGAGAGGTTTACCAGTAAAAGGATTTGTTAAGATTAAAGAAGGAGGTTCAGAATCCCAATTCGTGTAATCTAATTCAACAGAAAAAGCTATTGGACTTGGTTTTAAACTAGGTATAGAAAAGAGAAATCTTAATTTGAATTCAGAGTTTTCAATTAAAAAGACACCTCTCTTTCTATACTCAAGTTCTAATTCATTAAATTCTTCTAATTCCTTCTTAAATTTTTTACGGGTAACCTCAATGTCCACATATTGTATGTTTTCTTTACTTTCCACCTTTACCTGATTTTAGGCTAACCATAAGTAAAGCTCCATCAGTCAAGCCTAGTTCCTCAACTTTCTTATTTATGTCAAGAATATTGTTTCCTAATAACACATCATAATCTTCAATTGGGCGAGTGCTTCCTGTTTCTTCAAGAGCTTTCTCAACTGCGACTTTTAAAGATTGATTTAAATTAACTTTTTCAATTGTTACTACAGGTTTACCTGTTACAGAAAACTTTAAACTAATCAAATTGTGTGTGTGTTTTTCTTCGTTCATGATATTAAAATTTAAATGTTAATTTTTTGCAGGTCGTTTTTCATAATGCCCCTAACGGAAAATTGTATGAATAGTGGTAGAACGCGTGGTAGTTACCTGTCAAACCGCTGCGCAGTTTGAGCGGGCTATAAGCCTTGATATTTAGCACTTTGCCTGCCATTATTTATACAAAATGTTAGCCACTGGGTTTCTATTCAATTTTTTCAAATATCAACATTTCATCAAATCCTCCTCTTAAAGCTAAATCTTTTACGGTGACAATAAATCTGTCCAATTCTCTTGTTAATATTGCTTCATAATCTTCACTCATTGAATTGAAATCATTCGGTAAAAGGTTTTGGATTGCATAATTTATTCCTGCCAAAATAGTGGGAAAGTCAATGAATATTAATTTATTGTCTTTGATTTCAGTTTCAAGGTTTATGAATCGAGGTCGCCCAGCATAATGGAATGATACATTTTTTGTGGAGCGTCCATTTTTGATTTTTTCAAATTGAAGATTTAAATCTGCATTTAACTTTTTTGGTATAATAATCTTTATGACACAGTCCTTGTATTTTGTTCCTTCATTCTCAAAACCACCATTTTCAATAATGTATCTGCAAGTTGGTGAGATTAGATTTTCAAAATAAACGGATGCTAAAGTTGAAGAGGGAAAAAAGTTCACAGATGAATCCCTTTGACTTCTGAATAAATCCGCAACAGATGAAATAGCATCAATAAAACTTCCTTCTTCAGTTTTAGAAAACCTTGCAAGAGATAATCCCTTTATATCTGAAAGGATTTTTAATTCCGTTTCCACAACAAATGCACATTTTGAAAGTCCTAAACGTCCCATAAATAACCCCAACTCAAATAATACATTATCGCGAGATTGAAGCATTTCTTGTTCTCTTACAATAACTTTGTCATCAGTTGTTCCTAGTAAAATTCCAAAGTCATACTGTAACGTAGCTTTTAATAAATCGTGAAGAAAATTATTGTTTATTTTAAAAACGGCTGTATCCCAAATTGATTCGTTCCAAACGGTCACCTCAAACTCAGGCTCCAATATTTTCTTAGCAGATTCTGCTAATTTCAATTCTTCCGATGATGAACCTATAAATATCCTTTTCTTTCTCATATTGTAGTAGTTTTTTTAAGGTCTAGTAGAATTGGACTTATCTCAGACATTAGATATTGTAAGCTAGATAACTTAGATGAATCATTCTTGAAAATATATTCGTTACCATCAACAGATTTTAATTTGTCTGAATGCTCTTTGTTTTCAGAAAGACTTTTTAATTGCAAATAAATTATAGGAACTAATTCATAGAAGTTTTTACTTGAATATTTATATGTTTCTATATCATAGCAAATAGCATTAAAATCAAAGCTACTAAGTTTTATTTCTAATTCAGAATCAGCCTTTATATTCTTCAAAAACCTTATCATCTTTTTTAAACGACCATTAGTTTCTGAACTCCTATCATTTATCCTTTTTATACTTAGAAATGGATAGTCAGGGTTACCTTTTGAGTTTGTTGCTTTATTATAAACCTGAATTCCTCGATAATCAGAGTCTTTATCTCGTAGAACTGCTGTAACATTATCATACCAATTTGCAATAACGATATCAACGTCTCGATTTAAACTTTTATTAGTGATTTTTATAGCTTTTGGATGCGAAGTATCGCAAATATCATAGACTGGAATCAACGTATCTTCCGAATCTTTTCTATTCTTCTTTAAATCATCAAGTGCACTACCAGAATATCCTGCATTATCAATTTCTACTTTCAGTTTTTGTATCTGTGAGTAGTCCAATTGAGATTTCAAACTTTCTGTGGTCAAAACAGTATTAATTGACGTTCGGTCAAAAGTGTAAAATTTATCGCAAACAACTAATAAATCGATATCACTAGTTCCTTTAATGTGCGTGTTAGTCATTACTGAACCTTGATATTTAAAAACTACTTGAGATAAATTATCTTTTAAGTGATTTTGCACTCTTTCTCCTGCTAATCTACTTTTCTGTGTATATTCAGGTTCAACACCTTTCATAGCATATCGCATATATTTTAATATGTCACTATAAGAAATTGATGATAATTCATCACTAAATGCTTTCTCAAGAATTATGTTCTCAGGATTTGTTCTTGTTTGAATATTCTCAATTAGTTTTCGATAATCTTTCATTCTGTAAGTTTTATGTAGTTGGTTGCTTTTTTTACCTTATGCCTAACTATCATATATACCCTCTTCAACATTTACCCTGCTAATTATCAATATAATAGTGTTCATCTGCAGCGATTTATAACCCTTTACAAATATCTTTTTTTACTTAATGTATTAATAATTCTAAATTTAGTGGTTATGAATAAAGTCAAACAAAATGTTAAACTACACCAACCTACTCTATTTGCAAAAAACTCACATGGTGATTTTTACCCCACCTAAAAGGGTGGCTCGTGTTAACTTCAGGGGCTTAATTATCAGGAATTCAGTATGTTTGTTGTTTCAGGAATTGCTTTTGGAATATGTAATTTATAATCAATCTAAGTAATTATTCATGATATTAATAGTCATAAGCTATATTTACATAATCCACTTTATAGGCTCAACTGGAAAAATCTACCAGGCTTCACTTGAAACCGTAGTAAATTGAACATCAGTTCCTGTTGCTTTGATCATGTGATTTCGGAATATAAAGGAGAAGTAATTATTTGCTCTTCTGTTATATATATTGGTTTGAAATGGTTATCACATTTCATTATATACGGATGGTCACTCAAACTGGTCTGAGGTAGTCAGGGTAGCCGATTTTTCCACATTTACTGCCCTCTATTGATATTGTGCAAAGATTAATGAAAGTGTTTGCTGTAAGTGCTGATAACCTTTTAAACGATAACGAAAACAGCGTTGTAGAATTAGAAAATCACGAACTTAATGAGCAGTTAATGCTTATTAACCAGCTTGATGAAGATGAAAAAAACGCACTGATTAAGATTATTAATTCTATGCTTACTAAAAAAAGAATGAAGGATTTATTGGATGGGAAGGCTAAGTTTTAGGGCATGAAAAAGCCCCACTTTGCAGTGAGGCTAAATCATTAATAATTTCCTGTTTAATTGCATCTATATTAGATTAAACACCTTACCAAGAATTAACGGGATTATACAAATCCCGATAGATACCAAAAAATAAGTTAGATACAATTTACCATTTCTGTATTTGTACTCATTGATTAATTTTTCATATTGCTTATTGTAAAAGATTAAAAAATAGTTTAACAAAATAAATGGTAAAAATAAAGAAATAAAACCCGAAAGAAATCCATCAAGCATAGTACCTGGTAAAAAGTCAAAATCAAAAAAAACATCGAATTTTACTCCCGAAAAACTTAACCAAATTAATAATGTAAATAAGTTAACCCCTTGAATTATCGAGAGAGGTAGTAAAGTATATGTTTTCCAATTTCTAAGATGTCCATGCTTGGTTTTTTCATAAACCATAGCATCAACCCATATCTTGTAATATAAACTCAAAATCATTGCTTCTAAGGTTTAGTTGAAATGTCATAAACGAATCTTGCTCCAAAATATATTGTTGCTCCACCTGCAATTGCCCATCCTACTGGATTCGATGCTAAAAAGATTGTTGCTCCAAGACCAGCTGCACCAACTGAAAGATCTGCAACGTCCCATGAATTAACAGCATTTCCTGCTTGAACATCACTTACAATATTATAAGTAGATACTCCCATGCCAAACACAGTTCCTGCTATTCCTGCCCCCCTTACAACTTTCATATATCTCGCACCAGTTTTGCCCCAATTAGCTCCTTCCATTCCCCATTCAACTAAATTCCCCTTCACACTGTTTGACAGACTCATGGCAGAAACACCGGTGGCCGCTTCATTTAAGGTTAATCCACTATTATCACCCCCACCTGCTGAGCCACCGTTATAAGTCAAATCAATATAACCTCCTGTATAATAGATGTCTGCATAATAGACACCTTCTTTTGAGTAAGTGTTACGATATACCTCTTCACCAGCAATAGGATCCCAAAACTTCCCATTATCTTTGCTTACCATTTCCATGTTTATTTGACCACTTCTCCATAAAATACTTGCTTTTGGATGTGACCATATTGCATAACCTAGCTCAAAAGCACCTTCTCCATACATTCTATCAAATGCAGCCTCCCCACCTAAAACAAAGTTGTCTCGTTCAGATCTTCCTGGATCACTCCAATGATTTCCTGAACCAGGACCAATACGCCTCGAACCATTTTGCTGCTTAATATCAAATGCCGCCATATCCAAGCCTAGCAGATCATACCTACCAATAGGGTCATTCCCAACATAATTGTATGGTGTTAGATCAAAATACTTTTCTGCCAACGCATCAACAACATGCCATCGTGCAATTTGTGGATCATACATTCTAAAACCATAATCTACCCAAGCTAGGTTATGAGCTTGTTGATTCTCTTTTCCATTATACTGATAAAGATTCTCACTACTTATTGGGCTAACATAATCCAATCCACCAAATGTTAATCCAAAAGGATAGTAATGGTTTTCTTGTAGTATTTCGCCTACACCGTCATTATTGTAATCAGAGAAACTAACTCTCACATTACCAAGGTGATCCTTAATAAAGTATTCGTAGACAAAAGGATTACTACCTGAGGATGGTGTTAATCTGCCTTCTTCGGTAAGTATATAATCCACTAACTCGTTTGTATATACAAATCCTGAAGAATAATCTAAAGTTGTAATATTTGTTCCGTCAATAATTTTCATTTGCAGTTTTGCTCCTTCAGCGGTGTAAAGATATTCAATTTTCTTTGTTGTACCGAACTCAACCAACTCTGGTTGATTAATATAATTGTATTCAATATTTGTAATACCCTTATTATCATCCTTAATTAAGTTGCCATTGGCATCGTATCCATATTCACCGGTGGTATTTGATCCATTATCTCTAAAATCATTACTCTCGAAAGTAAGGTTTGTAACAAAATCATTTAATTCATCAAGCTGGTTACCATTGTAGAAATACTCAAGATTATCCATTAACCCATATAAATCATTTCCACCAGAATTTCCAACTACACCATAACGCTCCAATTCTTCAATATTTCCATTTAAATCATATTGGTTAATATTTAATCCAAATTTGTTTTCCATATCCCAATTATAATTGGTGTATTCTCCATATTTTGCTTGAGTTAACCTATCTAATTCATCAAACTGAAAACCATATGCTCTAATGCCTGAGTTTACTGTTGTTTGCCATTGCATACCTGAAATTTTTCCATCAAATAGCATATGTCCTTCAAGATCTGATAAACCCTCATTATAGTATAAGTCCATACCAAATAAATCATTATTGTCTTCGTTGAAATAAACAATATCAATTCTTTTAGCAAAGTAGTTTGAAACTTGACGAGTTATTGCTGTGATCAGTAATTCATCTTTAATTTTTAATTCCTCCAATTGCGCTACTACTTTGTCATTTACAGCTACTAACATTGTTTGTCTGTCAAAGCTTTCGCTAAACATAAGTTGCCCCATATTTAACGTTATCTGTTGACCAAGTCGTTCATGTAAGGCTGTAAATTCACCAATATCAATAATATTATCATAAATCTCAAATGAACTACTTTCCCCAACATTACAATATCTAATATCTGTGGGATCATCAATCTTTGATATTTGAAGACTTTTACTATCATTTACTTCAATTGTTAATGAACTAACAACTCCATTTTTGTATGATGCAACTTCAAATATGATTGTATCAAGTCGCATACCGTCTACCTGTTCTGTAGCTGCAACTATTTCTTCGAGATCAATTAAATTATTATTATTATTTAAGTTGGCACTATTAATCCTTTTTAACCAACCTCTTATATTGTATTTGTAATCAACAGACTGTAGGCAACCTTCTTCTTGCATGTCGTGAAGGTTCTTCTCAACTAATTGCCCAAGCTCATTATATGAATTACTCACCATACGAACTGGTGAACCGTTATTAACAGTATGGTCAACCGTCATAAGCCTTCCAGCGTGGTCATAACCATAATCGCGATATTGAATTGTTATTTTTTCCTTAGTCGGGTCACCATCAAATATTACATGAGTATGTATACTGTTTGTTGTTTGACCATCAAACTTTATCAAACTACTAAACCTGTCAAACCCTTCAAGGTGATTTTGTGTAATAGTTTGTATTGCTCTGCCATATTCATCAAAATAATAAACATTATATAGCCATTCAGCAGGAGAACTATTTAATATTCTGGTTTTTGATCCCGTCATATAGCCCTTTACCCTATCTACATTCGAACTAATTTGTTCCTCTTGTACAAATGGAAAAGAATTCGTTATATCAAAATCATAATTATCATAATATATCTCTTTGTAAACAGTTGTTTGCAAATTTGTTGTAGGAAAACTAACATTCGAATACTCGAGCAACCCTTGATTACTTATAAGCTCTTCATAATTTGGAACTGCTGCGGATGAATAAAAAACATTAACATTACTTTGTACTGTTGTCAACGATCCTGATACCATATGTATTCCAGTTTGAATTGGTCTGCTGTGCTTATCATATTTAATAAACGACCATCTATTATAAGCCCGTTGAATTCCATCCTGTGTAAGTACAGGTCTGTCAAGCTCATCATAAACTATATATATAACATCTTTGCCAGGTTCCTTTTTCTTTATTATCCGGTGTTTTTCATCATATTCATACCAAAAAAAGTAATCATCACACACAGCATCGTTTCTTGCAAAGTTATAATTACCGTTTGTGGCATATAATTGCTTTAACCCTTCCGGTGGTATAACATAGCGAAGTTGTCCAAAATCATCATAAATATAGTAAGTATGAACCTTTTGTGTTTCACCAGTATTATCAATTTTAGCATTTGTAATCACCTTACCCCATGCATCAGTAAAAGAAACGGATTTATTATCATCTTCATCAAAATGTTCCAATAGTTTTAATGTACCTGCTGTATGATATCCGGTACTAGTGCCATTACCCGAAGTGTAGTCATAAGTAAAAAATAATATTTCACTATTGCTATCATTTAATTTATAATCCATTTCTTGAGTATGTCCCTGGTTCATACTCCATGCATACCCTGGAGCACTTATTTCCACAACTTTGTTAAATGGTGAATTATCATATTTAATTTCGCTGTATGCGAAATTTGTATTGGCGATCTTGCCTTCCGTTAGATAAAAGAATTCTTGAGCCGCAAAAACATCATTATCAAATGCACCACCATTTGCTTTTGTAAATGGTAGGTATTGTTTAGTTATCCTGCCAGTTGCATCGTACTTTATAGGTGATATAATATCACGCTCCTTTGGACTTATCCCTACTTGTATTTTTTGAGTCGGTCGGCCAAGTCCATCAAAGTAACTTATTTGCTCAATTACTTCTAGGGGTGGGAAGTTAGAGTTTATTAAATCAACTGGTGATAGTCCTTCTTTTCTGATTTTTTGTGTTATTACAAAATTCTTGTTTTTGGTTTGTCCAATTGAAATCAATGGAATTACTAATAATAAATAGATATATATAAGTCGTCTCATTTTAGTGCTTTTTAACGTAAATGGATTATTTTAGAAGCAGTCACTGCATTTAAGAGAATTTGCCAATGGCGATGATTTAAACATGGTTGTACTTGTAGATTTACCAAATTCTTCATAATCGCTATAAAATTGTGATATATTACATTTCACTTCAAATTTGTCTTCATAACAATAATTATCATGAAATATGTCAATTTCAATAGAATTAGATGTCTCTCCAACCATAAGCTCAAAATTTCCGGAACAATTCTTTCTATACCATGTATATATAATGCCGATTGCGTCGTTATAACTTAAATCGCTTAGAGTATATGTGTATTTTGGTGTAGACGTTTGACAATTTACATAATCACTGTCACAATCAACTGAAAAGGAAATATTGTAGTAAGCATACCCTTTTAGTCCCAGTGTTCTTGTTTCTGTACTTCCATCAGAGAATTCTATTAATGCGGTTAATATGGCATTTCTATACCCGTGTGTAGTTCCACCTGGAGTAAAAACTATTGGTATATATAAAGAAGATTGACTCGAAATATTAACTGTAGTGTTTTGCAGGTCACTGGAAAAGTCACTGGATCCGGAAATTGAGAAGGTTACATCAATTGGTGTTGATGTTCTATTGTAAAGATTAAAACTTTGATTTGCTGATTCACCATGAGCAGTCCATGTTGGAAATTCATAGTAGGTTGTGCTAAAATATACTCCACTTCCTGTACCTTTAACATATATCTTGCTGTTATACCTTGGATCGTTGGAGCTTATTTCGATTGTTTCATACTGAATACCATAATCCAATGGATAAAATTGTACATTAAGACTTTCCGATTCGCCTGGTAATAATGTAATATCTACACCTAAAGTAGGGTCAGTAGCATCAGGCAGGCTTATATCAGTAGAGTTCAGTAATTTTGCGTTAACTGTGATTGTTTCGGTACCCGAATTACTGAAAATGAAACTCTTTACTATGGATGTATTTTTTGTTACTTCCTGAAAGTCATAAGTTCTATTTGAAATTTTTAATTGGTTATCTGCAAAATTGTATACTACATTATTTAGTGTATTACCCTTAAAATCAAGAGTGCTAGTTGTTCTGCCCAATTCATCATACAATACATGTTTAGTAACATTATTTGCATCTGTAATACTCGTTACACCAACACCGGGATCGTAAGTATAAGTTGTCATAAATGCATCCTGTGGTGCAAATCTAATATCATCAATTAGCATATAGTGAGTTGCATCATAATTAACAGTATAGCACTTAATTTTCACATCTCCTGTTATACTTAAGTCTGATTTTATCTGCTCTAAATCTATAGTTTGGCTAATTAACTTCCACTCGCCATGAGTGTCCGTAAAAGAAATCCACTCCCATGTACCTGAGATAATCTCATCATTCATGTCATAAAGTTCATAACCAATGCCTGCACTAATATCAGGCATTCCAGATTCATTCTTTACCCATGCCGAGAACTCAAATGTTCTTTCCTGATTTTCTGGAATGAATGTGCGTAATGTACTCCATGTTGCTCTTGTACTAATGTTATTTAGTTTTAAGGAAAATAAACCTGTGTGAGCATCAGTATTATCTATTTCACCATATGATCCAATTTGCCAATAATTATTATCTGCTGTTAAATCTAAATTCCCACTTTCAAATCCTGTATAGCCACAAGAAATTCCAACAGGATCATCAACATTACGTGCATTATTAATTGTTGCAACAGGATAAGTGCTTTTGTAACCATAGATACTTGCATTATATAGGTTCTCAACAATATTCGCATCCAGTAGGTTTCCCTTTTCATCATAATTGTTAAACTGTGTGTGTTTATCAAAATTATTCGCATTAAATTGAAATTCTAACCATGGATCGCTAATACTTGATTGTGTGTAATCTTGAATTGGAGCATCAACTTCAAGTAACCAGCTTTCACTTGGTACCACTATCTCAGTTCCAGAACTCATTGGTCTAAAAATATCAACAACAGCACTTGTAACTTTGCTATTTTTTAAATATGTAGTCTCTATTGATCTTCCAATATTATTTTTCACCGCCATGTAAAAAAGAGCTAATGCGTTTGTTTCAGTTGGTTCACTATATATTGTTAATCCTCTCCAGTAGTCAAGTACATATTTAAATAGTGTACTAGTGCTTTGACTATTACCATCAACTGTTTTAACTTCCGCAACAAAACCATCTTCATTATAGTAATAGAATGTACTTGAAAAAGGATTAGCTTGATCATAATGGAATACCGTCTTGCTTAAGGTTTTTTTACTTACTTCAGTTGCGATCTTGTATTTACCAAAAGCTATAAGTTTATCATCCAATTCATCCTGATTATTTTTTAAAAAACCAACCTTAAGTCCGTAAACGGACTGATAAGTTGCACTATTTGGATAGTGGATAACATACTCAAATTCTGTTCTTTTAACCACCTGATGGTTCTCATTATAGACTACAATTCTTTCAAGCTGTCCTCGGTTCCAATCGTAATTAAGGTTGTTTAAATACGGATAATCCAATTTACTGCTAAGCAATGATGTGTAGGTGTTTACGTTATTCGATATATCATTAGGGTATCTTACATAGCTTATCGAGGGGACTTCGAACAACCCATCGCCACCAATATCGTCATTCAATTCACCTAACTGTCCTGGTATTAGATATGTATGGTCTATATAACCCCTGTTTGAGATGATTTCCCTAACGTTCTCATATTGCACAATCTCATTATCAATAGTGTTCAAATCAACGTTAGTTCTTACATAAATGCAATCTGTTTCAAGTGAGGTAACATCATTTGATCTTGGATCAATATATCCAAAAACAGGCAAACTTGTAATTCTTCCACTTGATTTTTGGGCGTTGTTAAATTGAGTATATTCATAACTTCTTACCTGTTCGGTAGTGGTACCATCTGAACTGGTAAGTTCTTTAACTCGAAGACCACCACCATTATAATTAGTGTTATGATCCGAATATCTGAATTCATCAGACTCGTATTCTATACTTAAGTTTCCACCATTTGGAAATGCTATTTTTGTTAACGATCCGATCTTTTTATAATCCGGGACAGGGTACATTAGAGCCCCCTCATTAAGAATTTCAGATGGTAAGCCAGTATATTGTACGAGTAATGAGAATCTTTCACTTTCTACTTCACTTGGTAAAATAACTAATTCTGGAATAGAATTCTCATTGCCAGCATCCATGTTATTATATCCCCAAATATCTTTTGCAAAAGAATATCTTGAAGGCAAAAAGCGCCCGTTTGTTAAATCATAATCATATTCAAACTCTACTGGTGGCAGTGATGCCTCACCATTAAATTCTGTTATTTTATCAAGACGCAACCTTTTTGTAGCGGCATCTATGTTATTATAAATATTATAGAAGTATGTTGTATAATGACCAATTGGGACTTCGAAATATCCATAGTTAAAATTATAACTCTTTATTGTCTTGTTGTATATATCACCTAAATTTTGGGAAACAATTATCTCATTTAAAGCGCAAGGATGATCCATTGAACTAATTAGGTTGATGTCCTTTCTTTTCTCATAATAATTAAACTCAACTTTTGTAATAGGTCCCTCAATGGTTTTAATGAGTTTTTTAAATGTAAAAGGGCTACTACCATTGATAAGAGTTAAGTTATCTAAATCATCAAATTCCCAATCATCCCTCTCATAGTTATGACATTCTTCATAATAGCTAAAATCCAAATACTCTTTGAATGATTCATAAGTAAATACTAGTTCTTGGTTAAACAAGTTAGTAATTTTGGTTAAATACCATGCTGAAGTATATTCTTGTACATTAGTTCCCTTTCCTTTTAGGTGATTATTTATAGTTATAGATTCATCAATTACTGAAGCAATAGTTGTTCGAATTATTTCCCTTTCTTCAAACAAATATTCGATTCCATTTTCGTCCGTAATCTTAAACCAAAGTAACCCCTCACTTTCATCAGTCGACATCTCATAGTCAATTTTAATTGGGTAATAAGGAATTAATACGATTGGGTGACTAGTTGCATTTTCATCTTTTGTTCCAAAAACAAATGACCCCGTACGGCCTAATATATTATAGGTGTATATATCAGGTTCAGTATCATAATTAATTCCATCAATCTCCGGGTCAGAATTAAGAAGTTCAATTAACTCTGTTGAAATTGCAGTTTCTTCCGCATCATTACTGTAAATTGTTTGGAAATCTGCGATTTTTTTTGAAAGAGGATCAGTATCAAAGTCATACATCCATCCTACTTGTGCTGGATGAAATGTGGTTGCTAAAATACTCTGGTCATCTGGATATGCCCTTAGTTCCCTACTAATATAACCACCGGCATTGAGAGACCATCCTAATCCTACTTCTGTTGCAGGTTGCTCAACTAATATCCCTGATCCTGTATAGGATAAGCTCACTGGTACATTAAAACCTCTATCGGATAGAGTCGTTATTGGTAAAGTATAGTTAAAATCTCCTGTAAGGTGGTCTACTAAACCACTTCCAATTGATGAACTTTGAGGAGCCCTGGCAGTGGCATCAATATTCTGAGAAATTGCACTAAACATAAAAATGCAATAAATGCTTGTGAGCAATACTCCAACCCTGATTGTTTTTGATTTCATACGAATATGTGTGTTAAGATTTTGAGTAAAGTTCTGTTTTTGTTACCAATAACTCCAAATTGCATAATCCACATAACCATACTGTTATAAACATGTTATAATATTTGCGTGATATAGATAATGAGATGTATAAAAGAATCAGAAGTGCTTCAAATAAACATCGTATTAGTATCTGTAAATGGAAGGATATATAAATATTAGAGGATAAATAAACTACAAAACCGTGTAATATTATTGGATATAATTGGATCACAAAAGTAAATGCAAGAAATATTATTATTCAAACACATATTATTGTCTGGTTTCATATTGCATTCTTCATCAGTTACCTTAAACCAAAGAAGACCTTCACCTTCTTCCGTTGACATTTAATGCTCTATTTAAATTGGATAAATTAGATCAAATAGGGTTTGTGAGTAGTTTGTGTTTAATCTTTGGTTCCAAACACAAAAGAACATTTCGTCCTCGCAGTTAGCGCGCGTTTAACGCAGTGTAACGCGTGCCTTACACTAATTAACGGTATCCCAACCCATAAAATCCTTGCAAGTGCTTTCCAAGAAAAAGTTTAATGACTTCTTCGATAAAAATATTGCTGCATTATAAAGAAAAAAAGCCCGGCATTGCTGCCAGGCTTATCTCATTTATGCTTTAGTATGAGAGTGGCAAACCCTCATGAGCGGGGGTAACTCTTCAATGAATGAATATCGTTGGGTTAATTTGTTGATCCTATTGGTATTTATTAATTATTTAAAAATTCTATCATTAAAAAATACAAATACAATTACCCACGCGAAAACAGTAATAAATGAAACCATATACAAAATCAATGATGTCAATAAAAATCGTTTTTCGTGCCTAGAGAGTTTTCGAGAACGATTTATGACTCTTGTAATATGGATTATATCAATTGTATTGTTGGCATGTATGTAAATATTGAAGATGAACCTATGTATCTTTTCAAGATAGAGCTAATAGTTTTCGATGCACTTATATTAATTTGAAAATAGGTGATAATAATAATCAAAAGCTGTATAAAATTGTTAATATCATATTTGGTCATCATAAGCAAATGAAGGTCTGATCAAATTGCAGATTGCTATATATAAATTTGTAGTACATACTCTTTTTATGCAATCCCACTGTTTTAGGTAGTATAAAAATCACCATTTTCTACCCTTGTTTCCATATTCCCACTACTCGATATTTGCAGTTCGAATTTGTAATTATTTAATCTGATATATCTAAAAAATAAAAACAAAACCAATAATAATAAATACCAATATATTAATGATAAATTTAAACAGGCTAATTGAATTACCATTCACGCCAAAAGAAGTAACAGATGCTAATTTGTCCAAATTTATTAGCGATCATCTGCAAAGGCTTGATAAGTACCAAACATTACTGAAAATAAGCTTTGTACATGATACGCAAGTCGTGCTAAACGAGTATAATAATACCCTTAGCAATATTGATGTGCTTATGAAATCACGTAAAGAGAATTCAATAATAATAAGAGATTCAGTATTGTTAATAAAGGATTTCTTTCGAAGAGTTGGGAACTTGCTTGCATTCGTTTACTCAAAAAATTCATCCGAGTATATTGGACTATTTCCAAATGGTCTTTCCGAAGTTTCTTCAATAAATAATGGATCACTGGTTAGTATGGTTAATCGAGTTAAGATATTCTTAGACGAAAGAAAAAATGAAGATACATTTGGTAAACTTAATATTCAGTTTCTTGAAATAAATGAACCTTTACAAATGATAATTGAAGATCAAACTGAGATACATAACCGGTTGTCTGTATTATCAAAAGAAAAAAATATGCTAAAGGAAAACCTTATAAGGTGTTTTACAAGGAACACATATTATTGTTTTGCTTTTAATTGTGATAAACCAAAATCTGTAAGCAAACTATATAATCAGAAAATTATCAACCCAAGAATTTTAAACACCAATTGATGAACTAAACTCAAAAATTGGTAAATACATTGATACTAATATTGTCCCGACAATTAGGCCAACAATTATAATTAATAATGGTTCCAGTACATTCCCCATTGTCTCACTTTTGTGATCAAGTTCATTAGTATATTGGTTTTTTAATTTATTAAAAGCACTATCTAACATATTCACATGTTCAGATATTTTAATCAATGAAAGCATCTTTTTATCATAGATATTATGCTTTTTCATAGAGTCAAACAGTGATTTTCCTGATAGTACATCTTTTTTAAGGATTGGAATCGTCTCATTTATAGGATAAAAAATCACCATCTTATTTAAAAGACTTAATGATTCAATAAGAGGAGTATGGGCTTTGATTAGTAGTTCAAAGGCCGTGAAAAATCTAAGCATGAAAGATAACTTGATCATTGTTCCAAAAAACGGAATTCTTAACAATAATTTCGAGACAAAATTTGAGACATGCTTTTGTTTCGACAACAATATGATAATAAAAATGAGAACAATTATTATCAAAATGATCCAATACCAGTTTGAAGTGATATTATCTGAAAAATTTATAACAAATTGAGTAATTACTGGAAGGTCCTTCCCATATCTTGTAAAAATATCTTCAAACATTGGTACAACAAACCCAAGCATAAACGACAATGCACCTGCTGCTGTAAATAATACCATAATTGGATATGAAAAGGTACTTATCATCTTTCGTTTTTGTTCTATGTGCTTTTTGAAATATTGATGAAGGTTCTCAATAACTGTTATTAATGAACCTGTCTCTTCTCCTATTTCTACACTATAATATTCATATGATGAGAACTGTTTAAGATTTTCCATTGCTCCTGATAATGAACTACCCGAAATAAGTAGTCTTATAAGGTCATCAAATACCGTTTTCTTACCATTAGTTTTGATATTCTCATTTATCAATTCTAAACTATCGATTAGTTCAACCCCTGATGATAACAGTGTACTTAATTCTGAATAAAACTGAGCCTTTTTCTTAAGGGATAATCTTTTTTCTTTTTTAAAAAGGAATACCTTGCTATTTGAATTGAGACTGGTGTTAACTCTATCACTTTCTTTTTTAACTCTATTTACTATTCTAACGGGCATGCTAGTTTATCTTATTTAGCTTTGTATTAGTTGATTTGTATCTCCTAATAAATAAGGTGTCATCATTTGTTATTAATTTTATATTGAAGTGATCATCATTAATATTATTAATTTCGAATTGATTTAAAACATCAGTGGTATCAAATATTGATCTACCAAATTGCCTGATCAATTGATTGCAATTAAAATGATATGTAATTGTATCATTACTTAAACTTACTATTTTTATCTTATTTTCAATTGTTTTGATTTCTCTTGATAAGTACATGTCAACTTTAAGAATTGTAGCATCTTCATAAAAATCATCATACTTAGCAGATAAAGTCTTGTAATTATGAGTCCACTTATTCATAAAAAATAATGAAGCAACTAGTAAACCACTTATTATTGAAGTGATAGTCATTGCAACCGCAAATTCTGCTATCGTAGTTGCTTTTATCTTTTTCAGACTACTCATTATTTTCTTGTCTACAAAGTAATAATTGGCTAAATGTATATATTACTCTGTTATTCTTGTTTTTTATAACCACGGTTCTTTCCACCAAATTCTTATGTAATTTTGATTGTGTTTGATGAATATTGATCGAGATATCTTCAAATACAGTATGTAGTTCTTCTTCATTATTATTTATTGATTCTTGAGCAAAATTTAAATGATATGTGAAAATAGCCATCTCATTATCTATATACTTCCTTTGATCTATACCTACAATAAACCATGCTACAAAACCAAATAGAAAAGTTGTTATTGCCATAGAAACTATAACCTCAGGCAATGTACTTGCATTTATGTTTTTTAATTTATCCACTTTGTAATTTTACCCGTATTACTATTAGAAAATAGTCCTGGAAGCACAGTATTATCTTCTGTAGGCATTTTTGATATTGTACCATTGGCCACATAGTTATTATAGTAACCAAAAGCATTTTTTATATAAAATGAGTCTGAGAAAACCTGACCTCTGACTTCTCCCATTAATTGAAAACTCCCGGGCCAATAAACAATGCCTTTTACAATAGAATTCTTGTTTATGTTTAATAATAGTTCATTCTTTCCACTATAGTTAAATGAATAGTTTGAGAAAACAATTCCGGAAATAATTACATTTTCTCCCAAAAAAATTGATTTCGCATTGTTCGTTTCATTACGTTTATTTTCATCTAACTTCTCAGGTATTAAATATAACCCGGAAGGATATTTTAGACTCACATTATTCTCGACTTCTATACTGTTTTTTGCAAAACATTGCAGTACCCCCTTAAATCCACTTTCAATTATAATATCCTTTCCAATTACTATAATATCGTTAAGTGTAGATGTATTTGGTATAACAAGTAAACTATCTGCAACGATTATAATATTTCCACCAACATAATTCCAGTCAATTCGATTATTCTCAGGATGAATTATTTGCGTATTATCTTTGAATGATCTGAATATTGAATCCGTTTGTAATTGACAAATACTTAATCGTTTGTTTTCAATATCGTAGCTATTTATTATATTATCCATGTTAAGTTCACCAAAATACTTGCTTAGTTCAGGTAGAGTATCATTACTATTGGATATAAACTCTTTTTTAACCCTACTTCCTGAAAAACTATTACCATTCATAAGTTCATATCTTATTGTGGCCTCTGGTATATAAACTTCCCCCTGTATTTTTGAATTTAAGCATAATGTAAGCGGATGCCCACTGTTTTTTAGATATAAAGTAGGTGTCGAATCACCTATATAGTAATTTGTGCAAATACCAATTTTTTGTATTGGAAACCTATTATTTAATACTGAAGACGACAAAATATTATATCCACCCCATGCAGTAGCTTTTAGTTCTATACTATCTTTATTATCATTTATAACTATTGTGCTGTCAAACTTATCTTTACAAGGTTGTGACTTTATTGCCAACAAATAATTCAAGCCTGACTCACAATTTCCCAAAGTCTCAAGCTTTTGGACTCGAGTAACTTGTCTTAGTTTAAGAAAATAATTATAAATTAATATTGCTGAAATAATGGTAGTTATTAGTATAAATAACAGTATAGTGTAATTTAAACTTGAAGCATTAATTCTCCTCATTCTCATGTATTGCATTGGTGAATATTTGCGACTAAAAAAGCCACCTTTTTTTAGATACTAATTTCCCCTTCTTATAATATTTCTTGCTTGTAATTGTATCATCAGAATAAATAATAGTATAACCGTTGAGTATACCATTATCATATCTAACTTCTTTTTTAATATTTCCATCATCATCCCAATATTGAAAAGTACCTGATTCTAAACCATCTTTCCATTTTTCAACTTTTATTAACTCACCTTTCGAATTCCAATACTTCCACTCCCAATTTTTTAACCCACATTTAAACTTTCCTTTAACAAGCATATTACCTTCTTTGTCAAATTTTTCAAAGTTTCCATCAAGTAATTTCCCATTAAAACCACCTCTTGTCATGTGCAATATACTATCAAACCAATAATACCACTCATGAATTATTTGATCAGGTACGTCATAGGTGTATTGAAATCTAATTACTGAGTCTTTATATTGAAGAATATATTCATTATTAAATTCAAATTTCTTTAGTTCCCAATCTGTCTGTGATACACTATTCAATGTAAGTGTAATCATTAAGCTTATTATAACTAAACGTATCATATTTTTCTTTTCTTTACAGTAAGAATATCACCATGTATTGATTTTACTAGCACTGAATCCATCTTTATACTGATAAGTACAAATCTATCGAGAGTGTCATACTCACAAACTATATAATATTTATTTTCAAAAAGTATATTTGCAAATGTTGAAGTTCTTTTCTTTATATATCCCAAATACTCAAAACCAGTTTCTTGTTGCTCTATGACTTTGGTTGCTTTGTTATTTTCTTTTTTGCTATTAATTTGCTGTTTAATATTAAAAGGATTTTTGTTTTTAAGTTCAAGGGTGTACTGATTGTTATTGTTTTTTTTCTTTTTGTTACTGTTGTTTTCAATTATTAAGTTGCTTTTGGTTGATGTTTTCGATGGTTTGTTAAAAAATATCTTATACATTATAAAAATCCATAGCAGCATAACTAGTGGAAAAAGGATATATGTAACTTTTTTATGGCGTAACACAGTATAGTACTTTAATTGTAAATATGAAAAACACTTGTATGTGAAAAGTTACTATAGTTACCAGCTTTATCAATCGACTTAACTCTCCAGTAATAATCTCCCTTGTCAAAATCAGACTCATAATTAGGTAGCTGAAGATAGCTCTTGAAAGCTATATTTGAAAAAAGAGAATCTCTAGATATATAAATGCTGTCTTTTATTGAAGGTATGGTAACATTATCTCTTTCCCATGAGAATTGAATAACATCTGATGTATTATATGTTGATTCATTTGCTGGATTAAGAAGAATAGGAGATGTCAATGTTCTGTTTGAATAGTAGAAACTTCTCTGAAAAAAAACTGTCTCAGAATAATTATTCACAGCTTTAACTTTCCAAATATAATTGCCTTCCATATTTATATTAATAAGGAAACTATTGGACGAAACTGTATCAAAAGAAGTTGTGCCAAGCGGGTTTTCAATTGATAGTATATACTCATCTGCATTGTATAGTTTTTCCCATCTTAATTCCTGACTATTTATATTAGTTGTATCTAGGTTTATGGGGGTGACGAGTACTACCATTTGGTGGCGTAGATCCAATGAAGAATCAATTGTTAAAGTAAATGTTGTATAGTCTGTATGGTAACTGTAATTTAATCCCTTAACTCTCCATTGATACTCTCCCGGGAAAAGCGAAATGCTAAACTTGTTGTTTTCAATAATCGTATCTAAGATTAACCTTTCAACATAATCAAAACCCGGTGTTACAATCTGAAGTGAGTAAGAGTTTGTACTTTGTAATTCTTCCCACCAAAATGTTTGTGCCGAATATATAGTTTCCATGTTATTTGCAGGAGCCAGTAATACAACGCTTTCTTTCGAAATATTTGGTTCTACAATATCAGTGCAACCTGCAAACATCATAATAGAGATACCTATTATATATAATATATAGTCTGTTTTAATCATATAATTATCCTTTAACAAAAGCCTGAAATAAAAGCTCTAACAACAGCTCATCATTCTTAGTCTTTGTGTTTCTTGTTTTAATTAATTTTATAGAATTTAATTTATAATTGGTTTCAATCTTTTCAATTACGTTAAGCGATCTAAGCAATGCTGTATAGTCACCTGAAAGTTTCAACTGTTGAGTTACTATTACTCCATCTTTTATAGTGATATCGTTTAGTGACTGAAACTCTATTAACTCTACATTGTATTTGGTTGATATATTTTCGATTGTCCTAAATAGCTTGTTCTTGGAATCTAATGTACTATCTGCAATTAATATACACTCCTTAAAAGTTGAAGTTTTATCTTGGGGAGGGGTAATTGATTTCGTACGTAATTCGTCTATTTTTTTTAATAGCCTATCATTTGTGCTCATTAAATTGATTGTTTCACCAAGTGCAACCTTGTATGCAATAACCCCAGCTAACAGAAATAGTACTATTATTACATAAAACCGGTATTTTGACGACTCTATTTTTATCCCAAACATTTATATTAATTTATAAAATCTATAACTAAACTGAAATACACATTTGAGCTATTATTTTTCCGACTTACTTTTCTTAGATTTGTTGATTTAATCCAACTCTTATTTTTTACATTCTGCTCAAATAATTCAATCCCTTTTGCCCCTTCATTTATACCCTCAACAATTATATACCCTGCTTTAATGGTTAATGACTTACTTGTTTTTTGAACTACCTGGGGATTAATCTCAAGCTCAATAAAATGCATCCCACTTATTAATGAATTAGAAAGCTCATCTATATACTGAGAATAATTATTATTGTTTAAAAATCCATATTCTAATAAAATTCTTGTATCATCAATTGATTGCTTCTCTTGTTGAATAATTGTTTCTCTACCTTTTTCAATTTGATATATTTGCTGTGAAAGTTCATTGTTTTGCTTGTTTAAATAATCAAACAATATGAAGTTCATTAGCAATAATGAAAATAATATCCCAACAGCAGTTTTCCATCCCTGTGTAGCTAGTTTACTATAGTACATTTCTTCAAATAATTTTTGATTTAAGATAGCCAGATCAACACAGTATGATGCAAAGCTATTAGTAGTATAACCAACCATTGCCAAACAAAAAACATTTAAATACTCTGATTCAATGTTCTCTATGTCAATGTTATATGAAGTGTTTTTTGCCTCTTTAGTTTTATTGCAGCTTTGTAAGTTCCCTTCTTGAAAGTTAAAACTCATACCTTCAATTATAACAGAAGAGATATTACTGTCCAAATATTTCCCGAGTAGATGAATATTTGAGTATCCAGCCTGTATTGAGGCTGGTTTAAAACCAGTTTCTCTCAGCTTATTTAGTATGTTGTTAAGCTTTTCTTTTCTTATAATACTTAAGTAGTTTATGTTTCCATCATTGTTATTTTCAAAATAAACGTCGCTAAGGTCAAGAGTGTTAAAGGTATCAGATATTAATTCATTTGCTTCAAGTTGTTCTGTGTTATTCACAATTCTAAACAGAACCCCATCCCCGTTAATTATAAAATGAGTAGGTAAATTAGATGGTAGCTTTTTACGTAACTCATCGAATGAGTTAATATTATTTTGTTTCGTCTCAATATATAAATTGCCCTTTTTTAATCTGGTGATTATATAGTTGATTTTCCAGTTATTACCATAATTGATTAGTTCAATAAAAGCTTGTTTGCTATTTATTGTGGATAATATTTTATGCTTGTTCAAAAACATATAACTAATAAATTACTGTTGGTTTTATAAATATATTGAGCTTATCATTTTTTGTGCTTCTGTCTCGAGATGAAAATAGCCACTTGATAATTGGTATTCTGCTTATCCATGGCAACCCACTGCTAGTCTCGTTTAATGAACTAACTTCGAGACCTCCAAGTAATATCATTTCATTATTTCTTACTCTCACAAGCGAACTAAAGTCTCTGGACAATTGCCCTGGTGGTGCGTCAGGTGACATTCTTGATGTAAATGTTGATTGTTTTACAGCCACATTCATGGTAATTTGCTCATCACCCGATACATATGGAGTTATTGTTAATGAAAATTCAGCCGTTACATCTTTATATTGTTTTGTGGTTTTTTGTGATGTGCTTTGATTTACAATGAAATCAGTATTTTCCTGTACATAGTACTCTTTCTCTCCAATAATAATATTGGCTTCATGCCCGTTAAGTGTTGAAAGCTTTGGTGTTGACCTCACTTTTATTATACCTTGCTCTTCCATTAATTTTAAGGACATATAAAAATTAGGTGTTACATTTCCCAGGTTAACCGATCCAAACCCGTTAAAACTATTTATAAGTTTATTTATCGATTCTGCACCAATTGTCATATCCACTCCTGAAAATACCTCTCCTGTAGTAGAAACTGGTTCATTTCCTAAACCTGCTGACAAACCCGTTGATACACTAAATCCCGTACGATTATCAATAATAATAACATCTATGGTAATCAATGGTACAACCTTATCTATCAATCTTATAAAATCAACTACCTCAGCTATTGCATGTTTCGATCCACTTAGTATTAAACTGTTTAGTTCAATAAACTCAAAAACGGTAATATCTTTAGTTAATCCCTGTGGAATAACAGTTGTTACATCTTTGATTGATCTGTATTTTAACTGACAAACTCGGGTTTCTCGTAAACTCTCCATCTGACGTTCACCAATCAAATATATACCATGATCCATTGAATAAGTATAGTCTGTTGTGTTTAATACAGCTTGTAAAAACTCCTCATATGTTGCATCTTCCAAATATATTGAGGTGCTCCCTGTTAGTTCAGAATAAATGAAATATTCAGCACTACTTTCTTTTGATACCATTTGTACGAGTTCTAATAAAGGTGCATCCATTGCATCTATACTTAGTCTGTTTTTGTTTAGTGCTTTAATCTTAATTATACCATGCGATAATTTCTTGTTTCTCCCATTATTGCCTTGGTTTTGTAAATTATTGGTCAAACTGTTAAATACATATGAATCTTTTTGTTTATCAATACCTAAATTATTTGTCGTTGCTAACATATTTAATGCATCATCAATTTTTGCAGATTTCAAATACATATCTACTATTGTATTTCTACTATCAGGCATAACCAGTACATTAACGCCAGTTAAGTTTGTTATTAGTCTTGATACTTTTAATAAGCTGTCATTTCTTAAGTCTAGTGTTATCAAATCCGAAATACTATCAAATACTATGTTAACTTTTTTATCTGATATTTCTCTTTCCTTTTCTTCTTTTTTTGTAAAGGTTAGTATGCTACCATTTGTGACAATATTTAGATTATATGTATTGCATATGTATGAGAATACATCCTTTGCAGGAACTTCAACAAAGTTATTTGTTACAAATATTTTTAGTGATGGATCAACAACAACATTTATTCTGTTGGCTATTGCAATTGAGCGAATTAATTCCTGAATGGGAAGGTTATTTACGCTTAAGTCAACACTCTGGTTTAACCCGGGAATATATTCAGATATTGAATCAAAATTATTATTGTTTTTATCAATAAAATTCTGACAGAAAGCAATATTTGGTTGCCAAATCTTTATAAAAATGAGTATAACTATAAAGTAACTTGTTCGTTTATTCATCATTCATTACTTAATAAAATTGGTAGTATCTCTTCAAAAGATGTTGCCCCATCGATAAAAAGTTTAAAAGCCACATCCCCCAGACTTTCAACTCCTTTGCTCTTCTTTAATTCTTTTAATTTATCATCTCCACTCTTTATCATTTCTTTGAAATCACTATCAATAACTATTATCTCAAAAAGAGCCTTCCTTCCTTTATATCCCGTATACTGGCAACTGGGACATCCAACAGGTTGATAGCACTTATTATACATTTTATTACCATTCTTATAGGCTTCCGGTATAATAGCTTCCTCAACTTTTGTCAATACTTTACATTTATCACATAACACCCTTACGAGCCTTTGTGCTGCACATATATTAAGAGTGTCAGCAAGAAGGTACTCAGGTATACCCATATCTTTTAATCTGGAAACAGTTCCCCATGCTGAATTTGTATGTACTGTCGATAATACTAAATGACCTGTTAATGCCGATCGTATCGCCATTTGAGCAGTTTTCGCATCTCTTATTTCTCCAAGCATTATTATATCAGGATCCTGACGTAAAAAGGTTCTTAGTGCTTTATTAAAATCAAGGCCAATTGCTTCTTTTAATTGTACCTGGTTAATTCCATCAAGTGTATATTCGATCGGATCCTCAATGGTAAGTATATTATATTGTGGTGTATTAAGTTGTTTTAATGTTGTATAAAGTGTTGTTGTCTTACCTGACCCTGTTGGACCGCTTATTAATATAATTCCACTGATCTTAGATACAGCTTTAAGATATACTTCTTGCTGTTTTTCAGAGAAGCCAATTTTGTCCACTGATAAATTTTCCTGACCGCTACTTAGTAGTCTTAACACTAGCTTCTCACCGTATAGAGTTGGTAGTATGGATACTCTTATATCGAACTCAAGATTGTTCTTTTTGTATTCCATCCTTCCGTCCTGCGGTAACCTTTTTTCTGTAATATCAAGTTTTGCCTTTATCTTTATCTTGTTTACGATACCAGGATAGTCTTCTGACTTAATGTTAAACCTTTCAGTTAATTTTCCATCTACACGGTATCTAACTCTTCCTGAGTTTTCTTCCGGCTCAAGATGAATGTCACTTGACCCAATATTCATTGCCTCCTCAATTAAATCCTCAACAAAATCACCTGAACTGTTCTTTCCTCTACTTAATCCTTTTTTCTTGTTACCATTGTAATAATATTTCTTTAGAGTATTAACCAATAATGTTTCATTAACCGGTGCCAGTTTAATCGTCTTCCCAAAGATTAACTCTAGTTCTTCAATTTTAATCCAGTTTTCTTCATCATCAATACTGTAAAATTCGAGAAGATCCTTAGTCGTTGATTTTGGGATGATCTTATATTCCCAAGCTTGTTTGCCTGATAATAACTGCATTTGTCCCGTATTTAATTCGATGTACTCCATACTAATAATTAATTTGGAACATCGATGTTAATGAATAATTGGCAAATACTTCCAATGAAATAACTATTGCCAAACCCAGTCCGACAATCCCGGCCAATGGAACTGTAGCATGTTTTATATTATTTGTATACCATGCTATAATAACTGAAAATACCAAGCTGCCAACCATTATAATTAATTCAAAAATCACTAATTGAATAGGAGGGAAGAGAAGCACCGGCAAAAACAAGAAAAAAATATCAGCCACTGCAATATAGTTATTCAACGAGCTTATGCTTTTCTTTTTTGTGATTAATATAAACAGCCATGCCCCCAAAACCTGAGTGGTAATTATTAGTACATTAATTATTATCGAATGAAAATTAAGAACTAGTGCATTATTCACATAAACGTAACTTAAAATAAGAATTGCAGATATTGGTATATTTATTAGATATATACTTCTGTACTTAACATCCTGATAAAAGTTAAATCCAAAAAACAAAATTGATATTATACTAATAAAATATATCATAGTTAGTCCTTGGTGATTTCAACTAGCTTCTTATCATTATCAATCTCCCATATATTATAAATACCATCTCCATCAAAATCCACAACACTTGTTGCCGTTGCCCTGAATCCGGTTTCATCAGCATCAGTTACTTCAATGAGATAATTTGCATTGCCGTCTTCCGAAACAAGTATTTCTTGCTCAAATCCAATTTGATCAAGGTCTTCAGTATATTTTGAGTGCATATAGAAATAACTCTTTTCCAAAGTATAAACATGGTTTAATTGTAATTTGGCTTCAGTTGCCTTTGCTCTTGATATTAAAGGCATCAAACGGGGTAATGCAAGTAGTACCAGTATGCCTATTATAACAAGAACAACCAACACTTCATTTAATGATAGAGCATCAACTCTTGTTTTAATTGTTCGCTGTAGTTGTGTTTTTATTTTTACTTCATTTTGATTATACATAATAACCTTCTTATGTTATTTACTACTAATTTCCATAAGTAAAATTAACACGAAATATGCATTAAGACATAAGTGGAAGAGTCTGATATAAAGGATAATATAATATGATAGTAATAAAATGTAAATAGGGTTGTTCAACATAACTGAAAATGGCGTCAATTATGTAGCATCTTCAATATGTATACACAAATCCAAATATATTATATATAATCATTATTTGTATTTGCGTATTGTAAGGTGGCGACCCTGTATTTGTATCATTTGTATATAATAATCACCATATATAAATAATACCATTAATATGGAAAAATCGTACTGTATCTATCTCTGTTTATTATAGAGTGAAGAATTACACATAGAGACATCAAGTACGTCTTTTGACCTATAATTGTTATGCAAAGAATACTATAAAGGAAGGGCTTTGTTGCAACTGCTTAAGTACCTATATCAATAGTCTATTCATGATTGTAAATACTATTGTTTAAGAGGTTCCATAAAAGTCTTTCTTGAAAATCTTCATTATTTCCAGAAGTAAGCACGATTAATGTTGAACCAGTTTTTTCACTACGCAATGCAATATTAAAAAGTGATTTTTCTGATGTTTCAAATTTTAATTTGAAATCTTCAGTGTCACCTAATGCAAAACCTACTGATCGAATACTTAAAATGGATAGATGTTTATTTTCAAAATGATCAATAATATCAACATCAGAATCTGTATAGTAGTTTAAGGTATCTCCAACAAGGTTTTGTAATACAGATGATATCTTCACTTGTCCAATTTCAGTAAATCTTTTTGGATTAAATCTAATTTTATTAAACTCATCAAACATGTATAATTGGATATCTGATAAATCTATTTCTCTGAAACCTCTAATATTCCATACAACTATTTCTAAATTTCCATATGAATAAAAAAGCATCTGTTCATTTTCATTACCGATGATATTGTAAAGATTAATATCAGATATAACACTATCTTTAAAAAGATAATCACAAGAATACTTATTCTTATCAAGTATATTATACCTTACTTGATCTACTTTAGATAAAAATGGTAAGTAATTTATAATTAATATTACAAGTCCAATAATTATTACTATCCAAACATACTTTTTTTTCATGTGTATTTATTATAACCCAGGTTTAAAAATAAATTTCGATGATGGAGAGGGTGCTGGTGCAAAATTTAGCCACAGCTGGCTAGGAGTCCATGAATAATGGGTTCCAAAAACAACACCATTTGTTTTACTCGATCCACCAAATATTAATCCTTCATTTGAGAGTCCAAAGTCAAAGTTATGTCTTATTCCAGCAGAAACAAGTATTTTTCCATCTCCAATAAAGACTGAAATAATACCTAATGATGTATTAGTTCCAATACTAGGAGCCTGAGACGGATTATTATATGTAAAAGTAAGTATTCCATCTCCTCTAGATGTCATATCGAAATCTGTTACTGTCATAGTGCCAAAAGGACGATCTATACTATATTTACGCTCATTTCTGACAAGCACTCTTATGTTATTAGAGTTACTAAAATCAAATCTAAAATTATTACTAAAATAGTTTGAATTGTCTTGATCATTAATTTCCCCCCCACCCATTAGTATCTGAGGTAAGGCTATTATATTTAGAACTTTGCGAGGCCATCCTATGATATGCAGCCATATCTTTTGTTGACCTTCCTCCGCCTTTATATTCATTACTATTGCCTTTACCTAAAAGGACTAAACTACCACTACCAGCGCTACCCCCGGTTCTACCTTCGCTGTTGTTCTCTATTCCATTACCTGTTTCTAATCCACTACCAGCAGGAGGAAGGCCACTTGGTGAGTCCCATAAACCACTACCGGCTGTACTTGGTGTTCCACCACCACCTGAAATAATACCGGGATATCCTGTCGTTGCAACATTAAAATCACCTCCACGTGATTTCAGAGGTCCCCTTCCAATACCATAAACCCCAATTTCTGGTAGGTCAAATGGTCCTAGAGGTGGTCCAAAAGGTCCATATATTACACCCTCTGGATTTCTTCCAGTAGGGTCTATAAACGATATCGGATTGTTCCCCATCCCATTATACGGACTTGCATAAACCAATTCTGGATCACAACTATGCCATCTTCCCAACTCGCTGTCAAACATTCTGGCTCCAAAATAATGTAAGTCAAAATCATGCTCTTCAAAGAACTCTTTGCCTTGGTAAAGATATGGATTTTTTGGTGAACCTATAAAATCCAATCCCGACATTAACATCCCAAAAGGATATTAATGATGTTCTTCAACAATCTCTACTTCTCCTGTACTACCTTTTTTATAAACTTCCCTTATGTTACCCAGATAATCCTTAAAATAAAACTCGGGATTATATTGTTTCGCTGCTGGTACCACAATTCTACCCTCTTCCATCTGGAAAAACTTTAAAGTACCACCTTCATAAACAAAATTCGACACATAATCATTTTCTTTAATTGTACTTTGTTGTGCATCAATAGCTTCATATTTCAATAGTTTTCCAACAGAGTTATATGTAAACTCCAGTGACCTTGTGTCCGAATATGTAACCACTTGGGGTTTATTAAATACATTATATGTAATACTTGTAATACCCTTATTTAAGTCCTTTATCGCATTACCATTTGCATCATAGTAGAATTCAATCTGTAACAAAGAAGCATTATCCTCAAAACTTCTTATAATTGAACTATTAAACCCCGACTGATCATCAACGGTTAATAACTGATTGGAATTAGCACCATACACATATTCTAATTTATCAATATTGACAATATCCAAACCTCAACACCTAAAATCCAAACAAGTGCTTTCCAAGAAAAAGTTTAAAGACTTCTTTAATAAAATTATTGCTGAATTATAAAGAAAAAAAGCCCAACATTGTTGCCAGGCTTTTCTCATTTATACTTTAGCAAAGGTTGCAAACTTTTGTGAGCGGAGGGTAATTTGTCTATGGACCAATTTTGAATCAAAGATAACCATTTGTTCTAATGCCTTCAATATTAACAGACTTTTAACACAATGATTAATTTCTAAAAAAATAACTCTTAGTGGAAAAGTCCTGATAAAGATATTATAAGCAATAAAAATAAAAACACTTGTAAAAAACTTGCGAAAAATGAATAGTATAGCAGTTTTTTACTCTTTTTGTCTACCTCATTATTTTCACTCTTAATTTTTTTATATAGGAATATTTGATCAGACATTTTCTTTGAAACATAGTTTGCCTCTTTGCCCAAATCAGACACTATTCCTCTAATAACATAACCAATGATCATATTTTGTATACCATTTATTATTATTAAGATCACCAATAATTTTGAGAACCATCCCATGTATCTATTTGTTATGAACAAGTATCTTTGTTCTTGTTACAAAATAATTATGATTATTATCTACTTCAATATTAAACACCGTATATTTACCATAAAGCTTTTGCTTTGATATCAAAACAACCTCCTTCCCATCTGATAATAATAAACTATCAGAGATGATCAAGTCTTTTACTTTTACCCAACCTTTATTTGGAACAAAAAAAGGGTGATAACCAGTTACAAGAATATCTTCCCCTTGAACATTAATATTATATAAGCTGTCAACAACCGTTTTAAATATATTAATCACTTTTGATTTGGCTACTGATTGTGTTTCAAGACAAAATGAATAAATTGAATCTTCAATCTTGATATCTTCTATTAATTTAAAAGCATTTATCATAAAAACTTCAGTCCCTTCATTAAAACAAGTGTATCCGTTATGTTCATTATACCCACTTGGTAAACCAGGTCTCTGGAAATATTCAGTAACTGTTGTAAAAACTGGCTTTATTGAACCTGAGTAAACAGGCCCAACACTAAAACCACCTTGTATAATTATATACTTAAAGGTAGGAATACCATCTCTATTTGCTGATGTTTGAATAGCTCCTTCTCCAAAATAAGCTCCTCCAGATGCAGAAATACTATACCCTTCAAGATCTGATGCTTTTAAATTTGATGGTCCAAAAATCAAGAATATTCCAGTTCCAATTCCTAAATCCCAACCCATCGCCGTGCCTACTTCACTATAACTATATTGCTTTCCTGGTTCTGAAAAAAGTTGAAACCTTCCAATTTCTCCAGTCCCTCCAGGTCCAGCGGATGCAACTCCTCCTCCATAGTATCCAAATCCTACAATTGTAGGATTATCAGCTTGGTCAATCTTTCCTCCATTAGTCCTTGACAGCAGGTCATTATATCCAGATATCTTTCTATACATCTCATTATAGTACGCCATGTCTTTTGTTGTATAGCCTCCTTTATAACCTCCATTGCTACTTGAACTACCCCTAGAACTGCCACCTCCATGAGAAACTTCACCATTATTCCCATTAATAGCACCATATGGATTAACGCTACCTCCGCTATAAGAATCCCAATCACTAAAACTAATAAAATCACTTCCATCCATTGGGTTGGGATCATCTGCCCATCCATCACCCCAAGCCCAAACTCGGCGCTTCTCGGTTTCAATGGGATCTGGTAAAACAGGGTCTCCACCCCCAGGAACCATCCCCGTAGGATCAACCATAGAAACAGGATTATTAGCCATTCCATTATAAGGGCTTGCAAATACAATCAGAGGATCATTACTATGCCATCTTCCCAACTCGCTGTCAAACATTCTGGCTCCAAAATAATGTAAGTCAAAATCATACTCTTCAAAGAACTCTTTGCCTTGGTAAAGATATGGATTTTTTGGTGAACCTATAAAATCCAATCCCGACATTAACATCCCAAAAGGATAATAATGATGTTCTTCAACAATCTCTACTTCTCCTGTACTACCTTTTTTATAAACTTCCCTTATGTTACCCAGATAATCCTTAAAATAAAACTCGGGATTATATTGTTTCGCTGCTGGTACCACAATTCTACCCTCTTCCATCTGGAAAAACTTTAAAGTACCACCTTCATAAACAAAATTCGACACATAATCATTTTCTTTAATTGTACTTTGTTGTGCATCAATAGCTTCATATTTCAATAGTTTTCCAACAGAGTTATATGTAAACTCCAGTGACCTTGTGTCCGAATATGTAACCACTTGGGGTTTATTAAATACATTATATGTAATACTTGTAATACCCTTATTTAAGTCCTTTATCGCATTACCATTTGCATCATAGTAGAATTCAATCTGTAACAAAGAAGCATTATCCTCAAAACTTCTTATAATTGAACTATTAAACCCCGACTGATCATCAACGGTTAATAACTGATTGGAATTAGCACCATACACATATTCCAGTTCGTCAATATCTCCAAATATGGGAACTCCTTGGTTTTCTCCTGTTTTACCTCTTCTGTCCAATGTCTCAATATTACCATTCAAATCATAAGTTATTCCACTTACCGTGTAGTTATTGTTTTGGGTCCATACGCCCCTTTCTTCTTCCCCATAGTATGCATTTGTTAATTGATTATGTGAGTCATAGGTATATCCATATCCCCTGATTCCTTCATTCTCTTTCGATTGCCATTTAACACCAGAAATTAATCCATTATACCTTGCCGTTCCTCCAAGTTCACTTAACCCTTCATTATACTTAATATCCATTCCAAATATATCATCTTGATCCTCATTAAAAATAACTAGTGGTGTCCATTGATATGATCTTGTGGTAATATGACTTGTAATTATTTGTGCTAATAAAGTGTCAGTGTTGCTACTCGCCTCAAACATCTTTTCGATTTGTGTTGAGATATCATAAGAAATCATTTGTTTGCTATCGTATTGATCAAACTCTAATGTGTCAAGATCAAAAACATAAGGCGTTGATAATTCACTATACAATTTTGCAAAAACAATTGAATCCACCGAACTCTTATATATTATTGATGTCTCAATTTCATCAATTTCATAATACCGGGTAAATGATGAATCACTAATCTTTGAAATAATTAAGTCTTTTTTGTCATCAATTGAGATGGTTAGTGATGGTTTTAAAGATTTTGAACCATCATCATAACCAACAACCTCGTATTTAACAGTATCAACCCTCATTCCGGCAACATACTCATCAGGTGCAAGTATTTCATGGTAATCAAGAGTTGTATTATTATTGTTTATATTACTATTATTGATATTTTTCAACCAGCCTCTTATGTTGTATTTATAATCTATGGATTGTAAAGCTTCAATACCTGAGGGTGTTTCCTCAGTAAGAATATCTTTCTCGATTAATTGCCCAAGTTCATTATAAGTATTTGAGTACATTCTGAATAAGTTCGATTCAGAATCTACAAAATAGTCCATTGCCTTAACTCTACCTACATGGTCGTGATCAAATAACCTGTTTTCAACAATGGCAGTACTTCCACTTATCTTATGTTCATGATTCTGAGAAACCAAAGTACCATCAAATTCAAACTCAAAAGACTGCCTGTCAGTTCCTCCCAAATGATTTTGTTCACAGGCTTGAATAGTCCTGTATTTATGATCATAGTAAACTGCACATATCATAAAGGTGTTTGTTCCATCAAGTATCTTAACCTTTCCACCGGTTACCAATCCAACAGGTTTATCAAGTTTATTTGCTTCACTATAATTAATATCAAATGATACATCATTATTGGTATCAAAGTCATAATTATCATAATATGTAACAGTGTAAACATCTGGATTTTGTAAAAGAATTGGATAGGCCTGATTTGTATACCCATGAATACTGTTTTGTCCTTGAAAATCTGTCAACTCATAGTTAAAGATATTTGACTCATAGTGTGTATCTACAGTGGTTTGCATTTGAGATTGAGTTTGACCAGCAGACCCAGTTATAATTCCCGTTATTATTGGCCTTGATAGATTATCAAACTTAACAAACTTCCATTTATCCTCTACTCTAAGATTTCCATCCTGCTCAAGTATTATTCTATCGTAGTTATCATAAACATAGTAAACAGGTTCACAACCCGGTACTAGCTTTTGGTTTAATCTACCCCTACTATCAAATTTAAAAGCATAAGCGAGATTCTTTATCTCATTGCTTGCCCATGATAAATTAGCTGAACCATTATCCTTGATGATTTCTGTTAACTCAGGTGTAATTATATATCGCAACCTGTTAAGTACATCATATACATAATATGTCATAAGGTGATCAACTCCTACAGGGTCAAAGCTTACTTTAAGTACAGTTTTCCCACTATTATCCGAATAGACACCTACTTTACCTCCATCCTCATCCTTGAATTCAGTGTAATACAATACATCTTCTGCATAATATTTATTCGATGCATCATTTATCAAGTTGCCGGAGGAGTTTATACTGAATTTTAAAATAGAAGAATTAAGATTTAAACTATAACTATATGTTTTTGTATACCCATTTACCGGTTGCCAATAAGATCCTGGTCCTCCTTGTTCAATAGCCCTTCCCAAAGGTGAATCTTCATATCTTGTTATAGCGAACGGACTATATGAGTGTCCAACTCCAATAGCAGATTCATAAAACTCTATCTGACTATTTAAATAATCGGTTTTATACTTACCATCAGTTGAGTTGTGCGAATATCCAAGATAATCCTTTGAGGCTCTACCGGCATTATCATAAACCCAGAATTTAACAGCATCGTTTTGGTTTGGCGTAGCCTGTTTATTAACTACCTGAATAGCTCTGCCTAGTCCATCATTATATTTAATTATTGTGTTTTTCTCGGTTATTCCAAATGATTCTATATCAGCTATATTTTCTGTTGGAGCCTTTATAAATTGAGTTTTCGTAAAAGAATGATCGTAGCTTTGAGCAGATACATCAAACAAACAAATAAAAATAATTGAGTATAATAATATTGATTTTTTCATTTCTCTGGTTTTTGAGGGTTAATTTTGATGTACTTCAATTGACCTGGTTTTAGAATAACTCACACCATCAATAACCATTGTCAGTTCAACCGTGTATACTCCTTCGTTAGTAAAAGAATGTGTTGCAAACCCATTACTATCAATTATTTCTGTTGTGGAATCATCAGAGAAGCTGATCTGAGCACTTGTAGCGTTTTTTACGTTTGCTACAAACCGTATAGGGATATTTTCGATTATCTTAGTCTGGGATTCATTATCTGGGTAATAAACAAAATCACAAGGGTCACCAATAAAATAGTCATTGACAGAAAGAATATTACCCTCATCATCACGTGATAATATTAATCTATCAAAATCGTCATACTCATAACTAATGTACTTGGAGTTAATATCAAATTCTGTTGTTACTCTAAGGTGATTATCAAATACTATCCCTTTATAGAAGGAGTCATCAGGTGTAAACATTATATCATCGATCAAGATATTACTACCTGCTATTTTTTCTATTTTGATTAGTATAGAAATTTGTTGGTCAACCAGAGTTGATAATTCATCCTTTTCAAGAGACACAGAAACTAACTCCCAATCACTACTTGCTGTGCTATATGAACTATTTGATATAGTTCCTGAGTTAGTACTTAAGGTTAACTTTGCAATACCATTGCCCTTAACCCATACTTTTGCCACATAGCCATTTGATTTTGAACTATAATTTATAACTTTGGTGGTACTTGTATAATCACCCAGATTCAGTGCTTTTTCACCAGATCGGGAATCAGTTTGGTCTACACTACAACCTGAAGAATTGGTCCAGTTTTGTAGCTCATGATCTTCAAATCCCTGATATGCAATTTCACACTCAAGTGCATTAACCGATTCAAAAACTGTTGCTTTATTATTGATAGCATATATGAGTGCTGAAGAAAGTCCTTTGTTTTTAATTAACTCAATAGGTTTTCCCTTTGTGTTATGTCGTGATATGTTTGCTTTTAATTCAAAAAATGCACGATCAAAGTCAAAGGAATAATTTCCGTTGTTAAGTATAATCTCAGCATTATCAAAACTAAGCATTGTTTCACCTGGCTCCTTTAGAACAAAAATAGAATCTACAACTTCTAATGTTTTTGAGTTTGGTAAGTTTATAGATTTGTATGTCAGTATTGTTGCACCTAGCAGATATTTGATAGTATCTCCTGGAACCTGTTTATAAGTTATAGTCTGTATTGGTAATGCATACCTGTTATTAGATATGGCGTTAAAAAATCCCTCAACAGCATCCTGATTTATTAATGAAGTATCAGGTATACTAATATCTAAATCCCATAGATCACAGATATACAAGTACTTTGTTGTGATATCATTATTTTCTGCATCAGTATGAACAATTTCCGATAATAAACCATACTTATTATGAGTATAATCTTCAGATTGATCTATTTGTCTACCTGGCTGAGGAAGGTAACTTTTAGTACTTGAACTAATGTATGAATCCTTACCTGTTTGAATTTCATACTTGCTTGAAAGTGTTAACGGCTGAAATAGATAGTCATAATTATTGGCATCATTACTACAATTACCATCTACAGGAGGTAGATTATTTCTTAAAAACGTGTTCTTTAAACCATAAACAATCTCAGGTTGTGTTCCTGCATTCAAATAAATGAAATCGTAATCATTTACATCGGAAGATACTAATTGGTCATTCTCATTGTAGATCATTGTAGATAATAACTTACCACGATGCCAGGAGTAGTTAGTGTTGGTTTGGTACGGATATGAACTTTCTGTAAAATCTAATCCAACACTACTACCTATTTCATATGGAACTTCAGTAACAGAATAAACATCCATCTCCTCAATATCCATCATTGATGGTGTGGCGAAAGCTGTCGTTGTTTGATAATTAGGATATTCGATAGTTGCCTGATCATATTGCCCGTAAGTTGCTTCATTTACGAAATTGTATACGGTTTTCCCTCCGATTCCTGGTTGTTCAACTTCAACAGAACTATATCCCATTAAACCATCTGACATATCGTATTCATTGTGAGTTCCTCTGATATAGTAATTGTTAAACTCACTACTTCCCCAGTTTGAATAATTGCTGCTGTAGAAGTAATTTGAACAATTTGTTTCCGTATTTATTGGGTCAAAATGCCCAAAATGAGGCATGGAAACAAGTTTTCCTGAGTTATAAGAAAATTCTTTGGTCATAGGTGTAACACCTTCACCACCATAGTTTAACGATTTAACCCTTATGCCTGGTCCTAAGTACGTGGTACCTTCAAGCTCAAACTCATTTTGTTCGTACTCAATTGATGTATGCGATCCATTTGGATAGTATATTGTGCTAAGCATCCCAATCTCAAGGTAAGAAGCATCAGGAAGTCTATCTGTCCCTGCCAATACATACTCCGGATCATTATTGGGTAAATTAATATCCAAAGGATATACGCTAAATCTGTTTATTCCTTCCTTATTGGGATATGCATAAACAGTTGGAATTAACGAAACAGACTCATTACTACTCTTAAAATATCCAAAAATATCTTGGCAAAAAGAATATCTTGCAGGAAGCCAGTAATCTTCTTCAATATCTTTTACATAATCAAAAATATATGGGGGAAGTAATTGGTTACCATTATATATCGAAATAGAATCAAGCTTAAGTCTTTTATATATGTATTCACCATATGGGTCATCACCTATATGATAAATTTCATAACCTTTGTTGTATGAATTATGAGCCGGATCATATCCACTCTCAAAATAGCTATAACAAAAATCTATCTGTTTCTCTAGAGTTTTTGAACCATCTAATACTGAAAAAACCCTTATCTTATCCAAAGACTTAGGTTGTTTAGTTGGATCAATTCCGCTAGTGTTTAAATCTTCTCTTATATTATTGGAAATAAATTCTACTTCAAAATCTTCAGAGTAAATCTTTTTTAACCTTCTTGTTCTCGAATACAGGTCTACTGTATTGTTTACATCAAACTGAAAATTACGAACCATTTTAGAAACATAATCTCCAACTGTATTTTGTGTGTGATTTCTATAACTCTCATAGTAGGTTGTTTCTAAATTAACCCACTCATCTTCATATTCAAATACAACTTCACTTTTATCTGGCAAAATCATTTTTGTTAAATACCAGGTTTGAATGTATTCTGAAAGATAATTGTCTAAGTTAGAGAATGAACCGGATTGAAAATGAGGAAATGTTTTATCTTCATATGGTAGTTTGTTAGCATCTGGATACACACCCGCATTTGTTTTTACTTTTTCTACATTAATCCCTTGATCATCTCCAAAAATAAATTGATTTCCGTTTCTGTCTTCTATAGTTATTTTGATGATTTTATAACCGTCCTTAACATAGGATACATTTAAGTCTGTAAACTGATTATGTTTAACCTGCTTATCATTTCCAAACAAAAAAGACCCCCTAACTCCATGATAATCGTAAATAAATAGATCAGGTTCAGTGTCTACCTTTACGAAGTTAGTTATAGATGAGTTAGGATCTACTATTCCTTTGTTATCAATGAAATATTCAAGGTCTTCACATCTCTCTTCATCATCTGAACTTGGGTCAAAGTTGCTAATTAAAGTAGGGTCGTCATTTAGCCACCCCCTGAAATTGTAAATATAATTATTGTCTTGGTCGTTTTTCCAACCCCATAAATCATCAGGATACCCTTTTACGTTTCTTGTAATCTTTCCACCTGCACTTAAATTCCAACCCAATCCAACCCATTGAGCTACCTGATCAACCCTTATTCCGTTTCCTGAATAATTTATGGCAACACCATCTGTAAGTTGTATTGAATGAGTATAATTACCGGTGTAATAACTCATACCATTGAAACTACCTGCATTTGATCCATGTAAATTGAAAGTGCCAGTTGAAGCAAAATCATAAGTGCCTCTTCTTCTGTGTTTGTTAATCACAGTGTTTATCTCGGAGATTTTTTCAAGTTCAGCTATTCTTTCGTCTAATCCACTATACCATTCACGTAACCAGGGTGACATATCTTCTGGAAAGTATTGATTCGACTGCGATTGTATTACCAATGATAAAAACAATAACCACATAGTAATAGTTGTCTTAATATAAAACCTTGTTGTTTTCATATACATAGATTAATTTGATATGTAAACTTATAAGGTTATTTGTAATCAGTAAGCAATCATAATATTCATATAATCAGCCTTGTGTGTTATTAATTTGTTAGGACAAAGTGTTGGGTTAAGTATTTATTTCTTTATTTCAGTCATGATAAACCAAATGTTTTGGTTATGAAATATAAACCCTACTATGAAAAATATTTAGGGCATTTATAAATGTAAACTGAAAATGATGAATGCTTTGAGACAAATAGAAGTTAATTACAGTAAAGAAAATAAATTTTTATTTGAGTTTGAATTAAAGATGTCGGTATTAAAATATGAGAAAGGTTGTTTTACGGTTTATTTCGTTTATTTTCCTTCTTAGTAACTTAAACTTAGGATAGTTATCTTCTCTTAATGGTAAATTGTAAATAATCAAATAATTATGTGTTCATTGATAATAATGATCTACCAAAAAAATCTCAAGTATTTATTTTTTCAGAGCCCTTAATTAACTATAAAAGTGAAAAGAGAATAAATCTACTTATTTATTCGTGATTTGATCTAATATAAATACCAACTTATTTACATGCTTAATACCCATATAGAAGTGAAATGAGAACCTTAGTTTTTCTCCATCATCAAAATCCTCAAAATCTATATTATAGTCTAAAAGTTTTTGAGAAATCTTATATTTTTTTTCAACCTTAACTGTTACAATGCCGCCTTTTGTTTTTGGTGGTATTAATTTTATATATTTTTTCCCATATACTTCACTTCTAAATGTATTCGCTAAAAAAGAGTTGTGTTCTTCAACAGTTTTCATGCCACCACTAATACTATTAATGTTTTTTAAGCTGCTAACTAGAGTTATATCAGGAGTTAAGCTTACGGTTTCATCACTTCTTTGATTTGTATTGTACTCATAGTAAGAAAATGATCTCGACTTTTCGAAAATTTCTTGATGGTCGATACTGCTGAAAATATTTGAACTCGAATTGTAAAAAGCAATACCCCTTGTTTTTGATCCAAGTAGCCACTTATGTCCACAAGCAATATAGAAATCACATTTTTCTAGTATTGTTTTGTCAATGTTAACATTACCCAATGCCTGTGCTCCATCAACAATAATTATTGCTTTTTTGTGAATCTTTCTAATATCATCTATAAGTTTCTCTAAATTTAATACAGTTATCCCTGATTCAGATAGTACATGTGTTAGTACAACTATTAAATAAGTTTGTTTGGATTTATCTATATTTTTTATTGCATCAAGATACCTTTTACTTATCTCAATAAGCGAAAATCCATCTTCAAAAATTCTCTCCTTTAGTTTTATTTCATAAATTTTTGATTTAGCCTTGTAGCTTTGTATTGTATCTATAATTGTTCCATAATCTGTATCTGCATGTATAATATCAAATTTATACTGACTAGCAACTAAGTTTAATATATGTTTAAAAGCAGTTGTTGTTTTACTATGTAAGCTTATATTATTATGAAAATTCCCGGCTATCTGGTCTCCGTTTATCAATCTGCTAATTTCTGTAAAAACACTCTTAAAACCATTATAAGATAGATTAGATGAACTTCTTTCACCAGAGATTAATGCAATATGATTCACTTGCTTTTTCTCAATTGTCTCATAAATCCTTTGTTCGTTTTTTGTCTCCTCAGATAATACACCTAAAGAGGAGGTATTATAAGAAATAATACTATAGTTATGCTTTGATAATGGTTTCTTAGCCTTAAGATACTCTCTGATAATAGGATAAAACAACTTGACTATTATAAAACTTACAGATACCGCCTGGATAATAAATAATAGTAGTGCAGTATTATGAGCTAAATGAATCGCTGGAAATGCATTAAAACTTAAAACAACAACAAAACTAAAAGGTAGTAAGTAATTGTACAATATATATATAGTCCTATTAGTTTTGTTATGTAAGATTATAGGAATATATAGATATTGGAAAGTTTCAATAAAAATGTCTTTCCAGCCAAATCCAAATGTTATTATAAGTATAAATATTCCGATAGATATAAAATATATAGGGTTTGTTCTCCAGTATTCATAACAGTATTGTAACCATAATGAGTCAAAGAAATAACTAAACTCAAATATTCCAATAAGATAGCTATATCTTAACAGAGCAACTACCGATAAAAGGAATATCAATATTATTAACCATCTAAACAGAAAATATTGTAATACAACATTTCTTGAATTAATATTAAGTAATTTATTATTGAATCTCATAGCTTGACTTAAAATATTCAAATTTTGACATTTTATTTTCTCCATTTTCGAATTTATACTTACCATTTAATCCATTTAGCCATATTGTAAAATCATTATCCCCAATTACGCTTAAAAACTCATTCTTTGTTTTCATTCCGTCAAATTTGTACTTATTAAATGTGTGATAAATAAGTTTGTATGCATCATATCCAAAATGATTGTATCCTACATTTTTAAAGGAAGCATCTGGGAGGGGAAAAGTGAAATATATACTATCCTCATCTATTTGAGATAACCATTCTCCAAATGCCCCATCGCTAAATAATATAGGTCCGTTTATATTGAGTGATTTTTTCTTAACAGCAATTTCAATAGCCTCTTCTTTATAAGTAATGGCAACCCATGCATTTACTCCTGCTTTCTCTCCATAATTAAATGAACCAGCAATGTCCGTTGTGGTTCCAAGTGAAAAAGGAACAAGAGAGTTAATTCCGATTACATTTTCTAAGGTCTTTCTAAGCCCTTTACCATAACGTGTCTGAGAGTATAAAACCCCAATTTTGTCCATTCCTTTTCCATCTATGATGCTTTCGCACCAGTTCGAAATTGCTTCAGCCTGTTTTCCATCATTTGCTAATAACCTAAAAGAAATATCCTTATATTCCTGAATTATTTCATCATTTGATGCTACTGCTATAAATACAGGAATTTTAAATTCCCTTCCAACCTTAAGAACAGGTTCTATTGTTTCCGAAGAGTTTGCTGCTATTATGCCTATTATATTTTTATGTGCTACTAGTGTTACTAGGTCATTTTCAATTTTTTTATTTAAAAGATCTGTCTTTTCAACAATAAAGCCAACTGATAAGTCTGCTTCTGTATATTCTTGTAACTCATATTTTTCAGTTTCGATCCTGTCATTTGTTGGCAAATCAGCCTTTGCATTATTAACTCCACTCATTACAAGTGAACCAAATGATTCAGGCCTTGAGAAGTCTCCAGTTACTAATATAAGGGGTGATTGAGTTAGTGTAGGATTTAAAGTAATAATTAAAAATGGAATTACATACCAAAAAAAACATAGTATTGTAGGTATCAAAAGGAAATTGAAGATTATTTTCTTTTTCATTAGATTGAATTAAAATCGATACTGATAGTGGTTATTATTTAATTTGCACGACAAGATATTCACTTAATATCATATAGGCAACCTATTGATATGGTGATTTTTACCCTACCTAAAAGTGTGGTTTATTATTAGCTGGGTGTGGTAATTGTCAGTCATTCAGTTAGATATGTGCATGCTTTGTATTGTGCTATAGGTAGATATTGTTAAGTAATTTATAATGAATCCAAACAATTACTTGTCATATATAGGAAAAGCGAAATGTAAATGATCATCTTTAGTGCAAAATTATTTTTTTCAAATACATTAGAAAAGGATTTTCCACCATGGTTCAATATCCATGTTTTCACACCTGTCTATTTTATCATTTACAATCCCGAAATAATAGATAACCTTGGTTTACCATGGATTGATACAAAGTTGGTTTACCATCTTTGATGGCCTCAAGTTTCCAATATATTGTCCGTTGTTACATCCTACTATGGAAAAATCGGTCAACGTGACCACACCCGCCGGAGCAAAGTGACCACCTAAATTTAGAAAGAACTTTATCATATTGTTGATGCCATACATTAGTACATTTTTCAAGAAATGTATTGAATATGACCATCCAACTATTAGATATGAGTAAAGTTAGAAAAGTACTACAGTTATATGACCAAGGATACAATTTTTTAATTTCCATTCCCTATTTTCCAATTAAGATAAAATAGTTTTCATAAGTCGGTTCAAAATGGCTTCCCCTTTCTGTTCTCCAAAAAATCTCCATTGTTAATTTGTGTCAACGGTTTTACCCCAATATTTAAATTTCATATTGATTGTTGTGTCAATATGACTACGAATTACACGAACAGATAAACTATCTTTTTTTTTAATTATTGAATCTCCTATTCTTAGATAATCGTATAATCCACTTGCCTCAAAACTAAATCTTAATGTAGTATTCTGGTTTTCATTATTGATTATTACCTTTTCATAACTATGATCATTCCTGTCAATGTACTTTTTAGTTATTTTCCCTGAATAACATAAAGATTTATAGTTATTTACAATCTGTTTTTGGGCAATTTCATGTTCTGGGATAATTATTCTGACCGATACTAACCCTCGGTAAACTATAAATACCGCAACTATAATAAAGATAATAATAGCTAAAAGTTTTCTGTATTTCTTCATGATTTATATGTTAATATTATGGACCAGAAACCCAAGTGTAAGTATCCCATTCTACAGCATTGAAAATTCCACTACTTGCTCCTAATTAATATATATTACTCAAACTATCTAATCTTCATTGTGTATTATTTCATGCCTTTTCGTCTTTAAAAATGAAAAACTCATGTTTATCACAGTATCCAGGTTACTCCTTATTATTTGCACTTTAAGATTACCCTCTGTTTTAATTATTGAATCATTTATCGAGATAAAATCAAATAATCCTCCATTTTCAAAATTGTATAAGATAGTTCTTTTTTGTCCGTTCTCTTGTATAACTACTTTTCTGAAGTTATGTTCTTTCTTATCAATGAATTTATTGGTAACTACCCCACTGTACTCCAAGTCTCTTGAAGTTCTTAAAATACCTTCTCTTTGCTCTTCTGGTGATGGTATCATCTCTGTAATAAAAGTAAATACTATATATCCACCTAAGATCACTAAAAATATCGATACAATTATACCTATTTTCATTGTAATTAGTTTTAAATTAATACTTATGGCCAAACATATGTTTTTGTATCCCAGTTTGCAAAACCTACATCAATACCACTACCAGCTGAAACTGTGATAATATAATATGGAGAAAACTGTTTATAATCTGCAGCATTACTTTCAGAGTAACTTCCTCCAGCTGGTCCTACACCAACACTAAACTCATGTCCTTTCCCAACTACCACATATCTATCCATGGAATGAGGATTATTATTATTATTAGTTGCAGTGGCTGACCATACTTCAATTTGTGCATTATAACAAACGGCTGTTTGGTCAGTTTCTTTAACAGTAACATAATAAGAGAATCCAGGTTCATTATCCTGAACGACACCAATATCAAACCCAACACCATTTTGATGATCACCCATAATCCAATCAGGTATACCTATTTCAAAACTTAAACCGATACCACGAACTTGTGCTTTTCCTGATGCTTGTATTAAATCATAACGCTTTTGTTCAATTTGCTCTTGAATAGTCGGAGGTGCTGGTGAATTTGCTTCAGAAGAAGTACCGGAATCATCATCTCCATTTGTTTCACTACCATCAGTTAATCCTTTACCCCCAGAACTGCCACCTCCTCCGTGTCCACCACCACCTGGGAATGAATCTCCATAGATGTTTGAACTGCCACTAGGTAGGTTGTATCTCCACCAACCGCCAAATAGATGAATATTATATCTATCATAAACCATAGCATCATATTCTATCGTATATGTTCCATCATCTTCTAAATGGCCAGGTATTGCGTCACCAGGAGGCCATCCAGGAACCATCCCCGTAGGATCAACCATAGAAACAGGATTATTAGCCATTCCATTATAAGGGCTTGCAAATACAATCAACGGATCATTACTATGCCATCTTCCCAACTCGCTGTCAAACATTCTTGCTCCAAAATAATGTAAGTCAAAATCATGCTCTTCAAAGAACTCTTTGCCTTGGTAAAGATATGGGTTTTTTGGTGAACCAATAGCAGGAAGGCTTTTACGAGAACTTGAAAGGTCATTAGATGACTTCGCATTAAAACAATATGAAGAACAACTTATCAATTGCAAAAAGATACTTGGACAACAGAAACAAGACAAAAACAAGGTTTACAGCTTACATGAACCAGCTACTGCTTGTATTGCCAAAGGTAAGGCACATAAGAAATTTGAATTTGGGTCAAAAGTATCATTTGCAGTAGTGCCTGGGGTAAATATTATCGTGGGTGTTAAAAACTTTAATGGCAATCCAAATGATACAGCTACTCTTAAACCCGCACTTGGCAATGTTGAAAAGGTTAGCGGGATAAAATTTAAGAATGCCATTGTAGATAGAGGTACAAAGGTAAGAGAGAGATAAATGGAACCACCATTGTAACACCACGGCCCCCAAATGCAAAACAGCCTTATAGTAAGTCAACTATGCGGAAAAAATGTAGAACAAGGGCTGCTGTTGAACCAGTAATTGGACATGTGAAGAATGACTGCCGGATGGCAAGGAATTACCTTAAAGGTTTGATAGGCAATGATATCAATGCAAATTTAGCAGCAGCAGGGTTTAATTTCAGGGGATTATTGAATAATATCAAGGAAGCAATTCTTTGGGTGCTTACTTAAATACAGAAAATTGAAAACCTTGAAAGCTAGAAAGACAGATTCTTTGTTCGTAAGGATTAACTAGTTAGTCATGATATTAATAATCATAAGCTATATCTACATAATCCACCTTATGGGCTCAATATGAAGAATCAACCACGCTACACTTGAAACCGAAATAAATTGACTATCAGTTCCAGTTTGCTTTGATCATGTGATTTTGGAATGTTAAGGAGTCGTATCTGCTTGTTCTTCTGCTACATATTGTTTTGACGTGGTTATCACATTGCATTATCAATGTGTGATCACTTAAACCGACCTAAAGTGGTCAGCGTGGCCGATTTTTCTATTCAGCAACATATTATAAAAACTAAGTTTTATTTCCATAACATGGTAACATTTTAGTATTCTAACAGTATGTTTTAATTGGATGAACAATAAGGATAACCCAAGTGAGAAAAAAAATGCCCTTGAGCATGCTTTTACACTAAAATAACTATAATTATCTACCTACTCAATAAATTGAAAAGCAGTTATATCTTGTAAAATATTTTACTCACCATTTTCCACCCACTTTCAAATTTGTAAAGAGAAATATAATCTACATAGGTAAGTTTTGAACCAATATAAAACTCCAGCTTAGCAACGGCTGCTGTCCCTGTAATATCAATTGACTTAAATTTTACAGATACAGCTTTGTCCTTAGGTAATGGCAATTCACCTGCTTTCCGTTTTTTTATTTGTTTTTCTTTCCATTGTATGATGGGGTATTTCCACATATTGTCTCCCTTGTCAATGCCGAGAAGTTTAAAGTCTGGATGAAAACCAGTATCTATTTTTTTTGCATCCCCTTCGTTTTGCAATCCTTCAACATAAGAAGTTTGAATTACTTGTTTTATGTATTCCTTTTCTTCTTCAATATTTTGAGAAAATGAGAATAATGCAGTTACCATTATGGGTATTAGTAAATAAATATTTTTCATTTTATATAAGTTTTATAAGTTATCATATAATTTAAGTGCCTGAGGTAAATAATTACTTATTCCCTTTAAACCATTCACAGTTAGAGAAAGAAGAATTGTGTCTTTTATTTCTTCTCTTGTTGCTCCAGCTGATTTTGCCATTGGAACGTGGTATAGAACTGCATTTTTATCGTCCGAAACAACCTTCATCCCAATATAGACAAGTTGTTTTGTTTTTGCATCAAGTCCATTACTTACAATTAATGTGTTAATAACACCAGCATAAGCCTTTTGAACTTCTGGGGCTTCCTCTTTAAAAATTTCCAATGGATTTTTCATTTTTTCTATTTTTAGTTTTGTAATTTTTTCGTACAATAATCAAAGATTATAATTCGCTATAAAAATATAATAGGTCATAATCGTTACATAATTATTTCGACAAACATATCGTTGTAAGAGTTGAAAGAGGTTTAAAAATGGATCAAATAATTTCTATGTGAAATGAACTATTATTCTTTCAGGAAATCCATTTTGTGTCTTACCTTAATAATTAATACTATCCGTAAAATCAATTCAATTAGCATCTCTTGTTTCTACTCTATATTCAATGATATTTCCAAGCTTATAACAGTTAAGTGTACTGAAAATTTTAGTCTTCAGGTTCCCTCTTAGATACTACTTCCTTGATAAATCCAACAGGATTAATACAGTCCCAATTATTAGGAGTATTATATTTCGTTTTGATAAGAATTCTATATAAATCCTCTTCTGATAATGCAGAGTTAATACTCTTACCTAATGTTATTACTCCGGCTAAATATGGGATCGCCCAACTAAACCCGCCATTTCCCCAATAAGTGTATGATTTACAATTATGGTTTTGTGCTGTTGTCCTATAATCGGCCGGTATTAGTATTTTTCCAATGTAAAAACTCGTGTCTTTTATAATCAGGGGACTTATCCTGAAATTGTTCGGGATATTAGGATTCTTATCTGGAGGACAACCACCCCAGGTGAAATATTTGTGAGTTGAGTTTATATCAGAATAAATGATCAAAATATCCCTTTTCTTAGCCTCATTTAGTATTATTGGCCATTTTTCAGCAACTTCAGGTATACGTATGTCAATTGCATCAGAAATGGATACTGCCATAATCCTTTTTTGAGCTGGTAAGCTGTCATTTATTTCAAATAATTTTTCAAAAGCTACTATGTAGTTTAAACTATTATTGCCATCATCAGGCACAGCAAAATAATATAAGTGTGCCTCAGGAAGAATTCCACAAGAATTCCCAGCCAAGATTGAAGCACAAGCAATGCCGTGAAAATGTCGTATTTCATTTTTTGGAACATTAAAAACCTCAATATAAGTAATTCTTCCATCAAATTCATCATGGTTTGGATTAATCGGCTTGTCTATAATGGCAATACTGAGACCTTGGCCTTTAATGTTAAGATCATGTAACTTGACAATATCTAATCCAGGATTTTTTGCATTATTTATCCATTGATCTGGTGTGAAAAAAGATGGCAGTTTCTCAATTGCGGGCCATACGGTTTGTGTATTAAACACTTGCCTGGAAAGAAATTCCTTCGAGATATGAGTGAAATCTTTGTTATTGTAATTAAAATCAGAATACCCATATAGTTTATCAATAAAGCTGAAACTTAAGAAATCATTATCTGATGGTTCTTCTGGCAAGTTATCAGGAAAATATCCATAAGACGGGTCATGTGAATTTTGTGCCAAAATTAAAAGGCAGAATAGTTGTAGAATAAATAGAATAAATAGTTTTTTCATAATATTGTTTGTATTTATAATATTTTTTTAGTTCTAGTTTGGTTATTATAAGCAGATGAACTATTATAATTTATTATTATTTGCTTGAGATGCGAATTCTGTAATTAGTAAATTTTATGCTCTTTTAGCTTTTCAAGTTAAATGCCTTCGATTTGATAATTATTGCGCACAGATTTGCATCTTGAAAACCATTGTGATAATGAAAAGGTTAAAAAAAAAGATGTTATCTTCATATTATAGTTTATTTGATTATGCTAAACTCTCGTTTGAATAGATTAGAATCTTTCTGTGACACTCTATTAAATTCAGATTTAATTACTGTCTGATATTCAATAATATCTCCGGGTTGTCAGTCAAGTATTCTGCAGATTTTATTAAGTAATGAGAAATTTATACTTTTCTTTTTGCCGTTTTTCAACATTGACAAATTGGCAATGGTAATACCCACATCTATTGACAGTTTTGTAAGGCTCATTTTTCTTTTTGCCAACATTACATCCAGATTGATAATAATTGCCATATTCTATTATCTAAATCATAACTATATTTTGATGTCCATTACAGAATATCATCTTAGGTCGTATTAATTAGTCAGTTGTTTTGTGAAAAGCGTTGATTTATTCATAAAGAAGATCAATACTGGTAAACTTGCTAATAAGAATACTGCACGCTGTTCACCACTGGTCCTTATGTGGTCTGGATCAAACATTAATATTCCTAATACTTGAGCTGCTGGTATAGTTAATATAGCATGCACTAACCAAGCTGCTGGAATAAATAATATTCTTAAATAGATATTTAGTCCTGTCCTATATGTTAATATAGATAAAAACACTATTATTAGAAAAACTATTGTATTCAACCACCATTCGGTAAGCTCTGACAATTCTAATTCCTTAGCAATAATAACATTTAATGATAAACACAGCCAATATATAATTAATGCGATTATTGTATTTCGGGTATTACACTTATAAACTTCCATTTTTTTTGATTCTATATGAATAAAAAAGAAAATAATTCCTATCATTCTCAAATATTTAGATAAAAGTAAATTATCTCATGATTTAGAAATAATTTTTTCGATTTAATGGATATAACAACCTATGAACTATTAAAAATAGAGGTTATCATTTACGCTGTAATATTTGTGTTAGGACTAAGTCATCAGAGCAGCCAGCCATTTTATGATTTTAGGTAAGCAAGGTCGGTTTTGCTGGTATTGTAGCTCTAAATAGATTTCCTATTCCATATTATAGGTTTAATATGAAATAATTTTATCTTTATGATAAGAGTAGATTAAACAAGTGAGATTGGGTTTAATCGATTAGTAACTATTCAAAGAACTAATGCTCCTCCAATTTCTTTTGAAAATCTGCTTTGTAGCTATAACCAATTGGGAGTTCATTCTTTAGTATTTTAATAGTGTTCCCTTCGATTATATCTACTTTATTGTAGTTAATTATAAAGGATTTATGAATTCTAAGAAAATAATCAGGAAGGATATCTACGAGCTTCTTTAGCGTCATGTATGACACAAATACTTCATCCAGAGTAATAAATTTGCAGTAATCACCCATTGATTCAATGAAAAGCAGTTTATTATATTCTATCTTATAATATTTCTTGTCGGCTTTGATAAAAATAAAGCTATCAACATTGTTATGTTTATCATCATTTTCAGATTTCACTCTGTTTTTCCATGTAAATAATTCATCAACTTTTTGAATTGCTTTATAAAACCTTTCAAAGGAAAAGGGTTTGTGTAGATAGTCGATTACATCCAGGTCGAAGCTTTCCACTGCATAATCACGATATGCAGTAGTAATAACTACTTTCGGTGGTTTACGTAAGGACTTGATTAATTGGATTCCACTCAACCCAGGCATATTAATGTCTAAGAAAATTACATCAATGTGTTCGGATTCAATCTGGTTTATTGCCTCAAAGGCTGTTTTGCATTTCCCCTTTACTACAAATTGATCGAATTTCTCAAGATAGCCTTCAACAACTCTAATGGCTGCAGGCTCGTCATCTATTATTAAACAATTTATTTTCATGTCTAAGTATTAAAACAATTGTTGATTACTATTCTTATTTCAAATGTATCGTCCATCTCTAAGATATTAAATTGATAATCTTCATTGTACAAGAGGGATAACCTCTTTTTAACATTGGAAATACCAATTCCACCTTTTCTATTTTCATTTGTGTGAACTTCTTGTTTAGTATATGGGTTTTGGATATTGAAAAAGAAGTCACCATTGATATCACTAAAAGAAAGCTTAATGAATTTATGCTTTGACATAGACCCTTTACCATGTTTAAATGCATTTTCAATAAGTGGGATTAGTAGAAGTGGGCATATCAATTGTGTATTAATATTATTCTTTTCAATCGTAATATCTATTTCTTCTTCAAGTCTAATTTTCTCAAGGTCAATATAGTTTTCAATAAACTCAATTTCTTTTGATAACGGCACTAAATCTGTTTTGCAATCGTAAAGTATGTAACTCATCAAATCGGACAGTTTTAATACTATTTTCGGAGTCACGTCTGATTTCAGGAGGCTATGTGAATATATGTTATTTAAAACATTAAATAAGAAATGTGGGTTTAATTGTGACTTTAACGCATTTAATTCAGCTTCTATCTTTTGCTTCTGGACGTCCATAATTTTTAGCTTCAGTCCTTGATTTTCAATCCATTCTTTAAAAAACTTAAAGAATGATGTGATGATAATGTATAAAAATTCAAGGCTCAAAAACGAAATAGTATCTTCAATATGAAAATCTTTCTTAATAATCAGGTATGTCACCAAAGCATATAATGCATTGTTAGAAAGCACAGCTATAGTAACAGACGCAAAGTATAAACCAATCTTACCTTTTGAAGCATATTTAGGTATAAGTATTGAATAATTAACATATACAATTATCAGTAAAAAAGTGAAAAGTAATAACCCTGGAGTATAGTTATCTAATTTTGACTTGTTTTCAAAACCTGACTTTAAAATGAAAGGGAAAACAAAAATAATTGCATTAGTTATCCAGAAAACAACATGAAGAATTTTAATGCCAGTCCAGTATTTACGTTTACTTGTTGTGATGTTAACCTTTTTTAGTGAGGTGTAAAAATACAATATATAGATTTAGAAAAAATAAAATTATAGATGAATGAGGACTATTAGGAGATTAACAGTTCGGTCCACCTGAAAATAGTCATTATCTACTGCAGATACTATTTCAACCCATACATAGAAGTGTTCAGCTAAATAATTATTGAACCATAATGACCCATCCTATTTTTACGTCAAATTATTCACTGATTCAGTTATAGAAAGAATCAAAACCGAAAAAAACATTATGAAAAATCCATTGGAGATTTTTAAAGAGGAAGCTCCTAAGCAAGTAAAGTATGATCAACAATGGGGCGATTGGTACATGTATTTGGTAAATTAGCTGCTGCATTTATTAACTTAATTTTTTAACCTTTGATTCGTACTATTAATATGAATTATAACTGATATCCTTGAGAACTCACCTTTTATAGTTCAGGAGGTTTTGTATATCGAAAAATATTATTTTTCAATACATGTGCTGTTACTTTTGTTCTTTGAGTTAAGACAATAAGTAGTCTTAATATTTATATAAACAGAGTTGAAAACATTTCCATAAAGATTGAGAAGTTAAAAACACTAGTCATACAAGATTTCTATTATTAATATTAAAGTTATAGTAGAAATTTATAATTAATAATCCTTCAACAAATTTTATTTTATGAAACAAAATGATCTACTTGAAACAACAAAAAAGATAGTACTTAGAAATCATCAAGTAAAAATAGGTTTGTTACTTTCTCTATCATGCTTCTTTTTTATTCATGAAATAAGTTACTGTCAAGAGTTCTTAAGAACTGAAGGTGTAATTTATAATTCAAAGAACCAACCTATTAAAGATGTAACTATTTCTATAAAATGGACATCGATTGGTACCATATCAAACGAAAATGGAGAATTTGTGTTCATTATTCCTAAAAAGTCCCTCACAGATACAATTGCAGTATCTCATATAGGTTATTCTACAAAGTATTATCTATCAGACACAAATAACCTTTTAAATCAAAAGATAGAGTTATTGGAGGCTAGTTACACCCTTGATGAAGTTCAAATATTACCAACTGATCCATTCTCAATTATCCTGCAGGCTAAAAACAATATCCATGTGAACTATCAAAATGAAGCTTATGAGTCAGAAGGGTTTTACAGAGAAGTAATAAAAGAAAACGATAAATATATTGAATACGCTGAAGGACTTTTGACGACACTGCATTCGCCTTACGAAAAAGATAAAAAAAAGCAAAACAAGGATCTCATTAAGTTAATTGAAAGTAGAAGAAAAAAAAGTGAACTAGAGAATTACGAATTAAGCAAAAAGATAAGTAACCCCATTGGTGGACCTGTTAGTTGTTTGAAGTATAATAGCGTAAAATATCCTCCATCATTTTTAAGACCAGATGCTCAAAAACTATATAACTACAAACTTAAAGATATTATTGACTACTCAGGAAGAGGTGTATATGTAATAGAATTTAATCAAAAAGAAGAAATAAAAAAATCTCTTTATCAGGGGAAAATCTATATTGATAAAGAGAGTCTTGCCTTTGTCCATTTAACATATCAAAAATATCCTAAGGCAATTAAATATGCTTTGCCAGGTGCTGTTACAGGAGGACTCTTAAAATTGCTGACATCAATAAGCATGGTAAATTCTGACAAGAAGGTAAATGTACATTATAAAACATATAACGGAAAATGGTATTTGAGTTATATTGAATATACAGAAATAGCAGGTTTCATCCGTAAAGGAAAATCATATGATATTCTTTCAACCAAGAACTATTTGATCACACAAATATTTGATGAGATCGAAAATTCATACCTTGAAGATGAAATTTTGATATCTGGAGAATTTAAAGATCAGATAGGAGAATATGATGAAAACTTCTGGGGTAACTATAATATAATCCCTTTAGAGCGTGAAATGAAAAAGCAAATTGAAAGATGATTATCATGACTAATATCCTTCGCATTTTACTTCTTTTCAATATATCACTAAGTTTAACTTCAATTTCTATTGGACAGATTCTCCAACAGAATAGTATTAATGATTTACACACAGTAATAGATAGTATAGCCGTTAAAAATAAGATTCCAGGGCTTGCTATGGGCATTGTATCTCAAGACACTTTAATAAGTATATATAACTATGGATTCTCAAATTTGAACAAAAAGATAAAAGTAAACTCAAATACTAAGTTTAGAGTTGGTTCTATAACTAAAAGTTTTTTGGCACTTGGTTTTTTAAAACTATTTGAAGAAGGTAAATTAAACTTGGAAACTCCTGTAAAATCTATTGCACCTGATCTTTTATTTGAGAATGAATGGGAAGATACTAACCCTGTATGTATCGTTAACCTATTAGAGCATACGGCTGGATTTGATGATGTTCATTTTAATGATTTGAGTATTGTGGATATTTCAGATTTGCCTCTAATTTCAGCAATACGTAAACAAAAAAAATCGATGAGAGTGCGATGGAAACCAGGATCCAGATACTCATATTCAAGTGTTGGTTATACTATTGCCGGGTACATACTTGAGAAAGTAAGTGGTGAAAAGTATGAAGAATTCCTTAAACAACAAATTCTTGATCCTCTTGACATGTGCGAATCATCTTTTTACTTTCCCAAAAAAAATGATAAGAATATCAGTTCTGGTTATGAAAGTGCTAGAGAGTTACCAAGTGTATTTATGAACAGTAGACCTGCAGGGTCAATGATTTCAAACGTAATGGATTTCTCACTATTCCTTGTGTTTATGTTGCAAAATGGCTCAATCAATGATAAACAGATATTTAAAGAAACTTCTATACGAAGAATGGAAACTTCTCATTCATCATTAGTTGCTAGAGAAGGTCTTAAGATTGGGTATGGTTTGGGTCTTCCAAGTTATTACAAAAATGGATTTTTATGGCAAGGCCATACAGGTGGGGGGCCTGGTTGTCTTGCAAAATATGCCTATTGTAGAGAACTAAATACAGGTTATGTATTTATGATTAACTCTTTTAACATGGAGGCCGAAAAGGAAATTCGAGATGCAATAGTAGATTTTATTACTAAAAATTATAAACCAATAATAAAACCTTCAATAGAGTTAGATAAAAATACACTTGATAAATATACAGGATATTATGAGCCTCAAAATTCACGTTTGGAACTTTATGCATGGATTTCAATAATATTTGATGGAATCAATATTATAACTGAGAATGATACTTTAATTTTAAAATCTTTTTTAGGAAAAGAAACTCCTTTATTCCCCATCACGGAAAGTCTTTTCAGAGAAAGTGACGAACCAGATGCTAGTGCCATTTTTATAACAACAGAGGATGGTGAAAACATATTTCAAAAAGGCAATAGTTACTATATTAAAACTGCTAGTTGGAAACCCTGGCTTTATAGGATAATATTTATATTGTCAATACTATTTATTACTTCAATAATTATTGTTGCTGTAATTTGGATCCCTTTGTATTTATTTAGAAAATTCATTCTTAAGAAAACAGTATCCAATAACATTAAACTAATACTGTTTCCTGCTTTGGCAATATCATCATTATTATTGGGGATCTCAGTAATTTCTGACCAAACTATGGTTGAGCTAACCCAGCGTACAAATCCAAACATATTATTCTGCATTTCAACTTATTTGTTTGCTGCATTTTCAATAGCAGGATTTTATTTGGTTATTAGAGATTTTAAAAATTCATTTAAAAGACCGATAAAAATATATACAACATTCGCTTCAATAGCTTTTATTGGGTTTACTATTTTCCTTTCTTATTGGGGATTTATTGGATTAAAATTATGGTCATTTTAATATATTAAATAAAGCAATTGATTAATAATAATACTAAGTTTAATAATATTCGTGTTTCTATTTTGTGAAAACTAATTAAAACAATTTCTTCTGAATAAAGACTTATAAAAATGAATTGATATCTTTGATTTATCTTAATTCAACGTTCCACAGTTCTTATTCATCGAAAATAATATTTCTTGGTTACTTGGTCGCCTATTTTTATAAAAAATTTCTAGTAATAAAGCTATAAAACAGAAACTTATCTATTGGATCTAACATATAATATTGAATTATGAAATCGAATAATCCCCTTGAAATATTTAAACAAGAAGCTCCAGAAATACAGGAGGCATATGCGAAGATTATTAACGCATTGATTGCTTCAAAAGGGCTTAATAGCAAAACCAAACAGTTAGTCTATATCGCAATGAAGGTTGTGACTGATGATAAGAATGCAGTAAAGTACCATGTTCCCATGGCAAAAGCTGCTGGTGCAACACGAGATGAGATTAAAGATGTAATTCTTCTGTCACTAACAGTAAATGGACTTAAAGGTATAAGTAAATACTTGCCTGAAGCTCTCGAAGAATATGACAAGAGCTAATTATAATCAAAAAATATGAAGAAAGAAATGAAGAAATGTATAACATTATTATTAACGGTTATTATTTTGATGTCCTGCAATTCTAAACCACAAATTGATAGTCAGGAGGATCAAAATGAAGATAGTAGTTATTATAGAATAGATTTGGATAGTTTGGCTTACGCTTTAACACAAGAATATCAACTTCCTGGTCTTGCTTTTGCAACAATTGTAAATTCAGAAATTGAGGATTTAGTTATTGTTGGGAAAAATAAACCTAATAAAGGAGTATTATTAAATAAAGAAAGCAAGTTTCAGATAGCGTCTTGTACAAAATCATTTACAGCATTGTTAGTTGCTTCATTTATTGAAGATAATTTGATTGAATGGGACACTAAGATTTCTGATGTCTTTTCAGATATGGAGATCCATGAAGACTATCAAAATGTTACGATTAAGCATGTTCTGTCACATACATCTGGACTGCCACATTTTTGGACTGATGAAGAAGTATTCAACATTCATAGTATTATTCCTAATCTTTTTGGCAGTACTTCAGAAAAAAGAAAGGTGTTTTCTAAATGGGTTTTGAAACAACAAGCACCCTTTAATAATGGAGAACATTATTATTCCAATGGTGGTTATGTGATTATTGCATGCATGCTTGAAGAACTCTCTGGTATTTCATATGAAATATTAATGAAAGAAAGAATTTTTAATCTCTTTGACTTGAACTCAGCCGAGTTTGGGTATCCCTTTTTATATGACACAAATCAACCTTACCGTCATATGGATCGAGATGAGAATGGCGTTGGTATAACTATGGATTATGATGAGCGTATGCCTGATCAAATTTTCAATCCATCAGGATTCATATCTCTTTCAATTGAAGACTTTGCAAGATATATTATATTCTACACCAAAGTTTTAAAAGGTAAGGAAACAAAAATCAAGAGTAATATAGTTCAAGAAATGTTTAAGCCAGTTTTGAAACTTGAAGATGGAAACGAAGTAGGTTTAGGCTGGCAGATTATTTATGTAAATGGTATTAAAACTTTTGGGCACACAGGAAGTGATGGTACAATGAGAAGTGCTATGTCTATCGTTCCTAAAACTGGTGAAGCCGTTGTTTTTGCTACAAATATCGGTGATCAACGTTCAGAAATGGCTATGGTCAAGGTGATTTTCGAAATTTTAAACTTAAATAATTAAGCTAAGAACTTCAATTAAGAGTTTGTTTTACTTCAATTAAGAGTTTGTTTTACTTCAATTAAGAGTTTGTTTTACTTCAAATAAGGTCATAATTAATTGATAAAAACCTAAACTATTTATATATCTAAAATTAATAAAAAATATGAAAAATAAAACAAAAGTATTGTTGATATTAGTATTGAGTATTAATCTAATGTCATTTTCACAACAACCTGGTGTAGATTTCAGGGATAACATGAGCTTAGCAGACGCATTAGTTTTGGCAAAAAACGAAAATAAATTAATTTTTATTGATTGTTACACATCCTGGTGTGTACCTTGTAAAAAACTTGCAAAGAACATATTTCCCATTAGTGAAGTTGGTGATTTTTACAATAAGCATTTTGTTTCATTAGCCCTTGACATGGAGAAAGATAAAGATGGAACAAAATTATCGAAGAAATATAATATTAAGGCGTATCCTACATTCTTATTTTTGGATAGTTCAGGCGATATTGTTCATCTAAAGGTTTGGCCAGGTTCAACAAAAGAAGATATTATTAAAACAGGTAGATTAGCTTTGGATAATTCAAATAACTTCAGTGCTACCATAAAAAGTATTAATAATGGTGAAAGAAATGCAGATGCAATTATTTCATACTGTGAGTCTCGTGTTAATAATCTAGATCGAGACAGTCTTATAAATGACTATTTTGCTAATATATCATATGATACTAAGTTTACAAATTCTTCATGGAGACTCTTCGATAAGTATGTAGTTGATATTGATAATTCACAATTTGATTTTTTTCTTAAACATCGTGCGAAATATGAAGATATGATAGGCTCTGTTAAAGTTAAAAAGAAAATTAGGAGAATATTCGAATACTATATTTATCATTTCAATGATGATAAGGAAGTAATGGATAGATTAAAAAATATTGATCCATCATTATACTACCATGGTATCTGTTGGTATGAATATGATAAAGCACGTAAAGAGTATGCCAAAGATAAAACCAATATTGAAAAATGGAATATTTTAAAAGAGAAAGCCAATACAAATTTTTCTATTGAGGGAATAGATTATTTAACTGGAATTTATTGTGAAGATTTAAATTCTTATAGTTGGTTTGTATATGAAAACTATAAAGAATTTAATGATACTGATGAATTAAAATACGCATTTGAGCTAGCTAAAGAGGCTATAATATTAGCACCTAACAGACATTATATTTTAGACACATATGCTCATATAGCATTTGATTTAGGACACGTTACAGAAGCCATTAAATATGAGTCTATGGCTATCGAACTTGCAAAAAAAGAAACTGGCAATGCTCCTAGTTCATATATCAAAGCCTACAATTTATTTAAATCAGAAAAATAGATATATGAATTTTTCTTTTTAGAATGGATAATTGAGTTTAAACAAGATTAAAATGGTAAACTTTCAGGGTTCAAGTTGGATACTGGTAGGGTTGCTGAGATTGATTTCGTAAAAATGGCTCTTTGAAACTTCAATTCGACGTTTCGATTGTTGCTCCAAGAGTTAAAATTTAGTAGCAATGATTATGACCAACTATAGAATTGATATAAGGAAATTGACAGTAGATGAATACCAAGGTTTAAGAGGAACAACCGATTGGTTCACCATTGAAGATAGAGTAGTTGAGAAGTCAGTTGAAAATGACCTCTTTTCAGTGTGTATTTTAGACAAAAATGAATTAGTCGGAATGGGTAGAATTGTTGGAGATGGGGCAATATATTTTTATATCCAAGATGTAATTGTAATTCCCGAATTCCAAGGAAGAGGCATTGGAAGGTTGATAATGAAAGAAATAGAAAAGTATTTAAAAGAGAATGCATTCAATAACTCTTTTATTGGTCTAATGGCGGCAGATGGAGTAAAAGAATTTTATCATAAATATGAGTATGCTGAAAGAGAGAAGTCAAAACCTGGCATGTTTAAGGTGATTAAAAAATAACTGGCTATAATAAATAATACTCTAAACGGTCTGCAAGACCCAGTGTGGAGTCCATGTTGAACTACATCTCAATTTTGGATGCAGGATTTTCATTACCTATGTACTTAATAAGGGTTTTGGAAATTCTCATGCTGAATTACAGTGGATTACGGTGTTGTAATTGAGAATAAAGAAGTGCAATGTAAGAAAAAAATTGCAGAATTTAAACAAGATTTAGAATAGAAATAGTTGAACTGAATAATTATATATGTGCTAATTAAAAAATTACTAGCTATCCCGTTGGGATTTAGTTCAACATGCGGCTATATTTAATGCCACTAATACTGCAAGTAAGACAATAATGATTTGAAAAGTAAAGAACCAATACCTAGTTTAATAGCTGAAAAGCGGTACTAAACATACCGCTAACCGTTATGCATAATAGAAAACTCAGAATTCAATATGAAAGAATCATTTAATAATAAACAACATAATATAAAATTGAGTCCTATGAGTATCTCAGAAATTTCAGATATTTTCATGATACTTAAAGACGTAGATAATGTTAGACATACAAATTTTGTACAACAGAAGACTTTTGAAGAATGCAAAGAATTTGTTGAATTATTCACAAATCACAATAAAAATGAACCAATCCAATATGGACCATATACTGTCCATGTAAATAGTAACTTAATTGGACTGTGTGGAATAGAACAGAAAAGTATTAATAATAACACTTCTGAAATTTGGTATTTAATTCATAATCCATTTTGGAATAAGGGGTATGGTTCTAAAATTGCAGATAAATTAATTTGGCTGGCGAGGGAAAATCCGAATCTTAAAAAAATTATTGCAGAAACTGTTGAAACCAATATCGCAAGTTGGAAAATTCTTGAGAAACTTGGTTTCACAAGGAAAGAGAAAATTATTAATGGTTTTATTAAAGAAGATATTCTCATGAATTTGTTTAAATACGAACTATTATTATAATCTAAACTGAAAAATTAATAAAATCCTCTCTCTTAATTATTAAGCTATTTAAGTTCACTTTATGCTGACGTCAAACACCAGAAAATATAGAGTACTCATGGGAGGTTCTTGATAGTGGAGAAGTCATTGATACATTCATTCCTCTTAGAAAAGACTATTTGTAAAATAAAAAATAAAAAAATGAAACACAAATTTCCGGAACCTATCTTAAGCTTACCTGAGATTGATATTCCAGTAAAAGGAATAAAAGCACATCTATCTCAAGGGTTTAATCATCAGATTGTTATTATGGACTTTAGTGATGATGTTGACTTAGCAGAACATTCTCATGAGAGTCAATGGGGAGTTGTGCTTGAAGGAAAGATTGAATTAATAATTGACGGAGTAATAAATGTATTTTCTAAAGGGGATAGTTATTATATACCCAAAGGCATTCGGCATTCGGGTAAAATCTATGCAGGTTACGCAGATGTGACATTTTTTAATGAACCGGAGAGATATAAATTGAAGAATAAATAATTTACATACCGCCAACATTGCATTATTGCGCATCAGAACGCACCATATGCAGGTAGTTGAAGTGCATTCGAGAAAAACAATTATATCATTAAAATAATGAAGAATTCCGTGCTTCGAATTATAGTTGCAATTATGTTAGGAATGCTGGTTTTGATGTTATCCAGCATTCTTATGATAATAATTTCAAAGACAACAAATCTATTTGTCATTTTTCCAATCATTGAAATAATATTTACTCATACCGCAATTTTCGTTTTTTCAATACTGCTTATTCTAACAGTTAACAAGGGGAAATTTAGAGGCTATGGTTTTGTTTGGAGTTTGACACTTCCAATTCTTAAAATAATATTAGTAAGCCTTATGTTAGGGTTTATGTCATTTATAATTAAGAAATTACTACCTGAATCCGTTGCTATACATCCAGCTTCCTCTTTTTCAACTATTGAAAAAATCATGTTTGTATGGGTGTGGGCTAGTATCTCAGAAGAAATACTTACACGTGGATTAATACAGAGTTTTTTGTCCCCAATGAAACACTTTGGGATACTCATTTTTAATAAGTTTATCAGCATACCAGTTATCGTAGGGGCTATCTTTTTTGGTCTTATGCATTTTACATTACTCACTATGGGGATGAATATTTTCATCGTCTCAAATATTGTGATTTTTGGAATGTTATTAGGCTTAATTGCTGGATATCATAGAGAAAAAACAAACTCTTTAGTTCCTGCAATACTTGTTCATTTTAGCTTCAATGTTGGTGCAAGTATATTTTCATTATTTCAACTTCAAATGTTTTTATTATGAATTATTGGAAAAACGTTTTTAGCGAAGGTGCTATATGGGGTTTTGAGCCGTGTAACTCAGCATTATATATTGCAGATTTTTTTAAGAGGCACGGAATGAAAAATGTATTAATACCAGGTATTGGTTATGCAAGAAATGCAACTCCATTTTTAGATAAAAATTTTTGCGTTGAAGGAATTGAAATATCCGAAACAGCAATTGAAATAGCAAAAGAAAATGGTTGTAATTCTACAATCCATCATGGTTCTGTTCTGGATATGCCATTCAATGACACTAAATACGATGGCATTTTTTGCTATTCCCTCGTTCATTTATTCGATGAAGATGAACGTCATAAGATTATTAAATCATGCTATAATCAGTTAAATAATAATGGATACATGTTTTTTGTTGTAGTTTCTAAACAAGCAGAGATGTATGGAAAGGGAAGGTTGTTAAGTAAAAATAGATTCGAAATTACTAAAGGATTGAAAGTGTTTTTCTACGATAATTCTTCTGTCTTTCATGAGTTTATTTATTTTGGATTAGTTGAATTTCATGAATTTAATGAACCAATTAAACACGCAAAAAATGAACCTGCCTTAAAATGTTATATTGTAAAATGTTATAAAAAATAATTAGTAATGAGGATAGTTCTATTATTATTATGTTATTAACATTGAATTAATACACTAGTTATTAGTGTTGCAGCTCATATCTCCTAAATTACATAATTCTAATAGGCTTAGACTTCAACCATTGTCATTCGCTTATGAAATCGTAAATTATCCCAACATTTTCAAGATCAAATCAGGTTTGCTGTGTTAAATAATTCTACACGTCCTTGCACTATTTTATATCTACTCTATTAATAACGGATAATTATGAAGTATCCTCCAGTAGTTCAATAAAGTGCTTTGAACACATTAAACAATGCATTACAACATAGGAACCTTAAGTCTTAAAAATATTTCTTTACAAAATATCATTCATTGTGCTGAAAACCCTAAATATAATTCATTTAGCACTTGTCAGCCAATGGTTGTCGAAAACATTTCTTAAAGAATGATCATCAATATATTTTTGTTTAGGAATTATTTTATGTAAATAGACTATAGTTAAGATTCATTGTACATATTCAAAGTAAAATATAGATTATGAAGATTATGATTTAAATATGGAAACTATTCATTACAAGTCAAGGCAGTATTATCAAAGTATCGCGAAAATATTTATCGAGTTTATTTTTGTGATTGCTTTTTTTATTTTCATACCAAATGATGCTAGGGCTGATTACCATCTTGTTTATGAAATAGAGAGGAATTATATGGGATATAAACATAGCTACAGCTGGGAGTTCTGGATCTCTGACACTGCAATTTATTTCAAGTCTCCAAATTCTGTTAAAGTTTTCACTCGGGACTTAAATATCTGCACTGAAATGTATCGCGACAGCACATTCTATATTGATGATATAAGTAACTCAATGGAGAATGATTCAAAACTTGATTTTACAATATTAGGCTTCCAAAAATACAAGCCACAATATAATTGGACAACGGATAAATCTGGTAACAAGTCGATTATGGATATTGAATGTGTCAAATATACTTCCTTTGGGGATGCAGATTATGGAAAAATGACTTCAGAATTCTTTTTGGGCTGTGGTATTGATCAAGAAGCTTGCACTGTGATAAATTCTATACTCCGGTTTATTCTAAGGAACATGAAGACAAAGGCTGCTTTGATTAATGAAATGAAGTGTGATTTGAATTTAATCCCGGTGTATATCCAAGAAAAGATTCAGCAGCCGATCGCTGGTAATTTACATTACATATATACTCTAACTCATCTTAAAGATGAATCTGCCCCAACTGGCATATATCAGGTGCCCAAAGGGTTTAAAGAAATGAATTAGTTATGAAAGAATGGAATATATCCTTTAATATTCTGTGCCTTGCATTTATTCTTGTTTCTAATATTGGCAATGCCCGAACTCTTGATGATTTCGAATTACCTCATTCTGCTACACTTGAACTAAATCGAATTCAGGAGACTTACAATATTCTCGACATTGTAACAGATGAAATATGGCCGGGTTGGGATAATTATCGAGATTTTCCTTTCCTGCTAAAGTTCGATAATGGTTTAAAGTTACTCATAGGACACCCTTCTCCACCGATTAGCTATTTCAATTTAAATAATAACCTCATAGATGGAAAACATGTCTATGTTGATACTACTGACTACAATAAAAAAGATATTGATTATCCCCTGCAGTGTGGGGGAGGCATAATATATTATGGCCCAGAAGGTAAAAAAGTAAGGACCCTTGATATGAGGCTTACTAAGGTGGATTCAATTAAGGAGAGGCTTCCCATTGAGGCATATGCAGAGAGTCACATATTGGTTTACATACACGAGCTCTTTCATTGCTTTACTTTTGATCACATTCCCTTATATTATGGCAACTTCCTTTATAATTCTGATGAAAATTTTGCTACCTATTCTGAAATTGAAGGAATGGCCCTATATAATGCAGTTATTGACACTTCTGAGTCTGCATCCTTACAATTTGTTAAAGATTTCATACACGCAAGAAAGTCTAAGCGAAAAGGAATGCGACCTCACCATATAGCGCAAGAATCAACCAACGAACTAATGGAAGGGCTTGCGGAATACAGTGAACTTAAAACACTAATGATTTTACCAAAATCACATAGGGGCGTAAGCAGAATCCAGAAGGATCCCTATTATAATAATTTTTTAAATCGTGAGAAGTTTTATAACAAGTATCTATATCGATTAAAAGAAAACGCTTCGAAATCGTTTCTAAATGGAATTAAGTTATACGATTATGGAGCGTTTCAAGCTATTCTATTGGATCAATTCTACCCTGGTTGGAAACAACAGTTTACAAAAGAGAATTATTTGGATAGTTTGTTAATTAAAAGAATTCAAGTTCCAGAATTTGACAGTAATACACTTGATGCCTATTTTAATAGTAGGTATGATCTAGATTTAATTAAAACTAACCATTCCAATAATGTAAAAAATAGAAACGAATTGTATAAATCAATCAAGTCTCGAAAAGGAAAAATATACATAATTAGCTTTAAGCCTGTTGATCAATACATTATCGACGTGCCGGATAAATCTATACCTAAATATCAACTTGGTGATTCTTATCTTTACCCTGAGGGTATTGGCACTATAAATGTTGATGATGTGACCATTGATTTCATAGAAGAGCAAATGGAGATCGATCAGCTTTATTTTATTAAAGTAGTTGATACTGTTAAAAGTCAGGGTGCTTATCCTATAATCTTGTACGATAAGAATGTTAACAACATATTCACCAACGTTCAAATTACGACTCGTCAGTTTAAATTAATTGCGCCAAAAGTGCAATTGCAAGAGAAAGGCGATCGAACTAAGATATATATTTTAAGCAAGTATAAGCATAATGAAGAGTAAGTAATAATAATATTAAAACTATCAATAATCTCATTTATTTTTAAAAATGAAACATAGTTGCAAATTATATAACCATAGTCTAATTAATATACTTACTTGCTTTTACATTCAAGTTAGCAGCAAGCATGTGTAGGTAATAGTAACCACCACATAGTAAATTGAATATTTAATACATTCAAACCGTCCATAAGGACATAAATACAAATAATATGAGAGACAAAAGCAAAGAAAATTTTAAATTTGTATGGAGAATTACTGCTTCACACATGATTGCATATTTCTGTGCAGGTATTTTTGCACTGCTTGTTATTGATTACAAAAATTTGTTTTCAGAGAGTACGATGTCATCATTTATGTTGCCAACAGATACGCCAATTGTTGCGCTTGGCCCTGCGTTACAAATTATTCGCGGACTTATAATGGCACTTGTATTGTTGCCTTTGAGGAAAGTATTTACAGACAATATATATGGGTGTTTTAAGTTATGGCTTTTATTAATTGGGTTTTCAGTATTTTCTACATTTGCCGCAGCAATGGGCTCACTTGATGGATTTATCTATACAAATGTTCCAATTATTGAACAAATAATTGGCTATCCTGAAGCATTTTTATGGTCAGCACTATTTGTTGGAATTATGTGGACATTTTATAAATATGAAAAAAAAGTAATAAATATTGTAGCTATTATTTTGTTTGTGTTAGTTATTATTATGAGTATCACTGGGTACTTAGAAGCATCAGGAATTTTTGACACACAACAGTAACAAAAAAAATGCAAGCTGCTAACAACGCATACAAAAAATAGCCTTGGTGAACTCTTAAACCAATAATTAATTTAATAAGCCCAAGTTCTCGCGTATGCCAAAATTGTTGCCTTAATCAAGACCATTTTAATATACAAGAACGTTTGTGTAGGTCATATGAGCATTATAATCTTTATAATCTAAATTAAAATTGAACTGAGTTACTTATGGACAAGGAGAGAATCATAGAAAAATTTGGTAATAACTATACAGCTGATGATTATTCTTTCATCATGGGGATTGATTTTCGATTTGCTGACCATTTAGCTAAAAGATTTAAAGACCGATTTGTTTTGGAAACATGCTCAGGAGCTGGATTCACAACAATATCATTAGCAAAATATGCGAAACATGTTTACAGTATTGAGATCGATAATTCTCGTTTAGAAACAGCGAAGAAGAATTCTCAAATTGCAGGATTTGAAAAAAAAATAACTTTTATAAATGGTGACGTAATGATAAATAAAATATTGGATTTAATACCTAAAATTGATGCTGTATTCATTGACCCTGATTGGGCAGTTTCAGGAGATAATCACATTTATAGATATTTAAACTCTAATACAGAGCCACCATCTGATAAGTTATTAAATCTAATTAATAAAAGAACTTCGAATATAAGCTTGGTTCAACCTCCGTATATTGACAAAGAAGAATTTGCAAAACTGCCTTCGCATGAGTGTGAACACTTATATTTAAACGGACGACATGAATTGTTCTGTTTACATTTTGGAGAATTAGCTTTATTAAAAGGAGATAGTAGATTTGATATATAAATGGAAATAGAAAAGCAAAACACGAATGCACATCTAATCCTCAGTCTTCCAGGTCTCGGCTTTTCTGATTCCCGTAATCCAAAAAGTAAGGCAAGTAATTCCATCTCAAATTTTTCCTCTATTAGTAGTTTATTCAGGTATTGTAGGTTTTGGGTGTGCCAATGGCGTTGACAAACATGTATTTTCATACTTTCCGCAAGCAAAAGTTTTCAAGGTCCAGCCACCCAAAAACAGCAAAGTGTTTGCACTTCGTTCTACGCGGTTGGTTAGTTGGGTAATGGCTTCATCAGGCTTGCTAGTAGCTTCCCCCTCAGCAAGTTGTCCAACAAGTGTTGAACCATCTTTATCGTTTCATGGTTTTGGCAGCGGTACATGGGGTTCCATTGCCTTAGCTGTAGGTATGGGAGCTCCTGTACAGGTTTTCATCCAATCATCATTCAGTAGCCTCTTTCCAGATTTCCAGTCACTAGCTTATCATTTCAGCCAGTTAGGCTTTGTTTTTGGTGGTTATTGGTGGCTTGTTAGGTAGTTTATGCAAACGAATCCTTTAATTATATCCGATAACGCATTTCATTATAGTTATGTAAAATCGCTTCGTAAAGCTTATTTATCATGCAATAACAACACTTGAACGAAATTTATTTATTAGATTTATAGCAACCATTATTCTAGCCTGTTCATCTAATTTATATCTCGATTGTGTTGAGTTTCCAACTCATATCTATTTATTTTTTTACTATTTGTTTTATCAAGCTGTGTAACTGAAATTGACAGGAAAGTTGAGCAAAATAATTGCCTGGATGAAAATATAAAACAACTTAAATCTATTGATCCTTGTGATACGAATTTTGCCAATTTGCAATTTCTTAAAGGCCAAGTTGGAGATGCCAGTATAGTAATGTTTGGTGAATTGGGTCATACCGATGGGCTTCATTTCTGGCTAAAACACGACTAATTAAGTTTCTTCATCAGGAAATGGGCTTTAAAGTTGTTGTCTTTGAAGTGGTCAATATGATTGTTACAGATAATGGCAAAGTCTTAAAAATGGGATGGATAGCCTTACTGCTTTTGCAAGTGAGTGTCTTAAAAGAGACCTGGTTAATATTCTGGTTCAGTATTTAGGTGAAAATGCCAATACAAATGAGGAACTTGAACTCGTTTGATTTGATGGGTTGAGTTATGAAGCAAAATATTTTAGTAAGGATTTAAAAGAAGAATATTATCATGATTTTACACAAATGCATAATCTGTATTGAATGAAATACGTTAGCAAATAAACATTGGACAACTCAATTATAAAAATATGCAAGAAGTGATTTCCCAATAATTACTTGTTTTAATGTTGAGAATTGTACGTTTATCGAAAATACTTTGCAATTTCTAGTCATTGCCAGACTTTTACATTCATAATCATAAGACACCAAATTTCTCGATTTTGAAACAATAGTGTGTTATGGAGTTTTCTTTTTCTCAGACGAAATAAGAAGCTTGTAAAAAAATGCCAATGTATTTTTTATGGACAGTTAATTGTCAACAATGCTTTGGAAAAACTATACGAAGATCAATCCATTATAGGTACTAATTCAACCCTGGAATGTCTCTTTGAGAGAAGATGCGGATATAATCTTGTAATGATAATTGTTTTTAAAATTTAAAATAGAAAAAATGAAAAAAACGACATTAATAACTTTATTAGTTTTAATTCTCGGTTCACTTAATGCTCAAAACGATAGTATTGTTTTCAGTGCAAAGGGAAAAATTATTGACTCTATCAATGGAGAACCCATTCCGTACTCAACCATTTCTATCTATAAACAATCTGAAAATAAAGTGATAAAACGCATTGCTGCAGATATCGATGGAAACTTTATAGTTGTGTTTGACTCTGTTGGGGAATATTTAATCTCAATTAGTTCTGTTGGGTTTATAACGAATGAGTGGAGGATTAAAATTTCACGCAATAACAATCAAATTGATTTGGGAAAAATACCCATGTCGGAAGCGACAACAGAATTAGCCGCTGTTGAAATCGTGGCGCAAAAGCAACTTGTAAAAGTTGAGGCAGATAAAATTGTTTACAATAGTGAAGTTGACCCGGATGCACAAACTAGTACTGCTCTGGAAATGCTGCGCAATGTTCCATTGTTATCTGTTGATGGTGATGATAATATAATGCTAAAGGGAAATACTGATTTTAAGGTGTATCTAAACGGAAAACCATCAAATATACTAACTCGTAATCCTAAAGATATACTAAAATCAATGCCTGCAAGTAATATTAAAAGTATAGAGGTAATAACTTCTCCTGGTGCAAAATATGATGCTGAAGGGGTTGGGGGAATTATCAATATTGTTACATTTAAAAAAGTATTGTTTGGAACTTCGGGTTCAGTTAACACTGGGATTAACAATTTTGGTAGTATAAATGGAGGAGCAACACTTTCAACATCCTTTGGTAAACTTGTTTTCTCACTTAATTTTGGAGGAAGGTATTCTGATAATAATCGTACTAAGAATCGCAGAGAATCAAAAAGAGAGAATTACAATATTCATGATACACATTTGATAAATACTTATGGAGAATCTGAATTTGAATCAATTTTTGGATGGGGAAATGGTGATTTAAGTTATGAAATAGATACTTTAAATTTAATAAGTGCATCTTTCAACTTTTATGGAGGTATTTGGGATCGTAAAGATTATAGCTCTAGCGAAATATATAATGCTAATAAAGAATTATTTCAATCCTATAATATCGAGAATCCAAGCAACTATAGATGGAATGAACCATCAGGAAATATTGATTACCAACGAATTGCCAAACGTAATAAGGAAGAGGTATTAACAATATCCTATAAAATGGAAAATAGCCCTGAAAAACAAGAACAGAAACAAACAATAGACTCTGTTTATAACTATAATAATGAAAAAAGAAATTTTTATAGTAAAGAACGTAGTACTGAACATACATTTCAGGCTGATTATGTATATCCCATTTATAAATCACACAAAATTGAATTCGGGTCAAAATACATCCGTAGAATTAATAAAAGTATAGATAGTGCTCAAATATTTGATGAAGAAACTGGTAATTACGAACCAGATACTAGTCAATACTCAGATTTTAAACATAATCAGAAAATAGTTGCTGCATACATATCTTTCAAAGGGAAGATTAAAAAGTTTGGTTTTATTGGAGGATTGAGAGTAGAGCGAGCTTACACTGAAGGAATACTGTTGTCAGATAGTAATGCTTCATTTAATAATACCAGTTTGGAGTTTGTTCCATCATGTAGTTTTAGCTATCAATACAGTCAGAAAAGTAGTTTTCAGTTATCATATTCAAAACGTATACAACGACCTAGTATTTGGTATTTAAATCCATACGTTGATAATTCAAACCCCCAATCAATTAGGTATGGAAATCCATACCTTGATCCTGAACATTATCATTCTGTGGAATTTAACTATAACCTGTTTTTGAAATCTGGTAATATTAATTTTGGTGTTTCTTACTCGTTTACTAATAATGGTATTGATAGATTATCATGGGTTGAAAACGATATATTGAATTCAACATATGAAAATATAGTTACCAAGAAATCTTATTCTGCTTCGATATATATGAATTTTCGAATTGGGAGCAACTTTAGCTTTAATGCCAATCTTGGAGCTAACTATAACGATATAAAAAATAATAAAAATCCAAGTCAGGGGAATTCAGGATGGGGTAACTCTATATATATACGTGGCCAATATGAATTTATCCCAAGTTACAAATTGTCTTTTTATGGTGGATATAATACACCATCGGTAAGATTGCAGACTGAAATGTCAATATTCAAATATTATGGGGTTTCGTTTAAAAAGGAGTTTTATGAAGGAAAGTTTAGTATTTCTTTAGCAGCCAGTAACTTTTTGGAAAAAGAATGGAAATTTCATTACACAACGAGCGATGATAATTTCTATCTTCAAAGCAACTACTTCAGACCTGGTAGGAGGTTTTCAATTAGGGTTTATTACAAGTTTGGAAAAATGATAAAGAGTGTAAGGAAGACCAGAAGGGGCATTAATAATGATGATGTGAAAGAGGGTGAAAAGGATAATAATTAGAACTATTTATAAAATACACATTATGATGAAAAAAGCCCTAAATTTTTCAATAATTATTTTTTTTACAATATCATATAATTGTTATTCACAAAATCTACAAAAGCGAGAAACAATATTAGACCGTCAAATTCATATTGAAGATTCAATTACATACTATATTCCCGATGTTCCAAGGATTTGTGAATCGACAGATTCAGAAAAAGACTTAGTAGATATTGGCAACTGTAAATTATATATTGAGATAGAAGGAAAAGGGATACCTATGATAATAATTAATGGGGGGCCAGGTGGTACGCATCATGGTTTTCACCCGTGGTTTTCAAAAGCTGCAGAGTTTTGTCAGGTAATATATTACGATCAAAGAGGATGTGGACTTTCTGATTATCAGCCCGGAGAAGGCTATTCATTTCTTCAAGCCGTTAATGATCTTGAAAGTTTAAGAGAAAAATTAAAAATTGATAGGTGGGTCGTTTTAGGATTTTCATATATTCCTATACTGGTCAGATATATTATCACATTCAAAAACTTCTGATTTGTATTTACTGTATTCTTCAGGAAACTCCTCTTGGAAAACACTCATTAATTCAATAAAGGTGTTTTGTTCATATTTCTTCTGAGGTGGGATTCTAAAAGTTTCAGGTGGTTGAAGTTCCTCTAGATTAAAAGTAAATTTACATACGTCAGCAATTCTATTAAACTCAGGGTTAAAAACATCAATCAACTGAAAAGACCGATTCATCACCCCCTTTTTTCCAATACTTCCAGCTGAGAAAACGTAAAAGATTGAATCTGGATTACTTAAAAAATTTTGATTGGTGACAGGTCTAATTATGGGCATATGTTTGTGACCATGAAGCACTACTTTTACGTTTTTAGATTGGAATTTTTCTATTACATCAGTAAAGTTTCTAATAATGCTACTATCTCCAAATTGTCGATATATCTCTGGGAAAGGATAAAAGTGATGGTGAAAGCATAAAACTACTGTATAATCTGTTAATTCCTCTATCTCACTTTCAAGTTTGATAAAAGATTTCCTTAACTGTTCCTTACTAATAAAACCAAAATCATCCCATTCATTTTTCTTTTTAGTTTTTAGTGCTTCGACAATTTCTTCCTTTTGACCTTCATTAATCCCCTTAACATCTTCAAGCCATTGTATTTCTTTAGTTTCCAAACTTGAATTTTCTAGTCTACATGAATTTAATCCAACAATTGCTACCTTTTGGTCTTTAAATACTTTAGTTGTAAAAAGAAATTCAGAATCGACATTATTGTTAAAATATAATTCACCATAGAATTTTTTCAGTAAATCTTTAAAGTTTTCAAAATTTGCACCAGATTCACTTCTTTTTAAATCATGATTCCCTGGTATTATCACGAAATCATGATTTTCTAACTTACTTCCATCTTGCTTCCTTAATTCTTTTTTTAAATAATCTAGAAATTCTAATGCGATTTTTACTTTATCTATCTTTTCAGTTGGTTTACCATCAAAGATGTCACCTGTGATAACAACACAATCAACTGATTTACTATGTGTTTCTATAGCTTCAATAATTGGAATTGCAATGTCTACCGCATTATCATAGTTGCAATTTCCAATGTGAATATCTGAAAGATGAAGAATACTAAGTTTAGCCATATTAGTTTATTTTTTCGAATTCATAGCGATAGAATAATTGCACTCTTTTGCAAATTTTGGTCAGTAGGTCGGCCTGTGTGATTTGAAAATGTGTGCAATGTGCGTGGGCTTCCCCAACTGTCCCGAAGGGCAGAAGCGGGCGGGCAAAAACTATTTTTTTCTTGCACCAACCTTCAATCAATGAGCCAATATTTTCTATCCTTTTTTTCAAATTTTAATCAGGGTTCAATGTTGTCGTTTCGTTCTTTTCACTTGCAGCTAACGGTTCGTGCTAAGAATAGTTGGCGGCTTAATGTCGCCTTCTATTCTCTTTACAACGAATTTCGATTTTGTTTTATATTTTTTTACTTATATCTGCGCTAGCCAATTTTTTTTAGCACTTGTTAGGTGCAGGTTTTCCAAAAACTTTCCTAGAGATTGCGTTTACGCAATAGGGGTTTTTGCGACTTGCACCTAACGGTTGGTGTATGAAGCGTTGGGCATTTCGAAGCACTTCACTGTCAAACCGCTACAAAGTTTATTAAGTGTAACGCATTTAAAACTAGCACTATGCGCCCAATGATTTATACACTTTGTTAGCTGCTGGTGTTCATTCATTATCAGTTGTTTATAAACATAAATCCGCTTAGTCGAAGCACTAATGTTCTCGAAAAAAATAGTTTTTAGGGTCGGCAAAAAAGCGGTGGCAAACAGACAAGCTCTTTTGCAATTTTCGGTTGTGTGTCGGATCATGCGAATTGCAAATGTGCTTGGCTGTGTGTGTGGAACCTTTCTCATGAGATTTCATTATAACTGGTGTAAAGGTTGCCATTATACCTTGTTGGAATTTCATCATTGTTAAAAACAGAGTCTGGAGACAGACCTAATCTCTCACAATACTGATTTGCAATCAGTTTTTCTGATTCTAGTAATATTTTTCCTAAATAAGACTTCCCAACATCCTTTGGATAACAAACAGGTGGAGTATGAAATCTATCAAATTTTTCAAAATCTTTATCTAGCACTAGGTTATAGCTACTCGGGTTATTAAAAAAAATCGTACCAGGATATGGTACAAACAATTTAGATGAAACCAAATCAACGAATTTATTTTTAAGAACATATTTAATTCCTTCTAATTCTTTATTTAGGCTTCTTTTCGTGCTACCAGGTAAACCCAACAGCCAATAAGCTTTAATTATTGTTTTTGGCATTTCATTCTTTACTTTAGTTGCTAACTCAAGTCGTTCATTAAAAGAGCCATTTTTACTTACATAATTTAACACTTCATCAACACAAGATTCGAAACCAATTGAAACCGCCCGAATTCTAGCATTATGCATCGCTTTTAAAATTTCTAATTTGACATCACGAGTATCTAAATCGCAGCTATAAATGTTATTGCAAAGATTGTTCTCAATAAAGTCAGAAATTTCAAGACACCTTTTCGAATCAGACCAAATTGATGTATCAAATAGGTGAACAATATCATTTTTCTTTGAGATTGTATCAATATGCATTAACTCATTTTTGAAATCATCAAGTTCTCTTTTACAATATTTTATTTTGCCATCTAAACAAAATGAGCAGTTTCTTGAACATCCTCGACTTGATGAAATATTTAAATGATACTTATCTATGGATTTGGGCAGAAAGGAATCTTCGATTGTCTCTCGATAGTTCTCAGAATAAGATGATGGGATTTTAACTAGTTTTCCCTTCTTGTTTTTATACGCGATACCTGGTATCAATCGCGGTGTATCAATAAATGATGCGATAGCAGTCGCTTGAGCTTGTTCATGTTCGACAAAATCAAAGGCTGTATATCTTTGCAATATTTCATCAAATAAATACCTTACATGAGGGCCCCCAATTACTATATCAACGGAATTGTTTACTGTCTTGGCGTATTGAGCTTGCCTTTTTAAATAATTAAAAGTAGGTGATATAGCATAGAGCCATACTTGGTCTGCCCATTTATAAAATTCAGAAGAAATTTGAGGTAAATCTGGAGATACATCAATCCATTTTACCTCATGACCCAATTTATTAGCTTCACTTGCAATAGTCCAAAGCCCTCTGCAAATAGATCTCTTTTCTTGAAATTCAATACCGCTTACATCAGTATATATTTTTTCTGCACAAACTCTTTTTATTTTATTCCAGTAGGCATGTTCTTTACTGATTGAGAATCTGTATGTTGAAACATTTAGAAATAGTAACTTCACTTAATATCAATTCAGGGGTTGTGGACTAATTTTAAAAATATGACCCTTTGAAATCATTTCTTTAACATATATATCATATTCAGAAATAAAAACAAGGAAATTTTCTTCAAAAATTTGGTTGTGCAAATTTGAAAACAAGTTCTCACTTACAATCACTGTGTGTTCAAATTGTAAGTCAACATCAATCATGTCTTTTCCTTTAGTGAACTCTCTTAACCCACCTTCCAAACGAGCAGTTTCAATGATATTAGCCCCATCAAAATCAGGAGATGTGCTTCTGCCATGAGCAATTCTACCATACTTATAGTCACCATAGTTTAACGCTAAACGAGAGCCAACTTTTTTTGATGAATCTTTAATTGAAGAATTGAATTCATTAATTTTTTTTAACATTGAATAATATGACTTAAATATGATTGCAAAAACATCGTTTAAATCATCTGCAATAAAATGTCGTTTAGGAAATGCTGCGATAAACCCGTCACCAGCCATTTGAACTTGTGCAATCCCCAAACTAGATAGAAAATTGTAAAAGAGATAAGCTACTGACTCCCTAAAATGAGTTGCAATATTGTGGCCTGATTCGGTAAAGGAATGCATATTTTCTGTTGCATATTTGCAAACAGTTCCAAAACCTGATAAATCAAAACTAAGGATAAACCCTTCTTCTTCAATTATAAAATCATCCTTGTTAAGTTTAATCGCATTTGATTTTAAAGACGCTAAATAACTTTCATTTTTTAATACAAAATCAATGTTACTATTTAAGGGCTTAGATAAAAATAGCCGCTCACTTTTGTTATGTATCTGACAATTGAAATCTTTAAGAACATTGTCTAAGTCATATAAAGGTAAGAAGGTATATCCTTTTCGACACTCAGGATCAGCTAAATTCTTTCTCCCCCTTGAGCCAAGGTTTGTGCATGAATATCTAAGCACCTTGTAGCATTTCCATACGTTTGGAGACCGAGGAGACCGCTTCAATTCTATAAATTCACCAGAGAAAGCTATATCAGGATTTGGAAGACCCATAACATAAGCTAGTTCACCAATTTGTTCTTTTGCATTTATTTTAGTTTCAAATTCTTTAAAGGACTCCATAACTGAGCCAACAGTATCTAATGATTTATAAGCGATATCAATAGGTTGTGCAAAAAATGGAGGAGCCCAATACCCCTCTTCAAGAATGTTCATTTTTGCAGCACCACCTAGATTATAACTAGGATAAGTTAAAAGAATTGACTCTCCGTATTGATCAGAGATCACTACCTCCAATGTGATTAGTAGCCATAATTGTGTTGGAACTTCTTCAAGCTGATGATTTTCAGGAAAATTGTCTAAGATGTAATAATTTTGCATAATTAATTATTATTTACATCTATAATTCTGACAATACAGGTAAAACATTTTCTGCAACCTTTAGTCCATCCAGTGTCCCTTTAACTTTCAATTCTGAAATTATTTTGTCATTAATGTTAAGCCAGGTTGTTTGACAAGTAGGATTAATTTTATTACCATCGTTTGAAATATGGTACATAAAACAATAGGCAGTCCAAACATTCGCACTTTGTGAAAACTTTAACGAATAATTAGTTAAATTATCTTTAAAAGAAAAATCCGCATCTTTAAGCCCTGTTAATTGTCTTATTTGTAATATTGCATTTTCTTCATAATTAGAAAAGTTCTCTTTTAGGTTTGAGGCTATAATTTCTGATAATGCAGTTAAAGAAAGGTTATTTTCTGAGATTTTAACATCAAGAATTAATGACCCATATGGTAACATCCATGTATTCCAAGTATCAGGATGTGGGTTACAGAGTAGAATTTGCTTTTCGTTATTTACATCTAACTGCATGACTACCCCAGTTGCTGTTAAAGCAATTCTGTTTGGAAAACATTCTTTAGGAATAATTTCGTTACTATCTTCGTTTTTGTTCCAGTTAAAATTTTGCATAATATGATTTTTTAGATGTTAATATTTAATTATATCTATTAATAAAATTTAGTAATTCGATTTTGTCATTAAAAATAAATAAATCTGAATTAAAGAGCTTTGTTAGTGGCCTGAAATATGATAAGTTAAGGTTGTGTAATACTTCTTCTTTTGGTCTTGAGTTATCTATAATACGAATATCATCCCATGAACTTGGAGAGCATGGTAAAGGGAGACTATTCAAAGTATCAATATAAATACATTTGATTTGTTGAATGTTTTGTCCCATTGCTGAATAAACTCTATGAACGCCGTCAAAAATATAGTATTGACCGTTTATTTTTTCGAGGATTGGAGGAAAAACCAAACGTTCAATATTTCCATTGGATAAAATGGAAGTTTCAAAAGGCGTTAGATTTGAATCATTCATAAGTTTCAATAAATTATTTGCTCTTAAAACCCTTTCTTTAACTACAAATTTAGATAAAGGCAGGATTTCATTTAACATTACACTTTTATAACCTATTTTGAAGCAAGGTTGATATAGATTGATGTTGTTGATCAAAATATTTGAAATAATTCTATCTTCTTTGTTCCTATCAACCAATTCAGTAAAAGATTTAATTCTCATCTAAAGCAAATTCAATATTTCAGTTTTAATTTTTCTAATATAGTTTAACTGTTCTTCATTAATACTTGATGTGAGCTTGAACAGTCCTTTTTCAATATGATTACAGATTAAATCAAAGCAAAAAGAATAGGTGCTATTTTGATTTTTAGGAAATGTTGTCAAAACAAATGATTCATAGTTTTCGCCTAGTTTTTTACTTAATTTTTGGTCAGAATGAAACGAATTGTATGGAATATTCAACAAAATACTTTTATCAATACCAATCATAATGTGTCGCAATTTATCCAGATAATAATATTGAGAAGACCAATTTTTTCTAAGGATTGATTTTCTAATCTTCAATAACCTTGAAACATATTCAAATAGGATTGTATCCAATGATATGTGATAATCATTATTGTGGAATTTTTCTTTGGATAATTTGATGATTTCAGAATAAAAACCTGTTTTATCAAATAAAACATCAGTATTCATTCTCATTGGATTGATGTCCATTGTGCTATTGCAGTTGAGATAATAATCAACCTGTAATCCATTCTCAAAAATATAATAGTAACAAAACCCAAACCCCGATGTGTAATCTGGTCCTGAATTAAACAATATTGGAAACGGATGTTTTATCAACTTTGGAAATTTTCCCAGAATATTAAAAAAGTTAGAGTCAGAGAAAACTAGAAAAAAATCAATGTCGGAATATTCATCAGCTTCATGATTTCCATGTGAACCACCTATGCCAAGTGAATCTAATTCTACAATTAATTCTTCCTTAATGTGTTCTGTTTGCTGTATAATAAAATCTTGATGTGCCATATAGAAATTATTAATTATATCAAGATTGTGCATGCAATACAACCAATGAAAAGTAACTGGATTAAATTAATTATTAAAGCAGCTTTAACTTTAATATGTTTTGACTTCAGACCTTTTGCTAAAAAGTAAATCTGTTCGTTTATGTCTCTTATTTCATCTTTTGAATCTTGGCTGTCAATTTTTTCTAAAAAAAGATCTTTTGATTGATTGGCAACTGAATTGAAAAACCAAAAAGAATCTTTATGTGTTTTAAAAAAGGGAATAATTGCAAGAAATGTTAACGCCATTGAGATTAAAGAAATAAATATTGTAATGGTTAATAACAATTTAAAACACTGCAATTGATCTTCATCTATAAATGAAAGGAGGTCTTTTACTCCTATTAGAAATCCACTTATAATAAGTGTATTTACAGCCAAAATAAAAGTACCCTTATTATTGATTCCTGAATAATATGAATCGAATCTTTCAATTATTTTGAGTTTATGATTGTCTTCCATAATTAATTCTATTAGTTTGATATTAAATAATTTATTTCGTTAAGGTGCTTAAGTTTGTCATCATATTGTAATGACTTACATGCCCCAATTTCTCAAATATTAATTGGAATACTTTTAAATACTTTGCAACATTTTCAGGTTCTGCATCTACTACCAAATCATCGTTTATAAAATGGGAGCCATCATTAATCCACGAAATCAAAGATTTACAAATAATTTGCTCTTCTCCTTCAAATTCACTTATGGCTTTTTCATAATCAAGTCCACCTAAAATATTAAAGTAATATTCCAAGATTCTTCGTAGAGTATTAAAAATTGTGGCAGAGTTTATTTGCTCAATATCATCCAATTCACGCCAAAGCAATTCATATGTCGTTTTTATTGGATTCTGCTCGTGCTCCTTTATGCTAGTGTTATTGTCAAGTTTTCTAATAATCCAATATGCTTCTTCTTTCCACTTACTATTACCGTTTCCTTTAAAAGTAACTTCTTTGAAAAAATAAACATTATGAGATAGTATAAATATTTGTTTTAGGCCTTTTGCCTTATTTCTGACATCCCGAATCAGTTCTTTTGTAAGATTACTTACAATAAACAACACATTACTATCTAGGCTAGATATAGGGTCATCTATTATTACAATTCTTTCTTTTCCAATCCCTGTATCAGAAGTACTACCTCGTAACATGTGGTAGAAATATAAGAACGTTAAAAATGTTGATTCTCCTTCGCTTAAAGTTTCAAGTACTTCTGAACCATCTGCCCGAATTACTTTGTAAAATCCTTTCTTTTCTGCTTCCGAAAGACTAAAATTTGTAAAACCAAACAAAGTCAGGATTTTATTAATTTCATTCACAGTTGGCTTAACACTTGTTACATCAGCTTCTTTTTCTTTCACTTGTGTTTCAAGTTTCCCTTTTTCTTCTTTTACAGACTTTAATGATTCTGAAATACTAGCAGTAGCTTTATTTACAGCTTCCTTTGTAGCATTATATGATTTTAAATCAACATCAAGCTCATTAACAATGAATCGCCAAATTTCAGATTTCAATGTATCCTTTTCTGTTTTGATATTTGTAACCGTCTGGTTATTTTCTTTTACCTTATTTTGATAATTGGTAACAAGAGTAGAAATCTCTTTGAAATTATTTTCTAAACTATCAATGCTTGTTGGGATACTAGGTGTTTTTTGCTTGGTTTCTATAGTTGAAATATTGTTCTTGAATTGTTCCTTTAATAAATCTATTTTATCATTTAATTCCTTGAAATCAACTATTGGAATATCCCGACTTGAGAGTAATTCTAATTCTGATATCAGATTCTGAATATAGCTCTTGTAATTAACGATGAACTCATCCAATTCCGTTTTTTGATTAGCATATGTTTCATCAAAAAATGATTCTATTTCTTTTTTTAAATCGGAATCAATTGTTTGTTGGCAAAAAGGACAAATTGTCTCAGTTGTTTGTAAAAAATCAACACCATCTTTAACCCAATCGCTATTGTCAAGCTTTTGAATAAGTTTAGCTATATCAACATCTTCTTTCCCTATTATTTTAGTTTTAAGAATGTCGGGGTTTTCTTTACTTGCTAGTTCTCCAAAGGTGAAGTTGGAAATAGGGTCAAATGATTTTAAGTCATCGTTAAAAACACGACTGCACTTTTCTTTAATCTCTTTTTCTGATAGTAGTATTGATGAGTTCGTTTGCTCAACTAAGCATTTGTTAAAAAAACTTTCAGCACCTCCCATATGACCAATAAATGCAGGTCTGAAAATTGATTCAAATTTCCTTTTTTGAACCCATGCTTTCTGTTGCATTTCAGTAACTTTGTCCGAAAGTTTATCCGATTGTTGAGTTTTAGATTTTTCTAATCCTTCAATTTTAGTTTTTAGTTCGCCAATTTTTTTGTTCGTTTCTTCAATAAAAGTTTGAGCTTCCGTAGAATCTTTTCCTAGGGTAAAAATCCCCTTTATTTGATTACTTTGTGAAAAACTCGACTTTACAAACTGCTTATTGTAAATACTTACTTCAATTGGCGATGTTTCCCAGCTTAGTTCGCAATCAGGATATGCCGAAATATCTGAAATTACATTACCCATTGAAGATTTCCCAACACCATTTCCACCAAATAAGTAATTGATTTCTTTTGGTTTAAGCTCAACAGTTTCATTGTAGCATGCCGTCTTATGTATTTTTAACTTAGTAATCATAGTTGTACGGTCTTTTGAGTGTCGGCTAAAATTGCACTCTTTTGCAAATATTGGTTTGTGGGTCAGCCTGTGCGATTTGCAAATGTGTGCAATGTGCGGTGGCTTCCCCAACTGTCCCGAAGGGCAGAAGCGGGCGGGCAAAAACTATTTTTTTCTTGCACCAACCTTCAATCAAAGAGCTAATATTTTCAATCCGTTTTTTCAATTTTTATAATCAGGTTTCAATGTTCAGTTTCGGTCTTTTTCACTTGCAGCTAACTATTATATATAAACACTTCAATATTTATCCTGCTAATTATCAGTGTTATAGTATTCATTTGCAAATGTTTATAATCGTTTACAAATACTTATTTTCACTTATGTTCTTATAAGATTGAATTTAGTGGTTATGAATAAAGTCAAACAAAAATGTTAAACTACACCAACTAATTCTATTTGCAAAAATCTAACATGGTGATTTTTATCCCACCTAAAAGGGTGGTTCATGTTAATTTTAGAGATTTAATTGTCTGTAATTCATTAAGTTTATTGATCCAAGAACTACTTTTGGAAATATGTAATTTAAAATCAATCTAAGTAGATTTACATGAAATAAGTAGTCCTAAGCTATATTTACATAATCCGCCTTATGGGCACAACAACCCTGCAAGCTCCCTGTCGGCAATTGTCCCATAAGGGCATTATGTAAAATAGCCCCTGATCCTCCGCCACGGCCAACGCTGATCCTACAAAAAACATCCCACCGCTCGCAGCGCCAAACCTAATATGTTTTTTGTTTTCACACTGTAAAGAATAAAAATCCTGCCCTGAGCTTTTTTAGTTTTGTGACAATTAAACATTTAGTAGTAAAAGAACCATACAGTACAGCCTCATTCATTCAGCAACCATTCACTAAACATTCGTTATTCCTTAGCATATGAGTTTATCCTTCCCACCGCCCATAACCCTATGTTCGTAATAAGCTGACATTCTCCAATTCAGCATATTACTCACCCCACAATAAACACATAAGCACGTCAACCTCATGTAACGTTCATTGTGCCTCCTTCATTTCAACTGTACAGTATTACTTAGTTTTTCATTTCAAGTTTCGGTTCCATTTGGTATGAGTATGCCAGTTCAATAATAAAATGCCACCACAAAAAAAATAGGCTGCTAAACTAACTGCATTGCCCCCATATCACACATAATGCAGTAACTTATCAGCCTATTTGCCATCCTATTAATTTTATTATTGCCCTGCCATACACATACTCCACCCCATAACTCCCCCACAAAACCCCGTCCACCACCCCGAAATATGTTTTGGTTCTCAATAATTTATCAAATCAAACCCTTGAAATTCATTCAAAATTCCTAAAACTGTGACGAAACTGTGACGAAACGATTTTTTTTTGACAATCATGGGGATGTTTGTTATTAGCCACAAATTCAGCAAGATAAATACTGCTTTAGTTCGGTAGTGTGACGGTTGTGACAATTGTGACGTAAAAAAACAAATCTTTTTTTTGCACCCCCATAAGCAGTACATGATTCCATATATTTTAATTGAAAACTCAATTTATCATCAAAATAGAGATTAAATAGTAGTTGTTCATTTATTGGTTCTTCCCATTTCTTATGTTTCTCTGTATTTTACTTTATCGAGATATTTTAATTAAGTAATCCGATGCAAAACACTGTAAAAGCTTACGTAATCCATTAAATAACAGGTATTTGCTTTGTTTGGTTTTTTAATTGAAGTATTTTAGGGTTGTGTTTGATATCAGATAGTTATTGTTCTTAATAAAACCGTATCAAGTCCGTATCAAGCTCGCTTAAACTGATTAATATTTATAATTAAAATTTCAAAATCATGGCAATAGTTCAAAATCCAATAACAGGCAGAACCAAGAAAAAATTTGGTACAGCTGTTTTTTCAAAACAATTCGGTAAAAACACAATGCGTGCAAAACCGATGGATGTTAAGAATCCTAAAACCGAAGGTCAGGTCAAACAGCGCACTAAGTTTAGCACTGTTGTTGATCTTATTCGTCAGGTGCTTACCTTAATTAACGAAGTGTATGCTGGCAGTCTTAAAAATATGTCTCCCTTCAACAAGATTACAAGTATCAATGTGAAAAATGCATTTACAGGTGATCCTCCTGTTCTTGATCACTCAAAAGTTGAATTGTGTCATTTTGAAGGTAGTAGTATTTCTGATGTTAGTCTGTCACCACAGGCTGATCAGGTAATTGATATTACCTGGGATGCCAATACCAGTATCACAGAAGAACTTGATGCTCTTCTGACTTTTATCGTTTTTAATTGCTCCACTAATCAGGCTATGGTTTTTACTGATGTTGCCCAACGCAGTGCTGGTACAGCATCAATTACAGTAAATGAATCATGGGTTGGTGATATGATAGCATTACATGTTATTACAACCGATGAAATGCAGTTAGTATCGGGTAAAGCTATGAAACTTATCAAGTTTAAAGCTGGTGCCGATTCATCAAGTATCGTTCTTTAATTTTTGCTCTTTTTCGTTAAGTCTCCGGGTTGCTTATCCGGAGGCTTTTTTATTATAAAATATTATGTTAAATAGTTCAAAAAATAATGGTGCAGGATTCTTCGAAGATTCCAAAGGGAATAAAAGTAGTACCCGGCTAAAAACATTTCTCGCTGCAATTACCGCTTTTGTTATAGCCTTGTCTAATGTATTTATTATTGATATCTCCTTAACTGAAACCATTACAGTTATAATTACTCTTCTGGTATATTCGGCAGGGGAGAAGTCCTTCCAATATTTCATCGATTCAAAATTCAAACACTTAAATCATGAGTAATACCGAATCTAAGTTTGTTAATTGGTTTGCTAGCATTGCCGCAGCATTAATAGTGGCTTCAATAGTCAGCATTATTGGAATGTATCGCACAGCAGCTATAGTTTCTCAAAAAGTCGACGAAAACGAAAAACGTATTAAAGAAATACGTCTCTATCACGATAAGGATGTAGAACTAATTAGAAGTAATATCAAGGAAATAAAAGCCGACCAAAAAGTAATAATGAATGATATTAAAGAAATACTAAAACAAGTAAGATGAAACTCTCAACACATCAACAAATTTTTACTCGGAATGTTGGACTACTAATTATAAAGGCAAATGCACTTGGTATAAACCTTACTTTTGGTGAAGCTTATCGTACCCTAGACCAACAGGGTCTCTATTATTTTGGTAAAAGTGTTCGCTTCGAAGATTTTCATTTGGAACTTATCTCATCAAAAAAACGTTCAAATACTCTTGAGAGCTATCATTTAAAAAGACTGGCTGTTGATTTCAATTTTTTTATTGATGGTAAACTTACATATGATCATTTTCTGGTTAAGGAACTGGGTAACTATTGGGAGAGTCTTGATGCATTAAATCGCTGGGGAGGTAACTTTAATCATTTCTATGATGCTCCTCATTTTGAAAGGGCTGTTAAATGAAGTCTGTTTTTTACATAATTATTATTGTATTGTTAGCAATTATCTTCTTTCAACGAGAATGTATTACAACTAGTGATTCCGATCGTATTGAAAACGTTGAGGTGATCTATGATACAATTCATGATACTGTTGAGGTTGCTATAGTTAATTATGTTCCCAAGATATCATATATTGATACCGGTAATACCATATGGAGATATCATACAGTTGATACAGCCTTAATACTTTTAAATTATTTTAGTAAAAACTATTATCAGGATACAATTCTAGTTGATTCAGTTTGTTTTATTGTCTTAAAAGACACTATAACCCAAAACAAAATAACCTTCCGGCATCCATGGATTAGTTATTATCCTCGTTTAATTAAAAAAACAACCATTATCAATAAAGATGATCATTCCGGGCCAAGTCTCTTCTTAGGCTTAGGTTTAGGCCGTAATATGAAGCAATTTTCATTATCACCATCACTAATGTTTATTTCCAGAAAGCAAACCGCATATTCACTTTCTTATGATTTATTAAATCAAGATGTATATTTTACAATGTACTGGAAAATACAACTAAGGAAATAATCTGGCTCTTTTTTATAATAATTAGATCTATCTCAACCTTAATCTTAACCTCAGCCCCAATCCCATCACCCTCGCTTAGCAAAAATATTACCTCAATCAGCAAATGCAAGGATATATATACAGCGTCAGGGCCTACGCTAAAATACCCTGCCTAATTTCCGCTGTCCTTGCCTTTACTTCATTCGCAACATAAAAAGATGGCTAAGCGGCTCATGCGATTTCTGTGGTTATATGATAACGGTTGTTAACAAACAAAAAAAAAAGCTCAGAAATTAGAGCTGCTTTTTTGTTTCAGACATCTATCTTGATCAGGCAACACAATTGTTATCATATTTACCATCGATCTTCATCATATCCTTACTAATAAGATCATCTACCACCCGGGCATATTTTTTTGTCATGTTGATACTGGAATGACCCAACATTTTTGAAACTACTTCAATGGAAATATGGTTTGCCAAAGTTACTGTTGTAGCAAATGTATGCCTGGCAGTATGTGTACTAAGCTTTTTGTTTATTCCGCATAGATCAGCTATCTCTTTAAGATATGCATTCATTTTCTGATTGGTCAATACCGGTAGTATACGATCATTCTTAATACAATCAGGATGGTTCTTGTACTTATTCATTATCTGAATTGCTGGTTCCAGAATAGGAATATTACACCAATTCTTTGTTTTTTGTCGACGCTTTTTTATCCATAACTTGCCATTAACATCCTGAATATCTGAATATGATAAACTTTTTACATCAACAAATGCTAATCCTGTAAAGCAACAAAATAGATAAATGTTTTTTACTTGTTCTAATCTTTCAATATCAAAATGTTTATTCATAACCTTATTTAACTCCTCTTCAGTCAAGAAATCAAGATCCACATCATCTAGATGAAACTTGATATTTGCAAATGGATCAGCTTTTAACCATCCATTAGATAAGGCTATTCTTACTATTTTCTTAAAGTTCTTAATATACTTAACTGCAGTATTATTACAGCATTTACGTGTTGTTTTTAAGTAAAATTCAAAATCTCTTATAAATACCGGATTTACTTCTTTAATGGATAGGTCATCTCTTTTATACTTGTGTTTTATAAATCTTTCAACATGCTTTACGCAGGTAACATAACGTTCATAGGTGCCATGAGCGAAATCAATACCAATAAGTCCCTTACAACGATCATTATGCTCATAAAATATTCCCAGAATAGTTTTTGGGTCATCTTCAATACCAAGATAAGCATTTTTAAGAGCTTCGGCAGTTACCTCCTTTGATTCTTCCTCAAGTTGCAGCTTGTATCCATAGAGCTTATTTTTTACTAAATCCAGTGACAGGTTAAATCTTCGTGTTTCGGAACTTGAACCCTTGACACATCCTTTTTCCTTGTTCCATTGTTCTTCTTTAATACTTTTTTGCAGACCGAATTCAGCCCTTAAACCATTGACTGTTAGTCTTGCATAGATTGGCACAGTACCATCTCTTTTTTTCTTTGTCCTTTTAATATAAAATAGGACCTTAAATGTTGCTCTTTTCATGTCAAATTTTTACGTTTTAAAAGTAAATTTTACATGCAAAAGAACAAAATGCAATATACAGTAAATCAGCGAATAATGACCTAAATCGGTGGACTAAACCTTTTTTTATCTAGTCCACCGAATAAGACACCGTAAATATGCCTTCTTTTTCTTAATTCTACAGTTGTTAAAAAACAAAACCACCGTAATATCAATACTTTACGGTGGTTTGCATTTGTTTTAAATACTATTTAGCGGAGAGTAAGGGATTCGAACCCTTGGTGCCCGCGAAGGCACAACGGTTTTCGAGACCGCCCCGTTCGACCACTCCGGCAACTCTCCGCCGCAAAAGTAAAAAAATGTATGTTTTACCTTAGACAATTTGAATAATAAATGTGATATTTACATTTCATTTGAATTGTTGTTATTTTATGAAACCAAGCTACAGGTCAGAAGGATTGCTAATACTTGCAGCAATTGTTTGGGGATTTGCATTTGTTGCTCAAAAGGCAGGAATGGATGACCTTGAACCAATGGCTTTTAACGGATTAAGATTTCTTATTGGTGCAGCAACACTCTTACCTTTTATACTTCTTATTAAGGACAACAACACTTACTCAAAGCCAAAGCAATCATTGTGGAAGGCAGGAGTAATAAGTGGACTTGTACTATTCATTGCAGCCTCAATACAACAATTCGGTATTGTATTTACAACTGCTGGAAATGCAGGTTTTATTACCAGTATATATGTAATAATTGTTCCAATCATAGGCATATTTTTCAACCAAAAAGTAAATATCCAAACATGGTTTGGAGCAGTTATTGCAGTTGTGGGACTTTATTTTCTTTCAGTTAGCGGTAAATTCTCAATTTCTTTAGGAGATATTCTTGTTTTTGGTAGTGCTTTTATTTGGGCTGTACAGGTATTGCTTGCAAGTTACTATTCAGTTCGTGTAAATGTTTTGAAACTTGCAATTATTCAATTTACCATCACCGGAATATTAAGTCTTATAATTTCCTTTTTTACAGAAACATATGATCTTCAGGATATAAATAATGCTTTGATTCCTTTATTGTACGGAGGATTTATGTCGGTTGGCCTCGCTTTTACACTTCAGCTTATTGCTCAGAAAAAGGCAAATCCCACTCATGCAGCGATAATTTTAAGCACAGAATCTGTTTTTGCGGCAATAGGAGGGTGGATAGTTCTAAATGAGGAACTTACAACTATTGAAATCATAGGAGCATTATTGATGCTCACAGGAGTAATATTTTCCCAACTAAAGAAACAAACTAATTGATCATATCAGCACCAACAAATATTTTTGTATCCTCTCGCTTTACAAACCTTCCGTATAAATTGTCTGAATTTCCAACATTTACAATTGCATTTCCATCTTTTGTAACACTTATAAAAACTTTCGTTGCTCTGTTAATATTTTTCTCTATTACTCTAAAACTAACAAAAAAGGGCTTTTTATTATTTTTAGGTGGTGTATATTCATAATCGTCTACACCACCTTTAAACGTAACACCACCTAAACCGTTTGTTGCCAAGTAAGGATGCGATTCAAATTGCAAGGTTACAAAATCTCCTTTTATCGAAACAAAATTTAATCTGCCATCAAGAGTAAATTGCTGACCTGTTCTACTGTTTGTTACTTTATCTAACTCGATAATAAATTCTTGATCCTGTGCAAGTTTCTGAAAATTTGTCCATTCAGCATCAGCTTTTTCTTCTTTCTCCTTTTTAAGTAAGGTTTTCTCTGCTTTTCGCTCCTCCTTTGTCATTTTCTTATTGCTTTCCTGGGCAAAGGACGCAATGATAATTAGAGATAACACTCCCGTTAGCATCACTTTATAAGTTAACTTCATGGCTCTATATTTTAGTTGTAAACTATAATAAGAAACTCAAATCAGATCCAGCCTTGAATTCTTCAGGTTCTTTTCCAAATTTGAATAATCTTGCATCTCTTGTACCAAGAAGCTTCATTGTATCATTGTCAACATACAACATACTGGCTTCACGCAATCCAAGTACAGGCATCTCTCTATTTACTACCATAAATTCTTCAATGCGTTGTTGACGGGTTTCACCACCATGTCCTTCTGGATTTGCATCCAGATAATGAGGATTTATTTGAAATGGTATGATTCCCATACAATTAAAGCTAGGAGGCTCAACAATTGGCATATCATTGGTAGTCATAAGAGTAGGACAAGCAACATTGGATCCGGCACTCCAGCCCATGTAAGGCATTCCTGCCATTACTCTGTTCTCGATGGCGTCCATAATACCTGTTTTTTGCATTTCGCTTACCAGATGAAATGTATTACCGCCACCAACAGCAACAGCTTCCGATTCCATAACCATTTTCACAGGATCGTCTGTTGTGTGAACTGATTCTATTTCAAAACCCAACTTGGCAAATACTTCTCTTACACGTTCTGTGTAAACGTTATATGAGGCTTCCAGACTTTCTTCTGATAAACCAACACCTGCATATGGTACAAAGGTTACTTTGGTTATTTTTTCAGCGTCCAGAAAATCCTTAATATATTTCTGTGGCCAGGCTAGATACGCTTCACCTGCCATGGTTGAATTGCTAATCAATAATAATTTTCTATTCATAATATTATAATTTTTGCGGCTAATTTAATGGAATTTGATTTAATCAGACGGTTTAATTACCCTGTTTTTTATATAAACAGCCTTAAAATAATTAAGCCGTTGTTTTCCTTGCGTATAAGTTTGCAGTGCATCGTTTAAACTTATGTCTTTTTGGTTATCTCTTATCGCCAGTTTCCTTGCTGTTGCTGATGACAAAACTTTAATCTCACGAGACTCGCCTTTCTGATCTATCAATATTTTCAGGTATTTTAAGGACTCATCAGGTAATTCGGAAGCAATAAAATACTCAACTGCTTCCTTGGTAAGTAATGGGTTGTTTTGTCTAAGTAGAAAATCTTCAAGGCTGTGAAAAACAATATTATAGTCATCCAGGTTTTCTTTATTATGATATTCTTCAAGATTGTGATATTTCTGGATAACAGAAGCATAATCTTCAGATAAAAGACTTTCTCGTATTTCTGCATATTGCCTGTAGTAGCTTAATATCTGATAGTTATCTGCCTTAAGCTTTATTAATTCTGAATTATCAATTTCACATTCAGGATATGAATAAACAACGTTTTGAGCTTTTTTAATCTGATCTGGGAAATTGTCATATTCAGCATGTGACAACATGATTTTAGCGGTCTTAAGGGCATCATTATAAGTATTTCGGTGATCGAGACAATCTCTTAGATCCATTTGTTTGGATAGGTCATTAATCGCCTTATTAACAACCATGTTCGCATTCTTGAAATACCTTGTACTTAGTTCCCTTGCCTTATTAAGTTTTATCTCTGCATCAAAAGTTTTTTTAGCCCAGTTGAGAAATCTTCCGTCATCTATAATGCTTAATATAACAGGCTGAGCAACCACTTTTATAAGAGAATCAACTTGTGTTTGTTCGAATTCAAGGTATGTAAGTATTGCTTTTGCCGATAATAAGTTTTCCATTGCAGTGGTGGGCTGATGAGCATCAGTAAGAATTTCTCCTTGCTGCATAAATACTAAGAACAAGGAGTAGCATTTTTCATTAAAGTTAGATTCTAGATTTTCATCAATACAGTCAGTGGAAACAATATAATCTTGTATTGAATTAAATTCCATAAAAGCATCAGGATACTGATAATTACTGATGGATTTCTCAAATTTATCTATCTCAGCAGTGAGAAAACTGTTTCTTATGTAACAAGTTATTGTATCAACTTTACTGCAATAATCTATTGAAGGTTGTGAAGCACAAATATCACCGGCACGATTAATCGTATTAAATGCGTATTCAAAACTCATATTTTCAGTGAACGCCAATGCAATCTTAATCTGAATATCAATTATTGAATTGAATAATGTGTCCTCCGAACGTATGTCTTTTAGTAAATATTTATAATCATCAAGTGTTGAATTTGCTCTTCCAATATATTGTGAAGCAAATTCCTGATTACCCAGCATAAGTGCTTTATATCCAACCCTAAAATACGATTCCGAAATGCCGGATATTGTACTTGAAATGGATGTGAAGTAATCTGAATCAGGCTCAGTTTTAAACAAGTCTGCTATAATCCTAGCATTCGTTAACAATAATAATGCATCAGTATAATTATGATCATTATTACTTGCTTTACAAAGGTCCACAAATTCACCTACAATACATTCTGGTAATTGTTTTTTATCAATATTTAGCTGAACTGCGTAACTAACAATTTCATTCAGTGTTTCAATCTCTACATTATTAACAGGAATCTCAGCTACAGTTCTAAACCCCAAAGCTTCTGACGGTTGCAATTTAGCAGCTTCTTCAAGGTAATCCTTACTTAACCCTGCATATATACTACAGAAATCCATATAATTGAATTTAACACCCTCATATTCATTAAGTATATCAACAAACAGAGTCTCAGATCTCTTCACAAGTCTGTTTAATTTCTTTATATGTGACAGAAGTCCAACAGGATCATTAATAGCTAGATTTAGCTTACCAAAATAACCATAGGAATGCAAGAAGCCAATTACTCTGTCAAGTTCAATTTTATTATTGAATATACTGGCAAAACTGGGATTTGCATTAAGCGTTTTATGGTTATAATCCTGTATTACTTTATCAAGAAGCATTCCTGCTGAATAATAATAACTAATGAGCTCTGACAAGCGTTCAACTTTTAAATAATCCTTCTCACTAAATTGATATGAATAGCCACCAGGCTTTAATGAAAACTCTCCAATATTTTGATTGTAATCTGACAGGTTTAACAAATTTACCCGACTATCTGTAGTACAACTTAACTCAATCTCATCTCTCAGGTGATTTCCATTAAAAACCTGTAGTTTCAATTGAAATATAGATGGCCATAATATAGAGTCCACCTCAAATTCTTTAATATTTGTACTACCTGAAATACTAACAGGGCTGAGGCTAATTCCAGCACGAAGATTGTTGCTTCCATCGCGATAGATATTAATGGCAAGCCTTGATTTTGCTATTAAAGAAAGCTTGTTGATACTGATGTTATTCTCAATTGCAAGTAATTTAAACAACTCGACACCCGGCTCATTTTCTGAAAGTTCAGAGTAGGTTATTTTTCTTTCAACAATAGTATTTATTTGAGAGAACTCCTGAGAGTTAGCGACTGCAAAAAATATTGTAAATAGAAAAAGTAGTGTGTATCTTAGCATCTGCCAATGAAATATTCGACAAAATTAACCAGCAATTTTTAATAGCAAAGTTGAAAGCCAAAAAATCAATACCTTTGATGACATAAATTTTCAAAACCTTGAATAATGAGAATTGCTAAATCGATTTTTATTGCAATAATTTTAAGTCTTGTAATCACTTTACAAGCTGAAGAAATCACTTTGAAACAAGCTGTCAAAGTGGCTAACAACTTCTATTACGAAAGATACAATAGTAGTATGCATCTAAATTATTCTGATAATTTTACAGATGAAGTTTTTTCTGTTAAAGTTCATTCAGTTGCTACCTTTTACTATATAAACTTTAAGGAAACCGGATGGGTTGCTGTTAGTGCAACAACTGCAGCAATTCCAATAATAGCATATTCAAATACGGGAAGCTATAATCCGGGTTTTGAGCCAGAAAACTTTAAAGCATGGATGTCGCAATACAGTTCGCAATTGTATGATATTATTAGTAATGGCAATATTCCTGACAAGGAAGTGCAAGAAAAATGGAATTATTACTTAACTGATAAAAGTGATCAATTATCAAAGTATAAAATGGGAAGAAGTGTTGAGCCACTTGTGGTTTCATCATGGGATCAGGGGCTTTATTATAATGAGATGTGCCCTCCGGATGGAGGTGGACCTGGAGGTCATTGTTTAACAGGATGCGTTCCAACATGTATGGGACAAATTGCAAACTATTTCAGATGGCCACAAACAGGTATTGGGTCATATTCCTATGACGGAGGTGTATATGGCACTCTGTCGGCTAATTTTGGAGAATCAACCTATAATTGGAATGAAATGCCTGCCAGTGTAAATAAAAACAGCCTCGAAACCGCCGAAATACTATATCACTTGGGTGTTTCCTGTGATTTGGTATATGGACCCAATGGTTCGGGAATGTATAATCATAAAGCAGCATATTCACTACGCACATATTTTAAGTACTCGCCTGAAACTGAATACCTTTATCGTGATAGCACTAACCTAAACTGGGATAGTGTTATTATCGCTCATCTTGATAAAAAGATACCAATGTATTACGCCGGATGGTCAGTGCCTAATATAAATGGTCATGCATTTGTTTGCGATGGTTATCAAGATGATAATTACTTTCATTTCAATTGGGGATGGAGTGGTTCTAATGATGGATATTTTTATACTGATAACCTTAACCCAGGAGGTAGCAACTTTAATCTTGCTCAGGAACTCATTATTAACTGTTTCCCTGATACTGCATCTTATACCTATCCAATAAATTGCATGGGTGCAGATACACTTAATACAATTTTTGGAACAATTGATGATGGCAGCGGTCCTGTATATGATTATATTGAAAATCAGGATTGTAGTTGGTTGATTTCACCTTCTGACTCAATAAACTCAATTACTCTCCATTTCTACAATTTTGAAACTAATCCTGAAGATACATTATATATTTATGATGGAAACTCAGAAAACTCAGATCTTATAGGTGCTTTTTCCGGTTCCGGAATACCTGAAGATATTACAACAACCGGTGATGAAGCTTTTATTAGGTTTACCACAGATAATCAAACAAATGCAAGTGGGTGGTTAATGGGATTTACATCTGAACTACCAATTTTCTGTAGTAATAATACATATACTGAACTGGAAGGTAATATAAGTGATGGAAGCGGTCCTGGCAACTATCAAAATCTTACAACTTGTATGTGGATGTTTCAACCAACAATTCCTGATGAGATAACTTTGGATTTTACTGAGTTTAGCACGGAACCCAATTATGATAAGGTATTTGTATATGATGGTAATGATGAAATTGGTGAATTCTCTGGTAGTGACCTTCCTCCCCAATTAATTGCTACTAGCGGAATGATGACAGTTATCTTCACAACAAATTCTTCTATTACCGACATGGGCTGGGCTGCTACATACAAAGTAGGAACAGTGGGAGAGGAGGAAATTAATGCCTCATCAGATTTGATAGTTTTCCCAAATCCTGCTGATAACAGGATTCAGTTTAACGGAACTGCAATTGGTGAAATTAGTTCAGTAAGAATATTCGATGTTAAAGGTTTAGAGGTAATTTCTTTGGAGAATATTTCATGGATTGATACTTCAAAACTTACCGATGGTTTATATTTTATCGAATTATCAGGATCGAAGGGTTCATATACAACCAAGATTGTAATAAAACATTAATTAAAAGCAAACTATGTCTACATTAATTGTTTACATGTCAAGACATTCTACTACTGAGAAAGTAGCTGAAATGATCAAAAGAGGATTGAAGGATGACGAAATTGATATTGTAAATCTTGGGAAAACAAAAATACCTGACCTTAGCAAATACTCCAAGGTTATTGTAGGAGGATCCATTCACATGGGTGTGATACAGAAAAAAATCAGAAGGTTTTGTGATGAAAATCTGGATCAGCTGCTTAATAAGAAAACCGGATTGTTTATTTGCTATATGGATGTAACTAAAGGAGAAGAAGAGTTCCAATCAAATTACCCACAAGAACTTCAAGATAAAGCAATTGCACACGGGTTACTTGGAGGTGAATTCCTTCTGGAGAAAATGAATTTCTTTGAAAGAATGATCGTTAAGAAAATATCAAAAATCAACAAGTCAGTAAGTAAATTAAAAAGTAAAGCAATTACTGAATTTATTGATAAAATGAATAATTAGAAGTTTGGTTTCAGAGAATATTTAGTGTAGAAATCTTCAATTACACTAACAGCATCTTCAACAGTATCAACCAGATGGAAGATATCCAGATCTTCTTCACCAATATTTCCCTGTTTAAGCATCGTGTCTTTTATCCAGTCAATTAAGCCAGACCAATAATCCTTATTTACTAGAACAATTGGAAATTCCACAAGTTTATCAGTTTGAATCAGAGTAATAGCTTCGAAGAGTTCGTCCATTGTTCCAAAACCTCCCGGAAGCACAACATATCCCTGAGCATACCTCATAAACATTAGTTTACGGGTAAAGAAATAGTCGAACTGTATAAGCTTATCAGGATCAATGTAACTGTTGGCTTCTTGCTCGAATGGCAGGTTTATATTTAGACCTACCGACTTACCTCCGGCAATATGAGCTCCTTTATTAGCTGCCTCCATAACTCCAGGCCCACCCCCTGTAATAATTCCAAATCCTTTTTTGGTAAGTAAATATGCCAGTTCTTCAGCAGTGTGGTAACAATCGTCACCAACCTTTGTTCTAGCAGAACCAAAAACAGCAACACATGGTCCAATTTTTGACAATGTTTCGTAACCATCAACAACTTCCGACATTATCTTAAACACTGACCATGAGTCATTTGCTTTAATTTGCGCCCATGTTTTAGGCTTGAATTTTTTCCGCATCCGGGCAATTTCTTCTTTATTCATCGAATTATATTTTTGGATTAATTCTCTATCAATTCCTGTTTAATAAACGGTGCCGTTTTACTTTTCTTGTTATTCATAATCTGTTCAGGTGTGCCTGCACAAATTATTTCACCACCATCTTCACCACCTTCCGGGCCAAGGTCAATAATATGATCAGCAACCTTAATTACTTCCATATTATGCTCTATTATTATGATTGTATTACCCTTATCAACAAGTTTATTAATCACCCCTAGCAAAACTTTAACATCCTCAAAATGAAGTCCTGTAGTAGGTTCATCAAGAATATAAAGGGTATTTCCTGTGTCTTTTTTTGATAATTCAGCAGCAAGTTTTACACGTTGTGCTTCACCACCCGAAACGGTTGTAGATGACTGTCCTAAAGTAAGATATCCTAGTCCAACATCCTGTAATGCCTTTAGTTTATTTACAATAAAATGGATATTCTCAAAGAACTCGATTGCCTGATTAATTGTCATATTCAGGACATCGTTAATGGATTTACCCTTATATCTAACCTCTAGAGTTTCTCGGTTGTAACGCTTTCCCTGGCAATCATTACAATTCACATAAACATCCGGCAGGAAATTCATTTCAATTGTCTGATTACCGGCCCCTTTACAAGTTTCACACCTTCCGCCTTTTACATTAAATGAAAACCTTCCGGGTTTATATCCTCTTATTTTTGATTCACTCAGGCTGCCATATAGTTTACGTATTTCATCAAAAACCTTGGTATAAGTAGCAGGATTCGAACGAGGAGTACGACCTATGGGAGATTGGTCAATTTCAATGACTTTGTCAATATTTTTAATACCCTCAACGGAAGTATAAGGCAAAGCATTTTTAGCAGATCTGTAAAAATGATTACTCAGCACAGGATAAAGTGTATTATTTATCAAAGACGATTTTCCACTTCCCGAAACGCCGGTAACACAAATTAATTTTCCCAAAGGAAACTTAACAGTTACATTTTTTAGGTTATTACCGGATGCTCCCTTTAAAGTTAGTATACTCGAGTTTCCCTTTCTTCTCTTTTTTGGAATCTCAATTTTTCTCTTGCCATTAAGATAATCGGCTGTTATTGTGCCATTTTCGAGGATAGATTTTGTGTTTCCTTCGGCTACAATCTCTCCACCATGTCGTCCTGCTCCCGGACCAATATCGATAATATGGTCGGCTGCAAGAATGGTATCCTTATCATGTTCAACCACAATAACGGAGTTACCAATATCGCGTAAGTTTTTGAGAGCCTCAATCAATTTAAGATTATCTCTTTGATGAAGTCCAATACTTGGTTCATCTAGAATATATAGCACACCGGTAAGTTGAGAACCAATCTGAGTAGCTAATCTTATCCGTTGAGATTCTCCTCCAGACAAACTTCTTGCCGACCTGAAAAGATTTAGATATCCAATACCAACATCAAGAAGAAAATCAAGACGTGTCATTATTTCTCTGAGAATTTCGTGAGCTATAACTTTCTGTTTTTCATCCATTTCCTGCTCAACATCTTCAACCCATGCCCTTAGTTTAATAATATCAAACTGTCCCAGTTCTGCAATATTCTTTCCGGCAATTAGAAATTGTAATGATTCCTTTTTCAATCTTGCACCTTTACATGAGTCACAAACATGCCGGTTCATAAAAGCATCTGCCCAACGTTTTGAGTTTTGGGAAGAATTATCACTACTGTAATTCTCAATATAACTAATCAGGCCTTCAAACGACAATGTATATGAAGATGTAATTCCCAGATACTCCTTTTTAACTTCAAAAGTTTGATTGGAACCATGTAAGATTGTTTCAATTGCCTTATCTGATATTTCTCCAACAGGTGTTGTCATGGTGAAACCATATTTCAATCCAATGGCTTCAATTTGATTAAAAACCCAATTATTTTTATGCTCACCAAGTGGTGCTATTCCTCCACGTTTAATGCTTAATAGAGGATCCGGCATCACTTTTCTTATATCAACTTCTTTTATATAACCAAGACCATTACATTTCTCACATGCACCATAGGGAGAGTTAAATGAAAATGTATTTGGTTCAGGTTCATCATATGATAATCCAGTCGTTGGGCACATCAACTTGGAGCTGAAATGTCGTACTTCATCATTTTCCTCATTGATTATGAGTAATGAACCTTTACCAAGTCTCATTGCAGTTGCAACTGTACGTTTGATTCGGTCAATATCTTTATTTCTCACAAGAAGTCTGTCAACAACAACCTCAATGTCATGCACTTTATATCTATCTAGCTGAAGTCCAAACGATATTTCTCTAATTTCATTATCGACCCTCACTTTAAGAAAACCTTGTTGCCTTACCTGTTCAAAAAGCTCTCTATAATGACCTTTTCTACCTTTTACAAGAGGAGCGAGCACTGAAATTTTCTTTCCTTCAAACCCTTCTGTTATAAGCGAAGTAATCTGATCCTGTGTATACTGAACCATTTCTTCACCAGTGGTATATGAATAAGCTTTTGATGCTCTTGCATATAATAACCTAAGAAAGTCGTAAACTTCGGTAATTGTACCAACAGTCGATCTTGGGTTCTTATTAACAGATTTTTGTTCAATGGATATTACAGGACTCAAACCTGAGATTTTATCAACATCCGGGCGTTCCATATTACCAATGAATTGACGAGCATACGCAGAAAAAGTTTCCATATAACGGCGCTGACCTTCAGCATAGATTGTATCGAATGCCAATGAAGATTTACCGCTTCCGCTAAGTCCGGTTACTACAACAAATTTATTTCTTGGAATGCTTACGTCTATATTCTTTAAATTATGGACTCTTGCACCAAGTACAACAAGATTATCGGTATTATTTTCTGACTTCTTACCCATTTCTTATTTAACAGTTGTTATACCATTGTTTTTCAAAATAATAGACTCATGAGTCATGTTAAATGGCGCATCAGGAATTTCAATAATATATTCCTTTTTCTTTTTGTTTTTCAGATAATTCTGACGTAACCAAGGATTGAAGTATTTTAGGATTTTATAGCTGACACCATGTTGTTTTGCAAAATCAGCCATATCTTCAATTTTATAATCTACAATAACATTATGGGTTGAAATCGTAGGATAAATATCATTTTCATCAAGATAAAATCCATATAATTCAGGGGTTTCGAAGATTATCTTCATAGCAGCTATTCGGTAGATATATCTTGAAGTTTCATCGGATAAAAGCAAATCATAAAATGATCCCGACTTTTGCCGTTCAATTTGTTTACTAATTCCTCTATTGCCTGCATTATATGAAGCCGCCACCAGTGTCCAGTTACCGAATTTCTCATAGCTCTTCAAAAAATACATACAAGCTGCTTCTGTTGCTTTTTTAACATTATAGCGTTCATCAACTTCTTTATTAACCTCCAATTTGTATTCTTTGGCTGTACCTTTTAAAAACTGCCAGTACCCAACGGCTCCTGCAGGGGAAGTAACATTTGCAAGACCGCTTTCTATTACAGCTAAATATTTAAAATCAGATGGAACGCCATTAGCAGTTAATATTGAATCAAATAAGGGAAACCATCTTTGTGATTTTTTAATTATCTGAAGTGTTGATGAATGCCAATATGTGTTTACTGAAAGTTCTCTATCAAGGGCTTCTCGAACATAAAAAATATCGAGCGGCATTAATTCGTTTGCAAATGAAATTGTATCAGGAATAGGTAGTGATACAATTCGGTAGTATTGTTCATTGGTGCCTGGAAGTTGAGATTCTTTATGAACAACGAGTTGATCCAGTCCAAAAATCAATATTCCGATAATTGCAATTAGTAGTATATAAGTTATTATTCGATTCATCTTAGCTGTAGTAGTATTAAGTGCTTGCAAAAATAGAAATCCTACGATTTATTATTCAGTACAGGAAACTTCAGTTATGCCTTTGTGTAACTTGTTAAAACGGACTGATAAAATCCTTAAGCAAGGGACCTGTTTTATCCTTCTCCGAGAGTATTGGATTCTGAATTTTCCAATCAATATTCAGATCAGGATCATTCCAAAGCAGACTACCTTCAGATTCCTTATTATAAACATTGGTACATTTATAGAAGAAGACAGTGTTATCCTCTAATGTTACAAAACCATGTGCAAATCCTGGTGGTATCCAATACATCCATTTGTTATCATGATTCAATTCAACAGATGCCCAATTTCCGTAGGTAGGGGAGTTCTTCCTTAAATCTACAGCAACATCCAATACTGCACCGTGCATAACTCTTACCAGTTTTCCTTGATCGAATGGTGGCCTCTGAAAATGCAATCCCCTAAGCACTCCTTTAGATGATTTTGACTCATTATCCTGCACAAAATTTTGATCGATTCCATTTCTCAAGAATGCTTCTTTATTATATGATTCAAAGAAATAGCCGCGATTATCTTCAAACACAGTCGGTTTAATTATATATAGATCTGGTATACTGGTTTTAACAATTTCCATAGTTTACAAAAAAAAACAATCTGGTAAAAATACAAATTTACATTGGTAATAATGCTTAAAATTTCTTAAGAAAATTAATATTTTTCATGTGTAAATAACTTGAAAATGGTAATTTTGCCCTCTTCGAAAAAACTACCAATCTTGAAGTATTTTTTAACTCAAATATTAATACTATTTGCCATTTATGTGTTTGCACAAAACGAGGTAATTATTGACAGGGTTTACAATACTAGAGCAATTACTGGAACTCCACCAAACATAAATGGGATACTTGACGATAAAGCATGGAACCTGGTAAAATGGTCGGGTGATTTCACTCAAAAAAGTCCATATGAATATGCGCAACCTTCCCAGAAAACTGCATTCAAGATTCTATATGACGATCATAATATTTATGTCGCCATAAGAGCGTTTGATACCGAACCTGACAAAATAGAAAAACGACTTTCAAGACGGGATGAATTTGAAGGCGATTGGGTAGCAGTTAGTTTCGATAGTTACGATGATGACCGAACCGGGTTTAATTTCTATGTCACAGCTGCCGGCGTAAAAGCCGATGTAATAAATACTTCCGATACAAAATCTGATGACACTTGGGACCCGGTTTGGTATGTAAAAGTGAGCTCCGACGAGCTTGGCTGGGTTGCTGAAATGAGAATACCCTTAACTCAATTGAGATTTGCCAAGATTGAAAAACACATTTGGGGGCTAGAGGTTATGCGACAATTATTTCGCAAACAGGAACTCTCTGTATGGCAAATGATACCACAGGATGCGTCTGGTTGGGTTAGCTGGTGGGGAACTCTGGAAGGAGTAAATAATATAAACCCAAAAAAAGAAATAGAATTAATTCCATACGTGATGGGGAGTGTAGAATCAAAGCCAAAAGTAGAAGGTGACCCGTTTTCAAAAGGAACAGAATTCAAATACAATGCAGGTCTTGATGGAAAAATAGCTGTTACAAATGATCTCACCCTAAATTTTACCATTAACCCGGATTTTGGTCAGGTAGAAGCTGATCCTTCAGAGGTTAACATTAGTGCTTTTGAATCCTTTTTTCAAGAAAAAAGACCATTCTTTGTTGAAGGTAGTGATATATTTAGTTTCCCTCTAAAAGGTGGTGGTGATGCAACTAATCTATTCTATTCGCGTCGAATTGGCAGAAGACCCCATTACTATCCTGATCTATATGAGAATGAATATGTTGATATGCCTGAATTTACCAGGATTTTAGCAGCGTTCAAATTGTCGGGCAAAACTCGTAATGGTTGGTCAGTTGGTATAATGGAGAGTATTACAAATAAGGAAATAGCACATATTGATTCTCTTGGAACAAAAAAAAATGAAGCCGTTGAACCTCTCACTAATTTCTTTAATATGCGACTGCAGAAGGAAATGAATGAAGGAAATACATTGATTGGCGGAATGGTTACAGCTACAAACAGGTTTATTGACGATAATCAATTGAAATTCCTACCTAAAGCTGCTTATACTGGAGGATTGGACTTCACACAATATTGGCAGGAAAAGAATTTCTACATTGCTGCAAAAGCACATTATAGTAATATCAGTGGTGATTCTTCATCAATTACAGCACTTCAAACTGCTCCACAAAGATATTACCAACGACCTGATATGGAGCACAGAACAGTTGATTCAACACTTACTATGTTGTCAGGATCAGGTGGTGATATTGAAGGAGGTAAACTTGGCGGAGGTAATTGGAGGTATGGTGCACGTTTATGGTGGATTTCTCCCGGTGAAGATGTAAATGATATGGGTTTTATGATGAGATCGGACGCCATTAGTCAAACCACATGGATTAAATATGTGATATGGGAGCCGTTTTCAATTTTCAGAACACTGAATTTTCATTTTAGTCAATGGTCATGGTGGGATTTCTCAGGAAGATACCTCAATTTTGGTACAAGAATTAATGTATACTCGCAATACAAGAATTATTGGAGGTCAAGTATTGGAGTTATGCGTGACCAAAAGGATGTTAACAGGTCGGAGCTCAGAGGTGGTCCATCATTGGTTTATCCTGAAAGCTGGAGAACATGGATGTCAGTTAATTCTGATTCTCGAAAAAAACTTGTTCTTTCCATAAATGGGACTTATGCCATCGGTGCGCAAAATGAAAAATGTTTTCGAAGTGCAGGATTCGGCATAACATATATTCCAATAAATGCAATTAAAATATCGGTTAGACCAAGATATTCAGATGATTACGAATCAGCCCGATATGTTTCAACAATCGATGAACCGGCTGGAAATAAATATATTGTTGGTGCTCTTAGCAGGCAGATATTTAGTGTTGATATACGTGTTAATTACAGTCTAACGCCAGATTTATCTTTACAATACTGGGGCCAGCCGTTTTTATATACAGCTAATTATTCGAAGTTTGCAGATGTTGTTGATGCTGGGAATTTGGTAATCAGAGATCAATACCATGTTTACACTGATAGTGAAATATCATATGACAATACGGATAATACATATGAAGTTATTGATAATAATGGTAATAACTTTACTTTTGAAAACCCTGATTTCAGTGTGTTTGAATTTAGATCGAATTTTGTGTTAAGATGGGAATACATACCAGGTTCATCAGCATATTTGGTGTGGTCGCAGGGTAGATCGGGAGATTCTCCTGAAGGAAATTTTAGCTTTAATGAACATGTATCAAATCTCGTTGATGTAAATCCAACAAATATTTTCCTGCTAAAAATTTCTTATAGAATTAGCATGTGAAGTATGTAACAATACTATCTTTGAAAATATACCGTTTTATTGATCAAGAAATAGTAAATGAGAAAATATACAATACTTCTAATCATCCTACTAGCAATTCAAACTGCACATTCACAGGATGTTAAATTTGCCATCTTGAAATATAGCGGTGGGGGAGATTGGTATGCAAACCCAACATCGGTTCCTAACCTTGTTAAGTTCTGCAATGCAAATCTTCATACAAACATCGAAACTGATGTGCAGGCAATCAATATTGGAAGTCCTGAATTATTCACTTTTCCATTGGTTCATTTAACGGGTCATGGTAATATTATTCTTAGTCCGGATGAAGCTGAGAACCTGCGCAAATACTTGAATTCAGGTGGATTTCTTCACATAAGTGATAATTATGGATTGGATGAGTTTATCAGAAGGGAGATGAAAAAGGTTTTTCCGGGAACGGAGTTTACAGAGCTACCAGTTAGCCACCCGATTTATCATCAGAAATATGATTTCGCCAATGGGTTACCAAAAATTCATGAGCATGATGACAAAGATCCCATGGGACTTGGAATTTACCATGAAGGACGACTTGTTGTTTTTTATGATTATGAATGTGATCTGGGTGATGGCTGGGAGGATAGTGATGTTCATAACGACTCCGAAGAGAAACGTGTTGAAGCATTAAAGATGGGTGCAAACATTGTACAGTTTGTATTTGAACAATAATACTTGTAAGGTAATTATTAATAACACGACAATAAATATAATTAACAAATTTTAAATGTTATTTATTCACAGGAAATTGAAACAATTTTATTTTTGCAAACGAAAAAAAATCAATTATATGAATATTCTAAAATCTTTAGCAACATTAATTTTAGTTGTACTTGTATCAGGAACAGCATTTAGTCAACTCGATAAAGTTGGTGAAAACGGTTATCGTATGATTAACCTTCAGGAACCTCAATATGCAGAAACTTCATTTCAGGATATCCTTGATCTATATGAAGGAAAAGTAATTTACCTTGATTTCTGGGCAAGTTGGTGTCGTCCATGTAAAAATGAGATGCCTCATTCTGCTAAACTTAAAGAGAAATTTAAAGATAAAGATGTTGTGTTTGTTTACATTTCATCAGACAGAAATGAAGCAGCATGGAGAAATGGTGTAAGCCAGCTTGGCATTAAGGCCGACAATTATCTTACAAGCGCAAAAGTTTACAATGGTTATAACGGTTTGTTTAATGTAAAATACATTCCACGATATATTCTTATCGGAAAAGATGGTCAAGTTGTTGATGCAAACGCAAAACGCCCAAGTAATCCGGAAATAGTTACAGATATCAACAATCTGCTTTAAGCAATAATAGCCTAAAATAAAAAGCCCGAAACTAAAACTAGTCTCGGGCTTTTTTATTGATAATAAATCTATAATTAAGCATAAATAAACCGCTTAATCTTCTTTGTTGCAGTTTTTTGGAATTCTTCCTGCATGGTTTCAACAAGTTGAATTTTAGAGAATTTATTTACCTTCTCATTTACATATTCTCTTAACTCATTTTTCAGCTCATCACACTTATCATCAACAAAATGAGTTACTTCTTCCTTCATGTGTTTATACTGATGCTCAATCTCTTCACGATTGAAATGAACAAGAGCAACCAGTTTACCTTTCTGCTGTATTACCAATGATTCAGCAACATGCTTGAAATTATTGATAATTGATTCAATATCTTCGGGAAAGATGTTTTCACCACTAGCACCTATAATAACATTCTTACTTCTTCCTCTAATATATAGAAATCCATTATCATCAAACAACCCTAGATCACCCGTTTTAAACCAGCCATCGTCAGTAAAAACTTCTTCGGTCAATCCAGGTTCTTTATAATAGCCCATCATAACGTTAGGACCTTTTGCAAGAATTTCTCCTTCACCGGTAAATTTTGCTGGGTGATCGATCTTGAGAGTTACGCCTTCCAATGCAGGTCCGGTCGATTGAAGCTTTGATTGAAATGGTGCAAAGCCAGCCAGTAAAGGTGCTGTTTCGGTTAAACCATAACCAATGGCATATGGAAACCTTGATTCAATTAAAAACTTCTCAACCTCTCTATTAAGCTTGGCTCCACCTATGCCGAAAAATTTCAATTCTCCGCCAAATGTTCTTAACAATTTTTTACCAGCAAGGGCATTGAAACGTTTTCTTATAAAAGGAATACGATAAAGTAATTTTGTAACTGCTTTTTCATTAAAAGCAGGCAGCACCTTATTTCTATATATTTTTTCAATAATCAAAGGAACAGTTAGCATAATAGTTGGTCTCACTTGTTTTAGGGCCGGAAGCAATACGGCAGGTGTAGGCGCTTTTTTAAGATAGTAAATGCAGGCTCCACCTATTACCGGTAGTATGAAACCAATAGTATTTTCATAAGTGTGGGAGAGGGGCAATACCGAAAGGAACCTATCTGTATCTACAATGGGTTGAACTGTTCGGCTTTTATCGGCATTAAAGCATATATTTTCATGAGACAGCATCACACCTTTCGACTTACCCGTAGTGCCGGAAGTGTAAATAATAGATGCCATATCACCTTTTTCAACCTTATATTTTTTCTTGGTAACAATCTTACTGTCAAATACTAATTTGGTGTTATTAACTAAGCTAAAATCCTCAATATTAACAATTTCAATTAACTTATTCAGGCTCTCATCACTAACTTTACGCTGTAATGATTTCGACACAAATAACACTTTCATCTCACTGTGTTCAACCACATTATTGATTTCTGTTTCACTAAAATCAGGAAGCATTGGAACAACAACCGCACCCATTGAAGTAATTGCAAAATAGGTAATTCCCCAGTTTGGCATATTTGCGCTTAACAAACCTATCTTATCTCCCTTTTCAATTCCTATATTTTCTAATAAAACAATGATTGAACGTGTTTGTTTATATACATCACCATACGTTATAGGCTTATCACCAACAAATGCAAATGCTGGTCTGTTACTATATTTTTTTACGGCGTACCCAAGTATTGATGGTAGTGTATATTCAAAGGATTGTTTCATGTTCTTGGTTTTGGAAGGATAAAAAATACGATTAATAAATTTAATGGATTTCTAACTGCCTGAATGAGGCTATACCTCTTTTGCTAGTTCGCGGAAAATAGGAATCATTTGCTTTTCTGCAACAGCAGCATTTTCAAGTATTTCCTCAATTTTAACGGGAGCCAAATTATCAGGATCACATAAATCAGTAACAACGGAAACAGCAGCAACTTTCATTCCCATATGTGATGCAACGAGAACTTCAGGTACTGTTGACATGCCTACAACGTCGGCGCCCATTATCTTAATAAATCTGTATTCGGCTCTGGTTTCAAGGCTTGGCCCAATCCAGGAAACATAAACACCTTTATTTATTTCAATATCCAATTTTTTGGCAATTGATTCCATTTTCTTGATGAGATCTGCATCATACGGCTCACTCATATCAACAAATCGCGGTCCTAGCTCACTGTGGTTTTTACCAACGAGTGGATTTCCGGGCAACATATTAATATGATCATCAATAATCATTAATGATGCGGCTTTAAAATTTGGATTAATTCCGCCAGCTGCATTTGAAATAAACAGGGTATGCACACCAAGCAGGCTCATAACTCTCACAGGGAATGTTACTTCCTGAAGATTATAACCTTCATAAAAGTGAAATCTACCACTCATTACAATTACCTGCTTTCCTTCAAGTTTGCCGTAAATTAATTTGCCAGAATGTGTTTCAACTGTAGCTTCGGGGAAATTTGGAATATCAGAATAATCAATACTCTTCTCTATATCTATATAATTAACTAATCCACCAAGTCCGGTGCCAAGGATAATTCCTAAACTAGCATCTGTATATCCGTTTTCCTTTAGAAAATCGGTTGTTTCATTAAGTTTATCTAACATAATTCTATTTTATTACAATTTCTGTAATTACTTTTTTACCTATTTCTTTATTTAGTTTGTCAACCAACTCCGATCTTTCCATAAATAACTCATGACTTAGTGCAGCAGAATCGACACTTACAAATAATACACCTCTATTTACATAGAGTTTAGTCGTATGGTTGGCAATTATTGATCCAACAACCTTTTCCCAAGAATTGACAATCCTGACACCATCCATCTTCTCAGTCCATCCATATGCTTTGAATAGATCTTCAAGAATATTTTTCAAGCTTTCGTTTTTGTTAGCCACGGTGATGTTATTGATTTATTATCTGATGATTACTTCTCGACAATTGTTGCTACTCCATCTTCAACCGAGAATATATGATGATCGATTGAAACAGTATTAAAGATCTTCTCAATTCGTTGTTGTTGTGTGTCAGTAATAAAAACCTGACCAAAATTATTTTCACTTACCAGATGAATGATTTGCATAACCCTATCATCATCCAGCTTATCAAAGATATCATCAAATAACAATATGGGTTTAAATTCTTTAATTCGTCGAGTAAACTCAAACTGTGCCAGTTTTATTGCTATAACAAATGATTTCTGTTGACCTTGTGAACCGTATTTCTTAACCGGATAATCATTAATCCTAAATATCAGATCATCCTTATGAATACCTCTTGACGTATATCTAACAACCCTATCCTTATTAACTGAATTATGCAGCAGCTCTTTAAATCCCGATTCGTGGAGTTGTGATTCATATATAATTTCCACCGACTCTTTAGCTCCAACCAATTTAGCGTAATATTCTTCAAAAAGCGGATTAAAGTCATTGAGGAATGATTTCCTCTTTTCATAGATTCTATCACCATGAAGGATGAGCTTATCATTCCAAACTTCAAGTGTAGCAATGTCTGACACTCCTGATTCAAACATCTGCTTTAGCAAAGAATTACGCTGTTGTAGTGTTTTATTATAACTTAAAAGATCATTCAGGTATGCTTTGTCGAATTGAGAAATAACGCCATCAATGTATTTACGACGCAGCTCACTACCATCATTAATTAGATCCCTGTCGTAAGGTGATATCATTACCAGCGGGATTGTTCCAATATGGTCAGCCAATCTGCTATAAATATCACCATTTAGTTTGAAAACTTTTTTATGATTCCTTTTCTGGATACAACTTACTTTGTCGGCAGTATTTTCCTGATTATTATAAATTCCATGAACAGCAAAGAATTCGTTATCATGATTTATATTCTGTGAATCAACCGAATTAAAGTAGCTTTTGCAGAAAGAGAGATAGTAGATGGCATCAAGCAAGTTTGTTTTACCAACACCATTATTACCTACGAAGCAATTAATCTTATCACTAAAAATCAATTCAGCTTCGTTATAATTTTTAAAACCGTTAACAGAAAGTTTTTGCAGATACATTTAGTAAGGTTGTCATTGTTGTCGATGTTGTTGTGGTTTTCATCATTGACCCAATTATGCAAGAGAAAACTATATCTCTGGAACAACAGCCACTATAACAACATTCTAATATCTTCTAGTCCACACGTATAAAAGGGAATGCATTTGGGAACTGCGGATTGATAATATATTTGCCTGTATCATCTATCCAACCCCATTCACCACCTTTTTTCACCATGGCTTTTCCTTTGTTGAAGTTTCTTACCTTTTCATATTGAGGATTAACGATCCATGTTCCTTTACCATCAACATAACCCCATTCTTTTCCTTTCTTAACGGCAGCCAATCCACCATAGAAATCTTCTACATCAACAAATTGAGGATTGATAAAATATTTTCCTTTGCTATTGATAAATCCCCATTCCTTACCCTTTTTAACAGCGGCAAGTCCATCACGAAATGAATGCGCATTTAAAAACTGAGGATTAATAATATATGCTCCTGTTTTATCAACAAATCCCCATTCTTTACCTTTCTTAACAGCGGCAAGATTATTTTCGAACTCAAGAATTTTATCAAATTGTGGATTAATAACATATGATCCGGTTTTATCAATTACACCCCAGTCGCCACCTTTGCGAACTCTTGCAAGGCCATCTTTAAAACTCATTGCATTTTCAAACTGAGGATTAATAACCCAATTTCCTTTATTGTCGATGAATCCCCATTGTTTGTTTTTATGTGCACATGCCAGTCCTTCTGAAAACTCTTTAACTTTATCGAACTGTGGATTAATAACATACGATCCTTTTTTATCAACAAATCCCCATTCACCTCCGGAAGCAACGGCTGCTAATCCATCAATAAATGAATGAGCTTTTTCGAACTGAGGGTTTATAATAAATGATCCTGTTTTATCAACAAATCCCCATTCCTTATCTTTTTTAATGGCAGCTAATCCTTCATTAAAGTTTTCAGCATCAGCAAACTGTGGGTTAATTGCAAATGATCCTTTTGGATCAATAAACCCCCATTCTCCGCCTTTCCTAACAGCAGCAAGACCTTCAGAGAAATCATTAATGTTTTCAAACTGTGGATTAATAATCCAGGTTCCTTTAGGATTAATACAACCCCATTCTTTATCTTTCCTTGCACGGGCAAGATATTCCTGTGAGAATACCATATTAAACAGGAATAAAGCCGAAATAAACAAAGCAATCTTTTTCATAAGCTAGATTTAGTGATTAGTGCTAGCTAAAATAATGAATATTTAGTAAATGTCAAGCACTGTTTATAACTATGGAATGCAATTACATTGAGCTAACTAGAAGTTGATAATAGAAAATAGGGGAGGGAATGCTCTCTTATTTCTTCATAAATGAATCCAAATCGAAAGCAAGTGTAAGGTAATTTGGTGATCCGGCAAGGCTATAAGTTACCCTTGAGTAGTTAATTCTAAACTTGTAGATTCTTACTCCAAATCCCCAGCTGAATCCCACCATTGCCATTCTGTCTTCGACTTTCATCTCTTGACGACGACGATAGTTATAACCACCTCTAAGAGTTAAATTTTTGCCAATATATAATTCAGTACCGATAATTAAATGTCGCATAAGTTGATCACCGAATTTGGCAAATCCTTCTTTATATTTAGGTTCTCCGGTAATTGGATCAAAACCGTTGGATGGGTTCGTTGGATCTTCGTATGTAAGATCCCATTTTTCGATATGATCATAAACTAGTGAAAATCTGAATGGAACATGCTCCAGGCGTTTTGAAATGGCAAACTGAAGATCAAATGGTAACGGGTCACGCTCTGCACCAGGGTGATAAGTAGAAAACTGCAATCCAATATTTCGTGCAACCAACGACATTGTAAATCCCGATTTCGTTTCATATGTACCGGCAACATCAACTGCCATTCCAAATGAATTATATGACTCATATGAAGAATAAATAAGCTTTGCTGCTGCTCCGACGGAAAAGTTTGAATCTAGCTGACGTCCCCATCCAATTGTAAGGGCCATGTCGTAGGCACCGAAAGTACCATTCAAATTACCATTTTCATCAGCATAATCAATCTTGCCATAATCCATATACTGTATTGTTCCCATGAAACTACCAACTTTGTTAAATGAGTTGGCATACTGCAAACTGCTGTAATTGGTTCCTGTGAAAAAATTTATGTAATTCAGTGCCATACTGTTATCCATTCCTGGATTAATCATGGATGGATTTACAAATCCAATATTCACATCATTATCATTAATGGCTGCAACATTTCCGCCCAATGCGGAAACCCTTGCTGATATTGGTTGTTCAAGAAACTGATATCCTGTGTTGCCACCAATCTGTGCAAAACCAAAATTTGAAATGATAATCAGGAAACCTATAAGAAGAGCAGAATATTTTTTCACTGACAATAATTGTTTATTTATTCTCATTAACGATAAAGCCTAAGTTTTATTACCCTTAGTTAATACATTTCATCTAAAAGTTGATAATACTTTTGATAGATGATCAAAGAGTTTCGTACTAAACTAATGAAATTCAATAATAGAAAAAAAACTTGATGTCACAAACACCAATATTTCTTTTTAATTATTGAGTTATTCAGATGTGTTATAAATACTTATCTAATTGATTTTATTTACCTTACCGCTTCCTGAAATTGACATATTAATCTCCGGATCTCCGGAATAGTTAATATTGCCACTTCCCTGAATAGCAGCATGTAGTTTGCTGTGCGCTACAACACTTGCATTTCCCGAACCACTAATCTTAACTCTCGCTTTAAAACTATTTAATCCCAAACCTTTAAAATCACCAGATCCGTTTATCGCAATCTCCATAGATTCACTGGTACCATTGAGTATAATATTACCGGAACCATTAATTATGGCTTCAACTTCATTTGTAAAGATATTTAATGATATACTACCCGTACCACGAACTCCAAGAGTAAGATTATCCGTCCTCAAAGGAGAATCAGAATATATATCTGCTGATCCCGAGATAACAATGTCATTAATCTTAGGGGAGGTTATAACAATCTTTATATCACTATTTTCTGCTTTGCAAACATCCCCAGTAACTTTAAGAATTCTTCTACCAACATTTGTTGAAATAGCATTAATATAGGATTCAGGTGCTGTTATCTTTAAACTGGGTTCATCTCCAATTATAAGTTTCACATCAGCTGATACACCAATTTCAATACCTGAGAAATCTTCAAGAACCTTAGTATCTGTAATTATCGGACCTTCAGGTTCTACACATTGAAAGTTACATGAAGAAATTAAAAAAGCTATTGCTGTAAATAATAGTATTATATTGAATTTGACCTTTTTCATTGTAATTGACTTTGGTTTATTATACAAATCTAATGCATTTTTTAATAAAAGATTATTTAGGGTTGAATCAGTGAAGTACCATAAAAATAGTAGATTGATCGATTCAGAAAGCAATATTTTCAGTTAATATTTCCATAATTAGGTAAATAACAGATCATAATTCGTTGGTAATTAAGCAAAAAAGATTAATTTTATACCGCATAACATATTACTTTAAACAACAAGCGACAAAACTGTATTAATTAAATCCTGGAATTAAGCCTGCTCCTTAGATGATTCATATTTAGGCTGCAGACTGTATATATGAAAATCAAATATGATATAAATTCAAATTAAATTATTTATTATGAAAAAAGCAATATATATTTTTCTGGTGGTATCACTTGTTGGTACCCACACAATGAATTCCCAGGTAGCAATAAATAAGGATGGAAGTACTCCAGCTACTGGTTCAATACTACATGTTAAAGGTGATAATGCAGGCACGCCGGTTGAATCTATGTTTATTGAATCAACAACAGGGAATATTGGAATAGGTACAATAAGTCCGGTAACCAGCTTACACCTTTTTTCCCCTTCTGATAATAATGGCCTAACACTTCAAACATCTGACAATACGTACAATAATGGAATTCGATTTCAAAATTCAGGATCGGCATACACATGGCGTATTTATCGTAAGGAAAGTACCACGAATAATCATGCTGATCTTATGTTTGCGAATGGGGCAAGTTCAGATATAACGACCTTAACAGATGTTGTTGTTTTTAGAGATGGAGGTGGAGTAGGAATAGGTACAACAAGCCCCGATGCTTCTGCATCACTTGAAATTTCATCAACATCCAGTGGATTTTTACCTCCACGATTAACAACAACCCAACGTGATGCGATAGCCAGTCCGGCCGAAGGTTTAACAATTTATAATACCGATATAAGTGATATGGAATTCTATAATGGTACTACTTGGAGAGGATTCTATGTGCCTAATTCAGAACATGTTACCTGCGGTGACCAGTTTGTTGATAGTCGTGATGGTAAAGTTTATGGAACATTGCTTATAGGAAGTCAATGCTGGATGCTTGAAAATCTGAATGTTGGAACATTCATAGAGGATTCCAAGAACCAAACAGATAATGATACAATTGAAAAATACTGCTTTAACAACAATACTGCAAAATGTGATAATTATGGAGGAATGTACAAGTGGAATGAGATGATGCAGTTTGTCACTACTGAAGGTGGTCAGGGTATTTGCCCGGATGGATGGCATATCCCTACTTCAACTGAATGGACTACATTAACAAATACACAAGGAGGTTTAACAGTAGCAGGTGGTAAATTAAAAGAAACAGGTACAGCACATTGGGCTAGCCCAAATACCGGGGCAACCAACGAAAGTGGATTTACTGCCTTTGGTGGTGGTTATCGATATGGTGGAACCTTCTATTATATTAAAAGTTTGGGAAGGTGGTGGACAAGTACTGAGTGGAGTTTTGATGATTCACATGCAGTAACTCGAGAAATGGCTTATAATAATGATAATGTTACCGATTCTCACATGGTAAAGGGAAGTGCGGTTTATGTACGATGTATAAAAGACTAATAAAAAGCTATTAGTACCGGGAGTAAAAATGTTAGTTCCCCAATTATTCTATGATATCTTCTGAGAAAAGGATTTTCAGGAAAAAGTGATATAATACCAAGGAACAGATTCATTGCCAGTAATATTACCAATGACCAGAATATTAAATTTATTGGAATAGTAAATAACAATATCAATATTACTGCTTCAATGAACATATGTGTGGCAACAAGAAATTTAAGTGTAAACTTTTTGCCATATAGTACCGTAAATGATAAGTGACCATCTTCAATATCATAATTATAATCAAACCATGAGTTCATAATACCTTCGGTCCAGGCAAGAATACCAATAACCATGATAATACACAAAACTGGAAAGGAAGGGAGTAAGCCATACCATATTGCAGGTGCCAAGAAAATTCCGGTTGTGTATATTATTGCAATTATCAGCTCTTTCTGCAAAAGTGTAGTTTTTCTTTTATTAATAACAAGTAATGTACCCATATACGAACCTGCTATAAATGTCAAAACAACACCGCCAATAATTATTCTCGAATCCAAATACACCATGCTTAATATAATGGTAATCAACGATATTACTAAAGTAACACCAATTATAGTTTTCCTATATTGATAGTGAAATCTATGACGTTCAATTGATGAATTAAGTTTGTTTTTATAGCCATCAACAATATGATCAAGGGTATAAACTACCCAGGTAGCCATTGGCAGAATAAACCACCATATAGGATTTACCTCAACAAATAGAATCCTGGTTGCCATATAACCCACAGCCAATGTTCCCAATACAACATCAAGGCTAAGAATTTGTAGTATTTTCAGAAAACTGATAATATTTTTTAATGCGTTCAATATGTAGTAATTAGTAAACCAGCAGTCGTTTAATTAAAGCATATAATTGCTTATTTGGTCTGGATAGAGATATTCTGTTTTGGTAAAGTTAAAACAAAAAAACCTCCTGAAAAGAATAACAGGAGGTTTATATATAATAGTTAGTCGCAATGATTAATTATCATCAGTAGTACTTTCCATCAGGTAAGGATGTTTTTTCGGGATTATTGGAATCTTGGATAATGATATTCCAACCACGAGAGCAAACAATCCCAGTGAACCGATAAATGTTCCAATTTCAACAAAGCCAATACCGTGTGATTCTACTGTTCCAGGCATAATCGACATGTACAATTCTACCCATTGTCCGATTATTAGTACGGAAACTGTAAATAGTAACCAATTGGCACTTTTTGCAATTCTGTTCCACATCAGGAAGAAAAACGGGAATGTCCAATTCATTATTAACTCAGTGTAAAACAATGTTTTATACTCACCCATTTCTCGTGGAATGTAATAAATTGTTTCTTCAGGGATATTTGCATACCATATTAAAATGTACTGCGATAGCCACATATATCCCCAGATTAAACTTAAAGCCCATATGTATCTTGAGAAATCGTGAAGATGCTTTTTTGTAAGCATTGGGAAGTATCCCAATTTATAAAGTATAATAACAATTGCTGTTATTACAGATGCACCATGGAAGAATGCCATGATAAATTTCTTAACAACATAGATTGTGCTATACCAGTGTGGATCCAGTGACATCAGCCAATCAATTGTAAATAGCGAAAATGAAACTGCAAAAACAAAGATAAATATCTTCGAAGTGAATTCTAATTTCTTAAACATTTCAGTTCCACCAATTGTATCTTCCTTCAGGGAAAGCATTTTTATTCTCCATGTTAAAAATACCCAAAGACCAAAGAAAACAAGGAATCTAATTGCGAAAAATGGCACATTTAAATAGGGCGCTTTATGTTGTAATATAGGGTCATGAGCAACGGCATCGGCATGTGACCAATGGTATAGATCATGAACTCCCAGAAACATAATTGCAAATAGAGCCATTGAGATTATGAAATAATTACTCATGGCCATGGGGACTCTTAAATATGCTGTTGACCAACCCGATTGTGTTACATATTGTATTGCAAGCCAAAATGTAGCTCCAATTGCTATCGACAGGAAGTAATAATTATTAAGCAATAGATTTGCCCAAGCTCTTTTTCCATCTTCAGTTAAAAAACCAATAGCAACAGAAATAAGGCCAACCACAATCAGTATTATCATGGCAATTTTAAATTTTCCGCTGAGCTGTACTTTTTTATCCATCTTAAATTTATTTAAGAGTTAATTATTTAGCTAAAGTTCTGAGATAATTAATAATCTTCCAGCGATCATCAGGTCTGACCTGGGTTCCATGAGGTCCCATTAATCCTGAAATTGACCCTGCTGTGATTACATAGTATATTTCACCATCAGGTTTATTTTGTACATAAGCATCAACAAGTGATGTTGGTTTGGCAGGGAAGAGCCCGCTTGTATAAAGATGTCCATCACCACGTGCAGTAATACCATGACAAACTTTGCAATATATATTATAAAGTTCCTTTCCCTCAGCTACTGTTTCATCACTACTAGTAACAGGATTAGTTAATTGCAATCCAGCCATAGTTTGATTTACAGCTCTATCACCAATAGATTCAGTTGGGTAAGGAAATGGCATATTTCCTCTAGATATAGCACCTTCAGCAGGTAACTGGTTAGTCATGCTGTCGACGAAAATAGGATTTGGTGAGTATGCTTTGTAGTACTTTGTATAATACATGTCGTGTTTACCCATGTAATCGTACCCGGGATTATTTTTGTCCTTATTACACGAAGTAAGAACTACCAATATTAGGACAATCGTTGATATGCATTTTAAATATTTCATCTTCAGTAGTTTTTTAAGCTTCATAATCAACATCTGATTCATTTATTTCAACAGCGCCGTTTTCAGTGAGCAATGATTTTATCTTTTTCAATTCATCATCACCCATATTCTCATTTTTTTCAATAACAATTACAAATTTGTCATCAACTGTTCGTACATCAGGCATGGTACTTTCTTTACCGGGATAAAGTTTCTGTCGGATGAAAAAAGTTAATGCAGTAAGAACTGTTCCAATAAGGATTGTAAGCACAAACATTATAATTATAAACGACAGAGTATTAAGTGGTTTACCTCCGAATTTCAAAGGGTAATTAATAACTGAGGTCCAGTACAATAATGCGAAAGTCATTGTACCACCAATTAGTCCATAAATAAAGGTAGCATAAGGTAACTTGGTGGTTAACTTAAGCTTATCCCAAATATGATGCATTGGAAAGGGTGAGAAAACATCCTTTACTTCGATGCCTCCTTCCTGTAACTTATCAACAGCATTCAATACATCATGCTCATCATCAAATACTCCCAGTATATTAGTCTTCATCGGTAAATGATTTTAATGTTGTTGTTTCTTTTAATACACTTTTCACCTCACTGATTGCAATTGTTGGAACCCAACGGAAGAATGCAATCACGCCAAGTACAAACAATCCTATTGTACCCGAGAATACAGCCATCTCAGTCCATGTAGGAGTATAGGTTGCCCATGTTGCTGGCAAGAAATCTCTTGATAATGAAGTAACTACAATCACATAACGTTCAAACCACATTCCCAGATTAATGAACAATGAGATAATAAATACAATTGTAATATTCTTTCTAATTTTCTTAAACCAGAATAATTGAGGTATAATAGCATTACAAATCAGCATCGACCAATACGCAAATGTATATTCACCTGTTACTCTGTTTTTCATAAATGTAAATAGTTCATATTCATTTCCTGAATACCAGGCTGTAAATAGCTCAATTAAATATGCAGATCCCATTATTAATGAGATAAATGTCAGGATTCTCGCGATGGCATCAAGGTGTCCATCAGTAACATAATCGTTGAATTTGTAAAGTTTCCTTAGAACGATCATCAATGTTAATACCATACCAAAGCCTGAGAAAATAGCTCCGATTACAAAATATGGTGGAAAAATTGTTGTATGCCATCCGGGAATAACCGAAACAGAAAAGTCCATTGATACAATTGAGTGAACCGAAACCACAAGAGGAGCAGCAAGTCCACCAAGTAGCAATGCAGCGGTTTCAAATCTTAACCAGCTTTTTGCATTACCAATCCAGCCAAAACTCATTGCACCATAAATCTTCTTCTTGATTTTACTTACCGTTGTTTCACGGATAGTTGCAAAATCAGGAATCATTCCAATATACCAAAATACAAATGAGGCTGTGAAGTAAGTACTGATAGCTACAACATCCCAGAATAGGGGAGAGTTGAAGTTATCCCACAGCGGACCACGTGTATTCCAGTATGGAAATATGAAGAAGCCATCCCATATACGCCCCATGTGAATTAATGGAAAAAGTCCGGCGGCCATAACTGCGAATATTGTCATTGCCTCAGCAGCTCTGTTAATGGAAGTTCTCCATTTTTGTCTTAATATTAAAAGGAATATTGAAAACGCTGTTCCGGCATGACCAATACCAATCCACCAAACAAAATTAATAATGGCCCATCCCCAGGCAACATTATTGTTTAGTCCCCAGGTACCAATTCCTGTGGTGATGGTATTATAAAACCCCCATACACCCCATATCATTGCTGATATTGCTAGAAATGCTGTAATATACCACCAACGGGGCATTGGAGCATCCATCGGTCGCAGTACATCTCGTGTTACCTGCCCCAGGCTTTTGTCTCCTTTTATTAAAATTCCTCTGACTCTTGTGTTATACATTTTCTCAGATTTTAATCATTTCTAATTTTAACTACGACTCGTTGTTTCTAACTTTCGTTAGATAACTGGTTGATGGAAGTGTATGTAGGCTTTCAAGAAGGTGATACATACGAGGATTCTTTTGTTCTTTCCTCACAACACTCTCATCATTAAGAAGATTACCAAACTGAATTGCATTTGTTGGACATGATTGCTCACATGCCATTTTGATATCTCCTTCCTTTAGTTCTCTGTTTTCCATTTTCGCATTCAACTTACCTTCCTGGATTCTCTGAACACACATTGAACATTTTTCAACAACACCTCTCTGACGAACAACAACATCAGGGTTAAGAACCATCTTACCCAATTCACTATTCATATTGTAGTCAAAATCATTGTTGTTTGCAAACTCAAACCAATTAAAACGTCTTACTTTATAAGGACAGTTGTTGATACAATATCTGGTACCAATACAACGGTTATATGCCATTTGGTTAAGTCCTTCAGTGCTGTGGTTTGTAGCGGCAACAGGACAAACATTCTCACAAGGAGCATTATCACAATGCTGACACATTACAGGCATATGGAATACGGCAGGATTTTCTTCATCTCTAGAGAAATATCTGTCGATTCTCATCCAATGCATTACCCTTCGATTCTTAATCTGTTCTTTTCCAATAACAGCAACATTATTCTCTGCCTGACAGGCAATTACACAGTTTGCACAACCAGTACAGCTGTTTAAGTCAATGGTCATACCCCAATGCAGACCGTCGTAATCTATCTTATTATAAAGAGTTACATTATGTTTTTCATCGTAGGCATGAAGTTCGTTACCGGATGCAGGATCATTCTTGTATTTATCGAGGGTAGTTTCTCTAACAATGGGACGTTCTTCCATGTCGTGGTGCATCTGCGTAAGCGCAAGAGGGTAGGTGCTTCCATCTACCTTTTCAATGGTAATTACCTCACCATCAGTAAACCCAAAGGCATTTACACCAACATTATCACCGGCTTTACCAGCAGCAGTACGTCCATAACCAACTGCAAGTGCTGCTGTACCTTTAGGCTGTCCAGCCTGAATAAGTATGGGCATTTCGACTCCATTCACCTTTACAACATCCTCAAGCTTCAATCCTGTTTCTTCAGCATATGACGGTGAAATTGCAAGGTAATTATCCCATGTAGCTGTTGTAATTGGATCAGGCATTTCCTGTAACCAAGGATTATTGGCGTATTTACCAATTCCCATTCCTATCTTTTCATAGAGAACTAATTCTATGCCTGATGTAAGACCGCTTTTAGCACTTAGGCTCCGAGGACTATACTCAGGTTGATGAGCATCTCCTATTTCAATATTATAAACACCATCATGTTTTATATTATTCCAGGCGCTCGAGAAGTTGGCATCTCCTATTAATATATTTTTCCATTGTGATTCCATATAATCTGAGAAATCACCAGTAGCACCCATCCATTTCAGCAAGCTGTCCTGAAACTGTCTTGTATCAAAAATTGGACGAATAGTTGGCTGCATAATACTATAGAACCCTGTAATAGGTTCAGCATCATTCCATGACTCCAAGTAATTATTATCTGGACAAACATAATCGCATAATAATGCTGTTTCATCCATTGTATCAGCGGTTGAAACCTTCATTCCAACTTTCTTCAGCCCTTCAGTAAATCCCTTTGAATCAGCATAATCATAAGCAGGATTTACATTATTCATTACGATACCATCAATATTTCCTGATTTCATTTCCTTAACCAGATTGGCCATGGCCTCGTCATCTCCTTGTTTAAGGTTTATTGACTTATTGTTGTCGATTGTTGAACCGTAGTTTTCCAATGCATTATTAATTGCATTTACAATAAGCTGTATATTAAGATCATTGGTTCCTGAAACAACAAGTGATTCACCTTTATTATCGAGCAAATCCTTAGCAACGTTCTTAATGTCAACAGGAGTTGCAGGTGCATTGTATAAGGACATTCCTGTTGCCTTCGCTATTGCATTGTACAGATTTAGTAAAACTGCTGCTTCATCAGAGGGGCGAATCCCTTGACGGTAATCAGCATTTGCACCGGTAAGTGAAAGGTTACTCTCAAACTGATAAGTCCTTGACATTGTTGGATTATCCTGTGTCACTTTTCTATTTACAGAATACTGTTTGGAGAATGAAACAGGCAATAACCAATTACCAAGATAGTCGGCGTTGAAACCAGCTATAACCTTAGCTTTTTCAAAGTTATAAAAAGGAATAAATTCATTTCCGAAATTGAGCTCATTAGCTTTACGCATGGCGTTCATGCTAACTGCGTCGTAGGAAATCCATTCAACGTTTGGATTTGCTGCAATAAACTCTTCAATCAATGCTTTTGTAGAAGGACTAATTATTGTTGATGTAAGGACAACAACTTTCTTACCTTCAGCATTTAATTTGGCAAGATTATCCATCACTTCCTTATCAATTGATTCCCAATTGCCAGCTGTACCATTTTTATAAGGAGCTTTTAGTCTGGCATCATCATATAAATTCAAAACCGATGCCTGAACTCTTGAGTTTGTTCCTCCTTTTGTTATGGGAGACAAGTCATTACCTTCAATTTTAATTGGTCGGTTTTCCCTTGTTTTCACAAGTATGCTGCAGTAATCATTACCATCAAAAAATGTTGATGCATAATAATTCGCAACTCCCGGAACTAAATCTTCGGGCTGATTAAGAAGCGGAATTGCCTTACGTACAGGCATTTGACAGCTCGAAACAAGTGCAACTGCACTTACCGAAAAGCCAAGCAGTTTTAAGAAATCCCTTCTTGATGACTTACCTTTAATTTCTGATTCATCAAGTCCTTCAATTGAAAACTCAGGAACTGCTTCTTTATTTGCATCAATTGCATCAGATTTTTGTTCCTTGTAATTTTCAAGACTTTTCCAATATAAACTATCCATGGTATATATTAAATGGAGTTATAATTTCAATAATTATTAATAATGACATTTTGCACATTCGTCACCACCGATGTTCTGAACGGTAACATTTGGCATTTCACCTTCTTTAAACTTGCTATGAAGCTCTTTGTATTGTTCGTAGAATTTGTTTGTGGCAAATTGTACCGATTCTGTTCTGTGACATTCAATACACCAACCCATACTTAGATCAGGAATCTGGATTATTTCATCCATTTTTTCAACATCTCCATGACATCTTGCACAGTCAAGTTTGCCAACATTTACATGTTGAGCATGATTGAAGTAAACATGATCGGGGAGGTTGTATACCTTAATCCATTCGATGGGTTCATTATTTTCGAAAGCGGCATGAATTTTATCAATTTCCACAGTTCCTGTCTTTTTGCCCTCTTTTACCTGGTTATGGCAATTCAAACAAGTCTCAACAGGAGGAATCCCAGCATGCATGCTATTGTCGGCTGTAAAGTGACAATATTTGCAGTCGATTTGATTTTGACCGGCATGAACCTTGTGTGAAAACCAAACAGGTTGATCCGGTTGATAATATTGTTGACGTCCAAGGCTAGTTGCTTCCACAAAAGTAATCTCTGCAACAATTGCAACGGAAGTCAGCATAATTATATAGTGAACCCATTTTGCTTTAACTATCTTGAAAACAACAAGATCAAACAAGCTTATTCCGAAAAGAACCAGCATGATTATGAACACATAGCTCATATTTCTCTGTCCGTCTCTTTTCATTTCAGCAAGTAGCTTAGTTGTTTCTTCTGCTGCTTCAATGTCAGGAGAAACATCACTTGCATCGTCTTCGGTAATAACTGCCCCGCCTGCAACCTTTCCGCCATTAGCAATATATAGAAGAACACCTCTAACCTGATCATCTGTAAGATCATTGACCGGCATTGGGATCTTATTATTATCATTAAAGACTTTCACAGCCTGCTCGTCTCCCGACTCTATCATGGCTTGTGAATTTTGAATGAATTTAATTAACCAAGCTTCATCCCTTGATTCTGTAATTCCAGCAAGATCTGGTCCTACTAATTTGCCACCTCCGATTGTGTGACATGCTTTACATACTTGAAAGTTCTTCTCATCTTCAGCGGTCTGTGAGAAGCCAATGTAGGAAAGCATCATGAAAAGACTAAGGAATCCACTAACAAGCAACCCTCTGGATAACAGAGAGTTATTGCGAACAATATTGTTTATTATCATGGCGTAAAGATTATCAAATAGCTGATGTTTATTTATTTGAAATTTTTCCTGTTAAAATTATGTTAATTTTTCTTAAAAAACCAGACCAAAAATATTTCTTTTTTCCATACAAATAAGCCTATTAAGTATTAAATTACTTAATAGGCATACTATATTTCAGATTATCAATTAATTAATATTAAAACTTTTTTTTGAAGTACTAAAAGTTATTAACTTTTTAGCTGTTTTAATTTTCCTGATGAAATCAGAATTACACCCAGAATGGTAAATAATCCACCTATAATTTGCCATGTTTGCGGATATGATCCGAAGTAAATATACGCACCAATAAGCACGAATAAACTTCGTACACTCCGAACCATTGATGCTTTAGAAACTTCAATATGTTTTAATGCCATATAACCTAAAGTTGCTGTAAGGAAAGGACCAAGTACTGAACCTATGGCAATATTGGTGAATGCAGATATGGGTATTGTAATTTGGAGATCCATAAAAATAATAGAACCAACCGAAAAAATAAAAAGTAATAAAATTCGAGACAAGGCCAGAATTGAAGCATCAACATATTTGATTTGGCGTTTTGCAATAATGGATGCAATACTGAAAATAAAGCCTGAAAGAAGAACATATTGAATGCCTGGAATAAATAGGCTATTAATTGTTTCTGAACCCTTTACAGAGATTATTAAAGCCCCAATAAGTAATATTGCCATACCAGCAAATTCTAGCTTATTGAACCTTTCCTTAAGAAATATGATACCTAACCCTGTTACAAACAAAGGATTGATATTTGCAAGAAATGATACTACTGCAGGGTTTGACACAGTCTTTATTGCTAAAAAGAAGAAGAGTGTACCGAACATTTCAAGTACAGCTATTAAAATGAGAGCACGAACTGATTTCGTGCTTAAAAATCTGATTTTCTTATGTTTACCTTTGATAAATATATATATCAGATTCCAGATGATTCCCAAACCAAACCAATAAACACCAAATTGGGCAAGGTGAATCTCATTTAATGCCGCTTTGCTAAATATATATACATTACTTACTGCAAGAGCAGCAAGCATAGCAAGTATGATACCCAGCAGGTTATTACTTAGTTTAAAAATTCTCACTTTCTATTTTTAAAATCTGAAATGATTTTTATAAGATCCCTGTAATCATTTATGTCAGGCAACCAATCACGGAAAGCTGTTTTGGTTTCTTTTCTGAAAAGGAAATACTGATAAATAACACTTGAAATATAGCTGGAAGAAGCCGTTGCTGCGGCTCCTACATATCCAAACAATGGTATCAATGTTATTGCAAATGTTATAGTTATTATAAATCCAATAATATTTGCCCACAAACTAACTCCGGGACGACCAATTCCGCTGTAATAATGACTAAAAATTGTATTCATTGAAAGAGCAATAACCCCGGGACTAAGGGCAACAATAACCATTTTCAGGTCGGTAAATTGCGCACTGAAAATCATCGAATAAACGTCGGTGGGAATAACCAACAGAACTAATACTGCAAATGTGGTAAGCATAACCGAGAACTTCATCAGTTTAATTGTAATGATAACTGCGAAATTCTTATCCTGTTTGTTTGATATCTCAGAAAATTGAACAAGTGATATACTTTGTCCGATTAGTCTCAAACCTTCGGTAAGTTGTGTGCCTGCACTATAAATTCCAACTGCAGACATACCGGTAAACATCTTAAGAAAATATAAGCCAATTCTCTTATTGGCAATATGAAACATATTCGCAAACTGAGTTATAAATCCGAAATAGAATACCTTTTTGATCACATCCAGAATGCCAACTAGATTAGTTTCACCAAGTCGGTAGAGAACAGCTATAGTGCTAATAATCATTCCTATACCATAAGCATAGTATACAGAAGTCACCCAGGCATCAATTGAAATTTCATTGGCAAAATACATCATATAAATCAATACAGAAATCAGAGTAAGTATCTGGATTGTAAAGATATAATTGTAAGTTTTGATCCTTTTTTTACCAAGCAACAAGTTGTAATTTGTTAACATCAAAGCATTTATCAATGATAAAATAAGGATATCAGCCTCATAGGTCAGAGGTATAATTAGTTCGTAAACGCCGGGAAAGAATCTGTTAAGCATATTAAATATACCCCATGCCGATGCTACAACAATACCAATCCACATATAAGATGGAATTAACAACTTTATAATATCAGTTCGTGAACTGTAATAAATTAATGCACTTCCGGCAATCAGATCTACGACCAACTGGATAATGGTAATTGCAACAAGAATCAATGTAATTGTCCCAAATCCTTCACTACCTAATTCATTGGTTAACAGGACTAAAATAACCAGATTAATAAGTGCGTTAAGAATTCTTGTACCGGTTGTTCCTAGGATATTTTTTATCATCAATTACAAAAGTAACAAAACTGATTAGGTAACGATAATTAGACCTTAATGTTATTTAAAAAGACATTAATTGATTAACTCGTCAATTGAACTGTTGCCAACCTCTAAAACTAATTACTAAATTCGCACGAATCACCCGCAAGCCAGCCTGTTGAATAAGCTATTTGCAAATTATAACCACCTGTTTCGGCATCCATATCGATAACTTCACCGGCAAAATATAAACCTGATAACAGTTTTGATTCCATGGTTTTTGATGCTATCTCCTTTGTTGGAATTCCACCGGAAGTAATGATAGCCTCCTTAAATGATCGGTGGCTTGTAATTGTAAATGGTAGATTTTTTAGAAGATTTCGGATATTTTTTCTTTCTTTTGAACTAACCTGATGACATTCTTTTTGACCATCAATTTTTAGTAATTCTATAAATATGGGTACCATTGTCGCAGGTAACCAGTATTTCATGATGTTAACGATCTTTTTCTTACCATGCTCATTCAAGTCCCTTATTAGTCTGTTATCCAGTTTCTGTTCATCAAGAGCAGGTTTCAGATCAATGGTAATTTCAACCTTACTTTTTTTATGAAGTTCAGCAACCACAATTCTGCTCAATGTTAGAATAATTGGTCCTGATAAACCAAAATGGGTAAAAATCATTTCTCCAAAATCTTCGCCAGCTTTCTTACCGTTGATCCAAACAACTGCTTTAACATTCCTAAGGTTTAATCCTTGAAGTGATTGTGCAATGTGACCAGAAGTTTCCAGTGGAACAAGTGCCGGTCGGGCTTTCTCAAGAGTATGTCCTACTTTCTTAGCCAATTCATAGCCATCACCATTTGAACCGGTTGCAGGATAGGATTTACCTCCGGTAGCGATTATCAGGTTGGAAGTAATGAAAGAAGTTCCATTGGCAATTACTCCAGTAACATAGTCTTCTACAGTGATTATGCTTTCAACACGATAATTACATTTAATAATAACACCTAAAGACTTTACCCATTTTAACAACGCCTTAAGTACATCTTTCGACTCATTACTTGCCGGAAAATATCTGCCTCCTCGTTCAAGAGTTGACTCAACACCATGCTTCTTTAATAATTCAATAATATCTTCAGAAAAGAATCTGGTAAATGCATTTCTTAAGAACCTACCATTTGGATAAACATGCTTGATAAATTCGCCAATGGGTGCAGCATTGGTGATATTACACCTTCCTTTGCCCGTAATCAGAAGCTTCCGACCTTCACGTTCCATCTTTTCCAGAATAAGGACTTTTGCTCCTCGTTCCGCAGCTCTTCCTGCTGCTAACAGTCCTGCGGGTCCTGCTCCAACAACTATAATATCCCATTTTTGCATTTGTGGCAAAGGTATGGTTTAATTGAAATAAATACCTTGATGAATGCAAAATATCGAGTACCTTTTTACTTAATTTTACACCCTTAAATTTCTGTATTTATGAAAAAAACAGTGTTTCAATTAATAGCATTTTTACTGATATCTAATTTTGGAATATCACAGAATCAACTAATTGAAGAGAAGTTATTTGAACTACCTGATGTTATTTTTGAAAAAATCGAATCGCTTGATAAAGGAGCAGTTGCCTATGAACTTAGGATTAAACAACCTGTAGATCATAATAATCCAGACAATGGTTTTTTTTATCAGAGGGCTTTCTTAAATCACAAAGGGTTTGAAAACCCGACTATTATGGTAACTGAGGGTTATACTTGTAATGCTAATTGGCCAACAGAGCTTAGTACTCTACTAGACGCAAATCAACTAGCAGTTGAACATCGGTATTTTGGAAAAAGCTTTCCTGATAAAAATACGAAAGACTACACATATCTGAATCTTGAGCAGGCTACGGCCGATTTACATCATATTAATCAACTTTTCAAAAATATCTATCCAGATAACTGGCTGAGTACGGGAATAAGTAAGGGTGGTGCTACTACTATTTTTTACCGATATTTTTATCCCCAAGATGTGGATGTAAGTGTACCATATGTTGCACCTATAAATAAGGAGTTTGAAGAGCAAAGAATTTACGATTTCTTCGATACTATTTCAACAGAAGAATGCCGAAATAAGATTAAAAATCTACAGTTCAGATTACTTGAAAATCGTGAGCAGTTACTTCCACTTATTAGATTCTACGCAATGGGAGCAGGGTTGTCATTCTCATATCTTTCTCTGGAAGAGGCATTTGAACTTGCTGTGCTTGAATATCCCTTTTCATTTTTTCAATGGGGTCATAGTTGCGACGACATTCCATCTGATACATCTTCAATAGAAACAATTGCTCAATATCTGCTTTATGTTTCCGGAGTCGATTTCTTTGGTGATAAGTCAATGAAGGACTATGCATCTCACTATTACCAAAGTGCTCATGAAATGGGTTATTATGGATATGAAATTGACGAATTCACCGAACTACTTGTAGCATTACCAAAGGATTCAAATCCACATGCTGCATTTACACCGGAAAAAATGGAAGTCGAATTTGATAGTAGCTTATTAAATGCTATTAACCAGTGGCTTCCTGTACATGCCAATCAAATGATTTACATTTATGGAGCAATTGATACTTGGTCTGCATCTGCGGTTCAACCATCTGATAAGGTTGATGCATTATGGTTTTTTATGGATGGAGAACATCATGGAAGTGCAAGAATCAGAAATCTAAAAGACGTTGATAAACAGAAACTTCTGACAGCTTTGGAAAGATGGCTTGATATTACAATTAAATAATTGGTACAATGAGATTTACCTATTCGATAGCAATATTAGTTATCCCGATATTAATAATTTCATCGTGTGGAAAATGCTATAACTATGACTGCTTTACACCACCGGAACCAGTAGCTATGAGAATAATGCACGATTCCATTGATCTTATATACACTGAATACTATTGTGCAGATTCAGTTTCAATCACCTATAAATCAAATGGAGGTATACGTGCAATTCATACAGAAATTTATTCCGATTCATTAAAGGAAATATCGATTATTGTCTCCGATGAAATAACCTGGAAAAGCGTTGAGGGAATAAGGAAGTATTATCTTCATTTATCAGAAAAAAAGACAGATACCATTTACCTTAATGTTGAACCCGTTACTAATGATTGTTGTACATCACATCCTATACTCGAATTTGAAGTGAATGGTATTGAACCAAAATATGATATCAGTACTACTAGTTACATAATTACAAAAAAGATTGAATAATATGAAAAGTGAAATGCTTGATGATATTTATAATCCGGAAAAATTTAGAAATACTGGTCATGAATTAATAGAATTACTGACTTCATATATAAAAGATTGTAAGGAAGAGAAAATCCCAGTAATGAACTGGAAAGAACCTGCAGATCAATTAGAGTTCTGGAAGGATTTTACATCCAAGCATAAAGATCCTATTGAATTATTTAGGACCCTAATTGACAGGTCCATACACTTATATCATCCGAAATATATGGGACATCAGCTCTGTCCACCAGCCCCAATTTCAGCCTTAATAAGTTTACTTGGTGAATTGATTAATAACGGTATGGCGATTTATGAAATGGGACCGGCAGCCACTGCAATTGAGAAAATTATTATTGAGCTTATTGCGAAGAAAATTGGTTATGATGAGAATGGTGACGGTTATATTACTTCCGGTGGTACAATAGGAAATTTAACAGCAATGCTTGCAGCACGTCAAAATGCTGTTGAATCAGATATCTGGGAAGAAGGGCTGAATGAAAATCTGGGAGTAATGGTTTCATCAGAGGCTCATTACAGTGTTGACAGAGCATTGAGAATAATGGGATTAGGCTCAAAAGGTATTATCAAAATCCCCGTAAATGATGAATATACCATTAGAACTGAACTGCTAGATGAGTACTATGAAAAGGCAAAAAAAGATGGAATAAGAGTAATTTCGGTTGTGGGATGTGCTCCATCAACTTCAACAGGAATGTATGATGATCTTGAAGCTATTGCTGAATTTTGTAAAAAGAAGACACTTTGGTTCCACGTAGATGGTGCTCATGGGGGAGGAGCAATATTTTCTGATAAATACAAGCATCTGCTCAAAGGCATTGAATATGCTGATTCTGTTGTAATTGACGGTCATAAAATGCTTATGACACCAGCATTACTAACTTTTGTAATGTTTAAGGAAAAGGATGTAAGTTATTCTACATTTAGTCAGAAAGCCCAGTATTTATGGGAAAAGAACCAGGATGAGGAATGGTTTAATATGGCCCGCCGTACAATTGAATGTACAAAATTGATGATGAGTATTAAGTTCTATGCTATTCTAATTACTCATGGCGAAGAAGCTTTTAATGAATCTGTTACGCATCTTTACAATCTTGGAAAGTTGTTTTCACAGAAGATCAAGGAAAAAGCAGGTTTTGAATTAGCATTGGAGCCTCACTCTAACATTGTTTGTTTCAGGTATAAACCTACGGGATTGTCTGATAAAGAGATAGATGAACTAAACAGTAAGATTCGTAATAATATTCTAAAAGAAGGCGAATTCTACATTGTGCAAACACTTCTGGGTGAGAGAGTTTATTTAAGAACAACCTTAATCAATCCAAGGACTGATGCGGGTATTTTTGATGAATTGCTGGATAGGATTGAGGAAGTTGGTGAAAATAATTAACATTTACAGGAATATGATATTTCAATTATTTTAGAAATTGTAATAGAATATTTTCATTATCTTTAATAATCAAAAATGCTGCCTAAATTTAAATTTATCCTACAATTTGCTACCAAAGTCTTAATAAGTATGTAAAATACAATCGCTATGTTAACAAGGAAAATCTTTCTATTAATTACCCTTTTAATTTCAAACCTCTTGATTTTCTCACAAAGTGGTATCCTAAAAGGAAATGTCAAGGATAAACATAGTAAAGAGCTCATTCCGTTTGCAACCGTAATTCTTGAAAAAGATGGTAAGCAAATAGGTGGAGCTACAACTGATTTTGAAGGATACTATACAATTAAGCCCATTGAGCCTGGAATTTATGAAGTATCAGCAAATTTTGTAGGCTATACGACCAATAATATTGTTAATGTTGTTATATCAGCTGACAAGATTACAATATTAGATATAGAACTCAATCCTTCTACTGTGATGCTGGAAGCTGTTGAAATCATTGACTTTAAAATCCCGTTAATTGATAGGGATCATACAGCCTCAGGAGCTACAGTAACTGCTGAAGAATTAAGAAAATTGCCCAATAAAAATAATACTCAATCAACTCAGGAGGGAGTCATTAAAGGTAACGTATCCGATTCACAATTCCATCCTGGCCAAATTACTGCAACTGAGTTAAATGATTTCAGTAGTTGGGGATTGTGGAACGATATTTCGAAATCTGATTTAAAGGAATTTCAATTACTTTGGGGAATACACACTGATTCAAGGTATTGTATACAGGTAATTCTTGAAAATAATGTTCCATTGGTTGATGCTGTTGTCCATCTTTCAAATAAAGATAGTATCCTATGGTCTACAAAAACAGATAATACAGGAAAAGCGGAACTATGGGCACGTATGTTTGCTTATCAAGATATCTCAGGTTTAAAAATCGTTGTTGAACATGATAATGATGAATTTATATACAAGAAACCAAATATATTTAAAAAAGGCGTCAATGTATTAAAGATATCGGGGTCATGTAACTCCCCTGACAATATTGATATTGCATTTGTTGTTGATGCTACCGGATCAATGGGAGATGAGATTGATTTTCTAAAAACTGATTTGGTTAATATTATTGAAGAAACCGCCAATAGTTTTCCTGATGTCAAAATTAATACAGGCAGTGTGTTTTATCGTTGTAGAGATAACTTTTATGTTACAAGGCTTTCTCCATTAACATCCGATATATCTTCAACAACTGAGTTTATTAATAACCAAAAAGCCAGTGAAGGTGGAGATGAAGTAGTTGAGGAAGCTTTGTGCGTTGCAATTGACAGTCTAGACTGGAGTAGTTCTGCTCGATCAAGAATAATATTTCTAATCCTTGATGAACAACCACTTACATCATTAACTGTGATTGAGAAAATGCATAAAAATATAATACATGCGGCTGCAAAGGGTATAAGAATTGTCCCAGTTGTTGCAAGTGCTGAAAACTTGTATCATGCTTATAGTTTGGAGTATTTAATGAGAAGTCTGGCGCTCGCCACCAATGGCACGACCGTTTTTCTAACAGATCATAGTAGAATTGGAGGCACACATGCAACACCCACAACCGATGAATATGACGTAGAATTACTTAATAATCTAATGAAAAGATTGATTTATCAATTTAGTACAATTACTACATGTGATGGTAAAATGTGTTATGAAGGAATTAAGGATACTGTTCTGATAACTAATAGCCCCATTTTATTTCATGAAGTAGTTGATTCTTCAAGAATTTCAGAGGTAGTTGATCCTAAGATTAAGCTTAAAGATTTAAGTGATACAAAAAATGAAGACACATTGGTTGCCGATGTAAAAAATGAAAACATCTCAGACAAGGAAGAAATTGAGATTAAAGATATTAGCATAAATTGTTATCCTAATCCAACATCAGGGATGGTTAATCTTGATATCATTGGAGATATTGATATAATATATTTATCAGATGGTTCAGGTAAAATAATATCAAAACTTGACTCAAAAAATAAGAGTCATATGAAAGTAGACCTAAGCACCTATGGCATAGGTCTTTATTTTATAACTTTTATTGATAATAATAAACGATATACGGGAAAAATAATTCTAACACGATAGAAAAATCTATGTCTATATCAGAATCCAACAATCATTGTTTATTCATTATTTAATCCCTTTTCTTTTATAATCTTGCAAACACTCATGGGAACGTATTTTTCCCAGTTTGGATCGCCCTTCTTAATCATTTCATTAACTTCTCTGGTGGAAATATGAAGCTGATTAATCATTTCACTTTTTACATCCAGGATAAATCTGTTTTCTTTGAGGTATTCAAAAATTAATCTAATATCATTATCCATTTTAAGATCATCTGATGTGATCAGTTCAGCACTTTTTTTCCTCTTTGTTGGATAAATATACAGCTTGGTATTAGTCGGGAACATCTTTCCAACCGCTTCCAACAATCCGCCTCTAAGATTTTTGTAATACTTTTTATTGAGCACTTTCTCAAAAGTTGGGACTCCCATTACAATTCGTAACTTGTTCATTTTAAATTGTGAAAAGAAGTCCACAAGTTTATAATATTCAGGGAGATCGGAGATCATTACATTTTGACCAATACTGATGAGCATTTCAACTCTATTAAGAAAATCCTGTTCATCGACTTCACCTTTGGAGAGTAAATTGTTAAGTGATAATTCACAGAAAGATAAAGTATTATCTTGTTCATAATCCTCATCTAGGGCAAACAAAGCCATACTTTTATTTAGAATATCTCTAGCAATATATGTAACCGGCATAAAGCTTCCCCTAAATGCCAGTACATTTTTTTTGTACAACATATCTGATGGCTGATGTACATTTCCATGTTTGTCAAACATGATAGTTCTGGTCATTTTATTTTTAACAAGCTGAACTGCAAGCAGCTTATTATCAATATAATCCAAGTCCGGACCACTCATTCTCATCATGGTAATTCTAAACCTGTCCATGCTCAGATTATCAGTTAGAGATTTTAAAAATGTTGTTGGACTATCATAATAGAATTTACAAGCAAACATTAGGTTAACCCCAAGAGTTCCAATTGTTGCTTGTTGAAGCAAAGCATCATTTTCAAGCAACTTTATATGTACTATTACAATATTTGGCTCACTTTCGGGAGTAAGCTGATATTTAACTCCCATCCAACCATGACTCTTATTTGATTTGGAATAATTAATGACCTCCATTGTATTTGCAAATGCAAAAAACGTAGTATCACTGTTTTCATCAGAAAGCAATCTGGTTACCTCTCTATACTCATAATCAAGCATTTTCACCAGTCTCTGCTCGCTTACATGCCTTCCTTGTTTATTTTTATTGTAAAATGAATCACTAAACCTTTTATCATACGCTGAAACAGTTTTAGCAATGGTTCCTGATGCACCACCGGCTTGAAAAAAGTGACGAGCAACTTCCTGTCCACCACCAATTTCTGCAAATGAGCCATAAAGATTGGTATCAATATTTAACCTGAGCGCTTTTCTACTTGTTGGTATAATTTCGTGATTCATAGTGAGTTTATTCAGTTTTTTGCATAAGTTCTTCAAGGGCTTTGTTCTCATCCCTTAGCCGGGCGGCCTCGATAAAATCGAGCACTTTTACGGCCTCTTGCATTTCCTTTTTATTCTTATCGATTGCCATCATTATCTCTTTTGATGTCATGTATTGCACCACAGGATCAGCTGCAATGCCGGCCTTTACCTTGGATTGATATTCTTTATCATCAATATGACCAGTTGCAACAGAAGTTTGACCCATTATTGAATCCACCGATTTTACAATGGCAGTTGGTGTGATATTATGTTTCACATTGTATGCCATTTGTTTTTCCCTCCTTCTTTCAGTTTCTTCAATGGTTTGAGCCATTGATTTTGTAATTTTATCAGCATACATAATAACCTTACTTTCAAGGTTTCTGGCTGCTCTTCCGGCTGTTTGTGTGAGCGATTTTGTGGATCTTAAAAAGCCCTCTTTATCGGCATCAAGAATGGCTACTAAAGCAACTTCAGGAAGATCTAGTCCTTCCCGGAGCAGGTTTACTCCAACGAGAACACTGAAGTTACCAAGACGTAATTCCCGGAGTATTTCAACACGATCCAAAGTATCCACATCAGAATGGATATAACGTGTACTTATATTCAAATTAAGGAGATACTTGGTTAATTCTTCAGCCATTCGTTTGGTAAGAGTTGTTACAAGCACACGATAATTTTCCTTAACTGTTTTGTCAATCTCATCAAGCAGATCATCAATCTGATTATGACTTGGTCTTACCTCAATTGGTGGATCAAGCAAACCAGTTGGTCTGATCAATTGCTCAACAATAACGCCTTCCGATTTCTCAAGTTCATAGTCTGATGGTGTTGCACTTACGTAGATAGTTTGACTAGTCAGTTCTTCAAACTCTTCAAATTTCAACGGGCGATTATCCATCGCTGCAGGTAACCTAAATCCAAATTCCACAAGATTGTGTTTCCTGGATCTGTCACCGCCATACATTGCTTTTATCTGTGGTACAGTCACATGACTTTCATCAATAACCGTAACGTAATTATCAGGGAAATAATCTAATAAACAGAAAGGTCTTGAGCCAGGTTCTCTACCATCGAAGTATCTAGAATAATTTTCTATTCCCGAGCAATACCCTAGTTCCCTCATCATCTCAACATCATAGGTTACACGGTCTTCAAGTCTCTTGGCCTCAATATGTTTACCTATTTCCTTTAGATAATCAACTTGTCTGGCCATATCCAGCTGAATTTCAACCAATGCATTTTTCATCTTATCAGGAGAAGTCACAAATATATTGGCCGGATAAAGAGTTATATTGTCCAGAATTTCCACACGTTTACCTGCAATAGGATCTATTGATTCGATGGCTTCAATTTCATCACCCCAGAATACAATTCTGAAAGCCCAGTCCATATAAGCCGGATAAATATCAATTGTATCACCTTTTACTCTAAAATTCCCACGATTCAGTTCAATATCGTTTCTTGAGTACAAGGCATTCACAAACTCACGAAGTAGTTTATTTCTACTTAGCTTTTGTCCAACATGTAATTGAATTACATTATTTGTGAAATCATCCGGGTTACCGATACCATAAATACATGATACCGAAGAAACTACAATTATATCCTTTCTTCCGGAAAGGAGGGAAGAAGATGTACTTAATCTGAGTTTTTCAATCTCATCATTAATACTAAGGTCCTTTTCTATATAGGTATTTGTGACAGGGAGGTAAGCTTCAGGCTGATAATAATCATAGTATGAAACAAAATACTCCACAGCATTTTCAGGGAAGAATTGCTTGAATTCTCCATACAATTGAGCTGCAAGAGTCTTATTGTGACTTAATATAAGAGCTGGTCTGTTTACCTTTTCCAGGACATTGGCTACAGTAAAGGTTTTACCCGATCCAGTTACTCCAAGTAAAGTTTGTGCTTTATCATTACGAACTAATCCATTTACGAGCTGTTCAATTGCTTCCGGTTGATCTCCGGTAGGTTTAAAATCTGATATAAGTTTAAGATCCATACTTTTTCTGTAAACGGGTAGGTTCGTAATTGATAATGCAAAAATACAAATCGTTTAGGAAACATGAGTTTTATCTGTAAATTTGGAAAAGCATTTTAAGTTAAATTTTTGTTAATCATGTATAAACTGATTGATTCCACTGTATTTGGATTGAGTAGTCGATTGAAAATTGTCAAATTTGATGATAATAGTTACGGAATTCTGAAAAAACGAAAATCCAGAATTATTATGAAAGACGGCCAACAAATATATGATATAGCTAAAGCTATTCATGGTGTTAAACCCGATACAGAGATTAAGCTTATAATTTCTGGTCCAATTTGTAGCAAGACAATCAAATTTCTGAGTAACAAATCAATAGAAGTAATTAATGAAGAATAATAAATACATACTCAGCCTTGACCAAGGCACAACAAGCAGTCGTGCAATATTGTTTGACCATGATGGAAATATATGTGCAATGGCACAAAAGGAGTTTGAACAGATATTTCCTGAAACCGGATGGGTAGAACACGACCCGGTTGAAATATGGTCAACACAGTTATCGGTTGCCTCTGAAGTAATTGCAAAACTGGGAATTAGTACAGATGATATTGCAGGGATCGGAATTGCTAACCAGCGTGAAACAACTATTCTTTGGTCAAAGAAAACCGGGAAACCAGTTTATAATGCCATAGTTTGGCAGGATCACAGAACTGCTGATTATTGTGAACGCATTGTAAATCAAGGTTACTCAGATATTGTTAAACAGAAAACAGGCTTGGAATTGGATGCTTACTTTTCAGCAACAAAAATAAGTTGGATTTTGGATCACGTTAAAGGAGCACGTGAAAAAGCAGAAGCCGGAGAATTGGCATTTGGAACAGTTGATTCATGGTTAATCTGGAACCTGACAAATGGCAAACGACATATTACAGATGTTACAAATGCATCACGTACTCTGCTTTTCAATATTCATAAACTGGAATGGGATAAGGAGTTACTTGAAATTTTTAATATTCCTTATCAGATATTGCCAAAGGTTAAGGGAAATAGTGAGGTAGTTGCACATACTGCTAGAAATATAATAAGCACACGTATACCTATCTCCGGAATACTGGGAGATCAACAGGCAGCAATGTTTGGACAATTGTGCATTGAAAAAGGAATGGTGAAAAACACCTATGGTACAGGTTGCTTCATCATGGTAAACACTGGCAGTAAGCCGTTTATATCAAACAACAGACTGATAACCACAGTTGCATGGAAATTAAATGGAGCTACAACATATGCGTTGGAAGGTAGTGTTTTTGTTGCTGGTGCTGTTGTTCAATGGTTACGCGATAAATTATCTGTAATAAGATCGTCGAAGCAGGTAGAACGACTTGCAGGAAATGTTGAAGATAATGGGGGAGTATATTTTGTGCCGGCATTTACAGGACTGGGAGCACCACACTGGAACCAACATGCAAAAGGCTTGATTTACGGACTTTCCAGAGGAACAACAAAGGAACATATTGCGCGTGCAGCTCTGGAGTCCATTGCATATCAAAGTTATGACGTGATAAAGGCTATGGAAAAAGATATAGGACATACAGTTAACTATATTCGTGCCGATGGCGGTGCATCAGCAAACTCATTGTTAATGCAATTTCAGAGTGATATTCTTGGAATTCCTGTTGAGCGACCTAAAATCCTGGAAACAACGGCTTTAGGCGCTGCTTATATGGCAGGGCTAGCAGTTGGATTCTGGAAAAATACCGATGAGTTGGAAAATCAATGGCAACTTGATAAGGACTTCAACCCTAAGATGAATAGTGAAAAAGTCAATAAACTTGTTGGCGAGTGGCATAATGCAATTCAAAAAGCTTGATTCGAATTTTGGATTTTATTTTATGTATTAATCAATCATTCCATCATTGATATATTTAATCATTCTAACATTAAACATATACATGCAATAACATATTTTCCCTATATTTGGGAAAACATCACACAAAAACTAACATGTATCATATTTATGCTGTATCGGATAGTACGGGTCGCACTGTGGATCAGGCAGCGAGAGTAGTACTTGCACAGTTTCCAAATATTGAAGGAGAGGTACACTTATTTAATGAAGTTACAGAATTTGAAGAAGTTGATGATATAATTAGACTTGCTCATGAAAATAAAGGATTATTAATACATTCATTTGTTAAACATGAATTAAGTGAGCATATATGGTATGAAGCCCGATTGCATAACGTTGAGGTAATCAATTTATTGGGACCCGTTCTAAATAGATTTTCACATTTCTTACACAGTACACCGGAAGAAAAACCGGGATTATTTAGCCGACTTAACCGTGATTATTTTAGAAGAATAGAAACTACAGAATTTGCCTTAAAGCATGATGACGGAGCTCATTTGGAAGGATTAGTAGATGCAGAAATTGTGCTTCTTGGAGTATCCAGAACTTTTAAAACACCAATTAGTATTTATTTGGCTTTTAAGGGCTGGCTTGTCGCCAATGTGCCAGTTGTGCTTAATATGCCCATACCTGATATCGTTTATAAACTACCTCCTGAAAAAGTATTTTGTTTAACAACTAATCCTTCAATACTGTCCAGATTAAGAAATGTTCGTAATGAGTACCTTCAGGGAACCGCACCAGAATATGCCAGTTATGAATATGTTAAAAAGGAAATCAGATATGCATCAGGATTATTTAATGCACAATCAAATTGGAATAAAGTAAAGGTAACCGCAAAACCCATTGAAGAAATTGCAAATAACATTTTGAAAATTTATAGAAGAAATACGAAAGCGTAATTATCCAGAGTGATTATAAAATTGCAAATAAATGATTTTTCTGATTGTATAAAAATTACATATTACTATTTAAACCTATTTGATTAAAATCATATCAAACAATGATTTAATATTTGTTAAAATCATTAGTAAATAAAAGATAATATTCTTACTATTGTAAAAAAAATATAGGTGAAAGATAAGGTAGTAATAATAACAGGTGCATCTTCCGGAATAGGGGAAGCTCTTGCTTATAAATTTGCCTCGAAAGGTTCTAAATTAGTGATTGGAGCCAGAAATCAGGATCGGTTGACAGTCGTTGCAAACAACATCAAGAAGTTGGGAGCAGAAGTTGTTTATGCTCAAACTGATGTTTGTATCGAAGGCGACTGTCGTAACCTTGTTCTAACTGCATATGAGAACTTCGGAAAAATTGACATCCTAATCAATAATGCCGGTATGTCCATGCGAGCATTATTTGAAAGTGCTGAACTAGAAGTTATTAAAAAACTAATGGATACTAATTTCTGGGGAACAGTTTACTGTACAAAATATGCCCTACCATATATCCTTAAGGAAAAAGGAAGTATTGCAGGTGTATCATCGATTGCAGGAATCATAGGTTTGCCAGCACGTACAGGTTATTCGGCATCTAAGTTTGCTATGAACGGCTTTTTAGGTTCACTACGGACGGAGAATATCAAAACCGGATTGCACGTGCTTGTTGCTTTTCCGGGTTTTACTGAGTCAAATATTAGAACGACTTCATTGCTGGCTGATGGAACCGCACAGGGAGAATCACCAAGAGAAGAAGGTAAAATGATGTCAGCACAAGAAGTTGCTGATCATATCTACATGGCGATTAAGAAAAGAAAGAATAAAATTGTCCTAACAAGGCAAGGGAAGCTTATAAATACAATAAGTAAATTTCTTCCTGATATGCTTGATAATATGGTATATAAGAATCTTGCAAAGGAAGAAAATTCACCATTTAAATAGAAACAATTTAAACCAACTATAGCTATGCTAATCAATTACAAAGTACTACCAAATAAAGGATTCGGAGATGTTGAATTTGGTATTGAAATGGACACTTTCGTGGAAAAATACGGAGAACCCGAAGAGGTAGATACAATCGATGAAGATGAGGAACTTGATACGATGATTCTTCACTATTGGGAAAAAGGACTTTCACTATTTTTTGTGGGTCTTACAAATCCAATTTTGGCCGGTGTGGAATTCGATCATCAAGATACAGAATTATATGGCGAAAAATTAATGGGAATGTCTAAAGAAAATGTAATTGCCCTGATGGAGAAAAACGGCCATAATGATTATGATGAAGGTAGTGAAGAGGTTGTGGGCGAAAACGACAATGATATTCGTGTTTCCTATGATGAAAGTATGATGGATTTCTTTTTTAGAGATAATCAACTAGTTTACATGAATTATGGTGTTCTCGTTGATGATAACGGTAAGATTGAGAAGGTATAAGAAATTAACCCATCAATACGATTGCTGAGAAGTAATCTATTTATTATAAGATGCTACCCGAAGCGTCATTGCGAGCGCAGCGAAGTAATCTCTTATTCACTTATTACCTGTTCCTTGGATGAAAATCCAATATTGCTTTTCGCAGATCTTCACGATCAAGATGTGTATAGATCTCTGTAGTTGTTATAGATACATGCCCTAGTAATTCCTGTACAACACGTAAATCAGCCCCATTTTGAACAAGATGTGTGGCATATGAATGTCTGAAGGAATGCGGACTAATATTCTTCCTGATACCAACTTTTTCAACGTGCTCCTTTACTATATAAAAAATCATTTGCCTTGTTAATCGACCACCACGGCGGTTCAAAAACAATATATCCTCATCATTTTTCTTGGCAATAACTTTTACACGTTCATATGTTAAATATGTAGTTACCTGTTTCTTAGCCTGATCACCCACAGGAACAAGCCTTTGTTTGTTTCCCTTTCCTGTTACTAGAATTATACCTTCTTTAAAATGAAGATCGGATACTTTCAAATTGATAAGCTCACTTACCCTCAATCCACATCCGTAAAGAGTTTCTAGAATAGCCTTATTACGTTCTCCCTCATCTTTAGAAAGATCAACAGCGTCAATAATTCTCTCAATTTCATCAATAGTAAGAACATCAGGTAACTTACGACCAAGCTTAGGCGATTCAATCAATTCCGAAGGATCAACATCCACAATTTTTTCAAGAAGCAGGTAATTGTAAAAAGCCTTAATTCCAGAAATTATTCTTGATTGAGTATATGGTCCAAGATCAAGTTTATCAATGTTAGTAATAAACTCTTTTAAGATTGGAGTATGGATTTCCTTTATTTTGAGATTGGGATAATTTTCTTGCAAAAAACTGAATAATAGTCCAACATCATAAAGGTATGCCAGAACCGTATTTGGCGACATTCCACGTTCAAGCTGGAGGTATGATTTAAAACCTTTTGTATAGATTATACTCTTCATTATTTGCGTAATAAAAGTCATGTCTAAAATAGGAATAATCAACCAATTAGTGTATTTTTGTTTTGTGCGTGGCACGTTTGTAGATAGCATATTAATAATCAAATAAATACACTGAAATGATTGACTTTTCCTTAGAAAAAGAACAAATTGAATTACAAGAAAAAGTTCGGGATTTTGCGAACAGGGAGATGAAACCCGTCGCTAGAAAATACGACGAGCTTGCAGAATTTCCATGGCCGGTTGTGAAAAAGGCATATGAAGAAGGAATTATGAATGGACCAATGTCAAAGGAATTTGGTGGTCACGGCCATAGTATCCTGGAAAGTGCCATAGCCTCTGAAGAACTTGGAGCAGGTTGCGTTGGTATTGGTATCTGTTTAGATGCTAACACTTTAGCCCTAACCCCATTGTATCTTGGTGCTAATGACGAACAGAAGAAAAGACTATTCGGACAAATCAATGAAGAAAAAAGTGTTGCTGCCTATGCATTGACTGAACCAAATGCAGGCTCCGATGTTGCGGGAATAAAATCCACAGCAATTCTTCATGGCGACAAATATATCCTAAACGGACACAAAAGATTTATCACCAATGGTAGTCCATCATCGTTCATTACAGTGTTTGCGTTAACAAATCCTGAAAAGGGCGCAAGAAGCCTTACAGCATTTGTGGTACCAACCAATAGTCCAGGTGTTGAAATAGTTGCTGATATGCGTAAAATGGGCCAGAGAGCATCAATACAAACCGAATTTAAGTTTCATGATGTTGAGATTCCTGTGAACAATAGAATAGGAGGGGAAGGACATGGATTTTTACTTGCAATGAAAACTTTCGAAAGAACCCGTACAGGAGTTGCTGCTCTTGCACTTGGTAATGGTAGAGAAGCTTATGAAACTGCAAAAGTTTGGGCTAAGAATAGAATCCAATTTGGCAAACCTGTTACAGTAAATCAAGGAGTTAGCTTTATGCTTGCTGATATGGCAACTGAACTTGAAGCTGCACGTTTATTAACATGGAATGCTGCCTGGGCTTATGATACAAGCCAAAAAACAGCAAACCTTCTTTCTGCAATGTGTAAACTATATGCATCCGACGTTGGTATGAAAGTTACAACAGATGCAGTACAAGTAATGGCCGGAGATGGTTATTCACATGATTATCTGGTTGAGAAAATGATGCGTGATGCGAAGCTTTGCCAGATTTATGAAGGTACAAATCAGATTCAACGCCTAGTGATAGGTAAAGGGATCCTTAAGTAAAACAATTTCAATTAAATTGCTTTAATCAATTCTCCATCCATAACTAACTATGGGTGGGGATTTTTTTATGTTTATAATCTTTTAATAAATAAATGAATTATCGGTTAATAATAGTTTTATCTGTGATTGTCGCAACCTTTTTAAGTTGTACACCAAATAATACTGTCGATGCAAATTCAATAATTAACCAGCTTCCTGATAATATTAGACCTGTTTTGGTTCCCGATGAAATTGCTAATCAATTAACTGGAAACATAAGAATTATATCCTTTTCTGATATGGATAGCATTCAAACGTCGATTAATCAGATATATAATGAAGATCAGTTTTATCAGAAAGTTAGAGAGATGGGAGTACAGTATATTGTTATTTCATCAAAGATGACACTCGATACTGCTCATAATTTTCCATGGATTTCAAATCGTAATTTTCAAGTTTGCCCTGGTGATGCAGATCATAAATCTGAAACTTTCTACACTTTACTTGTTTGGGATAATTCAAAAAATTCGTACCATTTTTTTAAATACCTCTATCCTGAATAATCATTTAACCTTGTTTCCTGTTTTAAATAAAATAGCCACATGCTTGCCCGACTATAAGGCAAAGCAGGTGGCACAAAGAAATAGTACTTTACAAAAAACAATAAATCTATTTGGGATGACTGTAATATGTTTTGGTTATAATTTGCCAACCATCTTTCTTTAATTTATATAAATTCATATAATCTGTATAAACCTGTTTATCATCCTGAAAAACCTCTACAATTGCAATTGCAGCATAACCGGTAATATGAACAAAAGGAATCTTAAATGTAGTACCCGGATATAAAGCCGGACGGCCTTCCTCAAACATTTTTACAAAACTATATGATGGGCTTTTCATTACCTTGTCGCGGGGTTCTATATAAATATTAATATCACAATCCCATTGCCAGCCCTTTTTTACAGCTTCGGCATCGCCTTTATTAAAAATACCATCTATATAGGCATTTTCAATTACTTCTTTTATAGCAGTTTTTTCAGCATCGCTACCAGCTTCTTGTGCTTGTAACATAACTACTAATACTAATGCCATTAAACTAGTTACAATCTTTTTCATTATTCTGTTTTTTTAAGTTTATAATCCTTTTTTTGCTTTATACTTAAAACAAAGAAAATAAATCATTTAACACCATATTCTTAATTTCGCTCTATAAGCAGTATCGTAGGTTATAAAGCTATAAAACAGGTTTTAAGTTAAACTGGGTTTAATTTATGGTATTTCGAACTGACTTAATGAGCATTCGTCGAAATTAGGAAGTAAAGAATCCACAATTCCACTTTCTTTTTTAACTTCGTTTCATTATATGGATACATTTATTAAACATCTTAACGGGAAATACCGGTGGATCAGTCACCTGCTGTTTTGGTTGCTATTTGTGGCTCTTTATACGCTGGCATATGGTAGCGCCTATGTTAATTACAAATTAAAATTTTATCATACTATATTGCTACTTCCAACCATTATACCAGCAACATATTTCACTTTACATTTTTTATTTAAACGATTACTGTTGAACAAAAAAACAGGGCTGTTTTTAGCCGGATTTCTTTTAAGTGCCTTTGTGTTTTCTTTTCTGCAAATGCTTATTGAAATTAAAGTAATCGACCCATTGCTCTACGAAAGAAAACCTATTATAAGTATCAAATACATACTTGTAGCATTTATACATGTTTATGCAATTGTTTTATTAGCAGGGGTGTTGAAGCTTATAAAGGATTATTTTATAAGTCGCGAGCAAAACACCCAATTACAAATTGAAAAAACAGAAGCTGAAATGAAGCTACTAAAAGGACAAATTAACCCACATTTTCTATTTAACACATTAAATAATTTGTATTCGCTTGCGCTGAAAAATGATAAAAACACAGCTAACGGTATACTGCAACTGTCACACTTAATGGATTATATGCTACTTCAAAGCACTGCCAGTCAAGTAGGTTTACAAAGCGAAATTGAATTAATAAAAAACTATATAGATCTCGAAAAACTACGATATCTTGATAAACTTAAATCGAGTTTTGATATTAAAGGCAAGCCGACATCCATAAAAATTTCACCTCTTCTTTTGCTTCCTTTCGTTGAAAATGCTTTTAAACATGGTATTAGTCAAAACACCAATAGTAACTGGCTTATTATTTTTCTAAATATCGAAAAAGATCATATAAAATTTAGTATTGAAAATTCAAAACCGGAAACCGTTAAAGAACAAATGCTAATTAAAAATCATGGAATAGGTCTGAAGAATGTAAAACGAAGACTGGAATTAATTTATCCCGGAAAACACAAACTGGAAATAAATGACAATAAGCATTACTTTAGTGTGGAATTATTGATTAAATTTATGTAGAATTATTCAATATGAAAATAAAAACCCTACTTATTGATGATGAACCACTTGCATTGAAGGTGCTTGAATCCTATATTGCAAAGCTCGACAACATAGAAATTGTTGGAAGCTTTACCAATTCCGTACAAGCTTTTAGTTTTTTGCAACATCATAAAGTAGATTTATTGTTTTTAGATATTCAAATGCCTGCATTAAGTGGAATGGATTTACTAAAAACACTTAGTAATCCTCCTACAGTAATTATTACCACCGCTTTTCGAGAATATGCTGTAGAAAGTTTTGAGTTTGATGTGATAGATTATTTGCTTAAACCAATATCATTCGAACGTTTCTTAAAAGCCATTCAAAAATATTTTAAAACCAAAAACCTAAATTCTACGATAAGCACACAATCACAGGAAACAACAGAAAATAGCGACTGTATTTTTGTAAAGGAAAACAAAAAGAGAGTTAGGCTCGTCCTAAACCATATACTATATATTGAAAGCCTTAAGGACTATGTTCGTTTTCACACTTATGAAAAAAAAATAGTTAGTAAAATGTCTTTGAGCGAACTGGAAGATATTCTTCCCAACGATCGATTTATACGTGTACATCGTTCATATATTGTTCCTTTCGATAAAATTAAAGCCTATTCTGCCAATTATCTTGATTTAGAAAACAGTAAAATTCCCATTGGAAATACCTATAAACATATGGTAATAAAACGTTTGGAATTTGTTTTGAAATAATGGAATTATTCCATCTAAGGAATTTAAACCTCCAGAAAGTTGGCTTATTAATTTATTTTCTCTATAAAAAATAATTGACAAAAAAATGCCTGATTCAAAACTGAACCAGGCACCTACTACTTATTAAATTCTATTTAGAATTTATATACTTCGTCATCAATTAATTTAGCAGCAATTCTTCTTCTTGCTTCCTTAACATTTATTGATTGTGCTTTTGTAAGAGTGTGAAGTGCATCACCTAGTTTTTCTTTCTGCTCACCTTCAGCAAATGAGCCAATTGCATCAAACCCCGATTTGTAAACAAGAGCTGTTACATCCTGCATTTGAACATCAAGAATATCTTTATAAATACCAATATCAGATTTTAGGTTTTTCTTATCCATTTTTTCTACACGAAGTAGGGTAGATTCGCATAAGTAAATATTCATCATCATATCTGACAAATTCATAAGAACTTCCTCTTCCTGAACAAGTTGACGTTTAAAAGTATCCTGCACTACTGGAAGAAGCATTAAAACTGCTTTTTTAAGATTATTAATGTAAGCATGCTTTGCTACATAATAATCACCTTCTGTTGAATCAACACTTTCAAGTTTATCAAGATTTTCCAGAATATCATTTGCTGCTTCATAAAGTTCGATACGACGTTTCATACCTCTCTTCATAATTGCATCAACAGTAATCAAACGGTTAATTTCATTTGTACCTTCAAATATTCTGTTAATCCTTGAATCACGATATGATCTGTCTGCAGGCGCTTCCGCAGAAAATCCCATGCCACCATAAATCTGCACCATTTCATCAACGATAAAGTCCAGTGCTTCAGAACCGTATACTTTTAATAATGCACATTCAGGTTCAAACTCTGCAACACCGCCAATATTTGAATCACCATGTGATTTACCTTCATTCTTCAGATCTTCGATAGTATCTTCAACACTTTTGCTAGCACGGTATACTGCTGACTCTGTAGAGAACATTTTTATTACCTGTTCAGCCATTTTGTGTTTGATAGCACCAAATTCTGATAGGAACATATTAAACTGTTTACGCTCATTTGCATAGCTAACAGAGTTATTTATGGCACGACGCATTCCACCAATTACAGTAGCAGCAAGTTTTATTCTACCTATGTGTAGAATATTTAATGCTATTCTAAAACCTTCACCACGTCTTCCTAGTAGATTTTCAACAGGAACCTTCACATCGTTAAAGAAGATTTGTCGAGTTGAAGAGCCTTTAATTCCCATTTTATGCTCTTCGGGATTCATGGTTATACCTTCCCAGTCAGACTCTACAATAAATGCACTTAGTACGCGATCGTTATCAATCTTCGCAAAAACTGTTAATGTATCTGCAAATCCACCGTTGGTGATCCACATTTTCTGACCATTCAGATTATAATGTTTACCATCTTCTGTAAGTACGGCCTTTGATTTACCGGCATTTGCATCAGAACCTGCATTAGGTTCAGTCAGACAGTATGCTGCAAGTTTTTCACCTGAAGCAAGGGCAGGTATATATTTTTTATGTTGTTCTTCGTTTCCATAATATAGTATTGGAAGTGTTCCGATACCAGTGTGAGCCATAAAAGCCACTGAAAATGAATAAGCTGAACCGATTGCTTCGGCAGCTTTCATTGAAGTTAAAAATGATTGCCCGAAACCATCAAGTTCTTCAGGAATACTAATTCCCAAAAGTCCGAGTTCACCTGCTGCTTTTAGTAATTTAGGCATTAAGCCTTCTTCATGTTTATCAAGTCCGTCAAAATTTGGCGCCACTTCTGATTCAATAAAATCAACACATGATTCGGCAATCATCTGCTGTTCTTCATTAAATTCTTCAGGTATAAATACCTCATCAATAGTCGATTCCTTAATCAGGAACTCTCCACCACGAATAGCTGCTTTTGTTTCCATCACTATTTTCTGATTAATTATTAAGTGCGGCAAAGATATAATTTGCTATCAATATAGATATCCCGACCGATTATTATTTCTAAAAATTAACTGTGAGAAAGGTACTAAGGTTATAATAAATAACCCAGATGTCTAGCTTTTACTTGCCTTTGGCTTTGTAAAAGTAATCTTGATGTCATCTTTCTTTCCATCATATCCAACGACTACAGTTGTGCCTTGTGTCAAATTTGTTGAGATAATTTCTTCTGCAAGCTGATCTTCAATGTACTTTTGAATAGCACGTTTCAGTGGTCTTGCACCAAATTGCTCATCCCAACCTTTGTCGATGATGAAATCTTTGGCTTTCTCGCTAACTTTGATTTTAAACCCAAGCTGATGAATTCTTTCAAACATATGAGATAATTCAATTTCTATGATCTTATGGATTTCTTTTCTTTCCAGAGGATCGAATATCACAACATCATCAATTCTGTTTAGGAATTCAGGTGCAAAAGCTCTCTTAAGAGCTGTTTGAATAACACTCTGAGTATGAGCCGACTTATTCGACTGTTTAGCCTGTGTGCTAAATCCAACACCCTGACCAAAATCTTTAAGCTGACGAGATCCAATATTGGAGGTCATTATAATAATAGTGTTCTTAAAGTCAACTTTGCGTCCAAGTCCATCGGTTAACTGACCATCATCAAGAACCTGTAGCAGGAGATGGAAAATATCAGGATGTGCTTTTTCGATTTCATCGAGCAATACAATAGAGTATGGCTTCCTTCTGACTTTTTCTGTAAGCTGTCCGCCTTCTTCATAACCAACGTATCCTGGAGGCGCTCCAACAAGTCTTGAAACAGCAAATTTCTCCATATATTCACTCATGTCAACTCTGATAAGAGCATCCTGTGAATCGAAGATATATTTTGCCAGCATCTTTGCCAAATATGTTTTACCAACACCCGTAGGTCCTAGAAAAATAAATGATCCAATTGGTTTGTGAGGATCTTTCAATCCTGCGCGATTTCTACGGATAGCCTTAACAACTTTTTTAATGGCATCATTTTGACCAATTACTTCTTTTTGAAGTTCAGGTTCCATGTTTATCAATCTATTACCTTCAGTTTGAGCAATATTTGTTACAGGAATTCCTGTCATCATAGCAATAACTTCAGCAACATTTTCTTCAGTCACAATTTCTCGATGAATTGCAGCATCCTCTTCCCATCGTTTCTTGGCTTTTGCAAGTTCATCTGTATATCGTCGCTCAATATCTCTAAACTGTGCCGCTTCCTCAAACTTTTGGCTTTTTATGGCCTTGGTTTTATTTTCCTTAATCTCCTCGATGGAGTTTTCCAGATTAATAATTTCTGTAGGAACATGGATATTGCTAATATGAACCATCGCACCAGCTTCATCAAGAGCATCAATTGCTTTATCTGGCAAATATCGGTCGCTGATATAGCGATTAGTAAGCTGAACACATCCATTAATCGACTCAGGTGAATATTTCACAAGGTGATGATCCTCATACTTTTCCTTTATATTATTAAGGATATGAATTGTTTCTTCTGGAGTTGTTGCATCTACAAGCACTTTCTGGAATCTTCTTTCCAAAGCACCATCTTTTTCAATATATTGACGGTATTCATCCAGTGTAGTAGCCCCAATACATTGCAGTTCACCACGTGCCAGGGCAGGTTTGAACATATTGGATGCATCGAGTGATCCTGAAGCATTTCCGGCTCCAACAATTGTGTGAATCTCATCGATAAAAAGAATAATATCCGGGTTCTTTGTAAGCTCATTAAGAACGGCTTTCATTCTCTCCTCAAACTGTCCGCGGTACTTTGTACCAGCAACAATTGATGCAAGATCAAGTGTAACTATACGTTTGTTGAATAACGCTCTGGAAACTTTTCTATCAACAATTCTAAGCGCAAGACCTTCTGCAATAGCAGATTTACCAACACCTGGTTCTCCGATTAGAATCGGATTATTTTTCTTACGACGACTCAGAATTTGAGCAATTCGTTTAAGTTCGTTTTCACGTCCTACAATAGGATCAAGTCTGCCTTCTTCGGCAAACTTTGTTAGATCACGACCAAAATTATCAAGTACAGGTGTAGTCGATTTAGGATTTCCGGCCTTCTTCTCAGGACCTCCTCCAAGAGGTTTCTCTGGTTTTTGAGGTAGATCCTCAGTATCACCGGGCATCTCTGACTTAGGTTCAATAAAAGTAGGCATATCGCTCTGTTCCTTTACAATCGATGTAAGTTCTTCTTTTATAGAATTATAATTAACGCCATCGTTATTTAACAAACTGGTAACCAGATTACTCTTATCCTTAAGAATAGCCAACAATAAATGCTCTGTTCCAATTAGATCAGAGTTAAAGACCTTAGCCTCCAGATATGTAATTTTTAACGCTTTTTCTACTTGTTTAACCAATGGAATATTCTCCATCTTAGTCCCGTCAGTTGTTGGATTTTTAATTGAGTCTTCAATGTCTTTCTTAGTTTTATTAAGATCAACACCGAAATACTTTAACAGCTGAATTGCCATTCCTTCACCATCACGAATAATTCCCAGTAACAAATGCTCCAGACCAATATAATTATTCCCCAATCTAACAGCTTCTTCACGGCTAAACGACAATACATCCTTTACTCGCTGAGAAAACTTTGCTTCCATATTATTTATATATTTTAATTGCAAAATTAATTAATTCATCAACAAGAGTCTTTTAGATTCTATAATAGGTGATGTATTCTCATCAAAATCATACATAATAATTCATTATAGAATTGCTCTCATTTAAAAGTAATTGATAATGCAGTCAATATCTGTGCCAACAAAACCACCTTATACTAACGCTTGATATTCAAATTATTACAAGTATTGACAAATTGACAAATTCTTATTGGTATTGTCATGCTTTTAGCAATTATTACCAGATATTATAAATGATATTCATTTGCATAAAAAAATGATGTGAAATATATCATAGTTGGTCTTACGTTGATTAAAATGCAGAATTGTTTATGGTGCGATGGTCAATTATTTTCATCTCTGTATATATCTGATTAACTGGCGATAGCAAGACTATTCTTGTGGGATAACTAAACAAAGAATGAGGATGTTACAATTACATCCAATACTAAAACAAATTACCAACAGTTTATTGTTAACATAAAGGAATAATTCCTATATAAAAACACACCATCATACTGCTTAATTACGTATTTTTGTATGTTTTTTTTAAATGAGATTTAAGTTAGAAGAATTACATGGAAAATGTAGCAGACGGAGAAAGAATTATTAAGGTAAATATTGAGAACCAGATGAAATCAGCCTACATTGATTATTCAATGTCGGTAATTGTTTCACGCGCATTGCCTGATGTAAGAGATGGTTTAAAACCTGTACACAGAAGGGTGCTTTTTGGTATGCATGAAATTGGGGTGTTATCAAACAGGCCATATAAAAAATCTGCCAGAATAGTAGGGGAGGTTCTAGGTAAATATCACCCACACGGTGATACTTCAGTTTATGATTCAATGGTTCGAATGGCGCAGGAGTGGTCGCTAAGATATCCTCTTGTACAAGGGCAGGGAAACTTTGGATCAATTGATGGAGATAATCCTGCAGCTATGCGTTATACCGAGGTAAGGTTACGCAAGATTGCTGAGGAAATGTTAGTGGATATTGAAAAAGATACGGTTGATCATCAGCTGAATTTTGATGATAGTCTTAAAGAGCCTATCGTATTACCGACACAGTTTCCAAACTTATTGGTAAATGGTGCATCAGGTATTGCTGTTGGTATGGCTACAAATATGGCCCCACATAACCTAACACAGGTAATCGATGGAACTTTAGCCTACATTGATGATCGAGATATTGAAATGGATGATTTGATCAGAATTGTTCAGGCTCCTGATTTCCCAACCGGTGGTATTATATATGGTTATGAAGGTGTAAAAAGTGCTTTCGAAACCGGCCGGGGAAGAGTAATGATGCGTGGTGAAGTTTCAATAGAAGAAACATCATCAGGTCGTGAACGACTCATAGTTTCATCAATTCCTTATCAGGTTAACAAAGCTGAAATGATCCGTAAAACTGCGGATCTTATAAACGATAAAAAGCTGGAAGGCATTAGTGATATCAATGATGAATCAGATAGAAATGGAATGCGGATAGTTTATGATCTTAAACGAGATTCTATTCCAAATATCGTGATTAATAAATTGTATCAATTAACTTCACTTCAAAGTTCTTTTAGTGTAAATAATGTAGCTCTGGTTAAGGGTCGTCCAAAGACTTTAAACCTAAAAGATCTTATTCATTATTTCGTTGAACATCGACATGAAGTTGTTACACGTCGTACAGAATACGAATTAAAAGAAGCTGAGAAAAAGGCTCATATACTTGAAGGTCTGTTAATTGCTTTAGACAACCTTGATGAAGTTATTGCTTTAATCAGAGCATCGCAAACACCTGAGGAAGCAAGAAACGGATTAATTAGCCAGTTTGGTTTATCTGAAATTCAGGCAAGAGCAATTCTTGATATGAGACTTCAGAAACTGACAGGTCTTGAAAGAGATAAAATCAAGAGGGATTATGCTGAATTAATGGAGTTAATCTCGAGATTAAAAGCCATTCTTGAAAGTTTTGAATTAAGGATGAAGATTGTTAGAGATGAGCTTATCAGAATAAAGGAACTTTACGGCGATGAAAGAAAATCACAAGTAGTTTACACAGCTGAAGATATCAGCATGGAAGATCTAATTCCTGATGAACAGGTTGTGATAACAATTTCTCATTTGGGATATATTAAACGTACTCCGTTAACAGAATATCGCCAGCAAAGAAGGGGAGGACGTGGTTCTAAAGGAAGCACTACCCGTAATGAAGATTTCCTAGAACATCTGTTTGTGGCTACAAATCATAATTATATGTTGTTCTTTACCGAGCAAGGTAAGGTGTTCTGGATGAGAGTGTTTGAAATTCCAGAGGGTAATAAAACTTCCAAAGGAAGAGCTATTCAGAATCTGATAAATATTAATCCTGACGACAAGGTCAAGGCAATTATTAATACTAAAGACCTTAAAGACGAAGATTATATAAATAATAACTTCATTGTTCTGGCAACAAAAAAAGGTGTTATTAAGAAAACACCCCTTGAAGCTTATTCTCGTCCACGCCAGAATGGTATTAATGCCATAACCATCAGAGAAGGTGATGAATTGCTACAGGCAAGATTGACAAATGGAAGCAATAATGTTCTTCTGGCATTAAAATCTGGTAAAACGGTAAGATTCAATGAGGAGAAAGTAAGATCAATGGGGCGTAACGCAGCAGGAGTAAGGGGAATTACTCTTGGTCATGCAAAGGATGAAGTTATTGGAATGATTTGCGTTGAAGGTGCCGAGTCTACTATCCTTGTTGTAAGTGAGAAAGGATACGGAAAGCGCTCAGAAATAGATGATTACCGCGTTACCAACAGAGGTGGAAAAGGAGTTAAAACTCTGAATATCACTGATAAAACAGGTAACCTAATATCTATTAAGGATGTTGTGGACACTGATGATCTCATGATTATTAATAAATCAGGGATTGCCATCAGAATGGCTGTTAAGGATTTAAGAGTAATGGGAAGAGCAACACAAGGAGTGAGGCTGATTCGAATTGATGACGGTGATGAAATTGCAGCTGTTGCAAAAGTTGATGCTATGGAAGATGATGAAGATCTGGATATAGTTGAAAATGAGAATGGTGAGGATGTGTCAGACGCAATCGAAGATCAACCAACAGAAGATAATAACCAGGATTAAGAATATAAATTTAAAAACAAATATTTTGTGGCACAATATTGGTACATGAATAATTAAATTTGCGACAAATTAAAACATTTTATCATGAAAAAGTTACTGATTTTAACTGTATTAAGTTTATTCATAAGTAGTGGAATGTATGCTCAGAAGAACAAGAGAACAAGTGCATTCATGTATAATAAGAATAAGCAATACGAAAAAGCTATGATTGCCATTAATGAGGCAATTTTACATCCTAAAACTGAAAATGACGCTAAAACATGGATGTACAGAGGTATAATTTATTATAACATCGCTAATGATACATCTGCAATTATTAACGCAATTGCTCCAGACGCAGCAACAATTGCTGTTGAATCATTCAAAAAATCTAAAGAAATAGATGAAAAAGGTGCTTTAAGCGGTGAAACCGCATTATATCTAATAAACCTGACTAATATCTTTTATCAAAGAGGAGCTGAAGGTTTTAGAAGTCAAGATTTCAATTTTGCAATCGATAACTTTAAACAGGCATTCAATATAGCTCAAATGGATGACAGATTTGATACTGTTGCGGCTTTTAATGTGGGAATGAGTGGTGTTTATTCAGATCAACCAGACTTAGCTGCTGAATATATGAGCAAATGTATCGATGTTGGTTTTATGGATCCAAGAGTATATTTATTTTACTCACGGGCAGAAAAACAATTAGGTGATACAACAAAGGCATTTGAAATCCTTGAAAAAGGACGCGAAGTTTTTCCAGAGGAAAATACTTTACAACTTGAACAAGCTCAGCTATTCCTAGAAACAGGGGAGAATGAGAAGCTTATTAATAGCCTTAAAGAATCAATTGATGCTGATCCTACAAATCATAATTTGTACAGAGTTCTCGGACAGACTTACGAAAATTTAGGAGATGAAGATAATGCAATTGTATATTATAAGAAAGCTATTGAAATCAAACCTGATTTCGGAGATGCTATATTCAATATAGGTGCAATTTTTGTAAACCGCGCTTCTAATCTCTACGCAGAAGCAAATAATCTTCCATACGAAGAAACTGCGAAATATGAAAAGATTAAGGGCGAAGCTGATGCAAACCTACAGGAAGCGTTGCCTTATCTGGAGAAATCACTAGAACTTAATCCAGATGACAATATTGTTATCGGAGCACTTAAGGAAGCATATGCAAACCTTAAGATGAACGATAAGCTTAAAGAATTAATGGATAAATAGAAATTATTTTTAGACTAAGCATTTTGAATATTATGATTTTTTATAATGCCTAGAAAAAACTAATAGGGAAGAGTTGATTATTCTTCCCTATATTTTTTACATTCCTATTTAACATAATATATATTATAGTACATTTATATGTTTTTATAATATTCCTTCAAATCTCTGGCAAACATAAGATTCAGAAGAAAATTCTAACTAATATACTAAAGCATAATATTTTTAAAATGGAAAATCGGGACTAACTACCCTGATAATTATATGAGATTTATCTAACTAGTAATGACTCGATCCATCCCAGCAATGCGTACAAAGTTTTTCTTTGGGCAGGCCTATTGCTTCCACAAGATCATCCAGATGTTGAAATTGTAATGAATCCACTCCACCTATTCGTTCTCTAATCTTATCAATCATTGCATGATAACGATCTGTTCCTGGTGTTGCATATTCATCAAGATATTTATCTTCCACACCTTCAATTTCCTTTATTGCTTTTCTGCCTGCAAGATCTAATGTTGAACGTGAACGTGAGAAATTCAGAAATTCACATGGAAAAATTAATGTTGGACAGGCCGGGCGGATATGTATTTCCTCAGCACCATATTCGTGAAGAATTTGAACATTATCCTTAAACTGTGTTCCACGTACAATTGAATCATCACAAAAAACAATCTTCTTGCCCTTAATAATTGATTCTACGGGAATTAACTTCATTTTGGCTACCAGATCTCTAATCTCCTGATTTTGAGGCATAAAACTACGCGGCCATGTTGGAGTATATTTAACGTATGCTCTTTTGTAAGGAATCTGCTTTTGGTTAGAATATCCAATTGCATGTGCTATTCCAGAATCAGGTACACCTGAAACAAAATCCACTTCCACTTTATCATTTCTCGCCAATGCTGCACCGCATCTATAACGGCATTCCTCAACATTTATATTTTCATAACTTGAGCTTGGATATCCGTAATAAACCCATAGAAAAGCACAAACCTGCATCTTATCATTGGGTTTTCTCCTTTGCTCCCATCCTTCTTCCGATACAAACAGGATTTCACCAGGACCAAGATCTTTTTCGATCTCAAAGCCCAAATTCAAAAACGAGCTCGATTCTGAACTTAGAGCATACGCTCCATCCTTTTTACCAAGCAACACCGGAGTTCTTCCCAGTTTATCGCGTGCAGCCCAAATACCTTTATTTGTTAGCAATAGCAAAGAGCAAGATCCTTTAATTTGGTTAAAAACATTCTCGATACCTTCTTCAAATGATTTCTCCTCGTCGATCAACATAGCTATTAGCTCAGATGGGTTTGTTTCGCCTGAACTTGTTTCGGAAAAATGTCTTCGTTGCTTAAGTGCTCTTTCGGTTAATTCATCAATATTTGCAATTTTACTAACGGATACTATTGCAAACTCTCCCAAATGCGAATTAATTAATATTGGTTGTGATTCGGTATCACTAATCACTCCTATCCCACTATTTCCCTTAAACTTATGCAAGTCAGGTTCAAATTTTGTTCTGAAATATGAATTTTCAAGATTGTGAATTGATCTTCTGATGGTTGAAGAATTGAATACCGCCATCCCTCCTCTTTTTGTACCAAGATGAGAGTTATAATCAGTGCCATAATACAAGTCGTTCACACAATCACATCGTGAAATAGTTCCAAAAAAGTCGCCCATAATAAATTGAAATTTAGTTTGTTATAATTAATTTGTTTATTCTTTTGGTCGATCTAATATATTTTGCTTTTCATTACGGTATTAAAACTACAACATTTAAAATGATATAATCCTTATTGTTGAGAAGTTGTTAATTAAAAACGATTATAGGGTCCTTACAATTATGGATTCGAACATATATACTTGACAACACCACCATCATTGTATTAACTTTGTTCTGGTTAATCCCTGATAAAATATTTTCTTCAGAATAAAACAAGCAAGGTTCTGTAGAAATAAAATGAAAAACAAGAATCAGGAAATCATAAAATAAAGAAAGTTACTTCATAATTACTTCAATTACAGCAGACATCTATAATTAACAAGTAATTAGACATCTTTTCAAACTAAAACAGAGCAAGCCGAAAATCTGACCCAAGAGTAGGCATACCTAAATATAATCATCATGGCTAAAAGAGTTTTACGAAAAACGATTGGTACCATGCCACCCAATGAACGTACCGGTTTTAACTTTATGCTTGCACAGAACCCAAACTATTTTGGGAATATACCTGGAAGTAAGCTAAAACCTATTTTAAAACTAATTGGTAAAACGACCTATGAACAATTGACTTGTGTAGGTTATAATCCTGATACCCAGAATATGGAAGCTACTTTTTCCATAAAGGGTCCGAGCGGATTCTCAGGAAACCTATGTTCTTCAGGTTCCAGTGAATACATCCGCTTCTATCTTGACTTTCACGATGGAGAAGGATTTATTGACCAGGGAATTGTTGCTGCAAACGTGCACGATATACCTAATGCAAAGGATTGTACAAATAGATCTATTTTCCCATTAACGTATGTAGCAACCCTTAAGAAAAAGACACCTAAAATTGCATTGTGCAACTCGCCTATCCTACCGACTTTGAGGGCAATTCTGTCATGGAATCAAATTCCCCCAGAAGATACTCCAAATTGGATGCCTGTATGGGGTAACATAAAGGAATGTGACGTTCAGCTCAAACCATCATGGCTACTGTTTCCTATTGAACTACCCATAGATCTTTCAAAGTATCTTGATTTGGCAATTTCGAATCCGAATTTATCTTCAAAGGAAATATGTGAGATTTCCGAAGTTGACCTTGATGAATTGGCTCCAAAGAAAAAAGTTCCTGAATTAGCTGAAATCGCTAAGATATCAAGGAAATTAAAAATTCCCCCATCACGTTTTGCATTTAAGTCGGCTTTAAAAATGATCAAGTATCCAACATCTGAAATCACTTTGATGGAAACTGCCATTTTAAAGGAGGCTAAAATTAATGTGCCTAAGTTAATTAAGGATATCAGTAATCTTAAACTAATTGATACTTCAAAAGCAAATGTTAACTATGAGGAACTTGAATGTATTGGATTGGATTATAATCTGGAGCAATTAGTCGCTACTCTTAAAATCAAAAAGAAATATGGTTTTATTGGAGATCTATGTGACAAAGGCAGTAAAGAGTATATCTCTTTCTGGATTGATTGGGATAATTCATGTAGCTGGAATTATCTAGATACTGTTGAATTAGAAGTACATGACATACAAATGCAAGGCGATTGTCTGTGTTACAGTGTTACACTTCCGTTAGATACAAAGTTTCATAAGAAATTATGTAATAATCCAAATATTGTTCGTATTCGTAGTGTATTATCCTGGAACACACCTCCTTCAACAACCGATCCGAATAAACTGGAATACTATGGAAACAGAGTTGATGCGCATATTCAAATTAAACCAGGTATAGAGCTAAAGCCGGGTGATGTAATTCCATTATTTAATATCATTGGTGGAATTGATGTAGCGCATGTTAATAATGCTACCGGACTAACAAAACCAGATTCTTTCTTTGCCTTTAACGGATTAGATGTTCCTACCGATGCTCCATTTGCCGGAGTTATTGTATTGAATGGGCCATCCTTCCCCGGATATAGATACAAAGTTAAGGTTACAAATCTTGGCGATGGCACCTATACCTACGCTGATAAACCATTCAAAGTTGTGGGCTCCTTACCTCATGCCCCATGGGTACAGTATACAACACAGACAAAAGATGCTGCCGGATACTTCCATTTCCTTGATTATGAGAAAAATACCTTGAATGTGCTCACAAGGTTTAGTCCCGGAACAAATGAGAAGTTCAAAGTTGAATTAGAAGTAGATACTATTCCAGGTGTTTTCACTAAAGTTATCCAGATGGATAATAAAATACCTGATATAAAAATCAAGGTAAATGATGGTGGTGACTGTACATATTATACGAAAGGTGATATAATTACCGGTCATTATTATGTTTATGATAAGCATATTCGAAACTGGAGTTTTGCAAGTACATGGGGTGGTGGTGCTGCCGGCACTTCAAACACTCTTGCGCTTCCAGGAAACAGCTTTAGTATTGGAACAAATGCAAATTCATATCCCTGTGGTTCAGTTACATTAATTGCACGAGATAAAACAATTGTAAACAGTCAGGCATTACGACATTATATTCGTAGGTCCTATATTGTATGTTTACAAGAGCCTGAATAGTGTTTTGTATTTTAAGTAGTTGTCGGGGGAACCGGCAACTACTTTTTTAATTTATCAAAATGAATAGCCTAGAAATATATCTAATACTCGTAATTGTAGTATGGCGAATTACTCATCTAATTTGCATGGAAGACGGCCCCTTTGAACTAGTAATTAAACTTAGAAAAAAGCTGGGTAATAGCTTTTTAGGCAAACTAATGGATTGTTTTTACTGTTTAAGTATCTGGATAGGCTTATCAGTTGCTGTATTTGTAGGTTCAGATATTATTGAGATTGTAATTCTGACAATTTATTATTCTGGTGCCTCAGTTTTACTTGAAAAAATAACCAATAAAAATTTTATCTAATATGTGTAATTGTAATAATCAAAGATCAATCTACAATGAGGAAAACAATCAATCTCTAAATGGGAAAGTTAAGTTTATGCTCACAGTCGACACAACAATGGAGCTTTTTGGTGACATTACCGGTCGTCGGTATTTCTTTAAGGCAAAGAATTCAATTCTTATGGTTGATCGAAGAGATGCATTAAATATGTACGATATTAAGGAACTTCAGGTAATTCATCAGATATGATCCTATAACCATATCTGTAACCCATTATAATTCAGTTAATTACTTTTTAACATCAGTAACTTCCAATTCAAAAACGATAGGAGTATATGGTTTTACGGCTTTTATTCGCTGATAATCGCCATAACCTATTTTTGATGGAAGCAACATCCAGGCTTTTCCACCTTTTCTCATAAGTTTCACAGCCTCTTCCCAGCCTTTGATAACCGCACCCGTTCCTAACATAAAAGTAAATGGTGTTTTATCTTCATATGATGATTGAAGTACTGTACCATCCAGATCATAATGAATATACTCAATAGTTACAGTATTTCCATCAACAGGATGATCGCCCGTTCCCGGAACCAGCTCTTTGAAATATAATCCGGATTCCAGTGGTTCAATGGTAATATTATTCTTTTCAATGTAGTTTGCAATACGAGACGGTTCACTAATTCTTAAAGCTTCCTTCTCGGTTTCTTGTTGTTTTTTATATGCGGCACGATCCTTTTTTACTTCTTCCAGACTTCTAATGGCAAGTAATTCAACTTCATACACTAAAGTAGTAAATGGATCAACAACTTCTCTACCTGACGTTCCAACACCAATCCATGAAGGTACTAATAGCATTGCTTTTCCACCAGTGCGAAGCATGCCTAAGCCTTCCCTAAACCCTTCTGTATCAAAACCTTTTCCATATTCAACATCAAGAGGTCTTTCACCAAAATTCGAATATAGTATTTCATCGGAACCAAGTTCTTTAACACTGATATAAAGCTGACACATATCTCCCGTATCAGGTCGTGGACCACTACCCTCTTTCTGAGAAATAAAGAACAATCCAGTACTTGTTGCATCAACAAATATCTTATTCTCATTAAGGTAGTTTTGTAGTTTAACTTTTTCCTGCCTACTTTCTTCCATTCTTTTTCGCTCCACTTCAATTTGCCACTCCTCAGGTGTTAGATGCTCCAGTAGTTTAATATCGTAAAACAAATAACTACCAGGATCAACCTTTTCAGGAAGTTTTTTTAATGCAGCTGTCTTCAAATAAAATGAATCAGCCACTACGGCAAACGAAATCGAATCTCCAGCACCCATTAAAGTAATCGCATCATACAAATCACCATCAAATATGGGACTTGTTATTGGAAATATCATTATGCCATCTTCATCATCACTAGTATTGAAAATAACACTATCGCCCAAACGATAGCTCATCTTAACTTTAACGATCTCTGATTCAACTGCTTTAGCTGTATCATCACCGCGGTAATAAACTTTATAAAGTGTACCGTTATCTGCTTTTTTATAATCAGCAAGATTACTGTTGGAACAAGAAAAAATTACCGCAGCGAAAGTAATCACCACGGTAATTGAAAGAATAATCTTTTTCATTTTTACTAATTTCTTTTACAGAATTAGATTTAATATTTTTTATTTGACGATCTCTATAAGTTCAACTTCGAAAACAAGAGTTGAATAAGGAGGAATGCTTGATCTTCCTTGTGGTCCATATGCAAGATCCGAAGGAATTACAAGAATAGCTGTTCCGCCTTCTCTCATCATACCTATACCTTCGTCCCATCCTCTAATAACCTGGTTTTGTCCAAGAGCAAACTCGATGGGTTGATTACGGTCGAAAGAACTGTCGAATACATTTCCGTCAAGGAACATTCCCTTATAATTAACTTTAACTGTCTGTCCCTTTTCAGGAGTACTGCCTTTTCCTTCTTTGGTTTCTACGTAATAAAGTCCACTTGCAACAGGTTGTGCGTCTGGGTAATTACTTGCTAGGTAATCATATCTTTTCTTAGTTTCACCATCTTTAAGAACCTTAAGCTCTGCTTCTTGAGCAGCTTTAACTTCTTCTAAAGTTTCAATAGCATTTAGTCTAATGTTGAAATATAAGTTTTCAATTGAATCGAATTCAGGTGGTACCATTGGCATTCTGAAAAGTTTCAAAAATACTGAATCAGCATTACAGATAAAAGTAGCGCTATCGCCAACTCTCATCATCGACATACCATCATATATATCACCTGCATAAGTTGGTTCGGTAATAGGTAATTTCATTACCTGTGGTAAATTTTTACTATCAAAAATTACAGTATCTTCAGATCCGTATACCATATCAATAGTTACATAGTCACCAACCTTTGCATAAACAGTGTCATCACCTTGATAGTGAAACTTGTAATAAAGCCCGTCTTCAGTTTGGTTAAATCCATCAAATGCAGATTTATTTCCTGATTCGCAAGAAACAAACAAGGAGCCCACTGCCATTAGCATAACTGCAATTATCAAAATTGATTTTTTCATCTTTCTAATTTATATATTAATTAATGTTAGTAATTACTAATTCATAAATAATTGTTGATCGTTGAGGGATTTTTTTCCTGTCACCCAACAATCCATGAGCAAGGTGCGAAGGTATAATAATTATTGCCTCATCCCCCATTCTCATCCTTAATATTGCCTCCTCTAATCCAGATTCAACTCCCCCATGACCAATTTCAAAAACCAATGGTCCACTTTCTTCGGATGAATAAACAACATCACCTGTGATAAGTTTTTTCTTGTATTCAAGAGTGGCTATCTTACCCTCGGCGGCTTTTACACCAGTTCCTTGCTTAATAATCTGATACTTAAGCCCTGATCCGGTTTCAACGACATCAAGCCTATGACGTGATATATAGTTCTCAATATCAGTGCTCTCAGAATTTACCAAATATCGATTTACCTTTACCAGAGATTCTTTTTTCTTCTGCTCATTATCGGGTCCATTTCGCTGATTATTCCTGAATGAATTATCATTATTACAACCTGTAAAAACAGTCGTAGTAATTATAAGTATGGCTATTAAATACCTGATAATCATTAGAGTGATAGCGTGTAATTTAGTTCTTCTTTATAATCTTCCAAAAGTTCTTTAAGTCGCGTAATTAATTCCTCTATACTTTCTGTTGTTTTACCACCGGCAGCATTTCTATGTCCTCCACCGTTGAAGTGCTTCCTACAAAACTCATTAACTGAGAAACTTCCTTTTGATCTGAATGATAAACGTAATTGATTGTCTTTTTCTGTTATCAGAACCGACATATTTACATCACTCATCGATAGAGGATAGTTTACGAGCCCTTCTGTATCACCAACCTGATAATTAAACTTACTAAGATCGGCCTTTGTTAGATAAATTAATGCTGCATGATATTCATTCCAAACAATCATCCTGCTGGAGATTGCAAACCCAAGTAGTCGTAACCGGTTTTCAGAAAAAGTATCATATATAAGTTTATGAATTTTCTGTGCATCAACGCCAATAGAAACAAGTTTCGATGTTATATCATAAGTCTCGGGTCGGTTACAGGAGAAACTAAAAGATCCGGTATCAGTAACAATTCCTGTATAAATTGCTTCGCCCATCTTTTTATCGATGAGATCTTCATTATCTAAAGCTCTTATAAATTCATAAACAAGTTCCCCTGTTGATGATGTTTCTGTGGTTGAAAAACAATGCTTAAAACTTTCTCTTTCAGGATCAATATGATGATCTATTAGAATTCTTGTACATGTGGTTGTCTTGACTATTTCTGCAAGAGCTCCAAGACGGTTAATGGCATTATAATCGAGTGCAAAAACAATCTCAGCCTCTTTTAGTAGTTTTTGACTATATTTTGATTGCTTCTCATAAATTACAATTTTATCAGAATCAGGAAGCCAATTATAATAATCCGGAAAATTATTTGGAACCATCATATTAACATCATTACCGAGTTTTTTAAGGTAATGATACATTGCCAATGAAGACCCTATTGCATCACCGTCAGGGTTTGTGTGTGAGGTAATTACAATTTTCTTCCCTTGGGTTAGAAGTTGCTTTATTTCCTGGATCTCGCTGTTTGCAAGCATTTGTTTTCGTTAGTTTTTAAAAGGATGCAAAGATAAGCTAATTGTTGATATAAAGTAAGTTAAAGAATCTTAATGTTGGAGGGATATTATGACTAATTGTGTGAATGATAGATTTAAATAGTGATATGATAAGAAACTTAGTATAAAAATGCAATAAAGAACTCAGCATAATGATTTTTAAGTTTAACAAATGTATTATTATCCATATCACTCAGACAATAATCAAAAAGTAGTCCGAATCTAAACATATGTGATTTTTGAAAAGGCACCTCAACTCCTACACTTATAATTGCAGAAAATTTTGTTGTAGTATAACTACTATTCTTGCCAGAATCTGTGGATATCTCATTGTCATTTTTATCGTACTTTGTATAATAATCTTTGGCATTTAGAAGAAAACTTAGTCCATTTCCAAGTTCCCCAAATATCTTTAGCTTATTCTTAATCTGGTTAGTACTGAACCTCGCAGTTACCGGTATTTTTAGGTATAATGGATTTACTTCGTATGTAGAATATGCGTAATCTTGATTTATTAATCCGGTAACCGGGTCAATCATATTTGAAAAGATCAACACATGTCCTTTATCGCGTAATTTTACAAGTTCGAGCCCTGTACAAATGCTAATATTTTTATGAATAGATATATTAGATATTAACCCAAAGCTACCTGCATAATCTCCACCATTATATTCTGCATTTGTGGATAGATCAAGCCAGCTATAATTTGCACCAATTTTTCCACCAAACCTTACCACCTGATTCTGTGTGTATCCGTGTAGGTTTGAAATAATAAATAATATAATAATCAGCTTTTTCATCTCTTTTACGCCTATCCGTTTACTCCAATGTAATTTTCATGACAAATATATTCAGATTTATATTATGTACAATCTGGTTTTCAATTCAATGAGGAGAAAATAATATTGAAATATTTCTTTTTTATTACAAAAATATATCGCATCTTTGCAGCCGTTTTTTTAAAACTATTATAAACTTAATTATTAATTAGTTATGCCAACAAAGATTAGATTATCACGTCATGGTAAAACTCACAGAGCGTTTTATCATATCGTTGTAGCTGATGGTCGTGCACCTAGAGATGGAAGATTTATTGAGAAGATTGGCACATACAATCCTATTTCAAACCCAGCCGAGATCGAATTAAATTTCGACAAAGCTTTGGATTGGATTATGAAAGGTGCTCAGCCTACTGATACAGCAAGAGCAATTTTATCCCTTAAAGGGGTAATGCACAAAAGTCACCTATTAAAAGGTGTTATTAAAGGTGCTCTTACAGAAGCTGAAGCTGAAGCAAAATTCCAGAAATGGCTTGATGAAAAAGAGGCTAAGTTAGCGTCTGCTCAATCAGGTATTGATGAGAAAGTTCGTGCAGAGAAAAAAGCTTTACACGATGCTGAAGTAAAAGTTAATGAAGACAGAGCTGCCGAGCTTGCTAAAAGAAAAGCAGCAGTGATTGAAGCACAGGTAAAAGCTGCAAAAGAAGCTGCAGCAGAAAAAGAAACTGAGGAAGAAACTACTGAAGCTGTTGTTGAAGAACAACCAGTTGCAGAAGTTAAAGAAGAAGAGCCTGTAGCAGAAGTTAAGGAAGAGCCAAAAGCTGAGGTTAAGGAAGAACCTAAAACTGAAGTAAAGGAAGAACCTAAAGCTGAAGTTAAGGAAGAAAAACCTGAACCTGAAGTAAAGGAAGAACCTAAAGCTGAAGCGGCTGACACTGAAGAAAAAGAAGAGAAAACTGAGAAGTAATCTAATATTTTTCGGACACAAAAAACCCGTTAGGAATTATCCTGACGGGTTTTTTTTATGACAACAATGGACTTCCCATTATTGCGATCTCAATTTAGGGAAAAGCAATCGCTTTGGTTATTAACTATTCAAATTGAAATTTTTAATATACTATGAATTGAGGCTATTTAGATGCTCCTTAAATAAGTGTTATTATTTATAATACAATCTGACAACAGTTTGCAGAATAATTTCAAAGTGATAATCAAATCACTTTACAAGAATCTCTGTTCTTCTATTCCTTGCTCTACCTTCTTCAGTATTATTTGTCTCGATTGGCATTGTAGACCCCTTGGCAACATAGATTAATCTATTTCGACTTACACCTTTTCCAATAAGATAATTTCCCACCGATTCAGCTCTCATACCTGACAATTTCATATTGTAAGAGTCAGATCCAATGTTATCTGTATGGCCAGAAATTTCAATTGTAAATTCCGGATTATCATTAATTGCTTTTGCAAGCTTATCTAATTCAATATAAGATGTTGGTAACAGGTTATGTTTATTAAACTCAAAGAATATGTTATTCATAACCAAGAGGTTACCAGACTTAAATGGCGATAATTCAAACCGTTTTTTTATGGCCTCTGTACCAATACTGTCTTCAAGATTAATATTTTCTGAATGAAATAAATATCCTTTTTTCGTGATGTTAAAAGCGTAATCAACACCGGGAAATAATACTATGAGAAACTTCCCGGAAACTGAATCTGAAACAGTTATATTGACCAATTCAGCAGTTTTAAGATTTGTAATTTCAACATTAGATTTTAACGGATTACCTGTTTCCTTATCTACTACCAATCCTTCAACATACATAACTGGCTGAGGAAGGATATCCTCATAGTTATCAAAGTAATACACATCATAATTTCCATAGCCTCCTTCCCTGTCGCTGCTTATCCAGCTTCTCTTGCCATCAATACTATTAAATATATTTATTTCATTGAATTTAGAATTCGCCGGATAGCCAATATTTGTGGCCTTTGACCATCTTCCAAGTTCATCAGCTCTTGAAATAAACAGATCATAACCACCAAGTCCGGGGTGACCAGTAGATGCGAAGAATAATGTATGTCCGTCGGCATGTAAAAAAGGTGCCATTTCATCTTTATGAGTATTAATGCTATCACCCAGATTAATTGGCGGACTCCATTCATTATTTTTTAATCTAATGGACATCCATATATCTGATCCTCCCTTACCTCCTGCCCTTTTGGAAGCAAAAAACAGTTTCTTACTATCCGAGGAAATTACAGGTTGAGATTCCCAGGTACTTGTGTTAATTACATCACCAATATTACTTGGTTCAAGCCATTTTGTTCCCAAACTGTTGGAGTAATACAGATCACAACTTCCATAAGAATTTGGCCAATAACAACCTGTAAAGAACATAATTCGACCATCTGTACTAAAATTAATTGTGCCCATATTTTGTCTTTCTCTCCTCCAGCTAAGATCTACCAAACCAGGTATGGACCATGTACTATCCTTAAATTCTGAACTGTAAAGTTCTTCCTTATATCTCGGTGATGAGCCCTGATTTGTTTCCAGCATTGTTCTCTTCGTAAGCATAAGCAGGTCAAAATCAGTGTTAACATAATTGATATACTCATCATTTTTGGTGTTTACAGGTGCACCAATATTAATGACATCAATATTCAATTCATTTTCAACGATATCTCGTGATATTTCTGCTGTGATCAACTTTCTTTCTGCTAACACAAGTAGCTCATCAGAAATACCATCATTATTCAACAAGTTTCTAAAACATATTACAGAATTCTTATAATCTCCATTCTCATAATAAATATTGCCTAGAAAATAATATACTGGTGGAAAAAATGTAGAATCAATTGCCAATGTTCTTTCGTATGCCGCTGTAGCTTTTTCATTACTTTGCAAATCTGTGTAGATATCTCCCATCAACATCCATGCTTCAATAAATTCGGGATCGATATCAACGGATTTATCCAGATTGGCAAGAGCCGCTCCATAATTTCGATTTGTATAATTATTGGCAGCCAGATTATACAACTTTATGGCTTTTTTGCTACTGCTTGAAAATTGATATTCTTGTGCTAACAAGTTGCTATTCAACAATAAGACAGCAATAAGCAGAAAAGTGTATATGGATTTGTTTTGTTTCACAATTGTATTTGGTCAGGATAGTTTATTTACCCAGTTTCCTGATGGCAAAGAAAATAATATTTAAATCTTTCCACGGATTGTAATCTCGTGCGTATAATATATTTATGTGTTTTATGGTATCAATATCGTGCTGTTGAAATTTAACAGAATCAAGAGGGTTTAGAACTCCTTTTCGAATCTTTGGCAACTGTTTTAGTTGATCTTCAAGAGGATAATAACCAACAAAACTCCTACATCCGATCAATATTCTGAACATATTTCTGATAAAGTTCAAAGGTTTCTTAACAATGAAGATCATTATTGGCGATAAAGCAAGAAATACCAGATTCAGGAATATATCAAGTAATCTTTTATTTCTCCTGTTATCAACCTTATCAACTGCATTAATATCAACTGTATACAAATCTCCCCTTGTATGAATCGAGTTACTTCCAATAATTGAAAGACTGTCTTCTGGAGCAATTTTAAAATCAACTTGTGAAACCTGCCATTCAGTCATTTTATCAATAATCATCTGGTGGCTAATGCTTTTAGAACAGAATATTACTTCATCAATATTATAAATCCTGAATATATCTACCGCCTGTGAGATAACTCCAATGAAATCAGTGTCTTTCTGAACTTTTTCGCTTGGATTTACAAGTCCAACAAACTCAGGTTTGACAAAAGATTTTTGCAACAAAGCTTCTACTCTATGGGCTTCATCTGTATCTCCAATAACAATAAATCGTTTATTGGCAGTTTGACCAATTTGCACCCAGCTTACCTTAAATAAATGCAGGATAAATCTGATTCCGGGTAATAACAGAACTCCCCATAATGTGCTCAACAGAATAAGTGCCCTTGAAAACCTTAGGCTTTCGGGTAATAATGCATATAACACAAGTATAAAAATTGTACCAGCAACTAACCCTGTTATGGATTTCTTTATTCGAATTGGTCTGTCGTAACCACCTGCAAAATAAACTGATAATAACCATATAACAATATATGAAGGTATCAGAAAATATGTAAATTCATCGGGATAGGCTCCTCCTTCTGTATAAATTTGCGTTTTCTCCCAGAGTTTTTTTATAAGTACAGTTCCGGCAAATAAGGCAATAAAATCCAGTAATGGAAGCAATGCACGACTTAGAAACCTAGTTAGTAAGGCAATTGTTGCCCTAAAGTAAATAGCAAAGTTTATCAGAGTAGTATAAAGTCGGGCATTTTTTTGCGTGAAATGCTTCTTTGCAAAGATTATCATTGCATTATAAAACACGAGCACATAATTAATACTACCTTTCTTGGTGCTTTCGCCCTTGTAGTGAATAATTCTTGTTTCAGGATAATAATAATTATTATACCCTTCCTTTATTATCCTGTAGCTCAAATCAATATCTTCGCCATACATAAAGAAAGCCTCATCCAGATAACCTGTCTTATCAAGAGCTTCCTTTCTTAGAAACATGTACGCACCGGCTAATATTTCAATTTTATGGGTACTATCTTTATCAAGATGACCAAGATGATACCGGGCAAATCTTTTACTTTTTGGAAATAAGGCACTTAATCCGAAAATCTTATAAAACGAAGTTGTAGGTGTTGGTAATCCACGCTTTGATTCGGGTAGAAACTTTCCGGAGCCATCCAACATTTTAACGGCTAAAGCACCGGCATCAGGATGTTCATCCATAAATTTAATCGACTTCTCAAAAGTATCATGCTCAACAACGGTATCGGGATTGAGCAATAATACATATTCACCTTTTGATAATTCTATAGCCTGATTATTAGCAACAGAGAATCCAACATTCTTTTTATTTGCGATGAGTTTAACTTCAGGATACTTACTCTGAACCATTTGATTCGAACCATCGATGGAATCATTATCAACTACAAACACCTCTCCTTCAATGTTTTTCATTGCCACCCTTACAGAGTTAAGGCATTGATCAAGAAAATATTCAACGTTGTAGTTAACTATTACTACCGATAACTTCATATCAAATTATTAAGTATGGCAAATATACACAGTATAATAAAAAAAGCAGGTATTAACGAATATGAATCGAAATTACTTGTAGTTTTATATTTACAAGTATGAAACGAAAAGATGGATAATTTGTTATGCATTTACCATTGTTGTTTGTTTAACCGTGATTGGATATTTTTCTAGAAATATTCGAAGTCATGCAACCAATTAGCCAATAAATAGACCTATTATATAAAAGCACTAATAATAAACCAACAGCATACATATACCAATAAAGAAAAGGAACAATATCTTGTGCAAAGATGCCTGAAGAACGACCGTATGGCTCAAAAGAAGTTATACGACTCGTATTGTAACGCTATGTACAGTTCCGCTTTCCGGATATTAAATGATAGTAATCTAGCTAACGATGCGCTTCAGGATTCGTTTATGTACATTTTCAGACAATTAGATAAGTTTGAATTCAGATCAACATTAGGTACTTGGATCAAAACTATTGTAATACATACCTCGTTAAAACTGCTCCATAAACAGAAGTCTTTCAGCTTTTCCGATCTTAATGAAACAGTAAACTTTGTTACATGGGAAGAACCTTTAAATGGTGAGCACCTTGAAAAAGCTATACTCTCTTTACCAGATGGATACAGGGCAATTTTCTTATTGATTGAAGTGGAGGGTTACAAACATAAAGAAGTTGCTAAAATGCTAAATATCAGCGAGGGAACATCGAAATCGCAATTGTTTCATGCTAAAAAATATTTAAAAAACATACTTACAAGTTGTAGTAATTAATGAAAGAAATTAACCGACATATATTACTTGAGGGTTTATCAAATCTTCCAGAACACTCTGCTCCGGCAGATGTCTGGGAAAATATTGAGACAATGGTATATAGATTTCCAACAGATATATTACCAGTTCATGAGCCTGCAGCAGGAACCTGGAACTCTATCTCCTCGCAGCTTGGTGGCAATACATCTTGGTTTAACCAATCTGTTAAAATAATATCCATTATTGCACTTTTACTAATTTCGGGGAGTATAATTATATGGAATACTTCTTATTCTCCAACACACAAATCTGATAATAATAAACCCACAAAACATAGGGCCGAGGCCAGTATTATACCTGCGGATTTGCATACTGATATAATTAACCAAGTCTCTGAAAAGCCACCAATAGAAGATGTAGGAATAACTTTTACAGAAAATAGCTCATCAGAAGATATTAATCCATTAACTATTAATAAAGAACTATCTGCAAAGGTAAATGAAAGCAAAAAGAATGAAGAACCCTCATTCTATAAACCCATACTCAATAATAGAGGCAATACTTTCATGGGAAGGATAGAATCAAGAAACGAGTGTAGTATCTTGTGTATTGAACCGGATATTAGTTTAGACATTAAGGAAATAGATTTGGAACTTGCTAAGATTCCACAGGATTACTGCGATTTCAACTATGTTGAAAAATGTGTTTCTTTTGGAATTGGTGCTGAGTATCAGTTATTCTTTAGTGATGCTATTCCAGAGGGTACAGAAATGAAATACTGGACATCGAGTGATCTGCGTATTAAATTTCAGAGGAATAAATTGAGTCTGGAAACAGGTGTAGGAATAGGGTTTTCATCTGATAGAACGAATTTTACATATAATTATTTAACAAATGAACTTGTTGATTCTTATGAATATGTTGATTCTATTCACTACGATCCAATAACTGGAACTACTCAGTATTTTACTACTACTGTTGAAGTATGGGATTCAATATCATATACATCACAATCAGCAATGAAAAAGGACTATCGCTATTTGCAAGTCCCTTTGATACTTGGGTATGATGTGCTAGTAAGTGAACAATTCTTTCTGACATTAAATGCCGGTTTAGTATACAGTACAGAAATTGATATTCAAAGCAGAATTCCTAACATTTATCATGAAAACTCAAGAGTAACATCAATAGATAAGGTGGAAATAAGTAGAAATACAGAGTTTTTGAGAATTACGGGAGGATTGCGATTTGGTTGGAATTTTTCTAGTAAGTTAAGCTTAATTATTGATCCTTCATTTAATTATTATCTGAATGAGATCTATAAAAATATTAACTTAAATAGCCCATTATCAGTGAGTTTACGCTGTGGACTTTATTACAATTTTTAAATTGATACAACTAAACAGGGATTTAAGAACCCTATAATAATATAACTAATACTATATTAAAATGAAAAAGATACTACTTATGCTACTGGTTCTGATTATTTCATTCAATCTTTACCCACAATCCGATTGTAATCCACCAATTGGATTAACCTCTGAAGTATCTCAGAATGATGTGAAACTAACATGGATCGCACCTACCTACGGAACATTTGCTGTACTAAATGAATTTTACAGAAAGGAAACCAGCAAAGAATTCGACCTATCACCTATTCATAGAAAGACTTCAATATCAACACAAAACCGCGATTATCTTGATCTTCAGTTTACCTTTCCTACACATTATAATTTAGGTGAAGCCGGAGTTGGATGTGATGGAAATTATTTCTATACCACAACATGGAATGATACAATGTTCTACAAATATGGCATTGACGGTACTTATATTGAAACTTTATACATATCCGGTGTGGAATATTCTCGAAACTTAGTTTTTTGTGAAATAGATGGTTTGATGTATGCTTCTTGTCTAAACAATGGTTTATTTGCCATCGATTTTAATACTATGACTATTGTCGATACTATTCCTCTTCCATCTATAGGAGCAGGCCGTGCAACAGCATATAACCCTGACCTCGATGTGTTTTACACAAACAACTGGAGTACTGATGTATTTACAATAGACAGAGTAACCGAGATGGTAGTTGATACAATGCCACTTCAAGGTCCACATAATAGCTTCTATGGATTTGCATACGACAATGTAAGTGATGGAGGACCTTTTCTATGGGGATTCAGTCAGAATAATAACGGATGTGACCTGGTACAGATGACCCTACCCGATTTAATAGAAACCGGAGTTGTTTTGGATATCACAACTATCTTACCTTCTGGAACATATCATGCAGGAGGATTATATATTATTCCGGATATTATAGATACAACTGTTACACTAGGAGGTATAGTCCAAAGCGAAATAATATTTGGACTTGAACTTGGATCTAACCCTCCGCCACCTCCGCCTGTTGTTGCCGGATACAATGTATACAGAGATGATGTACAGGTAAATTCAGTTGCTGTTACAGATACTTTTTATTATGATTTAGGTTTGAGTGCCGGAAGTTACAATTATTATGTAACAGCCTTATACTCTGACATATCAGGAAGTATTGTCTGTGAATCAGCAAATTCAGATACTGCACCTGCAAATATATCTGATCCTGATCTTATAATAGGCGGAAATATTTTCGCTGGAAATGTAAAACTGGATCAAGGGGTCGCACATGCATACTATAATGATGATGGGAATATTAGTATTGCATCAAGTGTAGAAACTGATAATCTTGGATACTATTTCTTCCTTGAATATGCTGAGAAGGATTATTATGTTTACACAGTACCCGGAGCAAACTCATTGTTCGCTGACAATTTTATTCCAACATATTATGGGGATGTGTTTCATTGGGAAAACTCACCACTTATCCATCTAAATCAAAACATGTATAATCAAGATATAAACCTAGTGGAGATCAGTCAATTACCAGGTGTCGGCAATGGTAGCATCAACGGTATTGTATATAATGAAACCAAGAACTATGAGGAACTTCCTGCTAATAATGTACTAATGTTGCTGTTGAATAATGATCAAGAATGTGTGTCGTATGCATACACCGATAATAGTGGAAAGTACGAGTTTAGTAACCTTGATAATGGCACATACTATTTACTATGTGAAATTATTGGCAAGCAAATGGCTCAAAATATTTACGTTATTGATGGAGAAAATCAATCATATGATAATGTTAACTTAGTTATTACCAGCAATCAGATTGTTATGGGAATGGAAGATGACCTTCCAGAATCCATTAAGTATATTAGCGAAGTATTTCCAAATCCGGTAACCAATAAAGCACAAATTAACATTAACTCTATTTCCAATGATAGTTTTAAGTTATCTGTTTTTAATATTACAGGTCAGGCGGTTTACTCTAACACAACTATCTTGGAAACAGGATTAAATACCCTTAATATTGATGTATCAGAATTTTCGAAAGGAATCATGTTTATGAGATTCGAATTTCAAGATAAAACTTCTTTAACCAAAAAATTTATAATCTATTAGTTACTAGTTCAACCATAATCGGGGCCGTTCATTAAGGATGGCCCCTTTTCATTTGTTGCAAAACACTAAGGGGTAGATGCTTGTTCAACCAAGATTAGATTATCAATATTATATCCTCTTGTCTTAATTTTACTTTTAAGATTGTCAAGCACTTTTTGTTCCATTTGAGGTGTTCGGCTTAGTATCCACAAATACTTAGGTGAGCTGCTTCCTATTACGGCCCATTGATAGTTTTCATTATCAAGTTCCATAACAAGATAATCCGAATAAAATATCCAAAAAAATGAGACTCTTAGGTGAGCGGGATTTTCCGGATCTATGATTTTCGCCTTTCCAGTAGCTGATTTATGTTCCCCATCAAGAGTAAATTTGTACCCTTCATTCAGTACTTTTATTTTGCCATCTTCTCTCATCGAATATGTTGCTGTAACACCTACCAGGTCTTTCTCAAAGGAATGAGGAAATCTAGCTACTTCATACCATGTACCCAGAAATTTGTCAATATCTAAAGTATTAACTGTCTTGTTATTTACCATTATCTTAGAGTTTGAACAGCTAGCAAAACTTACTACTATTATAAGTATGGCCGTTATGTTAATTGTATTTCTCATTTTTTTAATATTTCCCAGGATTCTATATCACCTTCAATAACTTTAAATAATGTATGTTGCTTTATTTTCTTAACATGCGAGTATTGAAGAAGTTTTGAATAATCTCCTTTTTCTAATACATTCTTTGCTAATAAGGTTTCTCTCCATAATGCAACTAAGCCTTTTGAATCAAGATAACAAGGATGTATCGACCATATTCTCATTATGTTAAGATTGAAGCTAATAGCAATCTATTACAATAATGTTGATAAATCTTATATGAAGATTAAAACTTAACCATTATACCAATTGTTGGCAACACAGTACCTGATTCATTTGGAACAGATTTGAGTACATAATCCTTTCCGTTATTAGTTGTTTTAAAACTTCCGTCAGCGTTTTTCTCACGAATTATATAATCTTGTCCTGCTACTTTAAAATTATAAAGGTTTTGGATATCTATATAAACCATTAGAGCCCATTTTTCAAAAAAGAAGTTTTTATCCACTCGGATATCAAGCTGATGAAATGAATTAAACCTTAAAGTATTTAGTTTATCAAAATCAAGATAAGGCTGGCCTTTAGCATTCCATGCTTCAATGTTTGCAGATGTTTCAAGATCATATGGAGTATAGGGTAATCCTCCCACATACCTCCATTTTAATCCCATTCTCCAATTTTTACTAAAATCTCGATAACCCGTAATAGTAAGCAGGTGCCTACTATCCCATGAAGATGCAATATAGTCACCCTTTAGATCTGTAAATAAACTTCTTACATAAGTATACGCAGCCAACAGAGTGAATTTATCATAGTTGATTCTATTTAGTACCTCCACACCTGTAGCGCGTCCTTTTCCCGTAAAAGTTACCGGTGCAGCTCCGGCTACACTACTATAATCTGCTCCCTGGTTAGCCAGACTGGCACCCGTCATGATATCAATGGGATACTGAAAATAATCTTTATAAAATCCTTCAACTGATAAGAGTATTTTTTCAGAAAAACGATGCTCAACACCAAGGGAATATTGAGTCACACCAATATATTTTGCATTCTCCTTATTGACCAACTCTCCTGCATTATTTCTAAACCCCAGAGTGGTATATGCTGGTTGTTGGAAATATCTTCCCACACCTCCTTGAACAGAAAACTTATCAGTAATTGCATAAGATAACGAAAGACGCGGTGAAAACTGCCTAGTAGGGTTGGAAGTACTACGATTATAATTATTACCATCGAACCTTACTCCAAGTGATACAAGTAATCGGCTATTGAAAACATTTTTCGTAACCTGCCCGGAAAATCCATATTTAACAACATCTAAATCAGTATTATAATTAAAGTCAATTAAACTATCATCCACATATATTTCTTGATATGTATTATTGTGGTATGTTGCATATTCTGTATTTACACTAAAATTATATTTGAATCCACGATTTCTAATTGTTAACTCATACCGTAGCTTGTTTTCTGCTTCCGTGGAATTATAATCAAAGTTTTTAGGAAGGTCTTCATCATTATCAGGATACTTGTAGAAACTGTTATTTAGCATATTACGACTAAGCACCAAAGTGTGATAACCATTCTTAAAAAAGTTATTATATACAACTCCAAATGTATAGCTCCATTGATTATTTACTGGAACCTGAGCCAATAAATACTCCTGGCCTTCATCTGGATCCTTAATTCCGGTGTTTAGTGTTAACTGATCTAACGAACCTATTGATATAACTGTAAGTTTATTACGCTCATTTATATCGCTTCTGAGTTTAAACTGATAATCATTAAAAGTAGGGAGAAAAGGCAATCCTATTGCTGAGAATAACAGTTGCAAATAGGATCTCCTTGCTGAGAAAATATAGCTCGTTTTCTTCCCAATGGGACCATCAATTGTAAGTGCAGCCTCACTTGCGCCTATGGCGGCTTGAAAGTTTGTTTTATCCTTGCTTCCCTCCTTTTGCTTAAAATCTAGTATTCCACTTAGCGCATTATATTTATTCGCCTGAAATGAACCTGAATAAAAATCAACCGATTGAATAAAATCAGCATTTATAATACCAACAGGCCCGCCAGATGCTCCTTGTGTTGAAAAATGATTAAGTACCGGAATTTCAATGCCATCAAGAAAAAACCTGTTCTCACTTGGACCGCCACCACGTATAATAACATCATTTCTAAATGCCGGAGTTGAGCCTACTCCTGGAAATGATTGAATTACACGGGAAATATCACGATTACTTCCCGGATTACTTTCAATTTCCTTTGTTCGAATAGTTTGCATTGAAAGAGGTGCTTCAATAGACTTCTCAAAGGGATCAGATTTTACTATTACTTCCTCAAGTAATTCCTCAGATGGTTCAAGCTGTATTTCAGCAAAAGGTATATTATTGTTACTCAGTAGTATATCTTGACTAAATAAAGGCTTGTATCCTATAAATGATACCTGAAGATTAATATACCCAGGTTCAAGACCAGTAATTCTAAACTCGCCATTGAAATCACTGGTTGCACCAATATTGGTACCTGCCACAATCACATTAGCAAAAGCAACAGGTTCGTTGTTACTAATATCTGTTATCTTACCGTGCACTTCTGCCGTTTGTGCAAACAACAGTAAAGAATTAGTAATAAGAATTGCTATAATTATATATTGTCTCATGGATTTCCTAATGATTTGAAACTTTAATTTCCTTTAGTATTTGTTTTGCAGTAGTTAATGTAGATATGTCAGCAAATAGATTTCCTCCTAGTCCAATAGGATCTCCATGTCCGATGGGCTCTAAAAGATACTCTGATTTACTATTATCGATGGTCACTGAATAAATTAATGATGGTTGTGCACTATGTTTATAGGCATTACTTTGGGGATATTTATCATTTGTCCAGAAACTATTCCAGTCGCCGAACTGATTCACTTCAAATAAAATTCGATATTCCTTGTTTGAGTAATCATTCTTAGACTTAATAATAAAGTTTGTAGTTGGTGTAGCACCTGTATATGCATCAACAAGGGGATTCTCAATCGATGGAACTAAATCCGTATTATTTATTAGTCCTTTTTTATAAGTCCAATATGGCAATGAAGCAGGTTGATATGAAGGCCCTTCCCTGTTGAGCCATAGGGAATCATTAACCATTTCATGACTATATTTACCCGAGGAATAAGCTTTGGTGATATATATAGTTGATATGTAATTACCTTCATTATCTTCTTTCCAAATAACAAATGTTGGATGATCAAAACTACTACCCTTTGTAACACAAATTGTTTGGTTTGAATTGTCAGCTATTGTAATTACTGTACTTTCTTCATTTTTTGCCTTAACTCTTCCAGTTGAAAAACATGCTGTTAGGAAGGTAACAAGTATTATTATTGAAAAAAAAGTAGCAAAACTTTTCATTTTATTACGTTTTTGTATTTATTTTGCAAATATATTACTTTATCATATTAATATTTAAAAACATTTAAATTTAATAATTTTTTAACAATGTCTGATTCTCTAGATTTAATAAACAAACTTATTCCCTATTTAAAAGATTACAAAGAGTCAGTGGGAAATAGCGATTTGCATGAATTCTCTATATACTTAAAAGATAACCTAGGCAAATCAGAGGATTCTGTAAAGAAGAAAGCATTTAACAAAGATGATTTCCATAATTACAGGATGTATCCTGAAATCGAGTTTTCCGCTTTATTGACTGGCTTATACAGGTTTTCAAAACATTATCTAAGAAAAGCTTTCTCAACAACACAAATCAAAACAATAGATGAATTTGGATTTCTGGCATCTCTTTTAAAAGAAGGCAGTTTATTAAAAACCGAACTCATCACTAAGCATTTACTGGAAATATCAAGTGGTAGTGAGATAATTAAACGACTAATTAGGAATGAATTAATTTATGAATTCCCTGATGAAAAAGATAAGAGAGCAAAACGGGTAAGCTTGACTGATAAAGGCCGCAAAGAGATTTTTAATGCATTTGATGATATGCATAAGGTTTCTGAGTTAATCGTAGGTAAACTTTCCCAAGATGAGTTGAATGAGGCATTACAAATTTTCAACAAACTCAATTATCATCATCATCACATTTATGATAGTGATAAAAAGACATCATTAATTAATCTCCATAAAAAATACGTAGAAACACCATATGGTGATTAGTCCTTATTATAACCACCTATATTCCAGCTAATACCGGTTGAAATATAATTCATATAATGATTTATACCGGAGGCAAAAGAGAAGTCAAATTGTAGGTTATTTCGAATGAGATATGTGAATCCTGAATCAAAGTTTAGATAGGAGTCTTTAAAATCAACTAGTTCTCCATATCCTTCAACAAAAACTCCGAGCCTATCTGTAACTGAAAAACCAAGAGACATAGTGTAAACGAGATTACCGCTACCTTCTCCAAAGTAATCGTAGCCAATATTATAACCCAGTCCCATATTATCTGTTAAGTTATGTGAAACAGCCAATCTGTTAACTGTTCCATACCTATTTGTTGTAAGATCTGATGAACCAGTGGGCAATACCAGATGTGATAAAATTGCAATTTTGGCATTAATGTCTTCCTTATTTATTAATTCAACCTTTGCACCTAACATCATATCTGAAATTCCTGCACTTACATTTTCTTTTTTTAAGTTTTTAGTGCTTTCGAATTGGTTTGTTATCCTTAACTCCACTCCTGTCAATAACCCGACTCTAAATAATGAGGACGGACCTGAAAATGTTCTGTACTTAGTTTTATCATCAGATGAATAACCAAGCGACATGCCAGTTTCAATCTGAAAACTTCGCACAGGTACCGTAATTGCACTTTCAGTTTGATCAGGCCGATCGGTTACAATGCTTTGTCCATTTAATATATTTACCATCATAATTAGGTAAAATACAATAGCTATTTGTAGTAAGTTTTTCATCTGATATTTAATTATTTAATTAAACCCTTTTAGTAGTTTATCAATATCCCATTCATCATCTCCCCTGCCAAAAGCAGTATTATGTCGTTCGGTATTTGATGCAAAAGCCCAGGTTGCCGCCTTAGCATTTTTTGTTTCTTTAAGTGTTCTGAGCATTTTACGATATACGGTCTTTTCCTCCCACATTGTCTTCCAACATATATCCATAGCTTCGGTGAGTTCCTCGGGAGTCATCTTAATAGGTTTATGGCTAACTTCATGAAAATGATAACGTTCCCAGTCTTTTGGGAAATTAGTATATAACAATCTGTTTTCCTTTTCCATCTTGCTAAATAATCCCGTTCCCGGAAGTGGTGTTACAATTGTAGCCTGCATGGCATCAATTCCCGAATTAATTGCAAAATTTGTTCTATTAATTATATCTTGTTTCGAGTCAGAATCTAATCCGAAAACCAATGCTCCCAAAACACTGATGCCGTGTTTATGAATCTTCTGAAAAGCTTCTTCATAATGATCAACTCCAATTTTAAGATTCATCTTTTTGTTAGTTTCCTGTAGCTGATCAACTTTTTCAGATTCTATTCCAATTAATATCATCCTACACCCACTCTCTGCTGCATAATGTAGTACTTCCTCATTGTCGGCAATATTGAGAGAAGCCTGACAGTACCAATCTTTCTTTATACCGCGTTCAATCATTCCTTTAAAAAGCCTGACAGCTCGTTCGGCTGATTTCTTAGTGTATCCGATAAGGTTATCATCAATAATAAAAAGTCGCTCATTATCAATTGTTTCCATCTCATCAAGAACGTCCTCAACTGGTCTTTCACGATACTTACTTCCGTTAAAGGTATGAACTGAACAAAAGTCACAACTCATGGGGCAACCTCTTGTAGTTTGAATATTTGCATAATTATACCCTTTATGAAAAAGATCCCTGCGAGGAAAAACAGCATCTTTCAAATCAGCAAACTCACCCTTATATCGTTTTTTTAGGGAATCACTATCAAAATCTTTCAGTAGTTGATGCCATACCCCTTCTGCTTCACCAATAACAATCGTATCAGCATATTTTTCAGCTTCATCAGGCACCATGGAAACATGAATCCCACCTAATACTACCTTAATCCCTTTATTACGATAAAGAGTTGCTAATTCGTATGCCCTAAAGGCTGCAGAAGTAAGAGCTGTAATACCAACAAGATCAGCATGAGTATATTCAAACTCTTCATAATTCTCATCAAGAATAGTAATATCCCAATTATCTGGTGTTAAACCAGCGATCATTCCCAAGCCTAAAGGTGGAGAAATGCTTCTTCTGTCAAATAGTTCATCCCGCTTAAATTGATTAAATGGATTAATCAATAGAAGCTGTTTTTTGTTAGTTTTCAAATTAATCGTCTTTTGTCCAAAGATAAATATATTTACGAAATGTCAGTATTGATGGTGGTTCTACAGTTACATCACTATGGTATTCAATATTTTAATAATAGGTAAATACGATTATAAATAGTAATCAAAACCTCAGTATTGAAGATTCTTCTTTTAAAACCCCTTAAAGATTCTGGCCTGAGAAACTCCGGGAGCTTGCATATCCAAATCAAGAAAATGGCCAAACGGAGTTTGATTACACTTATAATCTGCATTTTCCAACCTTAGCTGAACCTTGTCAAAAATGTCCTTTGTGAAATTTGGATCTGCTTTTGTTTCCGCAAGATGAGCAAAAGAATGCAATATTATATTTCGGGTCATATTCTTTTTTGCTGCCCACTTCAGGTTCTTAAGCATTTTATTTTCAACGCCTTTTGGATCATCTTCATCCAATAATTCAGCATGAATAAAGGCAACCAAAGCTTCCTTATAATCCTTGCCTTCCTTTACCTCCGGAAATTCCTCAAGAGTGTGTATGGTTGGATTAAAAGCAAACCTCGAACAAAAAATCATCAATAGTTTCATAATATGGGATTAGTTGTTGCAATAATATAAAAAAGAGGAACGCTTACAGAGATTATTCATATAATAAAGAAACTAAGACCATAACCTAATCGATCAAAATATGTATTTTTGCAATTGTAGCACACAACTATTACACAACTGATTATTAATTAATTATGAAATACAAGGGAATTATTTTCGATCTGGATGGAACATTGTTAAACTCCATTGAAGATCTGGCAGAATCAATGAATACAGTTCTCGAAAAACATAGCTTCCCTACGCATGGGGTTGCCAAATATGAGCAATTAATTGGCAATGGAATATTAAATCTTGTAAAAAAAGCTCTGCCTAAATCACATAATGATGATCAAAAATGTAAGCAGTATTTTGATATGATGTTTGATGTTTACAGAGAAAATTGTACAAACAAAACAAGACCATATGAAAGAATTACAGAATTATTGGATTCGCTGACCTCAAATAATATAAAAATTGCGGTACTATCAAATAAGGCTGATGAATTAACAAAAAAAGCAGTAGCAACACTTCTTCCCGATTGGAGGTTTGAGTCTGTAAACGGACTTACTGATGAAAATAGTAAGAAACCACATCCTGGCAAGGCTCTAGAAATCAGCAATAAGATGGGGCTCAAGCCAAAGGATATACTATTTGTTGGTGATTCTGGTGTAGATATGAATACAGCAGTTAATGCCGGTATGGATGCTGTAGGTGTACTCTGGGGATTTAGATCACGGGATGAACTTGAACGAAATGGTGCCACTCATATAATAGAACAACCTCTTGAACTATTGAAAATATTGAAGATTTGAGTCTTGAATTAAGTTGGAATTCAATTATCTATTTTTCGGTTCTTTTTTTTATCAGATAAAATCTTCTTATCAGATAGTCGACGTTTAATTGATGACCTGGTTGGCTTGGTTGGTTTCCTTTCCTTTACAGGCTTAATTGCTTCCTTAATCAACATTATAAACCTGGCTTCAACTATCTCCTTATTCTTTGACTGACTGCGTGTTTCATTACTTTTCAAGAGTAGGATTCCATCATTATTTATCCTATTCTTAAGCTCAAGCTTGATCTTATCTTTCTGAACATCTGTAAGATAAGCAGAATTATCAATATCGAACAAAAGCTCAACCTGAGTTGAAACTTTATTAACATTCTGACCACCCGGACCACTGCTTCTGCTAAACCTGAAATCTATTTCCAATAATAATTGATCAAACATAATTCAAATGTAATTGATTTATGTAGTAAATAAAATCACACGTATAAATTCTTTAGATTTGTAGTAAACAATAACACGAATAATGCCAACACCTTTAGCTGAATCATTAAGGCCTCAAACGCTTGATAATTATATTGGACAGCAACATCTTGTTGGTAAAAATGCCATTCTCCGGAAAAGTATTGAATCAGGAAATATTCCATCTATGATACTTTGGGGTCCACCGGGTGTGGGAAAAACAACTTTGGCAAACGTTATCTCAAATACTCTTAATAAGGAGTTTTACACATTAAGTGCCGTTAGTTCAGGAGTTAAGGATGTTCGTAATGTAATAAATCAGGCGGCAATGTTTAATGGTAATGCCGTACTGTTTATAGATGAGATTCACAGATTTAGCAAATCACAACAAGATTCGCTTTTGGGTGCTGTTGAAAAAGGAATTATCACCTTGATTGGTGCAACAACAGAAAACCCTTCATTTGAAGTTATTTCCCCACTCCTTTCCAGATGTCAGGTTTACATTCTTAGAAACCTTGAGGCTGATGATCTCAGAACACTTCTGAAAAATGGGAATAAACTTCTTTCTAAAAAGTTTGACATAAAGATCAAAATAAAGGAGGACGAAGCATTATTAAGGATATCAGGTGGGGATGCAAGAAAACTATACAATGCACTTGAACTGGTTGTATATCAGGAAAAAACAACAAAAAAGAATATTGTAATTACGAATGATATTGTACTTGGAATTATTCAGGAAAATCTTGCAATATATGATAAACAAGGAGAAATGCATTATGATATTATTTCCGCTTTTATTAAGTCATTAAGAGGAAGTGATCCCAATGCAGCAGTTTACTGGCTTGCACGCATGGTTGAAGCTGGTGAAGACCCAAAATTTATTGCCCGCAGAATGCTGATTCTTGCATCAGAAGATATAGGAAATGCGAATCCAAATGCCTTACTTCTTGCTAACACCTGTATGGATGCCATTGCAAAGATCGGCTGGCCGGAAGGCAGGATAATTCTATCACAAACAGCCATATACCTTGCCAATTCACCCAAAAGTAATTCATCATATACCGCAATAAAAGATGCACAGGCAGTTGTGCAAAAAACCGGAAACCTTGCAGTTCCATTGCACCTGAGAAATGCTCCCACCAAATTAATGAAAGATATTGGATACGGTAAAGATTATCAGTATTCTCATAAATATGAAGATAATTTTAGTGATCAGGAATTTTTACCTGAAAATATTAGTGGGACAAAGTTTTATGAACCTGGAAACAATCCCAGAGAAAAAAGCGAAAATGAACTGTTAAAGAAAAGGTGGGGAAATAAGTACAATTATTAATTAGTCAATCTTTACTATTATGAATAATATTACAAAAAAGATAATCGATCACTCATTTGAATATGCTAAAGACCTGTTGGAAGATACCGGACAGTGTTATCCATTTGGTGCATTTGTTGATAATGCTGAAATTGTTCATCCTCTTGAATTTGAAATAACTGACAAGAAGAACATTCCTAATAATGAATCTGTTATGTGGTCGCTCAATAAATTTTGTGAAACAGAATTGGAAGAGAAAAGAATTATTGCTTACGCATTAACATATGAAGCCAATGTTCAGCTTGAGGAAGATAAACCAGCTGTTGAAACAATTGCTATTGATATAGTTGATAACACAAATAGTCAGCCTCATTACTATTTTCCATATGAGAAGAATAATGAAGGTAAGATTACTTTTGGTGAACCATTTGCTGTTAAAAGATAATTAAACACGCCTCTTCTCCCTATTGTAAGACCAAAGCATCAATACAATACCACATAGCAGCGAAAATATTGCAATTAAAAAGGTTACCGTAAAACCGAACAATTCATAAAAAATTACACCCATTAACGGGGCGAAGATTGCCCTAACTCCTGTTAGTGACAAATGTAAGGATTGATATGTACCCGATTCTTCAGGTTTACAAAAATATGCCGAACCAATATTCCACAAAAGAACCATTGTAGCAGCAAATATTCCGTGGAAAACTATATAAAATATCAAAGTATAATAAACTGTAATATCCAGAAATTCAAATCTTCCGGGAAAATATGAAGTAAGCATCAATGCAAATATGTATATAACAATCGACGAGTATGTTATTGCTGCAAACTTCCTTGGATCAATGTTTCCTATCAATTTCCCAAAGAATGGTAACAAAATGATTGCCAGTATATTATAAGCATTTCTATAAAATGCAACACTAGCATAATTAAGATTTAAGGCCTCATAAAAATAAATGGTAATTACGGTAACAGAAATCATAAATGAAAATCCGTAATACATAAATCCCATTTCGAAATGCCGGTAAGGCTTGTTCTTTGTCAGGATGTTTTTCATCTCACTTATTGAAGATTGAACAGACCTAAATATTGTCCTTTTAACCGGTAACTGTTCCTCATCAGGATAACTGATCATCGACAAAACAAATACTGAGGCTGTAGCAAAAATAGATGCAATAGGTATAATATAAACAAATGCAAAGTTGTTATAATCAAGAATATATCCATAAGCAAAAGTCACAACAAGCATTATAATTTTATTGATACTTGTTGAATAGCTGTAAAGTTTTCCGAAATTTTTATGATCGTAATTTACCTTTAGCAGATAGTTGATATTTGGATTGATAAAAATATTTCCAGAGAAATAAATCAGGAATAGAAATAGAAAAATATAATGGAAATATGGTTGTGCTAGCATTTCTTCCTTTGTTTGCGGAAAAAACAGTAAAGCCAGCAACGGGAGCCTACTCAATACAGCAGTTATACGTAGTAATTTTTTCCTGTTTCTAACACGTTTTAAAAACTCATTAATCACAACAAGGAATAAAAAAACCAGCATACTGAATTGAAACAAAAAGCTTAGCTGATAGTTTGTTCCATGCAAACTTTTTATAAAGACAAATTCGTTAAGAGCCATAATTCCAAGCACTACGCCCTCAATAATCATATATATTGTATGCAGCCTGAAAGTTCGTTTTTCAGTAAGGGATAGAGAATTTTTACTTATGAAAGAAATCATTTCAAATAAGGTCTTCAGTATAATTTTCGGCAAATTTAGTCCAGTTTCCCAATAATATTTTAAAAAGAAGCATTAAGTTTGCGCCCATGAATTTTATTTCTTCATTAGCGACTCGTTTTTTTATACTGCTTTTCGCAATATTACCATTTTGGATTCTTTATTTATTTGCTGATCTCTTTTATTTAATCGTCTATAAAATAGCGCGATACAGACTTGATATTGTCAGGGATAACCTGAGAAAAAGCTTTCCTGAAAAGGATGAAAAAGAACTGAGGAGAATTGAAAGATTATCATACAGGAATCTTGCTGATATAACTGTTGAAAGTCTGAAAGCTTTCACCATGAGTAAAAAACAGATTTTCGCCAGGCACAAGGTTATAAATGAGGATGAAATTAGCTATGTATACAAAAATCATGGAGGAATAATTGCGCTGCCAAACCATTACGGTAATTGGGAATGGGGTGCTATGTCGTGTATGCAGCTGCAATGGCCGGGTATTGCGTTATATAAGCCATTAAGCAATAAATATCTTGATAGTTACGTGCGCAAGAACCGATCAAGACTAGGTACGGAATTGGTTTCAATTTATGATACAGCGAGATGCTTTATTGCTAATAAAGACAAGAAAAAAAACTACGTAATGGCTTCTGATCAGAGCCCATCAAATAAAGGTAAATCTTATTGGATAGACTTTCTTGGAAGGGAAACTGCCTTTTTACATGGCCCTGATGTTTATGCTAAAAAATACAACTATCCGGCTGTTTTTGTCGATATACAGCGTGTTAAAAGAGGTTATTACGAATTGGAACTAACCGTATTGGCTGATAACCCACAAGAATTATCTGATGGCGAAGTTACACGAAGATTTGCCAATAAGCTTGAAAGTGTTATTCGTAAAAAACCTGAAGATTGGTTATGGACGCATAAGAGGTGGAAGCTGAGAAAGTAGATTATTATAATATATTTTTCTTTATACCTATTCCAATCCAATATGAATATCCTGATTTAGTGATTTCACCTGTTCCTCCAAAATGAGAATAACTATTTTCTTTCCAATAGTCTTGATTAAACTCTCCTTTGAGGAATAGAAATAGTCTTTTCTTTATTTCATAGTCTATTACAAGTCCAGCAGAATATCCAAAATTTTTATTTGTCCTCAAGAATCCTCCGATTGATGGACAAAACCTTATAGTATTTCCAATAATAAATTTAAGACTTAATGGAATGGTCACAAGTGACTCATTTTTATAAACGTACAATATAATTCCTGAATTTATTGAAACTAATGATTTTACAGGTCTATACTCAATAATAGGTCCCACTGATACGACTCTAGCTTCACTAGCTCTTGGTCCACCAGTAAATTCTAAACCAATATTCAATTCCTGTCCAAAAAATGTTTTAGATATAAATAAAGTTAAAATAAGTACTACTACTCGCAAGCTTCCTTTTTTCATTTCTTTTGCTGGATCTTACTTATTTATTAAATCATTTTCTCATAGATTAATTGCCTCATTCTCTTACTTATATATCAAAAATACGGAAGGTTTCTTATGAAAATCAAGTTTTGTTTTTTTCCAATCTGAAATTCGATAGGAATGAATTGTTTCTGTTGGCAATGTGAGATCAGTGGCAACACACAACATGGTTTTCATCGAACATGAATTTATTAATGTATTGATTAATTGGTTATTACGATATGGTGTTTCTATAAATACCTGTGTTTGATTCGATCTGTAAACCGATTGTTCTATTTCTTTTATCTTTCTAACAAGCTGATTCTTATCCACAGGTAAATATCCATGAAACGTAAAATTCTGTCCGTTAAAACCGGAAGCCATCAACGAGAGTATTATGGAGTTTGGTCCTACCAATGGAATAACTTCGATTGCATTTTCATGGGCAATTTTAACAACCAGAGAACCGGGATCAGCAATGCAGGGAGTTCCTGCTTCTGAAAGTAGCCCAACTGATTTCCCCATATTTACACAATCCAGATATGAATATACTTCAGATTCATCAGTATGTTTATTGAGTTCCATAAATTTCATATCATCAATCCTGACAGGATGTTTTAAACCACTAAGAAATCTTCTTGATGTTCTAAGTTGCTCAACAATAAAGGTATCCAAATTAAAGATCACCTCTTTGTTATACTCAGGAAGAACTTTATGAATTGTATCAAAAGATCCAAGAGTTGTAGGAATCAGATATAATTTACCAAAACTATGTTCAGCCATGTTAAAATGGTATTTTCTTTAAATCAACATTACCACCAGAAATTATCAAACCAATATTTTTGCCGGAAACATCTACTTTATTTTCAATAATTGCAGCTAAAGTTACGGCAGATGAGGGTTCAATGATGATTTTCATTCGCTCATATATAAGCCTCATTGCTTCAATTATTGAATCTTCGGTAACAGTAACTACTTCATCTACATATTCTCTTATGATAGGAAAATTTCTTTCACCCAGTGATGTTAGTAATCCATCGGCAATTGTATCAGGGTTTACACTTGGTATGATTCTACCCTCAATCATCGATCTGTATGCATCATCTGCGCCAAGCGGCTCACAGGCAATAACTTTTGTATTATCAGAAAAGTAAACAGCTGACAATGCAGTTCCGCTAACAAGCCCACCGCCACCGACAGGACACAATATAATATCCAAATCTTCAACCTGTTCCAGTAGTTCAAGGGTAGCAGTCCCCTGCCCTGCAATGATATCATAATTATCATAAGGATGAATTTCGGTTGCACCAGTTTTTGCTATAACTTTTTTAATGGTTTTCTCACGATCAGCAAGTGTAGGTGTACAGAATGTAATTTCACCACCATAATTCATAACAGCATCAACTTTAACCTTTGGAGCATTCTCCGGCATTACAATATACGCAGGTACATTTAATATCCTTGCAGCTCTTGCTAATGCCTGTGCAAAATTGCCAGATGAATGAGTAGAAACACCTTTAACCAGTTTATCTTTAGAAAGAGATAAAATTGCATTTACAGCTCCCCGAGACTTAAATGATCCTGCTTTTTGAAAGTTTTCACATTTAAAAAACAGATTAGCATCCGTTAAATCATTAAGTAAAGTTGAAGTGAGCGTGGGAGTAACATGAGTATAGGGCTTAATTCGATTATGAGCCTCTACAATATCATTTCCAAGGGGAGTTGAATTTAACACAAACTAGTGCTTTATTTAAGGTTATCTGTAATTTTTGTGGTAATCTCATCAAGAAGACCAATAATATCATCGAAATCAACTTTACCACTATGAATAGGGTCTTTAATAATTTTGTTAGATCCCGGTTCAATTACATTCATTAAATAATCAACCTTTGCTATATCATCTTTACTTCTGGCCAATTCAATAGTTTCATGGTAATTCCTGGTATCCATAACATATATTTTATCATAGATATCAAAATCTTTTTTCAATATTATTCTTGAACAACCACTTAATTCAATTCCTTTTTTTGAGGCAGCCTCAACTGCTCTGGCATCAGGAGGATCATTTATCGTTGTAGGAGAAAAGCCTGCGGAATCAACTATACCTTCAATATTGTTATCTTCATATTTCTTCTTAAGTAATGCTTCTGCTATGGGTGAGCGGCAAATATTTCCAGTACAAACAAAAAGGATATTCATAATTTACAATTTAATTTGGTGTTAAAGATAGCCATTTTTATCGAAATAATCAAGAAGAAAAGCCCACACGATGATAAATTACCATATAAAAAGTTAAGTTTCTATAGTTTTAACTTTTTATCAATATCATCAACATAAACCCTAAACTGTTTATCAGTCTCTATCAGATTGTTTACAGTTCTGCATGCATGCAATACAGTGGCATGATCTTTATTTCCACAATGTAACCCGATTGTAGCAAGTGAGTTTTTAGTGTGCATTTTAGAAAAATACATTGCAAGTTGACGAGCTTGAACTATTTCTCTTTTTCTTGTTTTCGAATTAAGTACATCCAAAGGAACACTAAAGTAATCACATACTACTTTTTGGATATAATCAATTGATATTTCACGTGTTGTACTCTTAACAAACTTGTCAATCATCTGACGAGCAAGATCGAGTGTAATAGCTTTTTTATTTAGTGTTGATTGCGCAAGAATTGAAATCAATGCACCTTCCATTTCACGAATATTGGTAGTAATACTATATGCGAGATATTCAATCACGTCATAAGGCATTTCAATGCCGTCTTTATAGAGTTTCTTTTGAAGTATTGATATTCTGGTTTCAAGATCGGGCATTTGTAGATCCGCAGCTAGACCCCATTTAAACCTGGAGAGCAATCGAGGCTCCATTCCCTTTAGTTCAACCGGTGGCTTATCGGATGTAAGTACCAGTTGTTTATTATTTTGATGAAGATGATTAAAAATGTGAAAGAACACATCCTGTGTCTTTTCTTTACCTGCAATAAATTGAATATCATCAATTATCAGAACATCTATCATCTGATAAAAATGAATAAAATCATTCTGGTTATTATTTCGCACTGAATCAATATATTGATTAATAAACTGATCAGTTTTAACGTAGAGTACAATCTTCTCAGGGTATTTTTTCTTAACCTGAAGCCCAATTGCATGTGCAAGATGAGTTTTTCCTAAACCAACATTACTGTAGACAAGAAGCGGATTAAAAGCCGTTTTCCCTGGGTTTTCAGCAATCGCCCAACCAGCCGAACGAGCAAGTCTATTACATTCACCTTCAATAAAATTATCAAATGAATATGTATCAACAAGTTGAGATTCAACTTTTAGCTTTTTTAGTCCGGGAATGATGAAGGGGTTTGGTATATCTCTTGTTTTTCCTTTGTTTAGATCGAGGGGCATTGATACCTGGTTATTTTGAGTTGCTCTTTTATCAGTAGCTGGATACTTAACAGCAAATGGTTTTGATTTATCATAATTATTATCGATAATCACGCTGTATTCGAGAGTAGCACCAGAACCAATTACCATACGAATTGTCTTCCTAAGAAGACCAATATAATGTTCTTCTAACCATTCATAAAAAAATTGGCTAGGAACCTGAATAGTTAGAACATCATTATCAAGACTAATTGGATTTATAGGTGCGAACCATGTACTATAACTTTGAGGAGGAATATTGTCTTTAATAACTTGCAGACATTTTTCCCAAATTTCATCATGCTTTTTATTCATACTTGATGTAGAGTTTCTCGATATAAGTAAAATTTTTGTTAGCAGAGATGCTAAATTGCTATGGATCAATACTTATTTATGTATTTCCCATTTTCATTTTAGCGAACACAAATATGAGTTAAAAAAAATTAATAAAAAACATAAAAAGTACTTGACTTTTTAAAATTATTATGGTAAATGTGTAACCCCTTGAAAAATTATATTTGCTTGTTTTTCAACTATGTTATAGTTACACCTCTAATTTTATCAAACTTTTTTAATGCAATATTTTCTTGATTTTTTTTTATTTCAAGAAATAATCGACAATTAATATTAAAATCCTGCCCTGTAATTTTAAGATTCTCATCTTTAATAACTCTCATGACAGAATTCATAAGAGGATATTCAAAACTTAATTCTATATTTCTGGTGATGAACTTTTTGATGATTTTATTCGCATCGATGGCATCAATTGCAGCAGTTTTATAAGCATTAATGAGTCCGCTTACACCTAGCTTTGTTCCTCCAAAATATCTTACAACAATAATCAGGCAATTCGTAATTTCATGCGATAACAATTGGTTTAAAATCGGTTTTCCGGCAGTCCCTGATGGTTCACCGTCGTCGCTGCTTCTGGAGAACTCATTTTCCGGATTTATCCTAAAAGCATAACAATGATGTCGGGCATCGTAGTATTTCTTTCTAACAGCTTCTCTAATTTCTTTTACCTCATCTTCTGTTTCAACATGAAATGCTAAGGCTATGAATTTGCTTCCTTTGTCTTTGAAATATCCCTCGCTCTCTGAAACTATCGTTTTATAATCACTTACTTCCTCCATCCTATTTCTTCTTGAAACACAAATCTAATAAAACTACCAATTGGCACTAATCAATACTATTGACAAAACAGCAACTAATATACCCGCTATCATCTGCTTTGAAAGCTTTTCCTTGAAAAACACAATTCCTATACCTGCCGTTATCAGTACCACACTAATGCTTAATACAGGAAAAAATAATGATGCCTCGAAATAAGTCAAAGAAGCCAAAATATTATACATAGAACCAAAATTTACAAGCCCAACAAATACACCAGCCAGTAAACTTTTTAAGGATATTCTCTTCTTTAAAGAAACAAGTTTAAGGATTACGAACACAAGACTAAATATAAAAGACCATGCAAATATTGTAGTAAGAAACAATGCATTATCTCCGTTAAGGTACTTGAAATGAGCATATTTTGTTAATGTATCGTTGAAACCTGTGCCAATAAATATTAGCAATGGTAGGATAATGAACTTAAAATTAGGTTTACTTTTTTTGCCTTTATAGAATATCAATACAAATGAAAAAAGAGCAAGAATAATTCCGACAACTTTCAGACTGCGTACTGTTTCTCCAAAAATCAAAAACCCGGCGATGGCTGGAATAATTACCGACATCTTCCCTGCAACTGCTGTAATAGCTATACCTGCTTTAACAGATGACTTGGCAAATAAATAGAAAGTTATAATAAATGAGAAACCAATAATTATGGTAATTGGAAACCACGGTTTTGTTACAATAACCGAAGGTATAATTGGCTCTTGCCAAATAACTGTTCCCAACATTACTGCTACCAGATAATTTGCTACAATAACCTGAAACTCATCAAGTTTAAAGGTACTTATAAGCCTGAAACAAACAAAGATAAGTACGGCAAATAATATGGCAAGTAATAGGTGTGTCATTATTTAAATTTAGCGGCAACAAAGCTAACCGTTTAAAAGAAAACAATGATAAAAAATCCAGAAATGTTTTTCGTTAGTTTAACTATAACTATTCTAATATGTATTAGATTTGTGATTTTTAAATTATAATATTTCTGATCTTCTTAATCTGCAACCAGCACAAATATAACTAAATGAAAACAAGGATCTTACTCATTACTACTATAACTCTAATCAACCTATTTCTCATTGCACAAAATTCAAAAAACAATTCCTATGGAAGATATGAAGGAACTGCTGACAGCAATATTCATGTAACAGCAAATATTGTAAAACTGGATGGAAACCTTACCGGTAATTACAACTATCATAATCCGGGTAACGGAGATAATGAAAGTTATAGTAATAGTATTCCTTTTACAGGTGATTTAACCGATCAAAACTTCAGCTTGAACAGTTACGGAAATAATGATATTCTATTGTCAGGTATTATGGATCAGGGAACTCTTAACGGTGACTGGTACTATCAAAACGATAATGTAATTCCTTTTGAGGTAAGTGAACAATATCCGGAAGGATCGATTCCATTTGTTGTATATTATCTTCACTCTGAGGACAGGTTACTTAAAGATAACACAGACTCTCCTGTTGCAGAGATTGAACTTACACTGATTTATCCTATAAATTCTGAAACGAATACTGCCGTTGACTCGGTTTGCTACCACATTGCCAATGGTTTTTTCGGTAATGGATTCTTTCATAATATTCCTGATAGTATGCTTACAAGATTTGAGAATGAGTATTATAACAATTATTCTCAGCAAAATCTGGAACGTTATGATAATGGTGCATCATTCAACTGGCAAAAAGTTGTTTCTATGTCTGTTATAAATAACTCTGACTATCTTCTATGCGTCGAATTTATCAAGTATGCTTTTACCGGTGGAGCTCATGGTATGACAAATATTGCCTACCAAAATATCAACCTAAAGGATGGTAATGAATTGACATACAATGATATATTTAATAAAGATTCAAAGATTCTACTATCAGAGTTGTTAACCGAACAGCTGTATACCGACAAACAAATCCCGACTGATATAACATTAAAAAAGGCAGGATATTTTGTTGAATCCATCGAGCCAAATTATAATATATATATTAATAATACGGGTATTGGATTCTTATATAATAGTTATGAAATTGCACCCTACTCCTATGGTCAGACTTCTGTTTTTCTTAAATATGACAAAATCAAGCATCTTCTAAAAACAAATTCACCTGTGTTTAACTTAATCAAATAAAAAGTTGATCATCTTTAACACGTATTGAACCATTTTAACATTTCTACATTTTAGCATTTTGGCATTCTAGCATTAAAAAAAGGTTCCCCCTTACGGAGAAACCTTCTTATATCATTGAGACTGATTTCCTAGAACCAGCCGAATTTAAATCCTATATTGAAAGTAAATGAATCAAGTGCATTCTTATCAACTGTAATGATTTGTTCCTGTAAATTATTATCCAGATATTTATATCTCAGATTAACACCATTTGTGAATCTGTAAGAAGCACCAATAGCAACTCTGAAGAACTTAACAATATTAAACTCTACATCAACTCCAGGTTCTGCAACAACAAAAGCATCTGTATCATAATAATTTACACTATGGTTATTGTAGTCATTCGCCCAGTCTTCTGTATTAATTGCACTTACTCCACCAACTCCAAGTAGAATTGGAAATGAAACATGTACCGGGCTATTAGGAAGAATTATTGGCTCAAAAAAGATACCTCCATATCCACCTGTAAGAGAATAATTTGAGGGGTCATTAAAAGTACCAGAACCTTCATCAAGGCTGTTAAAAAAGCCATATCCGGCCAGCCCCAAAGCAAAACGATGATTTGCAATCCATGCAGCACGACCGCCTAGTTGGATAGCATCCTTACCGTCAATTTGAGAATATCCTATACTGAAGGAACCATAACCACCATGGCTAACTCCTTTACCATCTTCTGATTTTTTAAATAGTGTTTTCATTTCGTTATCCTGTGCATTTAATGATATTGTCACAAGAAACGCAAGCACTAATGGTATAATTTTTAAGGTTTTCATAATATTTACTATATGTGTTATTAATTATGTGTTATTAATTATTTAATCGGTATACTATTCCTATTGCTGTATCCCAGAAATTAGCTTTAAATCTGTTAAAATTCTGAAGTTCGACCATAGGTTTAAATTCGCAAAATAGAACCAGCGGTAAAGCTGGAATATTGTATTCAACTCCCATAACGGCATCAAGCCCGAAAACAGGTCCTGAAGCTCGTTGCTCTTCCCAATAATAGCCTGTTGAGTTTGACCATCTTCTAACCCTGTTATATCCATTTATATATCCAACATGAGCTCCACCACCAAAATACAGGTACCAGTTTTGATTAGTGCTCTTATCAAGTAATTTATAAACTTCAAGTAAGGTATAGAGTTGTACTCCCCCTTTACGGAAACCAAGTGTTCCGTGTATGGCAGTCTTGCGGTCCAAAATCACTTTTCCTGTAATTCCTGACATCACGCCTAACCGCATTCCCAATTGTCTTTCAAAAACCTGTGTATATGCAGTCCCTGAAATAACAAATACAAGTATTAGCATTAGTATTCTTTTCATAGCTCTATTGTCCTATTACTTGTCCTGAACCTGTTATATTCGTAACAACTATTGGAGTCCCTCTGTAATATAAATTACCACTTCCTGAAATAGTTACATCTAGTACATCACTAACCTCAGTAAAAATATTACCGGAACCGCTGATTTTTGCATCACACTCATGAATAGGAAGTGCATATGCTTCAATATTTCCTGAACCTGAGATATTGTAATTACCTTTATAGCAGCTACCTGCCAATACAATATTTCCTGAACCACTGATACTTGCGTGAGTATTAGTAGAATTGATAATAAAGTCAATTTCTCCCGATCCTGAAAGGTTTGAATTGAAGTTAACTGCTTTAACATCGCCCAGTATTGTACCCGAACCGCTTAAAGTTGCACCAAAGGTTGCACTTTCAAAGTACCCAACATCAACTAATCCCGAACCACTTAATTCAACACCTTCCAAAACGGGAGTGTGAACAAATAAATTCATTGCGTAGTTATTATCAAGTGTTTCATTTGTACTCACTTCAAGAACGTTGCCATGAACTGTAGTTCTGATATGGGGTATTAAATTGGATTCTGCTTCTATCTCTATAAAGAAAGAAGTGTCGGAAATAATATAGACATTAAATGTGCCTTCATTTTCAACTCTGTTAAACGACACCGAATTTCTGATTTCACTTCTTATGGAGCTATTTCCCTCAATTCTATTGAGTTTACTACAGCTCGTTATAAAAGCCATGACTGTGGCTATGGCTACTAGTAGTATTATATTTTTTAATGTTTTCATGATTCTTGTTTTCTTAATATGCTTTAATGACAGGTTATTTTTTTAAGGGTTACAATTAATTTCTATTTTTCTAATTTTATTGATAATAATCCCGATCTCATATCAATATTTATGGGTATAGCATTTTGCATATCACCATATAAACATTTGGCATTCATTATTTTATCCTTACCCGATATTTCCTGTGTTGTGAAATCTCCAAGTCCTGATGAATATGTAATATCTGCTTTATCATCACTGGTAATATCTATCTGATAATTTTCCTCTTCCTGAAGGTAAATATTAACAGTTGTATTTGTTGCATTAAGATTTACTGCTTTGACATCCGAATTGAATTCTTTTACCTTAAGACTTCCATATTTCGTTTTAAGATCAACAGTCTCTCTTAATTCATCTATTACAATATGAGTAAAATAAGTTTCTCCTGAAATAGTACCGGCTTCATCTACTTCTATTTTATCTCGTTTTGAATCAACTATCAAATGTTCAACATTGGAAATTTCATATTCTGATGACTGTCCGGATATTTTCAACCTAGTAGCATCTTCCGTAATAAGTGAACCATAGTTAATTTTTATTTCACCATCCACAATATTATTAATGGTCATATCCCCAAAAACAACATCCATTTGAGTATTTCCACTAAGCTTATGTGCTTTCAAATCGCCGTTAGATAACGAAAGTTTTATATCACCTGTATGGTTTGTCATATAAATATTTCCATACTTAAGGTTAAGCTTAAGATTTTTGCTATTAGGAACATACACAATATAATCTATGGATGAGTTTGTTCCGCCGGTAAATAAATTGGAGGCAATATCTGACACGTCTGACCAAAACGAGCCACTTCCAATAAATTCTGTATTTACAACAACATAGTACTGATTTGCTTTAAAATCAAAACTAATTGCATCGAATGTTTTGTTAAGTTTTGCTTCCTTAGTTGAAACAACTTTATAATCAATAACAACCTTAACTGAATCCTTATCCCAGTTTTCGATGGTTATATCACCGTACTTATTGGATATCTCAATCTCAGTATCGTCATAAATTGGAAACGACCTTTCTACCCTTTTTTCCTTTGTGTACGACTGGCCAAAGGCTGTAACTGACATAATCATCAGCAACAACAACGAAGTACTAAATATTAATCCTCTTAGTTTCATTATCTGAGCTTTTTACTTTTTTATCATCTTGAAGCTGCATCATCATATCCTGTAAGATATTTAGTTTTAGTCGATAATTTTGGATCATAGCAGCTATAATGTCCTCATTATCTACATTATCTTTCAGGTCTTCTTTTAGAGCGTTAAATTCTCTGTCGAGCTCTTTCAACTCATCCTGTATTTCTTCACGTACAGGAGAATTACCAACAGTTAGTGCATATAGTTTTTCTTTTTCTAGTCCAATTTGTGCTGTGTAATAATATTCGGCTTCTAATAATGTATTGTATAAGCTTGAGTTTTTCAGGGAAGATTCGTTACTCTCAGCTATTAATTTTTGGCTACTGCGATAATCATGAACATAATAACTAGCAAGGAAGATAAGCATACCAGCTGCAAGACGGGTTATCCATTTCATTGAGTTTAACCTGATTGCTTTTCTATTGCTTTTTACTGATGGCATCTCAACGGACATTTGATTCCCGCTGATTGCATTCCACAGATCCGGTGAAGGTTCAATTACATCAAACTCTTCCCTGTGGTCTTTGATATAATTTTCTAGTCTGTCTTTAGTCATGATTACTATTGCTTAAAATTTCTTTTACTTTTCTTCTGGCTCTCATATATTGAGTTTTCGAATTACTTTCACTTGTGTTTAATATTTGTGCTATCTCCCTGTGATCATATCCTTCAAGCAAATACAATGAGAAAATAATTCTGTTTCCTTCTGGTAAACTTTCCATTGCTTTCCTAATTTCACTTACCTTCAACTCAGGTAGATCATCGTCGTCCTCTGGTGTATTATCAAAATGTGCCATATCTTCAAAATAATTCAGGTCGGCTTTTCTACGGTTTATCTCATTAATACATTTATTAACAACGATTCGTTTTAACCATGCACCGAAAGCTGATTCATATCTGAAGGTGTGAAGTTTGCTAAAGGCTTCCACAAATGCTTCCTGGAGCATATCTTCCGCTTCTTCAACAGATCCCATTACCCTGTAACTTACGTTTAGCATAGCTTTTGCGTATAAGTTATACAGGCTGTATTGTGACCTTAAATCACCCTGTCGGCTCTTCTCTATTATTTCCCTGTTCTTTTCAGGATACACTTTTCAAGTTTTCTTCTGCTTATAATGACAAATAATAATATCAAGGGTCACAGAAATTTAACAATCAACAAATATAAGTTGATTGACATTATGTTTCCAGATAATAAATGAATTGATTTACAGAATATTATTAATCCTGCATCGGGAAAGATCTTGAATTTTAAATTTTGATCTTGGACAAGAATAATGGCCAAGATACTTCCTTCTTGAGGATCTAATCGATAGCTCTGTTTAGGAAATCATTGAAAGGATTCATTGCTTTAAACACTTTAATAGCCTTATCGGGAAACCCTGAATCACAAACCGTACTATCGTCCACCGGATTAAAAATGGTGTAATCTTTAAATTTTAATAGATCAATATCTTCAAAATCCTTTGGAAAACCAACAGGTGGTCTTACCAATTTGCTCCCCTGAATTTCCTGGAATAGTTCTTTAAACTTATTATTATCAATCAATTTCTTAAACTCATCAACATTAAAAAATATCTCCGATCTTATCTTTTTAAGAATATCATTTGGAGGGCAATAGGACCCACCGGCAATAAAACTGTTTCCCGGTTCTATATGAATATAATAACCTGCATAGGGTGATTTCCTGCCTCCTGGAGCCATATATGCACCCATCTGAGTTTTATAAGGACTCTTATCCTTAGAAAATCTCACATCACGGTAAATCCTGAAAATTGCATCTTTAGGTTCAAGGTTTTTTATGGCCGGATTGAAACTTGACAATGCACGAATCAAATATTCAACCATTGTAACAAACTCTGCTCTAGCTTCATCATACTTGTCTTTATTTGCCTTAAACCACTCACGGTCATTATTTTTCTTTAGCTCTTTAAGGAAGCTTATGATCTTTGAACTCATTTAGTTAACTATTTTTTGTATATTTATGCCTTAATCTATATTAACCCAACATATTACTTTCAAAATTAACCCATTATTAGCAATGTCGATATTTTTTAGGAGTATTTTAACAATTGTACTGATTGTTGTGTACACTATGAGTTCATTAAACCTAATGGCTCAATCGAAAACCAGTGGAGCACGCTCGGCAGGATTGGGAAACAGCTCAGTTGCCTTAAGTGATTTGTGGAGTACTATGAACAATCAGGCAGGACTGTCAGCAATCAAACGTCCAACCATTGGTATCAATTATGAATACCGCTTCATGATGAAAGAGCTGAGTACCAAAAGTGTAGCCGGGGTTTTTCCAACTAAATTAGGAGTACTGGGAGTATCGTATAATCATTTTGGTTACAGCCTTTACAGTCAGCAAAAAGCAGGACTTATTTATGCCAGATCATTTGGAAAATCAATACGAGTTGGTGTACAATTAGATTATCTATTGACCTCCTTTGGAAATAATTACGGTAGTTCGGGACTTATTACTTTTGAGCTGGGAATACAAACTGATATAAGCGAAACCATAACCCTTGGTGCATGGGTTTTTAATCCAATTAGATCTAAAGCTGCGGATTTTAATGATGAAAGATTACTCTCCATAATAAAATTTGGTGGCGTTTGGCATGTTTCTGATAATCTATTAATTACCATTGAAACCGAGAAAAACTCTGAAATAAGCAATCTTATTTTTCGTGGTGGAGCTGAATATTCAATTGTTCAAAAGTATTTCTTCAGAACTGGTTTTTCTACGTCACATGAAATATTCAGTTTTGGGGCTGGTATAAAAGTTAGGCAATTTTCCTTTGATATCAGCGCTTCATATCACAACCTATTGGGATTTTCTCCACAACTAGGACTATATTATCAATTCTGATTATGAAATCTTTATATCAAATATTACTGATTATTATTTCACTGAATTTATGTGTGAATCAGACTTTTTCTCAAGAGGTAGACACAGTAAAGAATATCAATATTGAGTTCATTACAGATCAATTGGAAAATATAGCGCAATCAACAGATATGAAACTAGATTATACTGATCTAATTGATAACTATCGGTATTATTCAAAAAACCCTGTGAATATTAATGGATATGATGTCAAAATTTTGAGAGACCTGTATTTAATTACTGATATTCAACTAAATAACCTTGTACTCTACAGAAATCAATTTGGCTTAATTTATTCAATATATGAACTAAAGCTAATTACAGGATTTGATGAAGAAACCATTAAAAGACTTCGGCTCTTTATTGAATTTGGAACGAAGGATACAAGAAAATCATATGGATTCAAAGATATATTCAAATATGGAAAACATTCGATCATTGCTCGTGCCGATAGAATTATAGAGAAAAAAAACGGGTTTCTAATGCATTCGGATTCAGCTCTTAAGTATCCGGGTTCCATATATATTGGTGACCCTCAGCACCTTTACCTTAGATATTCATATAATTTCAAAAACAAAGTCAGATTTGGTTTAACCCTAGATAAGGATGCCGGTGAAATCCTTATAAAAAACAGATTGAGCGATACGTTACAAAAGATAATCGGTAGTAATACTGGTTATGGATATGACTTCCTTTCGGTTTTTGCTTATGCAGAATCAAAAGGCATCCTAAAAAAAATCATTATTGGTGATTATCATCTTGAATTTGGTCAGGGATTAACACTATGGAGTGGATTATCATTCGGAAAATCGGCTGAAGCCATAACCATAAGGAAGTTTGGCCGGGGTATAAGTCCAAATACTTCAGCAAATGAAAACAGATATTTCCGTGGCAGTGCGGCTACCCTAGGAATTAAGAACTTTACTCTTACTACCTTTTTTTCAAAAAATAAGGTAGATGGAAATTTGGTTATCAGTAATGACACTCTACAACAGCATATTAGCAGTATTATTGAAACAGGAATGCACCGGACAATCAACGAGTTAATGGACAAAAACACATTTGAGATCCAGATACTTGGTGGCAACCTGACCTTTACAAACAAACGAACTAAAATTGGCTTAACAGCAGTAAATACTAAGTTTAGCAAACCTATAAGTCAGAGTGATGAGTTATATAAATTATACAATTTTAGTGGGAATACATTAAACAATTATGGATTTGATTATGCTATAAATCTTAATAAAATCAATCTCTTTGGGGAAATTGCCACTGCTTCAACAGGTGGAATTGCTTTCGTATCAGGTATCAATACATTATTGTCAGAACGTTTTTATCTAACATTGCTCTATCACAACTATAATAGAAAATACCGTAATTTTTATAATAATCCCTTCGCAGAGTCTGGTTCAATATCAAATGAAGCTGGGATTTATATTGGGTTTAAGGCTTTGTTAAACAACAATATACATATAACAGGGTATATTGACCAATATTCATTTCCTTGGTTAAAATACCGGGTAAGTTCAACATCAATAGGTAGTGATTACTTGATTCAGCTTAACTACAATCCAAAAAACGACATTGTAATGTACCTCCGGTTCAGACACAAAAACAAACAGGAGGACATAGCTATTGCTCGAAATTATTTACGCACTGTTGAAGACATTACAAGAAACGAACTGCGGTTTTTCATATCATATTCAACACCTTATAATATTACCTTGAAAAACCGAATGGATTTTGTCTCATGCAATAAACCCGGAGCTCCAGTTGATTTTGGATATTTGCTATATCAGGATATTCTTTACCGACCACCCTCCTTCCCTATTGATGCAACATTCAGATATGCTTTGTTTTCCACCGATAGTTACGACAGCAGAATCTACACATATGAAAATGATGTATTATATGCTTTCAGTGTTCCTTCATATTTCTATACAGGACAAAGATGGTACTTGATGCTAAAACTAAGGATTGGCAATAGGGTTGCCATATGGTTGAGATATGCAAGAACTACATACTTCAATAAAAGATCAATCGGCTCAGGCAATGATCTGATAAATAAAAACCATAAGAGTGAGGTAAAAGTAGAACTCAAAATTAAATTCTAGATTGGTAATAGAGAATTATGACATCGGTTACGAGTTGCAGGTTACTCGTTACTCGTTACTCGTTACTGTACATTGGCGATTAGACATGGGTATTGGTACTTTTACCACCTTCTACCAATGTCAATTCTTTCCTCTCCGGTCCTTTAACACATATTTAACACTTTATTCTGTAAGGATATTCCGATTGAATTGACTAACAGTTAATTCTAACAAAAAAATAAAATTATGACAAGGTATTTTCGATTTGTATTTCTGGGATTATTATCCCTGGCTTTTGTATTAACATCATGTAAAAAAGATAATGATGATCCTGAACCTGAAGAATACATAGCAACAAATGAAACATTTAAATCATTTATGGACTGGACCTTAGGTGGTGAATTCTACGGTATGGATCCATCACTTGGTGGTGCTCATGGCGGAAATGATTCAACTGTTACCCGAAGTGTATATTTTAAAGATAATGTAATGCCTGCTAGCGGTTTTTATCCAATTGGCGCAGTGATTGTTAAGTATAGCCACAACACTGGTGGAAATTTAAATGAATACACAGCAATGGTAAAACGAGGTAACGACTTCAATACTGGTGGAAATGACTGGGAGTATTTTATGTTGGCTGGTGATGGTCAAATTGCAACCGATGATCATGGTAATGCAATGCGTGGAGCAAATCTAATGAATGGCATGTGCATGGGTTGTCATAGTTCCGCTCAAAATACCGACTATATCTTTACACAGAGATAGAATAATACATAGTAATTCCTTATTAAACCAGAACTGTCGGTACACTTACCGGCGGTTCTTTTTTCAATGAAGCTTTTGACGCTTGAGCAGATACGGCAGAATAATTCCTTCAAATCCTTTGTTAATATCGGCTTCTACATAATCAATATGATATCTTCCACACCGCATCTCGAGATCATGTCGTTCTTTTGATGTTATTTCCCTATACCGCTCACGAATCTCGATTGGATTTAGCCTGAGCTGTTCTCCACTTTCCATATCAATAAACCTATATGGTCGATCTTCAATATTTAGCTCCTCCTCTACTTTCTTGTCTACAACATGAAACAAAATAACTTCATGATTATAATGCTTGAAATGCTGTAAAGCTGAGAACATATCATCGGTTTTTTCAAGATCATCAAACATATCGCTGAAAATAATTACAAGCGAGCGCTTATGAATTCTTTCAACTATCTGATGTAGTGAACTAGTTATATTAGTCTTATTATCGGCACTATGAGCTTTCTGATCAAGTAGTTTCTCAAGTTCATTGTACAAATATTTCTGGTGAACAGAACTTGATTTTGCATTAGTATGAAGATTTATTTCTTCCGTAAATAAGCTTAAACCGGTAGCATCTCGCTGCTTTTTCATTAGGCTGATCAAAGCAGCTGCTGCATATATTGAAAACACAATTTTATTTGGATTGTCAATAGATGCCTTATCCATTTTAGGAAAATACATCGATGAGGAACAATCAATAATTATTCTACATCTAAGATTTGTTTCCTCTTCAAACCTCTTTACAAACATTTTGTCAGTCCGCCCGAATAATTTCCAGTCGATATGCCGGGTTGATTCACCGGAATTATACTGGCGATGTTCGGCAAATTCAACTGAGAATCCATGAAACGGACTCTTATGCAAACCCGTTATCGTACCCTCCACAACCTGATTAGCAAGGAGTTCAAGTGAACTCATATGTTGTAAACGGTTATGATCTATAGTACCAGACATTAAGGTTTTTTTTAAGACTCAAATTAATTTATAAAGAAAAAGTTATAAATATTACAAAATGTAATCGTACTGTTCTACCACCATAGCGATAGACACCAGATATCAATCACAGTAATACTTATAACTTTTCAATTCCGATCGAAACCAGAGTATTAAAGCAAGGCTTCCAGTTTGTTAACTAATACCTGTTTTGGTACCGAACCTACTTGTTTATCAACAACTTCTCCGTTTTTAAAGAAAAGAAGAGTTGGAATGTTACGAATACCGTATTTTTTTGCCGTTTCTGGATTATGGTCAACATCAAGTTTACCAACAACTGCTTTTTCAGCAAATTCCTGTCCGATTTCTTCAACAATTGGTCCTACAATTCTGCATGGTCCACACCAAACAGCCCAAAAGTCTACAATAACAGGTTTATCTGATTTTAACGCAAGATCTTCAAAATTAGCGTCTGTGAATTCTAAAGCCATAATTTTAATAGTTATTTAAATTGATCGTCAAAAGTATTAAGAAATATTTATTATCAATAATTTTTAGCTAAAAAATCACACAATTGAATAATTGAAATTACCATTTCTTGAGATTGCCTTAATAAACATCCTTGGATCCACTTTGGCAGTTCCTGATTTAAGAGTAACATTTAGATTACTTTCCGAATCCACAAGCTTAATTTTCAATGGTGTAGGACCGGGATGCAATCGCGATAACTCAATTACTTCATTTGACATTGTTTCAGTAATATCATTTGCATACATTTCAATAACAATGGCATTTGCAAATTTTTCCATTGTTTCCGATAGCAGCATAATATCAGTGATATTCAATTGGTAATTTTTCGGTTGGTTGTAGCGTTCTTCAACCTTTCCAGTTATGAAAACATTACCTCCTGTTTCAAGTAAATGCTTTTTCTTAAGGAAGTTCTCTTTAAAAAGTGTTTGTGACATATAACCCGAATAATCTTCTATAACGAAGCTTCCGTAAGGATCACCGCGCTTGGAAATCTTTTGTTGTGAATCGGTTATCATTCCGGCAAACTTCACCTGTTTACCAAAGAATATATCAAGATTATTACGTAATTCATCAATTGCGACATTACAATATTTATCAATTGTTAGCTTGTAATCATCCAAAGGATGTCCGGAAATATAGAATCCTGTTACTTCCTTTTCATGTTTCAATTGTACCGGAAGAGTCCACCTTTCGCATTGTGGCACATCCGGATCATGAACCTCAAACACTTCAGTATCACCAAATAAGCTTACTTGTTGTGATGATTGCTGCTCCTGATAAACTGCCCCGTGACGTATTACTTTTTCTAGAAAAATAGCATTTTCATTTTCCTCTGAATGGAAATATTGTGCCCTATGTACATCCTCAAAACCATCGAAAGCACCTGCTTTAGCTAAAGCCTCAAAACTTCTCTTATTTAAAGTTTTTAGGTTAACTCTCTTTGCCATATTGAAGATACTGGTGAAGTTATTATTTTTCTTACGTTCTTCAATCAATTGTTCAACAGCTGCATCTCCAACTCCTTTTATAGCAGCAAGTCCAAATCTAATACCCTCATTTGTAACGGTAAATCCGGCAGCGCTTTCATTTACATCAGGGCGGAGCACCTTGATTCCCATCCTATTTGTTTCTGCAATAAGGTGAGTTATTTTCTTTATATCATGCAAGTTACGACCAAGGTTGGCAGCCATAAACTCTGCTGGATAATGTGCCTTCAGATATCCTGTTTGATATGCAAGATAAGCATAACAGGTGGCATGTGATTTATTAAAAGCATACCGTGCAAATGCTTCCCAGTCTTTCCATATCTTCTCAACTTTTTCTTCGGATATTCCATTCTCAGTACAGCCCTCGGTAAACTTAACCTTCATTTTCTCCATCTCTTCGATCTTCTTCTTACCCATTGCTTTACGCAATGAATCAGACTGACCACGAGAGAAGTTACCAAGTTTACGCGACAATAACATGACCTGTTCCTGATACACGGTAATACCATATGTTTCTTCCAGGTATTCTTCCATTTCAGGGAGATCATATACTATTTCTTCCCGACCATGCTTACGATCAATGAAGTTAGGTAAATAGGCCATTGGTCCAGGACGATATAAAGCAACCATCGCTATAAGATCTTCAAAACGAGATGGTTTCAGATCTTTAAGATAAGTTCTCATTCCATCAGACTCGAACTGGAACAAAGCAACACTGTCACCTCTTCCGAAAAGGTCATAAGTAGCCTTATCTTCAAATGAAATTTCATTGATATCAATGTCCTCACCCTTCGACATCTTTATATTATGGAGAGTATCTTTTATAATTGACAGGGTTTTAAGACCTAAAAAGTCCATTTTAAGCAACCCTACCGACTCAATATACTTACCATCAATTTGTGTGGCATAAGTTAATACAGAGTCTTTTACAGACGTAACAGGCACATAGTTATTCAGATCATCCTTACTGATAATAATACCACAGGCATGAGTTCCTGTATTTCTAACGGAACCTTCTAGAGTTATTGCGTTTCTTAATACTGAAGATATATCAGCTCTTCCTTCCTCCAATTCGGTTTTAAGCTCGGGATTCTCTTTCATTGCCTTCATCAAAGAAATACCGGGTGAATCGGGTACCATCTTCGCTAGTCTATCGGCTTCAGGCAATGGAAGCTGTTGAACACGTGCAACATCACGGATGGCCATCTTTGCAGCCATTGTTCCGAATGTTATAAGATGAGCCACGCGGTTCTCACCGTATTTATCTCTTACCCAAGCAAGTATCTTATCCCTACCATCATCATCAAAGTCAATATCGATATCAGGCATTGATATTCTATCAGGATTTAGAAATCTTTCAAAAAGTAGATCATACTTAAGTGGTTCAATATCTGTAATTTTCAAACAATAAGAAACCACAGAACCGGCAGCACTTCCCCTTCCCGGACCTATAATAACACCCATTTTCCGAGCAGCTACTAGAAAATCCCAAACGATTAGAAAATAATCGGGGAAACCCATCTTCTGAATCGTTTCCAGCTCAAAATCAATACGTTCCCTTATCTGATCAGTAATATCTGAATATCTAATTTTTGCACCTTCGTAGGTTATATGTTTAAGGTAATCATCAGCATCTGTAAACTCTTCCGGAATGATAAACTCAGGCATAATTGGCTCTTTATTAAGCTTATACACTTCAACTTTATCAGCAACTTCTTTTGTATTAACCAATGCTTCCGGAACATCGGCAAATAGTTTTGACATTTCAGATCTTGTTTTAAACCACTCCTGTTGAGTGTAACGCATTCTATTCGGGTCATCCAAATCTTTGGCTGTCCCTATACAAATCAATCTATCATGAGCTCCGGCATCTTCCGCATTTACGAAGTGTGAATCATTTGTAGCAACAACTTTAACATCATGCTTTTTACTAAATTCTAGCAACGTTTTATTTACATATACCTGATCATCAAACACTTTTCTGTCCATTTCAGGGTCGCCTGTAGGATGTCGCTGTAGTTCAAGATAAAGATCATCTCCAAAAATCTCCTTGTATTCAAGCAATGCTTCTTCAGCTTTAACCTCGCCCTCATCAATAATCTTATTTGGAATTTCACCACCTAAACAAGCACTAAGAGCAATAATGCCTTCAGAATACTTTCTAAGCAGATCCTTATCGATTCTTGGGCGATAGTAATAACCATCTATAGAAGCAATTGATACCAACTTAATAAGGTTCTTATAACCAATTATATTTTTAGCCAAAAGCACCAAATGCCAGCCTTTACCGTCAATTTTAGTTTCTTTTTTAAGCATCCCCCGACGGGCAACATACATCTCGCAACCAATAATCGGTTTTAGCTTTCTTTTCAGGGCAGCATCATGGAACTTCTTTACACCATACATATATCCATGATCTGTTATTGCAACTGCTTCCATTCCATCTTCCTTAGCCTTATCAAGCATTTTGTCGATATCTGCCAATCCATCAAGAACTGAAAACTGAGTATGAACATGTAGAGGTGTAAATGGAACCTCTCCCACTTCTGTTATAACCGGCTCATTTTCTACACTTTCTCCGCCTTTCTCTTCTTCTGGTTCGTCTTCATGAAATGGAAGAACCTCAATTCCAGCATCAGGAATAACATCAGGATTTGCTTCCATGAATTCAATAATTACAGAAGGATCAAGCTTAAGATCAGCAGCTGTTATTATCCCTAACCTAATTAATTCGAGAAATGCTCTTGCAGTAGCCTGAACATCAGCCATAGCATTATGGGCGGCACTAAACCCCTCATTAAAAAGCTTGAAATACAACTCTTCAAGAGTGGGCCATTTAAAATTTCCGCCTTTGCCACCAGGTAATGCGCAATAATTGGTACTCAACGACTTAGTATCTATCTCATTTTTAGAAAATAGTAAGTCTGTAGTTCCTCCTATACGAAGCATTTCAGAACCAACAATACTATTATCAAATTCAATATTGTGGCCAATAATACTATCAACTTTATTCAATGCATCAGTAAACTCACCCAAAACGAATTCGAGGGCCATACCTTCTTTTGTAGCTCTTTCGGTGGATATTCCATGTACTTTCTCGGAACCACGTGGAATTACAAATCCCTCAGGTACAACCAAATAATTCTTTGATTCAATAAGTTCCCCAAGATTATCATGAATTTGCCAAGCAATCTGAATCAGTCTTGGCCAATTCTCAAAATCATCGAGTGGTGCACTCCAATTCTTCGGTAATCCTGTAGTCTCTGTGTCAAAAATTAGGAACATATTGTAACTTTGGTATAATTATTAATTCTCATTGCCATTTTCGACAGTAACACACTGAAATAATTGTGTTCTGTACTTTCTAGATACAGCTGTTTATTGTTTGAAACAAGCAAATAGAATGACGCCTATCTAGCTGTTTTACTGAGCATTACAAACTTTATCTGATTAACTACAAATGTATTAAAAAGGATCGTGAAATAATGTTGTGTTGATAACTTTGGATATTTTTTTTTATAATCCTGATAAGAAAGTATTTAGGTAGGATCAAGTATTAAGAAATATTAAAATACATCTTTAAAAACTAAGTTTCTTACTATCCATGTCATTTTACTGTTTAATTGTATTTAATTAACCTTTATATGTAAAGTTGCATATATGTGATATATTCTTATTTTTGCTTCGAAACTTAAACTACATAGAGTATGTCAGGTAACATAACATTCACAATGATTAAACCTCAAGCAGTTGCTGACGGTAACATGGGTAAAATTATCGATAAGATTATTGAAGGTGGCTTCAATATTAAGGCGCTGAAACTAACTAGGTTAACTAAAGAACAAGCATCAAAATTTTATGCTATTCACAAAGAGAGACCGTTTTATAGCAGTCTGGTTAATTTTATGACCTCTGGTCCGATAATCGCTGCAATCCTTGAAAAAGAAGATGCTGTTTTAGCTTACCGTAGTTTTATTGGTTCTACAAATCCTGATGATGCAGAACCTGGTACAATAAGAGCGTTATTTGCTACATCAATGGAAAAAAATGCAGTACATGGCTCTGATAGTGATGAAAATGCTATAATTGAAGGAGATTTCTTTTTCTCTGAGTTTGAGAAATTCTAATTTCTTGTAAAAATAAAATAGTAAAGCCACATTCTCAACTGTTTGTGGCTTTTTTATTTACTGTTAAATTCCTCAAATGTTCCATCGGAATAGAATATAATAATCTTACGAGCTTTTCCTGTTTGTTTCTGATCCTGATTACCTAATTCAAAAGAATCATTGTTTTCAAATGTTTCAGAACTTTTAACTTCAGTATTTGCATCAATTTTAAATAACTGATTCCCAATTACCTTCTCATCACTGTCTTTATCTTCTATAGAATGCATATTTTCCTGTTGACTGACAAACATGCTTCCTTCGCCCAATAGAAGCCAATCCAGGCTAATTTTATTAAAGGTAGCCTTTATTTTCTTAACAAAATCCAGACTAGGTTTATTCCTGCCCAACAGTACATGTGACATGGAGGATCGCTGAATGTTAATTTCATCTGCAAACTGCGATGAAGTAAGGCGTTCCATTTCCATTATTTGCTTTATTCTATCTATCATTTTTTGTTTACAAATATAAACTGAAAAATAACAAAAAGCAATTATAAATGTAAACTTACAATAATTCTAAATTAACATCTGGCCATTAGTAATTTTATTTAAAGCATAATGTATATTACACACTTTATAATATTATCTCAAAGCCTTTTACACCCTTTTCAAGAGTACTATAAAACATCACTCAAACGGTAGCTTTATTTAAATTATATTATTGATTATATCTCCTTAATGCCTGGTTTACATACTATAATTAACTTTATCATGGAGATTTCTATATTTACAATTATATATTTACAAATGTGTAGTATAACTATATTATACAATTGTAACGCTTTCGTTATCTACCTTATACACAAGCTTTTTAATATATCATGTATATATTTGTTATCTTGATTAATTACAAGAGTACATTTGTAACACATGCAATATACTTTTGTGATTTACTAATTTATCTGAATTCAAGTACATATTTTAGAGAATTTCATGGATCATCATGTTCTTCTTTAAAATCATTATAGATAATATATTATTTTTGCAAGAAATTATTATCAGAAATAGAACCTCTACCCTATTTCTTTAAATTGATAAAACAGAATGTAAATTCGATATAAATGGCAAAATTTGAAATTATAATGCCCAAATTGGGAGAAAGCATAATAGAAGCAACAATTACAAGATGGGTTAAAAATGTTGGTGATCAACTTGAAGAAGATGACTCGATAGTTGAAATTGCAACGGATAAAGTTGACTCAGAAATTCCTAGTCCTGTGGATGGTAAACTCACGCAATTACTTTTTGAAGAGGGTGATGTTGTTGCTGTTGGATCGGTTATTGCAATAGTTGATACCAATGATGATGATGATGATTCAGATGATGAGCCACAGAAAGAAGAAGCTGTGTCAGCTAACCCTGTCGTTGAAAAAGCTGAAGTTCAGATAGATAATAATATTAAGACAGATGCGGAACCTAGTTTTTCTGAATCAACCAAATTCTATTCTCCTCTTGTTAAAAGCATTGCAAAAACTGAAAAAATCAGTGTTGCTGAACTTGATAGTATAAAAGGAAGTGGTAAGGATGGACGAGTAACCAAGAAAGATGTACAGCAATATCTATCTAACAGAGGCTCCAAAACTTCATCAAAGGCCGCAGAAATTACTCCTAAGGTAACTGCTCCTCCGGTACAATCAATGATGAATGACAGAGTTGTTGAGATGGACAGAATGAGGAAACTCATTGCTGACCATATGGTTATGTCTAAACAAGTTAGTCCGCATGTAACCTCTTTTATTGATGTTGATGTTACCAATATTGTAAATTGGAGAAATGGTGTAAAGGATAGCTTTCTAAAACGTGAAGGGGAAAAAATCACCTTCACTCCTATCTTCACTCAGGCTGCAGCTCAGGCACTTAGAGATTATCCACAAATAAATGTGTCACTTGATGGTCACAATATTATTTATCGTAAGAATATTAATATAGGTATGGCAGCTGCCCTACCAAATGGAAATCTTATTGTTCCTGTAATTAAAAATGCTGATGAGAAAAACTTACTGGGAGTAGTAAAATCAGTAAATGATCTTGCTTCCAGAGCTAAGGCAAATAAGTTACAACCAGATGAAATTCAGGGTGGTACATTTACAATAACCAACTTTGGATCATTTGATAGTTTAACCGGTACTCCTATTATTAATCAACCTCAGGTTGCAATATTGGGAATTGGTGCTATTAGAAAACAACCAGCTGTTATTGAAACACCTCAGGGTGATTTTATAGGAATCCGTCATATTATGATATTATCACTTGCTTATGATCATCGTATTGTTGATGGCGCTCTAGGTGGAATGTATCTGAAAAGGATAAAAGAATTACTTGAAAACTTTAACCCAGACACAAGTATCTGATAATGAAGATAAACCTAAAAAAACCCATTGCTTTTTTTGATATTGAAGCTACTGGTTTAAATGTTAGCAAAGATCGAATTGTTGAAATTTGTGTACTAAAGATAAATCCAAACGACACAAAGGAAACCAAGACCTGGGTACTTAATCCTGATTATCCCATTAGTGATGAAGCATCTGCTATTCATGGTTTTACAAACGATGACCTGAAGGATAAGCCTACTTTCAAGCAAAAAGCAAAGGAAATTGCTGCCTTTTTCAAAGGTTGCGACCTTGCCGGATATAATTCCTTAAAGTATGATATTCCAATGCTTGTAGAAGAATTTTTAAGAGCAGGTGTTGATTTTGAACCTAAAAAGAGGAACCTAATTGATGTTCAAAATATTTTCATGAAGATGGAGCAAAGAACACTCTCAGCTGCATATAAGTTTTATCTTCAAAAAAGTCTTGAAAATGCACATTCTGCGGAGGCAGACACTTTTGCCACTTATGAAATACTTGAAGCTCAGCTTGATAAATACCAGAATAGTGACTTTACAGACAGAGAAGGTAATGTTAGTCAACCTGTTGTAAATGATATGCAATCACTGCATGCATTTTCGATGCATCATAATAATGCTGATCTTGTTGGACAGATTGTATTTAATAAAGATGGTAAAGAAACTTTCAACTTTGGAAAATACAAAGGTAAAACAGTAAGTGAAGTATTCCTTAATGATCCGGCATATTATTCCTGGATGATGAAAGCTGATTTTCCTCAGTACACAAAAAATCTATTGACAAATATTAAACTTAAAATGGGTTAATATACAATTAGTTATGAAAATAATTTGTATTGGCAGAAACTACGTTGATCACGCAAAAGAACTGAATAATCCTGTTCCGAAAAAACCTATGTTTTTCATGAAGCCTGATACAGCCATCGTGAATAATAATGCACCTGTTTACTATCCCGAACACACCAGCGATCTTCATTATGAAGCCGAGATAGTATTGAAAATATGTAAAAAGGGGAAATTCATCAGCACCAAATTTGCAAATAGTTATTACGATGAAATTGGTATTGGCATTGACTTCACCGCCAGAGATGTTCAAGATGAATGTAAGAAAAAAGGACATCCATGGGAGATTGCAAAAGGATTCGACCAGTCGGCACCTGTAAGCAAGTTTATTAAAAAGGATGAATTGCCTGACCACAATAATATTACTTTCTCATTATCTGTTAATGGTAAAGAGCGACAAAATGGAAATACCGGAGATATGATATTTTCATTTGCAGATATTCTTGCCTATGTTTCAAAGATCATAACACTAAAGCCCGGAGATCTTATTTTTACTGGAACACCTGCTGGTGTTGGGCCAACAAATATTGGAGATCATTTCGAAGCCAGCATTGAAGGTAATAAAATGCTCGATTTTGAAATTAAATAATTAATTATCTAAGATCTGCAAAAACTTTACTCACAGCATAGAATAAGTTTTCAAAAATATAATTCATCTTATTTACCACTCTTCTTCTTCTTCCTGTTCGGGTTTTGGCATTAGATTCAGAATATCAGAAAATTGTGCTTTAACATAGTTTACTGGTGGTTTGAAAAACTCAGGTACAATTGTAGTTTCACGAATATTTGTAACCTTAACTTCATAATTATTGCCGTCGGGTGAATATTCAATCGACTTAAGGATCATACCATTCTTCATAAAATTCATATACTCAGGCGTTTGACTAACACTACCCTTTCCTGAACCTGCATTAAGCTGATTCATAAACGACAGCATACTTTCAATATTGATATCATTATACGGTACAATATCATCTATGTACCAAACTGACTCCTTAAGAACGCTGTCAATCAGTATATTATATTTAGTAGTTATATATCCAAGGATATCTTCTTTCTCATCAGTTTTTACAATTGATATGGCTTCATCAGGAACCTTTAAAGTAGTATCAAGTACCTGTGTCTTTAATTCACCGTAAATACTATCGAATTCCTTTCGTGAAGATTCTGGCATACCCACCAGCATTTCTTCCATTTTCCGTTCGTACGCCTCTAATGTGCTTTCTTTCAACTCCTGAATTGTACCGCTCCAGTATAGTCGGTATTGTGAAAAAATAATTGTAATCAGATTCTTATTAAGATCAATAATCGCAATTGATGTCATGGTTTCATGTCGAATCAGATTATCCTGAATAAACGTTGTTTGCATTGCTCTATTTCCATGCAAATCACTGCTTTCTTCAGTAATAACCCACCCTGCTTTGACATCTGCTGACGCAAAAATTAGGACTAATAGTAGAAATATTGAACTAACAGACAGTCTATCAAGATTATAATTCATTCAATTACATGTATTTATGTGGAAAATCTAAACAAAAATAAAAAATTAACCAGGTGTTTTTATAATTGGCAAGAAAAAATTACTTTTGCATGCTCAAATTGATAAATCATGGCGAAGAAAAAACACGAAGAAGTAACAGGCGATCAAAGGTTAGAGAATATCGGTGAAACCCTGAGTAAAACTGAAGAATTTATATTCAATAACCAGAAAGTTATTGGTATCATTGTTTCCATAATCATTGTGGCAATACTTGGATATTTTGGTTATAGCAGATATTATATCGAGCCAAAAACGGAGGAAGCAACTACACAAATGTATCAAGCGCAGTTATTTTTTGAATCTGACTCACTTGATAAAGCTTTATACGGTGATGGTAACAGTTTAGGTTTCATTGATATAAGCAATGAATACAGTATGACAAAACCTGGTAATCTTGCTAATTATTATGCAGGAATTTGTTTCCTCAAGAAAAATGATTTCGAACAGGCAATCAATTATCTCGAAGATTTTAATGCTAATGATCACATTGTAGCTCCAATGGCGACAGGTGCAATTGGCGATGCTTACATGGAACTTGGTAACAAAGATAAAGCTGCAGCATACTATTTGGAAGCTGCCAATATGGATGATAATGGTTTTACAGCACCTTTATTCTTATATAAAGCCGGAAAAGTATATGAAATGCTAGGGTCTTACGATAAAGCGATAAATACATTTACCCGTATTAAAACCAATTATTATAAGAGTGACGAAGGTCGTCAGATTGAAAAAGATATATCACGCATAAAAGTATTACAGAGCAGCAAGTAATCCATATATAAGCTTATTTGAAAACCCGGTAGTTAACTATCGGGTTTTTTATTTTATGGATTTCCAGGTATTATTAATTTTGATGAAAATTCACTGAGATGAAAAAAGAAGATGTAAGAATCGTTTTTATGGGTACTCCAGAGTTTGCTATTCCTACACTTGAAGCCATCGTTAAATCGGGTTACAATGTTGTTGGGGTTATTACAGCACCCGATAGGCAATCAGGAAGAGGCAGAAAGGTAAGGATGTCAGCAATCAAGGAATATGCACTTGAAAACAACCTAAATATTCTTCAGCCTACAAATCTTAAAGATGAGAACTTTCTTCTTGAATTAAAATCATTACAGGCTAATTTGCAGGTGGTAGTAGCATTCAGGATGCTGCCAAAATCAGTATGGTCGATGCCAGAATTAGGAACATTTAATCTACATGCATCTTTACTTCCTCAATATCGTGGTGCCGCTCCTATAAATTATGCAATAATAAACGGGGATACAAAAACAGGTCTTACTACTTTCTTTTTAGATGAAGAGATTGACACCGGAAAAATTATCGATCAATACGAGGTGGAAATCAATTATAATGATAATGTCGGCACCTTGCATGACCGTTTAAAGAATCTTGGTGGAGAACTTGTATTAAGGACCATCGATAAGATCATTAATAAATCGGTTAAACTAATAGATCAGAAATCAACAAATGAAAAATTAAGGCCTGCTCCTAAGTTATTCAAAGAAAACTGTCGAATAAATTGGGAAAAACCTTCAAAAGAAATTTATAACTTTATCAGAGGACTCAGTCCTTACCCAGCAGCTTTTTCAACTTTGGTTTCGGATGATTATGATAGTATTATCACTAAGATTTACGAAGTTAAAATTGTAACCGAAGAAAAATCAGAGATGAAACCAGGGTCAATAATTACTGACGGGCGCACCTATATTAATGTAGTCACAGGTTACGGGATACTAGGAATAATTGAGTTACAACTAGCCGGAAAAAAGAGAATGAGCATAATCGATTTTCTCAGAGGTTTTAACAAAATTGATAAATTCAGATTTAATTAATTTGCACACATTGCATTGGAAAACTAACGATTTGAAGCACTTTTAATGAGTTAATAATCCTTAAGAAGCCTATATTTACAGGGGTTTTCAGCATTTGCAAAGTATAATTTTATGTTAAAACAAGCCATTTTGGGGTGGTTTTATCAACAATTTGCCTGTTTTATTAACAAAAATGCCCTAAAACGCCCGTACCGTTTGGTTTTTCAACATTATGCATTAAATTTGTTAACAGTAAAACCTTAATTTTTAATTAAATACTTACACAATGAACAAAGCGGAATTAATTGACGCAATGGCATCAGGAGCTGGTCTCAGCAAAAGTGATGCAAAAAAAGCTCTTGAAGCTTTTATCGGTGCTACAGGCGAAGCCTTAAATAGTGGTGACCGTGTTGCTTTAGTTGGATTCGGTTCTTTTTCAGTGAGCACAAGAGCTGCTCGTAAAGGACGTAATCCACAAACAGGCAAAGAAATTAACATAGCTGCAAAAAAAGTAGTTAAGTTTAAAGCTGGAGCTGATTTAGCTAAGATTGTTAAATAACAATCGCTACAAGCAAAAAAGGAACGCTTTGATTTATCAAGGCGTTTTTTTTTGGTTTTTGTCCTTAACTAATTTATAGTCTATTCTGTATCTATAAGGCAGAAGAGCATCTTCTTCGGCATAGTCAACCCCAATTCTTGGACCGGTAATTATTTCATCTTTGGTTACCAAAATCCCACTGTCTTCAATCCAAATTTGCTCACCTTCATAACTGATTGCATTATGTGACATATTAATTCCAAGGGCTTTGGTTACTTTACCCGGTCCATTGGTTAGATTGTAGTCAAATTTTGCTTTACCGGTTCTTATCATCATTTGCTTAGTACCAGCGATGGGATATATTCCCCTTATTAATACAGCATGAGGTATATTTTCACCGGCTGTAACTACATTTAACAAATAATGAATACCATAGCATAGATATACATAAGTTACTCCTCCATTTCGGTACATGACTTCTGTTCTATTGGTTCGTTTTCCACCATATGAATGTGAAGCCTTATCTTCTATCCCTTTGTATGCTTCTGTTTCTGTGATTATTCCTCCTGTAAGGATTCCATCAATACTACTATAAAGGAGTTTGCCAATCAACGACTTTGCAATACTTTCCACATCTTCACTCTGATAATATGATTGAGGTAGTTTCTTTTTCACTTATCCAAGTTTATTTATCAATTCTATGGTTTAAGGTTCATATGATTACAACTTGATTACCATGTAATTTTCTGTATTATATAAAATATGATTCTCCCATTGATTATCTATATCAGCATTGAGCGTTGTGTTTAATTTTTTCATCCAATAACTCTTTTATTCTTTTTGCTTTATCAGCCATAGTTGAATCGGTCAACCATATACCAAATTTCGTTTCTCTAAAATGAACAATAATGTTGGCAGTTTTATAAGATTCTGCATCTGGAAAGTATGGAACTCCGTTCAATATCCATGTAATAATTCTTAACCAATTGGCTAGTCTAGGGAACCAAACCTTATTTAATTCTATGTATTTCAAATCATTATAAGAATAAAAGTCGGAATTTCGTTCTGTTTGTCCATCAATTAATTCAAATCCATGATCAAGGAATTGAAATTCTATTTTTGGTTCTTTCTTTAAAATAATATTTTCACTCATTTTGTTTTTTATCTGCTGACCGTTACCGGTAAATTGTTTGACTAGTTGCAGACTGCATAGTACTTCACTTTCTAATCGCCACTCAGTTGGAGCGGGCTACAAACCTTGAAATTTACCACAATGCCTGCCATTACTTATACAAAATGTTACCCTCAGTCATTTCTTTTTACTTTAAGTCCTTCAATTCTTTTCTTGTAGAAATCGTTGCCATTTAATTCAAAAGCTTTAGTTACATATTTAATTGCATTAGCAAAGTCGCCTTGAGCTTCATAAAAATCAGCCATAGAATCATAAGCATTTGCACTTTCAGGATAATACTCAATGGCTAGTTCAAAGTACATTTTTGCCTTTGCAGGTTGTTGCATATCCATATTCATATAACCTGACATATTTAAAAGTTCTTCCGGATAAGGTGGTTCAGAATATTCAAAATGTTCTTGGAGTTTCTTTTCCCTATATTTTATTATGCTAAAAAGCTCCTCTTTTGGTGTGTCAAATGAATTTATTTTATCAGTATCTTCCATTTGATACCATTCAAAAAGTGAAATTAAACCGTCCATGATTGAAGGAAAGGGAACTGTTCCATGCAAGTCTCTTGGGTAAAATTTCCATTCAAAAGACAATCCGTTTTTAGCATTTTTCTTTATCATGTTTGAAAAGGCAATATTTGAACGGGCGAATAATGTGAAATCTGATGTATCCTGCATTACATTGTCCATTGTTATTTGTGAGTTCTGCATATGCAATTGTCCACTTAATGAAATAAATAATGCTTTGTTTTCATATTTACGGATAGCAATTATATCTTGTGCTTGTTTCAATAGTTTTTGGTCGTCCCAATCCAGACTTGGGTCGATAGCTAAATAATTCGCAAATAAATTGGGTTGATTAATTAGTGTGTGAATAGTAAACAAGCCTCCATATGAATGACCTATTAATGTTCTATAGTTAGTAACTGGATACTTGTTTTCTATAAAAGGAATAAGTTCTGTCTCGATAAATTTCCTAAAGATATTAGCTTCTCCATTTTTTTCATTAAAAGGCATCCCATATTTTGTAGTTATGGATGAAGTGGTTAAATCTCTAACTCTGTTCTTATCATTAGAGATGCCAACGAGTACCATTTCAGGCGTAAAACCACCGCTATAATAATTTTGAACATCATTTACTGTGGGGAGAAGCATTTCTCCATCTAAAATAAAAGCTACAGGGTATTTATTATTTTTCTCAGTGGAGTAACTGGCAGGCAGTTGAACATAAATCTTTCTAGACTCATTTAATATTTTAGAATAGAGACTATCCAAAACACCTACTTTCTGCAAAAACAGTTGGTTTTTATTTTCCTGTCCTTTTACAAATTGTTGAAAGAAAATAATGAGTCCTATTGTGAATGCTATTTTTAATCCTTTTGTCATTTTACTTTATTTGATCATTCTTATTCTGTTTTCCATAATTGAGGCTAATGTTAAGAATATGCTGAGGTTAGGATTCCGAAGCTCCAAGTTATCAAACCGTTAGAATTTTGAGTAAATGTATAAAAGATTTATTAATTTGTAAACGCCCAACTTACGTATATTTATTGTTAGGCATGTCTGTTTATATTCTCCGTCACTCTATTTATCAGGTACGTAAAGTCTCTCAATCTAGCGTCGGTGAGGGATGGGCGAAAAGGAAATTCCCATCTTTTTGCCTTTCCCCATTTCTTTAAAAACACCAACGAATAGGCCGATCATAGCTATAGGTGGAAATACAATTTGGATGGTTAGGTATAGTATAATTTGAAATGCCATTCTTAGGATAATCAATTTTTTTGATGTTTGTTTGATGCATTGTAAATTGGTCATTTTGTTCCCCGCTTAGGCCATTTCTGTTTTATTTCTCTACGATTTCTTTTCTATATAAAACCCTTTTATTTGGCTCATTGTATATTTCCATTACTGGATCATCCTTTGTTTTACTTCCGACAAATTGTTCTCAATATAGTTACAGCTTGGTTCGTTGTCACATTTTCTGCATTTTAAATCCCATCCAGAATTTAAAGTCTTACAGCTTTTGCATTCGTAGTTTTCAAACTGCTCCAAGTACCATTTCTCCCAGCCAATTTTTTTTATTGTTTCAAGGTCTTTCCACATTTCTAATCTGTGCGGCATTCTTGATTGAAATTCTTTTAATTCAGAGCATGGGTAATCTGCACAATCTATACAAAAGTCTATTCCTTTTTTTTGAGTGCATTCCCACATGAAACATTCTCCACATTTTGAATTTTTATTTTCTGATCGGCAACCATAACACTTCGTTTCTTCAATGCTAAGGTTTAAACGTTTCGCAAAGGCCTCCAATCTTTCGGGGTCTTCATGTGTTGCAATATAAATTGTACACGATGGGCAAAACAAGCCGCAAGCTGCTGCAAGTTTCTTTTCAGGTTTATCTTTCTTAAATGTCATGGTTTTTATCATTTTTTTTTGATTTCAATTTCACAATAATCATCGCCGCTTAATATTGAATGTTTTAATTTAACTTCAACAGGTTTTTCAAAAGCAGATTCAAAGAATAACCTATTAAATTCAATTGAGCATTGGCAATATGTGTTTGTTTTGACAAGCTCTTTTGATTTTTTTCCTGACCACAAAGGCATTTGTTGTGTTTTGTGATGATTGTATTTTCATCAATAATTTCATATCCAAGTTCGACATCCTTTTCACTACAATTAACAAATCTATCAAGAAAGTCCTTAAGTGATTCCGATTCTGCCATTAATTTTTTGGAAGATTTTCTTTGACCTTATCTACTGCATTTACTTCTACAAGTTTTCATAACTTCCACTGCAAGATCTCTTCCTATTTCTAATTCCATCTTTTCAATGGCTTTTTTCCACCAATCAGCCTTCTCTGCTGCTTTGTAATTGTCATATATAGGTGAGTCCTCTAATTATTTTTCAAACTTACATGCCGAAGTCTTACTTTAAACTATTTTCGCAAACCTGCCAATTCGCCCGCTCTTTGGGATATCGGATATTTCTTTTTTAGATTTCATTGTTTATCTCTATATAATCATTCATATTCTACACTTTAAAACTCTATTCTATATTTTAAAACGGGTAACAACCCTGCCTGGTAATCGTAATTGTACTTCATTTCATTAGTATCATATCCATCCATTCTCCAGACATTTTCTTTATTTGTTGCATTTTGGATATCAAGTGATATGATATGGGCTACCTCATTTCTATTAAGCCTGTAGCTTACCCCGAGGTCGAGTCTAAAATATGCATCCAACGATTTGCTAAATGCATTTTCATAGTCATAAACCGGATATGATATTTGATTTCCGTTTAAACCTGATATTGCATTTCCGTATTCATCAGTAGCACCATTAATTCCTATTACCGGGGTGTACCGTTTCCCGCCAGCTACAATTAACCTGGTATTAAATGCAAGCATGTTATGATTTGAAAACTCAATCTCTTTGCCGACCAAGAAGTTAGCAACATAATTACCATTAAACCGGGTGTTGCGTTCTATATTGTCCCGGGCTATATATTTCGATTCGTAGAGCGATGCTGTAATAAGGCAATACCATTGGTTTGTGAAAAACTTCTCTAATGTGAATTCTACACCGTAATTTGTTCCCTCCCCAGTGTTCTGAAGTGGGATATAATCAATCCCATCGGAATAGTTTATGGCTGAATATGTTTTACTTCTGTCTGATAGTTCATCAGAATTTCCTTTTGCAACCGGAATTGAAAATAGTTGCTGATAATAAAAATCGGTTTTCAACCTTAAATTTTCGTTTATTAAGTAATTGTAAGAAATCATATAATGCCTTGCTTTTGTGAAATCAATATTTTTATTTATTTGCTGCATATTGTCAGGGTTTCTATATACATAGAGTGACAATGGTTGCAATTGACTGTGTTGCCCGTAGCCAAAACCAACGGAATGTTGTGATGCTAATTGCCAATTTAGAGCCAGTCTTGGTTCAATTACATATTTATTACTCTTACTATAATACATAGCATGCAAACCGCCCACCAAAACAAGCCTTTCAGATATTTTATATTTTGAAGAAACAAATGGTTGAATCAGGTAACTACTTTCTTTATCATCTATTTCAGTTTCCATAACCATTTGTTCGTCATTGTATTCAATCCTGAAGGCATTATAATTTATGTGTGTACCTGTTAAGCCAGCTCTTAAAGTATGTCGTGAATTGAACTTTATATTGTAATGTGTTGTGAAAACAAAAAGCCTCCTTTTAAATACATCTTTTTCTTTTAACCCAATTTTCGATAGAGCACTCAAAGGCTCCAGTCTTCCATCTTCTTCATTATGGAGGCAAGAAGATGACAAGGATAACCCAGTTTTTAAGTAAGATTTATCACCGATAAAATACTTATGTGTCAACCCAAATATTCCAACATCAGCCTTACTTAAGTCTCTGGAGTTATCTAAATTGTTAAATTCGATACCATCAGGAGTTGAAAGTGTTTCTATTACATTTTTGCTTTCCATTTCACTCTTGCCCATGATACCCCACAATGAAAAAACGCCTAATTTTTTTGATGGTAAAAAGAATTTATACGATAAATCCTGATACAATGGAACGCCGTCTTGTTCATCAAAAATATATACACCTAATTTTTCAAGCAATCCAAAAGTTGAATATCGATAATTGATTAAATAGGAACCGTTCCAGCCTTTTCTTATGGGGCCTTCAATAGCAGCATCAATTCCAAGAGTACTCAGCTGGAAGCTGTTTTCACGTTTCCGGTTGTTGCCATTACGCAAATGAATATCAAACACTCCGGAAAGGGCATTACCATAACCAGCTGCCCAAGCCCCTGTCATAAAATCAGAATTATCTAACAGATTATTACTCAATAAGCAAACACCACCACCTGTTTGTCCTTCTTCTCCAAAATGATTGGGATTAACCACTGGTATTCCCTCTATTTGCCATAGCATACCACGAGGTGAATTTCCCCTAATTACAATTTCATTGGTAGCGTCGTTCCCTCCACCTGAAACACCTGCAAAAGACAGCGCCATTCTTCCAGGGTCATTAAGGCTTCCTGCATATTTCCCTGTTTCTTCTACAGTAAATGCCCTTGAACTGATTAAGGACATTTCGCTCAGAGCTTTATCTTTTTCTGTGTCAACTTTTATTACCACCTCATCAAGTCCAATAGCCATCTCCTCAAGTTCAATATTTAAAATTACTTCCTTGCCTGAACCTACTAACACATTTGGAGTTACAACAGTTTTATAGCCAATAAACGAAAATTGAACAGTATGCCTGCCAATAGGTACTGTTTCAAGAATAAACTCTCCATCATAATTAGAGATTGTTCCCCTGTTTTCGCTATTAAGGAGAATAATATTTACCCCAGGGAGAGGAAATTTTGAATCCCTGTCAACTACAACACCACGTATTATTTGGCTATTACTTTGTGAATAAACTGAACCTATCGAACAAAATAGATAGAAAACAATAAATAAGATATTTGCTGATTTATGCATTGTATATTTTATTAATACGATTAACTAGTGAACCTATGTTTCATGGTTTGTTTTGGTTTCAACTTGAATACTTATTCCTTTAAACATTAACCAGCAACCAATTACCAACTCGAAAATTACTGTTTGTGAACCTAATATCATATATGCATTTCCTGAAAAAACCAGGCTTATTAATGCACCTAAAAAAACAAGGGAATATGAAAGGATTCCCAAAATTGAGAGAGTTTTTGGAATGAAACTAGATTTAAGAAATAGATAAAAAACGATTATTGAACCTGCTGCCAAAAGAAGGAAGATAACTGGTGTAACATCCCAATAAAACTTAAGCAGAATTTCAGCTATAACATAGAATTGGTCAGAGCCAAACTTATCAATATTACCCCCGTTTGTTATTAGTGTTAGCAGAACGATGTTACCTAAAATTGCAATCATCCCTATAATGGCTTCGGCAAACCTCCATAGTAAGGCTAATTGTGCCAGTTGTTTATTTACCGGTTTAAGTATTTTATAAAGAGCCAGGGCAAGAATGACAACACCAACGAACATGAGTAGTGTAATTGTCGAATCAATACGAAACAGTAATTCATTTGCTATAATATTATTAATTGTAGCAATTGCATCCCCTTTTACTTTGATTTTAGTGTCAATCAAAATCATTGATAAAAGTGGAACTACGACGATTAGCACATAGGCTAATCCAGCCGTTAGAGCTGTTCTGCGAATAGAACTATCTGAACTGTAACTTTTCATAGTAATGTGTTTTTAGTAAAACATTACTGCAAAATTACAGGCCAAAAAAGAGGTGTGCATTCACATTTGTTAATAAATCATTATGAAGCTCGCAAACGAGAAAGGTGCTGTGGGGTAATGCCCAGATAAGAAGCTATATGATATTGAGTGGCTCTTTGTAAAACTTCGGGTTGCGATTTTATCAATTCATCGTATCTTTCTTTAGGAGATTGTAGGATAAAAGAATTTGCCTTGTTGTAATATCGTACAAATGCAAGTTCAGCAAACACTCTCATTAAATGTTCTATATTCCTCGATTCATTGGATAGCTTGTCTAATTCATGGTAAGAAAATACCAACAAACTTGTTGGTTCCATTGCTTCATTGTACGATTTACAAGCTTCTTTTGTAATTATTGAAGGTAAATCTCCTGTTAAATCATTATCGAAATAAAAGAAATCGGTTTTTTCTTTTCCATCAATTAACAAATACTTTCTTAGATATCCTTTTGTGATAAATGCAACCTGATTGGCATACATTTCTGGATGAAACCAATAATCACCAGGTTTTAAATCTTTTTCTGAGATAATATTCCTGATTTTGTTCAGGTCATCCTCACTCAGATGAGATATTTGTTTCAAGGTATTTAATAAAATATCCATAAAATTCAATTTACCATTTTATAAAATTGTCATCATACTGAGATACAATATTTTTTCATCAATATATTCTCTGAATCATTGTAAGCTTTATCAAATAGCTTACTTTGAGAAATATTATTAATAGATATAATAATAAGACCAATTAATAAAATAAGTTTGTTGATCATTTCTCTTAACTTCTGCTAACTACAATATATACCCCAATCCCACAGTAATGGTATAATAACTTATATTCTGTGTAAATTTCGATTCATAGGGTTCTCCATCCCAGTCCCAGCCTGATGATTGATTAAATCTTAATGAGGAATTTACATAGTCAGCTGACAATAAAATATAGTATTGTGATTTGACCCTATACTTAAATCCGGTACCAAGTATATATCCGAAGTTCGATGCCCGAGAACTTACAACGTAGTATTCATTCTTATCGGTATGGTCATTATTATTTGTTGCTCTTATTGTTATACTAGGTGAATAAGAACCAAAATATCCTCCCAGTGCCGTGATATCCCATGAAAGATTATTTCCTAGCGGGAAACGTAAATATGGTCCTAAAAAGACTCCTCCACTACTCCAGTTTTTTGTACTTTCAACACTCACTCCATAGTTCGGGTGTTCGAGTTCAAGGGCATTTTTATATGCCTGGTTATCAATTTTGTTACTACTATAATTTATTACCAACTGCAACCCAAAGTTATGAGTTAATCGATAGGCATAATTAAATGTAAGAGCTACACCAGTTTTTGCAAATCCTGAAGTAGAATCATCAAGCACTGCCTTTTGGAAATCCGAATTTGGAAATGATGGTCCGATTGATAGCCCTAAGTACTGCCTATTAACACTTTGGCCAATAACAATTTGGGAGATAAACAGAAATACTATTACTAATTTTTTCATAATTTTCGTTTTTACCAAAGCTATGAAAAAAATTCCTGATAAAGGAAATTATTAGTTATCAAATCCCAGATCTAGCTGATTATACAGGGTTAAAGAACCATCCTTTTGTTTAATAACCTTGTTATTTTCCACCAACCATCTAACAACCTGAATTACATCATCCTCTTTACTATCGGTGATTGCGGCAACAAGCTCATTTAGGTGTTTCGGACCGGAACTAAGATTATCGGCTATCTGAGTTTCAATAATTGAAAACTCCAATTCGTTTAGATCCATTTTATTCTCCGAAATACAAACATCACAGATTCCACATCTTCTGGCTTTTTTCTCACCAAAATATTCCAACAATACCTTGCTTCTACACTCCATGGGAGTTGACACAAATTCAAGTAAAGCATTTAACCTTGCTTGTGCTGCTTCTATTTGATTCTTGTAATTTTCATCTGACAACTGAATATGTTCTGTTCCTAATCGTTCGTATGAGTATACCAGTTGTGGCTTGGTTCTTATTGGGATATAGACAATAATTTTATGCTTACTGAAATAGGTTAGCTTCTTAACTACATCCTCACGCTTCATTTCAGCACGTTTTGCCAATAATGTTTCATTGATATTAATATAATCTGTAAAAACCCCTGAGTAAGAACGCATTATTTCTTTAAGCAACCTGTCGGATCCAGGGTTTTCAACAATGAATTTATACAGATCTTCACGATTAAGTGGCACAAACAATTTGGAATACTGGCCTGCCGATTGGATATACATTAGAAATCCTTCTTTTTCAAGAAACTTTATAGAGTTATAAACCTGAAGCATATCAAAGCTATAATTTCGGGCAAACTCCCCAATATCAAAATCGAAGCCCATATCTTTACCACTTCCCTCAGGTAACATGAAGTAATTACCAAGCGCATTGTAAACTTTCTTGATGATGTCGAGTTTTGGAAAGGAGGCTTTAAACAAGTCTTTTGCCCTTGTTATATCATTACTATTGAAAAGCAGTATTGCTGAGGAAGATTGTAAATCACGCCCTGCCCTGCCGGCTTCCTGAAAGTATGATTCGATTGAATCGGGTAGATCATAATGTATCACAAGACGCACATTTGCCTTGTCGATACCCATTCCAAAAGCATTGGTTGATACAATCACATTAATTCTTCCCAAACTCCACTCCTTCTGACGAACATCTCTGGTTTTGGCATCAAGTCCTGCATGGTAGAATGTGGCATTAATATCATTCTTGTTTAGTATTTCGGCAAGTTCCCTGGTTTTGCGCCTGTTTCTAACATAAACAATTGCCGATTCATTTTTCCCCTTAAGACTTCTTACAAGTGTACCGGTTTTATCAAACTCACGAATAATATTATATGATAGGTTTCGTCGTTCAAAACTGGTTTTCATAAGGTTATGATTCCTGAACTCAAGCTTGTCCATTATATCAACCACCACCGATGGAGTAGCCGTGGCTGTTAATGCAAGGATTGGAACATCAGGAATTAATGATTTAATTTGGGAAATATTAAGATATGACGGACGAAAATCATAACCCCATTGTGAGATACAATGTGCTTCATCAACAGCCAGTAAACTAACTGTCATTCTGCTTATAACATCTCTGGTTACATCTGTGGCAAGACGTTCAGGTGAAATATACAGGAACTTCAAGTCTCCATATAAAGCATTTGAATAAACCGCCTCAATCTCATCACGGTGCATGCCGGTATAAATCGCTGCTGCTTTTATTCTGTTTTTCTTAAGGTTTGAAACCTGATCCTTCATCAAAGCTATAAGCGGTGTTATAACAATACATGTACCTTTCTTAACTAAAGCAGGTATTTGAAAGCATATTGACTTACCACCACCGGTAGGCAGTAGTGCAAGTGTGTCTTTTCCTGATAACACGGAGTCAATAATTTCCTCCTGCATAGGTCTGAAATTATTATAACCCCAATAATTAACAAGAATCTTTTTTGCTTCCAAACTCATGTTGTAATTAAGTATCTGTTGTTTACATTACTGGATCAAGAAATCGTTCTATCCAAAATACTTAGTGATTACTTTAAATAGTTTTTCGTAATCAATGGGTTTCTTTAAATATTCGTGACAACCGTACTTGCTGCAATTTACCTTATCTTCAGGATTTGCAAATGCAGTTTGGGCAATTATTATGGTTCCGGGACTCTTTTTACTAATTATTTTCGATGCTTCTAATCCGTTCATCACGGGCATTCTTATGTCCATCAGAACCATATCTATTTTTTCTGAATCACAAATATCTACAGCTTCTTTTCCATTCTTAGCCCAAATAATTTTTACACCGGTATCAAGAAGTACACCTTTTAGGAATATAAAATTCTCCTCAACATCATCAGCTATCAATATAGTTTTACTTCGCCAGCTTCGACTATCCGAGATTACAATCTTTGGATTCTTATTTACCAGTGGAATCGTAAAATAAAATGTAGTTCCTGCATCAATTTCAGAGTCAAGCCAAATATTACCACCTAACAACTCTACAAATGATTTGCTAATTGCCAGTCCGAGTCCGGTACCATCCGGATTTCTGTTGTATGTATTTAAATCTCTGCCAAACTGTTCAAAGATTTTTTCCCGTTTTGCAGTATCGATTCCAATACCAGTATCTTTAACATAGAACTGGACAAAATCCGGTGTAACACTTAGATAACCAAACTCAATAAAGCCTTGATCAATAAACTTTAAAGAATTTGTAAGCAAGTTATTAAACACCTGCTTAAGCCTATGAGGATCGGTTTTTATTTTCAAACCTGAAGCTTTGTCGGATAATACCATTTTAAGTTCAATATCCGATTTGCCCTGACTTTCCTTTTCCTGTCTGAATGTTAAAAGTATTTCCTGAAGGAAATTATTGACATTTATGGTTTCCTTTTTAACTGTTACATGTCCGGCTTCAATTTTAGAGATATCAATAATATCACTAATCAATTGCATCAATGATCTGCCAGCAGAACGGATCAGCTTAGAGAACATTTCCTTTTCATCCTCAGTTGTTTCATCATCCAGCAATAAATCTGAAAAACCAATTATAGAATTTAAAGGTGTACGCAATTCATGTGACATGCTGGCAAGCGACAACGACTTCATATTACTCTTCTCAGTGGCCTTCTCCTTAGCCTCAATTAATTGCTTCTCATATGTAATTCTTGAAGTTATATCTCTAATGATTGCCAACAAGTTATATTCCTCAGTTCCTTCCAGTTTCCGAAAGTTAATCTCTCCATCGAAAGATGAACCATCCTTTTTTATAAATTGATTTTCAATATGCTCTTGATCACCTATTGAGGCCTTTTTTAGAAACTTTAATACATCATAAGCTTCTGTTTTTTTCTCAATAAGCATCTCCCTCCAGTTAATACCCGCTAACTCTTCCTTATTGTACCCAAATAATTGACAACCCGTGTTATTTATATCAACTATGGTTTCATTATTAAGCAGAATAATACAATCAGTGGAGTTGTTATAAACTGAATTATATTTTTCATTAGAAACAGCAAGGTTCATACATGTATTAAGATGAAGCTCTACAATAGTCAATAGACTTGCAAAGTCCTTTAATATTTTAATTTCTTTATCAGAAAATTTATGCGAATTATCAAATCCAACAGACAAAGCGCCTAATATTTTACCTCCTGAAGTTATCGGTACTCCCATATACGACACGATATCAAACTCTGACACAAAAGAATCACTATTGTTGAAATCCGTATTTACTACATCCTGTAGTTCAGTTGTACTACCATCGCCTTTGATAACTCTCTCATAAAAAAAATGGCCTTCAAGATTAGTAGATGAAGTCTGTACAGAATCAATACCATTATCGCACTTACCGGTAATATACTGGACTCCAACCCTTTTACTGTAATAGACTGAAAACTTACCACCAATAACCTTATGTACCTCACACAGTATTATCTTAATATTTGCAGATGGTTCTGTGGTAAGTCTATCGCAAATATTTTGAAGTATTATATCCATAATTAAGTTCTCAGGGAGTTATCAGTATTCGCAAATTTAAGAAATTAGCTTGTTTCCACAACAGAATAAAGCAATTTAGGCAAATGAGTATTTTATCAGACATTAATAAATTTGCAAACTATTGAAACTTTCAGACAACCAACAACAATATTGTCTGTCTGAATAATAACAGAATAAATAATTGGAATTGGAAGACCATTTCATTGAGGGTTGTAAGAATCGTGATCGTGACTCATTTAAGATGTTGTACAAGAGATATGCCCCTATATTACTTGGAATTTGCTTCCGCTATAGTAACAGCAAAGCAGAAGCAGAAGATGTGTTACAGGAAGGGTTTATTAAGATTTACAATAAAATCGACTCCTTTAAAGGACTAGGATCATTCGAGGGGTGGTTAAAAAGAATAATGGTTAATACAGCGATAAATAACTACAAATCAAGCTTGAAGCACAATTTTCATGAAGATCTAGATGAAAAATTAATTGCTATTGAAGAGGATAATCATATTGAACTTGATGATGGTATCAGTAAAGAAAAACTAGTTAAGATAATTCAGGAACTACCTACTGGTTACCAGCTTGTGTTTAATATGTTTGTACTTGACGGGCTTACACATCAAGAAATTGCTGATGAGCTTAGCATTTCTGTTAATACTTCTAAGTCGCAACTATTTAAGGCTAGAAAACAATTAAGAAAACGAATATCAGAAATTCATAAATAATATAATTATCTGATTATGAAGGAATATAAAAATATAGATAATCTTTTTAAAGATGAATTATCCGGGTTCACGGTCGAGCCGGATGAGAAAGTCTGGAAAGATTTTGAAGCGGCTGCATTCAATAAAAAGAAAGGCTATTACCGTGAAATAATAGCAATTGCAGCATTGTTGTTGATAAGCAGCGGCATTTTCGTTTATTTCAACTTCTTTACTGATAATTCAAATCTTGAATACGATTCAAATATTAAAATAGCAGAAACCCCGACCGACAATAAGACTACCATTGAAAATGAATCGGCTGAAATAGAAATAATAACTAATCAAATTAAGAAATCAAAAGACAATTCTCCAATTAAAAATAATATTTCAAATCCTGTTGAAAATAGTTCAACAAAATCTGTACAAAGTACTCCTCTTCCACCAGCCATAGTTTCTGAAGTCAAGGTGGTTGAAAATATATCAAATACTTCATCATCTATAAATTATGGGTTTATATCATTAAGCAGATTAAATAGCAAATTTGATAATCAGATTTCACAATCGGAAAGCCAATCCATCGATGACAGAACGCAAATTGAAATCGAAGAATACATTGCAAAGAAGCGGAAATTTCACATGTACACCGGCGCCAGTCTTTCTGCAGGAATTATGTATTACACTGATACTCCCGATAAATTCACCTGGTCATCTGATTTAGTATTTGGATATACTATTAAAGATTTTTATATAGAGTCAGGAATTGGTTATCAACAAGTTAAACAGCATGGTGATTATCGTATTGAATATGAATCAAACGATAGCGTAGGGTATTATAATCAAGTATTATCCTTTGAAATTAACCCAACTAGTCCGGATGAAATACTCTATAATACAAAATCTAAAACTGTATTCGACAGTGTTCAGCATTATTTGCATCAATCGCCGTTGTATGGTTATTCATACATCAATATCCCCATAATAATAGGTTACAAATTCTATAAACAAGACAATTTCATGCTTTCATGTGAAACAGGCTTAGTTTACAGTTTTCTAAATAAAACTGATGAACCGATTGTTTCATTTAATCAGCCTGAAACACAGCTGATTGATATAATAAACTTTACTCCTGTTCGTCGAAAGGATAATTTCAAGGTTCATATTGCACTCAGGGCCTCATATACAATACATAGGAGTATTTCGATAAGTTTGCAACCGGAATTTTCAAGTTACCTAAACTCAGTTTACAGCAACTCATCAGGTAAAAACCTGAAACCATATACTGTGGGAATTAGGGCCGGTGTATTATTTAACTTCTAAAATATGAATAAGGTAAACACATATATAATATTTGCGGGACTAATGATATCAAGCTTGTTTTCTCATGGTTATGAGCTTGAAATAATTGGTTATGTAACCGATAAAAATTCAGGATCCTCAATTGCAAATCACAGCATTGAAATACAAATTGATTCAATTTCCCCGGCATATCCGGGCTATAATAATATCGTGCAAACAGATATACTTGGTTTGTATTACGATATAATAATAATGCCTGACAGTCTCTCAGGGCCTATTAATATTTCAACTGATAGTTGCAATACATATATATTCCACCAGTACTGGTTCTCTGCAATTGATTCTTCTGTTTATAGTGATTTTCAGGTGTGTGATAATAATACCGGAAATCTCTGTGAAGCTTACTATATTTATTATCCATTTGATGAACAAAATACAATTCAGTTTTTAGATGAATCTATTGGTATTTTCAACAATTGGGTATGGGATTTTGGTGACGGAACAGGCTCCAATGAGCAAAACCCTTTACATACCTATCCGGGAGAGGGATATTATTATACATCTTTAACAATTGAAGGCGATAGTTGTTATAGTTATTTCGAAACTCTGGTTTATGTTTTTCCGGATACTACTTTGTGTGAGGCAATGTACTATTATAATTACACACAGAATCCTATGATAGTTGAGTTTATTGATGCCTCAATTGGAAACGTACTGGAATGGGACTGGAATTTTGGTGATGGAACTACTTCATCTCTACAGAACCCAACACATCAATATAGCGATCCTGGTACTTATTACACGACCTTAAATATTATGACTTACGACTCATGTACAAGCACTTATGGCGACTACATTTGGATTTATGATGATACAACATCATGTGAGGCTGCATTTTCTTATTCGTTGGACACCCTGAATAATGTGCCCCATACTTACTTGTTTAGCGATGAATCAGAAGGAAATATCGATCAATGGTATTGGGATTTTGGTGATGGTCAATTCTCTACTGAGCAGTCGCCAATTCACATTTATAATGCTCCCGGTACATACACTGTTTGTCTTAATGTATCATCAATGCAATCAGGAATATCCTGTTCATCAATGCATTGCGATACAATTACCACTCTCGAATACTTTAGTTTCGGTGGACAAACATTTATTGGTGACTACCCAATTAATATTGACTCGGGTGATAATGAGAATATTGCCAAAGTTTATCTGTACAGAAAAATATCCAACAGTTGGCAATATATGGATCAACGTGAATTCTGGAATTACGGATATTACTGGTTTGTAGATAAACCAGAAGGAGAATATATAATGTTTGCAGAGCTTCTAGAAGGATCAAATGACTACGACAATTATGCTCCCTCCTATTATCCAAACACACTTTCATGGAAACAGTCTGAGATTTTCAATTTAACTGATCATCAACAGTTTGCAGTTAATATACATTTAAATGAACTACAAGATTATTCGCATGGTACCAGTAGTATTACAGGTAATGTAATTGAAGGAAACTCATGCAATATAACAAATACCATTCAAATATCTGATATTTTGATTCAGTTATTAAATTCAGACAATCAGATAATTGCGTTTACCTATACTAATGAGTTTGGATACTATTCCTTCTCGGGACTTGGTTATGATAATTATATCTTACATGCTGAGTATCCGGGAAGATATTCTGAAAATTATAGTGTTGTCATCAACGAAGGAAATCCATTGGTAGATGATATTGAATTAACCATCCATTGTTCACATATATTGGGAATTGATGAATTGGGGGAAAATCATAGTTTATCAGTATCTGAACCAACTCCAAATCCTGCCTCACATAAATTTTCAATTGTTGTTTCTTCAACCTCAGTTTCTAAAATTAAATTTGAGATAATCAATTCGGGAGGTATAAAGTTTCTTAGTAAAGAGGAACACATCTCCATGGGTGAGAATGAATATAACATTGATATAGATAAGTATCCACAAGGATATTATCTAATTATTATAACAGATAACACATCTGGTTTGCAGAAATTTAAGAAACTTACAATAATAAAATAGCAACCATCAGGCAACTTTTGATTTTTAAGATGTCTAAATTATAGAACACTTCCGGTAAGGGGAAATAAATAATAACAACAAAATTTAGAACTATGAAAAAAATTATTCTTGGCATTGGATTAATCATCCTTAGTTTATTTGCCTTAAGTCAGAATTACGACGTAACTGTTTCCGGAATTGTGACAGATATGTACACCGGTGATCCTGTTCAAAACCAGGAGATGAACATTCTAACTGATAGTCTTGCTGGCACAGCATACTATAATACCGTTTATACGGATGTAAACGGTTTCTACATCGATACTTTCAATGTAACAACAGGTAGCCAGGGGATTGTTGAAGTTTATACACTAAGTTGTGGAATGTACTTCAGCCAAACAGGACCATTCTCCCCAAATGGTAATCAGGTATTCCTTGATTTTCAGATTTGTAGTGACTCTATGAACAATTGTCAGGCAATGTTCACTTACTTTCCAACAAATCCCATGGGCATACAATTTCTTGATGAATCGCTTGGAAATCCTAATATGTGGACTTGGGAATTCGGTGATGGACAAACATCAACAAATCCTAACCCAGAACACACATACCTCAATCCTGGTGAGTATGACGTAATACTTACCATTCAAAACGATTCAACACAATGCAGCAGTACAATTGTACAAACAGTTTTTGTGGAAGATTCAATTTGGCCAGGGGGATGTCAGGCAATGTGGTTTGCATATCCTGATTCAAATGATTTAATAACTTATATCTTTGAAGATCAAAGCTTTTCGTCATCAGGACAAATAGCATCATGGAATTGGGATTTTGGTGATGGTACCTATTCTAACCTACAATCACCTGTACATACTTATGGTGATGAAGGATTATTTGAGGTATGTTTAACTATTACAGATTTAATTGATAGCTGCGAAAGTACTTATTGCTTTCCAATTGAAGTTGGAATCTGGCAGCCGGATTGTGAAGCCATGTATTACTACTATCCTGTTGATTCAGCAAACAATGGTGGTTGGAATATGAATAACATGCAATTTGTTGACATGTCAATTGGAAATCCGGATTCATGGTACTGGGATTTCGATGATGGAAATACATCAACTGAGCAAAACCCTATTCACTATTTCGTAGATGAGGGAGTATATGAGGTTTGTTTAACTATAACAAATACTGATGATTCCTGTACAAGCACATTCTGTGATCTAATCCAAATATATAATGATACTCTGCCAGGATGCATTACATGGTTTGATTATACAGCCAACGATCTGGAGTTAGACTTTACAGCATTCCTTGAAGGAGGAACAGGAAATGTTCAATACGATTGGAGTTTTGGCGATGGTACTACAGGAACAGGAGAAACTATAACGCATATATACGCTGAGGCAGGTATTTATGATGTTGTGCTTTCTTCATATGATTCCTCTGGATGTTATACTACTTCATTCGAACAAATTTGGGTTGGTGAGGTAACATTCGATATTAGCGGATATGTTTACCTAGATGATAGCTCTATGCTCGCTGATTATGCTGATGTACATCTGATGACATTTGATACTCTTGGAACAGGCTTGATTAATATTGAAACAACTCAGACTAGTCAATACGGATATTATTCTTTTGAGTCTGTAGGCCTTGAAAACTGCATTTACTTTGTTCAGGCTGAGTTAACTGATCAGTCGGCATACTATGGTCAATATCTGCCAACTTATCATCTGGATGCCCTTAACTGGGAAATGGCATGGCCTATATTTGCATATCCTATCAATCTTCCATGGAGTTATGATATATTGATGGTTTCTGCATCTTCATCGAATTCCGGAATAGGTTTAATTAACGGTACTGTAACCAATCAATCAGGTAGAACGATTCAGGATGAATATGAAATACTTCTTTATAATGAACAGGGAGAGGGTATAACCTATCGAAAAACCAGCGAAAGTGGTCAATTTGATTTCTCAGACCTGGATTATGGTACTTATACTGTTTACACAGAAATAGTTGGCATTACAACTGAGCCTGTTCAGGTAACCCTTACAGAGGAGGATAATGAAGCTAATATCTATATAGTTGTAAGAAATGGTGAAGCAGTTCTTGGTGTTGATGAAGTGAATTCATTATACCTGGAGTCTTTCGATAATATTTATCCAAATCCGGTTGTTGACAATGCAACACTTGCATTTAGCATAAAGGAAAATACTGATGTGAACATTAATATTTATAATCAGTTCGGACAGATTGTATATTCTTCAACCAGTAAACTATCAACTGGTAAACAAACTGTTAATCTCAATATCTCAGATTTATCAGAGGGAATTTATATGATCAGCATTTCGGGCAACGACAATCAAAAGCTCGTACGTAAATTCATGAAATTAAGATAACCCTTATGGTTGTTCTGTAAAGCCTCTGCACTTTTTGTGTAGGGGCTTTTTTTAATATTGGACATTACACCTTGATTCATCTGTATTTCTTTTGCTACATATTAGAATTGAAATACGATCATCTGTAAACCACTATTCCATACAACTTATGACAGTTAGAGCATTTTAAGGCTCCATTTTTAATAGCCTTTTCATGTTCAATCCCAGAATTAACTTTTTGGTTTCGTTGGATATTTCAAGACTATTAATTCTTTCTATACTTTTATTAAGTTTACTTTTCCCACCATATGGAGTATCAGTACCATACAATACATTTTTGGGTCCAACAAAATCAATGGCTTTTTCTATACGTAAACTGGAAATTAGTTGAAGAGATGATGTATCGAAATATAAATTATCGTCCTTAAAATTCTCTTTTATAAACAATTCTAATCCAAACATATGTGCAACTATTAATTTTAGTTTTGGGTGTTTTCTCTTGTATTTTATCAATTTGCTCACTTCACTATCAGAGTATAAATGAATAAATAATGGCAAATCATGGTTTTCTGTCCATTGAGCAACTTCGGTGAAGAATTCAGAATCAATCGAAAATTTCTCCCAACATTGATGTAATTTGACTCCATGAAATTTCCATTCACCATATTTTCTATCAAGATAATCAGTTGAGTTTTTAACTCCAGTAGTTATCCAAACAAACTGAATAACCCTATCAACTGCTTCTCTTTTTAGCTCATAAACATACTCATTACCAGCAGGAATATACTTAACCTTGCCTGTCAGCTTTATAATAAACTTAGTTAAATAGTTTGTTACTTTGACTACATTATGCGTTGGAAATATCTTTGCAATATTTGGTAAACTGTATTCAGATTTGCTATTAATTTCTCCAGGCACTAGTATCACTTTATCTACACCACTATTATCAAGGGTGTTTTTAATGCTGTCAGGTGTCAAAAATCTTCCACAAGCATGTGAATGTCCATCAATGATCATCTTTTATGGGTTTTTGTAAAGTTATTATTGCATTGTTAATCCTGTTAGCCACTCAACCATTGTAACCAGCAGCAAGTGATACTAAAATAGTCATTTTATTTATCATCATATTTTTCACCTTCAATATTTAATACTTATTGTATTTGCATTAAACCCAAACTAATTGACAGTCTGATTCAAAACGAAATATACATTCTAGAAGTATTTGAGAATTATTGATAAAGGGTAGTAGAATTGAATAACTACAATTACCCTGATATAAGTTTGATACCAAAGTATTGTTAGCGAGACTAGTTCCTTGAAGAACTAATAGCCATCAGCTTTAAGTTGTGAGCCAGAATCTACTTATTAACTGCCTCGTAACGAGTACCGTTTGGTGGATCAACTTCTCTCATTATGTTGATCATATCCGTTTTTTCAGCCGGGGAGGCTTTTGTAAAGATATTTATAATTTCATCTCTTTTTGCTTCGGTAACAACCTGTAGGAAATATAATCCGGAACGCTTATTATACACGTTTTCAAGATACTTCAGAGTTTTTCCTACTACTGCTCTGCCCCCAATTAGGTCATCCGACATAATATCCAAACCCTTGAGATGATATTCATATAATAAAGCACGTAATTCGCTATATGATGGATTAAGAATATTCTCAACCAATTGATATCTGTTTTTAGGTCCTTCAAATGCCTGCCATCCTTTTTCATTAGAATTTTGAGCAGCTGTTACAACAGCCATTGCTTTTTCATAAAACTCGGTTCCGCCTTCGAGAGAATATGTATCAAAATCCAGTCCAAGCATTAGATATGCATAATATGCAAGAATTGATGTCAAGTTTGTGGTATAGGTTCCATCGCTATATTGCATCGATTGATGAGGAATAAACTCAAATCGAAGATCATCATCTACAATATTTATTATCACCGAATTATAATCAGATCCATATATTGGCCTCTGGAGAACCAGATTAATACTTCCACCAAAAATATCGCTACCCTGAACCTCGGAAAGTGTCAGAACCATAGTAAATTCAATACGTTCCTCAATCTTGTAATTATATGAAGACCATACACGGTTATTCATGAATTCGAAGATTGTTGTTTCCATATTACTGAAAACACTTGGGTCAACACCATCAATACTTTGATGTTGAATTTGAATATTTCCCAAAAATTCCTGTGAATAACCCGAAGTTAATCCGGCAAAATAAAAAACAATTACTAGGAGAGCTTTTCTTATCATCCTTAAGAATTTACGACCTTATCAATAACTGAAACAATATCGAGTGCTATATCGTGCTTTGATTTCAAGCCAGAAGCAAATTCGTCGCCGTTCTTACTTATAATTGTCACATTATTTGTATTGTGACCAAAACCGGCACCCTCATCGTTCAGTGAATTTAAAACGATTATGTCAAGGTTTTTATTGTTAAGCTTTTGGATTGCATTTTTCTGCTCATCATTTGTTTCCAGAGCAAATCCTACAAGAAGTTGGTTTTCCATTTTATTTTTACCAAGATCGGCAAGAATATCTGTGGTAGGAACCAGATCAATACTTCCAAAGCCCTCTCCTTTCTTGATCTTCTCATCATAAACCTTCGATGGTGTGAAATCAGCTACAGCAGCCGACATGATGGAAATATCAGACTCAGGAAACACGTTTATGCAGGCATTGTGCATTTCAGCTGCAGAAATAACCCTAATCACATTCACCTTATCAGAAACAATGCTTTCATTTGTAGGCCCGGTAATCAGATCAACTTCGGCACCAAGATCAGCCATAACTTTTGCAAGTTCAAATCCCATTTTTCCAGAACTGTGATTTCCAATAAATCTTACGGGATCGATAGCCTCGTATGTGGGACCTGCAGTTATCATAACCTTTTTGCCGTCAAATTTCATCTGACTTTCAAAATGCTTTTCAAGAATATCTACAATAATGTCAGGTTCTTCCAATCGACCACATCCTTTTAATCCACTGGCCAACTCTCCTTCAACAGGTTTAATTAATTTATAACCAAATGATTGCAATGTCTCCATGCTTTTTAATGTGGTTGGATGCTTAAACATATCCAGATCCATTGCAGGAGCAAAATAAATAGGACATCGCGCAGAAAGAATTGTCGTTAACAATAAGTTATCAGCAACTCCGGTTGACATTTTGGCTAATGTATTTGCAGATACCGGTGCAATAAGCATCAAATCTGCCCATAAACCAAGATCAATATGGCTCGACCAGCTACCATCATTTTCATCAAAAAAGTCGGTTAAAACCGGTAGTTCACTTAGAGTTGACAATGTTAAAGGTGTAACAAAGTCACGTGCTGCAGGAGTTAGAATAATCTGAACTTCGGCACCTGCTTTTTTTAGCAAACGAATAACAAAGGGAATTTTATATGCAGCGATGCTGGCAGTAATTCCAATTATTATTTTCTTTCCTGATAAAGTCATCTTTAATGATTATTTCTACTCAGAAAGCTCTTTATGTGGATTTCTTATGTAAATTTCTCCCTTAAGAAACTCATTAACAGAGAGTAGAGTTGGCTTAGGTAAACCTTCATAGTAACGAGCAATTTCAATTTGCTCTCTATTTTCAAATACTTCTTCCAGATTATCACTTGCAGGAGCAAATTCTTCGATCTTTTGATCAAGTTCTTTTTTGATTTCGTAACCTATTTGGTTAGCACGCTTTGCAAGTACAACAATAGTTTCGTAGATATTACCTGTACTCTCATAAAATCTTTCTTTCTTACGGGTAACTGCTGTAGTTTCTGTTTTTACTTTTTTATAATCCATCGTAGTTTATTTATTCTTTAAGTTCTTCCTTGCTTTATCTTGTAATTGTTCAACCTCATTAAGATATTCACTTTCGGGATACATGAAAAGGAGGTTATTATATGATTCAATTGTTTTTTCGTAACGTTCATTCTTTTTGGCGTAGATACTCTTTTCGGCATATGTGTAATATGCTTTAGTGATAGAATAGAGCACACTTTCTTTGAAATCAGTATCAGGATATTCATCAAGAAGATTTTCAAAAGATGTTATAGCTGCCTGATAATCACCCATTTTAAAATACAACACTCCAACATTGTAAGCCTTAATTTCGAGTTTTCCTCGTAAATCATCCATTAATTTATGAGCTTCTTCAACCTTCTCACTTCCCGGATAAAGATCAATAAATGCTTGAAGTTCACGTAAGGCTATATAGGTATTTGACTGATCCAAACTTGCCCGTGGTGATTCCATATAATTGCAATATGCACTAAGAAATGTTGACTCTTCTGCATGTTCTCCTCTAGGATATGATTGTGCATATTGCTTGTAATAATAACTCGCAATTTGATAGTCCTTCATCTGGAAATAACAATTCGCAGTATAATAGGTCATTGTCTCACCTTTCTTGGTTCCACGGTGAACAGGTCTGAGGATATCAAAAAATTGCAAAGCTTTATTAAAATCGCCTTTTTCATACAAATCTACCCCGGTTTCATACTTTAATTCATTATTACCACTTTTGATAATTTTTGAATAGTTCTTGCATGAGTTGCCAAGTATCACGATACCAGCCAATAAGACTAAAAAAACTGTTTTTCTAAACATGGCGCAAAATTATAATAATTTATCGAAGTACAAAACGAATTTTAACCCACATTATTATTAGTTAACATCTATTAAGATATACAGACTATCAAAGGTTTAAAAAGCCTGTTCGAATAACCCCTTCAGGTTAAAAAATCTTATGGGGCTTAATGAATTATATGATGGTTAAAAACCATATTATAAAATCATTGTTTTTTAGCTTGGTCAATGAAATGAATTCTCTACTTTTGCATGGAATTTTTAAACATTATACAATAATGGATGTATTTAATAAATGTGTTGTTAACCTTGGCCCATTAGGACAATACGCTCAAGGAGCTGAAGGATATTTTATGTTTCCAAAACTGGAAGGCGAAATTTCAAACTATATGATGTTTCAAGGCAAGAAACGACTTGTTTGGAGCCTTAACAACTACCTTGGGTTGGCAAACCATCCTGAAGTAAGAAAAGCTGATGCAGATGCTGCAGCCGAATGGGGTATGGCATATCCAATGGGTGCTCGAATGATGTCGGGGCATACTAAGTATCACGAACAACTTGAAAATGAACTTGCAGAATTCGTTGGAAGAGAATCTTCATATCTGTTAAATTATGGTTACCAGGGAATGGTGAGTATCATTAACGCAATGGTTGATCGTAAGGATGTTATTGTTTATGATTCAGAGGCACATGCATGCATTATTGACGGTATGAGATTGCATTTCGGGAAACGATTTGTATATCCTCATAACGATATGCAAAATCTTGAAAAAGAGCTTAAAAGAGCAACTAAGATTGTAGAAAAAACTGGCGGAGGAATTCTTGTAATTACTGAAGGTGTTTACGGAATGTCAGGTGATCTTGGTAAACTGGACGAGATTGTGGCCCTTAAAGATAAATTCGAATTTAGATTATTTATTGATGATGCACATGGTTTCGGTACAATGGGACCAACAGGTGCAGGTACAGATGAACATTTTGGTCTTCAGGATCAGGTTGACCTATACTTTGGAACATTTGCCAAATCAATGGCAGGAATTGGTGGTTTTGTAGCAGGTAAAAAAGAGGTTATTAAATATCTCCAGTACAACCTCAGATCACAAATATTTGCAAAATCATTACCTATGCCAATGGTAATTGGTTCTTTAAAAAGACTGGAACTACTTAGAAACCAGCCACAGCATAAAGAAAATCTGTGGAAAATTGTTAATGCGCTTCAAACCGGACTTAAAGAAAATGGATTAAATATTGGTGCCACAAATTCGCCGGTAACCCCTGTTTTCCTAAATGGTGGTGTTTCAGAAGCTACTCAGATAACTTACGACCTTCGTGAAAATTACGATATATTCTGCTCAATTGTTGTATATCCTGTTATTCCAAAGGGACATATACTACTTCGCCTAATTCCAACAGCAGTTCATACACTGGAAGATGTTGAATATACGGTGAAAACATTTGCTAAAATCAAAAAGAAACTAGAAAATCACGAGTATAGCGACGAGTTCAAAACTATGACGGTTAAGTAATTATCCGACAGCATAATCGTATGGCCAGAGATACAGATTTAACAAAGACTAATTTTTGGATTATTGCAACTAATTCAACAGCATCGTATATTCTGGCCTTCCTTATTGTTTTCTATATTAATCATGTTATCAAAATTCTGCTTGCAGGAAATTTTGGCTATGACATTGGTTTTGACTGGAATGTAATTACTTTTTACATAAAACCTTATGAATGGACCCATGATTCCGTTAAGCTAATTTATAGTGCAGGACCCATACTAATTTTTGTTGTTGGATTAATATCATTAGTTGCTTTTTGGTCGCTAGTTGAGGAAGTCGCAAGGATTAAAACATTTTTCATGTGGCTAACTCTTCATTCTTTTAACTTTTTCTTTGGGAGCTTGTTAATTGGTAATATTTTCAAGAAAGGTGTTGGACACGTTTTTAACTGGATGTATTTAAATGATACCGCCAAAATGTTGGTAGCATTATTGGGATTTATGGGATTACTGGGCACAGCCTATATTATGTCGCGGCCTGTTGCAATATCGGCTAACTCTTACGTTAACAAGTTGGGTGAGAAGAATTTTCCATTTTTTATAACAGCTCAAATCATAGTCCCTTTTGTACTGGGAACATTAATTTATATGGGCTATTTCATGCCTGAAATACTATTTCAGGAAGCATACTCATGGATAAGTATGGGTGTTATGCTATTGTTTATAGTTGGTAGAATTAATAAAATGGAGACTCTGTATTTCGATGAAGAGGATAGATATATTGGGGTATCTGTAGTAATTCTAATTACAACATTAATTGTAACCGTAGGCTTAAGAGTATTACTGAGAAATGAAATTTTTATTTCCTGGTAACAGATAAAAACCAATAATTATCACACTAACTATCTGCCAGTTAGAATTATTTTCCTAATTATCCACTTTCCATCAGTTTTGAATTTAATCAAATATAACCCCGGATTATAATCAGAAACATCTAACGATTTTATTTTTGACGGACTAACTGTTTCATGTAACAACCTTCCGCTAAGGTCACATAAACTAACTTCAGATATATAATTTTCCGATGAAATATTGACCACTCCCTTTGCAGGATTAGGATAAATAGAAACTTCTACTACCTCATTATTGTTTAGTCCAACGTTTGAGTCACAGCTTATTACGGCTTTCCACCCTGGTTTAGTAATGCTACTATTTGAATGAAATAGCACTGTCAAGGCACCGGTTTCATTAGTTGCATAAACTCTTCCCGGATTATTTGTACCACACCAAAGGCCCAATTGTGGAGCAGCAATATCTTCACCATCAAATATCTCAAGATAATCATTCTCACAATAAAAGTGGTTTTCAAGATCGAACTCAATAAAATCCAATATTACTTGCATATTTTGAACTTCTGGATAAAAGGTAATCGTAAGCTCTTCATTATCTGAATAGTTATCATTTTCCAAACCGGTGTCGTAGAATACTGCATCACAAATTGTTACCGAAGTATTTTCAATTGCAACAGCTTCTTTTATCACCATATAATCCTCAATAAATTTTGTATCGGTTTCACCGGAACCATTTGTAATTACTAAAGTAACATCATATTCCCCAATATTTTCATAATTGATATTTTCAGGACTTGGTTCATTTGATGTTGCCGGGTTTCCTCCCTCAAATGTCCATTCCCATGAAACAATATCATTTCCCAGAGAATGGTCATAGTAATTTACTAAAGAACCTGGCCCTGCAATTGTTGCGGATGATGAAAAATCTGATATTAATGTTCCAACTGGCATCAATTCAACATCTAAATCCAGAAGTTGATCATCAATGATATTAACATTAACAACTTTATCATAATAACCAAAAGCAGAGAAAGTTACATCATAATTGCCTTCTTTTATCAAGCGGTGATAATAACCTAAAGGCTGGTGTGAATAAACTTCTGAATTATCAAGATCATGGCCATCAATTTCAATCTTTGCAACAATTGGACTGCCTGTAACTGCATTGGTTATATTACCCGAGAAACCATTCATAACCTGCTCCAAGTAGGCTAGTAACGATCTATAATTTGCCTCCCAGAAATCATTCAACTGTCCTTCCGGAGGCAACTTTATTGATGATATCTCAAGAGTCATTTCACGACAGTTATGGAAATAATTCATATAATCCTGACGGCCACCACTAATTGAGTACCAGGCATATCCATTTGTTATCCCATTATTCAAATCAGTAAAGTATCCTGCCCAGCTATTTTCATGCACAAGATCAACATACTCTCTACTTACATATTGCCACCAGTCATCATCGGCAGCAAGCCTTGGCCATGTGTCCCATGGATAATTAATAACTTCAGCACCACCATGCATATTGCTTGACATTGTAAAATTATGATCCTCAGCAAAATCCATAAATAATATTGTTTCTGTTTGCCATGGATTTCCATCTGGATGAGGGCCATCTTCTGGGTCTATAAAATTTCTGTTTATATCAATACCATTGGCATTACCGCGTGTTGCTCCCCAAACTGAATTATCGCCACCTGCAAAGGTGCCATCAGGATTTGCCAAGGGATTTATCCAAATGTCGATATTGTCAACCATCTGAGTTACATTACCCAGTATGCCATAATTACTTAATAAATAATCAATTAGTCGTAAGGTCATAACATAACCAACCAATTCATCACCATGAATGGATGAAGTGTAAAGAAATTCTGGCTCGTTCTGATCCTCACCAAGATTATTATTTATATGGATAGCCATTATTTCTTTTCCATTAGCGCTAGTTCCAATGGTTACAAGTTCGCATAAATCAGGATAGGCTACTACAAACTGGTCCATTTTGTCATTGTATTCATCCCAATTCGGGTAATAATCCCAGGAATCAATTTCTCGAGTTTTTTCTGAATTTTCAAGAATTGATGGATATAACATTGATGGAGGAGTTAATAACTCAAATTCGATATCATGCGACATGAATTTAGTAAACTCTCTAAGGTTTGCATATGCATAAACCTCATTACCAGCAACTTTATCCAATGACATTTCCTTAGATAGTTCGTGTAAAATTGGCAATTCACTATTATGAAGGGAAAATTTAATATATACCTCTCCCCTGTCGTTCAGCATATTTATGGCCTTTTCAATTTCATTTTGCTGAGCACATAGCGAAACTGAAACCAGAATCAGAATAAACGTTAATTTGATATTATGCATACTATTTTAATTTCTTATGTTATCGTAGACAAATAATCTTCGAAAGATGTTGTCAACAGAATTTATTGATTATCAATTTCTGATACTTCCTTTGCAATCTTTATATATAAATCATTAGTAACTGGAACCATCGGCAAACGCAGGTTATTCCCCATAATTCCCTGAACTTCAAGGGCTGCCTTTACACCTGCAGGATTACCTTCAGCAAAAATAAGATCTGTAAATCCCAATAAACTATAGTGTAATTTTCTAGCCTCCTCAACATCACCAAGTCTTGAATGGTTTACCATTTGTGAAAAATCCTTTGGAAAGGAATTGGCAACAACTGATATAACACCTTCTGCTCCAAGCATTATCATTGAAAATGTTAGGGCATCATCTCCTGAGAGGATATCAAATCCTTCGGGTTTGTTTTCAATAATTTCCATTATTTGCGATAGGTCACCGGAGGCTTCTTTTATGGCAATTATATTATCAAAATCCGTTGCCAGTTTTATACATGTCTCGGCTGTAATATTTGAACTTGTACGGCCCGGTACATTATATAATATTATGGGTATCGGACAAGATTCGGCAATGGCTTTGAAATGTTCATAGATACCTCTCTGATTTGGCTTATTATAATAAGGAGCCACTGAAAGAATTGCTGAAATACCTTCAAGATCTGCGTTTTGCAGTTCGTCAACCACAGCCTTGGTATTATTCCCACCTATTCCCATCACAATTGGAACACGATTATCCACCACATTTTTAACATGTTGCATTACCTCCTTTTTTTCAGAAGCAGATAAGGTTACGGCTTCACTTGTGGTTCCCAATCCAACTACGAAATCAACACCATTTTCGATGATGCTATTGATAAGTTTTGTCAAACTTCCATAGTCTACTTCACCTGAAAAGTGAAATGGTGTTACAATTGCAACTCCTGTTCCTGTTAATTTACTCATCTATTTATTTTAAGATTTGTTAAATAATGTATGTAATGCTTTAATTTGTCATTATAACCTGTTGTACTAGTGTTAATTGTAAGATCAAATAGCCTTAAATTATCTGGTTTATGCAATCCGGCTTTGAAATCAGCATTTATGGATTGAATAATACGATCAAACAACAACTCATTCGACTCTACAAAAGTAAGTAATATATCATACTTATTGTTCTCCAACCAGTCCACCACATGCTTCTTAAAACCTCCCGCTAAACTAATGTCATTTAATGATATTTTCAAGAATAATTCATCAATCTCGAATACCGATAAATTTCTTGATTTATTGATAAGTACAACTTTCTTTACGTTAATACTCTTCTTTGCTTCTTCTACGAAATTAATGATCGTATCTAACTCATCATCCGATAGATAATCAAAAATAAGGATACAGCTGGCATCACTTATATTAAATGAATTAACAGGTGGATCTTTCTCTTCTAATGGAACAAGCTTACTTCTTATTCTCATGGAAAAACCAGCGATATATTTCTTTAAATTCACCTTAAATTATTTTGAGCTGTAAAACTATAAAGAAAATGAATGGGATTAATAAAATTTGTACTGATTATAAATAGGGGTATAAGACTCTGAATAGCCATTAAATAGGCGATGTGTACTTATATATTTTTACATTCAAATTAATAACAAGTAATTTTTTGACGTACTGATTTCTATCTTTGTATTAAACCAATTAACAAAGTATTTTATATGAAAAAATTATTGCTTATTACCATTGTGGTGTTTATGTCATCACTATGGACAATCTCAAATGCTCAAGTTAGAGGAGGATTTAAATTGGGTGCCGATTTCTCAAACCTTAAATGGGAAGACAATACATTTGGTAGTGTAAATGATCTTCTGGAAACGAAAAGACTGATTTCTCCACGACTTGGATTTATTATTGACGTTGGAATAGTTCATAATATTTTTATTCAAGCCGGTGTTTATGGGTCAGTAAAGGGATTCAGATATGATTCTGAAAGAGTAATCGGTGGTAAAGATTATGATTCCAAGGAAACTCAAATACTAGCAACCCTTGATATTCCAATTAATGTTGGATATAAATATGATTTGGGGGGAGCTAAAATATTTGGTATGCTAGGTCCAAATATCTCTTACGGGTTCTATACTACCGCATTATACAAAGCTGATGGTGAATATGATAATGACCAACAAACCATTGGAACAAAAAGCACAGATACATACAAACCATTAAACTTCGGACTTAATTTCGAAGCTGGTGTGGAGTTTAGTTTATTTCAATTCTCTGCATTCTATACACAGGGTTTATCAAATATTTCAAATCTAAGTACAGATGAAATAAAAACCAATGTATTTGGTCTTACTGCAGCAATTATGTTTGGCAGTGCTGATTAATAATAATAAATGAAATATAAGAGGCTGTCCAATTAAGATGGGCAGCCTCTTTTTTTTTATTGTAGAGTCATTGTAACAGTAGCGGTATAGGTAGTTCTACTCATCTCAAAATCAAATGATATCGGTGCTTTAACAATCAATGTTGTGCTATTAATTGTGTTTATTGTAGCTGGTTCTGGTTCTTCATTCGGATATTTAATTGTTATTATGTTCCCATTAAGAGTCCATGTACCATCAGTGATTGTTTGTGGATCATCCGGGTCACATTTTATAGCTCCCTGGTCTTCAACAAGAGTACCATCAGGATTAAATCTTATTAAATCATCTTTATCGCAATCTTCAACCATATACTCATAAACATCTGTTATTGTACCAATTCCAGGAATATCAATGGCTGGGTCTATTTCCATTCCGGTTACTCTCCAGTTTCCAGCCGTAAGGTAATCTACATCAGACTTTGTTTCATCATCTTTTTTACAAGATGAAAACATAAAAACCATTACTACTGTAATTAGTGACAATACTTTCAAATTCTTCATATTTTATTGTTTTAGTGATCGGCGAAGGTAACGTATAAAGGAGTAAAATAAACCTGCACATAGGTCAAACTCATTATTTATCAAATTTTTAACAAAAAAAACAGAAATGTCCGATAAAACAATTTTATATTTCTTAGGGAAGAATTTCGAAAATAATAAATGATAAAATTGGAGTTAACTATGTTTTTATCAGATGTGAATTTAAACTATAAATAATCTATTTTTGACTCATTAAATGAATCCAAATGATTATTAAATTCTTAGGAACAGGAACTTCACAAGGCGTACCAGTACCAGCTTGTAAATGTGATGTTTGCATAGCAGGCACTCAACAGGATCACCGTTTGCGCACCTCTGCTCTAATAGAAATTGATGGAGTTACACTATCCATTGATGCCGGTCCCGATTTCCGCTATCAAATGCTACGTGAAAATGTACAGAAATTAGATGCAATAATTATTACCCATTCTCATAGAGACCATATTGCAGGACTGGATGATGTGAGGTCATTCAATTATCTCACAAAGAAACCAATGGACATTTATGCCACAACCTATGACCAGAAGGAAATAAAGAGGGAATTTTCATATGCTTTTAATAATGATTATCCGGGATTACCGAAATACAATCTCATTACAATCGATGAAGATGATTTTGAAGTAGATGGTGTTACAATTACTCCGATTAAAACATTACATTATAATACACAGGTACGTGGTTTTAGAATTGGTGACTTAGCATATATTACTGACACAAATTACATTCCACCAGAATCACTCCTGAAACTTGAAGGGTGTAAAGTGCTAATTATAAACGCATTGAGGAGAGAAAAACATCCATCACATTTTAATCTGGAAGATGCCCTAAAGGTGATTAATTTCTTACAACCCGAGCAAGCCTACCTTACTCATATAAGTCATATAATGGGATTTCATAGCGAACTGGAAGCTGAACTACCAGAAGGTGTTAATGCCGCTTACGATGGATTAAAAATTCGAGTTTAATTATAAGTTATTGACTTTGGCTCCAATTGTTTTGAGATGTTCATATAAAGTTCCTCCAAATGAACAGGCTTACTTATAAATGCATTTGCACCCAACGACAAACTCTCTTTACGTTCACCTGAAAACAAATATGCGGTTTGTACAATTACAGGTATATCTTTATTGAACTTTCTAAGACGCTTAAGAACCTCGAAACCATTTAACTGAGGAAGATTAAGATCCAACAACACAAGATCAATCTTATCAAAATTTTCTTCAAGCATTTTTATTGCGTCAGTTCCATTCATTGCCCACAATATTTTGGCCTGTGATTTTCTTAAAGCGGCATCGAAAAATTTAATGCTTGTATCTGTATCTTCTACAACTAAAATAGTCTTATCAGGAAACTGATAGTCTGCCCACTCTGTCATGTAAATTTCTTTTATATACGAATCTTAAAAATTAGTTTTGGTAACATCAAATCTAACATATTATTATAACAAGTGAAAAAATATTCGCAGTACTTATGCACAATAAATTGTAAATAAAACTATTTTTGCCCCATTATTAAAACTAAGTTCATATAAATAGGAACAGCCACATGTTATATCGAAGACATCTAAGAATAAAAGTCCTTCAATCGCTTTATTCATGGTACTCAGGGGGTACAAATGACATTGTTAAAGGAGAAAAACAACTTCTTCAAAGTATTGACAGGCTGTATGACTTATTTATTTATCAGCTTTCTTTTCTGGTTGAATTAAAAAGGTTTGCAGAGATAAGAATTGAAGAGAATAAGCAAAAATTCTACCCTACCGAAGAAGATCTGGATCCAAGTCTTAAGTTCATTGAAAATAAGGTGCTCAACGGCATTGAACAAAACAATGAATTTATCCTTAATGAAAGTAGGCTAAAAATTAACTGGACTGATCAGTCAGACATGATTCTGAAGTTTTATAATCTGATAAAATCAAAACAGTTTTTCATAAAATATATGGCATCGGAGGATAATTCGCTGGAAGCCGACAAAAAGATATTGATTAAAATAACTGACTTGCTACTTCCTGAATATGAACTGCTAAAATCTTTTTATGAAGAAAAGAGTGTTTATTTTTCAGATGGATATGATTTGGTAATTCTTCTAATCATCAAATTTATTGAAAACTATTCGACCAACTTTAGCTCATCCAGCTCCTTACCAGGAATTTACAAGCCGGCGATAAATGGCAAAAATGAAGATCGTGATTTTGTTCGAAATCTATATAAATTCGTTCTCAGAGATGATGAAGAGATAGAAGATGAACTAAAACTAAGAACTAGAAACTGGGAATTCGAAAGAATACCTTTAATGGATATTATTTTGTTAAAGATGGCAATCATTGAATTGCAAAAGATGGAAACCGTACCAGTTAAAGTTACACTAAATGAATACATTGAGCTTGCAAAATACTTTAGTACTGCAAATAGTAAGGTTTTTGTGAATGGTGTACTCGACAGACTTATAAGAGAATACAAAGAAGAAGGAAAAATTAAAAAGTCAGGTCGCGGCCTAATGGATTAATTTTTGAATTTCTTACTTTTGCATTCCTCATTAAAAAATAATAGATAATTATTCCAAAACTAATCAACTATGGCATTTGATATTGAAATGATCCGGGAACTTTATAGTAAATTCCCTGCACGTATTGATGCAGCTAAGAAATTGCTTGCAAAACCTATGACTTTAACTGAAAAGATCCTTTATTCACATCTTGATGAGGGCATTGCATCACAAATATTCCAGCGTGGAGAATCTTATGTAGATTTTCGCCCTGACCGTGTAGCAATGCAGGATGCAACAGCTCAGATGGCATTGCTTCAGTTTATGCAGGCCGGAAAAGCCAAGGTTAGTGTACCATCCAGCGTTCATTGTGACCACCTTATTCAGGCTAAAGAAGGTGCCGAAAAAGATTTGGCAAAAGCAAACTATACAAATCAGGAAGTTTATGATTTTCTATCCTCAGTATCAAATAAATACGGAATTGGATTCTGGAAACCGGGAGCAGGTATTATTCATCAGGTAGTACTTGAAAACTATGCTTTTCCCGGTGGAATGATGATAGGGACTGATTCTCATACACCAAACGCAGGCGGATTGGGAATGGTAGCTATTGGTGTTGGTGGCGCGGATGCTGTGGATGTAATGGCCGATATGCCATGGGAACTTAAATTTCCTAAACTCATTGGTGTAAAACTAACGGGTAAACTAAGTGGCTGGTCATCTCCAAAGGATGTCATCCTTAAAGTGGCTGATATACTTACAGTTAAGGGCGGAACCGGAGCAATTGTAGAATATTTTGGAGAAGGTGCCAACAGCATGAGTGCTACCGGACGCTCTACAATTTGTAATATGGGTGCAGAAATTGGTGCTACCACCTCCACATTTGGTTACGATGAAAAAACTGCCGAATATCTACGTCAAACTGATCGTGCTGATGTAGCAGAATTAGCGAATTCAATAGCCGAACACCTAACAGGTGATGAAGAAGTATATACTAACCCTCACTCCTATTTCGATCAGGTAATAGAAATTAATTTAAGTGAACTTGAACCTGCTCTTAATGGTCCCTTTACTCCCGATTTAAGAACTGTAGTTTCTGATATAAGTGATGTGGCTAAGAAAAATAACTGGCCATTAAACCTTGAAGCCGGACTCGTTGGTTCATGTACAAATTCATCATATGAAGATATAACTCGTGCTGCATCAATTGCACGTCAGGCATTAGCAAAAAACCTTAAAGTTAAAGCAAACCTGTTTATTACACCAGGCTCTGAATTAGTACGTTACACCATTGAACGTGATGGATTAATCGAAGAATTTGAAAAACTTGGAGCTACGGTACTTGCCAATGCATGCGGACAATGTATCGGACAATGGGATCGTGAAGATGTTAAGGATCAACATAAAAATTCAATTATAACTTCCTTCAACAGAAACTTTGCAAAACGTAACGACGGAAATCCTAATACTCATGCTTTTGTCAGTTCTCCTGATATGGTTATGGCATATGCAATTGCCGGTAAACTAGATTTTAATCCATTGGTTGATACAATCGAAAATGAAGATGGTGAACAAGTATTACTATCAGAACCTGTAGGTATTGTTTATCCTGAAAAAGGATTTGAAGTTGAAGATAGTGGCTATACAGCTCCAGCCAAAGATGGTAGCAACATTGATGTTGTTGTTAAACCTGACTCAGAAAGACTGCAGCTTCTAACTCCTTTCAAAGCCTGGGATGGCAATGATTATAAAGGACTTAAACTGCTGATTAAAGCAAAAGGAAAATGTACCACCGACCATATCTCAATGGCTGGTCCATGGTTACGTTTTAGAGGTCATCTAGAAAACATTTCACAAAACCTTCTTATTGGAGCTGTGAACTATTTCAACGATAATACAAATGATGTTAAAAATCAGGTTACCGGTGAATATGATACAGTTCCGGCTTCTGCGCAAAGCATGCGTGATGCAGGTTTTGGTACAATTGTTATCGGTGATGAAAATTATGGTGAGGGTTCATCTCGTGAACATGCCGCCATGGAACCACGTTTCCTTGGAGTTAAGGTAGTTCTTGTTAGATCATTTGCTCGAATTCATGAAACCAATCTTAAAAAACAGGGTGTTCTGGGTATTACTTTTGCAAATAAGGATGATTACAACAAAGTACAGGAAAATGATAGTTTCGATATTATCGGATTAACTGAATTTACACCAGGTAAACCCCTGAAAGTAATATTGCATCATGAAGATGGTTCTAATGATGAAATCCTTGTAAACCATACATATAACAGTAATCAAATTGATTGGTTTAAGGCTGGAAGTGCACTAAATCTAATTAAGGAGCAAAACTCATAATCTGATTATGGATATAAAATGGAATAGTATTGCCGGGATTTCCTATGTCCTTACCAATAATAATAATGGTGAAATTCTTGAAAAAACTCCCGATGATAAACTTATGAAGTTCCAATTTGGAGTTGGTGAATTATTGCCAAAATTTGAGGAAAATATACTTGGACTAAAGGCAGAAGACGATTTTGATTTTGTGATTTCATCAGAAGATGCCTATGGTCCTGTTGATCCATATGCAGTATTTGATATTCCTAACGAAACTTTTGAAGCTGACGGAAAAACTGATGATCAAATGCTGAAAGTTGGAAATCAAATACCAATGACTGACAATCAGGGAAATAAGCATCTTGGAACAATTACTCATGTACTTGAAAATGCAGTTACCATGAACTTTAATCATCCGCTTGCAGGAATAGATTTGAGATTTAAGGGAAAGGTTATTGAGGTTTTTGAATAGAACAATCTAAGGCATCAGCTAACTTCTTTTACAGTTTTCGGTTATCATTTAGATTGCTTTTCTGTACCTTTGTAACAATTAATTATAAAATCTATTACCGAAATGAAATACCTAAATATAATATCTTTTGTAATAAGCATAGTAGTAATAACAGCTTGTAATCCAAAAGCTGAAAACGAATCAAACAACAAGGAAAAGAAAGGCGATGATGTGAAAGTTAGCTACATCTATCAGAATGATGAAACTTTCAAAACCATTAAAAAACAAGGTGCCATTATTGTAAAACAAACTGAAGTTGCATTAGGAACAGCTCTTAAAAATGCCATGGCAGAAGGCGGTCCGGAATATGCAATAGATTTTTGTAATCTTGAAGCACTTCATATAACCGATTCAATGTCAACCGACAAAGGCGTGATTATCAAACGGGTTGCTAAGAAAAACAGAAATCCTAAAAATGAAACTGATGATATTGAATCCAAGATATTTAAACAATATGTTATGGAATATCTTACCGGTGCACCCCTGAAGCCAAGAATTGCAGTTAATAAAGATGGACACCCTGTTTATTATAAGATAATTAAAACAAATAGCATGTGTCTTACTTGTCATGGAATACCCGGTGAAACAATGTCCAACGATCTTGCAAAAAAAATTCGTGAATTGTATCCTGAAGATAAGGCAATAAACTTTGAAGACGGGCACCCCAGAGGTATGTGGGCTGTAACATTTTCAAAATTAAATATCAACTCAAAATAATCAGAAAACCTTCAAGAACAACTAAGATGGGAGTACCCTGTGTCCATTGTGGCGAAGATTGTGGTAAACGACCTATTATATGGGATGATAAACCATTTTGCTGTAACGGGTGCAGTACTGTATACCAGATACTTAACCAAAGTAAACTACATAAATACTACGATATCCAACCAATGTCGGGTATTAAGGTCGAACAAGTGGATATTGGTACTAAGTATGCATATCTTGATAATCAGGAAATAAGAGACAAACTACTCGATTTCTCGGATGGAGGAATTAGTAAGGTTACACTTTTTATACCAACAATCCACTGTGCATCATGTATTTGGCTGCTGGAAAACCTAAACACACTAAATTCAGGTATAATTTCATCATCAGTAAACTTCCCGAAAAAGATAGTAACAGTAACTTACAAAGACACTGAAATAAGTTTAAGACAATTGGTTGAGATGCTTGCATCGGTGCATTATATACCTGAGATCACACTCGATCAGCTTGACAAAACCGACTCCACAAAAAGCGAAAGAACATTACTTCTGAAAATTGGAATTGCTGGATTCTCATTTATGAATGTTATGCTGTATAACTTTCCTGAATATCTACCAGGAGGTGATTTATTAAGTATTCAGTTTACTTCATTTTTTGGAGTAATGAGTTTCATTCTGGCTCTTCCGGTTGTTATTTACTGTGCAAATGATTATTACAAGAGTGCCTATAAGGGGCTGAAACACAAGATTGTAAACATTGATGTACCAATTACTTTAGGAGTGATAACGCTCTTTATTCAAAGTACTTATGAGTTTATGACAGGTAATGGAATTGGTTATATGGACTCACTTATTGGTTTGGTTTTCTTCCTGTTAATAGGTAAATGGTATCAAAGCAAAACCTATCAGGCATTATCATTTGAAAGAGATTATAAATCATATTTTCCCGTTGCCGTTACAAAAAAAGTTGGTGAAACCGAAGAAACAATACCACTCAGTAAACTTGAAGTTAAGGATACTATTCTTATACGTAATCAGGAGATAATTCCAACAGATTCTGTTCTGGTTAAAGGTGAGGCAAATATTGATTACTCATTTGTTACCGGAGAATCCATTCCTGTTTCCAAGAAAAAAGGCGAAAATATATTTGCCGGCGGACGTCAGGTTGGTAGTTCAATTGAGATTGAGGTCATAAAAAATGTTGAACAGAGTTACCTTACTCAATTATGGAATGAGGATAATAAGTCTGAAGAAAAAGACTCAAATTTAAAAACTCTGGTAAACAGAGTAAGTGAATATTTTACAATTATCATTCTTTTAATAGCCTTTATATCTGCCGGTTACTGGCTTTTATTCAATCCTAAACTTGCCATATTTGCATTCACATCAGTACTTATTATTGCCTGTCCCTGTGCTCTTGCTCTTACAGTTCCTTTCACTTTTGGAAGCACAATGCGGCAGTTTGGCAGAAGAGGTTTCTATATTAAAAACACCGGTGTAATAGAAAAACTCCGCAATATCAATACCATTATTTTTGATAAAACCGGGACTATAACCATTAACAGTACGATGAAAACACAATTCATCGGAGATCAGATTACTGATGAAGAATTATTGATGATAAAAGCATTGGCATCCAATTCTAGCCATCCACTCAGCACAACCGTAAAAGACTCTATTGTTGGAACCAAACTACCCATAGTTAAAGATTATCAGGAAATTCCATCCATGGGAATTACGGGAATAATAAACGGAATAAGAGTTAATATGGGTTCCAGCAAGTTTGTAACTGGAAAAGAAGACCTTAACCCTGATAGTACAAATGTTTATGTTTTCATTGGTGATCATGTTGTGGGATACTTCAAAATAGAAAATAGCTATCGCGAAGGATTAAAAAGTGTTATCGACCAACTTAAAAAAATCTACAAGCTGTTTTTGCTTTCAGGTGATAATGAAGCCGAGCGTAAAAATCTGGCTCCCCTTTTTGGATCGGATGCTCAGTTAAGATTTAATCAGAGTCCTGCTGATAAAATGGAATTCGTAAAGGACCTTAAAACCCGCAATAACAGAGTATTAATGATAGGTGACGGATTAAATGATGCAGGAGCATTAATGGAGAGTAATGTTGGATTAACCATTGCCGACGATATCTATAGCTTCTCCCCTGCATGTGATGGAATTATTGAATCTGCAAGGTTTAAACAACTATCAAACTTCATTAAATTCACAAAAACATCTATTTTGATAGTAATTATATCTTTTATTATCTCTTTTATTTATAACTTTATCGGATTATATTTTGCTGTTCAGGGAAATCTTTCGCCATTAATAGCGGCGATATTAATGCCTATTAGCTCGGTAAGCGTTGTTGTATTTGCGACTTTTTCAATAAGCTTTCTTTCTAAAAGACAGATTCCCAACATATAGCATTGTTTATTTGTAATTGTTCTAAATAAACGATTTCACGAATAGCAATGATAATATTTATAATTTTGATTTAAATTATTAATTAAGAACCTGATTACTTAAATGTCAGTTATAATTTTACTTGTAATAATTGGAATTGTTGTAGCAGGATTATTCCTTGGCGGATTCATCTGGGCGGTTAAATCGGGCCAGTATGATGATATGTATTCCCCTAGCGTACGAATATTATTTGATAACGATAATCCATCGGAGGATAATATTATCGATGACTCTGAAAACTCAAAGACAACCCTTAATAATAAATAGCAAACCAATAACTAAAGCTTATGGAGTTACAAAAATTTACTTATGACAACAAACTAACCAAATTATTCATATGGGTAACCATTGGATGGGGTATTGTTGGAATGTTGGTTGGATTACTGGCCGCACTCGAGCTTATTTTCCCTAATCTAAGTGGACAAATCTCATGGTTAGTCTTTAGTAGAATTCGCCCGGTTCATACAAATGCTGTAATTTTTGCATTTGTTGGCAATGGATTTTTCGCAGCAATTTATTATTCAATGCCAAGGCTGTTAAAAACACCGATGTTCAGTAAAGCACTGGGTAATATTCATTTTTGGGGGTGGCAATTAATTATTGTGCTTGCCGCTGTTACATATCCTCTTGGATTTACTCAATCAAAAGAATACGCTGAGTTAATATGGCCTATTGATATACTCGTTGTATTAATATGGGTAGTATTTGGTATAAATATGTTTGGAACGCTCATCTTACGTCGGGTTAAACATATTTATGTTGCAATCTGGTTCTACATTGCCACATGGGTTACAATTGCAGTTCTTTACATTGTAAACAATTTGGCACTACCTGTAAGCCTAACTCTTAGCTATCCAATTTATGCTGGTATTCAGGATGCGTTGGTACAATGGTGGTATGGTCATAATGCTGTAGCATTTTTCCTTACAACACCAATTCTTGGTATGATGTATTACTTCATTCCAAAAGCTGCCAATCGTCCTATTTATTCATACAAACTATCAATTATCCACTTCTGGGCATTGATTTTCCTATATATCTGGGCAGGTCCTCACCACCTTCTTTATACAGCGCTTCCAGACTGGGCACAGGCTCTTGGTGTAGTATTCTCGGTGATGTTGATTGCACCTTCCTGGGGTGGTATGATAAATGGACTCCTTACTTTAAGGGGAGCCTGGGATAAAGTTCGAGAAGATCCTGTATTGAAAATGTTTGTAGTTGGTGTAACTGCTTATGGTATGTCAACTTTCGAGGGGCCAATGCTTTCGCTGAAAACAGTGAATGCATTAAGTCACTTTACTGATTGGACAATTGCTCATGTTCATATTGGTACTCTAGGTTGGAATGCAATGATGAATTTTGGTATGATCTACTGGTTAGTTCCGCGTTTATTCAAAACCAAACTATACTCTGTTAAACTTGCAAATACTCACTTCTGGTTAGCGACACTTGGAATGTTATTCTTCTCAATACCACTTTATTTTGCCGGTTTTACTCAGGCATTAATGTGGAAAGAATTTACAGCTGAAGGGTTCCTTGCATATCCTAACTTCCTGGAAACAGTAACTCAAATACTCCCAATGTATTACCTAAGGGCATTTGGAGGATCGATATATGTAATTGGTACACTGTTATTTATCTATAATATTTTCAAAACAGCTAAACAAGGTAGTTTTGTTAGATATGAAAATGATGAAGCTGCACCAAAAGCTCCAGCAAAAGTTGGTGAGTCATTCCATAGAAAAATTGAAGGCAGACCATTACAGTTAACTTTACTGGCACTTATCGCTATTCTAATTGGAGGGCTTATCGAAGTTATTCCAATGTATATGGTGAAATCTAATGTTCCTACCATAAGTTCGGTGAAACCATATACACCACTTGAGTTGGAAGGGCGTGATATATACATTTCGGAAGGATGTTACCTATGTCACTCACAGATGATTAGACCATTCCGTAATGAAGTTGAAAGATATGGCGAATACACTAAAGCAGGTGAAACTGTTTACGATCGACCATTCCAGTTCGGATCGAAACGTACAGGTCCGGATCTTGCTCGAATTGGAGTAAAAACTCTACGAAATTACAAACCCGATTCATGGCATTTCAGTCATATGGTTGATCCACAGAAATTAAGTCCTGAATCAATAATGCCACAGTACCCATGGTTGGTTGATAAAGAAATTGACCTATCGTTAACTCCTGATAAAATTTCAGCAATGATGACACTCGGTGTTCCCTATCCTGAAGGATATGAAGAAAAAGCTGTTGCTGACTTACAGGCTCAGTATAATGAAATCGCAAACGGTCTGCGTAGCGGTGGAATTGAAGTTGGTGAAAACAAAGAAATTGTTGCACTAATTGCATACTTACAACGACTAGGTACTGATGTTTATAATGACTAAATAAACTATTTGATATTATGAAGATTGTTATTAATCAACTAGAACAAATTTCCGGAGTAGAAATATATCCTATTATTTCACTGCTCATCTTCTTCACCTTCTTTCTGCTTGTAACCTACATGGTTATAAAAACTGATAAAAAGGAAATAGAAGAAATCAGTCAAATGCCTCTGGATTCAAATGATGATCTTCAAAATGAAAATAATCATCTTAATTAAAAAGATAAACGATGGCAACAGAAACAGATAAATTAAAAACTAATATAGATAGCGAAGGGTATGAAATTGATACTCTTACAAACGAACGATTGATTCAGGATCATAGTTATGACGGAATAAAAGAACTTGATAATGATCTTCCACCATGGTGGAAGTGGTTATTCTATCTTACTATTATCTTTTCTATCGTTTATATGATACGACTGTTTGTATTCCAGGCAGATGACCTGATTCAAACAAGAGAATACGAAGTAGCAATGGAAGAATCGAATGCGGCCAATCCTAAAAATGCTGATGCCGAGACTTTCAAACTTGAACTACTTACCGACCAGGCTGATCTGGATGCAGGAAAAGAAACATGGACTAAAATATGTTCTGCTTGTCATTTAGTTGATGGCGGTGGTCTTGTGGGACCAAATATGACCGACAATTTCTGGATCCATGGAAATACTGTCGAGGATATGTTTTATATTGTAACAAATGGAGTTATTGAAAAAGGGATGATACCTTACAACACACAACTTAGTGAAAAGGCTAGGTTGCAGGTAATAAGCTATATTATTACTGATCTTGTGGGTTCAACACCTGCAACTCCTAAAGCTCCAGAAGGAAAAGAATATTAAATTCATGCCTGAATATTAATATCAATGAAGCCGGGTAATATATTCGGCTTCTTTTTTTGACTTTTTAATAATGGGGCAGATTTATTGCTTATCTTTTTATGATTTATTTCATAAATTTTTAACTTTATCATCTTATAACACTATAACCAATGGCAAAAAGCGCTAACAAAATTGACACGAAACGTTTCAGAGACAGCTTGTCAACTGTTACTAATGATGGTAAACGAGTATGGATATATGCAAAGAAAATTCAAGGTAGATTTACGAATCGAAGAAAAATTCTGGCAATATTTCTTCTTGCAGTATTTTATATTGGTCCTTTTATCAAGATAGGTAATGATCCTATTATGCTGTTTGATGTATTGCAGAGAAAATTTGTAATATTTGGTGTGGTATTCTGGCCTCAGGACTTTCATCTGATTTTATTAGCCCTAATTACTACCATTGTTTTTGTTGTATTATTCACGGTTATTTTCGGACGACTCTTTTGTGGATGGGTGTGCCCTCAGACAATTTTCATGGAGTTTGTTTTCAGAAGAATTGAATATCTCATTGAAGGAACAGCAGCTGAACAAAGAAAACTTGATCAGCAACCAATGAATTTCAATAAACTATGGAGGAAAACCCTGAAACACATTATTTTCTATGGGATAGCAGTAATTACCTCAACTACTTTTCTGTCATATATGATTGGATTTGATAGTGTTAAAGATTTTCTTGGCGAAGGGCCCATTGATAATATGGGCGGGTATATTGGTTTACTCCTCTTTTCCGGGGTATTTTACTTTGTATTTGGTTTCTTCAGAGAACAGGTTTGTACCATTGCATGTCCCTATGGTAGACTTCAGGGTGTACTTGTTGATAAGAAGTCGATTATAGTTGCTTATGATTATAAACGTGGTGAACCAAGAGCTCCTCTTAATAAGCAAAAAGATGGAGAAAGTGGTGATTGTGTTGATTGTAACTCTTGTATAGTAGTTTGTCCCACAGGGATTGATATACGTAATGGAACTCAGTTAGAGTGTATTAACTGTACAGCATGTATTGATGCATGTAACTCGGTAATGGATAAGGTTAAAAAGCCAAAAGGACTTATCAGGTATGATTCTGAACTTGGAATCGAAACCGGAAACCATTCAATATTTAATACAAGATCGATTGCCTACTCTATTGTACTAACAATTCTGATTCTTTTTGTTGGATATCTGTTTATGCTACGTGGTGATTTTGAGTCAACTATACTAAGAGCAAGAGGTTCCCTGTACCAATTATACGGTGCCGATAGTTTAAGTAATATTTATAATTTCAATCTGGTAAATAAATCTTCAGAAAAATTGATGATCGACTATGTGCTTGAATCTCCCAAGGGCAGAATTAAACATATTCAGGAAAATACTGCCGTTCCCGTGGGTGAAATAGGTAAAGGAACATTCTTGGTAATTATCCCTAAGAATCAACTATCATCATCCAAAACATCCATAATAATTGGATTGTATCTAAATGGTAATATGGTGGATACGTATACAAGCAGTTTTGTCGGACCGAGTTCACTCGATAAATAATATTATTAACTTTTAACAATCTACTGAATGAAAACAAAATGGAATTGGGGTACTAAACTGGTAATATGGATTGTAGTTTTTGTATTATTTATTCTAACTCTGGTTTATTTGAGTTTTGGATACGATGTAAACCTCGTTGAAAAGGATTATTATCCAAAAGGACTTGTTTATCAATCCAGAATTAATGCCATTGAAAATGCCAAAGACCTTGGTGTTATGTTTGAGATAAAACAAAATAATGATAATATAAATATCTCAATTCCTGATATTGAATCAGATAGTGGAATTATAACTTTCTTCAGACCCTCTGATGTCAATTTTGATCGAGCATATAAACTTGAGACTAACAGAAAAGTGGAAATTCCAACCGACCATTTTACACGTGGAAAATACATCGTTAGATTTAATTGGTGGCATGGAGATAAGGAATTCTATTTTGAACAAATGTTAAATGTAAAATAATACAAATGTCTGAGCTATACATATTTGCCTTAATGACCGGCTTGATTGGAAGCCTTCATTGTATCGGAATGTGCGGTCCTATTGCCATAGCATTGCCTCTTGGAAACAAAAGTCCTTTTCGCCGTATACTAGGTAGTATAAACTATAATCTTGGACGTATACTCACCTATGGTTTAATTGGAGCTATTTTTGGATTACTAGGTCAGGGAATTGAATTGGCAGGACTTCAACAGTGGGCTTCAATACTTTTGGGAATTGCTATGATACTTTCGGTAATAGCACCAGCAATTTTCAGAGGAAAAATCAAATTTGAACAAATCTTTTCCAGATATGCTGGTAAATTGATTAGTCAGTTCAGAAAACTTTTTACTATAAGCTCCCTCCCATCACTGTTTTTAATTGGCTTACTTAATGGACTATTACCCTGTGGTCTTGTATACATTGCAATTGCAGGAGCAATAAACACCAACGACCTTTTCTATGGCATTATCTATATGATAATCTTTGGACTGGGAACAATTCCTATAATGTTTATAATTCCTCTCATTGGAAATTTGATTGGAAATGCATTCCGAAAAAAGTATGGGAAAATAGTATCAGCTTTCATTGTAATACTAGGTATAATATTTATTCTCAGAGGACTATCCTTGGGAATACCATATATAAGCCCGCCAGCCAAAAAACTTGTACCTCATGAGAAAAGCATGAAAATGAATAATGAGGATGGAGATAGCAAAACCATAAGTGCCGGTTGTTGTGGTGGTTAACAGTGATAATTCCTGGTTTGTATGCAAACCGAAAAATAGTTTTCACATAAGAGAAAAATATTGCGTAGAATGTTTCTAAATAAAATAAGTTTAATAAATTTGCAATTCAATTCTTAAACTAATTAAACATGAAAAAAGTAAAATCAATATTCCTAAGTTTATTACTAATTGCCACCACCTCTCTAGTATTTGGAACAACCCAGGGAGATGATCCTGCTGCTGCAAAATACCCAAATGGTGCAAAAATATATGCAACCAAATGTTTTGTATGTCACCAAACTACAGGATTGGGTGTTGCGGGTGCCTTTCCTCCTCTAAAAGATTCTGATTATCTAATGGCTGACAAAAAACGCGCTGTTAAACAAGTACTTAACGGGTCGAACGAAGCAATGGTTGTAAATGGAGTTACTTATACCATACCAATGCCATTCCAGGTTGATACTCACCAGGATGCTGTTGATGTTATCAATTATGTGCTAAATGCATGGGGAAACGATGGCGGTACAATAACACTGGACGAAGTAAAAGACATAAAAATAGTTCGATAATTATTTTCCATCGAATTACTGAAATGCAGGTTGTTAATGGCAATCTGCATTTTTTTATTTCTAATTGTAACTCTTATTAAAATATTATCTATTTTCGATCGTTTTCAAACAAAAAATTATTAAAAATGAAAAAACTACTTTATTTCCTAGCGATTACAATAATTTTGGCCTCTTGTGGCAATAATACCCAACAGGATGCTGATAATGCTCAAAAACCACTTCCAAAGAAAGAAATTCCTGGTAATAATTTGAAATCATATGGTGATAATGTAGAATTAAAAGGTGCTGCAGATGCAACACGTCTTCCATCAATGCTTGAAGGTATCAATGAAAAGGAAATCAAAGTTATAGGTAAAGTTGTTGATGTATGCCAATCTTCAGGATGCTGGTTGGATATTGACCTTGGAAATAATACAGTAATGCACGTTACCTTTAAAGATGAAGCATTTGTTGTTCCAAAGGATATAACTGGAAAAGTAATTCTAATGGATGGTGTAGCGTCCAAAGAAATGCTAAGTGTTGATATGCTTAAAAAAATGGCTGCCGACGAAGGAAAGACACAATCTGAAATTGATAAAATTACAGAGCCCGGCATTGAATACAGCTACGAAGCAAAAGGTGTTAGCATCAACTAGATAGCTTCTGTAACAACCCTTATCCGCTTTTATGGGGCGGATATTTATTATTTCTATAATCCCATTCATTTTCACAATATGTTATATATCATATTTATGGATAAAAATCCTATTTAGATTTATTCTAAATTAGCCGCCGTAAACCAAATAACATACCTTATTGAAAATGAAACCCTTTATAAACTGGAAAAGCGCTGGTTTTTTATTGATTCTTTCTGTTACCATCTCCCTTAGTTCCTTAGCTCAGGACGAGCTGGGTGTATATGAACATCTTGACTCATATATCTCTGATGATCTGATTTTTACAGATGAACTATATAATGAAATCAACTTAAAGAAATCAATCGATAAACCCACAATAATCTCTCTTGTGTATTACGAATGTCCTGGCATATGCAGTCCTTTATTAAATGGACTTGCAGAAGCAATGGACAAAACAGATATTAACCTCGGTGATGATTACCAGGTATATACAATTAGTTTTTCACACATTGAAAGTCCACCACTTGCTAGGAAGAAAAAGAAAACCTATAAAAAACTTGTAAGTCATGGTGATACCGACAGCTCCTGGAAGTTCTTCACAGGCGATAGTATTACCATAAGCCGATTACTCGATCAGGTTGGTTTTAAGGTAAAGAAGGAAGGCAAGGAATACATTCATCCCGGAACGTTAATAGTAATAAGCCCAAAAGGTAAGATTACAAGATACTTATATGGGTCAACCTATTTTATGCCATTCGATTTAAAAATGGCAGTGGTTGAGGCCGGTGAAGAACGTTCCGGTCCAACAATTAACAAAATGCTAAAATATTGTTTTAGCTACGATCCTGAAGGAAAGAAGTATGTACTCAATTTTACAAAAATTTCAGGTTCAATTATTTTAATAATAGCTCTGGCATTGCTGGGGACTTTGGTAATTAGAGGAAGAAAAAGAAAAAATATTAAAACTCAATAACATGACAGATTCTTCAGTGTCGCAACCCTCCTACCTGGATGTAAAAAAAGGGTTGTTTTCATGGATTTTTACTCTTGATCATAAACGAATTGGATTGCTCTATTTATATTCTGTGGGGTCATTCTTTCTTGTGGGTGCTGCTCTTGGAGTACTTATGAGATTAGAATTATTTAATCCAGGCGGCGATATAATTGAAGCAACAACATATAATCAGGTTTTTACACTTCATGGTGTAATAATGATATTTTTATTTATCATCCCCAGTATTCCGGCTGTTTTTGGCAACTTCTTTTTGCCCCTAATGCTTGGTACTGACGATGTTGCATTTCCAAGACTTAACTTAATGTCGTGGTGGCTGTATGTAATCGGTGCACTATTTGCATTGTCAACACTTGTGTTTGGCGATGGACCTGCCGACACCGGTTGGACATTTTACGCTCCGTATAGTGTTAAAACCGGTACTAACGTATCCATGTCAGTTCTGGCGGCCTTTATATTAGGGTTTTCGTCGATATTGACCGGACTAAACTTTATTGTAACTATACATCGATTGCGTGCTCCCGGCATGGGTTTTAACGAAATGCCATTGTTTTCATGGGCGCTTTATGCAACTTCATGGATTCAGCTTCTAGCAACTCCAATTATTGGAATTACACTTCTTATGATTGTTGCCGAACGAATGCTTGGTATTGGACTTTTTGATCCATCCATTGGTGGTGATCCAATTTTGTATCAGCATCTTTTCTGGATCTACTCCCACCCTGCAGTTTATATCATGGCCCTGCCGGCAATGGGAATTGTGAGTGAAATAATTCCAACTTTTGCACAGCGTACAATCTTTGGTTATAAAGCCATTGCTTATTCAAGTATGGCTATTGCATTTGTGGGATACTTTGTTTGGGGCCATCATATGTTCACCTCCGGAATGAGTGGCCCTGCTGCTTATATTTTCTCCATTCTTACATTTTTCGTAGCTATTCCAACCTCAATCAAGGTGTTTAACTGGCTGGCAACCATGTATAAAGGATCAATTAGCATTGAAGTTCCTTTACTTTATGCCGTTGGTTTTATCTTTAATTTTCTAATTGGCGGTTTAACCGGATTAGTTAATGGAGCACTTGCAGCCGATGTTCACCTGCACGATACATACTTTGTGGTTGGTCACTTCCATTATGTTATGTTTGGTGGAACAGGATTTGCCTTCTTTGGAGCACTTCATTATTGGTTCCCAAAAATATGGGGGCGTATGTACAATAAGCTATTGGCTAATATCGCATTTGCAATTATTTTCATTGGATTTAATACCCTTTATTTTCCCATGTTAATCTTAGGAATAATGGGTATGCCAAGAAGGTATTATGATTATTTGCCTGAATTCCATGCTCTTAACCAGGTATCAACAGTTGGTTCATGGATTCTAATTACGGGTATCATTCTTATGATCTTCAATCTCATTAAGGGTTATCTGGCAAATAAGAAAGCACCTGAGAATCCTTGGGGTGGAATAACTCTTGAATGGCAAACAAAGTCGCCGCCACCACTACATAACTTTGATAAAGCACCAGAACTTGTTGAGGGAGGTCCTTATAACTACCCAAATGCTATTGACGGATCACACTAAACCAGTTTTTAAGAATACCAACAAACTAGTATAATATGGAACATTCATTCGTACTACCAAATTCCGGGCATAATTATGATGCCAAAGCTTCAAAGCTTGGAATGTGGCTATTTCTATATACCGAACTACTTCTTTTCGGAGGATTATTTTTGGTTTATATGGTATATCGATCGTTAAACGCTGATGCATTTCTCATCGCATCATTTAATCTTAATGTTTGGATGGGAACAATAAATACAGTTGTACTTCTTACAAGTAGTATGACTGTAGCCATGTCAATTACAGCATTACAATTGGGAAACAAAAAGTTATCTCTAAACTTACTGTTTTTAACAATACTTGCAGCCATTGCATTTTTAGTGATTAAATATTTCGAATGGGGAGCAAAAATAGAACACGGACTGTGGCCGGGAATGGAACATTTTACCTCTCTTACAAATGGTGAACAACTGTACTTCTACCTTTATTTCTTTATGACAGGATTGCATGGATTACATGTTGTTGTAGGTATGATATTTATTCTAGTTGTAATGAATAAAATCAAAAAGGGATCAATAAATAAAGATAGATATCAATTACTTGAAAATTCAGGTTTATACTGGCATTTAGTCGACTTAATCTGGATCTATCTATTTCCATTATTCTACTTAATTCACTAAGATATGAGCGATAATAATAAATCAAAAGATCATCACGAAGATGCACCTCATATTACAAGTTATGTGGAGCATTTTGGCACATGGGTAAGTCTTATACTTCTCACATTTATGACTGTTTTTATCTCTGTTTTTGGAGCAGACTTAAATACCCTTACCGTTGCAACTGCCTTATTTATAGCCAGTGTAAAGGCATTGGTTGTGGCTTATTATTTTATGCATTTGAAATATGATCCAAAAATATACAGAGTAATGATACTCGTCGTAATGGCATTATTTCTTGTATTTCTTTTAATGACGATAGTTGATTATATAACTCGATAAAAATTATTACATGAACGCATCAAACTTTGTTGAAGGAGTTGATTTTTCACTTTATCTTATTCTAAGTATCTCTGTTTTCTTTTTGGTTGGGATCACAGCCGTAATGATATATTTCCTTTTTAGATACAGTAAGAAGAATAATCCTGTTGCCACAAATATTCCACACAATACCTATCTGGAAATTATATGGACAGTAATACCAACAATTCTTGTACTAATTATGTTTTGGTATGGTTGGACCGGCTATAAGCCAATGTTAACTGCTCCCGATGATGCAATGGAAATCGATGCCATTGGTCAGATGTGGAAGTGGACATTTAAGTATCCAAACGGTAAAACATCCGATTCGTTGGTGATTCCTATCAATGAGCCGGTTAAACTAAATCTGATCTCAAAGGATGTATTACATGCTCTTTATATTCCAGCTTTCAGAGTGAAGCAGGATGTTGTTCCGGGAAAAGATTATATGATGTGGTTCACAGGTCAGAAATTAGGCACTTATGATATTCTATGTGCAGAGTATTGCGGACAATTGCATTCATATATGTTAAGTACATGTAATGTTGTTGAAAGAGACCAGTTTGACTCATGGCTGGTTACAACGCAGGTTGCTGCCAATGAACATCCCGGATTAACTTTACTAAAAAACAATGCATGTTTATCTTGTCATACAAGAGATGGTAGTCCACTTGTAGGTCCTAGCTTTAAAAATGTGGTTGGCAGGTCTGAAACAATTATAAGAAATGGAAATAAAGAAGATGTGGTTATTGATAGTGAATTAATTTCAAGTAAGATAAAGGACCCTAATGCCTTTACTGTTGATGGTTATCGGGCTGGTTTAATGACTCCTTATGGTGATATATTATCAGATGATGATATTGAGCAAATTATTGATTATCTTTCTACATTGAAATAAGCATCCATAAACTCACTGTTATGAAAAAATGGATTGGAATAATACTCGAGCTCAATAAGGTTAGAATAACTGTTGCAGTAACGCTAACAACAATAGCCGGTTATATTCTTGCAAAAGGAACTGTTGATTTTGAAATGATCATGCCTGTTCTTGGTATTTTTATTCTTGCCTGTGGTTCTGCTGCAGTAAATCATATTCAGGACAAGGATAAGGATGCTATTATGGAAAGGACCAGTAACCGACCTATTCCATCCGGTGAGTTAAGTCAATCTTTAGCATGGATTATTGCGATATCAGAAATAATAACCGGTTCATTACTAATTTATTATGGTGGCGGATTTCTGGCTATGCAATTGGGAATACTGGCATTAATTTGGTATAACGGAATTTATACGCCACTGAAAAGGAAAACTGCTTTTGCGGTGATTCCCGGAAGCGTAATTGGATCAATCCCTCCATTGGTTGGTTGGGTAGCTGCCGGCGGAAGTCTGGCAGATCCTAAAGCAATGGTTCTTGGACTATTCTTCTTTATGTGGCAAGTTCCTCATTTTTGGCTTCTTATGCTAAAATATGGAGAAGAGTATAAAAAAGCAGGATTTCCTTCCATAACCTCAAAAATAAGTCCGCAACAAGTTAAGAATTCAACCTTTTTATGGACAGTTGCAACAGCTGTTTCGGCTTTAATGGTGGCAATGTCGGGTTTAATAAGCTTGATGATATTTAAGATAATGATCTTACTTGCTTCAATTTGGCTAATAGTTGTTTTCTCAAAACTCCTCAAACATCAGGCAAAAGACTTTAACCCATTTTATTATTTCATGAGGATAAACTACTTTGTTCTTATAATGATACTTGTTTTAAGCATCGAGCCTCTGTTTAATTAGCTAACAATCTGGATAACTAACTGTTATTAATTAACTACCATTTTTTCTTTAAAATATATCCCTTAGAAATAGATATACATTACTTTTGTTAGAGTAATTACTCTTTCATCAGTTATGATATGCTAAAAAGAATAATCAGATTTTATATTGATGGATTTCGTAGTATGACCATTGGAAAGAAGCTTTGGATAATTATCTTTATTAAGCTTTTTGTTATGTTCGCTATACTAAAACTCTTTTTCTTCCCCGATCTGCTACAAACTAAATTTAACTCCGATGAAGAGCGAAGTAATTATGTAATAGAACAGATTACAAAAACCAAATAATTAATAAATATGGAGAATTTTGATCCGGCATTGGTCGATTGGTCGCGTGCCCAGTTTGCTTTAACTGCTATGTACCACTGGATTTTTGTTCCTCTTACTCTTGGGTTATCATTTATTGTAGCGATAATGATGAGCCTATGGGTAAAGACCGGCAATGAGCAGTGGAAGAAAATAACCAAGTTTTGGATGACACTTTTTGGAATTAACTTCGCTATAGGAGTTGCCACAGGGATTATCTTGGAATTTGAGTTTGGTACTAACTGGTCAAATTATTCCTGGTTTGTGGGTGACATTTTTGGAGCACCTCTTGCAATTGAAGGAATTTTGGCTTTCTTCCTTGAATCAACATTTATAGCCATTCTGTTTTTTGGATGGGGGCGTGTTAGCAAGAAGTTTCATCTATTATCAGCATGGCTTGTTGCAATAGGTTCAAACCTCTCAGCTCTGTGGATTCTTGTGGCAAACGCATGGATGCAAAATCCTGTGGGAATGACATTTAACCCCGATACGGCACGTATGGAAATGATTAATTTTTGGGATGTCTTGCTATCCCCCACTGCCATAAATAAGTTTCTGCATACCATCACTTCGGCATATGTATTGGCTGCAATCTTTGTTGTTGGTGTAAGTGCCTGGTTTCTGTTAAAGAAAAGGAAAATACTCTTTGCCAAAAAAAGTATGCTTATAGCAGCAACATTTGGAATATTGTCCACTCTTTTTATGTTAATGACCGGTGATGAATCGGCTCGTCAGGTATTTAAAGACCAACCAATGAAGTTTGCCGCAATGGAGGGATTGTATCATGGTGAACAAAATGCTCCTCTGGTTGTAGTTGGTTTCATGAAAAAAGCACCAATACCGGAGTATCCAAATAAATCAGAATTTGCTTTCAAAATAGAGATTCCCAACCTGCTTTCATACATGGCAGCACTTGATCCAAATGCTTTTGTACCGGGAATTAACGATATGATCCAGGGAAATGAAGAATATGGCATACTCTCCTATTATGAAAGAATAAGACGTGGAAAGATTGCCATTACTTCTCTCGGCAATTATAAAAGAGCTAAAGATGCCAACAACAAAGTAGAAGCAGATTATGAACTGGCAAAGTTTGAGGATAATTTCCAGTATTTTGGTTATGGTTATTATGATGATCCCTATGAAATGATCCCCAATGTACCCGTCTCATTTTATGCATTTCATACAATGGTTGGACTAGGGACGATGTTTTTTGTATTGTTCGTAGTTGTATTGTGGTTTCTTTTTAAAAGGGATATTGTTAAAGCAAGGTGGCTTAATTATATTGCACTATGGTCGATTCCACTTGCATATATTGCACAGCAGGCTGGATGGATAGTAGCCGAATTGGGACGTCAACCATGGGTAGTTCAAGACCTTATGCCAACCTTAAGTGCAGTCTCAAATATAGATACTACCAATGTCATCATTACATTTGTAATCTTTGCAATAACCTTCACAACATTACTTATTGCGGAAATAAAAATAATGGTAACGCAAATTGTTAAACATTCAAAAGAAGAGGAGGAATAAGATATGTTTGAAAATCTAAGTTACTTATCATTACAGCAATACTGGTGGGCCGTTGTTGCCCTACTTGGTGCCATACTTGTATTTATGCTATTTGTTCAGGGTGGACAAACAATGATTTACACCTTGGGCAAAACAGATCTTCATCGCAAGATAATTGTTAATGCTCTCGGAAGAAAATGGGACCTTACTTTTACAACTCTTGTAACATTTGGCGGAGCTGCATTTGCCTCATTTCCATTATTTTACTCAACCAGTTTTGGTGGTGCATATTGGGTTTGGATGCTGATTCTATTTGCCTTCATTTTTCAGGCAGTATCCTATGAGTACAGAACCAAACCTAATAACTTCCTTGGAGCGAAAACCTATGAAACATTTCTGTTTATCAACGGACTTCTTGGAACCATCCTAATAGGTACAGCTGTTGGAACATTCTTTACAGGATCGGAGTTTCACATTAATGATATGAATAACTCCACATGGCAAACGCCATACTATGGGTTGGAGCTTGCATTTGACTTCACAAAGTTTACAACCTATATAAATTTATCACTTGGACTTGCAGTATTCTTCTTATCAAGAGTTCTTGCTTCATTATATTTTATGAACAGCGTTGAAAATGAGGATATTCTACAATTATCTAAAAAGCAGCTAATTAAAAATGCAGTACCATTTTTAGTATGTTTTCTTTTCTTCCTTATAAGTATATTATTAATTGATGGCTATGCCTACAATGCTTCAAGTGGAGAAGTAACCATGGAAACCCACAAGTATTTTCACAATTTTATTGAAATGCCTGTGATCGGAATACTATTTATTATTGGTGTTATTGCCGTAATCTTTGGAATAATCAGGGGTTATTTTTATTATGAACAATGTGCCGATAAAGGCATATGGATAACAGGATTTGGTACAATCCTAACAGTATTTATGCTATTATTATCTGTGGGTTTCAATAACACATGTTTCTACCCTTCTTCTTTTGATCTGCAAAGTTCATTAACCATTGAAAATGCATCCTCATCACAATATACATTAACAGCAATGTCATATGTTTCATTGATTGTTCCATTTGTTATTGCATATATCTGGTATGCCTGGGCATCATTGAATAAGAAGAAGATTACCGAAGAAGAAATGGAAAAAGACTCTCACGCTTACTAATCATTAAAAACAACTACAATGTATATTAAAGAAATATTATGGTTAATCAGCTGGCCTGTATTTATTTATGTTTCTTATAGAATAATACTTTTTGCCATAAAAAAGTTTGATAAGATATCATTAAATAAAGAGTAGAAGTCAGATGACGGAAGTCCGGAGAACAAGCTGATTGTAAATATCATTGTCTCATTCTCAACTTCTCTGTCGTCTAACTTCAGTTTCTCAATTCCAATCTTCCCAATTAACAACCTTTTATATGTAGTTGTTGTCATATATTATTGAAAATAAATTACATTTGCCGGTTAGGAAAAAGTGTATGGATATTGCGAACATATCCACCACTAAATCAAAATCATAAATAATAACATATGAGAGTTTTAACTATCACATTATCAATTGTATTGATGATAACTTTATCATCTGGCGTTGCAATTTCTCAGGTTCTTCATCCTGAAAAAATCACCAAAGCGGTTCATTTCGATAAATCAAAACCTCTTCGTACAATTGAAGAAGTACCTTATGGAGTAAGAAAACGAAATTGGAAAAATTGGCTGGTACCAAATAAATTCGACGTTAATGACGAATTAAAACACATGGCCCCACTTGCTGATGGCGATCCTGTTTTACAAGATAAAATAATGAATGGTGGTAGAAATCAGGGCACTGTAGACCAGAATTTTGCTGGTATTGCAAATACCTATGGCGTAGCTCCTCCAGATACCGATGGTGATGTAAGTCAAGACCATTATTTTCAAATGGTTAACAATGGTTATGCCATATGGGACAAAGAAGGAAATCTACTTTATGGTCCGGTTGACAATATTACTTTATGGGATGGTTTTAACGGTCCATGGTCGAACACAAACGATGGTGATCCGGTAATTTTATACGATGAATATTCTAACAGATGGATTGCAACGCAGTTCTCACTGCCTCAGGATCCATATTTTTATGAATTAATTGCAGTTTCTGTTACCAGTGATCCTCTGGGTGAATGGTATAGATATGCTTTCCAATTCGATAATATGCCCGATTATCCAAAATTCGGTGTATGGCCTGACGGTTACTATTTCTCAACCCACCAGTTTGGAAATGGATTTACTGCTGGAATGAGTATTTGCGACAGAGATGCAATGATAAACGGTGACCCGGATGCAGAAATGGTTTATTTCAACATTGGCCCTGATCATTACGGACTTCTTGCTGCCGACTGTGATGGTGCATTGTTACCTCCTGAAGGATCACCTAACTACATCATTGATGTGGGAAATAACAAACTGAAAATGTGGGAAATAGATATGGACTGGGATAATACTTCAAATTCTACGGTTACACGTATTAATGATCTCCCAACCGAACCTTTCTCATCACAAGGTATAAATATTTATCAGCCCGGTACAGGACAAAAACTGGATGCATTGAGTGGAATGACAATGGTTCGTCTTCAATACAGAAATTTTGGCGATTACGAAACTATGGTTGCAAACCATACTGTAAACGCTGGTGGCGGTAGAGCAGGTATCAGATGGTACGAATTAAGAAATAATGGTTCTGGATGGAATATTTATCAGCAGGGAACCTATGCTCCAAATGATGGAGATAGTCGCTGGATGGGAAGCATTTCAATGAATCAGAATGGTGATATTGCTGTTGGTTATTCAGTATCCAGCACCAATACCTACCCTTCAATCCGCGCTGCCGGTCAGTCAGCAGGTGCTCCTCTCGGATTAGGTATATTTAATATTGATGAAACAAGCATCCTCGAGGGAACAAAATCCCAAGATGGTGTTAGCAGATGGGGTGATTACTCTTCAATGCGTATCGATCCTTCGGATGGTAATACTTTCTGGTTTACAACTGAGTATACAAACGGCGGCTGGGGTTGGAAAACACAAATTGCATCATTTAACTTTGTTTCTCCTCCTGTAACCGATTTCTCTTCAAATGATGTAATAATTCCTGTGGGTGAATCAATCGACTTTTATGATGAAACTTCAGGTATTCCTTCCCAATGGGAATGGACAATTGATGGTGGAAATCCAAGTACTTCTACTGAACAAAATCCGGCAAACGTAGTTTTCGACACTGAAGGAACTTACAACGTTAAACTAGTTAGTTCTAACTACTTAGGTATTGACTCTATAACAAAAGATACATATATTACAGTAAGCTCTACAGTTCTTCCGGAGGTTGATTTTACTTCTGACACCAGGAGTTTCTGTTTCGGTGAGCCCGTTAAATTCACAGATATGACAGGTGTAAGACCAATACAATGGTTATGGGAATTTGAACCATCTGATGTTGAGTTTGTAAATGGTACTGATGAAACTTCTCAGAACCCTGAAGTTATATTCAACTCAAAAAGACAATATTCGGTTAAGCTTACATCATGGAACCTGAATGGACCAGCATCATTAACCAAAACTGATTATGTAAATTCAGCAGGATTTATTCCGTATTACATTAATGATTTTGAAACCAATGGTTTTGAAGAAGATGGTTGGACAGTTGAAAATCCTGATAATGATGTTACCTGGAAAATGTATGAAATTGGTGGTACTACACCGGGATCAAATGCACCAGCTGTTAATTTTAGAGAATACTATGTAATTGGAGAAAGAGATAAATTAATCACTGCTCCTTTTAACCTTGAGGGACTTACAACTGCTTCACTTGAGTTTCAACATGCATATGCACAACACGTGGAAACCATAACCGTTACAGACTCATTAATAGTTTATGTTTCAACTGATTGTGGCGATAACTGGACACGTATTTGGGAAGGTGGAGAAGATGGAACCGGAAACTTTGCAACGCACGAACCAACTGATTATGACTTCTTCCCTGAAGTTGAGTCAGATTGGTGTATGACAGGTTGGGGTGCACCATGTGTAACTCTTGATATAAGTGAATGGGTAGGTAATACCGATGTTCAATTTGCTTTTGAAACATTTAGTTTCTTTGGAAACCCAATTTTTATCGACAACGTAGCAGTATCACAGTCTGTTGGAGTTTTTGAGAATAATTCTGATGCTGAGAAAATCAGAATTTATCCAAACCCTACTGATGGTATCTTCAACATTAATTTCCCGGCTGATGTTAACTATAACAATATTACAGTAAGGAATTATCTTGGTCAGAAAGTTTACACAAACACTATTGGTGAAAATATAAATCATCTCTCAATAACCGAATCCAGCAATTGGAAATCGGGTGTTTATGTTGTTACTCTTGATGGCGAAAATGGAACAGTTATTCAAAAGTTAGTGATTAAATAATTATATTTGATCTATACTTTAGTTCATAGAAATAAGGCTCAATCTCTTTCAGGTTGAGCCTTATTTTTTTATCTGAAACAACATGAATCTTTTTTATTCTGAAAAAATAACAGAACCAATTACCACTCTTAGCGAGGAAGAATCTAAACATATCGTACGTGTGTTAAGAAAAACCTTAGGTGATACAGTATACTTTACTGATGGTAAGGGCTTTAACTATATGTGCAGCATTATTGATGCTAACCCGAAGAAATGTGTTATTGAGATTATTGAAAAGAAAGTAGGTGATGATAAAAGAGACTATTTACTGCACATTGGTATAGCACCTACCAAGAACATAGGACGATTTGAATGGTTTTTGGAAAAAGTTACCGAGATTGGCATCCATAAGATCACACCAATTATATGTGAGCATTCTGAACGAAAAGATATAAAACCTGAAAGATTGAACAAGGTAATCACTTCTGCCATGAAGCAATCCTTAAAATCATATATCCCTACGCTTTTTGATAAAGTCAAATTTAAAGAACTCGTAACTACTCCCTTTGATGGTGATAAATACATTGCCTATATTGATAAAGATGTAACACTTGAATTATCCAAAGCATATCAACCCGGTAATAATACACTTATACTAATAGGCCCTGAAGGTGATTTTAGTCCGGAAGAAGTAGATTATGCTAAAGAAAATGGATTTGTACCCGTAAAACTTGGCCCATCACGATTAAGAACAGAAACTGCAGGCATTGTTGCCTGTCATACCATATCCCTTGCAAATCTTTAATGGGGGTTTTTTAAGCAACTAACTAAAATTAGGATAATCAGTATACCCTTCAGCCCCTGATGTATAATACTTTTTCTTATCAGCAACAGCTAATGGTAAGCCATTTTGCATACGGAAAACCAAATCAGGGTTGGCAATAAACGGAACACCAAAGGCAACCAAATCAGAGCCATTATTCTCAATAATTTCATTACCTGTTTCAGCAGTGAAACCATTATTTATCATCAAAGTGCCTTTATAAATCTTACGATAACGTTTGGCAATATTAGGTTCAGAAAAGGGAACATTATCCACATCGGTAAACGGCTCACTCAGATGCACATATGCTAGATTATAATCGTTAAGTTTATCAATAAGGTAGTCAAATGTTGGGATGGTTTCCTCATCAATTGTTAGTCCGTGATAATTATGAGATGAAGGATTAAATCGAACTCCAATTCTATTCTCCGGAATATGTTTCTTCATCTCATCCAGAAGTTCAAACATAATTCGGCATCTGTTTTCAATTGATCCGCCATATTCATCGGTACGATTATTGGAACATGGTGCAAAGAACTGATGGAATAAATATCCGTTTGATGAATGTATTTCAACACCATCAAAACCGGCCTCAACTGCATTTATTGCACCCGTCACAAACTCACTGATTACCTGATTTATATCATCTTTTGACATTTCCTGTGGAGTAACCGACGGCTTTTCACCTTCGGGTGTACGAATTGGATGATTGGGATTTATTGCAGATGGTGCAAGTGGAATTTTCCCATCCAAGAAGTAAGGGTGTGTTAACCTGCCCACATGCCACAATTGAATAAAGATCTTCCCTCCTTCTTCATGAACAGCATTTGTAACCAGTTTCCATGCCTCAACCTGTTCCTTTGAATAAATTCCAGGTGTATTTACATATCCAACAGCTCTGGTACTAACTTGCGATCCCTCAGAAATTATTAAACCTGCAGTTGCACGCTGACGATAATATTCAGCAACCAATGGTGTTACCGCATGTTCATCGTTATTTGCACGGCTGCGAGTTAAAGGAGCCATTACAACTCTGTTTTTCAACTTGATATCACCAAGCTGATATTCTGAAAATAGTTTATCAAACATTATTAAAATTTAAAGAAGTTAACATCAAAGACGTGAAACAACAGTCGTTGAGTTTAGGTAGAGCCATCACTAAATATGGATCACCTCATCATAGGCAGCTGCAACAGCTTCCATAACAGCCTCGGACATAGTTGGATGCGGGTGGACTGTTTTAATAATTTCATGGCCTGTGGTTTCAAGTTTTCTAGAGGCAACAACTTCAGCTATCATCTCTGTAACATTTTCACCAATCATTTGGCAACCAAGCCACTCACCGTATTTAGCATCGAAAACCACTTTAACAAACCCATCTTTTTTACCAGCAGCACTGGCTTTACCCGATGCAGTGAATGGAAATTTCCCAACCTTAACTTCATAACCGGCTTCTTTAGCCTGGGTATCGGTCATACCAACTGATGCAACTTCAGGACTTGTATAAGTACATGCAGGAATATTTCCATAATCAATAGGTTCAACATCCATACCAGCAATTTTTTCCACACATGTAATCCCTTCATGGGATGCAACATGAGCTAAAGCAGGTCCATGAACAATATCACCAATAGCATAATATCCGGGAACATTTGTTTGGTAGTAGTCATCAACTGTGATTTTACCTTTTTCAACCTCAATACCAACATCTTCAAGACCAATTCCATCAACATTGGTTTCAATACCTACGGCTGAAAGAACTATATCAGCTTCTACTTGTACATTTCCCTTTTTGGTTTTAATATCAACTTTACAAACCTTACCACTTGTATCAACTGATTCTACAGAAGAATCAACCATAACTTTCATTTTTGCCTTTTTGAAAGATCTGGCAAGAGTTTTACTCACTTCCGGATCTTCGAGAGGAACAATATTTGGCAAGAATTCAACTAGAGTAACTTCAACACCTATACTGTGGAAGAAATATGCAAACTCCGAGCCTATTGCTCCCGAACCAACAACTACCATGCTTTTCGGCATCTTATCCAGTACAAGAGCTTCACGATATCCAATTATCTTCTTTCCATCCTGTGGTAGATTTGGGAGTTGACGTGAATGGGCTCCCGTTGCAATTATTATGCTATCTGCATCATAAATCTCTTTTTTACCATCGCCGGAAACTTCTACCTTTTTATTTGGCATAACTTTACCAAAGCCATTTATTACATCTACTTTGTTTTTCTTAAGTAAGAATTGAACTCCTTTACTCATGCCATCTGCAACACCACGACTTCTATTAACCATCTCTGCAAGATCAGGATTAATATCGCCATCAATTTTAACACCATAATCGGCAGCATGTTTAGCATAATTAAATACCTGTGCACTTTTAAGCAATGATTTAGTTGGAATACAACCCCAGTTAAGGCAAATACCGCCAAGTTCAGCTTTTTCAACAATAGCAACTTTTTTTCCTAACTGTGAAGCTCTAATTGCAGCCACATAACCTCCAGGGCCACTTCCAATAATGATAATATCGTATTTCATAATGAATTCTTTAGAAAATAATTGTTTGCAAAAATAGGCAAACACACAGAAAAATTTGCACTTTTTAACGAGAAAATTAAAATGATTCTAAATAAGGAGAAATCTAACTAATAAGCTAGAAACTAAATCTATAAGATAATTTCAATAAAAACACATTATGTGCTGTTAACGACGACAATCTATCGATGTTGTCACTAAGGCTGAATCTACCATCAGGATGGTCTCCTGTCCTGCCCTGCGACCAAACAAGATAGGCCGTTGAGCCCGGAATATATTCCCATCTAACCACAAGATTCGATCTAAACTCATAAAAACTAAAGTCCGGATTCTCAAATTCATAGGATTCAACTCCATCGTTAACCGTATACATATCACTATCCTGATCAAAGCTAATTTGATTGGGTGTATAACTATGATATTGATCTTTAAAGTTCGATGTCATGGGATCCACAACCTTTTTAAACTCGGAATAATCTCCGGAAAATAAAAATGGTTGCCCCCAGAATTGGATGCTTAGATCAGGAGTAATTCCAACATCAACTCTTACATCCATACTAACGAATTCTCTATCAATTGATGAAACCAAATATGTATTTCCGCTATTCAAATCAAAGGATTCAACATAAATCATGTAGTTATTTGAAAAATGGTAAGATGGCTCCAGCGATAATTCAATAAAATCGAATGGTCGATATTTAACTTCAACTGAAACACCTTTCGAAAGTCTATAGTCATCATCACCCCAGTTACCATTTACCATTAACTGCAGAATAACTTTTTTTCTACCGTCTGTTTCAATGAAAAACCATGATCCCCATCCACCGGGCGCCCTTAGTGCAGGTCCACCCCTGAGTTCATGGCGATCGATATCGAAACCTTCACGATTTGCCCCAATTCCGGCATGCCAATAGTTTTTAAACTGAGCGTTGGAATTCAGGCTTATCCCGTTATATAAATATAAACCCGACATATCCCAACCCATCCAAAACGAAGAATTGAAACTTAACCTACGAAAGATACTAAATGGTTCCCAAATCCTGTAGTTGGCCCAGCCCGTTTGATTTACGAAATCTGTAATACGCAGATAACCCATATCGTTTAACTCAAGTCCGGGAGATCGCCACGTGGTCCAGCCTCCATACGACCAATGACCACCACCTACTTTACCTCCTTCAATGGTACCACCCAATCCCATAATACTTGTTAGGGTTGTATCAACACTTAGATGCTTGGAATCAGGACGTTGAAATATATGTTGTGGTGACTCCTGCAACTCTGTAATTGACTCTTGTGAACCACTCACCCTGCTAAAAACTCCCTTTGCTGCTATATAATAAGATCTGTTATCCCAGTATTTTGAAAAATCCAATCCTCCGGTATATGCCGAATTTGGTAGTATCTCTAAAGCTGAATCATTGATAAACCGATTAGTAGCAGTTACCATCCCCCCAATTTGAGTATTTCCACCATCAAAGTCCTTTTGTAATCGTGCATTAAAATAATTGGTCATGGGCTCAATTACCTCTTTCCTCCTGCTACCATTTTTATCGATTGTAGCCACTTCTTCATTTGTCAAACTTTCCAATATTCCAATCGACAATCCATTTCTGGTTTTACCTGAGAGTTTAACTGCTCCCAGTATTCTTGTAAACTCAGGAGCATCCATATATTCATCATCCATAAGATCAGGAGAATAATGAGGCTGGACACCTATTCTCCTGGAATAAAACAGGTTACCTCTGGAAAAGGGGCCATCACCATTTGTTATAGGGTAATCATAGATACTGCTTCCTTCGATAAAAAACGGGCGTTTTTCTTCATAAAATGATTCGAATGCTGATAAATTTACTTCAGAAGGATCTGCTTCAACCTGACCAAAATCAGGGTTTGCAGTGAAATTTACCGTAAGATCGTTTGAAATTGCAATTTTACCATCAATACCTGCATTATAACCAAATCCTGATCCTGTTGAAAATGGATTACCTTCTTCTTTTTCATACGTTTCGAAGTTTACCATTCCATATGGAGTAAGTGCAATCTCTTTCTTGGGATTAATGTTTTTAATACCATGTAACTCACCATAGTTGCTTACCCACCCGGATGCATCCTGTGGTATTGGTTGCCATAGTGATTCTTCGTCTTTTCTAAATACTCTTCTTAATACTTCAAGTCCCCAAACATGTTCTTTTTCCTTTGAAAACCTTAGTTGATTATAGGGTATTTTCATCTCTGCAAGCCATCCGAGATCATCAATACTTACTTTAGTATACCACACGGGATCCCAAGTAGGATCCATTTCTTCATCGTTGGTTATTATGGCATCACCTTTAACACCTGCCGCTGTAACACAAAATGTAAAACCTGTGAGATTATCATTATAACTGTCCAATTCGAAAGAAACCCAGTCGCCTTCCCAGTTATCACGTCGTGTTAACCGCTGTTCAATTTTATTGGGTTCTGTATCAAAAGCTCTTATTAATACATAGATATAGTTATCATCGTAGAGGACCTTAAACTGCGTTTCCTGTGTTGGCTTCTGTCCATCATATGGTTCACGCTGGGTAAACTCACCTGTCCAATCGACCTCTTTCCATACTTCTTCATTTCCAAGGCCATCAATTTTAGGTGCATCACCAACCATACGTTTTGTATCATAGGTTCGCTTTTGTCCAAATAAACTACTAGTAGTACCCAGTAATAAAAATGTGGAAAGTAATAGGTAAGCACCTATCCTTAGTAATAATAGTTTTTTCATCAATCTCAACATATTCTGAAGCCATAATTACCTCATTAATCGTGCCAAAGAAAATTAACAACTGCTTACCAAACGGTTACTAATTAAGCAATTACGAAACTATTGATTATTTGTCCGATAGCAAAACGCCATATGTACGTAATTGAACACTCCCATTGAAATATAGTAGTCAACAAGATATGATTTTATACTACTTTTGACACAAAAGAATCACGATGAATAACAAGGAAAATAGTTGGTTAAGGCAAACAGTGGATTTTGTTAAGAATGAGTTTATTGATGCCGAAGGTGGCCATGACTGGTGGCATACATATCGTGTATGGAATATGGCAATTACAATTGCAGATGAAGAGAATGCAAACCAGCTAGTTGTACAACTTGCTGCATTATTACACGATATCGCAGATTCCAAATTCCACAATGGGGATGAAGAAATTGGTCCACAAATAGCTTCTGAATTTTTAATTAATGCTCATGTTGACACCGATATAATCTATAATGTTATTGAGATTATCAAGAATCTATCTTTTAAGAAGACATTTGACAATACTACATATAGATCTGTCGAGCTAGATGTTGTAAGGGATGCTGACAGATTGGATGCAATTGGTGCAATTGGAATTGCCCGAACCTTCAATTATGGCGGGTTTACGGGTTCTGAAATATATAATCCGGAAATCAAGCCGGTTTCATATAAGAACAAATCTGATTACAAATCCAATAATCCTCCAACCATAAATCATTTCTATGAAAAGCTTCTAAAGCTTAAGAATATGATGAATACCAGCACCGGAAAAAGGCTGGCCGAAGAAAGACATAATTTCATGGAGAAGTACCTTGATCAGTTTTTTAAGGAATGGGAAGGCATACGGTAACTAAAAGACATTGATTTGATATTCCGTAATTATTTGATATTCTGCATTACAAGTCATATATTTGTGATGTTTATTACAATAAACCCATTTTAAAACTAAATTAATTATTATGTTAAAAACACTAGAAGGAGCATCCGGCAATGCAATTGCAATTGAAATCATTGACGGTTATATGCCCGAAGATGAAATAGCAATTGAGAAACTTTTTGAAGAAAAAATAGCTGCCGGACATACTAAAGTAAATATCCTTATTAAAATTGACAAACTGGTTTTTTCACACAGCAGTTGGAAAGCCATGTGGGATGATGGACTATACGCCATGAAACATTTGAAAAATTGTGGACGTATTGCCATGGTTGGTCATAGCAAAGTGGAAGAATTTTTAATTAAGGCCGACAATGTGTTTTTTAAAAAATTAGCTGGCGGTGACAGTGGTGAGAAATATTTTGACATAACGGACTTTGACAAAGCACTAGGCTGGGTGAATGAGTAAGGGATTGGTTACTGGGTGTTGGGTGTTGTGTTGGGTGCTGGTTATTAGTTATTAGTTATTGGACTTGGTCATTCGACATTCGACATTAAATCATTAAATCATTCGACAGTTGGGTATTGGTCATTCAGCAGCAGGTATTCCACAAATTTAAAGTCGTCATTGCGAACCCAGCGGGCAAGCCTATTGCAGTGTGAGTCCTTCGCCAAGGCTTCGTCCACCGGGGTGAGTCCTATGCCAAGGCTTCGGCCACCGCAGAGAGTGAAGCAATCTCAAACTTTGTTTTTCTTATGCCCTCATGCCATGCCTCCTCCGCTGTGGCGGATACAGCAGGTAAAACCGGGCAGGCAAATACATTTTTTTATTCACGCTAGCTTATATTTTAAGGAGTTCATGAATACCTCGTATTTCTTGATAAAAAAACGTATTCAACCGCGTGTCGCTGAAGCTTTAGCGGTGGCGCAAAAAATCAAGAAATAGCCGTTGCAACAAAACAATTTATTGTCTAAAATCTTCATAACGGCGTATTCAATCTGTCCTACAAAAAAATAGACAAGATCAGATTAAAAAAATATGCTTCTTCTCGCAGGCTTTCGCTGTCCCGCTCTGCCGTCGCTTAGCTATGGCGAAGCATGGCATTTTTTTCGCCCCACGCTCTTTTGGTATCTTTGTAAATACATCGGTCATTCGACATTAAATCATTAATTCATTAAATTATTAAATCATTCGACAGTTGGGTGTTGGACATTCATCAGCAGGTGTTTCACATATTCACCATCGTCATTGCGAGTCTTTCCAGCTGCGAGGCAGGAAAACGTGGCAATCTCATTATAAGCAGCAGGTATTTCAAATATTAACCATCGTCATTGCGCCTGCCTGCCTAAGGCATGGAGCGGAGAGTGCTGGGAGATCCTCCTATGCTATGCTTCGGCCACCGGGGGTGAGTCCTTCACCAAGGCTTCGGCCACCGGGGAGTGCGAAGCAATCTCCTTTCTTTAACCGCAAGGATCGCAAAGGAATCGAAATGATGAATTTCGAACTTTAACAACCATTAGACTATCCGTCACTGCGGCTGCCTGCCTTTGGAATGGAAGTCCAGGGTGTTGTGCATTGTGGAGAGGTAGAACAAATGGGTAATGCAAAAAACACCAAAAAACATTTATTTTTACCCTCAATACTTTGAAATGAAAAAAAGACTAAATACAATATTGGTATTTACTGGATTTGCGAATTCGACACTGTTGCTAATAGCAATTTTAGCATCATACTTAAACCCTGTTTCATTTCCATTACCCGCCTTTATTTCGTTGTTCTTTCCAGTTTTGTGGTTGTTCAACTTATTATTTTTTGTTTTTGCATTATTCCATAAAAGGAAATTATCTCTGATTCCATTGGTCCTATTAATTGCAAGTTTGTATCAACTATCTCTTATTTTTACTATCTCTTATAATGAAGAGGTGGATTCTGCATTTAACGATATACAGATAATTACCTATAACACAGGAAATGCAGTTATTGTTGATTTAGGGTTATCACAAAAAAGAGTATTTAATGATGATTTTTTCAAACAAGCTGATATCATTTGTCTTCAAGAGTTTATTCCGAGCCACAAAAATGGAATAGACATTCTTGAGGCTTTCCCCTACAAGATTGATATTGATTATTATGGAAATGTTTATAGTGACTCCAGTGGTTTATCAATTCTCTCAAAATATAAATTTATTGAGTATGGATGGTTGAAACAACAAAATGAGGATACTTATGCTTTATGGAGCAAGCTACTTATTGATAATGATACCATTATTCTGATAAATGTACAATTACAAAGCATCAGACTTGAAGATGATGAACTCGATGCAATGACAACTGTGGCTGGCATAAAACAACTTCCTACTAAATTATCGGATATCTATTCAAAAATAGTAAGAGGATATGACTGGAGAGAAAAACAAGTTCGAGTATTATCAAATTTCATTAAAACCAGTACACATCCTATCATATTGTGTGGCGACTTCAACGATCCCCCAAGTTCATATACATATCGTTTGCTATCAACTGCACTCAACGATGCATTTGTTAAAAAAGGAATTGGATTGGGAACTACCTATAATGGTAATTTACCATTTCTAAGAATTGATTACATTTTAGTTGATAATGATATTGCTATATCAAGCACAAAAAAATCCGGTAACACTTTTTCAGATCATTTACCTCTGAAAGTAAATATGAATTTTTCACCAAAGTAGTTAGATATCAAAATTTCATAAATTTGCATCTCACCGTAAGGCAAATGATAAAAAACTATTACAATAAACTAGTATCCTTTATTAAGAAGTATAAACTCCAGCCCATCGTTGATGTTGCCTTATTCGGTATTATCATAGTATTCTTCCATTATATATGGTGGCATGGATTAAAAGAGCTACTGCAAAATTTGGCTGCATTTAATCAAATGGAGGCATGGCTTGCACATCAGGTGTTTTTGCCATCAGCATGGATTGTAAAAAACATTATTGGTTATGATGTAACAACAGCCAATGATACAATTTACTTTGGTGATTATGGATATGTGGCTGTTCTTGGCTCTTGCTCCGGACTTAAGCAGTTCTACCAGTGGACAATGCTGATGATCTTGTTTCCGGGCCCATGGTTAAAAAAACTATGGTATATCCCACTTGGTCTTCTGGCAATACATGGTGTAAATATCTTCAGAATAGTAACACTTTCCATTGTAGTCGAAACTTTACCCCAGCACTGGGACTTCATCCACCTATGGATACTTCGTCCGTTTTACTATGTAGTGATATTTGCTATGTGGGTGATTTGGGTTGAGAGGGTTGGACGGAGAGGTGGTGAGATAATGCGATGATCCTCCTACGCTACCCCCTGACCCCCTAAAGGGGTAAATCTGCCCGCGAATCAGTGATACAAATCATATTTGAACTAGTCTACTAACTCAACCAATGCGCTTCGACTTGCCCCTTCCTGGACCGCCGAAGCTTGCGAAGGCAGTTTGGGGACGGGGGTGCGGAGGCACAATTGTCCAACAGTACAGTTCTGCAGGAGTCCAAATGTCTAAAAGTCAAATAGTCGAAGAGTCTAACTGTCTAATGGTCGAGGAAAAGCTAGGAACGGGTCTATTGGGTCAGTTCAATTCGCATATAATGTTGTAATTCAGGTACGGTTTTACCTATTCAAACCCTTCCAACCTCTCTTCCCTTTTCCACCCTTTCCACCCTTTCCACCCTTTCACCCTTTACAACCTTTCCTACCCTTCCACCCTTTCCAAGGGAAACCTGCACGCTCGCCCCTTCAGGGGTTGGTGGTGCGACGACTTGACTATTTCACAATCACATTATAATTCACTATCTGCAATACAGTAACAGCAACTGAAAATATCAGTCCTGCTAGATAGGTTATCATCAACGTATCAAGGGAAAACTCGGTGAATGCAAGGATAAATATAATCAAGCCTATTGCAGGTATTACAACAAGGCTGAGCACCTGATTTGTTATTGATTTTTTGTCGGATATCAAAACACTACTATTTTCTGTGGCTGCAGCGAAGAATGGACCCAATTTTAAACTTCCTATTATGTAAAAGATCAAAAGCACAACTGCACACAGGTATTGCTCGATAAGGGTAAAGCCCAACCAGTTTAATGGATGCCAAATGCCAGTTTTGATAAATATACTTATTGCTGGCATCAAAAAAGCTTCAATTATAAGAAATAAGTATAACCAGCTTTTTAGCAGTACAACAGCTTTTGATAATCTACCGGGGTAATGATATTTCCTTCCTAAGACTATAACAAGTAATATTAGAATTAGAATCGGTAACAAATACACAGCCAGCACCTGGTATATTGACCAATCTGTTGAGTTTACTGTAACAAATAATCCTTCAATAACTACCTGTCCGTTTAGCGATGACAACCACGAACCTGCCAGCAACAGTCCGAGTTTCAGAAACCAGATACCGGCAAAGGATAGTACCATCACTGCAAAACTTTGAATTATATTTCTTGACGTTGGTCTCATTTCTTTCTAAGATATTCGTTTGCAGCTTCTCCTATTGTCATAGTCTTGTGCTGCCTTAATATTGCTGACAGTTTTGGTAATGTTCCTTCAGCATTATATCGATTAAACCAATTTCTGAAAGCAGAAAAAAGATTACTGTTGGGATTATCAGGATCCAGATCCCGTGGGTGCAGATATAATAAGTTGTAATTCGAGTTTCTCATATACTCCAATATCACTTTTGGAGGCAATACCCTAAAATATCCTCCTCCGCTATAGGGAAACCCGAACATGGTTTTTAATAGTGGAAATTCCAAAATACTGCCATTTGATGTTTCTCTTTCAAAGGGACCTCTGTTATTTGATTTGTACAATTGGACAGAGCTGTCAATTAAAATTCCATAGTTATTAAGGATTTCAAATGCCCAATCATCATTCGATTTAAGACTAAAACCAGGTGCACGATAAATAGTTACCTTTTCACCGGTAACATTACTTATCCTTGAAAGGCACATTATCAAATCTCTTTCAAAATCTTCAGGAACAAGCTTTTGAGCATTATGACACCAGTTAGAATAAGCAGCTATTTCATGACCAGCATTAAAAATTTGTTTTACAACACTTGGATTATTCTCTGCCACCCAACCAAGTATAAAAAAAGTAGCTTTTACATCAACCGATTCCAAAAACTCTAATAATTTAACAGTTTTATCTTCCAGCCTTGAAGGTAATTCATTCCATATATAGCCACTAACATACTTACGATTTTTATGCGTATGAAACCAGTCAGCTATTTGAAATGTAAGAATATTCATCCTTTTAATATAATAATTAGTATATATGCTTTATTAATTTGGGGCTTAAATATGAGACAAGATTATTAGGGAGTTTTCCCCACATATAATACAACCAATTCTTTTTACGAATATCGAAAAAATTTTGATAATTGTATAATCTGTAATTTGTAACCGGCCAATGATTCTTATATTTATAAACTCCTGAATTATCTGAACTTCTGCCAAATGAATATACACTCTCTTTATTTGATGTGCTTAATTTATCATTTTTTTCTATTATGGAATAAGTAATCATCTCCCAGTTTAAATAATCAGAAATATAATGTCTTCTATAATCACTAATTGTAGCAAAAAACATATTTTCAAAAAAGCCCATATAGGATGCAAGCATTGTTGCTCCTACTGGTAGGTTATTATGATATGCAACAAATATATTAATACTTCCATAATCCCAGCAATTCATCAAATCTGCAAAAAACTTTTTATTAAAGTTAAGGGATTTTAACTGTCTTATGTTCTTTTCATAGACATAGAAAAAATCATCTAATAAACAGTCTGCTAGATGATTTTTTTAATGCAGGTTTAATATCTTTTATGTCAAGAATGTAAAATCCAGAGTCGTAATGTACAAGACCATCTATGAGACCCATTAGTGTTTCAACACTTAGATTTTTTGGCAAACCACTACTTAAATAACCACCATAACTAAAATGTGGGACACTTACCCAAGATCTCTCTGTAAAAACAACTGGCAGCACGCCAAGCACCTTATTACTGTCGAAAATTAATATGTAATATGGTTTCCAATTGAAATACTTCCTATAAAAGTTAAAAAGAGAAGGATTGAATGAGAATGGCACTAATGAAGGTAGTTCAAACGTGAATTTGTTCCAATGATAAAACGCTTGAGATTGAGTGATTTCCTGAATCATGATTTCACACTACAATTTGCCCCATATAGGTTATTTAATAAATACAATATTAATCACAATTTTTCAACAGTATACATGGTACATAAAATAAAATTACATGATGTATTATTTCTGTTTAGATTAAAAATCATAATATAAGTTTCTCAAACTTGTCTTTAACCCTACGTAAAAGTAATTCGTTGAATGGTAATCCGTATCTGTACTAATCTGACGGTTCGTATATCCCACGCAGAAATTAAGATTGTAGGCAGGATTAATGAGATATGATATACTAATGTCATTATATACCAGGGTTGTTTCAATTCCTTGTCCAACATAGTTATTGTATTCCTGTACAGAAGTAGTATATGATAGGTATATGTCTTTCCCATAATTCATTCCCGGTGGATCATCACCATAAATGGAGTATAAAAACTGGTAGTTAATGAAGAATCTTTTATAATTATACTTCAGGAAAGTTACAGACTCCCAAAAATTAGCGCCATAGGGATGCGCAATAGGCTGATTATAATGGCCATAATTTTTAATTGGAGTTCTTTGAGAATAAGTGTATGGCCTTACCCAGTTAAACTCTGACTGGAAATAAAGATTTTTGATTTTAAATGGATCAAATGTTTTAAACCCCAATTGAAATCCTTGCTTATTCCCATGCCATCCATTACCGGCAGTTATCTCCTTAAGTTTAAACTCATCAAGTATCAACTGACCGTATATTACATTGTGCTTACCAACAATATAGCTGATATTTAAACCCATAATGGCATTATCAGGAGAGCCAACACTAAACTCTACAGGGCGCATAAAGATGATAGGATTAAGATACTGTAAATCAAATCCACGGTAGTTGCCGGCACTGTCGGTTGCCGACCATACAACAGCATCGAAAAAGCTGATATTTAGCCTTTTTGTGGCAGCCCAACTAAGGTAGTGAGTTGTTGTGTACTTTCTGGAAAACCCATTTTCATACGACTGTCTTTCTCTTATATCTATATACTGATTATAAAGCACCTGGTACTTAATATGCCAGAAGTCAACTGATGCTTTGAAGAACAGGTTGTTGAAGCTATTATCTGAAAGCAGTAATGAACGATAACCATCACCATAGAAGTTTTTCCCATGACCTAGCTGGAAGTTGAAGTATTTGCTTGGTTGATATACGATGTATCCGCTTGCAGAATTAAAATCAAATCCTCCATTATCAAGTCTTGTATGTATCATTCCTTGTCCGGGAATAATATTATTTTTCCTATTATATGCATCCACATACTCAGGGTATATTGCCTGATTTTCATATACATTAGTATAGAACCCGAAGTTATCTCCTATACGGCCTTTTAGTTCGAGGCCGCGGGTGTTGATCCATGTGCCTCCAGCGCTACCCCCATCCCCTAAAGGGGAGCCTCCTCCCACATTGAAATCCATCAGTGGATTCGCAATTATCGCATAATCCTCACGTATAAATGTTGCAACATCATCATTAAGCAGCTTATCCCATGACTTTTGTTTCCATTTCTTGTTAAAGGTTTTTTCAATTCTAAGAAGTTGCTGAATAGAGTCATAGTTCACTCCTGCCCTTTCTATATCAAGTATAAAATATGGCCGAAATGATGTGTGGAAATGTCTTTGCGATGAATATAGTTCCTTTTGCAATGAACGGTTATAATCCTGATTCATTGGGAGAAATAAAGGCTGGGCTGTTATTGTTAGCACTGCCAATATTGATATAAGGGTAGATATTGTTTTCTTCATAGGGGTGTAAAGATAGGGATTTTTGTTTTTGATCTTTGCAATTGAGCAATTGGGCGAGGACGTGAGAGTGAGGGAGCGGATGTGCGATTGGGCGGATGAGCGATTGGGCGATGATGTGCAATTGAGCAATTGAGCGAGGGGGTGATGATGCGATGATGTGATAATGTGAGGGGGCGGATGTGCAATTGGGCGATTGGGCAATGGAGCAGCTGAGCATTTGAGCTAGGGAGCTGATGATGATGGGATGATCCTCCTACGCAAAAGCTTACGCTTGCGCCGAAGCTACAGCGTAGGTGCACGGTGGACAGGTGTGAGGGGGCGGATGGGCAATTGAGCAAATGGGCGATTGAGCAATTGAGCAATTGAGGGTGAGAGTGATGATGTGATGATCCATCCTCCGGGCTGCTCCAGTCGTTTAGTTGCGAGCGAAGCGCGGCAATCTCATTCTTGGTCTTTTTTGGTCTTTGGCTTTTGGCTTCGGGAATTTGTCATGTTGAATGCAATGAAAAATCTCCAATCGTGTTGTAGAGCAATTGAGCTAGTGAGAAACTGGGCAATGATAAAATTGTTGATTGCCTTCGCTACCCCCTGGCCACCTGACGTACCTCCATAAATTCCGGCAGTCGTAGAAGGGGGAAACCTGCCCGCAGACCTAGTGATAAAATTGAAAACAAATCTGCGCGAAAGCTTGCCCCTTCTTGGACCGCCGAAGCTTGCGAAGGCAGTTTGGGGACAGGGGTGCTAGGACAGATTTTACAATAAACTGAAAAAAAGTCTTAAATATTGACTAAGAGTTAAAGCTAATAGCCAACAGCCAATAGCCAAATTTTCCCTATCTTTGTAACAAATAAATAACCTATTGCCTATAGATAAAATATAATATTAACTACATATTAAGAGAACAGTATAACTGTTTGTTTTTCTGGCTTAAAACCGCCAAAAGTAAAGACCACAGAGAAGACAAATGAGTTCATACTCCAGCATGGGGTATGGCCTTTTCCTAATTCATTCTGTGGTGGTGCTTGGCGGTACCTAAGCTAGGTGGAAACAAAGTCAAGGTTCATACCCTCTTTTTATGCCTAAAAATTACTGCTATGAATGGATTAAAGAGTCAAGAGTCAAGAATCAAGAGCCAAGAGGCAAGAGTCGAGAAACAAGAGTTGAGAACTTACAGTGTAGAGTATTTGACTGAGGGTTTGGAGCGTGTTGCTAATAACCGAGAGGCGGGAGATATTAATACTGAAAGTGTATGTTATGAAATTGCCTTGGTGAATAGGAATGCTGGTTCTACCAACCTAAATGAAGATGGTTATAGTTACCGTAAATGGGGAATAAAGGGTGGATGCAAGTATAACTGGAAGGGTAAGAAAATCCTTATTATCGATACCAATGAACTCAATTGCCGGATGTTGTCGATTTTTCTAAAAAGTACCCAGGTGAATATGGAATTGCTTTATGATACCACTAAAATCAAGGAATATTGCTGTTTTTTGGGGGAGTTTGATTTAATATTACTTGAGGTCTATCTGATTGGTTTAAATGGATATAATATTCTTAAAAAGATCAGGCTTATCTATCCTGAAACTCCTATTATTGTTCAAACGGTACTTGCACTACCTGAACATGAAAAAGTATGCTACAAATTGGGGTGTAATGAATTTGTTACCAAACCAATCAATTATCAGAGGTTAATGGAGATTATTGATGGGATATTAGGGTTGAAAAGTTGAAAAGTCGAAGAGTCTGAGAGTCGAAAAGTCACCAACCATAAGACCATTTGACCGTTCGACCATTCGACCATTCTTACAAGCATTGGATTAAATCATCTACATTACAAACGAGGACTAGAACTGGGTGATATCAGAGTTGAAAGGTTGAAAAGTCAAAGAGTCGAAAAGTCACCAACCGTCAGACAATGTCATAAAGTTAAGAAAATAAATTCTAAAATCGGCGTCATTGCGAGGAAGTATGACGAAGCAATCTCCTGATTACAAGATCACAATAGATTGCTTCGCTTCACTCACCGATAAACCCTTAACTTAATGACATTGGTCCGGCTAGAGGACATAATCATATTAAGAAAATAACAACATAATTACTACCAAAATGCACAAATACACCCTACCAAGGAAAACAAACCAGTAACCAATGCCATAATTAACTGAATTTTAATAACTAACCCATTTCAAAAATTACAATAATAAATAATGATATTCCAAATACTCAAATGTAACTTTCAAGATTGCTTTGCCTTAAGCCGGCAAGGCTGTACCGTTTTCTTCTTGATAAGAAAAGGTACCAAAAGAATCAAGTCAAAACCAAAGCGCCTTCCCGCTCTGCCTTCTGTTAAGAATTCCTATTAATGTAGTGTATGCTATCACATACAAACGCAAGCGACATTAATGTACTTCTAAACAGAAGTCATTCACCCAAAACTGCCCGCGGTTTTGACGGGCCTTCGCTCGGTACTCAAATGCAGCCATTAGATCAACATTATAATTAATAAAGACCTTAATACCCAACATTACAACAAATCGAAAAGCGCGTAGACCCGAAAAAAATGCGGGCCAGCGCAAGCCTGCGAGCAGAAGCATATTTTTTTCTTGATTTTTTTGAATACGTTTTTTCATCAAGGAAAAAATGTATTTGCCCGGCCGGCATGAGGCCATAATAATAATGAATTAAAAAACGTATATATAAATATCTACTCCATCCCTACAAAGGAAAACAAACTAATAACCAATGCTATTCATTACAAACCAATCCCAAAGCGCGCAGGCCTGAAAGAACAGCGGGCGTGGGTTGATTTTTGCGCGTGGATAGCTTCGTTCTTTAATCTGACCTTGTTTATTTTTTATAGGACAGATTGAATAGCCGTTTTTAAGATGATAAACACTAAACTCATAACCTTGCCATGGCTATTTCTTGATTCTTTTCAATAGTTTTCTCATCAAGGAGAAAAGTATTTGCCCGGCCGGTTTTACCTGCCGTATCCGCCATAGCGGAGGAGGCATGGCACTAGGCCATAAGAAATACCAAACTTGAGCTTGCCACGTTTTCCTGCCTTGCAGTTGGAAAGCATTGCAATGACGTTTATATAAGACCATTTGACCATCAAACCCTTCACCCTTTCTACCTTTTCTACCCTTTTCTCCAATTTCGACTAAACGAAAAAAAATTCCCTCTTGACGAATCACGCATTTCATTTAAACGAAAGTTCAATTACATCAAATAAAAAAACCCTCTGCTAAATGAACAGAGGGCCGGGCGCATTCCTGAGCGCTTTCACGATCAGGGGTGGGAAGAGAGGGTTATCAGGCATCTACCTTCTGATACTGAACATCCGACATTAGCTTTTTCAACTCTCTGCCGGGACGGAACAGAATTTTAATCTTACGGATCAACGACTGCTCAAAATCTTCTTCTGTTTCAGATCCTTCACTTGAAATAGACACTCTGAAAGATCCAAACTCACCAAGCTTAATTATCTTGGCATCAAGCATAAATTCAGGCATAACCTGAACAAGTCCTTCGAGTACAGCCATGGTATCCATTAAACTAACGGTTGATTCCCTGCTTATCCTTGTGGCAATTTCACGTAATGAAAGATTTCCCTTGTACTGCGTAACAGCATAGAACTTTCGGGGAGCTGTTAGATCCCTGGGGTTGGGTTTCTGATGTAATGCAAATTCAATCATGATTTAATATTTAAGTTAATAATGTTGTGTTGTAATTATATGGCTACAACTTTACCGTTTAGTTATTGGCTTATGGCATGGGGCATGGGGCATGGGGCATAGCGCATAGCGCATGGTGGGCCTGGTCAATTTACTTTTCACTCCTGACCGCCGTGCACCTACGCTGTAGCTTCGGCGTAAACGTAAGCCTTTGCGAAGGAGGTTTGTCACTCCTGACCGCCGAAGCTTTTGCGAAGGAGGTTTGTCACCATTCACTACCCACCATTCACTACCCACCATTCACTTCTCACCATTCACTACTCACCATTCAAAACAAATACCAGCTATACGACACAAACACCTGTTTATTAATAAAGTCATACGAAAGCCCGATATTCGATTTACGTGGAACTACATAATTAGCTGATACTCCTAACCCAAACCTGTTCATATTACCACATGACATTATTCCCGCAAAAAATCCCGGTCGGTATACTGGTTTAACTGCGGGTGTAATTATCCTCGTTCGGTAATTCCTAACGTAATAACTAAGGTTAGGTGTTCGCGATATTATAGTATTCATAAACAAAGTATCAGTGATTATGACTCTGGAAACAGAATCATCAACTACGGTATCTACCACTACATTGTAGATATAACAATCATTTATGTGTATTGTAGTATCCATAGGCGTACTATAAAAGTCATTTTTTGGTGTATCTCTATATACAATCTTCGGGATATAGGTAGTTTTTCGTACATATATGGTGTCAATTACAGTATCAATCTGGATTGTTTGTTCAGGTTCTATAGGATCTGCCTTTTTTGTATTGATGGAAACAACCAGGTATAACAGGAAGGCAATTAATAGTAATAGTAGAAAGATCGCTATTTTAATAATTGTTGGTTTCATAGTTTTATATTTCGTTCAAAATGAGGGGAGTCATAGAAGCCTTTGAAGTTTCCTCCCCATCGGTTTTTCGGATTAAGGCTTTCCCAGTAACGGCCTAACTCTTCGATTTTGGGATCCGTATAGGTAAGAATGCCGTTTATGAAGAAATTAAAATCGATAGCAAGTCGTTTCATGTGGTTACTTACCATTACATGACTCTTTTTATTTGCCGGCTCCAGCTTGAGTTGCTTGTTTGCCAGGTTGATTGTCATGCCATGATAGTATAGCAGTTGCTGATCTATGGTACGATATGCTTCACCAAATGTAAGCTCCACTCCCATCGAATTGGCTTTTATAATGAGTTTTGCTATGTCGAGGGTGAAGTTGTGTTGGTGGGGTTGTAGTTTCATATTTTTAACTTGGATTTTATTTTAGTTGGATTCAGGTTTGTACTATCAAGGTTAATTAGTAATATTTATTCGATGTTTACTTTATTATATGCCTCAAGCCATGCCTCCTCCGCTATGGCGGATACGGCAGGTAAAACCGGACAGGCATTCCCTTTTTTTATTCACGCTACTTTATTTTTATAGGAGTTCATGAATACTATGTATTTCTTGATGAGAAAAGAGAAAAAAAGAATCAAGAAATAGCCGTGATAATGGATTGCATTCATTGGTTATATCTTCATAACGGCGTATTCAATCTGTCCTATAAAAAATAAACAAGATCAGATTAAAGAACGATGCTATCTGCGCACTGGCTTGCCCACGCTCGCTCTGCCGTCGCGTAGCTATGGCGAAGCATGGCATTTTTTTCGGGCCTGCGCACTTTTGGATTATTTGTAAATTATTTTTTCTCATACTATCAAATATTGCTGGTAATTTAATAATGTAAAATACCTACATCTAGGCAGAAAGGATCAACATCATTGCTCATTATTATAATTTTCAAATTCACTCATCTTCAAATCTTCAAATTACCCCATTTTCAAATTCCCACATCTTCAAATTTTCAAATTACCCCATTTTCAAATCATCTCATTTTCAAATATTCAAATCAATTTAATCTATCTTCCTCAAGATTAGTTTTACATCATCCTTAATAATTTGCTGATCTGACTTGATTTCCCGGATATTGTATCGTATGAGGTCAACATCGTGATTATGGTATTCAATTATATCCGATAATCTTTTCTCATTTGCCAGAGTCTTTTCGGAGATTATCTTTAATGTTCCGTACATTCCAATCAATCCCAATGTTGATGCCACAACAAGAGATGCTATGATGAAAGTAAACCAGTAGAGTATTTTTTTATCTATGAGCATTTTGAGTAATTAGTGAGTGGTGAATCGTGAGTGGTGAGTGGTGAGTGGTGAATAGTGAATGGTTAATTGACTATTCGACCATTCGACCATTCGACTATTCGACCATTCGACTATTCGCCCTTCCTTACGGCGGCTTCTTATACTTCGATTCAATAAATGTATTAAGGCTTTTCTCACCTGCAGCAAACGAGAGCAGAGTAATTATAAGAGGCAAGCTATCTGAGGTACTTATATAATCGAAAAGTACGCTGCTGACAGCTATAATCAGGCCGGTCATTGCAGCGATAAAGGTTATTAACCTTGTGGAACTGCGATTACCATCCATATCCTCAAAAAAGCCTGCCTTGTTGCTTGATATACTATGATCAGACATAAGTAATAATAATTTTGGTCGTTTCAGGTTATTTGCCCCTTGGGTAGGAGCTCAATTTTCAACGCAAATATAAGGCATCAATACCACAGTTTTACATATTTGCAAGAGGCCTGACATGAGTTTCGCCCTATGAATATTTTCTTCGCAATATCAATTATATTATTGTGGTAATTAAGTGTTTAGTTTTGTAGTTTGATAATATTGGCAGTAATTAAAGCAACCAAATTTGAGATTAGAAGGTCTAATGTCGAAGAGTCGAAGAGTCGAAGAGTCGAAATGTCGGAAAGTCAAAAAGTTTTTGAACTATTGTAGCCTTCCCTGTAATTGTAGCCTTCCCTATAAATAGGACAGTTTAGAATTAGATAAAATTTATAATTTTATACTGTTACTGTAGCCTTCCCTATAAATAGGACAGTTTAGAATTAGATAAAATTTATAATTTTATACTGTTACTATGAAAAAAGTTAGATTTAGGGAGAGTCAGATAATAAAGATTCTCAAAGAATACGACACAGG